>FWPU01000027.1_pt1 | contig 411151 bp, 354 predicted proteins | sample 2228361 | NCBI WGS metagenome assembly FWPU01 (sample SAMEA103939777, study PRJEB20133) | metagenome
CTGGATGAGCTGCACCAATATTTGTTCCGGGAGTCATTGCAGCAATATGAGCAGCAAGTGTAATAAAAACACCTGCAGATGCAGCCTGTGCCCCTGAAGGCGATACATATACTACAACAGGAATTTTCGATTCGAGTATCTCCGAAACAATTACTCGAGTTGATTTCAATAAACCACCCGGAGTGTTGAGTTTGATAATTACGCATTCAGCATTTTTATCAATTGCTTCTCTAATTCCATCATGAATATATTCAGAGATGGGAGGAGAGATTGCATCGTCTATTGTAAGTACAAAAACCTTTTGCCCATAAGTAGATTGAACAAATAAATAAATAAAGCTCAAAATTTTAATTAAAGTTCTCATGATGATAAATTCCTTGTGATTAAATTATATAAAATAAAATTTTGTTGCAAGTATCAAAGAATGGAGAAACCAAAATCTATTCGAATGAAATTCTTGAAATAGAATTGTTTCAACACGATCTATTATCAGTGAAGTGATAACCCTTACAAAGAATTATAAAACATTTTAATTGTTTTTTGAAAATGAATTCATGGAACAAAGTTAGTTGCACGATTAGTGATCTTAAAACAATCGTGTTGTATTGTGATATGTCCTTACAAAAAATAAATTAATATGTTTTTGAATATGACTAATGTTATTTACTTAACCAATTATTGAGTAGCGAGCACACTATTCTAAAAAATCAGATTATATCTGTCAATTTTTTAAAACAAAAAAGCCTTCTCATTTGATACAGAAGGCTTAGATAGTGGGCCCGGAAGGACTTGAACCTCCGACCCGCTGATTATGAGTCAGCTGCTCTAACCAACTGAGCTACGGGCCCAAATCATATTTTCAAAATTTTCCGATGCAAAAATCATAAAAAGAGAATAAAAAATCAAATCTTTTGTTTGGAATGTGTTCCCACAATCGTTTGATAGTACAAGTTAAATATATAGAATTCTGAAATAATAATTCGTCTGTTTAAAAACATCACAAACTTCTAAATGTGACCTACCCTTTGTATTTTTATTCCTTACCTTTACGATCTGCATCTTGACAGACTTAATAACCTTCTTATTGTCTCTAATCCCTTACAATCAGGACATCTCACTCTGAGTACTGTTACCGTAATTACTCAATTAAAAAACCGGCAAAATCGTTAACTCCGATAATCCATTAAATTAGATTTACTTACATCTATTGTATCAACCGATTTGAGGGACACATACAATTTATTAAATTTTTAAATCAGATTTAGATGTAATGACATTCTTGCTGTTTAATGCAAAGAGTAAGGTAAGAGGTAAAATGCGAAGAATAATATTAACTAATATGAGAAAATTTTTTATTCAGGAATGTATGTACTGATTCGATCAGAGAGAAAAATTATGTACGATAGAATCTTGATAATCTCGTTAAATTTTTTCTTTCATTTAACTCGACTTAAAACTTTTTCGGCAATGTATTTCCCGATTGATAATGAAGCTGTTGCAGCGGGACTTGGTGCATTACAAACATGCAAAACATTTCTATCCTCAACAAAATAAAAATCATCAACCAGATCACCGTTAATATCGCAAGCTTGTGCTCGAACTCCGGAACCACCATCAATCAAATCATCTTCCTTTATTTCTGGAATTAACTTTTGTAATGATTCAACAAACAACTTTTTCGAGAAGGATCTCTTAAATTCCTCTAATCCCATTTTATAATATTTTTTCATAACCTGTCTGAATCCTCTCCATCCAAAAATTTCAACGATATCGTATAAATTGATATCCGATTTTTTATATCCTTCTCTTTTAAATGCGAGTACAGCATTTGGACCAGCTTCGACTTTACCATCAATCATTCGTGTGAAATGAACCCCAAGAAATGGAAATTCTTGATCCGGCACCGGATAAATCAAATTCTTCACTATATATTTCTTCTCATCCCTTATTCTGTAATATTCACCACGAAATGGAATTATTCTCAAAGTCAATCCCTTATTGGTCATTCTCGCCAATCTATCAGAAAATAATCCAGCACATGTAACCAAATATTTTGCCTCGTAACTTTTATTCAATGTTATAACACTTACGGAATCATTTTGAAGCTCGATCTTTATTACTTTCTCATTGAACAAAATTTCTCCATCATTTGCTCTAACTTTTTCAAGTAATATTTCAGCCACAAGTCTAAAATCGATGATTCCTGTATAGGGAACATAAATCCCTGCTATCCCATTAACAAGAGGTTCGTATTCTTTAAGTTGTTCACCTGTAAGTTTTTTTATATCAATCAAACCATTCTCAATTCCTCTCTCGTATAATTTGTTTAATGAAATTAACTCTTTCTCTGAGGTTGCAACAATTAACTTTCCGCAGATTTCATATTTGATGTTCTCCTGATCACAAAATTCAATAAGCATTTGATAGCCTGCACGACAATTTTTTGCTTTCAGGCTACCTGGTTTGTAATAAATTCCAGAGTGGATCACTCCACTATTGTGTCCAGTCTGATGTTGTGCCACGGAAGATTCTTTCTCTAATATTAATAACTTTAATCGAGGATTTATTTTTAATAATTGATATGCAGATGCTAAACCTACTATACCTGCTCCAACAACAATTATGTCGTATTTCATTATTTCTCCTCAAAGAAAAAATATTGTGGTAACTCTGAGAAAAACATTCCACTTCTGTCCTTTTCCGAAACAATTGGTTTTTCTACTTTCCAGTCTATATTAAGAGTCGGATCATCAAATCTTAAAATTCGTTCCGATTCCTTATTGTAAAAATTACTGCATTTGTAATGAAAAATTGCTTCATCAGATAATACAGAGAAACCATGAGCAAATCCTACAGGTATCCAGATTTGAGTAAAATTTTCTTCCGAAAGAATTTGTGAAAAATATTTTCCATATGTTGGAGAATTAACTCTCAAATCTACAGCTATATCAAGCACCTCACCTTTTATAACAGAACATAATTTCCCCTGTCCAAATGGTTCAATCTGAAAATGCAAACCCCGTATTGTTCCCCTAACTGATTTCGAAAAATTATCCTGAACAAATTCAATATCAAGTCCATGAGATAAAAATTTATTCTGATTGTATGATTCATAGAAATATCCACGCTCATCACCAAAAACTTCAGACTCAATTATTAATAAACCTGGAAATTCTGTTTTATGAATTTTCATTTTCATCAACCTCTCTAAGAACTTTTTCAAGATAATCTCTGTACATAGATTTTGGAATTTGAGTTAGTAAATCTTTGAATTGCTCCTTGGTTATAAAACCCTTGTATAGTGCGATTTCTTCAATACAGGCTACTTTCAGTCCCTGACGATCTTCAATCACACCAAAGAAATTTGATGCTTTAAGTAATGCTTCTGGTGTCCCTGTATCAAGCCATGCAACTCCTCGGCCAATTTTTTCAACTTTCAATTCTCCTCGATTCAAATATTCAACATTAACATCAGTGATTTCCAGCTCGCCTCGCCATGAAGGTTTCAGATTCTTTGCTATCTCGATTACTTTGTTATCATAAACATACAATCCCGGTACAGCATAATTCGATTTTGGACTTTTTGGCTTTTCCTCGATTGAAATCGCTGTACCTGTCTCATCAAATTCAATAACACCATATCTTTCTGGATCACTCACCTGATAACCAAAAATTGTTGCGCCACTTTTTTGTTGAATTGCTTTATAGAAGAAATCAAGTTTACCATAAAAAATATTATCACCAAGAATTAATGAAACTTGATCTTCACCAATGAATTCTTCACCAATTATAAAAGCTTCAGCAATTCCGTTAGGAGCTTTTTGTACAGCATATGAGATAGAAAGTCCAATTTGATTACCAGAATCAAATAATTTCTGATACAAAGGAATGGTATTCTCGTCTGATATTATTAAAATCTCTCTGATCCCAGCAAGCATTAAAACAGAGAGTGGATAATATATCAATGGTTTATCGTAAATCATTGCGAGTTGTTTTGAATAGACTTTTGTGATCGGATAAAGTCTCGACCCTGACCCTCCAGCTAAGATAATACCTTTCATGAATCATTCCTTTTTTTGTTGAACAAACTTGACAAAAATAAGTATTAAGTCTTTCGATTGAAAGATTAAATGAGTAAAGAAAAACTTATTGATTTGTATCATAAAAACCAGATCGAAGATTTACTTAGCCTTTTAGACTATTAATTAATATATATTGTGTTTACCTAGGCTCAAAGTAGATTAAAATACAAATGTATTAATTCAACCCATGAATTCATTCATTGAGAAAAGACAACCTCAAATACAGTTAAATTAACCGTTTTAACAGTTTCCAGTTAGAAGCTTCCAGGAATTTTCTATTGCTCACTGAAAATAATTTAATAGAGCAAAGTAAATTTTACCCATTACTTCCTTTGACCAAAACTTTAGAAACATAATTTCTCTTCAATTGAGCTGAATTTCTCTTCAATTGAGCTGAATTTCCCTTCATTTGAGCTGAATTTGAGGACTTTGTGAGGACTTTGTAAGCACTTTGTAAAGAGAATTTTACCTCTTTTATACCCAACAAATCAGAATGTCAAAGAACACTCTCTCTATATATAATGTCTCAATTCGCCCAAAATTTGCCACCCGGAATAAAAAAATTTGTATGTTACTTCTAATAGACCGGTAAATCGGTTAGCTATTTTTTTCTAATTGTATTATGTTCCCATGATTGAAATCATAAGGAATTGATTGATCCTTAGTCTCTTGAAACGCTGGCAATGACTGCTATCGTAGATACCATACAAAGATTAAATTAACCAATGAATTCATTCATGGAGAGAAGACAATCTCAAACACACTTAAACTAATCGTTTCAATGATCTTCAATAAAAACTTTCCACAAATTTTTTTCACATTCTGAAATGTTTTATGCTATAGAATGATATTTATAAAAATTTCTGATGTGATTTGACAACTAATTTAATGACCTGCGATTCCTGACATTTCTACTGAAAATCTATTTTTCGTTAACATATAGAGAAAATCATAGATTTTCATTAAACTATCTTAGGGAGAAAATCCATTAATTTACAACTCTTCGTCAGTAGAAGAAGTTAAGAATTATACCATCCCGAATAATACAAATCCACTTAATTGACGACTAAGAATATAAAATTTGAAAATTTTTATGCAATCCTATTTTTTAAGTAACCAGTAAAAATTGAGTTGGTTATTATTGATAAAGTGGTACCATGTATCGGATAATTATGGATATCAGATGAAGTGAGGTGAGCAAAATAATTATTTATTTTATTGTAAAATTGCGGAGAGGGAGGGATTCGAACCCTCGGTACCGGTTTACCCAGTACGGCGGTTTAGCAAACCGCTGCCTTCAGCCACTCGGCCACCTCTCCAGTATTCTTGAACAATCTCTAAAGAACTCGTTTATTCCAAAAATATATGCAAAAATAAAACTTTCATCTACTTTAGCAAAAAGTAATTCACTATTTCAAATCAAGATGATAACAATTCCATAAAACATATAGAATTTTTATTTGCAGAAGAATAAGTAATTTTCACACCTCAACAAGTTTCATTTAGGTTCAATAAGTGTCTATAAAACTCACTTTTGTTCAATCATCACCATAGTTATGATTTGGTTAAAATATTCCTGAATCTTCTCACAACTTAATCTATTCTTTCCTGCTTTTATTGACATTTCAATCATTAATAAAAAAACAAAAAAATTAAATTTAAAAACTAATTGAGCATCCTTTGAGTGAATGTGAAATGTTTGTGAAATATACTTTATCAGGTTATGATAAGACTTTGTCATTAGTTGAATATGAGTTAAAATCTCTTCAGGGGATAACAACCAAAATTTTTCGAAGCGGAACGATGCTTCGTTTTAAGATATTGAGTTCTTAACTGTTTTTTCACATTCAGTAAAACTTATCCTCTCAATTTATCGAGCAAATCATTTAGAGTCTTTGCTTCTTTTTGAGAGAGATTACTCATAAATTCATCCATCTCATTATCCGTCATATCAATCTTTTTCAGTAATTCTAAGCCCTTTTTCGTGATTACTACATCAACTTTTCTTCTGTCGGATTCACAAATTCTTCTTTCCACTAAATCCTTTTGCAAGAGTCGATCTACAAGACGAGATGTATCTGACATCTTATCAAGCATCCTTTCCTTCAATATGGAGATGCTTACAGGTGAAGGGTATTGACCTCTTAGAATTCTTAAGAGATTGAATTGTTGGGGAGTTAAATCGAATCGAGATAGAATGGACTCGATTTTAGTGAGAAGCCAGCCGTGAGTATAGAGGATATTCACGGCCAGCTTATGATACTCATTCCTGAATGCTTTTTGTTTAATTTCGTCTTCTAATCGCATTATGATTGTTTTAGAAGTTGAACATTAATCTTAAGTTTTACTATCTTATCGACTACAGCTCCACCTAATTCAGTCAAAGCATTCCATTTCAAACCATAATCGAATCTATTCAGTTGACCTGTTACCTGAAATCCAGCTTTGGTATTACCCCACGGGTCTTTTACTGTACCATTATAAACTACATCTAATGTTATTTCCTTGGTGACATCTCGAATTGTTAAATCACCTTTGAGTGCATATTTATTTTTACCAACTTTTTTGAATGATTTACTAACAAATTTCATTTCAGGAAATTTTTCTGAATTGAAGAAATCGTCGGATCGCAGGTGCTCATCCCTTCTTTCGTTATCAGTGAATATGCTTGCTGTTTTGGCAGTAAACTCAATCTTTGCATCAGAAAAATCGTCTTTTGTGGCAACGACTTTTGTGTCAAATTCTTTAAAATATCCCTCTACTTCTGTTATTAGAAGGTGAGTAACCGAAAAACCAATCTTGGAATGATTTTTATCAATTACCCAGACAGTTTCTTTGCTCTGGGCGAATACAACCGCGCCAAACAGTAACAGGATGAATAAAGATTTTAATGATTTCATTTGAGTTCTCCTTTCTTTGTTTTTGATAGTGATAAATATTTTGATCAACTAAACTTAATATATGTTATAACATTTAATGTTGCAACACATAATTTAATGCACTGGAATGAGAGGTGATAAGGAGACACTATGGTTAAGTACTTGAGTCTAAAAAATTTGAGATTGTTATCGTGTTAATTTGATAGTAACTCATGATTTCAATATGGGAACATCATTCAACCTGAAAAAACACTAATCAATTCATCGGTCTACCTGCTTCTCATCGAAATATTGAAATATGATTAGCAGGAAAACCGTGAAACGTTTCCGGGATTGTTTTTTCCTTGTCACCATTGAATAAATTCATGGGTTACAAAATTTCACTTTCCTTCTATTATAGTGAACAAACTAACTCTCCTTCAATATAATCGAAGAATAATCAATGATTTTAATCATATGGGATTAGAGGGTACTTAAATAAATTATATGTTTAATTCAATGCACTTTAAAAAAATGAATACTACTACAATCTGTCCTTCACATTACTATAATATCTTATTTCAAATTTTCTCTGTTTACCATTTGTGTGTATTGTGAATGAACCCCTTATCAGACCAGAGACTTTGGGAATAAAAATCCCCTGTATTGTCGCAAATTCCCCCGGTTTTAATTCATATTTATCGATTTTAAGAACTAAATTCTCGTCTGGATTTTCAATTTTCAATATCTTTATTGGTTTATCACTTCGATTAATAATTTGAACAAAACTTTGCTTTTCAACTCCAACAACTGCATTATCGAAAACCATATAAATAGGAACTATTTCCAGTTCGACTTTAACAGTTGCTTGTAATTTCAAGGTATGAATAGGAACTGGATTATTCTTCTCATACACATGGATAAGTTTCTCCTGAAAGCCAGTAAATCCCTCGCTATTGAATTCAGCCGTAATTTTAGCAATTTCATTCGGTTTGAGTGTCTTCTTTGAAATTAATGTTGCAGTACATCCACAGGAACTTTCAACTTTCTCGATTACTAAAGTTTTTTTACTCAAATTCTTCAATTCAAAAGTATGTTTAACCACTTCTCCTCTTGAGATAACCCCAAAATTATAAATATCTCCATTTAGAGCTTTCAATTGAGATTGTGCATTTAGAGTATAAGTTATAATGAAGAAAATAATTACTATTCTTTTCATATATTCACCAAAAGTTTTTTGATTTTATTTTATTTATTTTAATCTGGTTCCAAATTAATAAATGCACTGACATATGAAAAAAAATTCGAACTTGCATTTTGGAACATGTAGCTGGAAATACGATTCGTGGCGAGGAATAATTTATCCACCAACGGGTAAATTCAATTATCTGAAAGAATACTCAAAGCATTTCGATACAGTCGAGATTGATCAGTGGTTCTGGTCACTTTTCGGAGAAAAGGTAAAATTACCCTTCCATAAAGATGTAGTTGATTATACCTATTCTGTTCATGAAGATTTTAAGTTTACGATAAAAGTACCGAATAGTATAACTTTAACACATCATTATAAAAAAACTAAAAACGACAGTTTAACCCCAAATTTGTTCTTCCTCTCACCAGAACTGTTTTCAGAATTTTGTGATTCTATTAAGTATATGCATCGAAAGATTGGTATGCTCATGTTTCAGTTCGAATATCTGAACAAGCAAAAAATTTCTTCTCTACAGGAATTTTTAAGAAAACTTGAACAATTTTTAAATAATGTGAATCGCGATCTACCTATTGGAATTGAGATAAGAAATCCAAACTATTTAACCTCTGAATTTTTCGATTTCTTGAATACTCACAATGTTTATTTCGTCTTCCTTCAAGGGTATTACATGCCACCAATCTGGGAGATTTATAATAAATTTTCGACTAAAATAATTGGAAAAACGGTAATTAGGTTACATGGTCCAAATAGAGAAGAAATTGAACGGGAAACAAGTGGTAATTGGAATCAAATAATTTTTCCTAAAGATTCAGAGTTGAAACAAATAATTGAAGTTCTTCGAGACCTTGATAAAAAGAAAATAGATACTTATATAAATGTCAATAATCATTACGAAGGAAGTGCTCCATTAACTATTCAAAAAATTAAAGAAAATCTTTGAACTTTAGATTTAATGATTAAATTTTCTATAATTTTGTGAAGTAAAAATTATGATTGTTTTTATGTACTTATTGAATACATTAATTTAGGAGGAGATATGGCCTTTTTAATTTTCTTTACACTTTTTGTTTTCTCACTGATTGTTTTCATAAAATCAAAAAAACTTTACAACAATCCATTTGCAAAATATTCACCTATTGGGGTAGCTATTTTTGGTCTTCTATCACTTATTCAATGCTTTACAGTAATTCCGGCAGGACATGTTGGAGTTGTGGATTTCTTCGGAGTTGTTTCGGATAATACCCTCAAATCCGGAATCAATTTAGTTAATCCATTAGCAAGGGTTATTAAATTTTCAGTGAAAACTCAGGAAATTAAGGAAGATATGGATGTTCCATCTAAAGAAGGTCTAACTGTTGGATTGGAAATCTCCTGCCTGTTTCATTTAAATCCAGATAAAGCTTCATTAGTATATAAAACGATTGGTGAAAATTATGCTCAGATAATTCTAATTCCAAACTTTAGGTCAGTGTGTCGTGGTGTGACAGCCAGTTACGAAGCAAAAGCACTTTACACATCTGAGCGAGAGCAATTAGCACAGATCATTAAAGATGAATTGCAAAAAAATGTCGGTCCAAGAGGAATAACTATTGAAGCCACACCATTAAGAAAAGTTGTTTTACCCGAAGGTCTATCTAAAGCAATCGAAGCAAAGTTACAGGCTGAGCAAGAGAGTCAGCGAATGCAATTCATACTACAGAAAGAAGAACAGGAGGCTCAAAGAAAACGCATAGAAGCAAAAGGAATTGCGGATTTTCAAGATATTGTCACCAGAGGGATAAGCGAACCTTTATTGAGATGGAAAGGTATTGAAGCAACTGAAAAATTAGCTTCATCTCCGAACTCCAAGATTGTCATTATTGGGGCAGGAAAAGACGGTCTACCAATAATTCTTGATACAAAGTAATCTTGCAATGAAGAATTTCTTTGAAAAATATTCCGGAAGATTTTTAGCCGTTCTTGCAATTTTAATTTTTTCAATATTTGTTATCCAGTATGGATTTTACATCAGTGAAGAATTAAACAATACATTAAACTATTTCAATATCATAGCATTTTTACTTTTTATTTTCTATCAAATTGGAAGGATAGTCTATTCACCCGATAAGAGTGAATACTTAAAATCAAGATGGTTCGATTTAATAATTTTGCTACTGATTATAATTCACACTATTTTTTTCTTGCTCTTCCCAAAAACATTTAAATCTTTAGCTCGTGTTTTCAATGTTGTCGATTTAAATTTGTTCTATATAATTGTTATTCAAGTCTATATTCTCACTTCTCTCGTCGTAAAAGCTGTGAGATTAAGCCACATTATTGCTGAATACAGAATTCAACCTGCAAAGTTATTTCTTATTAGCTTTCTGTTACTGATTATATTTGGTACAGGATTATTGATGCTTCCAAAGGCGACGGTAGAGGGAGAATTCTCCTTTATTGATGCATTGTTCACTTCCACGAGTGCTGTTTGTGTAACTGGACTTACTGTAGTTGATACAGCAACTCATTTTACAAGATTTGGGCAACTGGTGATACTCGCATTAATCCAGATTGGTGGATTGGGTGTGATGACCCTAACTACTTTCTTCGCACTATTCTTTGCCGGTGGATTGGGTATAAAAGAGAGAGTATTAATAGGTGACCTCATTGAGGAAGAAAAACTTGGTAAAATAAAATTTACTCTAATTCAAATAATCTTGACAACATTTATCTTAGAAGGAATTGGTGCGATCTTGATATTTCATAGTATCAACGACTTAAATATGCCATTTGGAGAAAAAGTTTATCATTCTGTTTTTCATTCGATATCTGCTTTTTGCAATGCTGGGTTTTCTACTTTTTCTGAGAATTTAATGTTTGAAGGTATCAGGTATAATTATCTTACAGTCGGAACAATTGGTATCTTAATAATCCTTGGCGGATTAGGATTCCACACCATTTCTAATCTTTTCAGTTTGTTTACTCTCATCTCAAGAAAAAATAGACCTAAAACCAGATTGCTTTCATCACAAACCAAGATTGTTCTAATAACAACAGCTTTTTTAATCTTGATTGGTGCCCTTTTAACTTTTTATCTTGAATCCGACAATACGATGAAGAATTTAACTGTTGACCAGAAAATTCTTGCCTCTATATTTCAGTCAATCACTACAAGAACTGCTGGATTTAATACGATTGCTATGAATGAAATCTTACTACCCACAGCTTTAGTATTTATTCTTTTAATGTTCATTGGTGCTTCACCAGGGGGGACTGGTGGAGGAATCAAAACGACGACTATGTTTATTAGTTTTATAGCATTAAACGATTTTATAAGAGGTAAAAAAAAGCTGGAGATTTTCAAAAGACATATTCCAGATGAAATCATTCATCGAGTTTTCATCAAAATTGTATTCTCTCTATCTTTAATTTTTATTTCCACAGTTATTCTAACGATTACAGAAAATTTTGAACTAATCGACTTAATTTTTGAGCAGTTCTCAGCTTTCGGAACCGTTGGTTTATCTAAAGGAATTACACCTTACTTGAGTTCTACAGGAAAACTGATAATAATTTGTTTAATGTATATTGGTAGAGTTGGTCCAGTTACATTATTAACTTCATTCTCAAAAGAAGAAGCTCATATTAGATATGATTATCCATCAGAATATATTTCAACAGTATAAGGAGAAATAAAAGTGGCAAGAAAAATTGCAATAATTGGTCTGGGCGATTTTGGAATGAATTTAGCAAAACATCTCTCTGATAAAGGCGCTGAAGTCCTTGCCATTGACAGTGATTTTGATAAAGTTGAAGAAATTAAAGATATAGTATCTGTAGCTGTTCGATTAGATGCGACAGATGAAAAAGCACTCAAAGCTCAGGGAATTCAAGATATGGATGCTGTCGTTATTTCTATTGGACAGGAATTTGAAAGCACAATTCTGACAGTAATGAATCTACTAAATTTAGGGGTTAAGAAAATAGTCGCTCGTGCAACGACACCAATTCATAAAATCATTCTTGAAAAAGTTGGTGTTCATCACATTATATCTCCTGAAGAAGAAGTGGCTGACAAATTAGCAAGTACCCTATTCTATGAAGATGTTATTGAATGGATTAAACTTGGGAATGAATACACAATTGCTTACCTCCCCACTCCAGAAATATTCGTTGGTAAGTCTCTTCAGGAATTAGATCTGAGAACTAAATATAATGTCAATTTGATTACCATAAAACGAATCACAAAAACAATTAACAAAACAACTAAACAGGAAGAAATTCGCGAGCATATCATCGGTGTTCCAGGTCCTGGAACCGTTATAGAACCTGACGACATCTTAATTTTATTTGGGCGGGAAAAGGATATTTGTAAATTGACTTGAACGAAACGATATACTGTGATATTGAATCCTTTGTTTCTTCATTTAAATCCTTCGATAGATTCATAAACAATTTAGCATAAGTTCCTTACAAAAACATAAAATGAATAAAATTCTGGTTCTTAATTATCGATTAACAATTAAAGTAACAGAATTTTAAGATGTCCTTTTTAAAGTATCCATTGAGGCAATTAATTGGATGCTATTGGAGCTTTTCCCCATGAATGAATTCGTGGGTGAAGTCGTTTCAATTACTTATCCTGTTTTCCTATAGTGGGACTCTGCATCAAAATCGGAAGGAACAAAACTTAACCTATGATTTGAATCATAGGTAAAATGAAATACACACAAAACCTTAACCGATTTATCGGTGTAAAATTATCGTCAATGAATCTAGAAACATAAATAATCGAATCAGCCTGGAACGATCAATCGCGTACACGAAATTATCTTTGATTTATTATGAATTATACATGGACTAATGTATGGCGATATGTAGTTACAAAATATTGCACAATTTTTTTCGTTTATTAGAAATGGCCCTTTTAGATATTTTTTTTGTGTGGTGATATGATCTTACAAGTATGATTATTTTTTTATTGATTTATTATAAAATTCTTTTAATAATATAGTCATCAGTATCACCTTAAAATATTTCAAAGATTGATACAGTTTCCTTGAATACTCAAGTCTAAAAAAATATTTAACTAATCCCGATTAATCGAAAATGCCCATTTAAATTTCCCTCTAACCAAAATAAAAAATCCCGAGAAGCTATTTAACCTCTCAGGATCCAATACCATCTGAATGAGAAATATTTTTATTTAATCGAAACTCTCTCTGCAACCTTTATACGATTCTCTAATTCTCGAATTTTAGTTTCTAATTCTTCAACATTACCAGTCTTTCTACGCTCTTTAATTTCTTCTTTTAATAATCTGAGTTTTTCACTATCTTCTCTCACATTAATTTCACTGGAGCTTTGAATTGAATCACTAACAATAGTTACCCTATTCTTAAATACCATCAAGAAACCACTACTAGAAGCGTAGAAAAATTTGTTGCCATGTTCATCTTCAAATTTAATTTCACCAATAGTCAAATTACTGATAATCGGTGCGTGATTGAATAAAATTTGAAAACTGCCGAGTTCACCAGGCACGGTAATTGATTTCACATTACCCGAGTAAACTATCTTTGCCGGTGTTACAATTTCCAGATAGAGTAATTTATCACTCACTTTGTAACCTCTTAGCCTGTTCAATGGCTTCTTCTATTTTTCCAACCATATAAAAAGCTGCTTCGGGTAAATCATCATACTCACCTTCAATAATTCCTTTGAAGCCTTTTATTGTATCTTCAAGCTTAACATATTTCCCTGGTCTACCAGTGAATTGCTCTGCGACATGGAATGGTTGGGATAAGAATTTTTGAATCTTTCTTGCTCGCTGAACAATTATTTTGTCTTCATCGGACAGTTCATCAATTCCAAGTATGTTGATAATATCCTGTAAATCTTTATATGTCTGTAAAATTTCTTTAACTCGCTTTGCAACATAATAATGTTCTTCACCTACAACCGATGGCTCAAGAATTCTTGAAGTAGAATCGAGTGGGTCTACTGCAGGATAAATTCCAAGTTCTGCAATTTGTCGGCTAAGAACTGTTGTTGCATCAAGGTGCGAGAATGCCGATGCCGGAGCTGGATCTGTCAAGTCGTCAGCAGGAACATAAATTGCTTGAACTGATGTAATGGAACCTCTCTTTGTGGAAACGATTCTCTCCTGTAATTCACCCATCTCAGTTCCAAGTGTCGGCTGATAACCTACTGCCGAGGGCATTCTTCCCAACAAAGCACTTACTTCACTTCCTGCTTGAATAAATCTGAAAATATTATCAATGAACAGAAGAACATCTTTTCCTTCTTCATCCCTGAAATATTCTGCGATCGTTAATCCAGTCAAACCAACTCTCTGTCTTGCCCCCGGTGGTTCGTTCATCTGACCAAATACAAGGGCAGTTTTACTCAAAACACCGGATTCCTTCATCTCAAGCCACAAATCATTTCCTTCACGAGTTCTCTCACCTACACCTGCGAAAACTGAATAACCACCATGATATTTAGCAATGTTATGAATTAGTTCCATAATAACAACTGTCTTGCCAACACCTGCACCACCAAACAAACCAGTCTTTCCACCTTTTGAATATGGTTCAAGCAAATCAATAACTTTAATTCCTGTTTCAAACATTTCTCGTTTTGTACTTAACTCTTTGAAATCAACTGGTTCACGATGGATCGGATATTTTTTCTGAGATGGTACAGGACCGAGACCATCGATTGGTTCTCCAACAACATTCAATAATCTGCCAAGAACTTCAGGACCAACAGGTACTTCGATTGGTTTTCCAGTATCGTAAGCATCCATTCCTCTTACTAATCCATCAGTGGAATCCATCGCTACTGTTCTTACTCTGTCTTCACCTAAATGTTGTTGAACTTCACATACCAGAGTTTCTTCTTTTCCCTCAACCGTGACTCTTGGAATTATAACCGCATTCAATATTTGTGGTAATTGACCACCAGAAAAATCGATATCTACAACTGGTCCAATTATTTGAACTATTTTACCTTTGTTCATTTATCTCCTCATTTAAGTTTTTGTATCTTAAAATTGATTGCAAAGTTAAAAAATTGCTATGTCCTGACAAAAATTTGGATAACTCAATAAATTTAAAATTATCACTTTAATAGAATCATTTTTCGCGAGATTGTGGAACGATTAGTATTCAAAACATAGAAATAAACTCCACCAGATAGCTCATCCCCACGAAAATCTATCGCAGTTATTCCTGCTTCTACGACACCTGTAAAAATATTTTTTATTTTTCTTCCCAGTAAATCGTATAGTTCGAGAGAAACTTCTGTTTTTTCTGGCAGAGTAAAAGTTATAGTGGTAACTGGATTAAATGGATTTGGATAATTTTGATGAAGTTCTACCTTATAAGGAATATATTTATCCCTAATCGAAGAAAGAACAGGAATTGTAAAGTAACCCGTTCCACCAAGTTCGTTATATCTTTTCTTAAATTCTTGCATGTACTGATTAGCAACGAAAACATCTCCAATTATTAGAGTGTTCTCATCATTTATCGTTTCTGCTGATGTTGACCAATTATGAGATCCCGAAATTACATATGGTTGTAGCTCAACCCATGAAGCATCCACTATCGCATACTTATGATGAAAGGTACCTGTCAAATTGTAATCAAATACTTCACCGTAATTTTTTAAGAATAAATATTGTGAGCCAGTATCGTTTACATTTTCTATGATACCTCGTAATTTGACTCCATTATTAACTCTTGATACAATTATATTTGCAATATCACTTCGTGTGAATGTATACAACGAAAAATAAATAGCTGAATCAGCTGTTAATATTGTATTTTTTATTTGATTTGTTGTCTGATCCGAAGGACTAAAATACAGACGAACCTCGCGATTCCCTATATTAAATACATGTAGTGTATTATCAGATTTTTGATTGCCAAATTTTGCAACGGTGGGATTTGGTTCATCTGTACTACTTCCCCACATTTCCTCAAATTCAATTGTGTAAGCTTGTGCTAAATAATAGTCATTAATCTCAATTACATTATTGATCCATGCAGATTCATCTGCAGAAAGATTCCAGCTACCGGTCCATATCCAATCATTCGTGGGATCATTATCGCGTGCATCAAAGATTAAAAACTTGTTATGCATAATTCCGTCGATATTGGGTCGTTTGCTGACCAAGAATCCTGCATTAATTAATTGTTGCATTGAATTCTGAGTTTGTCGCTTATCGTATACAATCCTAACTTTGACACCCCGATTTCGAGCAGCAATCAACGCATTGACGATCGAAGGTTGATTATAAAAACTGTATACACACATATCAATCGAATAAACCGCTGAATTAATTCTTTCAAGTAATTTCTCAGTTAGATTAATGTTACCATTTGCTTCATTCCCGGGAATTGCAACGGAGTGATCGACAGATGAATTGAAGTATATATTTATTTTTGATGATGTACTTCCACCCAATAAAGTTCTTACACTTTCGAGTGGACCCTCACTTGTTCCATGTTCATTGGTGGAATAAACCTTGAAATAATATCCCGTGCCTGGTTGTAATCCACTGATAGTTATTGTATGATATTTGGTAATGGTTGGATCGATGAATGAACCAATTTCAAGATCCGAGGTTAATCCGTATCTAACTTCCGTATTCCCTGGATGCATCGTTTCGAAATAAATTCGAAAGGAATTTTCAGTAATATTCGAAATGACAATTGGTTTGAGTATGAAAGGTTTTAAATCAGTTATGATGTCATAAACATTTCTTGGCAGAATTTGATATGATGTTGCATCATATGGTGGTGCAGATTTAAATGCACCTAATGAACCAATTACATCAAATTTTCCTGTTGGAATAGTTTGACCCACCAGGTTTGTAGTATTAACAATTCTTAAAGCCATTGATCCAGTGGAATCAGTAATGGTATAGTTTGTATTCCCTACCCATGTACCAGTTGCAGAAACTGTAACATTATTAATTCTAACGAGCATACCTTCATATGCTTCGTAACCATTCCAATCCTGAGATTTTATATCATCAATAGTTAAAATCAGAGGTTCAACTGTTTTGCCAGTATCAATTATCTGAAATGAATAGACTGGATCAAATTGTGTCAAACCTCTAAAATGTGTCAATTTACCAGTTACAACGACAGAATCTCCAACTTTCACAGAAGCAGAAAACAAACCACTTCCACGAGCAAAGATTGCAAGACCTGCTGTATTATCCTGAATATATGAAGGGCTATTGAATTCATTTCCAACTGTAACTACTCCAGTAATTGTAAAAATATTTCCCGAATCAACTGGTACTCCAGAAGCATTATTATAACGTAGTTGAGAAATAGGAGTATATACGATCTGTGCAAATAAATTCGTAGTTAAGGCTATAATTATCGAGAAAAAAAGTTTCTTCATCTCATATTACCTTTTCCTTAAAATTAGAAGTGTGGTTATTTCAAATCTGTTGAGAGCATAAATCTCAATATTCTATTATTTCCAGTATCACAGATGTATAATGTTCTATCGAAATAAGCTACCCCTTTTGGGTTCTTAAATAGATTACTTCCACCGAAAGAATGTAACTCATTTCCGAATTGATTAAACTTGAATAAACTGTCTTTTTCACTATCAATGATATAAATATTATTGTTGTTATCAGTTGTTACATCTTCAGGTTTTGCAAATTTTCCAATTCTTAAGAAATCAACTCCAGGATCATCAGGATCGAATTTGCTTACATATCCAACATAATCATTCGTTATGATGTATCGCAACCATTGAACTTTAAAGTTTGTGTTCCCTGTCTGAGTTGTAACTATTTCATAATTTTTTCTCTGAAAAGATGTTATAGCGGAAAGAAAATTAATTGACATCAAACCTGTTCCAGTAGCTTCGAAATTTGGCAGTCGACCAATAAGGGTATCACGAATGCTCCCATCAGAATTCTTTACTTGCTGAAATTCGAGTATTGCATTATCAGGATCGATGAAAGATGTATTATCTGGTCCAACTCTCGTAACAAGATAAGAATTATCATAAAATACGGTTATACCTGTATATCTTCTTTGTTCTTTAGCAAAATCCTGTGAAGTTCTTGGTAGTAAACGAATTAGCCTGGCTTGATTGAAATTATGTTGAATAGAGAATAAATCAATTTTATATAACGCTCCAAAAGATTTTGATTGTCCACTGATCGTTGTATCGAACTCAGCACAAATAAAAAGATTTAATCTGTAATCCTGTGCTAAAGCCACAGGTCGTCTGACATTAATAACACCAATTTGTTGACCAGCGAGATTTAAAACAACGACTCGATCATTATCGGTATCGGCTACATAGATAAATGGTTCGCGACCGATCATTATATCTTCTGGATTGTTAAAACCAGTCCATGGTGGATTTATAAGGACATATGCTGTATCAAGTGAAAAGGTACCCTGTCTACCTACCTGAGTGAATTCAGTTAAATCGAGCTTCTCTCCACAACCTATAAAAATCAAGGAAATAAAGATAACCAAAACTATGTTTTTCATTTTACAATCCTAAGATTATTGAGAATCTGTGAGTACTTCCAAGTCGTGTGAATTGATTATAAGCATAATCAAACAAGAAATTAGCAAATGAGATTGGTGTACGGATACCGACACCAAAACTGAAATTTTGCTCGTCAACATTCAATTTATATCCGGAACGGAGAGATAATAAATTTTGCCAGCAGTATTCTAAACCAAGACCGAGATTTTCTGAATTATCATTAGGATGATTTATTTGAATCGATGTAGTTACTCGGTGATTATCATCATAATAAGGTTCAACAGCAAAACCAATTCTAAACATTGTTGGCGGTGAAAACGATTGAAATTCAGAAATTGTTTTACCATTCAATAAAGTTACCTCACCTCTTGGAGCTACATTACCGCCAAAATTCGTAACCGATACAGAAAACCTTGAAGTCCCAAGTCCGGTCCAGTAATAAGTTCCTAGATCAATCAAGTAACCGTCCATATGCAACTTATCTAAAGTTTCTCGAGCATACTTTAATGAAAATCCGAAACTAAATTGTTCAGTGAATTTTCGTGCATAGGAAACTCCCACTGCAATATCACCAAAATTAAAATATTCTCCTGTACCAAAAGGTAAAAATTCAGTTGTAACTTTCATCGGTGCCATATGTAAAGATGTAAATGAAACTCCTACTGCATCAACATCACTAAGATGATGAACATAACCAACGAATTCATGTTTAATATCAGCAACCCACTCTGTGTGAGAAAATATAACTTGATGATCGTTAAATTGTACCATCCCCGCTGGATTCCAGAACAAAGATGATGCATCATTAGCGATTGCAATAAAAGATTCGCCAAGACCAATCGCTCTACCACCAACACCAATCTTGAGAAATTGCATCGCAGAAATACCGGCTCTTTGGCCACCAAGAACTGGAACAAGTTGAGAAAATACTGGTTGTGGTAAAATCAGTAAAACAAAGATCAAAAAATATTTTTTAGTGGTTGAATTCATTTAAAACCTCACCGTAATTCCAGCTTTCACATTTCTTCGAGTTAAATATCGAGCAGGATTGAAAGGATATGGATCGAGTGGTGCTTGATAACTTGGATACAATGGATCATTCCATGTCAAAGGTGTTGGATCACCATATTCATAAGCTCGTCCGGTAATTGGATTAATTATCGCTGAGTTCTTGAAATCAAATAGATTGTTCACTTCTAATCTTATCGAGAATTTAATTTTATCAATAGTGAAAAACTTTTCCAAGTTCATATCAACCCAGAACCAGTCTTTGCCAATAGCACCATTTCTATTCTGTCGATCTGCAGTGTAGACCGGTCTTCCATTCTCAAGATATTGACCTGTGAAATAATATGGAGTGTATCTTCTCCCTGACTGATAAAAGAATCTCAGATAAATATTGTAATCATCCAATAAACCTTTACCAAAATTAAAGAGTGGTTTATTTTTCTCTATATAGAAATTTAAATTCAAAGAAGCCTGGAATGGTCGATCCCATATCATATATGATTCTTTAATTGATTCATCTATATCACCTCTTAATACGAGAACACCTTCATCGGCACTTGAACTCTTACCAGTAGCAATTGAATAAGAAGCGCTGAAAGATCCATTAAACCATCGTCCAATTCTTTTTCGATATTCGACTTCTATTCCTCTTGAGCGTGCATAATCTTGATTAACATAAGTAATGTAATTGCTTGTTCCTAATCTCGGATTTTGAATTCGAGCGGTACGAGTTGAGACATAATCGAAAATATCTTTGTAATATGCTGTGAGTGTGAAGACATCATCCAGAGTAAATTGATTTCTTATTCCTAATTCATAGGCGACTGTAGTTTCAGGATTTAGGTCTGGATTACCAAATTTCTGGAATGATGATTTTGCTGCAGCTGGAGTTAGCTTTGCATAAACGAATTGAGGTCTTGGCCATTTGCTAAAATGACCATAACTGAAAAATAAAGTCTGGTTATCGGAAACGGGATGCGAAATTCCAAGTCTTGGGCTAATTCTTGCCTTCATTCGTCTGTCAAAAATATTGTATGTGTGCTCTTTGTATCGTTTTCTGATTTCATCAGGAATAGTTATAACATCAGGATTTTCAATTGCATCATCGACAAATTTTCCGGGAAACCAGAAATCAAATCTTAATCCAAAGTTCAAAATCATTCCACTGAAATTGATGTTGTTCTGTGCATAAAAAGCTCCAGTTGCAGGATAAACTTTATAAATATCGTTGTTCAGCCCAAGTTCACCAATCCATGGTTTATAAATATCGATTAATTGCATCTCTCGAACACTTAAATCAAAACCTGTTTTGAATTTACTCTTTTCTGTAAATAGGGTTGTCAGATCAAATTTTAAGTTATATTCTTCTACATGATGATCATGCCATGTGAATGGATTACCAAAATCCCAGAAACCATCACCTGGAATAACACCAATCGTATCTCTGTCTGTATTGAAATATTCGAGTGGTGGATTGGTAATATCTTTTGGTTCCTGATATTCTTTCCAGTTCTTACCATTTGCATCGGCACGAAGATGTGTGAAGAATCTTGAGAATTTTACTTCATAAAAAGTTTTTGCACTTAAAGTATGAGTAAAATTAATCGTATAGAATAAATTGTTATGCGTGTAAACATTGGCATTATTAAGATTATACTGGAATTCGTATTGATAACCAGGACTTGGTTCTACATATTCAAGATTAGTTTGAAGTGATTGAGAATTTTGGTTAATACTTACAGATTGATTGAAAGAATATGATAACTTTATTAGTGGAGTAATTTTCCATGTTATCTTACCCAACCAGAAGTATGAATTTTCTTGACGAAGAGCAAAACGAGAACCATAGAAGATTGATGAATATAATTTTGTAGCTCGAGTCTTCACCCAGCCTTGAGTAATACCATCAGAAATTCCCATGTAGAAATTACCATAGAAAGTTAATTCACCCGGTAATTTTAATCCCAATGCTGGCAATAAGTAATTTGTAATAGGTTCAGGACCACTTAAACTGGCTTCTATGATATCAGTATTGAATGAGTGATATGAATTGTTATTAAAACCGAAATTATCTTTCTTCCACGAAAAATTACCTCGAAAATCTTTACCACCTTCACGAGTGCGGACATTAACAACACCTGATGTTGCCTGTCCATATTCTGCATTAAATCCTCCAGTAATAACCTCTACTTCTTCTATTGAGGACGCACTTAATTGCAAACCAAATCCTGTTCCTGCCAGTGGATCCTGAATTGAAACACCATCGAGTAAGAAAGCATTTTCGTATGATCTGCCACCTCTGATATGGACTGCATTATCCGAATAAACGACCCCTGCCTGTTGAGTTACTACATCCTTAACATTTTCTACAATTGCAACTTCAATATCTTCTTTGCTGATTGATTTCCTACTGGCAGTTTCCTCCACATCAATCAATGGTTTCTCTCCTATCACCACAACTTCTTTTCCGAGAGTTAAAACCGTTTCTTCCATCTTAACATTCAGAATCTTTCGTTCACCCGGATTAATCTTTACTCCAGTGAATTGAACAAGTTTATATCCGATTAAACTTACCTCAATATTATAGACACCCGGATTTAGCTCACGAATTGTAAAATTTCCATTAATGTCGGTTGCTGAACCGTAATAAGTTCCTTTAATAATCACATTAACTCCTGGTAATGGTTCACCTGTATTTGCGTCTGTAACTTTTCCCGTAAGAATAGCCTTCTCTTGTCCGATTAAACAGGAAAAGAATACTAATGTGATAAAAATGATCCGATTCATGGTCGTACTCCAAATTCATCTATCAATACTTTACTGAGAAATGCTCTTAAGTTTGATGAACCACCATTTAATCTATGCAATGGCAAACCGACAAATACTCTTCGTGATTCAATATCTTTGAAACCAATTATTGGATTTCCGGACAAACCAAGAGTATATAGTTTAATTGCAGCAGCAGAATTTGGCACAAATGTCCTGATTCTTGCAACAGGACTTGGTGAAGCATCACGTTGTAATGGTGGATAATCAAGTGCTTGTCCTTCCGGAGTGACATTAATAATTGTATTTGCAGGTATAAAACTAATCGGTGTAACAGACACACTATCAATTGGTAGGAAATCACCTAAACTTCTTGTATCAAATATTTGAGGAAAAATCATTGAAAGAAGAATTTTTCCACCTCTTTCAACATATCGTCTAACGGTAAGTTGAGCTACTTCTAACGATGGATCGTTATCTGTAAACCAGAAAACAGCTTTGAACAATCTCATCGTCTCTGTGAAAGTCGGATTGATAAACTTTGGAAGAAAAATACCAGGAGTCGTAGAAGTTTTACCATATTTTATATCGAGATAATCGTACTTATCTCCCAATCCAAGACTATCTAACATTCTCAAATAAAATCCTTCGGCATTATCCGCAATTGTATAATCATCAATTATGAGAATTTCTCCCTTCGGTTTTTTTACATACCATTTTTTATCTACTCCTGGCATTACCAGCGTCTTACTGTAGACTCCTGCAATATCTTTCGCTTTAACATAAAAATAGTTGAGTGAATTTAGTTTTAAATTTGGTAATCTTGTTGAATAAGGTTCATTCACTGAGCTACCAAAATAAATTTCAGCATCAACTTCATCAGAATTAAATGGAGGTCTTGCGACAATCGTGATAAAATTGACAAAACCAGGAATTTCAACAAAATTAGATGTATCGTTCAAGGCAATGAATATTCTTTCTACCGTTTCGTCCCCATCAATATCAGTAGTATTCCAGGCAAAGCTCACCACAGTAAAAGTAGTTTCCGGTACTGAGGTTCCTTTTTGAAATTCAATTTCTGGTGGTGAATTTTTAATCGGGAATTTAAATGATGCAGGAGTTAAATCGATATTTCCAATATCGATGAATGTTTCACCAACATCATAGATACCGTTTCCATTTGAATCTATGAATGGTTCTGGACCAAAATTGATTCCATTTCTTCGTACTTCATTATCATACTTTCCATTTCCAGAATTATCAACCGCTGCAACATAGAAAGTGTATGAAGTATCATTACCAGAAATTCTAAGTGTGAAGACAGAATCTGTTTTAGTTGTAAATGCCCATGATTCATTTTCCCATTTTATGTAATATCCAATCACAAAACCATCCGGATCATCACCCCACCAAAAAACCTGAAGTTTACTCTTCTGCTTACTGATTCCATCAGATGAATCAGGAAATAGAAATATTTTTGTCTCTGGATGAAAATTTTCTACCTTCGAACCTGTGATGTTCTCCTTGCAGGAAACACCAATTAAGATTAAAATTATAAAAAGCATTAGAATGATTTTTTTCATCATAACATTTCATTCTTTGTTTAATTTTTTGGGATACAGGTTATGCCTGTATCCCTTCCTTGATTAACGCAATAATATCATTTTCTTTGTGGAAGAATATTTATCCGTGGTGAGCTTATAAAAATAAACACCACTTGTTAATTCACCTGCGTTCAGGAAATATTTATAAAGTCCCTTACTTTGAAATTCTCCATCAACCAATGTCTTAACTTCTCTTCCCATCAAATCATAAATCTTCAAAGTGACTTTTGTAGCTTCCGGTAAATTGTACTCAATTATTGTAGATGGATTGAATGGGTTTGGATAATTTTGTTTCAAAATGAATTTATCAGGTAATAATTCGTCTTCAACACCTGTCTGGTATCCTTCAAAATCATCATCTTTACGAGGAACTATTTTGTAATTGCTAAATGAGAAGAACAAAACACCTTTGATTGAAGTGAATCTATCTCCCACATTCAGAGCTGTAGTTTTATTCGCTGGGAGAGTAGCTGACCAGTTATTATGATATCGGTGTGGACCTTCCTGAGTTTCCATTCTCAAATTTCCGGTTCCATCATCAATCAAAACTTCACCGAAATTACTATTTCCACCACCACCAGGACCTGGATTACCATCAGCATTTGTATTTGTAACTGAAACATTATTGAACTTAATCAAAACACCTTCCCATTGCTCTGCGCTCAATGTACCTTTGGTTTTTCCACCAATTTCACCGGTAGTTAATAATTGAGCATCTGGTTCTGGATTACCGCTTGAATGAACAATTAATTGAGTTACAGAATCAATAGCTGTGTGTGAATTAATTTCTCTAATCAAACCAGAAATAGTGACATCCTGTCCTTTTCGCAGTTCATCACCAAATAATCCAGCAACCCAGATACCACTCCATGGACCAGTACCATTTTGAATGTAAGCTCGTCTTGAAACCGAACCACCATCACCTCTCAAATCGGAAGTATCGGCAGTGCAAATTCCTCTTATTGTTACACGATAATTCAAATATCCCCCCAGACCATTTCCAAAAGGAGCATATTGAACATCTTGAATTGTAAGTGGTCTATTTAATACGAGATAGAAATATCTCGATCTGGATGTATCTACAGGATTTATTGAAGTATTGCCTCCATTATCTTTAGCCCAGATAAAATAATCGACCAACGCAGAATCCTGAACACCAGGTATCGTTCCACTCCATACATTATTTGTAGTCAAACTCATCGCAATAGAATTTAATGTTCCAGAATTCACTCGATAATAAATCTTGGCCTCCGTAACAGTACCATCTAAATCAGTAATCGTTGAAGTAATTGTAACTGATTGATTGGGTCCCACTGTATTTAAATCTCTTCGGACAGATGAGATGGCTGGAGGTATAACAGTCCCAACTTTGTAATCATCTGGTAACATTGGTCTTAATACATACCCTTGTGAACCAGTTCCGATCACACCACGAATATATTCGAGCACGGTTCCATTAACTGGTGGATCCCATGTTCTGAGTTGATGTGCTCTACGAGTGAAATAGCCAGATTGATCATGGATGAAAATTTTATTTCCTTGAGCATCATTAATTGCAAATGTTCCATTTGATGCATTTGCATCAGAAGTTACTACATTTCTGAATTCAACATACATTCCTTCATACTTCTCTCCTGTGAGATAGTTAGGAGCTGTTCCTGTTGCAAATTCAGAGACCTGTACTTGAACAGGAGCAGGCCTAAAATCTTTATATCCTAAAATCTGAACAGGTTGAGTTAACAATACTGCGTGCTGAGTTTGACTATAAGTTGTTCCAAATTCTTCCACCCTGCCTGTGATAGCAACTATCATACATGTATCAAGTAAATCAAAATAAGTTGATTGGCCTGCAGCACTCGTATCGTGTTGAATAACATTTAATCCTGCCCATTCTGTGTTAGAATAATTTGTATCGGCGATATATGTTTGCCATCTCGCCCCTGCCCACATGATGGGTTTTCGAGTGGTATTTGGATTATCAAGCGGTGGAATCATAACGACACCAATAACTGTAACTGTATCACCTAATCGTGGGGATTTGTCTTTACCAGCAGCTAAAGAATCAGGTGGTTGATATTGAATATGCCTGATTGTAACCACAGGATATTGAGCAAATAACTGAGCTGTAAACAAGAATAAAATTAACAGAAAAAATTTCTTCATAATTCAACTCCTTTTATTTAATTATTAAAAACTTTCCAGTTTTAATTTTTCCAGTTTTCTTGTCTTTAACAGAGAAGAGATATAAACCTGAAGCAATGGCTTGATCATATTTCGTGATTAAATCCCAGGCGTGTTCACCCCCTGAAAGAATTTGATTCCCCTCTCGAGAGTAGCTTTCAAACCATCGAATATCACTACCATTGTAGTTTTTATCATGATCAAGAACAGCTACAACATCCCCTGCAAGAGTATATATAGTAATTTCGCAAGATTCAGGCAGATTGTAGAAATATATTTTTCTCTGTCTTTCCTGTGGACCATCCCATACTGCTCCAGCATAGTACGGATTGGGATAAACTCCTATTTCGGCTTCATCGATTGATTTTGGGATTGTACCAGGAAATACTCTCAAAGCCGTGGCAATTTTACTACTCTCTAAACTTTCAATATTATTTTCAAGATCACCTTTATCAAATGCTGTGACTGATAAAATATATTGCCATCCATTCAATAAATTATCAAACTCGAATTTATAGTAATAAGCGATAGTATCACCTTCAAAATAAACTGGTTCATTAAGTTGAATAAATTTAAATCCAGTGTTATAACCATAATCATTTCCAGCACTATCAAATTCTGCTACTTTAATAAGTAATTCATTTAAGTTTTGTGCTTGAGTTAAATCAGCTCCTGCTTGTGAACGATAAATTCTATATCCTTCAAAATCATTTTTCCCTGAGAGTGGATCAATGGATTCTTCTGCTGATTTATTCCAGTAAAGAGTAACCTTCCGATCACCTGGAACTACTTTCACTCGTGGCGCGACTGGAGGTTCAGGAAATCGATACTTTGTGTCATAAACCAATTGAGCCCATCTTGCGTTATTATAAAGATTCTTTCTTTGAATTTCTGTATCGAACATCGCTGGTTCAGTTCCATATTTCTTCGCACAAATTATTGCAAAAGTTACATTAATTGAGTCACCAGGTGCAATCCTTGTAAAGGGACCAGTTGAAACAAGGAAAGATCTATTTGATGGAGTAGTGCGGAGCGGATCTATTCTATCTCTTCGTAATGATTGAGAAAGTTTTTGATATCGCTGTATATCATCAAGTGGTGAAAAATAAATTGGATCAGTTGTGTTTCTAAATTGCCAGGATTGGAAATACGCATTATTAATTGGTGGATCTGAACCAAGATATTTTACTGCAAAATATGAATCAGTAAAACCAGGGTCACCATCATAATCAAACTCATAACCTAATCTAAGTGAATCAATGTAGCCATTACCTCCATGAGTGTAAAATGGTGATCCAACTCTTGGTGAAGTAATATTAGTATTTCGAACTACTGCATCAGTCCAGAGTCCTACATAAACACTATCAATTGGTTTGTTAGAAACATTTTTTATCCAAAAATTCATTATGACAAAAAAATCAGCAAAAGGGAAATTCCATGCATAACTTTCCTGTCTCACACTGATTCCAAGCGGTATATGATCAGGAATGACTTCTCCACTGAGCAATCGAGTTGATGTATCAGAATATTCAGCAATAAAATCTTGATGACTTATCGCTTGAGGACTATAAAATTTGCTTGTAAGTAGGGATGATCTTTCAATTATCATAGATTCTGTAGAATTTGTAAACTCAAAACCACCACCACGAGTCCCAACAGAAGCAGCATCAACTGAACCAGTTGTAACTCGATATTGACCATCTACAATTCCACCAATCCATAAACTTCCGTCAAAAATATGTTCGATTCCACTACCTTTTGGATATTCACAATTTGGTTGTCGAGGCCACAGAGTAAAACCATGTCCGTACATTCCAAAATTTGTTATAGTTAAACCGATATTGCCAACATTTGTATATTTTGAGTTATCATCTTTCAGAGCTTTTGGAAGGATTCGAGATTCCTGGGAGAAAGTAAGAGAGCCAAATAAAAGCAGTGATATTAAAATAAAATAAAATTTCTTCATTGTGAACTCTCTATCAAATTTTTATTTCATGTTTTTAATATAACTAAAATTGAAAGATTTTTCATTTATATCGTTAACACACAAGAAATATAACAAGCTCGAGATTAACTAAAAATTATTTTACCTATTCTCCCATCACCTTAATTATCACTCTTTTTCTTCTTTGACCATCAAACTCTGCATAATAAATCTGCTGCCATGGTCCTAAATCGAGATGACCATCAGTTATTGGTACAATAACTTCGTGATGGATCAACAAACTTTTTAGATGAGAATCGCCGTTATCTTCACCTGTTCTATGATGTCGATAATCTGGATTGTAAGGTGCAAGTTTTTCTAACCACTCATCGATATCTTGAATCAAACCACTCTCAGCATCGTTAACATAGACTCCAGCAGTTATATGCATCGCACTCACCAGAACCATTCCATCTTTCACTCCACTTTTTCTCACCGCTTCTTCAACTTCGCGAGTTATGTTAATGTATTCTCTTCGTTTTTTAGTATTGAACCAGATATATTCTGTGAGGAATTTCATTTTAACCCCCTATTTTGTTTCTTTACCAAATTGCATCAGATATGCTTTAATAAATTCATCGATCTCACCATCCATAACAGCCTGTGTATCCGATGTTTCGTAATTAGTCCTGTGATCTTTTACAAGATTATAAGGGTGAAAAACATATGATCTTATCTGACTACCCCACTCAATCTTCATTTTCGATTTCTCTAACTCTGATTTTTGTTGATTCATTTTCTCAAGTTCGAGTTGGTAAAGTTTTGATTTCAATATTTTTAATGCGTTATTTTTATTTTGAAGTTGAGATCGTTCATTCTGACATGAAACAACAATACCAGTTGGAATGTGAGTAATTCTCACTGCGGTTTCAACCTTATTTACATTCTGACCACCTTTTCCACCAGAACGAAATGTATCAATTTTTAAATCCGCTGGGTTGATTTCTATTTCAATATCATCATCAATTTCTGGCATAACAAATACAGCAGCAAAAGAAGTGTGTCGCCTCTTATTAGCATCAAATGGTGAAATTCTAACAAGTCTATGGACTCCTGATTCTGCTTTTAAGTATCCGTATGCATATTGTCCGATTACCTCAATCGTAGCACTCTTAATTCCAGCACCATCCCCTTCGAGTATATCCATAATATTCACTTCATAACCATTTCGTTCAGCCCAGCGTAAATACATTCTCATTAGCATTTCTGCCCAATCCTGTGCCTCTGTTCCGCCTGCTCCTGAATGTATAGTTAGAATTGCATTTTTAGAATCATCTTTACCACTTAACATATTCTGAAATTCTAAATCTTCAATTTCTTTCTCGAGAATGGATACTTCTTTTTCAATTTCTGGTTGGAAATTTGTGTCTTCCTCAGCTTCGGCAAGTTCAATCAGATCTTTTAAATCAATAGAATGCTTTTCAACCTTATGAAATTTCTCAATTATATCACGATGCGACTTAATTTCTTGAAGTGTTCTTTGTGCAGTATGTTGATCTTCCCAGAATGAAGGTAGCTGTGTTTGTTCCTCCAATTTTTTGATAATCTCATTTCTATTAGAGATGTCAAAGATAACCTCGTAAATCTTCGAGTCTTTGAATTAATTCCTCAATTTTTCTTCTCTGTTCTTCGTACATATATCACCTTTTTAATCACAAATTTACGAATAAATATAATGATAAATTACCCACTCTTTCAGTACCATATCAATTTTTAATTGTGATGTGTGAATTAAACCTCGTCTAAAAAAAGTAAAATTCAGAAAGCAATAGATCAAAAAAATTTTTTGAACGCACAGTTACTCATCTGAGCAAAATTACAGCAACAAATAAAATTTTATATGCTCTAGATTTCAATGGTTAATAACATCAATTAATAGGTTATAACTAATCCTTCTCGGGTTAGGACATTAAAAATTTTTGAACTAATAATAACTATACGATGTTTTTAGAAAAAAATTGGAGTATTCGGTCATGAGACTAAAGATTACGATTAATTTATTCATATTACTCTTTTCATTCAATCTGTATTCGCAAAGCGAACCTGGGACAATTTCTGGACAAGTTCGAGAAGCAAATACACTTATCCCACTTGTCTCAGCAAATGTTTTAATTCTTGGCACTGATTTGGGCGCAGCGACCGATGCTAATGGAAATTTTATCATAAAGAATATTCCACCAAATGTTTATCAATTAAGAGCTTCAATAATTGGTTACAGAAGTCAAATCAAAACTGATATAATTGTACAACCAGGTAAATTAACACAAGTAAATTTTGATTTATTACAGGAAACAATAGAAATTGAAAATGTAGTTGTTAAAGCGGATTATTTCACTAAAGATTTATTACAACCAATAAGCATAAAGAAATTCAGTTATGAAGAAATCCGTAGAAGTCCTGGTGGTTTTGAGGATGTTGTTCGAGCTCTTTCAGTTTTACCAGGCGTTGCTCAAGCAGATGCAGGTAGAAACGATTTAATAGTAAGAGGCGGTGCACCTTCCGAAAATCTCTACATTATTGATGGAATTGAAATTCCTAATATCAATCATTTCGGCACGCAGGGTTCAACTGGTGGTCCTTTAAGTTACATCAATCTTGATTTTGTTAGAGAAAGTTCTTTTTCGACAGGTGGGTTTCCAGTTATTTATGGAGACAAGCTTTCTTCTGTACTTAGAATAGATTTAAGACAAGGAAGAGATGATAGATTAGGTGGGAAAGCAACAATATCTGCTACACAGTTCGGGTTAAATCTGGAAGGACCTGGCTTAAATGAAAATTCGAGTTTCATCTTTTCTGCTCGAAGAAGTTACTTAGATTTTATATTTAAATCAGCAGGGTTTGGTTTCGTACCAGAGTATTATGATCTCTTTACTAAATACGATTATAAAATTGATAATAAAAATTCCATCTCTTTCTTATTTATTGGTGCATTTGACAATGTAAAATTCTTCAACGACACTCCAGATAAAATTTTTTCTAATTCGAGGATACTGGGTACTGATCAAATACAATATGTCACTGGAATAACTTACAAGAGACTAATTAATAATGGATTTATGCAATTCACAATCAATCGCAACTTTACTGATTTCAACTCTATTCAAAAGGATACTCTTCTCAATCCTATTTTCAAAAACATTTCAAGAGAGCAAGAGAATAACATAAAATTCGATATAGTGTATAAATTAAGCCCAACAACAGAATTAAATTTTGGAGCTTCAACAAAATTAATTAAGTTCAGATCAGATATTCTTTTCCCATTCTTTTTAACTTCCTTCGGTGATACATTATCCATTACCTCACTCGATAAATCGAAACAATTTTTGAAAAGTGCAACTTATTTTAATATAAATTTTACCGTATTTAAAAAATTGATCACCAATTTTGGATTCCGGTTTGATTATTTCGATGCTATATCTGAAAAATTTTATGTAAGCCCCAGGTTTTCAATTTCATATCCGATTAGTTACACAATGAATTTAAATTTCAGTACAGGGGTTTATCATCAATCTCCTTCCTATATCTGGCTCATAGCAGATGAATCTAACAAAACTCTAAAGAACATCAGAGCACATCAATACATATTGGGTGTTGATCACCAACTTAATGAAGATGCATTATTAAAAGTTGAAGGATTCATCAAGAATTATTTCAATTATCCTACGAGTAAAATTAGACCCTATCTTGTTCTGGCAAATACAGGTGCAGGCTTTTCAGGTAGTGATGATAATTATTCATCTTTTGGACTTGAACCGTTGGTAAGTCATGGAAGTGGTCTATCTCGAGGAATTGAACTTTCAGTTCAGAAAAAACTTTCGAATACACCTTATTACGGTCTGCTCAGCCTAACTCTATCACAAACGGATTTCACTTCCCTCGATGGAATAAAAAGATCTGGTGCTTATGACCAAAATTTAATTTTCAATTTAAGTGGGGGTTATAAAATCAATAAACATTGGGAAGTGAGTACTAAATTCAGATTTGCTTCTGGTAGACCCTTTACTCCTTTCCAGAATGATGGTTCTCAGTTAGTTTCGGAATATAATTCAAGAAGATTAAAATCAATTCATAGTCTTGATTTTAGAGTTGACCGAAGATGGATTTTCAAAAGCTGGACACTGATTACATATCTCGATATTCAAAATATTTACAATCAAAAGAATTTGACTGGAATTCGGTGGAATAAGCAAAAAAATACGATCGAGGAATCATCTTCTATTGGGATATTACCTTCGGTAGGAATTAGCGCTGAATTCTGATATAATTTTTTGACAATTACTTTTATCAAATTAAATGCGAAAAAATGTCAATTCAGAAAAACACTGAATTGATATTTTTCATTATTCAATCTCTAATTCCATTCTCAGAAGAGCCGATGCTAATGTTTTACCTTGCGCATCATGTTTTAGTGATACGGTACCTCCCCCACCAAGTGTATTGTGCAGGAGAAAATTCAAAGCTTTGAGATTAGGCATCTCAAATCTTTCAACTTCACCAAGACAAATTCCTTTGAAATATTCTTTTACTCGTTCTTTTGTGAGATATTTTCTAAGAATTTCATAACCTTTATCATCGTAGGCTATAATGCCAATGTTTGCAGAATCACCTTTGTCACCACTTCTTCCGTGTGCTATATCAATTAACCTGATTTTCATGTTAGACCTCCACAAATTGTATCTCTGGTTCGACTAAATTTTTAGGAATCAACGCTGGCCAGTATGCAACAACTTCAGCTGGTTTTGGTCTACCTCCAGCAAATCCTGTAACACTCGGTGGACCAGTTAAGATAAGCGGGGCTATTTCTCTCCCAAATCTCTCTACTGCATTATAATCTTTTCCTCTAACTGCAATTCTTAAAACGACTTCGTTCATTAAATCTTCATCAATTTCTTTTGCAAGTAAACCGAAACAAGCATTGTATCCAAGAAATTCTGTTCTTATTTCATCAAATTTCAAACCGAGTAACTCGAGTCTTTTTCTGATAATCTTATCAGCGAGTTTTGCTTTCTTTAATGCTTTAGGCCAGGAATATGTTAGAGTTCCCACAGCAGAGTAACCATCAAAGTAGGCTGCTGAAACTTTATAAAATTCAGTTGGAGCTTTTCCCTTCACATCATAAACCATAACTTTATCTTTACCTACCTGCTCAAGTTTAATTGAAGTAAAATCTGCGATACATTCAGGAGTTATGTAATTTTCAGGATCACCGATTTCGTAAACTAATTGTTCAGAAACCGTTTCAATGGAAACTAATCCTCCAGTATTCTCATGTTTTGTAATTATTACTCTACCATCAGGATAAGCTTCTGCAATTGGAAAACCAATTTCAGCAAAATTCTCAATTGATTCCCAATCACCAAGAAAATTTCCTCCAGTCGATTGTGCACCACACTCAAGAATATGTCCTGCAACTGTTCCCACTGCCATTAAATCGTAATTTTTGAATGTCCAACCAAATTCATAAATCACAGGTGCAAGTGTTAGTCCAGTATCTGTGGTTCTTCCTGTAATTACGATCTGTGCTCCTTGTTTTAACGCATTCACAATTGGTTCGGCACCAAAGTAAACATTAGCACTCAATAATCTATCTTTAATCGAGAATATACTTTCTCCAGTATCCATATTTTTTAAGTGAATTCCTTTAGAAATTAATTCATCGATTCTATGAAGAATATCATCACCAAGAACAACTCCTATTTTCAAATTTTTTAATCCTAACTCATTTGCAACTTTCTTTACTTCCAGAGCACATGAGAGCGGATTGACTCCTCCACCATTCGTTATAATTTTTATGTCTTTCTCAATACAAATTGGAAGAATTTTTTTCATTAACTCAGGAATATCCCTTGCATATCCATGTTCAGGATTCTTTTTTTTCTGTTTTTGAAGGATAGACATGGTTACTTCTGCTAAGTAATCCATAACAAGATAATCGATAGGTCCTTTAGTAACCTGATAATATGGCGCTTCAAGTAAATCACCCCAGAAACCCTGTCCTGAAGCAATTCTAATTTTTTCTTTCATTATCTCCCTCCATTAATTGTTTTATTATGTGCTCCGAAATCAATTCGAATTGATCTTCAGAGTTGACCTCAATCCATCTTATATTCTTATCTTTTCTGAACCATGTTAATTGTCTTTTTGCATATCGACGAGTATTTCTTTTTATCAATTCTATCATTATGTCATAAGTAATTTCATTCTTTAAGTATTGTATGACTTCTTTATATCCCACAGTTTGGAGAACAACATTAACATTCTCTCCAAAATTATCAATTATAAATTTGACTTCATCCACTAAACCTTCTGAAATCATTTTATCAACACGATCATTAATTCTCTGGTAAAGAATTTTTCTGTTCCAATTCAAACCAAAAATAAAGTTTTCATATTCTGGCCTGATATGTTTTTCCTTTTGAAGTTGGGAAAGTGGTATCCCTGTTAAATAATAAACTTCGAGTGCGCGAATAATTCTTCTTGGATTATTTTTATCGATCTTATTATAAGTCTCTACATCAAATTTTTTAAGGACTTCAAGCAAATATTCTTTTCCACGAGATTTTAGTTCTCCTTCAAGTTGGAGTCGAATGGAATCATCTGCTGAGGGACCTTCAAATATTCCATATAGTAGTGAATTAATATAAAGTCCACTGCCACCAACAATGATCGGAATTTTGTTTAGTTGAAAAAGTTGATTAATTACTTTTTGAGCATCTTGAAAAAATTTACCAGCATTGTATTTATCCTTAATCGATAGATGATTGATGAAATGATGTTTTATTTGTTTTAATTCTTCTTCTGTTGGTTTAGCCGTTCCAATATTTAGCTCTTTGTAAGTTTGTCTCGAGTCGGCTGAAATTATTTCTGAATTTAGTTTTTTTGCTAAAATAATTGACAATTTTGTTTTCCCCGAAGCAGTTGGACCGACAATCGTTACTACTCGTTTAACCATCCATCGATGCCTATTAATGGTACAAACTGAAAGGCTGGTATTTTTTTAACCTCAAATTCATTTTCATTCAATTTTGTTAAGATGTGCATGATTTGAGTTGTTCTCGAACCTACAGGTATGACTAGTCGTCCACCAACAGCTAACTGTTCTTTGAGAGCTTTAGGAATATCAGGTGCAGCAGCTGTTACAATAATTCCATCATAAGGTGCGAATTCTTTCCAACCAATCGTACCATCCCCACATAAAGTCGAAATTTTTAAACCTAATCTTTTAAAACGCTCCCTCGCTTCTTTGAACAAATCAAAATCTCTTTCGATAGTAAAAACTCTTGCTCCAAGATAATCTAAAATTGCTGCCTGATAACCAGAGCCAGTTCCTATTTCAAGTATTTTCATTCCTTTCTTTACTTGCAGCGCTTCAGTCATTATCGCCACTGTTAATGGTTGCGAAATTGTTTGACCCTTACCTATCGGTAGTGCAACATTTTTATAAGATTGATGGCGTAAAATTTCTGGAACAAACAATTCTCGTGGTACATTTCTAATCGCATCAAGAACCTTTTCCTCACTAATACCTTGTTGTATCAATTCCTTAATTAATTTTTCTTTTTCATCCTCGTACATTCAGACTCCATACTTATTTAATTCAAATTTAACCAAAATGAAATAATTAAATTAGAATGAAAAGTACGAATTGTGATTTGATGTTTCTGTCAATAAGATTCGGATAGAATTTATATTTCCATCAAAATCAAAAAATCATTCATATCTATGAATAAAAAAAATAGCAATGAAATTATATAACCTCTAATTCGAATAATTTTAACGATTATCTATTTGAATAAAAATCGAATAATTACTAACTTGTTTTCAATGTTAGAGATAAAAAATCTTCATAAAGAATTTAACGGTATAATAGCAGTAAATAACCTTTCATTAGAAATCCAAGAAGGTGAAATTTTTGGACTACTTGGACCAAATGGTGCAGGCAAAACAACAACAATTCGTTGCTTGTTAAATATAATTCAACCCGATAGCGGGGAAATTCTCCTGAATGGTTCTAAAAATCATGATATTAAAAATATTGTCGGATATTTACCAGAAGAAAGAGGTTTATACACAAAAAGTAGAGTAATAGATGTACTTCTCTATCTCGGTGAGTTAAAAGGTAAGTCGAGAAAATTTTTACAAGAACGAGCAAACTATTATATGAAAAAACTTGAAATGCAAGATGTTCTTCATCGCAGAATAAATGAATTATCAAAAGGAAATCAACAAAAGATACAACTCATCTCTTCAATACTTTTTGACCCTCAAATTCTTATTCTTGATGAACCCTTCTCTGGTCTCGATCCAATAAATCAAGAACTTATAAAAGATTTAATTAAAGAATTTTTAAATGAAGGGAAAATTATAATACTTTCAACTCATCAGATGGATTTAGCTGAAAAACTCTGTAATCGAATAGCTCTGATAAATAAAGGAAATCTTCTACTGTACGGTTCACTTTCCGATATCAAAAGGAATTTTGGGAAGATGTGTCTTGTTGTAAAATCCCCTGACCTCGATGAAAGTATTAAAAACATTCCGGAGTTCGAATCAATTGATCTCTATGAAAATTACGCAGAAATAAATTTGAAGAATCATGCGAACACAAAAGAAATTATTATGAAACTTTTAGCAAAACATAACATTACTGGATTCGAATTAAGAGAACCTTCTCTTCATTCAATCTTCATTAATACGGTAAAAAGTTCGGGCAGTAAAGATGCTTAAATTTTTAACTATTGCAAAATGGGAATATCTCGAAAGAATAAAAAATAGAAGTTTTATTTTTTTCACTTTCATATTTCCATTGATAGTTCTGGGTATTGCTTTTATACCAGTACTTTTACAATCTGAAGAAGATGTAACCACTAAAGTCGTAGGTATAATCGAAAAAAATTGCTCTATTTCAAAGGAGCTTGAAAATTCATTAATTCAATATAAGACAAAAAAAGGCCAACAATCTTATGTAATTAGAAAATTGAACGAAGAAAAAGATGAAACAAACCGAATAAAAGAAATTGCCAGTATGATGGTGCTGAACAAAGATATTGATGGATTTCTTTACATCGAGAAAGTATCGAATGATTCTTTCAAGGTCGAATATCACACCGAAAAAGTCACAGCAATTACCGATTTAACTCGTCTTGAAAAAGCTCTTAATCAAGTCTTAACCAAAGAAAAATTAGTTAATTCCAATCTTGATGCTGAATTAATCAATAAATTAACCAGAACGATACCAGTTGAGATTGTTAAAGTTTCTAAGAGCGGTCGAGAGAAAGTTGATACCGAAAAAATTTTCACCGGTACTTTTATTTTCTTATTTATGTTAATACTATCTATGTTAATGCCAGCAGGCATGCTCGTCCGTAGTGTTGTCGAAGAAAAATCAAATAGAGTGATTGAAGTGCTGCTTTCATCCTGTACAGCAAAAGATTTAATGGCTGGGAAAATCCTTGGTCTTAGCGCACTTGGACTGACTCAAATTATTGTGTGGGTTCTATTGATTCTGTCTATTGGTGGTTATCAAATTCTTCAATTTGTTCAGATACAAGATTTTATTTTTGCTGTGATTTATTTCATTCTGGGATACATACTGTACGGATCACTCTTTATAGGATTTGGTTCAATTGCTAATACTGATCAGGATTCACAAAGCATAATGAGTGTTTTATCGATAATTGTAATGCTTCCTGTTTTTTTATCAACTCTGATATTTGAAAAACCTGAGATGCCACTAAGTAAAGCTCTCTCATATTTCCCATTAACCGCACCTCAAATCATGATAATTAGAACTAATATAACTGAAGTTGCATTCATTGAGAAAATTTTAATCGTCTTTCTCTTGATTATAACAATTTATTTTTCAATTCTGTTATCAGGCAAAATTTTTCGAGTTGCAATTTTAAGTTATGGTAAAACACCTAATTTGAGTGAAATAATTAAATGGATAAAAAGTAAGTGATATTTGCTCTATCATTATTTTTTTCGATAGTCCCAATCACATTTTATCTCATTATTTTATGGTGGCTCGATAAATATGAACGTGAACCGTTCAGAATAATATTCTACCATTTTCTCTGGGGTATGACCGGTGCAGTAATTTTGAGTGTATTGATTAGTGCTTTAATTAATAACATAATTATAAAAAATTTCATAGAAGTTGATTTTCAAGAATTAGCTTCTACCATCATTATTGCACCCATCGTTGAGGAAGCTTTTAAAGGTTTTATTCTAATTATCACCCTTAATAAGATTCAATTTGATAACTTGACAGATGGGATAGTATACGGAGGATCTATCGGCCTTGGTTTTGGACTGACTGAAAATTTTTTGTATTTCTTTTTTGGGTCTGAAAACCTCTCGGAACTTTTAAATCTTATTTTAATGAGAGACATTTTTTCAATATCAACACATTTTGTTGCAACTGCCTCATTCGGTGGGATAATTGCACTGGCAAAATTTAAGGATATCCCAAGGAAGATAATCCTCATCTTAACTGGTTTTGTAATATCAATAGTGATCCATTCAATGTGGAATTTTCTGGTTTCTTTCGAAATCACTTTTATCGCTGGTATTATGATGATCATCGCCTCTTTGATTATTGTATTCTTTTTAATTCAATTTTCTCTATCTTATGAAAAACATATTTTGATGTATGAATTGAATGATGAAATTCAAAATGGTTATTTAAATCCGCAATTCGCTTCTGTAATTCATGACTACAAACTTCGAAATAAGAAAGGCTGGATTGATGAATCAATTAGAAGAGATTACATTAATTTAGCTACGACACTTGCTTTTCGAAAATATCAGCTTAAAAACATAACCTCAGGCAAATTAAGAGAGCATTATCAAAACGAAATTATTACAATTAGAAGTAAACTTAATTCACTTGAGTTAAACTCAACTACTCTATCCAACTAAAAGATTTAAAAATAATTTACATGAATAAAATGAAATCAAAAAGAGTCTGTTTATTCGGTGGGACATTCAATCCGGTTCATTTAGGTCATCTTATACTTGCTAACACTGTTCTTGAAACATTTGAATTTGACAAGGTTATCTTTATCCCAAGTTATATCCAACCATTAAAATCACCTCAAGAATTAGCTCCACCGGATGACAGAGTAATTATGCTCAAACTTGCTACAAGAGATAATCCTAAATTTACTGTATCAGATATCGAAATCAGAAGGAAAGGTAAATCCTACACAATTGAAACTCTTCGATACTTCAAAAAAAAATTTGATAATTTGTATTTTGTAATCGGTGCCGATAATATTAAAGAATTTCATAAATGGAAAGAACCAGATGCAATTCTTGAAATCGCAAAAATTATTGTAACTAATAGAGGTGGACTTGATATAAAAGTCCCTTCAAAAATTCGTGGGAAAAAAATTTTAACCTGTCAGATACCACAAATTGAAATTTCAAGCTCTATTATCAGAGAAAAAATTCAAGGTAACAAAAGCATAAAATATCTTGTCCCCGAATCAGTTGAAAATTATATAATTAAAAAGAACCTTTACAAAAAATAGGAGATAAAAATGAATATTCTTATAACCGGTGGAGCTGGATTTATTGCTTCTCATGTTGCCGACGCTTTTATTGAGGCCGGTCATAATGTCATTATTCTCGATAATTTGACAACAGGAAGAGAAGAAAATATTAACCCTCGAGCAACTTTCTATAAAAATGATATTCGAGATGATTTATCATCTATTTTTGAGAGACATAAAATTGATGTAATAAATCATCATGCGGCACAGATTGATGTAAGAAGATCTGTGAATGATCCAATCTACGATGCAAACATCAATATAATTGGTACACTTAATCTACTTCAGAACGCTGTGAAGTTTGGTGTAAAGAAATTCATGTTTGCCTCCACAGGTGGAGCTGTCTATGGCGAACAGGATTATTTCCCGGCAGATGAAAATCATAAACAACAACCATTATCACCTTATGGTATTTCAAAATTAGCAGTAGAAAAATATCTTTATTTTTATAAAGAAGTTTATGGCTTAAAATATACAATTCTAAGATACGCAAATATTTATGGTCCACGACAGAATCCCATGGGAGAGGCAGGAGTAGTTTGTATATTCCTTGATAAAATCTTAGCTGGTGAGCAACCAATAATTAATGGAAGTGGTGAACAAACTCGAGATTATGTTTTTGTTAAAGATGTAGTAAAAGCAAATCTTTTAACTTTAAATGAAGAAGAATCTGAAATTTATAATGTTGGCACAGGAATAGAAACAAGTGTAAATGAACTATTTAGATTAATTAATGAAAACTTTGATAATAAGATTAAGGAAGTTCACGGACCTACAAAGCCAGGCGAACAGATGAGAAGTGTTATTACATCCGAAAAACTTTACAAAAAATTCGGATGGAGACCTTCCACCTTGTTAAAAGAAGGATTACGAGCAACTATAGAATATTACAAATCACTCGCTGTAAAAAATGAGAAAGAACATTTTCGAGAATTTGAAACAAAAAGATAAAAGAACTATTGCCAGAGTAATTTCAGAAATCGAGAATTCTACTCCACAATCTCAGAAAATTATTAACGAGATCGCAACAAGCTTTGGCAAATCCTATAGAATTGGAATTACAGGACCACCCGGAGCTGGTAAAAGTTCTATCACCAATGCACTTGTAAGATTACTGGTAGAAAAATATTTTTATGTTGGTGTGATTGCAATTGATCCAACATCGCCATTTACAGGTGGTTCTCTACTCGGAGATAGAGTACGAATGTCTGAGATTGGATTGCATCCAAATGTTTTTATCCGAAGTATGGCTTCAAGAGGAAGTCTGGGCGGATTAAACAAATGCGCCTCTGAAGTTGGTGATGTTTTTGATTATGCTGGATATGATTTTACAATTTATGAGACCGTTGGTGTAGGACAATCAGAACTTGATGTTGTAAATAATGTTGATACCACAATTGTCGTTTTAGTTCCTGAATCAGGTGATTCAATCCAGGCAATGAAAGCAGGACTTATGGAAATTGGTGATATCTTTGTAATGAACAAATCTGATCGTGCAGGTGCTGACCAGGCAGTTGCTTCACTTCAATTTATATTATCTTTTCGTGAACATGATGAAAACAGCTGGCTACCACCAATTATAAAAACAATCGCAATTGAAAATAAAGGCATCGATGAACTTTACGAAAAAATCGTTGAACATAGAAATTTTTTGACTAAAACCTGTCAACTTAACAAAAGAAGAACTCAAAGATTCATCAATAGAATCAGGGAAATGATAACAGATAATTTAAAGAAAGAATTACTCACAGATGAAGTGAATAAAAAATTAGATAATTATGTTGAGTCTATCCTGAATAAAAAATTAACTCTATCTGCAGTTGTTGAAAAATTAACAGAGAGCTTGAGAAATAACTCACCTAAATAATCTACTAATCTTTAATTGTAATGAAGTAATAGAAATATACAATCAAACACAAATCATTAATAATTAAGATGATAATGTTTGATAAGTCTATCTTCAGATTGCTCTCGAAATCATACACAGAATAAATACTGATGCCTGCGTGATTTAAAATCAGTATCAACAAAAAAACAACTGCAAATTTTGAAAGGAAAAAATTCTTCATTTTAACCTTGATTATGTTTTTGATTTTTCCAATCATTTAGTAAGTGTTTTTTATGTGCGTTTTGATAAATTATTTTCTCAGCACTGAGTGATTTTAAGTATTTATTTTTTGTAATCTCTACTAAAATTCAAATACAAAAGAAAATTAGTAGGACGATAAAATATCATCCCGCTATAATAGTTGACTTAACTTGAGTGAATAAAATTATGGAACACCAATAGTCTTAACACATTAATACACTTTAATTGGTCCACTTTACATTAAATACACCTTCTGTGACAACTTTACTTCCGGTAGCACCACCACTTATACCTTGTGCATTAAATGAAAATGTACCTGCGATATTTTTATTTGCAACATCAAGCTTCGTAATTTTAACGGTACCTTTAAAATCTCCCTGGCCTGTGGTAGCATAACCTTTACCATCTGAGTAACCAATTGCAGCTATACCGGAAAAACCGCTCATGTTAGCATTTCCAATCTGATAATCGCCAGTTGAAGTTAAATTGTACATAGTTATTTGAATGGTGCTTGCAGTAGTTCCAGATATTTCTCTTCCGGTAATTTGTAAATAACTACCATTTGATTCATAGAAAGCATAAGCAGCATCGTAAGGAGAACCTGGTATTTTAGTTGCTGACCAGTTCTGCCCATCGACTTTTGCAGTCATTGAACCAAGACCAATATTGGTGTCACCACCATCCACTGGATTGTCTTCTTCTTTTTTACAGGAAGTTAAAAGAAAACTGGAGATTAAAATAACAAGTGTTAAGATTTTTGAAATTTGTCGTGTCATGGTTTTACTCCTTTTTTTAATTGTTAATGGTTTAATTAGTTAAGTTTTTAGATTTCAGAGGCTTGTTTAATCCTCTGCTAACAAATTCTGGTTGATAATTCAACACTTACCAGAATTGTGAATAAATAAGGTTTAAAGTATTCTGATTCATATATTTCTCCTTTTAGAGGGATAGTTTATGTTTTACTTAATCAAAATCATTTTCTTAACCTGAGTGAAGTCGCCTGCCTGCAATCTGTAAAAATATGTACCACTTGAAAGTTTACTTGCATCAAAATTGATGGAATGACTCCCTGCTTGTAACTCATTATTGATAAGTTCGGCAACTTCACGACCAAGCACATCATATACTTTCAATGTTACATAACTTGCTTTTGGAATTGTGAATGAAATAGTTGTGCCCGGGTTAAATGGATTTGGGTAGTTTTGATGTAAAATGAAATTAGTTGGTGTTATTTCATTTTCTTCAACATCTGTTGCACCTGATGTTGTCCAGCGGGCAATGTTATTAACCGTAATACCGCCTGCTTTTTCAAACCATCCACCAACATATAACTCACCGTTATAAACCGCCATAGCATATCCACTAAAGCTCAATCCAGAACCTACATTATCCCAATTTGATCCATTCCATCGGGCAATATATTTTGCTTCCAGACCTGGTTCGTATGCATTAACAAAATTGACATTTTGAAAATTTCCACTGACATATAATTCATTGTTGTAAACACCTAATGATTGAACAATATCACTTACTCCATTTCCATTTCCACTACCGACTATATTCCAGGAGGTACCGTTCCAACGTGCAATATGTCTTGCTTCTAATCCTCCTGAATGCCAAAAAGAACCTCCCAAATAAAGTTCTCCATTATATACAACCATTGCCATAACCTGGTTATCTACCCCATTAGTTGAACCAGTCCCCACTGTGCTCCAATTATTTCCATCCCAAGTAGCTAAGTTATTTACACTTACTCCTCCAGCTTCAGTAAAATATCCCCCGACATAAAGTTTACCATCATATACTGCCATACTGAAAACAGTTCCATTTACCCCATTAGTTGCTCCTGACCCTACACTGTTCCAGCTTGTCCCGTTCCATCGAGCGATATTTCTTACATCAACTCCACCAGCTTTTGTTATGCCATTACCAGCAACATATAACTCCCCATTATAAACAGTTAATACTCTAACATTACCATCAACACCATTATTTGAACCACTACCTACGCTTTTCCAACTTGTACCATCCCAACGAACAATACTATTACCGGCTGCACCAAATAGCTGTTTAAAATTGCCAGCCATATATAGTTCATTATTGTATACTGCTAATGCGTTAATAAAATTAAGCATTCCTGGATTCCAGTTCCCTACATCACTCCAAGTGCTTCCATTCCACTTAGCAATCCCCTTGGCTGTAATTCCACCTGCTTGATTAAACCAACCTCCAACGTAGAGTTCTCCATTATAAACGGCAAGGGCATACACCCATGAACTAACACCAACATTGGAACCTGAACCTACTGCACTCCAGGTACCTGAATCTGAAAGCGCACTTTCTGTTTTGCTCAAAAATCTTGGTTTGCCATCTTTATCAATTAGCATTTTATAACCTTCTACATCATAACCACCATCTCTATCCAATCGCACAGTTCCATCTGCATTTAATATCTCGCCAACCGATGGCTGGGTTTGTGAAAATATTGTTGCAACAAATAAAAGTTGCAAAAACAAGAAAAATGAAATGAAGAGTTTCATAGTTTTTCTCCTTACATTTTTTTGTGATTGTAACTTTTAATTGTTTTACCGCTAAGCTCGCAAAGTCTTTTTCTTTACGAGCTTTGCGGTGAGATTTTCACTATTTGATTAACATCATTTTCTTTATCTGCACGTAATCCCCAGCTCGCAGTTTATAGAAATATACTCCGCTGGACAAACTAAAATGTTGTCCTACTCTAAATTCTATTTCATAGCTTCCTGCGTCTTTGTATTCATCTACTAAGGTGGCTACTTCGTTACCAAGTATATCGTAAACTTTTAATGTGACATAATTAGATTTAGGAATTGTAAACGAAATAGTTGTGCTTGGGTTGAAGGGGTTTGGGTAGTTTTGGTGCAAGACAAAATTTTTAGGCAGAGAAGTAATGTGTTCACTCTCAATAGATGTAATATTCTCTTTTTCATATTTCAAAATAGAACCATTAACACCGATGACCCAGATTGTAGTTGAATCTTTAACATACATATTGTCATAGAGAGCGGGAACTGGTAAAGATGTCCATGTATTTCCACCGTCGTTCGTTTTCCAGATTGGACCTCCTCCATAAGTTGTGGGTCTTACACTCAAATAACCTTCTTCGTTAGAGATAAAAATAATTTTTCGAATTGATGCCAATGATGCTAACCCACTGATAGTTACTTGCTGCCATGAATTTCCACCATCTGTAGTTTTAATCAATTTAGCATTATCACCTGCAACATATCCATTATTTGCATCAAAAAATTTAATTGCCCATAGCCTGCTAGATACACCACTACTTAATTGTGTCCAATTGAGACCACTATTTGTAGTCTTTAAAATTACTCCTTCATCACCTGTAACATAACCTATATTATCATTCACAAAATAAATTGAACGCAACCATTTATTAGTATTCGTATTCAAATTAGTCCAATTCATTCCAGCGTCTGTAGTTTTAAGAATCTTACTCCCCGAGCAAGCAATATAACCTATGTTAGAAGAAGAAAAGTAAATTGCTTCAGGGTAGTGATAAAGATTCAATCCTATAACATCCCATACTTTTCCACTATCTGTAGTAAAATATACTTCAATTCCTGTAGTTCCATTAAAATTAAGTAAATAACCATGAGATGGGCTTGTGAAAAATATAGACTTTAGGCTATTAGCCGAAGGATTTAATGATTGTATCTGCCAGCTCTTCCCTTCATCGGTAGATTTATAGAGAACAGTATTACCAACAATCCAACCTGTGGAAGCGTCTAAAAATGTTATTGAATTTAAATGTGAAGTTGAACCTTTGTGAATTGAAGCCCAACTATTTCCATTATCTGTTGAACTAATAACAATTTCCTCTCCAACAACAAAAAAAATTGGAAAAGTAGAACTTTCCATAAAAAAAACTTTTTTTAGTGATGCACTTGTATTGCTAGTTTGCTGAGTCCATGAATTTCCTCCATCAGTAGTATAAAGAATTTCACCTCCCCAACCAACTATCCAGCCTTTAGTCTGAGTGGAGAATGTAATAGAATAGTAATAACTGCTTGAAGTATGAACTGAAGCCCAGTTATTACCTCCATCAGTAGTTTTAAGAACTACACCAAAATCACCAACTGCAAAACCAATATCATTATTTACAAAATAAAGTGAGTTAATGGTAAATGTAGTGCCACTTGTTTGGTTCACCCATGTAGCACCACCATCTGTAGTTTTAAGAATTTTACCGTTACCTCCCGCTGCCCAACCAATAGAATTTGTTACAAAATATACAGCTTTAAAAAGCTCAAAATTTCCAGTTGTACTAACAGACCAATTTTCACCTCCATCAGTAGTTTTAACAACTGTTCCATTCCAGCCCACAATCCAACCGTGTAGAGAGTCGCTAAAAAATATTGACTCAAAATTTGTTGTTGTACCGAGTGTCAGCTTTTGCCAGCTTTTACCACCGTCTAAGGATGTAAGTAATGACCCAAATTTGCCAATAATAAATCCTTTTGACTCATTCAAAAATTTAACAGAATAAAATGCATCGCTACCGGGAAATTGAACTGGCAGCATAGTAAAGCTCCAATCATTCCCTCTATTAGTTGTTTTAAATAAATGTCCATTACTACTTAATAACCACCCCGTGCTATCATTAATGAAGAAGATATCAGAATAATACAGAATAGGTGGATGAGGATTTTGCCAAATCCACTGTGCGTTAACGGATGTGTAAAAGATAATTAAGAAACTTAATATTAAATTTCGAATCATGATTTCCCTCCATCCCTATTTTATTAACATCATTTTCTTCATCTTAACACCATTTCCAGCTTGCAATCTGTAAAAGTATGTACCACTGGAAAGTCTGCTTGCATCAAAATTGATTGAATGACTCCCTGCCTGTAAGTCGCCATTTACAAGTTCTGCTACTTCTCTACCAAGCACATCATAAACTTTAAGCGTTACATAACTTGATTTAGGAATAGTAAATGAAATAGTTGTGCTTGGGTTGAATGGGTTTGGGTAGTTTTGGTGTAAAACAAAATTTGTTGGTGTTAATGCATTTTCTTCAACATCTGTTGCATCTCCAATTGTCCAGCGCGCAATACGGTTCGCACTGATACCACCTGCCTCTGTGAAATCACCCCCCACATAGAGTTCATTGTTATATGTCGTTAAAGAAGAGACGTAATCACCACTACTCACTCCAGAATTGATCATGGTTAAGCTATTCCAATTGTTCCCGTTCCAACGTGCAATACGACCAGCAACCACAGTACCAGCACGTATAAATCTACCACCAACATAGAGTTCCCCGTTATACACCGCCAGCGCATAGACATATGGAATAAGACCTGTTATACTAACTCCGTTCTCAGAACCAGTTCCCACACTATTCCAAGCATTCCCGTTCCACCTTGCAATATTGTTCGCTCTAATACTTGTTGGATTACTACCAGTCCAATTTGCATATGTAAAATTACCTCCGACATAAAGTTCCCCGTTATACACCGCCAGCGCACGGACACCTCCACTCACCCCGTTGCCCGAGCTCGTGCCCACGCTATCCCAACTCGTGCCGTTCCAGCGCGCAATATAGTTCGCACTCACCCCGCCTGCCGATCCGAAAGAGCCCCCGACATACAGCTCCTCGTTATACACCGCCAGCGCATAGACATAACCGTTCACCCCGTTGCCCGAGCCCTTGCCCACGCTGTTCCAACTCGTGCCGTTCCAGCGCGCAATATAGTTCGCACTCACCCCGCCTGCCGAAGTGAATTCACCCCCAACATAGAGTTCCCCGTTATACACCGCCAGGGCATTAACTAGACCATTGACACCGTTGGCAGAGCCCGTGCCCACGCTGTTCCAACCTGAACCATTCCAACGTGCAATATTATTCACACTAACTCCACCTGCTGAGCTGAAAAAACCTCCCACATAAAGTTCACCATTATACACTGCTAGTGCACGAACACCATTAACACCCACAGCACTAACACCATTAGCAGAACCTGTGCCCACGCTATTCCAGCTATTTCCGTTCCAACGGGCAATTCTGTTCGCGCTCTTCCCACCAGCGAATGTGAAATTACCTCCAACATAAAGCTCACCATTATAAACAGCAAGAGCACTTATGGAAATTACATAACCACCACTACCACTCACTCCGTTGCTTGATCCTGTGCCCACGCTGTTCCAACTACCTGAATCAGAAAGTGCATCTTCTGTTTTATTTAAAAAACTTGGCTTGCCATCTTTGTCAATTATCATTTTGTAACCTTCTAAATCATATCCACCATCTCTACCCAACCTTACAGTTCCATCTGCATTTAATATCTCGCCAATTGACGGCTGGATTTGTGAAGAAATTGTTGCAACAAATAAAAGTTGCAAAAACAAAAGGATGTAAATTGAATTTTTCATTTTTGTGCCCTTTCTTTTGTTAATTGTAACTCTAAAAAAGTTCAATGACCTTTTCTTTAAAGACTCATGAATTCTCTTTATTTCCTAATGCGATTCTAAATCTCACAATAAACTTTGTAATCAGTCAAATGCCGTATTTTAATTGTGAGAAATGCCTTACAATATTTTGAGCAATTCTCAAAGTAATTTTTTAATTTGCAGTTGATATTTAAGAATGGAAGTAAACTAAATTTGAAATGATTCAACTAATTTTTTCTTCTAAACAGAAGGGTAACTCTATAACAAAGCTCATAATTAGTGTTAATAATTGCATACAAACATTAAGTTCATTTAATATAACACTCACATATTTTAAATGGAGGACAAATGTTCGGATACTACCTCGACGAACAATTAAAACTAATTCAACAGACCATTCGTGATTTTTGCGAAAACGAAATTGTCCCGCACATCATGAAGTGGGACGAGGAACAAATTTTCCCAAGAGATATATTCACTAAACTTGGTGAGCAAGGATTTATGGGAATTCTTGTCCCTGAAGAATACGGAGGTTCTGGACTTGGATATACACACTACGCACTTGTTGTTGAAGAATTAGCTCGTTATGATCCTTCAATTTCACTTTCTGTCGCAGCTCATAATGGCTTATGCACAAATCACATCAATTTGTTTGGAAACAAAAATCAAAAAGAAAAATACCTTGTCAATTTAGCTGAAGGAAAATTCATCGGAGCGTGGTGTTTAACTGAACCAACATCTGGAAGTGATGCCGGAAGTCTTAAAACACGAGCCGATAAAAAGGACAATAAATACATAATAAATGGAACAAAAACTTTTGCAACCCATGGAAGCGTTGGAGAGGTTGCGGTTGTTTTTGCAAAAACAAATCCGGAGAAAGGTAAAAAAGGAATATCTGCATTTATTGTAGAAACAAACACTCCTGGTTATATAGTTTTGAAAAAAGAAAACAAATTAGGATGTCGTGCAAGTGATACTGCGCAATTATCATTCGAGAATCTCGAAATATCAGAAGATAATTTACTTGGACATGAAGACGAAGGATTTATGAATGCACTCCAGGTTCTTCAGGGTGGAAGAATTTCTATTGCTGCAATGGCTTTGGGACTTGCAGAAGGCGCATTTGAGTCTGCACTCAAATATTCTCAGGAAAGGGAACAATTCGGTACATCTATTTCTGAATTTCAGGCAATTCAATTCAAATTAGCTGATATGAAAACTATGATTGAAGCTTCTCGACAACTTGTTTATCGAGCAGCTTTTCTTAAGGATCAAGGAAAAGATGTCTCGTATGAAGCCTCGCTCGCAAAACTTTATGCAAGCGAATCAGCTGTAAAGATTACTGAACAAGCTCTCCAGATTTTTGGCGGTTATGGTTTTACAAAAGATTTTCCCGTTGAAAAATTTTATAGGGATGTCAAACTCACCACAATCGGTGAAGGAACATCGGAAATTCAAAGATTAATCATCGCAAAATCAATTCTGAATATGCTATGACAAAATTAAATCGAATAATAAAAAAAGACTCCACCTTTTATGAAAGGATGGATTATCACAAAAATCTTATCAGAATCATAAATGCAAAAGCAGAAAAAATCAAAGAAGGTGGTGGTAAATCAGCTCTTGAATCACACATTAAGAAAGGGAAATTATTCGTTCGAGAAAGAATTGAACGACTAATTGATCCAGGCACAGAATTTTTCGAGCTTGGAATTTTCGCCGGATATGAATTATATGATGAATACATTCCTGCCGCAGGCACAATTATTGGTCTCGGATATGTTTCAAAAAAACTCTGTGTAATAGTTGCAAACGATGCGACAGTAAAAGCCGGTGCATGGTTTCCTATAACATGTAAAAAAAATTTACGTGCCCAGGAAATTGCCATGGAGAATCGATTACCAATTATTTATTTAGTTGATAGCGCAGGTGTTTATCTCCCAATGCAAGATGAAATTTTTCCTGACAAAGAACATTTCGGAAGAATTTTTAGGAATAATGCAATTATGTCTGCGATGGGAATTCCACAAATTGCTGCAATAATGGGTCCTTGTGTAGCAGGTGGTGCTTATTTACCAATTATGAGTGATGAAGTAATTATTGTTGAAGGTACTGGAAGTGTGTTTCTTGCTGGAAGTCATCTTGTTAAGGCTGCAATTGGGGAAGAAATTGACAATGAGTCACTTGGTGGCGCAGAAGTACATTCCTCAATCAGTGGAGTAACAGATTACAAGGTTAAAAACGATAATGAAGCAATTGAATTAATTCGAAATCTCGTTGATAAAATTTCAGGTCAAAGATATGAAGGATTCAATCGCATTGAACCAAAACGTCCTGAGAATTCATCAGAAGATATCTTAGGAATTCTTCCAAAAGATACAGTCACACCATATGATATGTATGATGTTCTCAGTTGCATAGTCGATGATGGTGAAATAGATGAATACAAAAAAAATTATGGAAAGACTCTAATCACTGCTTATGCACGAATAGATGGTTGGGCTGTGGGTATTGTTGCTAATCAAAGAAGTTTGGTTAAGACTAAAAGCGGTGAGATTCAGATTGGAGGGGTGATATATTCAGACAGTGCAGATAAAGCTACACGTTTTATTATGAATTGTAATCAGAAAAAAATTCCAATTGTTTTTCTACAAGATGTTACAGGATTTATGGTTGGTTCTCGAGCAGAGCACGGAGGAATTATTAAAGATGGTGCCAAGATGGTTAATGCTGTTGCAAACTCTGTCGTGCCAAAGTTTACATTTATAGTCGGTAATTCTTATGGAGCGGGTAATTATGCAATGTGTGGTAAAGCTTATGATCCAAGATTAATTTTTGCATTCCCCAATGCACGCATCGCTGTGATGGGAGGAAATCAAGCAAGCAATACACTGCTTAATATTAAAATTAGTCAAATGAAAAAAGAAGGAAAAGAATTTTCTGAAGAAGACAAACAAAAATTATTAAAAGAAATCTCAGAAAGATATGACCATCAGAGTGAACCTCTTTATGCAGCTGCGAGATTATGGATTGATGAGATTATTGATCCAAGGGACATAAGAAAAATAATTTCACTGGGTATTGAGATGGCAAATCATTCTCCAATTACAAAGGATTTTAAAACAGGAGTAATTCAAACTTGAAATATTACTTCTCAATTTTATTAATCCCGTTATTATTGAACTCGCAGGTAAAGGATATTGTTGAATATGGTAGCAAAATAAATGATTTAATAGCTGACAAATTTGAAAAATCAGACTCAAGATATGTCAATATTACATTTCTTGATTCAATGTTTTCTTATGCTCTCACAATTGCTGATTCAAACATCGGTGATGCTTTATTATTCTGTTCTATTGGATCCATGACATATGAAAAATTCGATGTGAAAATTCCACTATTAAATCTGAAGATTCCAATAAATGTTTTCTCAAAAATTGATAACCGAAAATTCCAACAAAAAGTAAAAAATCTTCCCTCACAATTTTTTGGGGATAGCCCAAAATCTGAATTTGGAGATAAAGATAAAGTAGTCCATTTCTTTACATTCGCTTATTTGAGTTTCATACTCGGAAAAAATTTTGCTGAACAATTAGGAATGTTCGTGGAATTTTTTGAAGAATCATTTAAAATAGATGGTAAAGTTGATTACCGTGATTTAAAAATCAATGAATTAGGAGCTAGATTTGGTGAAATACTTCATTATAAAATTATCCTACCATCCGTTATTTTAGCAAAAGAATTTAGACTTAGTTATGGAAAAAATTCTAATAATTGATGACGATTTAACCATCTGTGATTCAATAAAAATGATTCTCGAATACGAGAACTATTCAGTCGATACAGCAAACAGTGCAGCTGAGGGGCTAAATAAGTTAAGGGATAACACATATCACACTATTCTACTTGATATTAAGATGCCCGAAATGGATGGTCTTGAAGCAATAACAAAAATTCGAGAGAGGGATGAGACTATCTCAGTTATAATGATTTCGGCACATGCGAGTATAGGTAATGCCGTTGAAGCAACAAAGAAAGGAGCTTACGATTTTATAGAAAAACCAATCGATCGGGATAAACTCTTAATCACAATTAGAAATGCAGTAAAACAGACGGAGCTTTTAAGAAAAAATAAACAGCTAAAAGAGAAAGTCGAAAGCAAATACGAGATCATTGGTGAAAGTCAGGCTATTAAAAATATAATCGAAACTATAAGAAAAGTTGCCCCGACAAATTCAAGAGTACTTATAACTGGAGAAAATGGTACCGGGAAAGAATTAATAGCTCAAGCTGTTTACAGATATAGCAACCGATCTAATAAACCTTTTGTCGAGGTTAATTGTGCTGCAATCCCCAACGAGTTAATCGAATCTGAATTATTTGGACACGAGAAAGGTGCTTTTACTGGAGCTACCTCACAGAGAATTGGTAAATTTGAACAAGCTAATGGTGGTACACTCTTCCTTGATGAAATTGGCGATATGTCATTAAACGCTCAAGCAAAAGTTTTGCGTTCAATCGAGGAAGGTGCGATTGAACGAGTAGGAGGAAAAAATAAGATCCCTGTCGATGTTAGAATCATAGCAGCAACAAATAAAAATTTATTGAAAGAAATTGCAGAAGGTAGATTTAGAGAAGATTTGTTTCACCGGCTAAGTGTAATTGTTATCAATGTTCCTCCCTTGCGTGAAAGAAGAGAAGATATTCCCCTGCTAATTGAACACTTTGCGCAAAAAATTTGTGAAGAAAATAAATTCTCTTACAAAAAATTCACTGATGATGCAATGGAATATCTCAAGGGTCTTGAATGGAAAGGTAATGTTAGGGAATTAAAGAATTTCGTGGAGAGATTAATTATCATGAATTCGAAATCTGTCTACGATTTATCTGATGTAAGGGAGCAATTGATTTTCTATTCGAAACCGAACGATTCTGAAATTGATTTTTCGGTTAATTCTTTTCAGGAATTCAAAGAACAGATGGAAAAAATTTTTATCCTCAAAAAATTGCAAGAATTTAACTGGAATATTTCTAAAACTGCGGAAGCAATCGGTATCCAGAGAAGTCATCTTTATAACAAAATAAAAAAATACGGAATAGGAAAGGAGGATTAAATTGGAATGCATTTTCTGTAAAATCATCAATAAAGAGTTACCCTCTGACATCGTTTTTGAAAACAATAAGATTATCGGATTTAATGATATAAATCCAGTTGCTCCAACTCATGTTTTATTTGTCCCTAAAAAACATATCGACAGAGTAGATAATTTAGATCTCTCTGATTCAGAACTCATCGGAGAACTCATTTATCAAGCTAAAGAGTATTCAAAAAAAATAGGGATAAATGAAAGTGGTTATAGATTAGTTCTTAATAATGGTAAAGATGCGGGACAAGCAGTTTTTCATATCCATTTACACCTGATTGGTGGAAGAATAATGTCCTGGCCTCCAGGATGATCTAACCATTAAATTAGAATCAAGATTTCTGAACAAATTGAAAATGAAAAAGCCTCAGAGAAACTGAGGCTTTTTCATAAAAACTTATCTTAAATTAAATTAATTGAGTTTGAATATTATTGGAACAGCAACTTTTACTCGAACTGGTTTACCCCTTTGTTTTCCTGGTTTGAACTTCGTTTCTCTTACTGCTTTTTCAGCTGCTTCATCACAACCTGCTCCAATTCCCTTTAATACTTCAGTTTTGGTTACATTACCATTTTCGTCAACATAAGCAAGGATGTAAACTCTTCCTTCTACTCCTGCTCGTTTAGCAATTTCAGGATAGACGATTTTTTTCTGGATTGCTTCTATACCACCAATCGGTTCTGGCATTTCTTCAACAACTTCAAAATATTGGATATCCTCTTCCACAATTTTCTTATCTTCTTTTGGTGGAGGTGGTGGCGCTTCTATTTGTTGAGTCAAATCTATTTCCGTGCTTCCAATTTCAACATCTTCGAGGACATCGTCAGATGGAGATTCTATGGGTATTGGTGGCTTTGGTGGAGGTGGAGGACGATTTTCCTGTCTTGTTTGAGCAATATCTTCAACATTAACTAACTCTTGAACTAATTGAACCTGCTTTTCACCAGCTTTAGCTTTCGGGAAAAATTTAAAGGCGATTACTAATAAAGCCAGTGCAATTATCAAACTAATTTCGACATACCTTGTATATTTTCTTCTTAAATCAGCTTTTGGTGTTTTATAAACTGGCATTTTTTATTTCCTCATTCTTTAGTTCAAAAATAATTTAACCTTATTTAGAAAACAAGTTTTCAAGATTACTTACTTTTTTATCACCTCTATTGTTCCGATTCAATTTGTTCAATCATCTGAATAGCATTTGGAAGATATTTAATCACATCACTTGCAATTAAGCTAAGTTTTCCTTTTTTTAACATGGCAATATCACCAGATAGACCATGTAAATATACTCCAACAATTGCAGAATCAATTCTATTTAATCCCTGTGCATAAAATGAACTGATAATTCCGGTTAAAACATCCCCCATTCCAACAGTTGCCATTCCACTGTTTCCTGTCGAATTGATGTAACATTCACCATCGGAATTGAAAATTATAGTAGGTGAACCCTTAAGAACTAGTACCGTTTGATATTTTTTTGCAAAATCAGTTCCGATTTCAAAAATGCTATTCTTTATCTCATCAACTGAGAGATTAGTTAGTTTCGCAAATTCTCCAAGATGAGGTGTAAGAATTGCATTTTTAAGAGATAATTTTTTTTCATTAATGAAACCGGAAAGTAAATTCAACCCATCCGCATCTATTACTTTTTTCTTCTCTGGATGAGTGAGTAAAAGTCTTCGAAGAAATTCCCCTGTCGAAAGATTTTGTCCTAAGCCTGGTCCAATCATTAGAACATCAGCCCACTTCACTTTTTCATCAATCTCATCAACATCCTGTTCCATGAAATATTCACCTTTATTATTCTTCAAAGGAAATGTCATCACTTCTTTTAGTGATTTAGCGAAGACGGGAAGATTTTTCTGAGTTGTCAGAAGCAAAACACCCCCACAACCAGCAATGAGAGCCGATTCACATGCCATTTTAGCAGCGCCAGTTAGGCCAGTCGATCCAGCAATCGCGAAGACTTTGCCAACAGAGTATTTATGAGCATCATATGGACGAACAGGTAATCTCTCAAAAACATCAATATCTTCAATCAAATTTCTTAAAATTTTAACTTCATGAGCTAAAGAGGATGGATAACTAATATCAACAATCTTAACCTTTCCACAAACTTTAGGACCATCATTTATAAAAAGACCTACTTTAGGTAATCCCATAGTTAAAGTGTAATCAGCAACGAAAGAAACACCCAAAATTTTACCGTTATCACTACTTAGCCCTGTGGGAATATCAACTGCTATTTTGATTGTATTTTGTTTATTAGCCCATTTAGTTATTGAATTGAAAGGATCACGAATCTCTGAATTAAGTCCAGTACCAAGTAGAGCATCTACAATTATATCAAAAGGTTCGCCAAAAAAATTTCGTAATTTTTCAAATCGTTCAGGATTAATGAAAATTTCGATATTACTTTCTGTAGTTGCAATTTCATTTAAGATTTCAAAATTAGTTTTCGCATCTCCTGAAATTTTTTCAATATTTCCAAATATTGCTACACACACATTAAAACCCCTATTTGTCAAATGCCGAGCAATGGCAAATCCATCACCACCATTATTTCCATGACCACATAAAATTAAAACATTATTAATTGGAGTCTGTGAGGATAATTCTGAGATAAAATCAACTACACCAATAGCAGCGTTTTCCATCAGGAGAAGCGATGGGATTTTGTATTTCTGTGTAGCTTTTAAATCAAGTTCGCGAATTTCCTTCGAATCAGTTACTTTAATCATTCTAAATCAAAAACCTATTTATTAAATCCAGAATCAAATTTGGTGTTAAACCAAGTTGAATAACAATTAATATGCAAATGGTTAAGACAAAACCATCTGAAGAGGAAAAGAAAATTTGTTGGCTTTCATCTTTTGACTTAAAATACATATAAACAACCACTCTCAAATAGAAATATGCAGAAATCACACTTGATAAAACACCTATAACTGCAAGATAAGTTAAATCGGCTCTAACTGCAGAAAGGAACACATAATATTTCCCAAAGAATCCACCGAAGGGTGGTAATCCTGTCAACGCAAACATAATCAATGCCATTATTGCTGAATACCATGGATGTTTATTAGCTAATCCGACATAATCTTCGAGCGTTACTCTTTTCTCTGGAGAATTTTCAAGAAACGATACAAGTATAAACGCAGCAATATTCATGAAAGAATAAACCGTTAGATAGAAGATGACACCACTCATCCCTAACTGATTAGCAGATGCGATACCAATTAACATATATCCAGCATGTGCAATGCTTGAATAAGCTAACATTCTTTTCAAACTTGATTGAGCAATAGCTGTTATTGAACCAACTAGCATTGACGCGATTGCAAGCAATGAAATAATTTTTGAGATTGTTTCGTAATTAGCACCAGCATTAATCGAACCAAATAAAGTAACGATTAAAGCAGCAAATGCTCCTGTTTTACCAGCTGTTGACATTAATGCACTAACAACTGTTGGACTACCTTCATAAACATCTGGTACCCACATATGAAATGGAACAGAAGCTACTTTGAATGAGAATCCCACTAATAAAAGTACCAATCCTAAAATAAATAGTGGCTTCGGAAGTAAATCGTTGAAGTTCGCTACAAGCAAACCAATATTTGTGGTTTGGGATGCGCCATAGACCAACGCGATACCAAATAATAGGAATCCAGAAGCAAACGCACCGAGCAGAAAATATTTTAATGAAGCTTCGTTATTGAACAACAGCTTGCGAATAAATCCTGCAAGAACATAAAAGCTCAGAGACATCAATTCAAGAGCAAGAAATGTCAACATCAAATCTCGTGATGAAGCCATCAACATCATACCAAAAACTGAACTTAAAACCAGAATGTAATATTCACCGTGATGATATTCAATTCTTGACAGATAATTTTTTGACGAAATAATTACAAGAAATGCTGACAGGTTCAAAACAAAATAAAATATATGAGTGATACCACCACTATGAACTGTATTTGAAAAATTTAGATTTTGTTCTTGAATCGTTAGAATCGAATAAACAGCATTAAACAATAAAGTGATTGAAGATATCAGATAAACGATTATTTCTCCCTTTTTTAAAAAAGATTCAAGGAGAATCGTAATTATGATTGCTATCGATATTACTACTAAGGGAAGAATATTTAATAGAGTTTGTAGTTCCATATCAATCTACAATAATTTGGTTTTCGTCTGGTAATTCTATTCGAACGATGTGTTCGTTCTCGAGATAAAGTAAAAGTTTAATATGTTTATTAAAATCAAAAATATCGTCATTCTTTTCACAAATTATTAACTTGATGCTTTCATACTTAGAAAGTTCTTGTTGTAAATCATGATATCTTTTGAAATAAACATCAGTAAAATTTTCGTGTTCGATAATCTCAACTTCTTTACTACTGCGAGAGAAATCAGTGATATTTAAATCTTCAAAAATGATTTTCAAAAACTCACACTTGAAAGGTAAGATAATTCGATTATTATAATAAATGCCATTTTTCTTTTGTTCTAAAGCCTGTTTAACAGTTGACATATTTATCCTCTCCCATAAAAGAATAATAACCAGATTAGAGTAAATACTGGTAAGAGAATCGGAACTGAATATTTAGCCACATAGCCAAGGAAAGATGGTAATTTAATCCCTGAACTTTCGGAAATCGATTTAACCATAAAATTTGGTCCATTTCCAATATAGGTCATTGCACCAAAAAAAACAGCTCCGACAGATATTGCCATTAAATAAATTGGATCATGAGTTTCAAAAATTTTGACATGTTCAAACTTTTCGATACTCAAACCAAACTTTCCCATAGCAGCACTCAAAAAGTTTAAGTAAGTCGGTGCATTATCAAGAATGGATGATAATATCCCTGTACCCCAGTAAAATATATCCGCGGTTAATTTTGCTCCATACACATGAGTTTCATACGCAATTAGCTGAAGTGTTGGTATCATTGTAGCAAAAATACCTACGAACAAATAAGCTACTTCTTTTATTGGTTCGAAATCAAATTCATTACCTTTCAATGCTTCTTTATCCGCTATACGATATGATATAAATGCCACTGTGAACATAATGATTTCTCTTATTCCAAAAGGTAATGGATCAAGCGATGGTACCCAACTCAAAACAGCAGGATCAAGAAATACTGAGATGATGATCACCAATAAGAATAGAAAATTCTTTCTTCCTCTAATTTCAATTTTTCCAGAATAGGATTGTTTTACAGAAATGGCTTTACGGTAGTTTAGCTGATCAAAAATAAAAAAGATTGAAAGTACTATTAACACAGCTAATAACCAGATAAGCCAGACATGTTTAATAACCCAGAAGAAATCAATTCCTTTCAAAAAACCGAGAAATAGTGGTGGATCACCAATCGGAGTTAATCCTCCACCAATATTAGAAACAATAAATATGAAAAAAATTATATGATAGGGTTTTATTCTATCTCGATTAATTCTTATGTAAGGTCGAATCAAAAGCATTGAAGCGCCAGTTGTTCCAATTAGATTTGAGATAACAGCTCCAATTGCCAGAATGATAACATTTAATACCGGTGTAGATTTCTTATCGATTTTTATTAAGATTCCACCTGATACTACGAACAATGAAGTTAGTAACGCAATAAATGAAATGTATTCTTCAAGTGTATGCAATAGACTTAAACTATCATTGAATATGAATAAATAATAGAATACTGTTATGGTACCCAATGTAATTGAAACTTTTGGATAATTATGTTCCCAGAAGTGTTTATAAAAAAGTGGACCGGTTGAAATCATGAGCAGAAGTAAAATAAATGGAATCACCATATATGGTGATGGTGGATTTTCAAAAATGTTATGCTCAGAATTGACAGTATGTTCAATTGATTGTGGACTATTTGTTGGATTCTCTGAGGCATAAATCTTTTGATAATTTGAACACAAAAAAAATATGACCAGAACAGGAATTAACAGCAAAGATTTTTTCATTTAAATTTTTACCTCATCACTTAATAAGTTCTATTCTCTTAGGGTTGACATCATTCAGTATGTTTTTAATTGAAAGATCAGATTTACTTAAGAATGTGGAAGGATATATTCCTATCCAGACGATCATTATTAAAATCGGAATAAGCAGACCTATTTCTCTCTTCTTCAAATCAGTCAATTCTTTGTTATGTGGATTGTCGAGTTTTCCAAATACGACTCTCTGATACATCCATAATAAGTAGACAGCAGCAAAAATTACACCAGTAGCTGCAAAAGCAGCATACCAGTGATTATCAAGAACTGGAGATTTAAATGTCCCAATTAAAATTAAAAATTCTCCAATAAAACCGTTTAACCCTGGAAGTCCAATCGAACTCAGAGAGACGATCAAAAGTATGGTTGAATATACAGGAACAACTTTTGCAATCCCGCCAAATTCGGAAATTAAACGAGTATGTCGTCTATCGTAAATCATACCTACAAGTAAGAATAATGCACCTGTTGATAAACCATGATTTATCATTTGAATCAATGCACCCTGCTGACTCTCAACAGTCATTGCAAAAATACCGAGAACAACAAAGCCAAGGTGACTGACCGAACTGTAAGCTATTAATTTTTTCATATCAGGTTGAACCATGGAAACCAACGCACCATAGATTATACCGATAATCCCTAAAACACTTAAGAAAGGTGCGAGTTCAATTGAAATTTGTGGAAATAGCGTAAGACAGAATCTTAACAATCCATAAGTTCCCATTTTAAGAAGAACACCAGCAAGGATTACACTTCCAGCTGTAGGTGCTTCAACATGTGCATCTGGTAACCATGTATGAAATGGAAACACTGGAACTTTGATTGCAAAACTCAATGCGAAAGCAAAGAACATCAACATTTGAGCAGTGTGAGCAAGATTTGGTGCGATTGTTTTAAGAATTGTATAGTCTGTTGTAAAGTATCCTAGCTTATCCATCGAATAGACACCAAGAGCAATAATAGCAACTAACATTAATAAACTTCCAAACATCGTGTAGAGAAAGAATTTTATAGCCGCATAAATTCTATTTTCTCCACCCCACACACCGATAATGAAATACATTGGAATTAACATTGCTTCCCAGAAGATATAGAAAAGGAATAAATCAAGAGATGCAAAAACTCCAATCATTCCCGTTTCTAAAACAAGAAAGAAGAAGAGAAATTCTTTAACTCTCTCCTTAATACTCTCCCAAGCGGACAATATTGTTAACGGTGTAAGAAATGTTGTGAGTAAAATCAAAAGTAACGAAATTCCATCTATACCAATATGGTAACTAATATTCAGATTTTTTATCCATTCGATCTTGGTGACAAATTGGAATCCAATTTGATTTTCACGAAAATATAAGAATAATCCGAGGGAGAAAAGAAAAGTGATGATAGAAGTAATTAGGGCTGTATATCTTAACAATTTTTTCTTTTCTCTATTGATAAAGAGAAGAATAAATGCTCCGAAAAGTGGGAAGAAAATCGTTAGAGATAATAAATAGTATTTCATAGGCATCACAGTAATAGTAAGAAGATTATTAGTGTTATTCCGAAAATCATAATTAATGCATAGAATTGAGCAATACCAGTTTGAATTCTGCGGATAAGTTTTGCAAAGTCATCAATCATCTGTGCTGTAGTGTTAATAAATCCATCGACCAATTTTACATCCGTTATCTTCCAGAGTATTTTCTCAGAACCTTTTACGATTGGATTTACGAATACAAAATCATAAATCTCATCTACATAATATTTATTGAAGAGTAATTTATAAATTTTTGAAAACCTTCCAACGAGATAATCTATTGGTTTGATGTTTTTTAAATACAAATGTCTTGCAAAGAATATCCCAGTTACCGCAATAATTACCGAAATAATCATTAATAAAAATTCTGTTGAATGAGAATATAGACTTATATGTAACAGAAATGTTTCTGCTGGTTCATAGACAGGATGTAACCAATTTTTGAATAAATTACCATGTTCACCTACAAACAAGGCAGGTATTCCTACAAACCCACCTACAGCTGAGAGAAATGCAAGAATTATCAAAGGAATAGTCATCACTTTTGGTGACTCATGAGGATGAACATGAGAAGGATATCGTGGCTTTCCTTCGAAAGTCAAATTAAATAAACGAAAAACATAAAAAGCGGTCATAAATGCAGTAACAAGTCCAATTAACCATAAAATGGTATGACCTGTTGCAAATGTTTCCCATAGAATTTCATCTTTGGAGAAAAAACCTGAAAGAGGTGGAATTCCCGCAATTGCAAGTGATGCAACAAGAAAAGTTTTATAAGTGATGGGTAGATATTTTTTAAGTCCACCCATATTTTTAATGTTTTGTTCTTCGTGGAGTGCGTGAATGACAGAACCAGCTCCGAGAAATAGAAGGGCTTTAAAGAATGCATGGGTCATCAAATGAAAAATAGCAGCTGTGAATGCTCCAACTCCAGATGCAAGAAACATATAACCCAATTGACTGATAGTAGAATAGGCAAGAACTTTTTTGATATCATTTTGAACAAGTCCCATTGACGCAGCGAAGATAGCAGTTAATGCACCAATAGTTGCTATTATGAACATTGTAGTTTCTGCTTGAACAAAAAGAATCGAGCATCTCGAAACCATGTAAACTCCCGCCGTGACCATTGTTGCAGCGTGAATCAATGCTGAAACTGGAGTTGGACCTGCCATCGCATCAGGTAACCAAACATACAGAGGAATCTGTGCAGATTTCCCAGTCGCCCCGACAAATAAAAATATGGTAATTAGTGTAATTGTTATTTCTGCTACAGGGACTCGTGCAGCCAGAGTAAAAACTTCTTCAAAATTTAAACTGCCGAAATTCTTATAGATTAAGAACATTCCCAATAAAAATCCGAAATCACCTATACGATTAACGATAAATGCTTTCTTAGCTGCATCTGCAGTAGTACTATTCTCGAATTTTCTATCATACCAGAATCCAATTAAAAGATAAGAACAGAGCCCAACACCTTCCCATCCTAAAAACATCAGTACAAAATTATCAGCAAGTATTAAATTCATCATCATGAAAATGAATAAATTCAAATAAGCGAAGAATCTCCAGAATCCCTTATCACCATGCATATAACCAATACTATAAACATGGATCAAAAATCCAACACCTGTGACTACAAGTGCCATCACAAGAGAGAGAGGATCAATTAAATAACTAAACGAGATTTTGAGATCATCAACAGCTAACCATTGGAAAATTGTAACAATAACTTTCCTTTCATCAACCGTGAGATTGATCACTTCAATAAAAGATAACGATGATATTATGAAGGCAATCCCAACTACGCCACTTCCTATAATGCCAATGGTTTTTTCGTTTTTAAGCCTTGGACCCAAAAGTCCATTAAATAAAAATCCTAATAATGGAAACAGAACTGAAAGATAAATATGATTAGTTATCATTATTTCCTTTACCATTTAAGAATGTTTATTTCGTCCACATTAACGGTAAGTTTATTTCTGAAAAGTGCAATGATGATAGCGAGTCCGACTGCTGCTTCGGCTGCAGCAACTGCCATTACGAAGAAAACAAAAATTTGTCCACTACTATCACCAAAAAATGAAGCAAAAGAAATAAAAACTAAATTCACCGCATTAAGCATTAACTCGATACACATAAATATTATAATCGCATTACGTCTTGTTAATACACCAATTATACCTATTGAAAAGAAAGCTGCAGCCAAGATTAAGTAGTAATTTAGTGGTATCATTCGAATTTCCTTTTAGCTAATACAATCGCTGAAATTATCCCAACTAAAAGAAGGAATGATGTTACCTCAAAAGGAACGAGGTAAGTTGTAAATAGAGCTTCACTTATCTTCTGTATCGAACCGGCCTGAATTGAATTAACTGATTGATTAATATCAAGATCATGTTTTGCTTTGATAAAAAAGAAAATTCCAAACTGTAGGAATAGAACAACACCAAGCACCGTTGCTATAATTTTTCGAAGATTATAAGGATCCCTGAGTGTTTCTTCATTCTGAAGATTCAATAACATTATCACAAAAACAAATAATACCATGATTGCGCCGGCGTAAACAAGAATCTGAAGGACTGCTAGAAATTGAGCGTTAAGTAAAAGATAAAATCCAGCAAGCGCAAAAAAGTGTGTTATTAATAGTAATGCTGAATAAACTGGATTTTTTTGCAGAATCAAAAGGATAGCTGATATCAAACCGATAAGTGCGAGGATAATGAAAGTGATTATTTCAATGCTCATCTCAGAAAATTTGTCTCCTCATTTTAAGGTGTATTTCTGTAAATCATTCTTGGGAAAGGAATTGTTTCTCTTACATGTTCAAGTTTACAAATCCAGGCAACTGTACGTTCGATGCCCAGACCAAAACCAGAATGAGGAACCGAACCATATCGACGCAAATCCAGATACCATTCGAAAGCTTCTCTCGGGAGATTGTGTTCTTCGATTCTCTTAAGAAGTGTCTGGTAATCATCTTCTCTCTGACTCCCACCGATTATCTCACCGTATCCCTCGGGTGCTAACATATCGACTGCGAGTGCGTATCTCTCGTCGTTCGGATCTCTCTTCATGTAGAATGCTTTAACCTGTGCAGGATAATGATGAATCATAACTGGTTTATCGAACTGTTCAGAAATTACTGTTTCGTCAGTTCCACCGAAATCATTTCCCCATTCAAAATCAATTCCATTCTTTCTCAGGATTTCAATTGCTTCTTCATAATGAATCCTTGGGAATGGTCTCTTTACTCTTTCAAGCTTCGATAAATCTCTCTCAAGAAATTCAAGTTCTTTCTTTCGATTTTTGATAACTGTTTGAACGATATACTCTACAAATTCTTCTGCTAAATCCATATCATCATTTAAATCAGCGAAAGCGACTTCAGGTTCAACCATCCAGAATTCAGTTAAATGTCTTCTTGTTTTTGATTTTTCAGCTCTGAAAGTTGGTCCAAAAGTATAAACTTTCCCAAATGCCATAGCTGCAGCTTCAGCATACAATTGTCCAGATTGAGTAAGATATGCTTTACCTAAATCAAAATACTCGGTCTCAAATAATGTTGTTGTACCTTCACATGCAGCGGGTGTAAGGATTGGAGCATCTACTAAAATGAATCCTTTGTTATTGAAAAAAACTCTTATTGCATTTATGATTTCATGTCGAACTCGAAGAATCGCATGCTGCCGACTGGACCTTAACCAGAGATGTCTATGATCCATTAGAAATTCGATTCCATGTTCTTTCGGAGTGATTGGATAGTCTTTAGCAATATGTATGATTTCTAAATTCCTGACCTCAATTTCATAACCACCTGGTGCTCTATCCTCCTTCTTGACCAAACCATAAACATAGAACGAAGATTCCTGAGTCAGCTCATCAAATTTATTAAAGATTTCATCTGGGACTTGATTTTTAACTAACACAAGCTGGCATATCCCCGTACCATCTCGCATCACAATGAATCGAATTTTTCCACTTGATCTTTTGTGTGTAACCCAACCAGAAAGTTTTATTTCTTTCCCAATATATCTTTCGAGTTCTTCAATATATATCTTATTCATTTTTTATTTAAAATTTTCACAAAGTTAAAAAAGGCACGAGAATTTACAAAGGAAAAGATTTGATTGATTTCAAAATCTTTTTTTGGATTAAATAAATTTTATTAAGTTTTTGTTGATGCCAAGAAATACAAAACTTTTGCTCGTGTTATCTAGAATAGATGTACTAAAGTTGATATTAAGATGTGATTCTCGACATTAAATTTATTCAATTAAATTAATCCCATTTAGAATTGGATTATAAAGCAAAAGGATGATCGTAGAATTGAGCTGTGTGCCCTTACGATTCAATCTGAGTATGTAATGCAATTTCTTCCAGTATTGCACTTACCCGTAAACACTCAGACAACTCACCTGTAAATACTATCGCTTTACCTTTTGTATGAACTTCCCAGGTTAATGCTTCTGCTTTCTCATAAGAACAACCGATTGCTTTGATCAATTGTGCAATTACTTCATCAAAAGTGTGAAAATCATCATTAAACAAAATTACTTTACAAGGAAAACTGACATCAGTACCTTCTGTTGTTTTTATTTCTTCTATTACAATTGGCTCTTCCATATAAAAAATTTAATAAGAGTTTAAATTTTAATCAATTGTTATTTTTCCTTTTCATTAGTAATTTACTAACAAAAATAAAGGAAGAATTCATGAAAATAGCTGTTACTCTAAGTCATGTTCCTGATACAGCAACAAAAATTAAAATATCATCAGATAGAAAAACAATTGATCCCTCAGGTGTTTCTTTTATCATTAATCCTTATGACGAATTTGCAGTTGAAGAAGCACTTAGAACAAAAGAAAAATTTGGTGGAGAAGTCGTTATAATCACCTACGGAAATGATTTAGCAAAAGAATCAATTCGTAAAGCTCTCGCGATGGGTGCTGATAGAGGTGTACTTATCAAAGGTGAATTAAATTGTGATTCATTGACAGTCGCCGAAGCTTTAGCTCAAGAAATATCGCTAATACAACCTGAGATTATTTTTTCAGGTAAACAATCTGTGGATTATGACAGTTCGGCAGTTGGACAAATGTTAGCAGAGTTATTGAACATTCCATCAATCTCAACAGTTGTAAAACTCGAGATTGAAGGTGATAAAGTTAAAGCAGAAAGAGAGATTGAGGGAGGAATTGAAATAGTTGAAACAACCCTACCAGTATTAATCTCTACTCAGAAAGGATTGAACGAACCAAGATACCCATCTCTAAAAGGAATAATGTCTGCAAAATCTAAACCCATTGAAGAAAAATCTTTTGAAGTGAAATCAAACCGTCTTCTGGTTAATGAATTAAGATTACCTGAAGCAGCAAGAAAACAAAAGATACTTGGGACAGACGCTACAGCTGTTCCTGAGCTTATAAGATTATTAAGAGAAGAAGCAAAAGTAATTTAAAAGGAGTTTTAAGATGCAAGAAAATATTCTTGTCTTCATCGAACAAAGAAATGGTGAAATAAAAAAACAATCATTTGAAGCAGCAAGAAAAGGTTATAAACTTTCAAAAACCCTAAATAAAAAAATCTATAATGTAGTTATAGGCGACGAAATCAGAAATCTTGATATTTTATCTGAACACGGAGTTGAAAATCTTTATCATCTGAAAAATTCAAAATTAGTGAATTACTCATCAACCGCTTATTCTAAATTAATCGCAGATTTTGCAAAAGAGAAAAATTGTTCAATCTTACTTTTTTCTCATACCTCAATGGGAAAAGATTTAGCTCCAAGCGTTGCTGCAAAATTAAGAGCAGGATATGGAGCTGATTGCACAATGATTGAATTCAAAAACGATTCACTCGTATGCGAAAGACCAATTTACGCTGGTAAAGCAATAATGAACTTTTCCTTATCTTCTGAATATAAAGTCTTAACAATCAGACCGAATACAATTTCATTAACAGAAGATGGTTATCAGGTTAGAACTGAAATCGTTACACAAGAAATTTCGGATGAAACACTCGACTTGAGATGTGTTGTTAAAGAGTATGTAAAAGCAGAAGGAAAACTCGATGTTGCTGAAGCAGATATAATCATTTCAGGAGGACGTGGAATGAAAGGTCCTGAAAATTTCTATCTATTGGAAGAAATTGCTCAGATTTTAGGAGGAGCGGTAGGAGCTTCCAGAGCAGTTGTTGATGCAGGATGGCGTCCTCACGCAGAACAGGTTGGACAAACAGGAAAAACTGTTTCTCCAAAATTGTATATTGCATGTGGAATCTCTGGTGCAATTCAACATCTTGCGGGAATGTCTTCATCAAAATGTATCGTTGCGATTAATAAAGATAAAGATGCACCAATTTTTCAAATCGCAGATTATGGAATTATTGGCGATGTACTTGAAATTTTGCCAGTATTGAAAGAAGAACTTAAAAAATATGTCAGTTAGATAATCAATATGAATAAAGTAAGAGTCGAAATAGCGGGATTGCATCAAACACCGACCGGTAGCGGTGCTTATGCATTGATCCTGAGAGAAGTTAACGGAAGCAGGAATTTACCAATTATCATCGGTGCCTTCGAAGCTCAAGCAATAGCTATGGAGCTCGAAGGAATCAAGCCTCCGAGACCATTAACTCATGACTTGACAAAGAACATTATCGAGTCACTCGGTGCGACATTAGTTGAAATTATAATTGATGAATTGCGAGATAATACCTTCTTTGCTAAACTAATTCTTGATATCTCTTCAATGACTCAGGAAATTGACGCAAGACCGAGTGATGCAATTGCTCTATCAGTGAGATTTAAATGTCCCATTTTTGCAAGTGAAACAGTTATGCGGGAAGCAAGTATTGAGATTGACCAGGAAGAAAAAGTCAATTTCAAAATTGAAGACGCTGATGAAGAAGAAGATTTTGATGATGATGAAGAAAAATATAGAAACAAAAAACAACCCCCACCGGAAAAACCCTCTTTCTATAGAAGTAAAGAAAGTAGAATTGCTCAATTACAAGCTAAGCTAAAAGAAGCCATTGAAAAAGAAGAATATGAGAAAGCAGCAAAAATTAGAGATGAATTAAAGAAGTTGACAGGAGAAGGAAATTAACCGGGAGTTATTCCCATCTCACACAGTTTGCATTTCTTCTTACTACAATACTCTCTAAATAATTCAATCAATCCTTGATAAAAAACACTCTGATGCACTATAGCTGGTATTTGTAGAGCGTTTGCCAGATCAATTGCTATTTGGTTGTCTGTTTTTTGCATCATTGTTTTGTATATAGCCATCACTCTATTTGCATCTTTTTTCCTACCAAATACATCAGATAAAACTTTGATAAAAGGAAGGACTACATTCACAATTATTTCCTCGGCCCGAGACATTCCTACAAAATTTCTGAACGGCTCGTTCGCTTTTCTCTGAAAATGAAAATAATTCTTCCAGAAACCATCAGCTTCAACCATAAAGAGAGATTTTAAAAATTTCAACATCTGAGGTGTATTGTCAATCTTCTCAAATGCTGACATTACTCTACCGAGTAAATTATTATACAGAAGCTGGTAAAGTAGTCTAACTCCTCCTGCAATTCTTATTGTCGGGAAATTTTGTGGTTTCAATTGAAAGAAGTGCCACTTTGAACCTTCTAAAAACTCACCACGAAAGTTTGGTTCATATTTCTTCCATGTATCATAGATTCCTTTAATATAACTTTTTAATTCTTCATCATGTATTTCAGTCACCTTCGGAGTTAAACCTGAAACATAAAAGTAGATTTTTTCAGCCTCATCAATAAAAATTTCCTTTGGAATATATTTCATCACAAAATCTAAATCTAATTCCATCGCCAGTCGTCTAAAAATATCTTTATTTTTTGAATATCCAAGTGCTTCAAACATTAATTCATAAAACAACTGAAGCCATAACTTTTCATTCTTGAAATCTGTTGATGTAAAATTTTTATTGTAAAATTCTTCATTCGGTGTATAATGAATACTTGGTTCTTTAGTAGAATTCCTTAATTGTTCTTCAAAATAGATCTCTTTTAACCTCTGGTAAATTCTATTACACTTCTTTTCAAATCTCCTTATTCCTAATTCTCTCAGAAATGTTAATTTTTTATCCAGAGTTGTTTGTAGTTCTTTATATTGACATGGAATTCCTTTTAATCTGTGATCTTTTTCAAGTGAGATAGCTTCACGTATTACCTTTCTTAAATCATCTTCTATGAACTGACTTAAATTAAATGCAGGAATTACCCGCCCCGAAGATGTGATAGGTTTAAAATCTTTTATATCTTTATTAAAGAAAACATGTAGAATTACACTATTATACTTTTCATTTTTATTATGCTCATGTTTAACCCAATCGCTTATATTTGTATCAATCTCAATATCTCCGACATATTTAATTCCACCGATCATTATTCTTGCATTCTTAAAATCAGGCCCATCTTCACCCTCATTTCTAATACCAACATCTAATATTTTTAATTCATCATTAGTCGTTGTAGTAAGTTTTCCATTCTTAAATTTTTTATTTAACCAGATTTGATAAAGAAATTTTTCTTTGATTGTATTTAGATTACTCACGAGTTATATAGCTCATTTATTTGATTCTTTAGTTGATTAGCATTATTATAAATACATTTTCTAAAATCACCATTTAAATTATTGTATAAAATTTCTCGACTCGAATTAATGATAAAATCTTTAAAACCATTTTTCTTCAAGTGATTAATTACTGCAGCTAAATCACCTCCCTGGAATCCAACACCTGGAATTAATAAAGGAATGTCATTAAAACTCTTATCAAGATTTTTGAATTCATTTTTTTGTGTCGCGCCAAAGACGATACCTAAATTTTTATGCTTGGAATTCCAGCTCTTAATCTTTTGTAGAATTTCTTGATAGAGAGCCTTACCATTTTGGAGTTTCAATTTCTGAAACTCTTTTGACCCGTAATTAGAAGTTAGAGTTAATATATAATTGGTTTTATTGATGTATCTGAAAAATGGTTCAAGAGAATCGTATCCGAGTAATGGATTTAGAGTAACAGCATCAAATCTAAAATGTTCATAAATACCTTTAGCATACATTCTTGATGAAGAACCAATATCCCCTCTTTTTGCATCACAAATTTTCTTTATTTGTTTTGGTATTTTAGGAAGAACACTTTCAAGAACTTTTAAGCCATAGCTACCGAGGGATTCAAAAAATGCCATATTAAATTTATATGCGTCCACTAATTCATAAGTGTTTTCAATTACTGACTCAATAAAATATTCAACGAAATCTTTTTTGAAGGTTATGTAGGATGGGAGTAATTCAGGATAAATATCAAGCCCTATACATAAATGAGTTTTTTTTGCTAAAGGATTATCAATTAACTTTTTCACTTAATCTAATTCCATAAAATTTTATTACAAATATAAATATCCTTCATTTAAGATTAAATTGATTTTCTATTCAACCTAAAAAATACTTTAGCGCATTTTTCTAATTTTGTAAAAATAGATTTGAGGATTGAATGACCATAAAAGAGAAAAAAATCAAGCTCAGAAACGGCAATCAAATGATTGCTGAAGGTGCTATCTATGCAGGGTGTAAGTTTTTTGCTGGTTATCCAATCACCCCTGCCTCTGGAATTTATAAAAGTATGATTGACATGTTACCTCTGGTTAATGGATTAGCAATTCCTGCTCCAGACGAAATATCTGCGTTAGCTTATTGCATTGGCGCATCAATGCGTGGTTTTAAATCGATGACGGCAACTTCTGGTCCTGGCTGGTCATTGATGGTTGAAACTGTTCAATATGCACTCATCACAGAAACTCCTGTTGTAATTGCACTCGTTCAACGATTGGGTCCTGCAACCGGAGGAGCAACACAAGGCGCCCAAGGTGATATCTGGTTTTCAGAATTCATTACCAGTGGTGGTTATTCAATACCTGTCTTTTACCCTACTAATCCAAGAGAATGTTTTGAATTAACTGTCAAAGCCTTTAATTGGTCCGAAAAACTTAGGACACCAGTAGTTTTACTTTCTGATAAAGAAATCGGGATGACAACAGAAACGGTCGATTACTCAGGTTTGGATGGTATTCTTGTAGAAAATAGAAAATTACTAAATCATGAAAACTTTAATCAAGACTGGAAAATGTATGATTTTGAAAATGAGAGTGATATTCCGTTGTTTGTTCCTGTAGGAGGAAAAATAAAGGTTACAGCGACTGGTTCTGCCCATAATAAAGAGGGAGAACTTAAAAAGAATGATCCAGAAACTATAGCAGTCTTAAAACACCTTGAAGCGAAAATAAACGCACACAAAAATGAATTAATCGAATATGATTTAATCGAAGTAGAAAATTCTGATACTCTTATTATAAGCTTTGGAATTACCGGACGAACAGTAAAGGAAGTGATGCGCCGAGCAGAGAAAATCAAAAAACAGGTTTCAAGTTTAATCATTAAGAGTCTCTTCCCCATTCCAGAAGATTTAATAAGAAGTGTAGTTTCAAAGTATAAAAAAATAATCATTCCTGAAGAAAATTTAACAGGACAATATCGAAGATTAATTCAATATTTATTAAATGGTAAGGAAGTAATCGGAATCAATAAGATAGGAAGTATGATTACACCACAAGAAATTCTGGAGAAAATATAATGGAGAAATTACTCAGCAAAATTAATATTGAAAAAGAATGCACATACATGAGTCAAGGTGCACAAATGCCCTTTTGCAAAGGCTGTGGTCATTCCCATATACTTAGAAAGCTTGATGAAGCTCTGTTCAAACTCAGATTGAGTCCAGAGAATATCTGTTTAGTAACAGACATTGGTTGCATAGGCTTGGCTGATTATTTATTTGAAAAAGTTCATACCGTTCATACTACACATGGTCGTTCAACGGCATTTGCTACAGGGATTGCACTCGCAGATAAAGTTTTAGCTGAAAAAAAATTAAAAACAATTGTATTGATCGGCGATGGTGGTGCGATGATAGGATTATTACATATAGTAAACGCTGCTCTATTAAATCCAGATGTCACAGTGATTGTTGCCGACAATTTTCTCTTTGGGATGACAGGTGGTCAACAATCAGCATTTAGTCCGATTGATTTCATAACTCAAACTTCACCTTTAGGAAATATAATTCCACCGCTTGATTTATGTAAAGTCGCAATATCTTCTAAAGCACAGTTTGTCGCAAGAAAAATTTCAACGGATAAAGATTTGGTGGATACGCTTGCAGAAGCAATCGCGTATGATGGTTTTTCAATTGTTGAAATACTCGAATTATGTACAGAATATGCAGTAGATAAAAATAAATTAAAAGGAACCGATTTGGTTAAAATAGCACATGAACATAACCATGAATTAGGAATTTTAGAAAATAGAAAAGGAAGAAAAGAATTTTCAAGACTTTACACCGAAAAATTCTTTCAAAAAGAACAATCAGTAAATTTATTCAGTAATTTTATACCCTACTTGGAAAATTCATCCGACTTTAAAAGTAAATTCAATGTTGATCAACTCGAAATTGTTATTGCTGGCAGTGCTGGTGAAAAAGTTCAATCCTCTGCAGCTCTGTTATCTCAGGCAGCTGCACAAGCTGGTTTGTATACGACACAAAAAAATGATAATCCAGTAACTCAAGGAAGTGGTTTTTCGCTTTCTGAAGTAATCATCTCCACAGAAGAAATTTTTTATACAGGAGTTGATTCCCCTTTTGCGATCATCATAGCATCAATAGAAGGATTGAAGGAATTAGAAGTTCAAGGTTATTTCGAAAAAGTAAATCCAGAAACTATTCTGATCTACGATGAGAGTCTCGATGTACCAATTACTACGAATAAGAAGTACAAGCTACCATTACGAAAAATTTGCTCTCCACAGAAATCGGCAATAGGTGGTATAGACTTTTTGCTTAAGCTTACTCAACCCTTTGATCTTAATATTTTCATTAATCTTATTGAAAAGAAATTTGGGGATTACAATCAGATTTTTAAGGATGATTTGATGAAATTCGTTTAAGGGTTCAAATTATCTTCCGAGAAATTGCCAAAAAATCCATTAAAATGTCAGATCACCTTAGTGCCAAGTTAAATTTTAAATAATTTGAGAATTAAAATCATTATTTTCAACATTACTAAAAGTGAAATTTGAACAACCATAACTTGAATTTGCACTATAACATTTTTTCAAATCTTTAATCAATTTATAATTAAACTAATTAACAGTAATAATTTCACAACTTGATCATGCAAATGAAATATCCTGATTCAATCCAATAGGTGTGACAAAAATCAAATACCTGATCCTCGAACAAATAACTCTCTACCTTGCCTAAAAATCAAATGGACTAGATTCTATTTATTTTCAATTTTTAGAATGGAACTATTTCTGTGCAATACTGATAGCTATTTATTAGTTTTTTTTAAGAAACTACAATGAATCTTGCTTTTTTGTTTTTGAACATAAATGCAACAACCTCTTTCTGAATTAAACTTTAGAGAAGTCTGAAATAATAAGAAGATTTAATGATTCACTTTAATTGGTGAAGATATTTTACTTGGTGTTATAACAGAAGTTTGTTTTAATTTTTGATTGTTTCCGGTCTTTCTTCTCTCACATCTTTAAGTAAAATCATTCCAACTGTGAAAAATAAACCAGTTGTTAAGATGGCTATCCTTTGGCTACCTGTTTGCCATGATGCCAGACCAAATACAAGGGGACCTAAAATAGCTGATGACTTTCCAAAGAATGAATAAAAACCAAAAAATTCAGTCTTCTTATCTTCAGGTGTGAGTTTACTCATTAAGCTTCGACTTACCGATTGAGTTGAACCCATGCCTAATCCTGCTATAAACCCAACAATAAAAAATCCTAATTTTGATTGAATCATTGACGCACTGAAAATTACAATAAACCAAATAATAAGTGTTAAATAAATTGTTCTTTTCTGTCCAATTGAATCCGCAATAATTCCAAATATTATTGAACCAACAACAGCAGTTGTTTGTGCAATCATAAAAAACAAAGTTAATTCACCAAAAGAGAAGTTCATTGTTGATTTAGCATAGATTCCAGAAAAATAGATGGCAGTATTAACACCTTCAATATAGAAGAAAAACGCTACAAGAAATAGAGCAAGATTTTTATAATACTTTAGATGAGTAATTGTGAATGTTATTCTTTCAATACCAATTTGAAAATAAGATTTAGTCCTTAGAATATACTTTTTAGAATCTGGTAAAAAAAGAAATAATGGTAATGAAAAGACGAGAAAAAATAAAGCTGAAACAACAAATGAGTATCTAACCATATTACCTGTTACCAGAGGATATATAATTACCAGAGATGCAAATGAACCAAGATATCCCATTGCAAAACCAAATCCAGAAGTTCTTCCGAAATTTTTTTCTTCAGAAATTTCAGGAAGAAAAGAATCATAAAAGACCAATCCAGCTTCAAATCCAATATTTGCAAGAATGAATAAGATTAATCCTTCGATTATTTTGCCAGCTACTACATAATAAAGAAGTGCAGTTGAGATAATGCATAAAAGAGTAAAGAACAACAAAAATCTCTTTTTCCCTGCCGAATGATCAGCGATGGCTCCAAGAAACGGAGATATGATTGCAACTATAAACATTGAGATGCTTGTACCAACACTCCAGTAGAAATCCCCTATTGGTTGATTTCCCGCTACTGCTTCTTTAAAATAAACAGCGTAAACAAATGTAACTATCGTAATTGAAAAAGAAGTGTTCGCAAAATCGAATAAAGACCAGTAAAAAACCTTAAGGTATTTATCAGACAGAAATTTTTTCCAATTGAGTGGCACTAAGATTCTCTATTTTTCAAGTTTCAATCAAACCACGCCCGGTTTTCACAATTCGATTTTCTTCTTTCAATTTTTTTAGAATGGCATCAAGAACGCCATTTATAAATTTATCACTCAAGTCGGTAGAATAACGTTTGGCTATTTCAATTACTTCATTAATTGAAACTTTGGGAGGAATTTCAGGGAAATGTAACATTTCACAGGTTGCCATTCGAATAAGTAATCGATCAATAACAGCAATTCTATCGATCTCCCAATTCTTAACAACCTGTTTTATCATTTCATCATATTCTTCATGATGTTTAATTGTCAATAGTGTAAGAGATTTTACGAACTCTCTTGCCTCCTCGTCTTGAATATCTTGCAATAATTCCTCGAACATTAAATCAAGAGAATCGTTGGAAAGTTCATATGCATACAAAATTTGTAGAACTTTTTCTCTCAATTTTCTTCTTGATATCGACATATCCATATATAACACATTTTATTACAAAGTTAAAAAATGATTTGAGTAACTTAAAATTTAATAATTGCTGAAATATTTATTTAAAACAAAAAAGCTGTTCAGCCAATGACTGAACAGCTTTGAAAGTCATTCAATGAATTTTCAACTTAATTTAGATACATAATCTTTAATCCATTGAGTAGTAACAGATTTTGGTCTAACAATCGGCATACCAATAGCACGAGCAATTACTGTCTGAGCTGTAACTCCCAAAGTTCTCGAAACTGCGAATAATACGGTATAATAATCAAATTCTTTCATTCCATAATCCCAGAGTAAAGCACCACTTCCTGCATCAACATTAGGCCATGGATCTTTTGCTTTACCCTGTTCCATTAAGACCTGAGGTACCACATTAAATATCTTTTCAACTATTTGAAAGATTTGATCTTTTGCACAGTATGTTTGACCAAATTTCAAGAATGCATCGAATCTTGGATCAGTTATTCTCAATACAGCATGACCATATCCAGGAATTACTTTCCCACTATTTAACCAGTCCCATGCAAATTGTCTTAATTGTTCATCTGTTGGAACACCTTTGAAATGTTTCTTCAAATCAAGAACAAATTTCAAGCATTCTTGATTTGCCAAACCGTGAAGTGGACCAGCTAGTCCATTTAAACCAGCCGATAATGCGTAATACAGATCTGATAAAGCTGAAGCAACGGTTTGAACAGTCGCTGCACTAACATTACCACTTTCGTGATCTGAGTGTAACACAAGATAAAGTCTCATTAATTTTGTGAACTCACCATTAGGATCTTTTATTCCAAGCATCTTTGCAAAATCTGCACCCATATCAAGTTTAGGGTTGCTTGGAATTCTTGGACCTTTGTTATATTTCATTCTATAAATTCCAGCAGCAACAATTGGTACACGCGCAACGAGATTTAATGCATCTTCAAGAGTATAAATCCAGAAATCCTCTTTTTTTAATCCTTTATCATATTGCTTTTTAAACACCGATTCTCTTTCCATCGCAAGGATAGCAGTGTTTAACATGCACATTGGATGCGAATCTTTAGGCATTGCTTTCAAAACTTTCCATACATAATCAGGAACTTTTCTTCGTTTTTTCAAATCCTGCATTAAAAGTTTTAGTGATTCTTCATCAGGTAATTCACCTGTTAGCAGAAGATAAAAAATCTCCTCGGGTAATTTTTCTGTTAATTCAGCAATTGGAATACCTCTAATGAGAAGTCCTCTCTCTGGTGGAACAGATGAAGTATCACAAACAAGTGCCTTAACGCCTCGTAGCCCTCCAAAGATTTGGGCAACGGTAATTTCAGAAACTACTTTATCGCCGTACTGTTTTAGAAGATTTTTTACTTCATCACGAAGTGCAGGAATTTGTTCGGCGAGTTTTTCTTTAAGAGTTGGCATCTTACCTCCCTCAACTTGGTTGTTTTTTGTTTTTTTGAAATCATTTAATTAATGAATATTTTCTATTCAAACTTAATTATTCTTTTAATCTTATTCAATTGCAAATATTTAGTAATAGAAAGGATAAACGATGAAAACATTTATCAAAGTTACTTTTGTGATCTTGTTTGGACTAATCCAAGCACTAAAACCTGAGTCAGTCGTTCATCCTTTAGTTTTTACTTCATTCTCCAACAATCTTGATAGCATATTGATAGCAATCGTTCGGGAGTTTAAATATCCTGTCGGTATTGCTTTCCGTGATCTCTCCTCAGATGAAAAATTCCTTTATAACGAGAAAGAAATATTTCCCACTGCCAGTTCGATAAAGATTGAAATTTTAATTCACTTGTTTAAGGAATATGAAAGAGGTAATATTAATGTGTATGAAAATATTCCAGTTAACTTTCGCATTGGTGGTAGTGGTATATTGCAATATTTTAACCAATCGGAACTTAATTTGAGTTATTATAATCTTTCCGTGTTAATGATACAGCAAAGTGATAATACCGCAACAAATATTTTGATTAACAAGCTCGGAATGGAGAATATTAATAATGAGATTGTAAAGTGGGGGTTAAAAAATACTAAACTTCAACGTGTAATGATGGATTTCGAAGCACGAAAAGCGGGTAAAGAAAATATCTCCACTCCTGAAGACAAGTTGAAATTACTTGAAATGATTTATCATCAAACCTTACTACCAGACTCATTAAACAATGAAGCAATTAAAATACTTAGCATTCCCAAAAATTCTCCACTTAAAAATGAAATTAAAGAAGAATTTTCGTTAGCCAGTAAAGGTGGTGAACTGGATGATGTACGATGTGAAATGGGTATTTTCTACTTTAAGCATTTCAATTATATACTCGTTGTTATGACTAAAAATCTACCAGATTCAAACTTAGGTGATGAGTTGATAAGAAAAGTAAGTCATGAGGTATATAGATACATGCAAAGAAAATATGGAGAGAATTTTAAATAATTCCACTCTGTGACATGATTTCGTTTGCAACTATTTCACCACTCAGAACGGCGCTTTCTATAGTTGATGGGAATCCAGTATTTACATAATCTCCAGCAAGAAATACATTTTCATAGTCTGTTGCAATCGAGGGACGACTATAATTTGAATTCAAATCTGAGCTAAAAGTAGCCTTCTTTTCCTTAATTAATTTGATTGATTTATAATCTTTTTGAATATTCAAAATTTCATCACCTAATTCAGGGAAATAGTTTAAGAATTCGTTTGTAAATTCTCTAACTAATGAATCATTAGACTGATCTATTAACTCATCAGCAACACTTCTTGTTAGAACAATATAATTCTCTTTAAAGAATACCCAATGAACTTTCGAATCCCACAGAGCAAAAAAAACATGACCGAAATTTTTCGTAGGAACTTTTAAGTAAAGATTTAGAATCGAATGATAGTTTAGCTCAAGCTTAATAAAAGGAAGAAGTTTATTAAGATTGGATGGATGTACAGCAATTATAAAATAATCACCTTCAATTTCATTACCATTCGAAGTTAAAACTTTTGTAACTTTTTTTCTTCCAAAAATCAACTTAGTAATTCTTGTCGTTCTGTATATTTTAACATCATTCATCACCAAAAAATCTTCGAGTGGTTTGATTAGCGATTCATACAATGACTTTTTGGGATAGACAAAATTTGCATTCTTTGGGTTTTCCAAAAACATTTTTTTAATAACAACAAGGAACATTCTAGTGGATGCTGTAGCTATTGGAGTATTGAGAGCAGATTCACAAAGTAGACTCCAGAAATTCTTAATCAAGTTTTCACTCTGTTTAAAAGCTTTCAGAAAGTCTTTCACGGACATATTTTCAGTAAAATTCTCATTCAAATTTTTTAGTTTCAGAAGGAATTTTATTAGTGCAAGTTTCTCTAACATTGAAAGAAGATTGAAATTAAGAAGTTTGATAATAGAGTTGATTGAAGTCGGAATAGTAAAATAGTTATTACTTCCACTTCTATCACGAAACACTACTTTAAATTTGTTTTGTCTGAAAAAATTATTTGTGGCATTAATTTTATCAATAAGTTTTATTGTTGAATTGTAGCCCTCGATTAGTAAATGCTGACCATTGTCTAAATAGGAATTAAAATTTTTATCAAAGTATGATTTTACTCTTCCACCCAGGATAGGAGAACTCTCAAATAAATGTATCTCAAAATTTCCTCGAATGAGGTTTACTGCTGAAGATAGTCCAGCCAAACCTCCACCAATAATTATCACTTTCTTCATCTGGGTAAAAGATTATATTGAATATAGTTCTTCAATGTGATTAAAATTTTTGTTGTGTTAGATAAATGATTATTCTTATTAAAAACATCAAACCTGTTACATTTTATTTTTTGTAGCATAGTGTAATAAATTTCTTGCATCGCTCTTCCCATGGCTAGTACTTTATAATCATCTGGATGAAAACACTTATTCGCTTCTTGATAATAATGTTCGGTTCTTTCAACTTCAAATTTCATAAGCTCAATAAAATTTGAATTATATCTGGCATTAAATAGATCATCTTCCGAGTAGCTAAATCTAATTAAATCTTCTTGAGGGATATAGATGTAATTTCTTTTTGCATCATCTTTTATATCTCGCAATATGTTGGTAAGCTGCATTGCAATCCCGAGATTATATGCATAATCTCTACTTAGTTGATTTTTATAACCAAATAACTCTATCGACATAATTCCGACCGTAGAGGCAACATGATAGCAATAGTCTTTCAATTCCTCAAAAGTTTGATATCTTCTTTTGAAGATATCTGTTCGAACCCCTTCAATGAGGTCGAAGAATGATTTCTCAGACAAATTTAATTTATGAATTGTATCCGCAAGTGAATTCAGCAGCTCAAATTTAGAACTACCCGTTAGAGCTTTTTTGAATTCATCTTCCCATTCATTTAGTTTGATTAACTTAATTTCATCACTTTCATCCACAGCATCAATAATATCATCAGTTATTCGACAAAACGCGTAAACTGTATACATTGCTTTTCTTTTTTCCTTGCCCAGAAAAAAGAAGGTATAGCAGAAACTGCTCTTGCTATTTTTCGTTATTACATCTTGAAGGGTTTTTGCCATTAAATTAAGATTCTCGAGATTATTTTCAGCCAATCAAATTTATTCAGGATAGGTCGAAATTGAAAAGTATTGTATCCACTCTTCTCTATTTTTTTTAATACCTGCATACCCCCAAGAATTGTAAGTTTGATTTCGAACTTGAACAATCCATTTAAATGCTGTAATAAATCCATTCCTTCAGTGAATAAATTGTAATTGGTTTGAACTAATTCCTTCATCATCATTCTGAAATTGTGATTTACATCTTTTGTTCGATTGAATTCATACAAATCATCAAATGTCAATTCAAATTTACTTAAAATCTCTTCAGGAATATAAAATCTATCCTTGCTTATATCTACGGATAAATCCTGATAAAAATTTGTGAGTTGCAGCGCAGTGCAGATTTTATCAGAATATTCATTCGCTTTTTCACTGCGGATTTGAAACAACTCAAGTAAAATTCTTCCCACTGGATTTGCTGAATTACTGCAGTATTTCAAAACATCATCAAATTTTTTGTACCTATTTATCTGGTTATCCTGAATAAATGCATTAATCAGATCAATGAAATATTTTTCTGTCAGATGATTTTGTTCGATCGTATCATAAATTGCAGGGAGATTGGGAAATTCATCATCTAACATTCGTGAGGAAAATAAGTCTTTATATTTAATTAGTTTGATTATTCTCTTTTCATTTGTAAGAGTACTTTCATCAGCTATATCGTCAGCAACACGGGCAAAGACATAAATAGCCGATATATATTTTCTCTTCTCCTGAGGAATTAAAATAGAAGCAACGGGGAAATTCTCATAATGCTTTCTTGTTAATTCAAGGCAAAATTTGTATGAAGATTCAATGGTATGATTTGTCATAATGGATTGATTAAGTGTGCCGAAGAGGGGACTCGAACCCCTACGGGATTACTCCCACATGACCCTGAATCATGCGCGTCTGCCAATTCCGCCACTTCGGCTTCAATGAACAATTTTAATTTGCAATTTAAAATTAGAATCTCTTTCAAACAAACAGGTTATCTACCAAGTTAAAATAATCACACTACGTGATAATGAAGAGTTATTCAATCAAAAATTATCATTCTTAATTTTAATTAGAATTTTACACCAAGAGTTAAGTAATGAATGTTATTTAATCTACCAAAATCCTGATAAGCATAATCGAATTTTAAGATTATGAAATCAATCAGGTTATAATTCACACCAAAACCGAAAGTCAATCCTTGTTCTGTATCTCGTTCAAACAATGATTTATATCCAGCTCTCAAAAAGATTCTCTCATTCCACGCATATTCAAACCCTGAATTCAAATATTCAGTGTTATCATTGGGATGAATTGCATTTGTTTCAACTGTTAATCTCATGTTCTCAGTTTTAATAGCATCAACAGCTACTCCTATTCGGAACAATAATGGTAAATCATAAGCATCAACCTGATGTTCTGTGTTTATAATATTCGCACCACCAGGCCCTGTGTTCGTTAGCACGAGCAAATCTCTACCAGAAAGTCTCATCTTTGTCCCAAAATTGGAAATACTTGCTGCAAGCCTTGTTTCATTAAGAAATTTAATTCTATAAAATGTTCCGATATCGAGTGCAAATCCCTGTGCGGATACATGCCAGATATACTCACGGATATATTTTGCATTAAATCCAATTGAAAAATTTTCCGTCAGAAATCTAGCATAAGCAAGCCCAATGGTTAATGCACCAGCTCCAAAAAATTCACCTGTCCCTTCGGGTTTATCAACTGTTCTTACCATCATCTCATCCATAGACATTACACCTACAAATGCACCAACAGAGCCGAAGTCACCAAAACCCATCCCAAAGGAAGCATAATCATAACTAACATCTAAAATCCAGTCAATATGATTAAATGCAGCTTCTCTATCTAAAACTGAAGCGAGACCTGCGGGATTCCAATAAACAGATGAAATATCATCTGTTGTTGCGACAAATGCTCCTCCCATTCCAATCGCACGAGCCCCGATTCCAATTTTCAAAAATTGTCCTGCAGTTGTACCTGTCTTAGTCAAACTCGTACCAATTTGTGCATTAACTTGATAAACAAGCAAGAAGATCATCATTGAAATCGTAATGAAATATTTTTTCAACATTTTGAGACTCCCTCTACTATTTAATTATTGCAAACTTCAATAATTTCTCACCTATACCAGGCGCTTCTATGTGAGCAAAATAGATTCCATAAGCAACACTAAAACCATCTCGATTTAATAAATTCCAGAATTCTCTTCCGTTTTCTAAGGTTGATGAATGCTGAAGCGTTTGAACTAATTCACCCGATAATGTGAAAATTCTTATCGTACATTCAGGTGGTAGATTTTCAAAGTAAATTCTTCTCTCTCCACGATTTTGTCCTGGGAGTTTATTCGTTGGTTCGATATCATTAACAACCACATAAGGATTTGGAACAACCATGATATTATCAAGTCGACTTTTGGCAAGTTGAGCGTCAAATTTTGGTGCTTCTGATTTGAAAGTGAATATATCGTCTTTTTTGAATGGCCTAAGGGTTCTTATGTAAAAAATATCGCCATCGGATGGTGAAACAGGAGTTATGTTGGAAGGTTCATAAAAGATAACTCCCCATGTAGTTGTGTCTGAAGTTTTACCTGTTGAACCAGGTTTGAATAGAATGATTTCTTCTCCAGGTGTATAGTTCGAATCCCGTGATTGTGGATTTTCTTTTAGATATGTCAATATTGGTTGAGGAACTCCTGTTGTTACATCTTTAACCGAATATTTAACAGGAACTTTAACGAGTCTTCCTGCTGATAAAATCATTGCAGAATCAATATAATTTCTTGAAAAATGTATTTCATAATCCGCTTCATTCGGAATGATCTTTCCGCCAATTGTAGCTTTATCAACTCTAAAAGTATAATTACAATTTCCTTTAATCCATTTAGTATTAATTGAATCAATTTTGAGAATTGGATGATCTACTACTTTTAACTTCAATCCACTAAAAACAGGATTACCATCTTCGCCGTTAAGAAACCGGCTTTGATAAATAGGATAATATCTATATTGAACTGAGTATTTTTTACTTGTGCTCATAGAGCTTGATGAAGTACGACGAATTATTCCCCTTTCATAATCAACAACATAATCAACATCTTTTATGTAGATATTACCAGCATCATCTTTTACTTCGAGATATGGATCGTTGCTTATAAACTGATGAGAGAGCTTTGTGAAGTTCGTATCATAAAATGCAATATTTTTGTCAATAACAGGTTCTAATTTTAAAACAGAGTAATTTTTACCTGGAGTTAACTTTTTGAAAACATAAAAGCTATCTTCAAAGAACAATTTAAAATTTGAATTATCTTCAACTACTAAATCATTTATTATTTCAAGTGTTACTTCACCATTACCAATACCACTTTCATGTACTAAACTTTTTGTTCCTGTTGAAGTAGCAACATAACCCGAGACTCTTGGACCCGGTATCACCATCACAGTATTTATATCGAATTGCATTGTATTCGTGATTGGATCTACAGTTATTTTTTTTGTTGTTTCTGTTGGTGGAATACCGAGTGAATCTCCATGATCATATGCAACAACTGCATAATAATAAGTTTGTCCATTTATTACATTGTTCGAATCAACATACGAATGAACTAAGCCACGATTATTTCCCAGATAATAATGAACTCCTCTACCTTGATACGGAACAGGGTGATAACCTTTCCAGTAATCTGGAGCATTATCATCCCATTGACCGTTTCCATTAATATCGATATAAGTTTCCCCCACATCATATTTACCATTTTTATTTAAATCATCATAAGGTTCTGCTCTGAATGCAACATCCCAACGACATTCATTTCCATTATTATCTCGTAAAGGTTCATATAAAAATTTTGCACCTTTACCATCTGTGATTGTTTGAATATCATTAAAAGTTGGATCGGTACTTCTATAAATAACATAACCTTCGAAATCTTTACCCGTTATTGGATCAATACTTTCTTCAGCTCTTGTATCCCAGTATAGCGTTACCTTTTTATCACCTGGTACTGCTACAACTGTTGGTTTCAATGGTGGACGGAAAAATCTGTAATTAGCATTATAAATTCTCTGAACTGTTTCTGCAGTAGTTAATAAATCATCGAGATTTTCACCAAGAAGTAAAGCAATGCTAAATCTTTTAATTTCACCCTTTGATAAAACAATAGGTCCACTACCATAAATAAAAACAATATCTTCGTTCTGCCTAATTTCACTAAAATTACCTGCTTGAATTCTAAACCACATAGATTCATCATTTGCAACTTTATCGGTACTCCATGTCCAGCTATTAAAACTTGTTAACCCAATTTGATCAGATTCATCGAGGTCAGTCAATTCAAAATTTGGTTCACCTGGATAGAGAGGATCGAGAGAACCATCAGGCAATCGTTTACCAGCAGTTGGAATCCCATCTCCTTCACCTAAATCACCGGTATTTAAGATTCCATCGATACCAACATCATCAGTAAGCGGATTCCAATCTCTATCGTTATCAATTCCATCATCCTGCCTTTCATCAATCATGCCATCACCATCATCATCGATACCATTACCGGGATTTCCAGGACTTTCTAAATATTTACATCCAAGATAACCCACTGGTAATCCTAAATGACCTTTTCCATCATCATCCCAGAAATAAACCATGCTTCGAGCATACACAGGAACAGTATATTCATAAGGACTGACAAACAATCCATGATCATCTCTAACTTCATCACCCGGATCAGCTGGTAGACCACCCCCAACATCTGGATCACCATACATACCAAAATAAATTGAGTCTAAATTTTTATCACTAACATTAGCAATCGTATAGACGAAAAAAATCGCATTTTCTGCTAATGCATTACTCCATTGTAATGCTCTTCCATCGACTTGAATTCCTAAACCTCGTCTGGTGGAATCATTTACATAAGGCCAGTAGGGAAATTCAGAATTATCCCTATCGTCCATTGCCCAGAATACTTCAAGGTCAGCATTTGTAGCATCTTGGGCTAAGTATCCCGGCCATACATATTTCCCAAGCGTTGGATTATACCAGTGTCGTGGCCATGAATCGGGTTTGCCATCACCATCTTTATCATCTGCTGGATTGGATGCCATAAATTCCTGATCAGGATCAGCATAACCCGGCAAAGGTTGCCATGCATATAAAGTGTCGCCATTAGCACTTACATCTCTCAAATTGGGATAGTCCCACAATCCATCTGATACAATATGTAATCTTTGAGTTGAATCATAACCACTTGCAACAGATGCAGCCACAAATGGACAAAATGTAAACACATAAGATACACCACGCCATACAACATTATTAACATTCCTGAGTAATCCATAACCAGGTGCAATTCCTCCATAATTATAAATTTCAGTACTGATTTTATTCCCATTCATGAAATAGTGTTTTCTATCTGCATGAGCTTTTGTCTTTTCGATTTTCTTAATAATCCCTTTCTGAAAATCACCAAGGCTGGTGAAAGTTTTATTATTATCATTAAAGTTGTGTGAAACTTTCCCAACTAAATCTTTAATCTTCTGATGCTCTAAATCTTTATTCTGCAAATTCTGTGATTTTATCAATGAAGTGGATAGAAAAACTAAAATTATGATTGCTGATATTTTGTGTCTCATAATTATCTCCTGTTTCAAAAATTAGAAGTCGATTTCAAAACCAATTCTAACCTCACGAGGAGGTGCGTAGTAATGAGGACGAGTAAAATATTCCTCAGCTGAGTGTATGAGAGGAATACGTTTGGCTAATTCATCGACCGCTTTTGTTCCGCCACTTGTTTGTAATAACGTGTATGTTGCTCTACCTGTATCATCATAAACCAATCTCTCTATAAGATTATCAAATAGATTAAAAACTTTAGCAAAAACAGTTAGCTTCTTACCGAAAATTCTAAATATTTTTTCTGCAAACATGTTGATAATAAATTGAGATGGTCTTCTTCCACTATTAGTTCTAACATAAACCTGTTTCCCTGTAATTTGTGGAGTATATGGTAAACCAGTACCTATTCTATTAACGAATGTTATTGTCCAATCATCTATTTTACTGAAAGTAACAGTTGTATTTAAAGTATGAGTCTGATCCCAGGCAAGAAACACGGGGAGTTTTTCACTTTGCCTGCCCGAAGATAAGTCAAGAAAGAAAGCATCAGGATCAGTATCATTACCTTCCGCTATTTGAAATGTATAATCAATAGTAACACCGAGTGGATTCGATGGAGTTCTTCTCTTAACAAAGGATAGAGTTATTCCTTTGATATTTCCATAATCTTTGTTTACATATTTTAGATAAGTTCTATCTCCACTCACTCTTATTGTTTGAAGAGCGAGAAGATCTCTAACATCTTTATAATACCCCGTAAGTGTCATTGCAAGATCATCGAAAAGGAGTTGTTGTAAACCAATTTCATAAGTTACTGTTTTTTCAGGATTCAAATTTGCATCGCCGAAAATTGGTGTTCCCACTGCATAACTTGTCTTGAAGTTTGGATTTGTGTAGAGGTATTGAAATGGAGGCATCTGGAAAAAGTGTCCATAACTGAAATGTATGATTCCTCTATCAGTAATAGGGAATGAAATACCAAATCTCGGACTTAATTGGTGTTTTGGTGTTGCATCAGCAAGAATTTCATCTCTATCCACATAAGGTGGCAATGAAGGATCATTCGGTGATGGATACAAATTATTCGTTGAATACTTCGAGTGAGAATTAAAATAATCATACCTTAATCCAATATTCATTATGAAATTCGCATATTCCATCTTGTCCTGAATGTATAAAGAATATTGAATTGGTTTTTTAGTATATAAATCATGCTCAGAAGTTGTTAAATCCGGAATGGTTGGTACATGATATCTTATAGTATCTCGTTTGATAACAAAACTCTCAAAATCAAGAATATGAGATTTATACTCAGCACCGAATTTGATTTCATGTTCTTGATTTAGTTGACTTGTAAAATCGAATTTCACACCGTATGTTCTTGCTCTTTCATAACTGTGACCATTTCTCGTTCCACCAAAGTAAAAAGTATATGAAACAGGTCGAGTTAATTTTTCTGTGGGTTGATACCTGGGATCGGGTCTAAATTTCTCCGTTCCGAGTCCAGGATAGTAATCGACGGAATTCCCATTTTCGTCAACTAATGGATAAAGATACTGCTTGTAATCATTGAAATTATAGGTAAATTTTAATGAATAAAAAGTATTTGGGCTCAATGCATGACGTAAATCTATAGAATTGACATATCCCTTTTCATAATAATTATAATCTGCTTCAGGATTATATTTGAAGTCGTGTGTATAATACTTAAAGTAATTATTTGAATAAAGTAGGTCATAATTAATTTTGACTGTTGACAATGGTTTGATGGTTAATTTCAATGTCCCACTAAATTTTCTACTTGGATTCATCGGTACAATTGCGTCATCACCTGATTTTGCAATTCTTATATCATTCGGATTAGCCGGATTAATATAAACTGAATCCCATGGCATATGTTCACGAACTCCGAATAACCATCCTTTATTATCTTCATTCCTTCCTGAAAGGAAAAACAAAACTTTATTTTTGGAAAAAGGGAATGGACCACTAAATGTAAATTCAGATACATTGTTGCTCAAAGGATTGACATCATTCACATTGAAAAAGATATTTTTTCTTGATGAAAGATAATCACCTGTGTAAAATGAAAGATGCAATCGATAGTCCTGTGTTCCCTCTTTCGTTACAGTGTTCACAACTCCACTTAGGGCATTTCCATACTCAGCATTGAATGTTCCACTTACAACTGAAATTTCCTGAACAGCATTCGTAGCTATTTCCACCATTGCTGAATTATCGAAGGGATTCGTTATAGTGACACCATTAATTGTATATAAGATTTCGCTCGTTCTACCTCCACGTATGTGCAACTCCCCACCAACTCCCTGAGTAATTCCAGCTTGAAGTGAAAGAATTTGATGAATACTTTCTACAGGTAGTGCTTCAATTTGATTTGCATCGATCGTTGCCTGAGTCGATGTTAAATCTTCTCGAATTAATGGAGTTTGTGCCTCAACAACAATTTCTTGAAGAGTGACTGCTTCTTCTCCCAATTCAATGTTTATCTTGGTTGTAAAATCAATTGATACTTTAACATTTTTGATTATTTTTTTTTCATATCCAATGGCAGAAACAATCAATGTATAAATTCCAGGTGGAACATTATTTATGAGATAATATCCATCAATATTTGATGCCGTGCCGAGATTTGTTCCTTCCAGTAAGATATTTACTGAAGGTATTGGTTCCTTTGTTTTAGCGTCAATTACTCTCCCTGCAATTTTGCCAGTGGTTCCTGCAAAAAGCAGATATGGAAGAAAAATAAAAATGGTAATTAACTTTTTCATAAAACCTCGTATATTTTTGATTACTTGTTGATTTAGTCCTAACCGATTTCATCATTCGAAAAATAAAGATTGAATAAATTTAATGCAAGTGTTAATTACAAAATGATCTCGACATCATCAATTAAAAAAATAAACTTTGTATTGCAATTAAATTTAATTATCCTTTATTTTGTAGTAAAGAAAATGATGATTTTTTTCTCTCAGTGAGGTGAAATAATTTTGAGAAATTATTAAAATGTATCTTTAACAAAAAACTAAAAACCAATAAATCCAAGGAGGAACGATGAAACGAGTAATAATTCTTTTTTTAATGATTGGGTTACCAATCATCTTATTCTCACAGGTTCGTGTTTCAACTTATTATAACTACCCACTACTGAGTGGAGGAACTTATATGGACTCAGTTTTGAATGGGCTCAAGAGTATTCGTGGTTGCTGGTTCGATAATGATTTAGATGGTGATGGTAAATCTGAGATTCTAGTTACGAATTACTCAGACTTAGGTCATGTTCATGTATTTGAAGTTGTTGGTAATGATTCTCTTGAATTAGTCTGGACTTCTCCGAAAGTTACTGTCGGTGGAGGTGGTTCGACTCCAAGATATGTAATAACAGGTGATCTCGATAATGATGGAAAAAAAGAAATTATATTCCAGATCAATAACGCTGGTGTTTTTATTTTTGAATGGGATGGTGTTCAAGGAAGCAATAATTTCGGAACATTACCATCACAAGTGATAAATTCAACTTCATTACCTGAAATGACCGGCATTTCCGGAAATACAGAATATATGGAAATTGGTGACCCAGACAGGGATAATCAGAACGAATTAGTCTTCTTCTATAATTCTGCTCCTAACGCAAACGATAAATTTTATATCATAAGTGCAATTGGTGACTGGAGTACAAATGATCCTGGATTTTCTGGTTTCACTGCAGAATACTATAAAAGTAGAGTTGATCTAGCTGCGTGGGATATGAATGGTGGGACACCATATTCAATGCATATCGCAAATTTTGATGGTACAGGTAATCCTGAATTGCTATTCCAAGCTTGGAATTATAAAGCTGTAACGCCTCTGAGAGTACCTACTGCGAATACCTATGTTGAAGCAGATACAACAGGTGGTAAACAAAGTCTTAGATTAAGTAATGCTGACGATGTTGCTCTCTTCGGTGGTGGGACATTCGATGTTGATGGAGACGGCAGAGAAGAAGTTTATTTACCAAATTATCATTCAGTCGGAAGTAACTACATAGGAACCATTCATGTAATTCATTACGAGCCAGGCCAGTCAACTGCACAGTTAGATACCACAAATGTTTTTGTGCTTGATTTTAGAGGAGCAGGTGTTCTTGATGATGGTCTTGTTACTTTCGGTCTTGGTTATGGTGATATTGATAAAGATGGAAAACCAAATATCTATACTTCAAGTACATATGGTTTAACTGGTTGTAATGTTATTACTGCTGAATTCCAGGGTGGAGATAAAACAAATCCTGCAAATTGGACATTCTCGAAATTATATCCTGGTGATCCAACGATATACACCCAAAGAGTAGTTCGTGATTCAGCTGGTGTTATTGATACTGTATTTACCATCGATAATTCTTTCGCTTCAAAAATATTTGGAAGATATACTGATATTGATAAAGATGGATTCGAAGATATTATTCTTCCTTATCAAGCGCTATCTGATAGTGTAATTCACAAATCAATTCAATGGAATCAACTCGCGAATGATTGGGTAACACTCGATTCATCTAAAGTTCCGAATCCAAAAAGATGGGGATTAAGAGTTATAGAAGGAACTATCAGTTCTGGCGTCGAAGTGAAAGATTTAACGATTATATCACCGGATGATTATAAACTGTATCCAAATTATCCAAATCCATTTAATCCGTCTACAAAGATTTCATTCTATCTTCCTGGGGATAAGAAGATTTCTTTGAAAATTTATAACCACCTCGGTCAAGTAGTTAAGACTTTAATCGATGAACAATTATATTCTCGAGGTAATCATTCACTTATCTGGAATGGAGACAATGACGCGGGTAACCCTGTTGCCAGTGGACTCTATATTGCTCAGTTGCAATTTGGCAATTTCTCAAGAGAAATCAAGATGATGTTACTCAAATAGTTACCCAAAGCAATTTCTAATAAAAACATAAAAGGCTGTCGATTGACAGCCTTTTATGTTTTTGCATAAAAACCTCTTAGTAAATTAAAATCTATTTCAACATTTCAAAACATATTATTCTATTCAATTTATTAGTGGATTAAAATTTTAATCTTACTCTGATGTCAATTGATATTCTGCGACAAATCTTTCATAATCTCTTGCTTGAGAAGAATTTGGGAACTCCTTCTTAATTTGCTCGATTAATTTTTTAGATTTATCTTTTTGTCCAATCTCTGCAAAAAGTCTTGCTGAATAGAGTAAATATTCTGGGGTATAGATTTCACTATCTGCAACTTTTGCAGCTTTAAGATAATATTCAGCTGCCTGCACTTTATCTCCTTTTGATTCATAACAAGCTGCTAATCCTGCAAATGATGTCATCTTAAATAATTTGTTATCTCCAGCATAGTCTTCATAATACTTCAATGCATCATCAATTTTACCCAGATTAAAATATGCATTAGCGAGAAGAATTTTTGCTGCTTCACCACTCTCTGTGCTTCCAAACTCTTCAGCAATGTATTTAAGACCTTTTATGTTTCTTGCAGGTACTCCATCAATAGCCTGTTGATATTGGCCTTGTTCATATAAACCTATAACTTTTCCTAACAATGTAGTAGACTCCACCTCTCTTTCCTTTGAACGATTTACAAGATATATTGCGAGCAGAATTACAACTACAATACTACCAGCAACTATCATGATTGTTTTCTGATTATCTTCAAAAAAAGTCTTTAACTTGAAATATGTTTCAACGAGCTTATCCTGTTTTATCTCTTTTTTGGTAATTTTTTTCTTTGGTGCTAACATGTTTACTCCTGTTTTATTAAATAAACCTTATGTGATTTGAAATTATCCATATTTTCCCATCAAATAAAACTTCCACACGATAAATTCCTTTATTTACAATTTCCCACATTGCTTCATCGCTAATAATGGAATCAATAAGTTCACCATTTTTAATCAAACGAATTTCTGTAACAACTTCTGGTAATTTAACTCGAAGTCGGATGCTTCTAATTTTATCAGGAATAGTCTCTCCCATGTGAAAGACCTTACCTTCAGCTTCGGCAAAGAATCTAAATCCTTTCGCATCAGCATGATAAAAATTAGTTATATAGCACCTACCTTCTCGTAAGGCGTCATAAACTAAATTTTTATTGTAATCAATCCTTGAGTTATCAACAACCAGAGGCTCAAAAGTGAAAATGTTGGTACGCACAGATTTGAAAAGAACTTTATAAGGAAAAATCTCAACTTCAAAAAATCCAAGCATATTCTGTTTATAAGCATGAGCATCGACTCCACCAATTCCAATAACTCTCCGTTTTAATGCTTTTTCATCCCAGAGTCTTATCGATTCTGGATTTGGTCCTTCTACGGTCTTCAATGGATGAACGAATCTTTGGTACTTATTCTGTTCTGTTAAACCTTCCATCCATTCTGACATATGATTCCAGATTTCTATTCCATCATAATCGTCCGTTGACCAATCTGTCCAGGGGTAAGGAGGATGCTCTTTCATGTGATTTCTTTTTTCGAAAGGGTGTGCAATAAATCCAATGCCACCTTCTTCCTTTACACGACGAACATACTCAGAAGCACTTAATCTGTTATCAAATGTATTTTTTATTCCAAAAGCCAGATAATGATTTTGGTTCTTTTGATCATTAATTTCTGTACCAATTAGAACGAGAGTTGAACCATACCATCCTTCAAGTCCATCTTTTAACGGTCTTAATGTATTGTGATCAGACATTAAAACTACATCAACACCAACTTCCTGTGCATATCTGGCTATTTCGGGAATTTCACCAGAACCATCGGAGTAATTAGAATGAACATGGATTACAGTACTATATTCAAACATTCTTCACTTTAAGGTTTGAAGAGATTCTTTCGCCATTTTTCCTATATCTGAATCCGGATTTTTCAGTACTATTTTATTCCAGGCTTCTTTTGCCTCATCTTTTTTACCTTGCATAACATAAACAACACCAAGATTATATTGAGCTAAATCGTTGTCTTCCTCAAGTTTTAGAATTCTCTTGAGATATTCCTCAGATTTATTAAACTTTTGGAGATTAAAATTCATTTCTGCAAGAACATTTAAAACATCAATACGATTTGGATTTAATTTGAGAAGATTTTCAAAAGTTGTTTCTGCCTCATCAAATTTATGAGTTTGAAGTAAGAAAAATCCGAGATGATTTAACGCAATTGTATCCTTCGGATTGGAATTAATCACATTTTTTAGTGAATCTATTTTAGCAAGAATTTCCTTATCCATCTGCATGGATTTTTGCTGCTTAAGACCACGATGAATTTCATCATTAGGCATCTCAGTCTGTTGACTCTTCTCTAAACTTTTAGCTACAACAAAGTAACTGATAAAACCGACAACAATTAATCCAAGTACTAAATAGAAATGCTTTATATTAAATTTCATGTTATTCTTCAACCTCAATTAATGTTTTGTAATTCTGCTTTTTATTAACGATGTAATTATTTGCGATTTCGAAGATAAGACTATTTACTTCCTCTTTTTCAGAATCATCGAATGCTTCAAAATCTTCTTCGGAATCAAAAACATAAATTTCTTTAAAATCATACGGATTTTTCTTATCCCGATAAACTGAATATTGATATGGTTCTTCTGATAAAAGGGCTTTCAGATAGGAAATTTTTTTCAGATACTTATCAATTTTATCTGGATAAACAGAATAACTAATACTAAATATTACTTTCGGCATTTATGTCTCCTTAAGAATTAGTTTAACTTTACAAATTTACGAAGGACTTAACACTCTAACAATGAAAAAATAAGGTGTTATGCTAATTGAAATTAATCATTAACTCTAAGTTTTTCATCGAAGAAATATTATTTGATGTGATTCCATGATAAGAAAAACTTGGTGTAAATTAATAATTCACAAATCTAATTCACCTTTAAACACATATTCAGCCGGTCCAATAATGAAAATATTAGTCACTCTTTTATCAATGATTTCAAAATATACTTCTAAAAATCTTCCACTTTTTGTTTTAACCGAAGCAGGTAACTTCAAATTACTTTTCAGACTGGCGCTAATCACAGAAGCAATGCTACCGCTTCCGCAAGCTAAAGTCTCAGCTTCAACACCTCGTTCAAATGTTCGGATCACAATTTGATTCAAAGAGTTTATTTGTATAAAATTTACATTCACACCATCTGGATAAAATGCATCATGATATCTTAATCCTTTACCAAAATACTCAATATCAAATTCGTTAAATCCCTTATTATTTAACTCAGCTACAAAAATCTTACTAAAAAATTCCCAGTCAATTACAATATGTTTTGAACCTAAATCAACGTATGAATATTCCAATTCTTTTGATAAAAATACAATCCTCTTTGACAACTCAATGGAGGGAGAATAATCCAGAAATAACTTTACATTTTTTTCATCCAGAATCTGAGCCCTAAAAATTCTACCTATGAACTCGAATCGACATCTCTTAAAACAATACTTATTAATATACGCATACATAACTGCACATCTTGCTCCATTAATACATAAAGTGTCACCCGTTCCATCGGAATTAAAATATCTAACTGAAAAATCGGCAATATCAGATTTTTTTATCCATAATAAACCATCAGCTCCGATTCCAAAATGTCTATCGCATAATTTTTGAATCAATGCTGGGGATGCGGGAAAATTCTCACTATCAATCAAAATAAAATCATTACCAGCACCATTATATTTTGTAAAATTAATTTTCATCCTTATTCTATCCATTAAATAAATATTTTTACCAAAATTATGCTTTAATGTTTATTTTTGAAAAGCAAAAATTAAACAAAAAAAGAGGCACAGGATGAAAGAACAAATAATAGAATTACTTAAAAAAGCATACTGGAAAGAATTAGAAACTGTACAAAATTATTTAGCCAACTCTGTCAATCTTGATGGAGTTAGAGCAGAAGAAATTAAAAAAGCACTTGGGGCTGATATCACTGAAGAACTAACTCATGCACAAACTTTAGCAAAAAGAATTAAAGAACTCGGCGGATTTGTTCCCGGCTCATTCGAGTTTAAACCTGAGCAGAAATCCCTCCAACCACCAGTCGATACAACAGATGTCGTAACAGTGATTAAAGGCGTCATCGAAGCAGAGAATGATGCTATTCAAACTTACAATAATTTGATTAAAGCTTGTGAAGGAATTGATTATGTTACTCAAGATATTGCTATTACTTTGCTAGCAGATGAGGAATCACATCGTTCGACTTTTCTTGGGTTTCTAAAAGAATATACTAAATAAATCGTTATGAAAGAGAAACCAGTAACTGTTGTAACTGGTGGAGCTGGATTCTTAGGCTCTCATCTCTGCGATAAGTTGATAGAAAATGGACATAAAGTCATTTGTTTCGATAATCTTATCACAGGAAATTTAGAAAATATTGCTCACCTATTTGGAAACGAAAATTTCAGATTCATCAAATATGATGTGACAGAATTTATACATGTCGATGGTAAAGTAGATAATATTCTTCATTTTGCTTCACCGGCTTCACCAATCGATTATTTGAAGTATCCCATTCAAACTCTTAAAGTTGGTTCTCTTGGAACTCATAAAGCACTCGGACTTGCAAAAGCAAAAAAAGCCAAATTTTTACTTGCATCTACCTCAGAAGTTTATGGTGATCCTGAAATTCATCCGCAACCTGAAACATATTGGGGAAACGTCAATCCAATCGGACCTCGTGGTGTCTATGATGAAGCAAAAAGATTCGCAGAAGCGATGACAATGGCATATCATCGCTACCATGGTGTCGACATCCGAATAGTAAGGATTTTTAACACTTATGGTCCCAGAATGAGATTGGATGATGGACGAGTGCTACCAACTTTTATATCCCAGGCACTAAAGGGGGAAGACTTAACAGTGTTTGGAGATGGTTCACAAACCAGAAGTTTCTGTTATGTTGATGATCTGATCGAAGGCATTTTTAGATTGTTGAATACTGATTATCATGAACCTGTTAATCTTGGAAATCCTGACGAAATTACAATCCTGGAATTTGCTGAAGAAGTCTTAAAACACACCGGAAGTAAGAGTAAAATCACTTTTCAAGAGCTGCCGATTGATGATCCAAAAGTTCGCCAACCTGATATCACTCTGGCAAGAAGATTATTGAATTGGGAACCGAAAGTATCAAGAACTGATGGAATAAAAATCACACTGGAATATTTTAAGAAAAAACTTGGCATGGATTAAAAACTCTTTGTTAGTAGAGGACAATCTTTACAATAATTGTCCTCTATTCCAAATTCTGAGAATTATATTAATTCTTTTTACCTTTCATAAATTCATCAAATGTCATTTTAATATAAATATCATCGCCTATGTATTTAAGAATATTTGAAAATGTCTTGGCGTCAACATAACCTGGGAGAACTGTAATTGGTTTGGAGTTGTAATTTAGAAAAATTGTTGCCGGAAATCCTCTTATTCCAAATGCATGTGTCAATTGTGCTTTTGTCCATTTCCTACCGTCATATTCGATGATATCTGATGACTCACCGTTCATTCTATAGAAGTAATAATTTCTTTTTAACTCCTTTTGAACTTCGCTATCTGGAAATGTAGATTTTTCCATCTTTTTGCACCAACTGCACCAATCAGCATAAACATTTATAACTATTTTCTTTTTATGTTTTTGTGCTAGTCTTAATAACTCTTCAAAAGATTTCTCTTTATCCTGCCCATTAGCTACTTTAGTTGTAAAATCATTATTCGCAATAAAAAATATGATTAGAATTAAAGCAATAACTCCAAAAGCAGATAAATATCTTTTTCTCATGTTAGTTCCTTCCTTGAATGTTAATAAATTTGAATAAAATTATACTTAGATTCAAAATATTAGATGAACTATTATGAAAAAAGTCGCAATTATTTCTACTGGTCACCCGCCATTCGATGAGAGGATTTTTGATAAGCTGAGTAAATCCTTTAAGAAAATGGAAAAATCAGTCTTTATTATAGTAACTACTCAAGATATTGATCAGGAAGTTGATGGTATCTTAATTCAAGGTAAAAATTTAAGAAACAATTACTCTAATCAATTACAAAAGTTCAGATTCATACTTGCAAAATTGGAAATGATTAGCCCAGATTTAATACTTGCCTGTGAACCAATTCCTGTCATCATTGCTTTTATCCACAAGCTTTTAAATAGAAGTAAAACTCAGCTAAAAATAATTTATGATGTTACGGAATGGTACCCTGAAAATATTTATCTAAAAAGAAAAGGTATCAATAAATTTTTTACTTTAATTACTGGACATCTTATTAATTTCATTGCAACAAATCTATGTGATTATCTTTATGTAGGTGAAGAAACTAAATTGATGAGATATAAATTTTACTCACCAAAGAAGAGGTATTCGATTATCTCATACTATCCAGTGTTAGATTTCTACAAACCATCAACTAAATCAATCCTGAATAAAGAATTAATTTTTGGTTTCGCTGGAGTTATTTCAACCTCAAGGGGGCTCGATATATTTTATGAAATATTAAAATCATTAAAAGAAACACTACCTGATTATGAACTTGGTTTTATTTTAGTTGGCAGATTTGAATTAGAGAATGAAAAAATTTACTTAGAAAAATTTAAAAGTCTTGGAATTAGATTTGAATATTATGAATGGACAGATTATAAAAATTTTAGTCGTTTACTCGAAAATGTTCACATTTGTCTTGACATCCGACCTCCCAACAAGATTTATGAACATTCGCTACCAATAAAGATTTTTGATTACATGGCAATTGGGAAATGTATTGTTGCATCTAATTATGAACCGATTAGAAGAATATTTGAAATTACTGACTGTGGCATCCTTGTAAATCCAAACGATATCAATTCTATCGTTAGGGAGATAATTGAGCTACTTAAGGAAGGTGAAAAAATTGTAAAGTATGGTATAAATGGAAGAAAAGCTGTAGAAAGGTTTTTCAATTGGACAGTTTGTGAAGAGGAAATTAAAAGATCACTTAAAATTTTAAATCTTCAATAATACTCCGCCCATTCTTACCAATTATTCCAAAGCGTATACTTAATAGTATCAATAAGATTAAAAATAAAATCAGCAAAAAGTAATTTTCAAAAATTATGCTCGATACATAAGTGAGCGAACCCATTATAAAGAGCAAGATAATTTTCCAGTAATCATATTCAACTGAGAAATTCCTGATACTATAAACAAATAGATAAATAAAACCACATGCAAATGCGAACATTGTTGCAATAGCAGCACCTGTTATTCCCAGTCGTGGTATCAATAGTAAATTCAAAATTAAATTCACAATCATAGCCAAGAAATCAGACCATAAAAAATGTATCGTTTTATTCTTGCTGTAAGGTGCAATCGAATAGAATGATATAAGTAAACTGAAGAAATAACCAAGCAAAATATATAGAATAAAATCCATTGAAGCCGAATAGGATTGATTGAATATTTTAAGAGAATTGATATGGAAATTAAATAAAAATTTTACACCAGCAATAATTACATTAATAATAATCATTGATAGAAAAATCAATCTCAGCAAAACTCTACCTGCGTGTTTCGATTTCTCTTCCTCGGGAATTTCTAATCTGAAAAAGTGTGGAATCCATGCAGACTTGAATGATATAATGAAAAGGTTATAAACCAATGCAATCCTATAACCAAATGAATATATTCCTGCTTCACTCTCACCCAGCAGTTTTAAGACAAGAATTCTATCAATTAATTCAACAACGATGGAGAAAATACCTGAAAGCAGTAATGGCAACGATGTTATCAATAATTTTTGAAGAAAACCAAAATCGAAATAAAACGATAAGTGGTTTATCAATATCTCTTTTGATAGATAAATCACCAAAAGCGAACTTAAAATTTGAGATAGCAAGATTCCCTTGATGCCGAAATCAGAAATCCCAACCAGTAGAATATTTAGGAGGAAATTAACTGTTGCTGAAATAATATTGACCGTTACAAATTTTTTTGATTGTTCTTCAGCGATGTAAAAAATTGTTATATAATAAGAGTAATTAATCGCATATATTGAAATCAAACCAAGGATTACTTCTAAAAAATAGTTTTCACTATCTAGTATAATTTTACTTAATGACTTTGCGAACAAAATAACGACAATCAAAATTGGAATATTAATCAATGTAATAGCATTGAAAACTATTGATAAAAATCTACTCCTTTCATTGAATGATTTTACTTCAGATATATATCTAACAAAAATTCCAGGCAATCCGAGGTTAAGAATTGTTGAGGCAATTGTCATAACTGAGATTATAACCGAATATGCACCAAAGTCAGGTGGAGAAATGAAATGACTATAAAAAGGTAGTAACAGGAAACTCAACCCTCGTGCAACAAAATTTCCTACTGAATAAACAAAGGTGTGAGTAAAAACTCCTTTTGGTGATTTAGAGGATTCCATGCTGTTTGTAAAGATGAATCAATTGCTTGTAAACATTCTCATAAGAGTGATATTGTTTGACCCATTCAATTGATCTTTTACCAATATCTTCTCTTAGATTCTTATTATCAATCAATTCGATTAATTTTTCTTTTAATTCTTTTTCGTTATTTGCAACAACAAATGGATTATCTCTTAAGAATTTCTGATAGGCTTCCGTCATATTTGTAATAGTAGGTATTCCCATTACCAAACTTTCGAGACCACTCTTCCCATAACCAGTTCCACCAAATTTCCCTCCCACTTGATCGATACATATATCACAAGTAGATTTTACTTTCAGTACTTTTTCTCGTGGAAGATTCTCAAGTAGAATAAATTCGATATCTCGGATTTTTTTCACCTCTTCAATGACTTTTAAAATCAAATTTGTTCCTTTAAAAATTCTATTCGTGGGTGAATGAACAATTTTTACTTTTTTATCTTCATTGTGAATTTTTGATGGTACATCATCGCCCTCATAAGGATAAAATATGTAATGTATGTCCGGGTGCATCTCAAGATGATCGAACTCAGTGGTTAGATTTAAGTCCGAAATTTTATCCAACTCTTTCAATAATCCTCTTGATCTTAAATCACTACCGAAATAACAACAAACAATTTTTTTACCATCAGTTTTCCACTGCTTTGCAATTCTCGAATCACGGAAGAAATCCATTCCCCCATCGTAATGAATGATGTCATAATCATAGAGTTTATATTTTTCGATAAATTCAGAAATTTTCTTGCTTCTCAGAACTTCTCTCGAATCGAAATAAAGGGATTCCAAAAAGTTCTTGGGTTCAAAGTAAAGAGGATAAGATTTTTCTTTTTTCTCAACGGAAAGAATGTTCTTCGAGACTTTAATCTGTCGCCAGAATCGTGCAAAGTAATTTCTGCTTATTCTGAAGTCAAGAGAGATTTCTTCTGGAAAATTCTGTTTAGTGCGATAGAATGTAACAAGTAATGAATCGTCACCCATTTTTCGATGCATCTTAACGAAAGAAAGAGGAACACCAGCAAAATTTTCTACAGCAATGTGTAAGACTTTTAACATTTTACTTCAGCTTCAATTGAAATGTATCTCTAAAAATTCCTCGAGCACCAAAATTTTCTTTGAATCTACCCAATCCCCAATTAGGTTCCATATTCACAGTGAAAATTCCAAAATCGAGATATTTAAATCCCTCTGATTTATATCTTCGCATGATTTCATAAAAAAGTAAATTGACGGGTCTATATTCTTGATATTCTTCATTATGTGAGATATAAAATGCGAGAACGACTTTTGAATTCGCTGAAAAATTACATACACCTGCTATCAATTTTGATTTCACAAAGGCACCAAACAAACGAATCCGAGTCGGGAATGTATTTTTTAGTTTAAGAATTTCATCGAGTGTATGTGTAGGATTTACATTATGTCGCATTTTTAAATTCTTTTTCAATATCTCGTAGTATTCTTGAAATCTTTCTGTCTCTGCTACCTCGACACCCAATTTCAATGATTTTTTTAGCGCAGTCCGTGCTTCAGGTCGATAGGTACTCAACAATTCGTCATCATCAAAATCTAATGAAACTACACTTGATACTTCTCTTTTTAAATATTCGAAACCATTTCTGTAAAGTGCAAAATCGATATAATTTGAAAACTTCGACGAATAAATTATTGGTGGTATAGTGATGATAATTTTATCGAATTTCTTTTTTCTGGCATACTCAATCAACAACTCAACGATATTAAACGCATCTTTGATATTGAGACTTGATTCATACACAAATGAACCATAACTGGCACCACGATGAGAATAAAGAATTTTTTCACCATTCAGATTAATATCGACAGCTGGAAAAAGTGCAAAGATTTTCTCTCCCTTCATAAAAACAAGGGAATTATCACTGAACCTATCCGGAGGATGATATGAAAGAAAATCTCTGCGATGAAAGATTGTTCCATTATCAGATTTTTCAACAAATTGATTCCATTCTTCATCGGAGATTTTTAACTGGTTAAATTCAAATAATTTTATCATAGTTTTACAGTAATTGAAATTAAGTTGGCGTTACCGAAATTTTCACTAAAGGGAAGGAAAGCATAATCGAAAGAAACAAATTTATACATTAAACCCAAACCAAAACTAAAATTATTCAAGTCGCGCGTTGAATTATATCCAGTTCTAAGAATCAGTAAATTGTCATAATTAACTTCAATGCCAAATAATAGATTTAATCTTTTCGCATCGAGATACTTTTGTAAATCGAGGACAGGTGTAACTTTAAAATTTTTATAATTTAAGTTCTCGTAACTCAAACCAAGTCTTAGCTCATCTGGTAATTCAGCACTTTCATATGCGAGCCTGTTGACTTTACCCAGATTTCTGAAACTGATTCCCAGATTAATATCGTAAAGCATGTCCTTCTTCAAAATTCCAAAGTCCAGAGCATATCCTTCAGATTCGTCTACATAAATATTTTCATAAAGATATTTTACTTGTACTCCTATCAGCCATTTGTCATATAATTTAAAAGCTGTTCCTATTCCACCATGGAAATAGTGAGCATCAAAAATCCCCTCCAGATCACCTGGTCTGGTTCTAATTTCGATATCAGAAATTTTAGTTGAGTTAATCAAAACGAAAATTGGGACCCCGAAGAAATTTGAATTTCCAATCAGAATATCACTTCTTACACCTTGAATCCATTCATTGTGCATAAATCCAATCGAAGAAAAATCTAATTGCGACAACAATGCCGGGTTGTAATTCAGAGAAAATGGAGAAAAAGCTTTAGATGTTACGGCTTCTGCCACAGCTACTTCTGATGCACCAATTCCAATTTTCATAAACGAATAACCTGTATTCCCTACATTCTGCGAATACAGATTTATGCCGATAAAAAATATCAAAACAAAAAATTTTATTTTCATAGTTTAACTCCAAATGATAAAACAACGATATCTCTGGGTGAATAAGGTTCCATAACAAATGCGAAATCTAATTCGAACAGTTTATCCATTAGCATATGATTTAAACCGAATCCAGCTGAAAGTTTTGGAATCATGTCTGAATTTTCAATATTAAATCGGTCGATACCTGCACGAACAGCTAAATATTCAGATAGATTTATTTCTGTCCCACATCGAATAATTTTTGTTCCATAATTAGTCGACTCAAAGTCTAAAGCAACAAAGCCTAAATCTCTCGGTAATTGGTAACTTATTCCAAATCTTGTCAACAGAGGGAATTTGTCATAAAAACTATTTCCTTCTTCACCGTATAAAGGCGTTGAATTCCAGCGATACTTAGAATTTATATCACCAATAAATCCACCAACATTTAAATTTTCAATAATTTTATAGATAAAACCAAGATCAAAACCCACACCTGTCGATGTCATCTTATCAAATAAAGAATAATGATAATATTTTGCTGTGACACCAAAACTTAATTTTTCGGATGGGTTAATACCAACTGAAAGAAACAACAAATTCTCTGAAGTAGAGTATGTTTTTGTCTTAATTCCGCTATTGTCGCGACCATCGATATTATCAACTCCAGAATTTATTAACCCAAAAGTTAAACCAGCCTTTGAATAAACTTCATCAGTCTTATTCCCTTCTGAATCTCTTCTATATTGTATAAAATTTTTACTTAATTGAACGAAATTTAATTTTCTATCGAGTGATAAAAAAGTATATCCGATTTGAATTAAATTATCATTAATAAATGGATTCACTGCTGGATTGTAATATGGATTTATTGAACCATAATTCACTGAAGTCATAGTATTACCAATCGCCATACCTCGTGCACCAAATCCCAATCTTGAGAATGCTCCTGGAAGTGTTGCAATTTGCGAAGTCTTTGGTTGTGCAATTATTTCGAACGAAAAAATTAAAAACAAAATGAACAAAATTTTTTCTTTCATAATCGTTCCACTTTTATAAACTTTACGATTTATCTTATAACAAGAATTTTTCCCCACACCGACTTCTTATTCCCAATTTGAACTGAATAAAAATAAACACCATTACTCACATAATTTCCAAATTCATCTTTACCATCCCAAAATTCAGTCTGTTGAATCCGTGTATCAATTGTGCCATATCTCGGAGCATTTTGAATGATTGTCTTAACGAGATTCATTCCAAAATCATAAATTCGGATTGTTACATCTTCATCTCTTCCATCGGTGGTATATTTTATTTTAAGGATATCTGATTCTGGATCAAATGGATTAGGATAAGCATAAGTTTCATCAACTCCTCTTACTGGAACAAAAGCGAGGTAAACCCGCCATTGTGCAGCCCAGGGAAATCCAGTTTCTATTGTTTTTGCAAGTCCTTGATTCGAACCAACCCAGATATTTAATCCCTGAGAATTAACAGAATAAAATGTTGAAGTTAAAATTCTTTGTTTGGTCAAAGAATCAACTATCGTTGGAGCTTTTATCCAATTAAAACCAAAATCATCGCTTCTAAAAAGTCCATTCGAGCCCGCAGCATAGGCAATATGATTGAGAAATCCGAAATTATGAATTCGTTCATTATCATTTGAAACATACCAGCTTTCGCCACCATTTGATGTAATCGATATTCCATAATTTTCATCGGGATATTCTGCTTTCCATGTTGCACCGAAAACATAATCAATTCCCTGATGCTGCATTCCTCCAAGAGCAACAACAAAATTACCGGAAATTCCATTCGTTTGATTTTGCTTATTAAATTTCACCCAGCTTAATCCACCATCTGTTGTTTTATTGATTCCATTCGCAGTACCTACCCAGATAGTCGAATCGTTTTGAACATAGATAGAAAAAACTCGATGATTTAAATTGCTCTGGTAACCAAGATTTCCGCTCGTGGGCGATAAATCAAAATTGTATGATTCAGTCGGTTTAATTGAATCAAGATTATCTGGTGGAAGAACTACTCTATGCCAGGTTTTACCCAGATCAGTCGATTTTCTTAATCCTCCTGCAAATGATGCAATCCATATCGCATCATTCGTTAAACCAATATCATAAGTGATATTACTTATTGTTGTAGTGATAGGTAAAGCATTAAGAATATTTCTGCCATAAATAACTTTGTTCGAATCTTGATGATCTATAGGTTGAGGGATTACATTCCAGGTTTTACCACCATCAGAAGAATATTTCAAACCACTACCTTCTGGAAGAATTTGATTATCTCGTTCAACTGAATGAGCAGTTGCAACCCAGATAAATCCATTTTTATATGCCACTGCGGATATACTTTCAGTTCCGAACTCCGGTGAATTATAAAAATTTTTCCAGCTTTCACCTTTATCATAACTTATGCTCAATCCCTTGCTTGTCCCGATTACAACTGTATCCTCTATTGCAACAATATCAGTAATTGAATTTCCAAGTGGAACAGGTGAATTGTAAATTTTTCGGAGTTTCAGCTCGTTACCAACGAGATAAGTTTCCGGAATGATTTGTGACTGTAATTGAAGGGCAAAAAGAATGAAAACGAAAATTAATTTTTTCATTTGACAACAATATTATGTGATATGATATTACTCAGTTCATCTTTTTTATCGATTGCTTGAAATTCAAATCGATATTTTCCTTTTTGGGTGTTCGGTGGAAGAATTATGATTCTTGAATAAATTCCATCTCCTACTACTAAATCACCATTAGTTTGAAAATTCCCATCATCATACATGTAAATCGGATTACTTCGAGATGGACTACCATCAGGTAAGAATGAATTAAAATAAACAGCTTTTAGATCGTTCAACCCATCGCTATCATAAACTTCTGCTCTAACGAAAATTTTCAATGTATCACCAGAGCTTGTATATAATGTATCAGGTGCTTCGATTCTTTTGATGATTGGTGGAAAATTTTGAACAGGATCGAAAACATCTAAATACTCTTTCTCACATCCTGTAAAAATTATTAATGTCAGAATGAGTAAAGACCATAACAAATTTTTCACTTTCAATTTTTTTCTCATATTCTTTTTCTAATGATTTGTTTAAATGATCAAGATGATCGATAATCCTAAAAATATTATCACCACAAGGTGAATTATAGAGAAATAAATCATCTCATCAACCAATAAAAAAATACGACAACATAAAATTAGATTTTCTCTGTTCATTCAGACGAAATTCAAAATTTTCATAATGCTTAAAATTTTATGTAGAACGGAACAGGAATAAAGCTCACAATAAAAATGAAGATCGCAAAATAACCAATAAGTTTTCTTCTCTGATCTAATTCCTCAGGAAATGGTACTTCAGGATGATAAAGTTTAACAAAATATTTCAGAATTAAAGCCCAAAACAGCCAACCTGTCCATCCAAAAGCCAATGACCAGTTAAAATATTCAGAAATAAAGCCAGAAATACCTAATATCACGAGGATCACAAAACTTAAGTCAGCAATTCTTCGATGAACCTTAGTCGAAAACAAAGAATAAGCAATATGACCACCATCGAGTTGACCGACAGGTATTAGATTCATTGCGGTAACAAATAATCCAAACCATCCAACACAGAGAAATGGATAATGGTAAATTTCCGTCATTGGTGGAATAAAATCTACTTCAGGATTAGCAAATAAATGCTGAATGATCAGATAAATCAAATTTGGTCCGAACTCAAGCTCGAGTGCATCTGGATTTTTCATGGGTGAAAAGTAATCAGGATGAATCTGAAGGATATAATCAACACCTGGTAGATGTGTAAATCCATAAATCAATAAAGCTACTGAAGCAAAAAAACTTGCAATTGGTCCTGCCACACCAATATCAAACATAGCATTTTTGGTAGGAACAACTGATTTTGTTTTGATAACTGCACCAAGCGTTCCAAAATTCAGAAAAATATCCGATACAGGGAATGGAATAAAATAAGGAAGTGTTGCTTTTACCTTATGATATTTTGCAGCGAAATAGTGTCCAAATTCATGAACTCCGAGAACGAATAATATTGAAATTGAGTACGGTAAGCCGATATGGAAATTGTTTAGATTGAATGCTGCCATCGGTCCTGCAATCCATGCAACACCAGCAATTGTAGTTGTGAAGAATGTGATTAAAAATAATGCTATGTTGATTATAAATGAATACTTGCCACTTAAAAAGCCGGTCTTTACTTTTTGTTGCTCTTCTTCAATTTGATAATATTCTGCCATCAGATTACAAGACTTAGATTTATTATTGATTGATTTAATTTGTTTGAGAAGAACTGTCCGTGATTGCTATATCCATTATAATATTGATATGCAAGTCGGAAATGAGTTGTAAATTCATTCCCGATAATCAATCCAGCTGAAAATAACTTATTTGTTTCAAATTTATCACTATGGATTTTCTGAAATTTCACATCAAATCCAGTAAAAATTTTACTTCTCAGCAAAGGAATACCTAGTATTATAACTTCTGAACCGGTTCCAAAAATTGTTTTGTATCTCCATTCAGGGATTGAGTGAAATAGAAATTGAGTATCAAAGTATAATTTAACATTTCTGTAAAGAATTGATGTTGTCCACTGGACAAATTCACGACTGTAGGTAAAAGGTTCTTGATTGTTTTTCCATTGATTTGTGAGATTATCATACATTCCATCAGATAAGTGAGCAGAAATATGACTAACTCTTAGCCTATTTGACCAATCAAAATTTCTAAATCTCTGATAATTGACAAAATAAATCCCAAAAAAATAATCAACAGCATTTACAGGGAACTTAAAGTTCCTTTTTCTATCCATTAATGTCCAGTTAAAAAATTCCGTTCCAATCGCAAAAACAATTCGAGGATTAAGTACATAATGAATCAAATCTCTACTCAATCCTATATAAAGGTCAATTTTATCTTCACCATTAAGAAGAAATTGAGTGCTAATCTTAGCTTCCAATGGATCAGAAAAATTAGGAGCTAATAATTTATAATCCGGAAATAAAATTGTTCTACTCCCCTTCTTATGAAGGAGAAATGGTTGAGCAAAAATTTGTGTTGAAATCAACAATAAAAGAATGAGAATTCTAATTTTCATTTTTAATTATTCTCTTAATAGAAAATTTATTTTCTAATTTAAGAATTTTCTGTTTAATTAATTTCTGAAATCCATAGGAAATTTTTGATGGAATACTTCTAATTCCAAAGTAATTAGTTGGGAATGCGAATGATGGTTCAAAATAACAGTTGATTGTACAACCCTTACAAAAATCAAATCTTCCTTCCATAGATTGATAATATCTGACTATTTCCGACTCACGAAGTTCAGATAATGGTTTGTCAATCTTTAATGTTTTATTTCCAAAATGATAACATGGTAGAATTATTTCATTATATGGTGAAATCACAATAACTCTCGAGACAGCTTTGCATAATGGATTTTCTTGATCATTCCCTCCTCTTCTTCTTAATTCAATGAAACTTGGATTTATATAAATATCCAGTTTCCCTTCACAAAAATCTTCGATATAGTCGAGTGCTTCGAGTGAAAGTCCAGGATTACCAAAATAACTAAACACTGGATTTACAATTAATACAAGTCCAAATTTTTTTGTAAGCTCATACATTCTTGGGAGTTTTTTGTAAGTATCATTAGTGACTGTAAAGAGAATATCAGGAAATTCACCTATCGACTTTGCGATTTTTATTGATTCGATCACTGAATTGAAACATTTCACTCTTCTTATTCGATTGTGCTCTTCTTCATCTGGTGAATCAAGTGAAAAATGTAAAAGATTGACCTTCCCTGCAAGTTTTTCCGCAAATTTTGGATACAACAAACAATTCGTAGTTATACTTGTTTGCATCTTTAACTTTCTGGCTTCTTCACAAAATAGATGAATGCTTTTATGAAGAAGAGGTTCACCTCCTGTGAAATCAATAAATCTTACTCCTAAACTTCTTAGTTGAGGAAGATTCGAAAAAACATCCCCATCTTTTGCAAAAGGAGTTTTGTTCAGTTCTGTTGAAAACCCAAAATGACAGAACTCACAATCTGCATTACAACGATATGTTACATAATAGTTACACAGAAGGATCATATCCACTAATATTTTCTTCCTTTCCAGATTACTCTTCTATCAAAAAAAACAATGAATGGTAATATCAAAACATAAGTAATGAAATAAATCTCAAAAGCAATAAAGTATTTTAACTCTTTTAACATCTTAAATTTTTTCAGAGGAAAACTAAGAAAAATCAAATCACTCAAGACCTTCACTAAAGTAAAAATGAAAGTCAGGACACTTCCAGAAAAAATTTGAAAAATAATCAGAAGATGTGTTAACCATCCCCAGAACATTATTACAAATCCAATAAATGGAGCATCAAGTCCACCTCTACCCCACCGATGTTTCTGACGATAAAGCGATTTAATATTTTCACATGGTTCAGATTCGTTAATACCCTCAAACTCTGTGGGAAAAACTACTCCATAATGAGTATGCTTATGGATCTTATGTAAAAGAGCAAAATCTTCCGTGACACTAAATTTTATGTTTTCATAACCACCGACCCAATTATAAGCGTCCCTTCGGTAAGCCATGTTATTACCTATACAACTTAAAGGAAGTCCCAGATTAATCGTCCCTGCTGCTACGGTTAATAGATAAACCCAGTCAAGATTTTGCATTCCTGTAAATTGTGAGTATGATTTTTGAAAAGTAAAACCAGTAACTACACCAATATTGTTTGTAAAATATTTTATTTGAGATTTAATCCATGTCGGCTTGACAACACAATCAGCATCTGTCGTAAATATAATTTGACCAGTTGAGTTTTTGATGCCATTGACAATTGCATTTGTTTTACCAGGCTTTGCTACTACATTTTCAACTGGAATTACTTTCTTGATGTGTGGATAGAGTTTAGAATACTCATCGATAATTTCACCTGTTCTATCAGTTGAGTAATCGTCTACAATAATAATTTCAAGTTTATCTTTTGGGTAATCAATCTTTACGAGCGATTCGAGGCATCGTTGAATATTTTTTTCTTCGTTTCTGGCAGCCACAATAACTGTGACATTCGGGTAAAAATTCGAATCGGTTTTAAGTTTTTTATGAAATCCAAAAAGAAAAATTATTTGTTGCAATACATAAAGACTTAAAGCCGTCAAAAAGATAATTTCAAAAGTCGAAAACGTTTCCAATTTTATAACCTCTTTTTTCAATGGTCGAAAATAGGTAATCAAGAGATTGGTTTATTATTTTTCCAGCTGCTTTGTTATTATGAAAAACAACTATTGAATTTGATTTCAAATAATTTTCGATATTCTTCTTTACTAATTCATAATCACCAAGATAATCTTCCGTAAGCAAAGTCCACATCATAACTTTATGATTCAAACTCTTCAATATATTTTTAACACGAAAACTCAGTCTTCCATACGGAGGTCGAAAAATTTTTAAGTGATTTTTTTGTTTGCTTAATAAATCATCCGTTCTTTTGATTTCTTCAATAACAATGTTCCGGTCAAAAAAAATCATACTTTTCGAATGACTAAAAGAGTGATTTGCCACATAATGTCCTTGCTCACAAATTTTCTCCAGAAAGTCATAATTCTTTTCAATATCTTTACCAACAAGAAAGAAAATTGCTTTTGCATTATAAGTTCTTAAATGATTTAAAATATTTAGAGTTAGATCCTTTGAAGGACCATCATCGAAAGTGAGTAGAACCTCATCTTTGTAGTTCTCCCAGATTACATCGGGATAAATTTTTCTTAACAACTTTGGTGGATTAATATAAAGTGACTTCATTTTTCAAATTTTCGTCCCTTCCATTCAAAACCGGTTAGATAATTCAAAATTGGAACTATCGTGATATAAATGAAATGAAACATCTCAGCCAAAGGAAGAGTCAAAATCAACTTTATGAGTTCAATTTTATTTTTTGAAAGTTCCAGTATCTGATAACCTCTTAATAAAAAAATTAAATCAGCAATCATTTTTATTGAAAAAATTTGAAAAAGTGTATTACTTAACTTTGGATAAAATAATATCCCAATAGTTGATAAACTAAATAGAATATAAAACAAATAAAGCAGTGATAATACTGGTAAAAGCAATTTATTTCTATAATAAGGAACTTTCGATACCCATCTTTTTCGTTGATTAATAAATTTTGGAAGTGTTGCAATTGGTTTAGTAAAGACAACACTATCTTCAACCAAACAAAATCTTACCTCATAATTTGAGTCGAAATAAATTTTTTGCATTAGAAATTCTTCGTCTCCTGATGCCAAATTGATGTTATCTTTGAACCCTCCAACATCATAAAATAAACTTTTACGGTAAGCACAATTAGCACCATTCGCAAGAAGTGGAATTTTATTCCCAATGAAAGCTGAAGCAATAGATACCAGACTAGCAAATTCAATTTTTTGGATTTCTTCAAAAAAGTTTTCCCCGTCTGAGTAAACAATCTTACCCGCAACAAATCCAGTTTTGTCATCAAATGTATCAACCATTGATTTTAGCCAGTTTCTACTCTGAACACAATCCGCGTCTGTGGTGACAATTATTTCATGTTTTGAGTTCTTGATACCTTCCTCAATTGCTTTTTTCTTTCCAGAACCATCCGAAAGATTAATTAGTCTTACTTGACCCGAATCTATGTAGTCTTGAATCTGATGGGCTGAATCATCCGTAGAGTGATCATTAACGACTATGATCTCGAATCTTTCCCTTTCAAAATTTTGACTAAGAATCGATTCAATACATCTTCTCAGTTTTTTACCTTCATTTCTAAAAGGGACTATAACACTCACTTTAAAGTTATTATTGATCGAGAAAGACTTTAATCTAAATGTTCCTATTAACAAAAAAATTATGAATATTAAATAAAACCCGAATAAAATCCACAAACCGGAAATTATTAATTCTAACAAACCCAATATTACTCAATCCTCTTCAGTTTGAAAAGGAAGAATAATCCAATAACAGAAGGCACCAACAAATTAATAGTAAATAAAATCATTGAGCTATTAAATGCAATTGATTCACTAACTCCATACAATCCAAAAAAGTAAATCGCAGCACTTTCACGAATTCCAATCTCACCAAGTGTGACCGAAGGAATCAAAGTCTTCGTGAAATAAACCATCATTGAGGTTATGATTAATGATAAAAACAAAACATCGCCATTAAAACTTTTTACGATTAATGCAAATTCAATTAAAATAACAATGAGATTTACGAACCCAATTAAAATTAACTTTGAAATGATTTGATTATTTAATTCCGAAAGTGGTTCGACCAATTTCTTGATGAATCCCAACTTAAAGTTAAATCTATCCTTAATTTCTTTGAGATAGTTATAAAATCTTTTTGAATATATTATTAAAAACAAGGCTGTAAAAAAGGATGAAAAAAATATAAACAAAGAAGCCGTGACCATCAAATCAACTTTATAATAAAAAATTAGCATTCCAAAGCTTACAAGAGCTCCCCAGAAAACTATGTTCAATAAGAAAATCATTTTATCGATGAAGGTTAGTGTAATAACTGATCCGAGATTCAATTCTTTTAATGGTAATTTTCTGAGAAAATATTCACCACTTCTCGCTGGGGTAAATGTCCCTGCACTGAAACCAATGAATAAAGACTGGATGATTTTATAAGCATTAATTCCATGCATCTCATTATTGAGCAGAATTTTCCATCGAATGTATTGAATGTAAATATTAATTATACCGAACACTAGAGCAAGAAACATGAACTTAAGTTCAATTAGATAGAAAGATTCAATAAGCCCTTGAATAGAAATTTTTTGAATGAGATAAATTATCAGTCCCACCCCTATTAAAAGTTTGAGAATATAAAATCCATATCTTCTACTTATTTCTGTGAATGATAATAGCATTGAATTATTAATCACTTTCATTTCCAATAATTGTTTTCACTAATATAAAAATTATTGCGGAAGTTTAAGTTCACTTAATCAAGAATATATCGATATGAAAGTCAGAGAATATATTTCATAGAAATAATATGTGCCGCAAGCATATAAGAAATTGAACAAAAACATCGCATTGGTTTTTAGTATTTGATTGGTTATGATTAAATTAAGTGAAGTAAGATGAAGAATAATTATCTAATAATTCTAATAATTGCATTAACTGGTTTGATTTCTTGCAAAGACCAGATAAATGAACCTTCGGACGACGATTTACCGGAAAAGAATGTTTCGTATAATCTCCACATTCAGCCAATCTTTAATATAAGATGTGCAACTGCTGGATGTCATGATGATGTAACACGAGCAGCGAACTTGAGTTTAACTAGTTATCACAATGCTACAGCAGGATATACATTTGTTTTTCCTGGAAATCCCGATGCAAGTCCACTTATTCTCGCAATCGAAGGTAAATCACCTTATCCAATGCCTCCTCCTGGTAGACCACCGCTGACTCAAAAACAGATTAAAGCAATCAGAACCTGGGTTGCCGAAGGAGCAAAAAATAATTAAACAAAATTATAGAAAATGTGATTTAAAAAATCAGATCAATTTCTATTAAAATTTGTTTTAACCATTCAAAATTTATCTGATTGTGTTTCTAAAAATAAGAGAGCTAAGGAGAGATAATTTATTGTTTCACATTAAGCTAACAAAGTTCACAAAGATTTCTTTTAGTAGACTTTGTCGCCTTCGTATGTTGTTTTGTTTCACAAAAAAGAACTCTGAGGAACACGAAGAATGGACTTAGAATTTTCTTGATGTTAACCTAAGTGCATCTTCAGTACTCTGAGTAGGAAATAAATTTAGATAATTGGAATCTTAGATTTCGTGTTTGATACAAACCTTAAATAAACCAAGAATCAGAATACAACACTAAAAAACACTGAAAGAATAATTCACGATTGCATTTATAACCAATAATGGTCGATGTACCATCTTATCGTTTCCCTGATTCCATCTTCTAAACTGATTTTCGGTGAATAACCAAGTTCCTTTTTTGCTTTTTCAATGCTGCAAACCCAGCTTTGTTGAACCATTTCTCTTGCTTTTTCAAGATTTAATATCGTCGCTTCATCTTTGAAATAACTTAAAAACTGAGAAATACCCGCAACAGTATAGATGAGGAAATGAGGTATTCTAATTTTTAGCAGTCGTTTTTGTAAAACAGCTGCAGAGATATTTCCAATTTCTTTCCAGCTATAACCTCGTTCGCCGGATATGAAATAAGTCTGATTTACCGAATTTTCAGAAATTGCGGATAGTAAAATCCCATTAATCAAATCAGAAATATGTACAAGGGAAACATATTTTTCTCGAAATCCTATCATCGGCTGAATGCCCTTTGTCAATGTCTGGAAGAATAATAAAATTTCTGGATCTCGTGGACCATAAACAGCCGAAGGTCTTACAATTGTCACTGGAATTTTCTCTGAATAACTTTTGACTATTTTTTCAGCAGCTAATTTCGATTTACCGTAAGTTGTGATTGGATTACATTCCATATCTTCCGTCTTAGGCAAATTTCCAGGAGTCGGACCAGCTGCTGCCTGTGAACTTACAAAAACAAACTTTTTAATTCTTGCATCTGAACTTTCTACTGCCCTTAATAAATTTTTTGTTACCTCAACATTCCCTTTGTGATAAGTTTCTTTCGATTTTGCTTTTATCACACCAGCGACATGAAAAATATAATCAATACCATTAATTGCATTTTTCAATGACTCCAGATCTTTATAATCACTATGAAAAATTTCAACCTTTGAAACATCTATCCATTTTAATTTACTTTCCTTTCTTACAATTATTCTAACTATGTGATTCTCTTGAAGAAGTCTATCTACAAGATGACTTCCTACAAATCCACTCGCTCCAGTGACTAATGAAATTATTTTATTATTCATTAATTAACTCCGTTCTTTTGTATTTAAGTTTTATTAAAATTATTTTTCGCATAATTTATATAAATTTGAAAATATTGAAAATATGTTAAACTAATAGGAGTAATAAAAGTGGATTTATTCGATAAATGCTACAACTTTACTCGTGCAGACGAAGTCAAGCAATTAGGTTATTATCCATATTTTAGAGCAATTGAAGAAAATGAAGGTCCCGTTGTTAAAATAGAAGGTAGAAAAATCATCATGGCGGGATCAAATAATTATCTGGGTTTAACTGCCCATCCTAAAGTAAAAGAAGCTGCTATAAAAGCAATCGAAAAATATGGAACTGGTTGTTCTGGTTCGAGATACTTAACCGGAACTTTAGATCTTCACATAGAACTTGAAAAAAGACTCGCTAAATTCATGGGTAAAGAAGATTGTTTACTCTTCAGTACTGGTTTTCAAGCTGCCCAAGGCGTGATACCTGTCCTTGCACAGAAAGGTGATTATATCATTTCCGATAAAGAAAATCATGCAAGCATTGTTGCAGGGAATTTAATTGCTCGAGCTATGATGACGGAAGTCATACGATACAAACATAATGATATGGAAGATTTAGAGCGTGTACTTTCAAAATTACCTCTTGAAGCAGGAAAATTAATCGTTAGCGATGGAATTTTCAGTACATGGGGAACTATTCCCGATGTTCCAAAAATGGTAGAATTAGCAAAAAAATATAATGCAAGAATTTTACTTGATGATGCTCATGCAATTGGTGTTATTGGCGAAGGTGGAAGAGGTACGGCAAGTCATTTTAATCTTAATGATGAAGTCGATATGACAATGGCAACATTCAGCAAAACTTTTGCCTCTCTTGGTGGTTTTGTTGTTGGTAAAAGTAAAGTCATCAATTACTTGAAACATCATGCCCCAGCACTAATATTTAGTGCTAGTCCAACTCCTGCATCAGTTGCAGCTGCACTGGCTTCACTTGATATACTTGAACAGGAACCGGAACGAATCCAAAAATTGCAATATAACGCTCAGAAAATTCGTAAAGCATTTAAAGAGTTAGGATTCAGAATTGTTGAAAATCAGTCGGCAATCGTACCGGTTATAATTGGAGATGATATGAAAACATTCATTTTCTGGCGAAAACTTTATGATGCAGGTGTTTTTGTTAATGCATTCGTTTCTCCTGGAGTACCCCCAAATATGGCAATGCTGCGAACTTCTTATATGGCAACCCACGAAGATGAACATCTTGATTTTATTATTGATGCATTCAAAAAAATTGGAAAAGAGTTAGGAGTAATCTGAGGTATAGATGAAACCTGAAATTAGAACCGTTCAGAATAACAAAGACTTGATGAGATTCATCAAGTTTCAATGGGAAATTTATAAAAATGATCCATATTGGGTACCTCCACTCATTATGGATAGAAAGAAGATACTCGACCGTGAACATCATCCATTTTATAAACATGCTGAAATGGAGATGTTTTTAGTTTACAGAGACAGTAAACTCGTTGGTCGAATTGCAGCCATTAAAAACGATTTACATAATCAAGTACATAATGATAAAATCGGTTTTTTTGGATTCTTCGAATCAATTAATGATCAAGAAGTTGCAAATGCTTTATTTGATGCAGCAGCCGAATGGTTAAAATCAAAAGGATTAACTCACATGCGAGGTCCGGCAAATCCATCAAGTAACGATGAATATGGAATGTTAATTGATGGTTTTAATGATTCACCTCGATTTCTAATGACTTACAATCCATCATATTATCTTGATTTATGCGAAAATTATGGATTAAAAAAAATCAAAGATTTATATGCTTACAAACTCGAGTATGATAAAATCACTAAAGTCAAAAAAATTTACGAAGTTCAGGATGTTGTAAGACGAAGATATAAATTGAAACTCACTTCATTGAATATGAAGGATTTTGATAATGAATTAAGGAAGGTTAAATATGTTTACAATAAAGCCTGGGAGCCAAATTGGGGTTTTGTTCCGATGACTGATGAAGAAATTAATGCTATGGCAAAGGACTTAAAATTAATTGTCGATCCAGACTTAGTTCTTTTTGGTGAAATTGATGGTGAGGTCGTTGGATTCTCACTAACCATGCCGGACTATAATCAAATATTTAAAAAATTAAATGGGAGACTATTTCCATTCGGTTTCATTCGATTATTTACTGACAGAAAAAAAATAAACTGGTGCAGAATCTTAACACTTGGAATCATACCAAAATTTCAGAAAAAGGGAATTGATGCTGTCTTCTATTATGAAATTATTGAACGTGCCTCTAAAAAAGGAATTTATCTTGGTGAAGCAAGCTGGGTTCTGGAAGATAATGAAATGATGAACCGTTCCGCTTTAATGATGCAAGGAGAACTTTATAAAAAATATCGTATTTATGAGAAAGAGATTTTATAATTTCACTCTTCTAATATTTCTTTCTTGTATACCTCACATCTATTCTCAAAAGTTATACGAAACTGAAGGATTTGCCTCCTATTATGCAGAAGAATTCCACGGAAAATTAACATCGAGTGGTGAAGTTTATGACATGAATAAACTTACCTGCGCGCATCCTTATTTACCTTTTAATACCTGGCTTAAAGTCACAAATCTTGCGAATAATAAATCAGTAATAGTCCGTGTGAATGATCGTGGACCATTTGCTAAAAATCGAATAATTGATTTATCCTATGCAGCTGCAAAACAATTAGGTTTACTCGGACCCGGCACAATCTATGTTAAATTAGAAATTATTAATCCCCCACTTACACAACCAGAACCAGATATTGGTCGTGTGCCAAAAGAAACCACCTTACCTGAACTTGATGGAAATGATGTTCACTTAAGATTTCGAACGAACTCAACTCCAATTCAGAATTTTAATGATCTCAATGAGTTCGGATTATTTACGACACGACTTGAAAAAGTGAGTATCAACACTGGATATTTAATACAAATTTCAAGTTTCAGTTCGTTAAAAAATGCTAAGGTTTATCTGGATCAGATAGATGATATACCACTTGAATCCATCTATATATACCACCCATCAAAAAATATTTTTAGAGTAGTGGTGGGGATTTTCTCTACTTACCGGGAAGCGCAATTAAAAAAAGATGAAATTGATAAACACTATCCCCAGTGTTTCATCATCACCTACAAATAAATGTAATTTATTTTTTCCTTTGAAATTCATCATAAGTTGAGATGTGAGCAGGATCAATCTTCTTTAATCGATCAAATATTGTTTTATCGTTATAGTCTTTCAATAAATCACAGAATTCAAGATATTTAGTATCAAAAAATACTTTCAAAACCATACTTCTCGAAAAAACTTTTCCCCTCAATTCCTCAAGCACTTTTATGAAACTCAGCAACTTTTTAGCAGGAAGATCAGAATTCTCAAATGCTAAATCAAGGCCATTATAATGATATTCATAAAAGGCTTTCCTAAAATTTTGATATTTCTCATTCAAATATTCAAGAGCAAAATCGGTTCTATTAAATGAACCTTCACCGGGTGACCAACCACTTGAAAAATTGCTCGATGCTCCCTGATAAGCAATTGACAGTGCCTGATTAAAAAACTTCGTCCCACCCATCTCTTCATATGAATCCGAATCAATTCCAAGTATCATATATATGTAGTAGTTAATAAAACCTGTTAATGGCTCAAATAAATTGGGATTGAAAAGCATCACTTGATTTTTTTCATAAATGAATTCCCAGTTAGGATCAATTAATTTTAACATTAGTGCATATTTTTCACTCTGATAAATTGGACGCTGACTGGAGATTACAACCTGAGCACTATATCTATTTGAAGGATTGCCACTTTTAAAATAAACTTGAAAAGTTACTGGTATTTTTGGACCTTCCCATTTTATATCAGTCCATTTATTTTTATTTATATAGTCTTCAATCTGATTAGCAAAATTTATTAATTTCTCTCGATATTCAGTTTGAAGTGATTCAAAATTTACAGTAACCTTAGCTGAAATCTCTTGAGCAAAGACTTGCTTAATTAAGAAGATCAAAATTAGAATCAAAGCTAACTTTCTCATCTGAACCTCCGGTGAATGTTAATTTTTTCATTAAATATTCTTAACTTGATTTAGAGACTGAAACAAAATTAGAAAAAAAATGAAACGATACATAATTCTTTTGATCGTTCTATTTAATGCAAATATTTTTGCACAGTTCCTTCCCGGTGCAAGACAAATGGCAATGGGATTTGCATTCGTTTCAGTAGCTGACGATCAATGGAGTCTTTATTATAATCCAGCTGGAATCTCTGAAATAGAAAATTTATCTACAGGAGTATTCTATATTCCTGCTCCCTTTGGATTAAACGAACTGGCTACAGCGAATGCAGTCCTAACAAAAAAGTTCGGTTTTGGTAATCTTGGTTTTTCATTTCAGACTTATGGTTTTGATTTATTACGTGAACATAGAATATCATTAGGATTTGCAAAAAATTTATTTCAAGAATTAAGATTAGGATTTAAGTTTACTTATCATTCCATCAATATTCAGAATTATGGAAATGATTTTGCTTTGGGATTTGACTTTGGATTGATCACAAAACTATCGGAAAAGCTCAAACTTGGATTTACTGCGACTAATTTGAACAGACCCACTTACGGTGTAAACAAAGAAAAACTGAACCAACTTTTTATGGCTGGAATGTCTTATAGTCCGATGACAAATTTGACTTTTGCGTTAGAATTGGAAAAAGAAGTTCGAAATCCTTTTAACTTTAAATTTGGACTTGAATACTCCGTGATTAAATATTTAGATTTGAGAACTGGATACAACACTGAACCAAATAACATCACAGCTGGAATTGGGATTCACTATCAAAAGTTTAGTTTTAATTACGCTTTTCTTTCGCATAAATATCTAGGTTTTACTCATTCATTTGGTATCGATTACAACTTATAAATCTACTCAGAATGAAAATTCGATTATTTATACTTATAGTCGCTCAATTTTTATGTTCTGAACTAACTCTACTCACAGCACAAACCGACACACTCGAAATTCCAGTTGATGATCAAATCGAAAATATAATTGAAAGCACAGTCGAGGATGTTGAAGAAACAGACTTAAACGAAACCATAGAAGATTTAATACTCAGTCCAATTGAATTAAATTCAGCTTCAATTGATGATCTTAACCGTATACCGTATTTAAACTTACAACTCGCAACTGATATCGTTAAACATCGCGAGAAGTTTGGCTTTTTCTATTCCATTAGTGAGTTAAATAGTGTTCCATCAATCACAGAAGAGATGTTTCAAAAAATAAAACCATTCTTATACATAGATAGAGCTAAGTTCACCAATTTACAACAGTATGAACCAGCAACTCAAAAAATGAATCAAATCGATCTGCAATTACGACAAAGATATTATCAATCTTTTCCTAACCGTAAAGGATATGAAACAGAAAAATATTTTAATTCACCATACAAATTTTATAACCGTTTTTTATTTAACTATTCAAAAAATTATTCATTATCCATCCTGACAGAAAAAGATCCAGGTGAAAAAAAATTAACGGATTTTGTCAGTGCAAGTTTTATGGCACATGATTTCCTGATCTTTAATAAAATTATTCTTGGTGATTATGCTCTGGAATTCGGGCAGGGATTAGCTATCTGGCGACAGATTGGTTTTTCAAAAGGTCCTGATGCTATTTATCCAATTAAGCGAAAAGGTAGAGGTATTGTACAATATAAAAGTACAGATGAAAATCAATTTTTCAGAGGATTTGCTTTCAGTTCAAGTTACCGGAGTTTTGAATTTATATTTTATTTCTCTAACAAATCGTTTGATGCACGTATAGATCCAATTGAAGGAGTAATTCTTAGTACCCCAATTGATGGCTATCACAGAAACGAATCTGAAATTAACAAAAGAAATGCATCATCTGAGCAAATGATTGGTTCAAGACTTAATTTTAATCATTCATTGTTACAGATGGGATTAAATTTTTACAAATCTCATTTCAGAAATCCTTATTCTCCGAACAGCTATTTCAAAAAATATGAAAAAGAATTTCATTATTTATCGAGTGACTTTAATTTTTTCCTATCATCAATAAACATTTTTGGGGAATTTGTAAAAGATAAAGAAAATAATATTGCGAGCTTAGTCGGACTACAGGCAGCACCTACAGGAAAAACAAGTTTTATATTACTATTGAGAAACTATCCTGCAGAATACATCAATATTCACGGTTACGCATTTGGAGAACGCAATGGTTCAACAAACAACGAAAAAGGAATTTATCTTGGAATAAAACATTCTGATAAATTCGGTACAGTCAATTTATATTTCGATCAATTCAAATTCCTCTACCCATTAACATATGATAAAACTTTAACTGGAGGACAAGAAATTCTTTTAGCTTACGAATCGCCAATCATCTCAAAAACAAAATATATAGCTAGATACAAGAAAGAAATAAAAGAAAAAAATTCCTATTCATACGATTATTCTGGAAGGACAAAAAAGACCACCGATGTGAAACAACAACAAAATATACGTTTTGAAATCCAAAAATTTTTTGGTCGAAATAATCGTACAACCTTTAGAATCGAATATATAAATGTATTCAATCAGTTCAACTCAAAATCTGAAAATGGATTGCTTTCATTTGGAGACTTATCACTTCAATTATCAAATAATATTACAATGAAAACCAGATTCACCTACTTTCAAACTGATTCATATGATTCAAGAATTTACCAGCTTGAAGGTGATGTACCCGGAGCTTTTTACTCCATTGCCCTGTATGGAAGGGGAATTAGATGGTATTTAGTTTTGAATGCTAAGCTTTTCAAACTTTTAAATTTATCGTTGAAATACTCTGAATTGTATCGTGATGATTTGAAAAAAATAGGAAGTGGTTATGATGAAATTCCAACAAATCTGACTAACACACTAACCTTACAACTGGAAATAAAATTCTAATAAAAATTATTGATTATCGTTCAAGATGATTAACAATCTTGATTAGAAGATTATCCTAACTCTCTCACATCTTATACTTTATTTCTTCACTAAGATAAGTATTTGAATTCCAAATATCGGTGAATAATAATTTGAGTGATAAAAAAAGAAGCACCTAAAAAATATTCCAAATGTGAAATCCTAGTTCACTTTCCTTGAAATGCAGGTTTTCTTTTTTCAAGAAAAGCCTGTGTTCCCTCTTTGAAGTCTGCAGTTCCACAACATACGGCGAACATATCAGCTTCGAACTTCAATCCTTCAGAGAGAGGTAATTCACATGCAGAATTAATTGCCCTGATTGCAGTTGTTAAAGCTATTCTTCCTTTTGAGATTATATTCAATAAAATTTTTTCAGCTTCGATGAGTAACTCGTTCTGAGGAACAATTTTATTTACAAGACCAAATTGATAAGCAGTATTTGCATCTATCATTTCACCTGTTAAAATCATATACATAGCTCTACCTTTTCCAATTAATCTTGTTAATCTTTGAGTTCCTCCATAGCCAGGAATTATTCCCAGGTTAACTTCAGGCTGACCGAATTTCGCATTCTCAGAAGCGATTCTTATATGACAAGCCATCGAAAGTTCACACCCACCACCTAAGGCAAAACCATTGACAGCACAAATAACAGGTTTCGGAAATTGTTCTATGTAGTTAAAAATATTTTGCCCTCTTAATGCAAATTCCTTTCCAGACTTAACATCAAGCTTATTAATCTCGCTTATATCAGCACCCGCAACAAAGGCTTTTTCGCCACTACCGGTTAGTATCACTCCCCAAATATCTTCTTTCTCACCACAATGTTTGAATGCATCATAAAGTTCGTTTAAAACTTTTTCATTTAGAGCATTTAGTTTATCCGGTCTATTAACCTGAATTATTCCGATATTTCCCTTTTGTTCAAATAGAATAGTTTCGTACATGGTGTAACCTCCTAATAAGATATACTGATTGGTAAACGAAGTTTGTAATCAATACCGATATAAGGTTCATACGGTAAAAAGAAGTATTTTAAAGTAAACTCAACAAGCAAAAAACTTAATCCACCACCTATTGCAAAACCGAAGCGTTGTTCTTCTTTTTTAAAAGTTTCAAATCGATAAGTATAAGTTAGGATTTGACGCTCAATGTAATTGTATGTAAAATCAAGACTTAGAAATGGTGTAAGGATAGTCTCTGAAGCAATTAATGGATATAATAGATAATCAAGTCCAAATCCAACTCCAGTGATTGATTTACTCTCCAATTGATTCTGATAAATAGATTTTTGTGGTAAGTGAGAATAATTAAATTCCACCTTCATGATAAATGGAAGAGCTGATGTACCATACTCGAAACTTCCACCAAAACTGAATCCTGTCTTAAACTTCTTCGCTGATTCGACAATGGGAAATCTTGCTCCAACATAAGGACTTATAAAAATACCAGAAATTTCTTGAGAATAAAGAGATGTTGTAAGAAATAAGAAAAATAATAAAACTTTATTCATTTATATCTTGATTTTCTTTTATCAAATATAAAAAAGAATATTCCAAAAACTATTATTAAGAATGAAAATGAGATGGTTACAATTTCCTTTTCAATCCCCTTATAAAGCAATAGTCCTTGCCATTCTTCGTAGTTTCTGGCAAAAAATGTTTTGATAAGAAATTGATTTTTAGAACCAAATATGAGAATGTAACTATAAATCGTCGTCATAATTGAAAATGCCGTTAACCAGATAGATTGATAGTGCTTGTGTATAGCATAAGTCCAGTATACGATTGCAAAAAAGATTATTAGATTGGAATAATTCAATGTTGGAATTTGAAATTTATTTATCTCAATCGCTGCACCAATAACACTCAAAGTAAACAAAACACTAAAGTAAAGCGAATTAAACCAGTTCGGATTAGTATTTACAACTTGAATCAGGATAATCAAGCTCAAAAGAAATGGAAGATTCCATAAGTAATAAATCGGAAAGTCTGTTAAAGCTGTGACAAAAAATTCGATGAAAAATTGAGGTTGCTTAACTTTTACAAATCCCGACAGGTAAACAAGAAGGAAAATTATTCCAGTTATAAAAACACTAACCGAAATAATCTTTATCCAATCAGTAAATTTTCCTGGATTCTTAAAAAAGTTTGAAATTAATGTTAGATTTTGTTTATTCAATATTATTAGAAATACACTAACTAGAAAAAATAGATTGATTCTGAAACCTAAAAAATATAATTGTAATTCAGTTTCAAAATACTTCTGAGCTAAAATAATAAGATTACCAGAGATGATAATAATCGATATTGTAAGAAATCGTCTCAAAATTCCCTTTTACTTATTCATTTCTTCTTTTTCGTTTTCTTCATCATCGATCAGTTGATTACTTTTCGTAGCTTCTTTCTCAATCAGTTTGGTTCCAACACCATGCTTATATACTAGCTCTCCGCCATGTTCTCCTGTTTCATATATAAAATATGTCCCGACCAATGAAAGTAAAATTACTAAAATTTGGAGCACACCACGGAATCTATTTTTTAAATTCAAAAAAACTCTAATGACAAGGATACCTGTAAACCAGAAAGTTGTCCATTTTGCGTACTCTTCATGTTCATCGATTATTCCTAAAGGTATTTTAACATCGTAATTATCAAATAAATATTCTGCATAATGAAATGCCTGGTTACCTGTAATTAAAGAGGCAATTGCTCCCAGCACACCAAGAAAAAGAATTAAAGTAGCAGATTTATTAAGATAATCCTTTTTAAAGAATAAATAGAGTATTTCAATTAAAACATAGGTTAGCAATAAAGCTATTGCGAAATGAACTACTTTTGGATGAAATGCTGCTATTGATTCCATATTACCCTCCAAGAATTGTTTCTAAAATTTTATATCTAAATGTAAACATTTTTCTTAAACGCCATTTAATGATTGGATCGAGCAAGTTTCCTATGAACCCAGCATCGTATTCAATTTCATCAGTTAAAATGACAGTTCCATCAAACAATCGATTGAAAATATGTTTATGACGCCAGAATCTAAAAGGTCCTTTAACCTGTAAATCGACTAATAACTCGTTTGTAACTATTTCTTCAATCTTTAATTCCCAATTTACCCTGACAAGTGGTAATAGATTAAAGTTCAAATTTACGATAGAATTTTTTCTTAAAGGGAGTTCGTAATTTAGAATTTTTAAATTCATTCCTGGTTTGGAAAGAAGTCTTAAATTTTTAGGATCCAGATGAAATTTAAATAATTTATCAATGTCAATCTTAAATGCGTAGGATGAAATGAAATTCTTCATACGAATACTCAATTATCCGCACAATACGCTACCACCGTTTACATTAAGAATTTCTCCGGTTATATGGTTTGCAAGTTCAGAAGCCAAAAATAATACAGGTCCAGCTATATCCTCAGGTGTAGCGATTTTTTTGAGAGGAATACTTTGTCGAACCTGTTCTTTGTATTCTGGGTCATTAAAAACTGGATCACACATTTCTGTGTCTACCCATCCTGGTGCAACTGAATTTACAAGAATTTTATGAGGTGCTAATTCAGTTGAGAGTGATTTAACATAACTAATCAAAGCACCTTTACTCGCTGCGTAATGGGAATGGAATGCTTCTCCCCTTTGTCCTGCAGTAGAAGTGATTATTATGATTTTCCCACCTCCCTGTAGTTTCATGTATGGAATTACTTCTCTAATGAATAACATGGTACCAGTAACATTTACTGTCATTGTTCGATTCCAGTTTTCAAGTGTCATCTTATCTGCTTCACCATATTCCCAGATTCCAGCATTATTAACAAGAATATCTATTCTGCCGAAATCATCAGCAACGGTTTTCACTACCTCAACGATTCGTTTCTCTGCTTCCGTTTCCACATCCAGACTACATTGATAAGCTTTTATTTTTCTATTTGTGTAAGCCATTTCTTCAATTAATTTATCTGCTGAATTTTTTGATTTATTATATGTGAAAACCACATTACACCCTGCTTCGGCAAAAAATTTCACACAAGCTCTACCTATTCCACGAGAACCACCAGTAATGATAGCGACTTTATTTTCTAAATTTATCATAAAAATCTCCTTAATATTCAACATTATATAGAATTAGTCCTTTTGATGGAGCCCACAAAGGGCAACGAATTATTCCATTTAAAACATTTTGAAAGTCCTCAATACTGAGTTTGTTTAATGCTAATTCGATGGAAAGTCCTACTATTCCTCTCACCATTCCATGAATAAATCTATCAGCACTGATAAAATAAAATAAAAAATCATTCCTGCAAAACCATTTTGAATAGTAAACTTCACAAACTTTATTGCGTACTTCTTCCTGAGCTTTGCAAAACGAACTAAAATCTTTTTTACCAAGAAATGAATTTTGGATTAAATTCAAAGTGCTGAAGTTCAACTCTGAATAAATTCGCCAGCTAAACTTGTCCAGAAATACATTCTTCCTTTTTGAAATTATATACAAATAAGTTCTTTTTTTTGCTGAATATCTTGCATGAAAATTCTCATCAACATATTCTAGTGATTTGATAGAAATCGAATCAGGTAATAAACTATTCAATGAATGCTTTAGACTACTAATATCAACTCTATCAGCGTATTGAAAATGAAAAACCTGATTTAAAGCATGAACGCCTGAATCAGTTCTTCCTGCCCCAATTATTTTTATCTCTGATTTCAATATTGTTTGAAGTGCCCGTTCTATCTCACCTTGAATAGTGATGGAATTGGATTGTTTCTGCCAACCAGAAAAATTACTTCCATCGTATTCGCAGATGCCCTTAATTTTGAACATTCTCAAAATCGTTTAAGAAATGATACTCTCAGTTGAGGTTCAAAATTAAAATTAACACCGAATTCAGGAATGATTCTTAATGATGAATTCTCACCTTGTTCATTATACTTAGAAGCGAGTAAGGATGCATTTATTGCACTCGCAATATGATTTATGATTATGAATGCAATTGGAAATTGTTTATTGTTAAATGCGCTTTCACTGGATAACCATAGATTACGATATTTTTTTCTATCTTCATTTGTTCTCCAGTACCAGTAATGGGTTTTCTCATCGTAAACAGAATTATACTGGCGATTGAGTAATCGTTCTTCATTAAAATCATCCACACTCATATATGAACCAATAATTGACCAGAAATTTTCATCTTTACCCGCTGGTTCAACACCACCATTAATTTTTGCAAAACTTATATAATTTTCTCTCTGAATTCTTCCATAATATCCAAAACCATAAAGAGTTAACCACAAACCTCCCTCAGCCATGAGGAAATATTTACCCACATCAAATCTATTGACATAGTATTCTCCTAAACCGGGGATTGCAAGGCTGAGAAAGAAAGCAAGTGTTTTGCTTTTTTGATAAGGATAAATCAAGGTTGGTTTTAATGGTTTATTAATTAAATTAACTTCTTGATTTAATTGTTCTTTGAACTGAGCATTTAAGGTAATAGAAATCAGTAGGAAGAAAATGACGAGTTTATTATTCATTTAGTCCTCATAAATTTTTTGAATCTGCCCGATGGCAAACTCATTTTCAAGATTTTCGATTTTGAAATCCACATACTTGTTTGTTAAATTTTTTATTGAATTTGTTTTGACACGAATATAATTAGAAGTGAATCCTTTTATCGAACCATCTTGCTCAGGATGTTCGAACAAAACTCTGTGAACATTTCCGATATTATCAAGATAAAATTGATATTTTTTTCTTAAACCAATTAATCTTAAATCATTTGTTCTCTTTTTTCTTATGTTTTTAGGAATTTGCTCATTCATCTTAGCTGCCAGCGTACCGGGTCTTTCTGAATAAGTAAATACATGAAGGTATGAGATTGGAATATTTAAGATGAAATCCCTTGTTATTTTAAAATCTTCATCACTTTCATTAGGAAAACCAACTATAACATCTGCACCAATTCCTGCTTCCGGAATAATGGTTTTTATTCTTTCAATTCTTTCTGCGTAAACTTTGCTTAAATACCTTCTCTGCATAAGTTTAAGAATTTTGTCACTGCCGCTTTGTAATGGTATATGAAAGTGTTTACATAATTTGTCTTCACTGGCAACTAAATCAATTATCTCATCACTCAATAAGTTAGCTTCTATTGAACTAATTCGAATTCGAAAATTTCCATCTACTTTTATCATTTTTTTAAGAAGTGAGAATAGATTGGTTCCAATTTTTGAACCATAATCACCTACATTGACTCCCGTTAATACGATTTCTTTATAACCCTGATTCAACAGTTCTCTTAGTTGAATTAATGCTTCTTCTTCTGGTTCACTACGGCTCTGCCCGCGTGCTTTCGGAATAGTACAGAATGAACATTTGTAATCGCAACCATCTTGAATTTTTAGAAATGCTCTTGTACGGTCATCAGGAATTGGAGTGTATGCGGGTCCAAAATCATTAAGACTATCAAGTGGTGAAACATAAATACAAGCTAAATTTTTCTTTTCAAATGAATCGATAAAATTAAAAATTTCAAATTTCTCTTTAGTACCTAAAACTAAATCAACCCCTTCAATTCGTTGAATTTGTTCAGGTCGTAATTGAGCATAACAACCAGTGACAATAACAAAACCATTTGGATTTTGTCTTAACGCTCTGCGAATTATTTGTCTACATTCTCTTTCAGCATTTTCTGTAACCGTACAGGTATTTATAACATATACATCAGCAGGAGAATCGAATTCAGTTAGAGTAAAACCTTTTTTTAAAAAAGTATTACCAATAGTACTTGTCTCAGCATAATTGAGTTTACAACCTAATGTATGAAATGCAACTTTCTTCTTCATATCTTTCTATAAAATAAAAATGTCATTGCATCCCAAATTAGTAGGAATACAATGACAAATCAATATGAATTAATCTAGTAATTAATCTTCTTCTTTCTTTGGTTCAGAATGTTCGGCTTTGCTTTTTTCCTGTTTCGCTTTTTGCACTCTTGCTTTTTGCTGTTCTTTTTCCTTGAATAAATCACCAATTGTCACTTTGTTCAATTTATGTTTATCCAAATATTCTTCAACCATTTTCTGTTCTTTATCTCTTAAGGCTTCAATTGCACTGAGAGTAATCTTTTTATTTTCTTTATCGAATTCGATCACTTTCAATAGTAATTCCTCACCTTCCGGAAATGCTTGTTTCAAGTTTTTTATCGGAGTGGGTGATAGTTGATTAAGTGGAATGAAACCATCTACCTTCAACGGTAATTCAACCAGCAAACCTTTATCAACATGTCTAATAACTTTACCTGTTACTTCAGTTCCAACATTATATTCTCTTTCAAATCTATCCCAAGGATTTTCTTCCAGTTGTTTGTGTCCAAGAGATATCTTTCTTTGTTCCACATCAATATCAAGAACGATAACATCAATTTTGTCACCTCTTTTTACCAACTCGGCAGGATGTCGAATTTTTTTAGTCCATGATAAATCACTGATATGAATCAATCCATCTACACCAGGTTCGAGCTCAACAAACACACCAAAATTTGTCAGGTTTCTTACAATACCAGTATGTTTTGAACCAACAAGATATTTCTTAAGTAACTCGCCCCACGGATCCGGCTCGAGCTGTTTCAATCCAAGAGAAATTTTCTTCTCCTCTTTGTCGATACTTAAGATAACAGCCTCGACAACCTGACCAAGTGAAACTTTTTGTGAAGGATGTTTGATATGTTCAGTCCAGCTCATTTCAGAAATATGAATCAACCCTTCAATCCCTTTCTCAATCTCAACAAAGGCACCATACTCTGTTAACGAGACTACTTTTCCAGTTACTCTCTGGTTGATCGCATATTTCTGATCAATGTTTTTCCAAGGATGTTCTTGTAATTGTTTTAGACCGAGTGAAATTCTCTTCTTTTCTTGATCGAAGTCGAGAACAACGCAATTAATCACTTCATCAAGTTTCACTACTTCAGATGGATGATTAATTCTTCCCCAACTTAAATCTGTGATATGAATTAATCCATCAACACCACCTAAATCTACGAACACACCAAATTCAGTAATTGCCTTAACAGTTCCCTGAAGAACCTGACCCTTTTCAAGACTGTTGAGAATTGCTTCTCTCTGATCTTTAATCTCTTCCTCGATAAGAACTTTGTGACTTACTACAACATTCTTCTGTGCATGATTTAACTTAACTATTTTAACATCAAGAGTTTTTCCAATGAATGCATCGAAATCACGAATTGGTTTTATATCAATTTGACTTCCGGGTAAGAACGATTCCATTCCAAAGATTTCTGCGACAAGTCCACCCTTGATTCGTTTCAAAATCTTCGCTTGAATTATTTCCTGATTATCATGAGCTTTAACAACTCTCTCCCATATTCTTTGGAAATCAGCTAATTTCTTCGATAAGACAATCTCACCTTCTGCAGTTCCTTCTACTTTTTCGAGTAAAACTTCCACTTGTTGACCAGGAATGATTTGAGATGGATCATCAAATTCAGAAACTGGGACTGAACCTTCCGCTTTGAATCCAATATCAATTATAACTCTCTCACCTTGAATTCCAACTATTGTACCTTTAACAACTTCACCTTCTTTGTAATCTGTCAGGTCCTTCGTTAAAAGTTCCGCAAGTTGCTTATATTCATCTTCTGAATAGTTACCTTCGATATCATATAGATTTTTTTGACTAAGTAACTTCTGGTCTAAATTTTTTGTACTCATAGTTCCCATTTGATTTGTTTGGTTTTGATTAATTAAATCGGACATTATTCCTCCGTGCTGTGAACAAGTTTTTTACCGCCATCGAAGTAAAAAACTTGTTCGTTGTTCAACATTAGTTAATTGCGATGGCTTTGATTTAAATTCAAACTCTCAATTATCTCCTTGGCCCTGTTAAAAATAGCATCTACCTGTTCATCGATTGTCATTCGTGTCGTATCAATTATAACTGAATCCTCAGGAATCATCAATGGATTGACTTCTCTATTTGAATCAATTTCATCACGAGTACTCAAGTTATTTCTCACATCGTCCAGATCGATTTCATGACCTTTGTTCGTCAGTTCCATTAATCTTCGGTATGCACGAATATCTAAATCAGCTGTCAGGAAGATTTTTAATTCTGCATCAGGAAAAACAGCAGTAGTTATATCGCGTCCTTCCATCACAATTCCACCTTCCTTACCAATTTCCCTCTGCTTTTGGACTAAAAGTTCACGCACTTCAGCAACTTTACTGTATTCACTAACTCTATCTGATATTTCCGGTTTTCTTATTTCTTCGCTCACATTTTCGGAATTAACAAACAGTACACTACCATTATTTTTGAATTCAAAATTCATACCTTTAACTAAATCAATCAATTTATCAGTTTCATCTGGTTTTACATGATTTCTTAAAGCAAATAAAGTAACAGCTCGATACATTGCACCTGTATCTATGTACTTATAGTTCAATTTTTTAGCTAATAATTTGGCTGTAGTACTTTTACCAGCACCTGCAGGTCCATCAATTGCTATGATTATCCCTTTTTTATTAATCATTAGCTACAAATATATTAACAATGATTTTTCTTTCCAATTTTCAATACATCCATCTGGAAGTAAAGTAAAACTCGTTCTATAAAATCTTCTCATACCTCCAGAATACTCTTTGCACCTTGGCATTACAATAATGTGAGTAGAAAGGAATTGGTCCAACCCAAGGAATTATCGCAAAAGGATGTCCTTGATTTTTTTGATCATTCAAACAACGCTTCAACAATACAGCACCTATATTTCTCCCTCTCATCATCTGACTTGTTCCCATTGGTCCGAACCATCCTGTATTTAAATTATTTGTATCATATGCAGAGAAACCGACAACTTTATCATTATAAATTGCAATATGGATTGAAATTGGATTGTTTTTGAATGCGATATTTACTTCATTCTCCCAAAGGTCAAATTCCTTATTTATAAATTCCATCGTACTATTGTAATCTTCTTCACCAGCTCTTTTAATAACAATTCCTTGATTAGATAATTTTTCTTCTTCAAGGGATGTATCAAAATTTTGTTCTGCTAAATTGCAAATCATATTAGCAGTATCATTAATTTTTTTGAAACCCTTCCTTTCAACAAAACATATTGCTTCTGTATAGAGTGGATCAATCCCTGGCTGAAAGTAATTCGGATGTGATTCATAAATTCTTTCCCTTTCACAACCAGCCTGTACAAATTTGTCATGAATTATTTCATACAGTCTCGAGGCTATTCCCCTTCGTCTTTCAGAAGCTTTAACTGCCATTAATTTTATGTATCCAATTTTTCCAAGCCTTTTATGATTTCGAATCACACCCATCATGAACCCAATGATTTCATTTCTATCACGAGCAATGAGTGTTAAATCTGGATCAAAATCTGGATCGTCGAAGGTTTTTTCCTTGAATAAAAAATCTGGCATACTATCGTATTTCATATTTATACGACAAAACTTTGCTGTTGCTTGCAAATCTTCAAGTGTGAGTTGTGTTATTTCCATATTACAAATTCATATTAATTGAGAATGAAGAAGTGAAAAGTCCAAGACTAATTGTATGGTAATTTTGTTTTGAAGAGGGCAAATAATTATATGAATAATTGGTGTAAAGTTCGAAAGTTCTAAGAATTTTTAAGAAACTAAAACCTGCATCGAATGCATAACCATTTGCACCTTTGAAATTTGTGAATCCAAGTATACCGAGACTCAGAAAATGCCTTAAATTCTCAACCTCGTAGAGAAATCTCCCCCCAAATCTGAAAGCATTTCCTGGATTCCCATGGTTGTAATGAGAATATCCTGCAAAAAGATAAAAATATGGAAAAGATTTAAAAGCAGATGATGAACCAAAATTTAGTAGTGGAAAATCCTTTATCAAACCAAAATTAATATTCGAATTTTGTACAAAGAGTGTCGGTGATGGTAGAAACCACAAAACCAAACCACCTAAAAAATTATATAAATACTGAGTTGATGAAGCTGAAGTTGTCTTTTGCGTTTGTTGCAATTCGTGTGTTTTATTTAACGGAACAGTAAAAGTGTAGTCTTCATTAACAATGATAGTTCCATCATGCAGTTCTAAAATAATTTTCATTGGGTTTTCTTCACGGCTGAAAGTGTAATTACTTAAATCAATTTGAATCTGATGATATTCGCTCAGAGTATCACTTACTGTAAAAGTGTCGGCATTTTCGATTTCAATTTTTGATTTAACCGGTACATCTGTCATCCAGCTTAATATCAGGATTTTTTCTCTCTCACTCTTAACATAATTATCAATTAAATAAATTTCCACACTTTGAGTGGAATCTCCAGTCCCAATCTCATCCTGACCATAGATAAAATCATATGTGATTAACAACACAGATAAGATTAACAGAACATTAATTATTTTCACTTCTTTCCTCCGCATTTTTAAGATTGTTACCATTATGGAATTTTTCGTAAGCATTTAATATTTCTTTTACGAGTTTATGTCGCACAACATCCTGTTTTGTAAAGTAAACGAACGCAACCCCATCAATTCCTGTTAAAATAGATTGAACCTGAACTAAACCGCTCTCTTTTTTATTTGGTAAATCAATTTGAGTAATATCACCAGTTATAATTGCTTTTGAATTAGCACCTAGTCGGGTTAAGAACATTTTCATTTGGAGTGCAGTAGCATTTTGAGCTTCATCAAGAATAACAAAAGCATTATTTATTGTTCTTCCTCGCATATATGCGAGAGGAATAATTTCGATTTGATTTTTTTCGAGATAGTACTTTAATTTTTCATAAGGTATCATATCTTCTAACGCATCATATAAAGGGCGAAGATATGGATCAATTTTTTCACGAAAATCACCAGGAAGGAAACCGAGATTTTCTCCTGCTTCAACCGCTGGTCGACATAATACTATCTTATTTACAAGATGATTCTTAAATGCTGCAACAGCAAGTGCAACGGACAAATAAGTTTTACCTGTACCTGCAGGACCAATTGCGAAAACAATATCATTTTTTCTTGCTGCTTTAATGAATTCGAATTGAGCTGGAGTCTTTGCTTTTATTACATCATTCTTAGTGAAAAGGACGGCAGTATCAATATCAACATCTGCTACAACTTCTTTACCGTTCTTCGCAAGCTGAACCACAAGTTCAATATCCTGTTGAGTCAGTTGTCGATTTTTATTAACTAAATATGCCAGCTCATTAAAAACCTTCTCAAGAATTTCAATTTCCTCAGGTGTTCCTTTAAGGATTACATTTTCACCTCGTATGGAAATAGATGTAGAAAAATAAGATTCAATTAACGTAATATTCTGGTCATTAACACCCAGGAGGGTCATCATATCAACATTAGATAATTTCAATTTTTTTTCAACAGCTGTCAATTTCTATTAACCTCCATCATTTTGAAATACAAAAAAACCCCACGAATAACATTGGGGCATCTATAAAATCACTTAAAATTGTTTTTATAGATTTCAAATTTTGATTAAACTCCTTCCAGATGTTTTGACTTAATTGTATTAATTTGTCTAAATCCGTTAAAAAACTAAGTATTTTTTGTTGAAATTCCAATTACAAATTAACTAATTCTCAAAATATTTCCGATTCCTTGTTTCAAAGAGATATTATAATTTTCGGTAATAATAAGTTATGAAAGGCCTATCGTGTTTTTAATGTATCATTCAACAATTTTTTGCACTTTTCCAATTCATTCAATAATGAATCTAAAAATATAAGCGAGTCTGAAAATTGGAGTAAAAATTTCTTCTCCGATTCGAGTGATAATTTCCTTAATCTCAAAATTTCCATTTCATCTTTCCAAGTTGTTTTTTTTAACTTTATATCCTGGGCTATTATCAAATTTATGCTCGCAAAATTTAGCAAAACCAGAATAATTGTTCTTATCCTAAACTTCACTGATTTTTTCATTTTTCATTTGAATTGGGGTTGATTCATTCTTCGATTTTAATCGTATCTGTAATTTTTGAAGCTTTTTTACAACTATCTAATCCCATTAAAATTTTATGTTTTTGATTCAGAAAATAAAGTTGATTTTCTTTCAATACTTTTACTTCCTTCTCTAATTCATAAACTTCTTTCTTGAAATTTTCCAATCGTTCAATTTCTTCAGTAGTTGCATAAAATGAGCAACTTATAAACAAAAAACTAAACTGTAAGAAAACTGCGTAAAAAAGAAAGTTTTTCATCCGTCCATTCTATGGATTATCTAAAAACTAAATTACGTTCGAGAAAACTTGTATACCCATTATTTGCAATAATGATATGGTCGAGTACTGGAATTTCAATAATCTTTCCAGCTTGATAGAGTTGTTCTGTTATTTTGATATCTTCTTTGCTTGGTTCAAGATTTCCACTTGGATGATTGTGAACAAGGATGATACTTGCAGCGCGATTATCAATTGCTATCTTAAACACTTCTCTTGGTGATACAAGACTTGAATCCAGCGTTCCACGAGTCACCATTTGATATTTTTGCACAACATTTTTCCTGTTCAATAGAACCACATAAAATTCTTCCACCATCTGATGTGATAAGACTGGATTCATTAACTTGAATAATTTTACTACATCCTCTGGCTGTTTAATTTGAATTTCTTCTTCGTCTTCATTTTTCATTGTTGTTCTTTTACCAATTTCAATTGCTGCAAGCAGTGTAATTGCTTTTGTTTTACCTAAACCTGTTCCTTTGAATTCATTGAGAATTTCTCTGTAATCTTTTCGAGCAAGTTCAGATAGATTTTTATATTTTGCTCTAAGTTCTTTTGCGAGCTCAAGAGCAGATTTATTTTTCTTCCCTGTTCTTAAAATGATAGCTATCAATTCCGCATCAGTTAATGCTCTCGGCCCAAGGTTTTCAAGTTTTTCCCTTGGTCTATCATCCTGGGGTAAATCTTTAACTCGAATAATGTCGCTCCATTAATTTATTTCAGTTATAACTCTATCAATTTTTTTTACTTTTCTATTACGATATTCCATGATAAACACTGCTGAATTAATTCCATCCGAATTCAAAATGATATCTGAAACAAAACCAGTGTAAGATTTATCCTTTATGAGTTTATCAGAAAAATTTTCGCGATTTATATCTGAATTCCAATTGTCGAGAATTTTATTCATCGTTTCAAAACCATAAAAGAATGTCCTATTCGGTTGCATTTTAGTGTACTTATAAACTTCGTCTGCAATGTCTTTAAATCTTCCATCATCCGTGTCAAAATAAAAATCGGAAGTAAACAGTACACCATTCGTGGCTGGATATCCTCTAAATAAATCATTTATGGAATACCAGATATCATTACCAATCAATTTTGTTACTATGTTCTGTCTTTCGAGTTCGTTAACAAGGTCCGGAATTACTTCACTCTTCATCAATGGAATGAAAATAGCATCAATCGAAAACACTGGTACACTCAGATCATCGAGTACATTTTTTATTCTCTTAGAGACTGGGACTTTGTTTTTTTGTAAAAGTTTATCTGCATCTTTTCCAAATAATTCGTAAATGCTAACTTCAGCCTCCATTTCTCTAAGCGAATCAATTAATTTCTGTTCTAGACCGAGTGTTAGAAGTTTAATTTCAAGTTCATAGCTCAATTGATTGTCAAATTTAATTACAAGATCTTGTTCGAGTGCTTTTTTTCTTAATTCACGGATTTTATTCCTTAAAAATTTTGTATCCTCATTCCAATTGATATCAGCAATTAATTTTGCACCAACTTGTTTTATTTTTTTTCTTATGGGTTCCAAAATTATTTTAGTAGTTTGATTTTCAGAACTAATTATTGCAAATCGAGAAAACTTCAATTTTTCTATTGAATATTTTATCATTGCATTACCACGAACATCCAGTGTTGGATTAAATTGAAAAATATATTTTGATTTGACTGAAATATCTTTCGCAGTAGCAGTTGGACTTATCAGAGGAATACATAATTCGTTGGCTATCGGAGCTAACTTTTTGAATTGAGCAGAATATAGTGGTCCAATCACACACAAGACTTCAATATCTTTTGCAAGCTCTTCTAATCCCACTTCAAGTTGTGAAATAGTACCTTTGTAGATTTTTAACTCGATTCCTTTAGCTCGAAGTTCATTAAAATTATGATTAGCAAATTTTATTCCTTCTATGATCGATAGTTCAACATTATTATTGCTTTCTTTAGGAATTAACACACCAATTTTAGAGATATTAAAAAATTTGAGAGAGTTATTTATTTTGATAAGTTCATGATAATATTTTTTAATTGATTCTGTTTTTCTTTGGTCGATAGCGAGATCATATTGAGCTTTATAAAATGCAAATTTTATCGTAGAATTTTTCAAACCGGGAATTAAACTTTCGATCACATTTCTGTTTGGAAATGAACTAATCTTTTTGAATGCACCAATAAATCCTTTCAGTTGTGATTTTTTGATGGTCTTATCTTCCAGATTCAGTAAACAATTTTTTATTTCCTCCAAATCCTGTTGATATATCGCAATTGCAAGTTTTGTTTCTATAAGCAGAGGAAGATATTCTGAATTTGGGAAATTTTGTTCAAAATGAATGATTCTTCTCTTTGCCTTATCAAAGTTATTTAGTCTGAAATAGCTCATGATTAATAAAAAGTTTGCCTGTTCGGAAAATTGTTTATTTACTTTTAAGTAATTCTCAAAATAGAATACAGCTTTCGAATAATCCCCTCTCTTGTAACTTTCCAATCCAGAAGTGAAATCATTTTTTGATTGAGCAAAAACATTTAATGTTAAGAAGAGAAGTAAAAAAATGATCCTATTCCCATTCAATGGTTGCTGGAGGTTTTGAAGTAATATCATAAACTACTCTATTTACACCTTTAATTTCGTTAACAATTCTATTAGAAACAAGCGATAAGAATTCATAATCTAAACGAGCCCAATCAGCAGTCATTCCATCGACACTCGTAACTGCTCTTAAAACAATTGTGTAACCATAACTTCTTTCATCACCCATTACGCCAACACTTCTCACTGGAAGAATCACTGCGAAGGCCTGCCATACTTGATCATAATAATTGTGTTTCTTCAATTCTTCAATAAAAATAGCATCAGCTTCTCTTAAGATCTTAATTCTTTCGTCTGTTATTTCACCAGTTATTCTTACTGCAAGTCCTGGGCCGGGGAAAGGATGTCTCATTAAAAACCCTTCATCAATATCAAGTGCTCTACCTAACTGACGGACTTCATCTTTAAATAATTCTCGCAATGGTTCAATTAACACAAAATTAAATTTATCTGGTAAACCACCTACATTATGGTGAGTTTTTATCACGCTCGAATTTTTAGAAAAAGCTCCAGACTCAACTACATCAGGATAAAGAGTACCTTGAATGAGATATTTAACTTCACCAATTTTATTTACTTCCGATTCGAAAACTTCAATGAATGTTTGTCCAATAATTTTTCTCTTCTCTTCAGGGTCTACAATTCCTCTTAATCGTTTCAGAAACAATTTAGAAGCATCAACAAAGTGGAGATTAAAATGTAAATTCTCATTGTAAAATTTTATAATTTCCTGACTTTCATTTTTTCTCATCAATCCAGTATCAACATGGATACAGTGTAATCTCTCTCCTATTGCTTTATGAACTAAAGTAGCCGCAACAGTTGAATCCACTCCTCCACTAAGCGCGCAAACAGCCAAATCACCTCCAATTCTATCTCTAAGTTCTTTAATCTTCGTCGCGATGAAATTTTCGACTTTCCATTCAGGTTTACACTCACAAATCTCGAACAAAAAATTTGCTAAAATCTTATCACCAAATTGAGTGTGGTGTACTTCGGGGTGAAATTGTACTCCATAAACTTTAGATTTCTTATCACAGGCAGCAGCAAACTCAGTATTCTCAGTTGAAGCAAGAATTTCGAAATTGTCTGGCAATTCATAAACTTTGTCTGAATGACTCATCCATACATTAAATTCTTCAGTTAGAGCTTTGAATAATTTATTCTCTTTCTTAATTCTAATTTTAGCTAAACCAAATTCCCGTTTTGCTGATTTTTCAACTTTTCCACTTGAAAGAAAAGAAATAAGTTGGAATCCATAACAAATCCCAAGAATTGGAATACCTGTTTTTAATATTTTAGGATCTAATTTCGGTGAATCTTTGTCATATACCGATCCAGGTCCTCCCGATAGAATAATTCCGGAAGGGTTTTCATTCATAATTTCGTCAAAAGAAATCATATTCGGTTTTATTTCAGCATATACTCTCTGTTCTCTAATTTTTCTAACAATAAGTTGAGTGTACTGAGAACCAAAATCGATCACCAGAATTTTATTTTTTCGCATCGGGGTTTGCATACATTTTTTTATTAGAGAATTTAAAATAAAAAGAGACGGACTAATACCGCCTCTTCGAATTTTCTATATCAAAATTGAAATTATTGACCAATGAGACTTCGATAAGCATCAGCATCCAGCAAACTGCTTAATTCCTCTGGATTTGAAATCTCGATCTTTATCATCCAACCTTCACCATATGGATCTTTATTAATAACTTCTGCATTCGACTCGAGATTCGAATTAAATTCAATAATTTTTCCTGATAATGGTGCGAACAAATCTGAAACTGTTTTGACTGCTTCAACTGTGCCAAAAACCTGCCCTTGTTTAACTTCAGTTAAGTTCTTATTTAAATCTACATAGACAATATCGCCGAGTTCGCTTTGTGCAAAGTCAGTAATTCCAACTGTGCCAATGTTACCATCGACACGAATCCATTCGTGCTCTTTAGTGTATTTTAAATCAGCGGGTATGTTCATTTTTGGACCTCCAAATTTTTATAGTTGAATTTTTCAAGAAAATGTGTATCGTATTTTCCATTCCTATAATTTTCATCTTTCATTACCTCAAGATGGAATGGAATAGTTGTGGATATACCTTCAATGACAAACTCCTCTAAGGCACGTTCCATCTTTTTGATCGCGTCAATTCTAGTTTCACCTTTAACAATGAGTTTAGCTATCAATGAATCGTAGTACGGAGGAATCGAATAGCCTGCATAAACATGAGTATCAGTCCTTACTCCAATTCCACCGGGTTGATGAAAAACTGTAATTTTACCTGGCGATGGTCGAAAACCCTTTTCTGGATCTTCAGCATTTATTCTACATTCTATGACCCAGTGTTTTGGTTTAATTTTAATTTTTCGTAATCTCTCACCTGCAGCAATTTTAATCTGCTCCTTGACCAAGTCGATCCCATAAAGTTCTTCAGTTACAGGGTGCTCAACTTGAATTCGTGTATTCATCTCCATGAAATAGAAATTTCTTTTATTATCAACGAGAAATTCAATCGTTCCTGCACCTTCATATTTCACACTTTTAGCGCCTGCAACAGCAGCAGCACCCATTGCTTCTCTAAGTTCTTCATCCACTATTGGTGATGGTGCTTCTTCAATTAACTTCTGATGTCTTCTTTGAATGGAACAATCTCTTTCTCCGAGGTGAATTACATTCCCATACTGATCACCCAAAACTTGAATTTCAACATGATGAGGTTCATCAATATATTTTTCGATATAAACTTCTGGATTACCGAATGCAGCTTCTGCCTCGTTTCTTGCAAGTGTAAAAAGTCTTTCAAATTCTTCCTCTGAATGAGCAACTCTCATTCCCTTTCCTCCCCCTCCTGCAGTAGCTTTAATAATCACTGGATATCCAATTTCAGCAGCTATTTCAAGTGCTTTTGGAAGTTCACTAATTGTTCCATCACTTCCTGGTACAACAGGAACACCAGCATTTTTCATTGTTTCTTTTGCGGTAGCTTTATCTCCCATCAATCTTATACTCTCAGCAGAAGGACCGATGAATTTAATTCCGGATGATTCACATATATCAGCAAAATCTTCATTCTCCGCAAGAAAACCATATCCAGGATGAATAGCATCTGCACCCGTTATTTCAGCTGCTGAAATTATTCTTGGAATATTCAAGTAACTTTCTTTGCTGGGAGGAGGTCCTATGCAAACAGCCTCATCAGCGAAACGAACATGAAGCGATTCTCTATCAGCCTCTGAATAAATTGCTACTGTTTTAATTCCCAATTCTTTACATGCTCTAATTACTCTTAATGCAATTTCACCACGGTTAGCGACTAATACTTTTCTGAACACGATTTAAACCTGATTTGATTAGCGATTCTTCATAATGGTTCGATCAAAAATAAAGTTTGCCCATATTCAACAGGTTGAGCATTCTCTACCAGAATTTGAACAATCTTTCCATTTATATCGCTTTCGATTTCATTCATTAATTTCATTGCTTCAACAATGCAAAGTACTTGTCCTGCCTGCACGATATCACCCACTTTAACATAAGGTTCAGCATCAGGTGACGGGGCACGATAGAATGTTCCCACTATAGGTGATTTAATCTCGTGATATTTTTTCTCAATTCTTTTCTCAATCTGTTCAACAGGTTCTATTTTATCCGATGAAGTAACAGTTGTCACCTGAGGTTGAGATTGGGTTAAATTAGGCGTTGCGGGAAGCTGAAAATTTTGCGGGATGAAAATTGGATAACCACTATGCGAATTTTCTTTGATTGTCGGGGATTTCTTGACTCGAATTTTAATTCCTTCTTCTTCAATTTCTACCTCATCCACTCCACTTTCATCCACAATTTTTATTAATCTCTTTAAATAATTTAAGTCCATTTTTACCTCTCTTTTACTCGTTCAACATATTCACCAGTCCGTGTATCAATTTTTATGGTATCACCTTCATCAATGAATAATGGTACCTGAACAACTGCACCAGTTTCAAGAGTAGCAGGTTTTGATCCACCTGTTGCAGTATCACCTTTAACACCCGGTTCAGTTTGTGTAACTTGAAGTTCCACAAAAATTGGTAATTCAGCTGAAACGATTGTATCTTTATCCATCAATAAATCGAGATAAATTCCTTCTTTTAGGAATTTAGTCCCTTTACCTAAAATTTCTTCTGGCACACTGATTTGATCAAAATTATCAGTATTCATCAGAACCAACATGTCACCATCTTTATAAAGAAATTGAAACTGTTGTCTCTCCAATCTTACTATATCAATACTTTCACCTGCACGAAACCTGGTTTCAATAACTCTTCCTGTCTTTATATTTTTTAATTTTGTTCGAACAAAAGCGCGCCAATTACCCGGATTAACATGCTGAAATTCGACGATTTGATATAATTCATTATTGAACTTAATCACTAATCCAATTCTAAAATCTTGTGTTGAACCCATACTCTCTCTCTTTTAGTTGATTTTGGTTTTTCAATTTATAAGTTAATAATAATAATTGCAAAAACTTAAGTTTTATTATTTAATCTTTGTCGATCGTGTCTCTTCAATACTTTCCCTTCCATATAAATCGATATCAAGAAGAAAATGAATAAAACTAAAGCAAAAAATATCGCAGCAAAATCTAAAAATGTAATTTCCTGATTAAGGATCTTATAATTACCGACACCAAAATAAAAGATGATAATATTTACGAAAATTATAAACACTCGCGCTTCAGTCGGTCCAAATCCAAAGTAGGATATCTTAAATACTCCATATATAAATGTTTTTATATATACGAAGATAGACATCAATAAATAACCAATGAGAGCAAGTAAAACAAAATCAAATCTTGCATAAGGAGATAATCCAACACCTATTCCTATTAAAACCATACTAACAGAATCCAGAGTATGATCAATAAAAAATCCATATTTAGGTCTCTCGATGTGTCGGAATCGCGCAACCGTACCATCAAGAGAATCACCAAACCAGTTCAATATAATGCCTAAATTCGAGAGCCATAAATAATAAGGACTATGAAGTGTTAATGCGTAACCTAATCCTGTTAAAATAGATCCAACGAGTCCAGATACAGTCAAAACATCAGGAGTTATAAAGTTAGGAAGTTTTTGAGCTAAATAATTTAAGGCAGGCTTTTCTAAAAAAGATAGAATTGTTGTGGTTTCTCTTTTATGTTCTTGAATATTGTTCATTCATTTCCTTTCGATTAACTTACAAAGCTAAAAATTCAATTGAAGAAGTAAAAATGAGAAATTGAGAAATCAGTAAATTAGAATGGATGCATATCCGAATTTCCGTTAAAAACACATGAATATATTGAATTTTTTCAGTCAGGAAGATTTAAGCACTTCGCAAACAAAAATCTAATCATTCAAACCTTTCCCTTGCATGATTTTAGGAATACATTTCTGGATTCGAGAAATAACTGTTTCTAACTTTTTAGGTTGAGAAAAGTAAATTAGATATGCCCGTTGTTTTCCTAGTGTCAATGAATAGAATTTTTCTTTGAGTTTGGAATTTTCAGAAAGGAATTTTTCAAACTCTTTGGGAATTTTTGGTGTCGATGATTTCTCAATTTTCAAACCCGATTCTTCAATTAGTATAGCCTGTTGAATATAATCCTTAATTTTAGATTTCACTTTTTTAATTTCATTTAATAATGTGAATCTTAGTTGTCTGAAATGCTGAGAATTTTCCCCAGGTGAGTGAAGAAGCTTAAACTTATCATCCAACAAAGCTCCTTTGAAAAAACTTATTGCGCAATAATTCTTGAAGGCAGCAAGTACTAATACATTTTTACCATTAACGGTATAACAAGGCATTCCCCATTTAAAATCTTCCTTAAGTTTACTTTCAAGTATGATTTTTCGTAATTCGATGAGTTCATTTCTCCAATTGTTCACCTTACATTTCGGTGTATTCCACTTCTCACATCTTCCACAACCAGTGGCGATATAATTATCAACTTTTGAAGAATTACTATTCATGTTAGTAAGCATCTCCTTAAATTAATTATTTAAAGAATTTAACTATCCAAGTTTATAAACATAATAATTCAATTTATGTTGGTAATTAATACTCCTTTAAAAAAAATTATTAATTAGTTGATGTTCAATCGGTTTAAAGATAACTCAAATTAATAATTTCCTCAATTAGTATGCTGTTATATATCGAAGGTTCAGAATTAATTGTAAAATGTAACTCTATATTTCCTGTTTAATTATAAAGTTAAAATTCTTTATGATTTCATCTCTGGTTGAGAACATAAAGATCTTGGTTTGGTTTCAGATTTGTAAAAGCTTAACTCAAAATTCCGTTTCATCATCGATAAAAGTTTTGGTGCCTGTCTATGGTTTAAGTTCAATGTAAGAAGCTGCAGAAAGTCTACTTTTATACTGGTTCCTTTAAGTTATAATTAGATGATGTAGTTCTATCAATTTTGGTAAGGTATTGGAAGAAATTTTCTCTAAGATTAATTTATTCGTATAAAAATCCAGTTCCACTACTATTTCATTTTAATTCTCACTTCATAATATTCCCTGTCTGCGAATGTATCGATCAACAACAATCAACCCAACATTCCACGACCTTATACATTGTTCTTTCAATCGAATCTCCTTTTCTTTCTCAGATGGAGTAAATATAAACTTATCACCATCCTTTCCCGTTTTTATTCCTACTCTTATCGTTTCTATTAGTCCGAATAAACCATCCGTTGAGTCTTTTTCAATTAATGGAAAAAAACCTTACTGCTGATTTGGATATGTTCTGATTCACTACTTAAGATCTTTTTTAAGTCTTATAATTCTATTCAGTTCTCTTTATCTATATGAAATAATATTATTGTATTGAGTTAAAAAAAGGTAATTCGAGTAAAAAATATAATTGTCTTAGAAGTCTTTCTGTAATTTTACATCGACACCAGATCAATCAAAATTCTTCATTATGTGTAGATAATCTTCAAAATGTTCAGTAAGATAAACCTCAAAAACATTTTTGTTGTAATGTTCGAGTATTTCTTCGAAATAATTAGTAAGATGACCCAATCTTTGAAGGAATGATAAACTCGATAAGCCCTTTGAAACTAAATCTTCACGAAGACTTTCTAATTTCTTTATATCGCTCATGAAAATACAGCCAATGACAAATAGAAATTAGTTGCTACATATAATTTAAATGAATTGATTACTATTCGGTTAATATTTTCTGGATAATTTTATTGTCGATTTCGAGATATGAGAAATTTATCTATTAGTAGTAGTGTAGTATAAGAAAAGTAAATTCTTAGAATTAATGGAGTCTAGATATTTACCCAAAATATTTAATTACTGGTATAAATTTGATGATCTAAATTTCATTCAACCTCAAGTTTTTCTTATTTTTGCAATGCTTTTGAGCGGAAGTGGCGGAATTGGCAGACGCGCTAGACTTAGGATCTAGTGAGGCAACTCGTGGGGGTTCGAGTCCCCCCTTCCGCACCACATCATAATTAAAATATCATCCACTAAAAATTGAGGATAAAATTGAATACTGAAATCAAAACTTTAAACGAATCTGAAAGAAAGATATCAATTGAAATGTCCCCAGAAGAAGTTGAAAAGTACTTCGAAGAGATTTTGAAAAAAGAAGCACAAAAAATTACTATTCCCGGTTTCAGGAAAGGAAGAGCTCCACTCTCTCTTGTAAAGAGAATGTATGGCACTGCTTTACTTTATGATAATCTTGATAGAATAGCCCAAAATAGATTCTATGATGAAATTGACACTCAGGATATACAAATCATAGGAACACCCGTACTAACTGATATTGACTACAAACCAGATGGTGCACTAAACTTCGAGATTCAATTTGAAGTTGAACCTCAGATTGATGTTAAACTCGAAGATATCGAGCAAATCGAAGTTGAAAAAGAAGAATATGAAGTCAGCGATAAGTTTGTTCAGGATTTGATGGAATATATTAGATTCGAAGCGAGAGATGAAGAACTAGCAGAGAAAATAGAGTCAACATCTTACATAATCCAAATTGAAGCACGAAATCCCGAAAAGCCGGATGAAGATCCAAAGAAATGGGATTTGTATCTTGAAAACCCATCACTCAATAAAGAATTTATAAATCTCCTCATCGGTAAAAATCTTAATGAAGAATTCGAAACATCCATTCCAGTAATAAATGCTGAAGAGACATCAGAAGAGAAGAAAGAAAATACTAATTATAAGTACAAAATAAATTCAATCAAAAAGGTTAGTCTTCCTGAGTTAAATGATGAGGTTGCGAAAAAGTTTTCTAAGGGTCGTTTTTCAACGATTGAGGAATTAAAAAATATAATGATAAAAGAAGAAATTGATTATCTTAAGAAGGAGATCGAGAAAAAAAATTTTGAAACGATCAAATCAAAACTTCTCGAGAAATATCAATTCACCCCCCCACCATCTTTTGTAAAACAATCAACGAATAAGTTGATTGATAATCTGAAAAAAAATAATCCAAAGCTGGAAATCAATGAACAATTAATGGAATATTTACGCAATCATGCAGAACGAGAAAGCCGTTGGTACTTAATTTACGAAAATATAAAAAATAAATTCAATTTAGGTTTGAGTAAAGAAGAATTAGAAGAATATGCATCAAAATTAGCCGAAAGATATAATCAAGACAAAGAAAAAGTTATTAATTATCTACTTAAATCCAAATCTGAACTTTTATCTGTTCTTGAAGAAGAAAAATTCATAAATTTTCTTTTGGAAAAAGTAAAAGTAAATATTAAAAAAGTAATTATTTAAAGGAGAAAACAAATGGGTAAAATAGATTTAATTAATCAACTTGTGCCATATGTGATAGAGCAGACGGGTCGTGGTGAAAGAGGAATGGATATATTCTCTCGCCTCTTAAGAGAAAGAATCGTAATGATATCGACTCCCATAGATGATCACATTGCAAGTCTTACAATTGCTCAGTTAATTTTTCTTGAATCGGAAGATCCAGATAAAGATATCAATCTTTACATCAACACACCCGGCGGAAGTGTAAGTGCTGGCCTTGCAATTTATGATACAATCCAATATGTGAAGTGTGATGTTGCAACAATTTGTATCGGAATGGCTGCAAGTATGGGTGCTGTTTTGCTTGCAGGTGGCGCAAAAGGTAAGAGAACGGCATTACCAAACTCTCGTATTATGATTCACCAACCGTGGGGAGGAGTTCAAGGAACAGCTACTGATATCTCAATTCAAGCAGAAGAAATTCTAAGACTTAAAAGAAAACTTAATGAAATACTTGCTTTTCACACCGGTAAAGAAATTTCGCAAATAGAAAAAGATACTGAACGAGATCGTTACTTCAGTCCTCAAGAAGCTCTCGAATATGGATTGATCGATAATATTCTTGTAAAAAGGGATAAGAAAAAGGAATAATTAAAGTGGGTTACGTTACTTTTCCAATTACAAAAAATCATCCCTTAGGGATGATTTTTTTTTAAAGGCCATATCTTCTGAATTTAGCTCAAATAAATCTTATTTTATCTTTAAGAAACTTATTCAATAATTCTCTTGCCCGGAATAAATGAGCTTTTACTGTTCCGATCGGTAGGTGTAATATCTCAGAAATTTCTTCATAAGAAAGCTCTTCTTTATGTCGAAGTTCGATTATTTTTTTATACTTTTCGGGTAATGAATCAATTGCATCATTTATTATTTGTTGTCTTTGTTCTAGAATTAGTTGAGCATCTGCTGAATAGGTTAAATCAGGTATTTCGTATTCATTCGTTTCTTCTTCATCATCTTCCTGGTAGATAGAAAATGTTTCTATTTTTTTCTTCCTTAAATAATCAATTGTATTATTCATCGCAATCCTGTATAACCATGTCGAAAATGCAAATTCTTGGTTGTAATTTTTAAGTGAATTAAATGCTTTTATGAAAGCTTCCTGTACGAGATCTTCGACTTCATTCTTCTCATTCACCATTCTGTAAATCAAATTATATAATGGTCCTTTGTACTTTTTCATTAACCATGAAAATGCATCCTGATCACCTTCTATAGCTAATCGAATATGTTTAATATCTTCCAATTTTGATAATGATGAAGTTTTTTCTCTTATACTTTTTTTGCTCATAAACTTATGCTCAAGAAATTGTTCTATTTTGAAAGTTCTTTTTCAAGAATTGGTATACCGTTATGTTCTGTACTGGATTCATCAAAATATAAAGGACTGAAAAAATTAAGATAAATATTAAAAATTCATTTAGCCTATCCATTACGAAAAAGAACAAAGTTCCTGTCAGTAAAATTCTAACAAATTCATATACGATAAAAATTGAAAATGTTACAAACATAGGTATAAAAATAATCAATCCACGAATTATTATTATCAGACAAAATGTTTTTAAGTAAATTTTAATCATCTCTTTTAATTTTCTTTTATGTTTTCCCTCAAGCACGATCTTTAATGCTGATTTGAAAGTATAATCATAAAATCCTGTATTTAGAATTAAGAAAATTAAAACACTCCATTGATATTTCTCATTCATAAAAATCCCCAACAGTAATGAGACAATCAATAACCATCGAATAATGTTCAGAATAAAAAACTTAATTTGTAATGCAGAATTGCTGAATCTTAAATTATTAAAGACAATTAATTTGATCGTTTGATAAAGATTATTCTCGGAATTGAAAAATAAAACACATACAGAAACAATCATTAGAGTTTTTCCTTGATTCGAAAGGAAAAAGGTTAATGAAAATTCACCTGAATAAACAATAAAAAGAACGTATAACAACAGTAAACTGATTGACTGAGGTAATATTATTTTGTTAAAAATATGGTAAAAATTTTTGAAATAATTTAAAATCCCAATAGCAATTATATCGGTTAATTTATCCTTGTTTCTCGACTGAATGAGCAAGTTTTCCATTTTCACCAGTACGATTCATTCAAATTCAGATTGTTCAATTCATAAATTTTTAAGCTCTTGTTATTGAAATCAATCTTTTGAGTTTTAAAATTATTTCCGATTTTAATAACGAGAGTATCTAAGTCAGGTTTTATAAGAGCTACATTTCCACTGATTTGATTTAAGTAAGTTTTATATTTTTCAAATTCAACTGGTGAAATAATAAATAACCAGTTTTTAATTTTCACTAAAGTAGTAAATGAATTTTTTATGTAGCGAAAATTTAGATTCGATCGTGATGTTGTAGAAACATTCTTGTTTTCGTGATTTCCAAAAAACCAGGTCTGTTCATTCACTTTCTGGATGGAAGTTTGATTTAAATTTTTCTTGAGGTTATTTTTTAACCAGATAGCTGGTGATGCGATATATGCATAATCAATTTTTTTGTGATTAAGATTCAACAATACTTTCTCTAATACATTCAAATCATACACAAGCGATTTGAATTCTTGTGATTTCGGATAGAAATGTAATAAATTCTTCCCTTGACTTATTATAAACACAGAATTAGAGTTATTCATTTTACAAAAGATAAGTCCATTTTTTATTGAATGGGCTTTATTAACATTCATTACCTCGAAATAAATTAAATAATTCAAAATTAGAAAAACGATAAAAGCAACTTTAATAACAGGTTTATATTTTCTTACTAAGATTATCAAAATCATAGATACCAAAAAATAGTAAGAAAGTGAATGTGCTAAAGCAAAATTTTTAATTGATGTGTACGCAAATGGAAGATCACTGAAAAATTGAACAATATCAAAGTTAAATTGTATTAATTCTGACAGTGCAACTTTGTAAAGTCCTGCCAGAAGAGGAAATGTATTTAAGACAATCAGATTAAGAATTATTCCTCCAAGAATTATTCCTGTTAACGGAATTATAATTATGTTAGCTAAGAAAGATACATATGAAAATTTTTGATAATAAGTAGCAACGATCGGGAATGTACCAATCGTGACTGCGATAGAAATCAGCATCAAATCCAACAAATATTTTTTCCATCCTTCTTGAAGTAGATTCTCAAATGGTAATCTCATGACGGGATAAATCAGTGCAATTGAAAGTACTGCAACAAATGAAAGTTGAAAACCAGGATTAAAAATATCGAGAGGGTTATTTGTCAATATTATCAAGGCAGCTAATGCGATTGAATTTAACAAATAATTTTTTCTTTCAAACAAAAGTACGAATAGAACCACAACACTCATTATGCTCGCACGAGTTACTGATGGAGTAAGATTTGCAAGGTGGGCAAAGATGAATAGACCAAGTGATGGTATCAACACTTTCCAGAATTTTCTGAGTCTCGATGTTAGAGCAATTAGTATTAATGCAATATAACCTGTATGTAATCCCGAAACAGCTAATACATGAATCACACCAGAATTGACAAAATCTTCCTTCACATCTGCAGGAATGTCAGATTTTTCAGCAATGAAAATTCCTTTAATGTACGCAGAGGTAAGTCCATCAAAATTTTCTTCAATTTGTTTTTTAATTTTTTGTCTTAAATCGTTCAGATATCTGGTATAATTAAAGATTGAATTATCATCTTTTACAAGAACATACTCATCAAAGACACCCGATTCGAGAATGTAATTAATTCCTTTAGATTTAAGATAGAATTTATTATTGAAGTCACCTGGAAATCTTGGTTCATCAGGTAATTTAACTTTTCCAGAAATACGGATATAATTCCCTGGTGAGAATATTCTTTGAAATGTTTTCTGTGGCAATGAACTATTGCGTAAATTAATTCGCGTAAGAATTTTCTGATTAATAGCTACTGACTTTCGATCAATTATCAGATAATGCGAATTTAAATAAAAAATCATCCCATCATTACCAGCATAATCCACCTTCTCAACTCTGCCATATAATCTAACTTTCATTCCAGAAAGTTTGTTGAACAATTTGATTTGTTTTTTATCTTCATAGTAACTATTTGAGAAAATATACATACCAGATACAATAATTAAGGATACCAAAGGAATATTTTTAAGTGGTGAATCGAGTTTAAGCAGTAGAAGTGTGATAATTGAAATAGAAGCAATTAATCCTAAAAGATAAATTGAAGGTATTTCAAAATTATACGCAACCAAAAAACCAGTAATAAAAAAAATCGAAGTTTTAATTACCGGAAAATCAAAAACCTTCAAGATAATTAATCACTTTTGATTTAAGTTGGTAAAGATATCTAAGATTTTCAGCAAATTTTTTGTGATGTTTGCCAATAAAAATAGCTATTGCTGGATTTCTTGTGTGAGTTTTCACAGACAAATCCTCTATGTTACCGTGATCTGAAATAATGATTAAAGTGTCTTTTTCAAAATTCATGTTCGAAACTATACCCTCCAGGAAACCATCAAGTTTTTGAATCACATCGAATGCGTAATCAAAATCCTGACTGTGTCCTGCATAATCAGTTAAAAAATATTCAAATAGATTGAAATTATACTCTTCACTGATTTCATAGAATATTTTACCTGATTTTTGTGGTTTCCGAAAAGGTAGCTTATATCCAAGTTTTGAATTCCATATTTCATTAGTTATTTCAGCAGTTATTGCCTTACCTTTCAGTAAATCATTCACATCGTTAAGTTTTTTACCTGCTGAGAGATATGAGTATGTTGTAACACTTAAAGTACGTCTTCCGTTGTTCAAATAATCAAAAAATTTCTGTGGATATGCATTCGTAAAATAAGTTTTATAATTTCTTAGCTCCAGTTCAGTGAAAATATTCTTTTTTTGAATTAAAGGTTTTAGTGTTGAATAAGGATAAGGCCCGAAATGTTTCCCAATGTATTTTGAAGCATTAAATCCACAAAATATTGCGGTTTGCCCTGTTCCGCTTTGGGGTAAGCCCTCAACGCCCATTGTTGCATTTACCGGTCTAATAGAAAAGTATCGTGAAGAATGAGTCCCTTTTTTAATTGTAGGGATGAATCTAAAAAAATCATTTAGGAAATTAAATTTGAATCTAACAAATGGATTGATACCAGGATCATTTTTCCCAATGCCCCAACCATCAACGAAAATCATCATCAATCGGTTTTTCATTTTTCCGATAAGGATTTGTTGTAATCAGTGTGGACTAATATTGTAACTGGTCCTTCATTAATTATTTCAATTGTCATCATCGCACCAAAAATTCCTGTTTTAACTCGTTCTTCACCAAGAATCTTTTTGCATTCTTTTACAAAAATCTCGTAGAGAGCATTCCCTTTTTCGGCGTTTGCCGAATCAGTAAAACTCGGTCGATTACCTCGTTTGCAATCTCCATATAAAGTGAATTGAGAAATTATAAGCAATTCCCCACCAACATCCATGATCGAAAGATTAAGTTTTTCATTTTCGTCATTGAAAATTCTCAGATTACAGATTTTTTCAGCGAGTTTTGTTGCATCTTGTTCTGAATCATCTTTATGTACTCCAACTAACACAACCATACCGTTACCAATCTCTCGAAAATAATTGTTACCAACTCTCACACTTCCACGACTTACTCTCTGAATTACTGCTCTCATTCTACTTTGACTCCCGAAATTATTCGATTTAAGTTTGCCAAATCTTTTCTCAATGAAATGTTTTCAAAGCTATTTTCTTGAAGCAAACTCAGAATATTTGCTGCTATTTCATCATCAATTTCGAAGAAAACCCTACCACCGGGTTTTAGAATATTCTTGGATAAAGCTATAATTCTTCGATAGAATTTCGTTTCATCTTCAACAAACAATGCAATGTGAGGTTCATACAATCTAACTTCTCGTTGAAGTGTTTCTTGTCTTTCAATCGAAATATAAGGAGGATTTGATACAATTAAATCGTAATCACTTTCTGATGGAATTTCATTCAGTATATCGAGATTAAAAAATTTAACATTTGAAACATTAAGACGAGATGAATTTAATTTACCAATCTCGATTGCTTTATCTGAAATATCAACACAATGGACTTCTGAATACAGTAGATTTTTACCAAGAGTTATTCCAATATTCCCACTTCCTGAACCTACATCAAGAATTTTAATCTTGTCGGTTTTTTTGTAAGTGGAAAGAATCTCTTCTACAAGTAATTCTGTTTCTGGACGAGGAATAAGCACATCTTTTGTAACAATAAACTCAAAACCATAAAAATATGCTTTTCCAATAATATACTGAATTGGTTCCCCCTGCGCACGCCGTTTCAAATAATCTCTAAATTTTTGAATTTCTTCTTCTTTTAACGGTTTATCAAAATTCGTATAAAGTTCAAGTCGTTTACATTTTAATATGTCTGATAACAATAGTTCAGCGTTTAATCTTGGATTTTCAATTTTATGTTTTTCTAAATATTCTTTTGCTAGTTTGATTGATTCAAGAACTGTAAGCATACTTTAGTAACAAAATCATTTTTTTTAATTTAGTTAAAAATTCTATGATATTAAATAAACACTCCATAAACAAAATTCTTATCATTAAACCTCGAGGAATTGGCGATGTAATTCTCTCCACCATTGTTCTCAAAAATTTAAAGGAAACATTTTCAAAAAGTGAAATACATTATTTAACTGAGAACTTTTGTGCACCTGTTCTCAATCACAATCCTTTTATCTCTAAAATCTATGTATTAGAAAAATCATTGATGAAAAATTTATCACTCATCTATACTCTCAACAAAGAAAATTATGATATCATCTTTGACTTTTATTCGAATCCAAGAACAGCACAATTCACATTTTTAACAAAAGCAAAAATAAAACTTGGTTATTATAAGCGTGGAAGAAATTATGCTTATGATATTAAAATCAAAATTCAAGATCCTGATTTTCATAGTGCTTTGTGTCATCTCGAATTTCTAAAAGAAATTGGAATAAAAATCACTTCCACTGAATTGCTATATTATCTAACTGATAGTGAGAGAATTTTTGCAAAAAAGTTTTTCACTTCCCATTCAATAGATCAGAATTGCATTGCATTAATTCCGGGCGGTGGTTGGAGTTCCAAAAGATGTGAGCCAGAAAAATTTGCAGAGATTGCTGTTGAAGTAAACAAGATCTATTGTTCAAAATTTCTAATTTTATATGGTGATGAGGACTATGATGATGCGATAAAAATCTTTAATCAAACAAAAAAAATTTCCTTTCTTGCACCTCCCACAACAATTCGTGAAATGGTTGCACTGATTTCGAATTGCCGGGCTACCATTGCTAACGATTCAGGCCCAATGCACCTTTCGGCAGCTATTGGGATCCCAACAATTGGAATTTTTGGACCCACAAATCCTTCCGCTCATGGACCATTTGGTAATAATTGTTTCTGGGTAAGAATGGATGAACTCCATTGTATTCAATGCAACTTAAGAGAATGCCCTTACAATCATGAATGTATGAAAGAGTTAAATCCTGTGAAAGTAGTTGAGAAATTAAATTTGATTTTCAACGCGAATGAATAATTTCAATCCTTTGCAAATGAAAGAAATTTTAGTCATTCGAGTAGGAAAAATTGGAGATGTAATTTTATCTTCTTTCGTCTTCACGGCACTAAAAAAATATATACCAGGTTGTAGAATTGAATTGATAACTCTTAAAAAAAACAAAGATGTTCTGAATTTCAACCCGCATCTTGATAAAATTTATCACATTAGGAAAAATATTCTTTCTTACTTTAAAATGTTACCATTGGGTTTACGGAAATTTGATTTAGTGATCGATCTGAATGATAACCCCTCTACAACCTCTTCAATCCTCTTGAAACTAATTCAATCAAAACAAAAGCTGGGATTTGAATTTGAAAAACAGAAAAAATATTTAACCATTTCTGTGAAGCAACCTGTAAAAGAAAAAAGTCATATAATTGAAAGGTACTCAGAACTTTTACAAGCAATAAGGTTACCTATTACTTCTGATGATTTACAAGCTGAACTTTATCTAAATGAAAATATACTTCAATCCATATCTCAACAACTTGATGAATTAAAAAGGCATCATAAATTAATAGGAATAAATCTTTCTGCCGGTTCAGAAATTCGAAAATATCCAGCGGAAAAATGGATTGAATTACTTAATGTTTTATCTCAAAAATTTCGTTATCTGAAATTTTTGATTTTATTCGATTCAGGTGATATTAATTCAGCCATGAAAATTATCAATTCATCCATTGGAAATCTAATCATTAATATCGAAGGGAAAACGTTCCAACACTTTGCAGCCAAAATTAAAAATCTGGATTTGCTAATTACACCTGATACATCGGCTGTACACATTGCATCAGCATTCAAAATACCTGTGCTTGCATTGTATCCTTCTGTGAAATGGAATTTTGTTAGTTTTGCACCTTATAAGACTAAATTTAGAGCGATTCAATCAAATTTAGAAGAAATAAAATTCATTGAACCTTCAGAAATTATTAAATCTTTTGAAGAGCTAATAAATGAACTCAATTGGAGATATGAATGAACAAATCAAGATTTGAAATACCCGAATGCAAAAATTTTTCTGGTTACAAACCATGTTTTCCCTATCATAACTGCCTCGAACAGGGATGCAAAGAACACAATCCTCTCGGGAAAAAAATATTAATTATCAATTTAGATGCAATGGGCGATGTGATAATGACCACTGCCCAGCTACATGGATTAAAAAGGAAATATCCGGAATCTACTATTTACTGGATAACATTAAGGAATGCTCTCCCTCTTCTTCTTCATAATCAATTTATTGATTATCCACTTGAATGGAATTTTGAGAACATTTTAACGCTTCAACAAATGAAATTTGACCTTGTATTGAATGCTGATAAATCAAGAAGATCCTGTGCACTTCATAAATCAATAAATTCGAATGAAAAATATGGATTCACATTAAATGAGAATGGAATTATTGTACCAGAAAATTCATTTGCTGATTATAATTATCTACTTGGTGTTGATGATTATTTGAAATTTAGAGTAAACCAAAAAACAGGTCAGGAAATTTTAGCTGAAACCTGGAATAATGATTATCGCAGAGATAGATATGTTCTTAACCTTTCGGACGAAGAGAAAAAGTTTGTAAAAGATTATCGTAATAAAATTTTAGAGAATGAAAATCAGACTATAGTTGGATTTAACACCGGTTGCTCCAATCTTTATCCAAACAAAAAAATGACAATTGAACAACATATTTATCTGATAAACGAACTTTCAAAATATTCAGAGTATAAACTCGTTTTACTTGGAGGCCCAGAAGATACAGAAAGAAATCAAAAGATTAAGGAAGCTGTTGGGGAAAAAGCTATAATCACTCCGACGAACGAAGGTCTGCGAAAAGGACTCTGCTATATTGATGTATGCGATGTTATTATAACCGGTGATTCATTCGGTATGCACGCTGCAATTGGATTGAATAAATATGTGATTGTATGGTTTGGTGTCAGTTGCTGGAGTGAAATTGACCTTTATGATTACGGCAAAAAATTCTATCAAACTGATTTAGAATGTTCTCCTTGTTGGAAGAGAGTTTGTCCCTATAATCTTGAGTGCATTGAAAGAATTGATTTGAATGGAATGATTAAAGAAGTTCATAGATTTCATCGTGAAGTCAAAAATGCAATTAAATAGAAATTATTTCTTAAATCTAAAAAAACCGCTTGTTTTAGATGGACCAATGGGAACACTTCTCATAGAGAGAGGAATAGATTTAGGTTCTCGTCTTTGGTCTGCAAACGCATTGATTAATAATCCAGAGATTATTCTTAAAATTCATAAGGAATATATTAGTGTTGGTGCTGATATAATCACAACCAATACATTTCGGACTAATCCATATGCTGTTGAAATTGCTCAATCTAAGTATACATCAAAAGAACTTGTAAAAATTGCAGTTGATTTAGCAAAAGAAAGCATTAAAGATTTAGATAGAAAAATTTTTATTGCTGGTTCAAATGCACCAGCTGATGACTGTTACCTTACGAAGAGGTTAATCTCAAAAGAAAAATTGATCTCGAATCATTTAGAACATGTTAATAATTTAATTGAATCTGGTGTGGATTTTATTTTAAATGAAACTTTTGGTGATAAAGAAGAAATCGAAATTGTCTGTCAAATTTGCAGAGAATTTGAGTTCCCTTTTGCCGTCAGCATATTGATCAATGATCAGTTGAAAACATTTTTTGATCAAGACCTTCTTGAAACTATTGAAATAATTTATTCTTACGAACCCCTTTTTATTTCACTTAATTGTTCGAGACCGGAATTAATTCTGAAAGCTTTAAGTTTAATAATTGATTATCAGCCACTTGGAGTTTATCCAAACCTTGGCTCTGTTGAAAGTTTTGCCTCAGCAAATCTCATTAGGGATATTTCGAACGATTTACTAACGAATTTCGTGAATGAACTCATTGAAAAAGGTGTTAAGGTAATCGGTGTTTGTTGTGGTGGTAATCCAGATGATATAAAATTAATCAGACAGATTGTTGATAAATTATGATGGAATTTTTATCTCCAGCCAAAATAAACATTGGATTGAACATTATTTCAAAAAGGAATGATGGTTATCATAATATTGAGACAATTTTTTATCCCGTAAAGTTATCCGATAAACTTTTTTTCAAGCGTTCTGATTCAATTTCAATTATAACAAATGATCCGTCTTTACCCACCGATCAGAGAAATTTAATTTATAAATCAATAATGATTCTTTCAGAATTTGTTGGAAAACCATTAAATGTTAATGTTGAAGTTGAGAAGAACATTCCTGTCTTCGCTGGACTCGGTGGTGGAAGTTCAAATGCAGCAGTCACTTTGATTGCTCTAAATGAAATTTTTAATCTTGATTTAAGTAAAGTTGATTTAATGAAATTAGCAATTAAAATTGGAAGTGATGTTCCATTTTTTATCCTTAACCAGGCAGCATTCGCCCAGGGACGTGGTGAAATTTTAACTCCTCTTCCTGAATTGAGAATGAATTATAAAATCTTGATCGTTGTTCCAAAGATTAAAATTTCCACAGCATGGGCATACTCAAACTTCAAAAAATCAACAAAAAAAATTGATCTATCTTCTATAAAAACAATAAACGATTTTGAAGAAAATAAATGTAAAATCACAAACGACTTCGAAAATATTGTTTTCCCATCCTATCCTGAACTGGAGAAAATTAAAACGACTTTATTAGAAAACGGTGCTGTTTTTTCTTTACTCTCAGGGAGCGGTTCTTCTATTTACGGTTTATTCTCTTCAGATTTTGATTTAACAGAATTAAAAAAGTTGTTCACTAATTATCAGGTTTTTGAATGTTAAAAAAGTTAATCATGTTGTTTTTAATTATTATTTCGTTTACAAACTGTTCAAGACAAAAAATTGTAAACGAAGAGGTTAAGCTAAACATCTTACCCCGTACAAGTTGGAACGCAAATCCACCTAAAGATTTTTTAAAACATAACCCCGATAGAGTTACTATACATCATGAAGGAACTTATTTTTCTCAAGATAGTCTTGCATTCAGACACATAAAAAATATTCAACTGTGGGGAATGAGAGAAAAGAAATGGGCTGATGTACCTTATCATTTTTTCATTGATGGATTCGGAAATATCATCGAAGGGAGAGATGTTTTTACTGTTGGAGAAACAAGCACTTCATATGATCCGACAGGACACATTTTGATCTCCATCATTGGTGAATATCAAACACGGCAGCAATTGAATAAAAATCAATATCGATCACTGATAAATTTACTCACTTATTTGTGTAAAAAATATAACATACCACCAGATTTGATTAAAGGACATAGAGATTATTGCAAACCCGGTGAAACTAATTGTCCAGGTGAAAATATTTACAAATTCATAAGGGATGGAAAAATTATATTTGAAGTAAAAAAGAATTTGGGCTTAGATTGAATTAGACAATTAACAATATTTACCTGTGATTTTTTAAATATAATTCTCGAGTCTAAATTGATTTAATCGAAATTTTAACTTACACAACTTTCAAGAATTTCGACTACTCTTGATTTACAATTTATAGCTGCTCTCACCCCAATGGGCATTGTATTTTTGGGGTTAATGTGACCATAAACAAGGTTGTAAACTACAGGCTTTTTTAAATTTTCGAAATAATCACCAATTACATCATTTAGTGAAAGTGACTTTTTTGAAATATCTGTTTCTTCACAATCAGTAAAATTGCAGAGTATTATTCCAGAAACTTTATCAAAAATCTTTGCAAGTTTCATTTGAGCAAAAAATCTATCAATTCGATATGGTTTTTCTTCAATTTCTTCCAGAAACAAAATTGAGTTTTTAAAATCTGGTAAAAATTCTGTTCCAATCAAAGAACTGACAAGCGAGAGATTACCACCTAAAAGGATTCCTTTAGCTACTCCCTTTGTCAAACAGGAAATCTTTTCATTTTCAGGATTATGAAACTTACCAAAAGGTTTAGCAACCGTCACCATTCTCCAGAAATTCTCTTCAGTGTAAGGATTGACATCTCCTGCAAAATCAACAGCTGCCATTGGACCTGAAAAAGTCACGAGTCCGGTTTTCTTAAAAATGGCAAGTTGAAGAGCGGTAATATCACTGTAACCGACGAATATCTTTGGATTTCTTTTTATCAAATTCCAGTTAATTTTATCAAGCAATCTAATTGTACCATAACCACCACGAACACTAAAAATGGCTTTGACATTTTTATTACTGAACATTGAATGTAAATCTTCCAATCGTTCTTCGTCGCTACCAGCTAAATAACCTCTGTACTTCCCAACATTTTTTCCTACAATTACTCTGTATCCGAGCTTTTCAAAATACTTAACGCCCTGTTCAATTCTTTCAAGATTATCCGGTGTGGAAGCCGGGGAAATTAATCCGATTAAATCTCCTTTTTTGAGTCTTTCGGGTTTAATTGTTTTCATATTGATACTCCTTATAATGAAAATTTTGATGAGATACCAAAAACGAAATAATCAATCTCGAAAGTTACGAATTTTGATTTTTGATAAACAAAAGAAGCGACTAAGTTTTTATAAAAATTGTAATTTGCCCGAAAAGAAAAATTACCTTTTTGCGTTTCTAATTGATTAAAAAATACCATCAAATCAGGATGGTAGAAAAATTTTTTCGAGCCTAATGCAAAGGAAGCATTAAACCAGAGTTTATAAGAATAGAAATAAGTCAATGATGAATTGAGTGAAGTGTAATTTTCGTTTTTCGAAATTAAATGAAAAGATGGTATTAGATTGATGAGAAACTTGTAAGTGGGATAATAATAAAGATTTAAGTAAAACTGATTGGAATTGATTTTATTTCCACCCGATTGCGAAAAAAATGCATAACCAAATCCATAATAAAACGGATAAACTCCGCTTAGAATCTCTGGAGAAATTAAATAACCGTTATCACCATACTTAAAAGTATTATCACTTGATTTATATTTTCCATCAATAAACATCAAATCAGTTTTAATTTTCAAATTATGATTTGTTAACCAGTAATGTAGACCAAGTGCGAAATTATTCTGTGAATAGTTCCATAAGTCATTACTCAAATCAATGTGTTCTATTCCAGTTACTAAATAATCGAGATTATTTGGTGTAACACTCAAGAAAAAAGTATATTGGTTTGCACTTGTACCATCTGAATAATTCCCGTATGTAAAGTATCCCGAAGGTTGCAAAGATAACTTACTCTGAGAATAGCCTATGATGGAAATTATCAACAGAAAAGTTAAAATTTTATTTAACAAGTTTCATTCCTTCCAGTGCTGATTGATCATTTTCGCTTACCATTAAGGCATAAGTAAAGTGCTTTTTAGATTCGGATTTTTTATTAAGATAAAAATATGTCCAGCCAAGATAGAGATTTGCTTCATAATCACTCGGGTAATGATTATAAACTTGCTTGAGATACTTCTCTGCTTTTGAGTAATCTTTTCTGTAATAATAGATTTGTCCGAGTCTTAAATTTGCTGTGTAATTATTTGAATCGAGAGATAGAATCTTTAAATAAATTTTCTCAACTTCATCCCATTTCTCTTTACCAGAGAGTGGGAGTGTTAATCCCAGCATCGGTTCAATTACTTTTTCTTGAGTTAGATTAATCGCCTTTCGATAATACTCGACTGAATTATCGTATTTCTTTTGTAAATAGAACAAATAACCGATTCGGAGATTAAACAGATAATCATCTGAATTATCTTTGTAAATTTTTAACAGCTCATCAAGTGCTTTCTGGTAGTTACCCTCCTGGGCAAATTTAATCGATGAGTTGAAAGCTTTAATTTTTTCATTCGTCGATTGTGAGAAAACGAATTTTGAGAAGATAATGATCACGATAAGGAAGAATGCTATTTTTAATGGGAGAATAATTTTTTTCATACTTGCTCCTCCTGAATGAAATTGAAATTAATTGTCTCTTTATCACTAATAACTCGTGAGAACGATTTAATAAATCCTTTTTTATCAACTAAAATATTGTAATCAAGTTTGAATCTTACTTTTTCAAAGATTCCTGCACCATGGAAAGTTATTGTGTTCAAAAAGAGTATATTTCCATTCGAATTATTTTTAATTGTGAATCTTCCTATAGCCTCGAATGGATTAGATATCAGAATCAAAATATCGGAGAGAATTCGCAATGGAATTCCGGCAATCATCAATATAGGATAAAAATCCTTCCAGCTAAGATTTTTCTTTGAAGTAAAAGGTATTTTTATAGCAGCGAGATAGAAATGATAAAGCGCATCTTTTTTATTTCCTATATAGCTGGTAAATGTGAAGACTTCTCCATCGTTAAAAAAAGTTGCGAACGACCCGGTCGAAGATTCAATAAATGGAATATTATATGGATCAATTTTTACTTCCCACTTCTCCGTAAAAACCTTACTATCACTCTGATAATTAACAAATAATTTATCACCGTATTCAAAATTAAATGCTTCCTTAATCCTCTGATCAATTTCTAAATTTTGAATTTTTTCATTCAATTGTGGATAATCGTATGATTTTAGTTCTAAACAATTTCCATTGTTGACAATGTAATGTCCAAAGGGAAATTTAATGGTTGCAGCCCCGACTTTATCATTCTTTTGAAATTGAAAATGAATATGTGGTTCAGGTGAACGACCACTATTCCCACAATGACCAATTATATCCCCTTTTTCGATTGTGTCTCCCTCTTTGACCTTAATCGAAGATTTTTTCAAATGAGAGATAGCTGAATATAAACCCTGACCATGATCAATCACAACAGTGTTTCCCCAGTTTTGTTTAATGTTAACCTTTCCAATTTCATTATCATCAATTCCATCTAACACCTTCACAATTTTACCTTTGAAAGGTGCTAATACAGGTAAGTTGTAGCAATGATAATTCTCTAAATTCAAACCACTTCTATAAAAGGTCTTTCCATTTTCATCGATTATAACAAAATCAAAAGCATATCGCCAATCTTCTCTGTGGGTAATTTCTCCATCAAATGCCTGTGAAACGAACCATTCACCATTAAATGGTAATGAACAATTTAGAAATTTATACTTTTCAAATCTTGTTTTTCTATTTTTATGATAATAAAAATTTTCTTCAGGTGAACCTGGTTTAAAGTAGAGCAAAACTATTTCTCCTTGTTTCTCTCTAAATTTTAATGAATATATAATTAAAAAAGTTGTAAGATTAAAGGGAAGCACGAAGATACTTAAATTGAGTTCACTCAGGATTGAATACAGAATCAAAGAAAATATTCCCGCAATAATAACACCGAGTAAACTCATTAAAAATGATTTGTTTGAAGGTATTATTAATGCACCCCCGAGTGCAATGGAAATTAGAATCGAATTAATGCTAACTAAAATTCCTAATTGAGAATTTGAAGGAATATTTAGAACATACAGAAATACTAACGAATAGATATAACCAATCAGGATTAAAAGAAACATAATTCTGCTAAAGAATAAAATTGCCAGAATTATTATTAATCCTGATATCGGTGAACTTTGTAGAATTATAAAAGAAATCAGCTGTAAAAAATGATGGATATTTTCAGGAAGTAATGATAAATGTAAATCACCTTGAAAAGAGGAAAAATTTAATCCGAGCAGATTGGTTGTGTGATTAAAAATCGCAAAAAGATAAAATGTCAACAAGAATGGTAAACTCAATCCTGGTAAATTCAAAGCATAAGAAAAATAATTTTCAACAGTTGAGTTTATAAAGAAATTTATAATTAAAAATATAACGAGTAGTAAAAAAAATATTTCATTCTTTTGATAAAAGAACACAAATGCAGCTCCGAAAAGTAAACCATTGAATCCATAGTAACCTTCATCAATTTTCTTCAAATTATAACCAAATGAAATTGCAATTAGATTTGTAAAAATTGTTGATAACAAAATTATTAATCCGTTAACTGGATTTATGAAGGTTGCTAAAGCTAATAAAGCACCAAACCATTTTCGATTGGCGAAAAAGATTTGTGAATAACTCAATAGAGTTGAATTTAATATCGAAGAATAGTTCATTTCTTCTTCAACTTATCAGGAATCTTTTCAAGTTGGGTGAGATACTCAAGTGATTCTGCTTCACGAATAATTTCCACAGAACCATCTTCAAGAATCATCACAACTCGAGGTCGTAGATTAATAAATTGTAACCATTGAGTCATATTATAAGCACCAACATTATGAAAAATAATCTGCTTACCCACTGGTATAGGAGGTAGATATACATTATCTCTTAATAAATCTATATTCATACATAAATTGCCATAGATGGACGCTTCGTCTCTCACCTCACCATAAAATTCTGTAGTAGAGATTTTATGTTTATACCAGAAACTTGTAAATAAGAGATTAACACCTGCATCAACAATTATTGCTGGTTTTCCATTACTTAATCTTTTATTCGCAACTACTGAGGTAATTAAATATCCAGCTTCATCGATTAATGCACGACCGGTTTCAAGAATTAAAAGTGGTAATTCATCAGCCTTCAAATTATATTCAAGAATCCCAGAAATAATTGAATCAGCATATTCTTCAATGGTTGGAACATAGACGGAAGAATCGAGATAATATGCTTGAAGTGTATTTTTACTTGCAAATCCTCCACCAATGTCGATATAATCGAGTTTATGATTGTATTCGTTTTTAATCCTTACATATAAATCCATTAACTTAAAGGCTGCAACTTGATAAGCATCTGCTGAAGCCACATAAGTACCGATATGGCAATGTAAACCCACAAGATTTAATCTTTTGGAGATCATTATTCTTCTGATTGCATCATAAGCTTCACCTGTTTCATAATTAAAACCAAATCTATCCCATTTAGGATAAATTCCAGTATCCATGTTTACTCGAATTGCTACCTGTGCATCCTTGTTAGTCTCTTCACTCAACTCTATTAATCGATATAATTCATCAAAATGATCAATATGGATATATGCACCATCACCTATTGCTTTTTTCAAAGCTGAATCTGGTTTGTGCGGACCATTAAATATTATTTGATTACCAGGAACACCCAACGATTTAGCTTTATCATACTCAAATTCGGAAACTACTTCAGCCCAGCTACCCTCTGAATGGAAAGTCGAACAAACAGCATTCAGATAATTTGTTTTATAGGACCACGCGAATTGTACTTTAGGATATCTTGTTTTGAAAATTCTATTTGCTTTTCTAAATGTATTTCTTATAGTTTTTTCAGAAATGACGAAGAGTGGTGAACCAAATTTTGAAACTAATTCATCAACTGAAACGCCATCTATATTTTCAGTAACAGTTAATATACTACTCTTTCCAAACTTACTAACAAATGAACTCTTTTGTTTGATTATAACTGGTTTTGAGTATTTCTTCTTTGTCATCATAATTCTCCATAAATAGAAATTTGTTCATAAGTTTTAATATCAGTAATAAGATCAATTGAGCATCTAACAAACATCTTACCAACCTCATAATCTAAAATTGGTTCAACTTCTTCTCCCAGAGCAAGCTTGAGTAACATATATGGTAAATTTTGACCTGCAGCTTGAGTCAGATAAACCCAGGCAGGAAACCGAGAATTAATTTCAAGTAGATAATATTTTTCATCTGAATTAGATTTTAAAATTTCAAGCTCAAGACCACTTTTCCAATTTAATGCTTTTACGATTTTATAGGTCATTTCGAGCAAATTATCATCTTTAATCGTAACACCACTCCAACCTTTGCCCTTCTCAGTAATATAAAGTTTTCTCATTGCTACAGCACCGAGAGTATTCCCTCTACCATCACCTAATGCACAAACATTGAATTCTTCACCGACTAAATATTCCTGAATCAATACAGGTAATCCCCACTTTGAAACAATCTTTGCAAAATTTGAATACACTTCATCAAGAGTGTAGCAGATATATGCTTCGTAAAAAATTCCTTTAACAACAACGGGAAACTTTTGATTTTTTAATGTATCGGCAATCTCTGATTTGGAATTAATTGTGAAAGTTTTAGGTGTATTAATATGATTCTTTGCACAGAATTCTGATAATTTATCCTTTGATCTTTTTTCGAGATTTTCAATTGAAGGCAAAAACGTTTTAATCCCAAAATTCTCTAAATCATTTTCGATATGAATGAAATTATATAACTCAGAATCAAGTGTTGGAATGACAACCTCAAGATTTTCACGAGAATGAATATATTTGATTCTTTCGAGTAAAATTTCTGGACCCTGAGCTGGGTATGGAATCAAATATGATCTCGATTTTAAATCATTCATGTAAATTCCGGGCTCAAGATTGTCGTAATGTAACCCTATGATTTCACCTTTGAAATCTGGGTGAGCGAGCAATGAACGAATGACAGGTACACCAGGACCTGGATTATCAGTGTTGTTTAAACCGGTGACAGCAATCTTCATTTAATCCTCGAGGAGATTATAAATTTTTAGCTGTTTAAGAAAGTCTAGCAAATCTTTCTCAGCTTCCGATGGAGTTACTTCATAAACATCGAGGAGAGCGTTAATAAGTTCTTGATTTACAAATCCTTCTTTAATTTTGTTGATTAAAAAAAGGGCAGTTTCATTAAGGATGAAGGTATCACCAGTAGAACCATTGAAAGCAAAACCGCTTTCACTAATTGCAAGATTTTTATTTATTGTCATAAAGGGACATCCTAAAAAGTTAATTTGGTTAAAATTTAATTTGAAAAATTAATGTCCCTTCTCCGAAGAATTGTGACCCCAACGGGAATCGAACCCGTATTTTCACCTTGAAAGAGTGATGTCCTAACCGTTAGACGATGGGGCCAGAATTTTGGGTGAGCGACGGGGCTCGAACCCGTGACCACCAGAGCCACAATCTGGCGCTCTACCAACTGAGCTACGCTCACCATTTCATCTTCATTGGTAGTACGCCCGACTGGACTCGAACCAGTAACCCTCAGCTTAGAAGGCTGATGCTCTATCCTGTTGAGCTACGGGCGCGTTTCATAATATTAAAGAACTTCTGTCTGGAAATTCCCTTAACAATATTACTCAACAGAAATTAACTTATAGAGTGTGTTCAAAATTGAAAATGAACAAATAAAACTTAAAGCGATGCAAAAATAATAAATTTATGACATTCCACAAAAATTTACTTGAATTACTCAGGCATTCTGATAAATTTACTAAGTTTATCGAATAAATCTTTCTTTGACATTGGTTTTGCTATATATTCATCACAACCTGCATCCAGTAATCTTTCTCGATCTCCTGCTAATGCGTAAGCTGTTAATGCTATGATTGGCATGTTCTTATATTTCTCATCCTGTCTTAATTCTTTTACTAAATCTACACCATCTTTCTTACCTGGTAAATTAATATCCAGTAAAATCAAATCAACCTCGTTCTGTTTAAGAAACTCTAATGTCTCTTCATAGGTTTCAGTGAAGAAAACTTCACACTTTCCCTTCAGAAGAGTTCGCACCAGAAGTGCAGATTCAAGATGATCTTCTACATAAAGTATTTTTGGTTTTTCCATTGGATGACTCTCAATTGTTTTTTTACTATTGTAATTTAAAGAAAATTATTTATTTAATTCAATTTGATTATTTTGTTTATGAAGATTAAATATATGAGGTTTATATGAGATTAAACATCTTGCTAATTCTGATTTTTTTAGAATTGACTTTCGCTCAATCTGTAGTCATAAATAAATTTTTCAATAGTGGTGCATCCGGGGGTGTTGATGATGTTGTTGAGTTACTTGTAATTGAGAAAAATTTAAATATGCAAGGAATGCTCATTAAAGATTTCTCAAGTAGTATGAACAATGATAATGGTGGGAAATATCTATTTCTCGATAACCCATTATGGTCTAAATTACCTTCAGGTACGCTGATAATCATTAGAGTATCAAATGTTACAACCGATACCGATACATCAGATTATGTGCTTGATGTGGGATTAAAAGATACAACCCTATTCAAACAGATGGCAATTGGTACTTTCGATCTAGCAACTACAGAATTAGTGATGATTAAAAGTGCTGGAAGCGACACAACTGGAGTTTATGGAAGTATTCATGCTTTCGGGTGTGGATCTGCTGGTACATTTTTTAATTCAACTCCAGAACCAAAGTTGAGGAGTACTCGTGGAGCTTCTGGTGGAAAATTTGCATATGCTAAAAACTCAACATCATCTCTAGCCGATTTTAATGGCAATGATGCAGATACAAGTTCATCTTTAATATTAGGACAACCAAATAATCAAACCAATGCTCTATTTATAAATCGTCTTAGAACTGGTGAAACAAATGTTGAAGAACCAATCAATGTTATTAAAGATTTTGTAGTATTTGAGAACTATCCAAATCCTTTTAATCCGATGACAACAATCAGTTTTAAGTTATTCAGAGATTTACAAATCGAATTGAGTGTTTATAATTTACTGGGTAAAAAAATCACAACATTAGAGAATGGAAGATTAAAAGCTGGATATTACGAGTATAAATTTAATGCTTCACAATTACCAAGTGGTGTCTATTTATATGAATTAAAAACTAATGATAATACTGATATGAAGAAAATGATTTTGATTAAATAAGTCTGGAGCATACAAAAAAGGATCATCGCCATTACAGTGATGATCCTTTTCAATTTTTTTCTAAATAATAATCAAATTCTTGTCAGAATACTTTCAGAAATTCTCTTTCCGACATCAAAAGCTTCTTTATTAATTGGAATTAATTTATGATATCTTTCTGGAAGAACTTGTTCGAGTCCAAATATTATTGATTCATCACTAACTACTTTTATAACTTCATTCACAGCGCCCAACATCACCATGTTCATTACTCTTAAGTTGTTCAATTTATTTGCTTCGTCAGAAGCAGGAATTGGAAAGATATTAATATCAGTTCTTGATGGTGGATTAATAATGTTTGTTGAATCATAAAATAAATTTCCACCTGATTTTACAGCTGGTTCAAATTTATCGAGTGATGGCTGATTCAAAGCTACGACAGAATCAAATTTTGAGATAATAGGTGAGCTTATCTGTTCGTCTGAGATTATTGTAATGCAATTTGCTGTTCCACCTCGCATTTCAGGGCCATAAGAAGGCATCCAGCAAACCTCTTTACCTTCTTTCATTCCTGCATAACATAAAATCATTCCCATTGTCAATACTCCTTGCCCCCCAAATCCAGCAAAAACTAATTCGTGTTTCATTTTTTTTCCTCCTTCGGAATTTTTAAATCACCAAGCGGGTAGAATGGAATCAGAACCTCTTCCACATATTTATTTGATTCAACAGGAGTCATTTTCCAATTTGAAGGACAATTGGAGATAACTTCAATAAAACAAGTTCCTTTTTTCTGTTGTAAATATTGAAATGCTTTCTGTATTGCTTTCTTGGTTTTCCGAACATTTCCTGCATTATTAACCGCTTGCCTTGTCACATAGTAAGTTCCCGGAAGTTGGGCAACTAAATCGGTTATTTTTAATGGATATCCCATTGTTTTAACATCTCGTCCAAATGGAGAAGTTGTTGTAACCATTCCAGGCAATGTTGTTGGTGCCATTTGTCCACTCGTCATTCCATAAACAGCATTGTTGATGAAAACAATCAGAATATTTTCACCGCGATTGCAGGTGTGAATTGTTTCTGCCGTACCAATTGCAGCTAAATCACCATCACCTTGATAAGTGAAAACCAATTTATCAGGTAGAACTCTTACAATTCCTGTTGCAACTGCTGTGGCTCGACCGTGAGCAGCTTCCTGCATGTCGATATTCATATAATTATAAGCAAAAACAGCACAACCGACCGGAGCCACACCAATAACTTTATCCTGGATATCCATCTCATCAACAACTTCCATTAATAGTCTATGAACAACACCATGTCCGCAACCAGGACAGTAATGCAAATCAATATCTGTTAAGGTTTTCGGTTTTTTATATACTAAATTTTCAACGAGGCAAATTTCTTCTTCTAAAAAATTCTGCTCTTCATTCTTAACAAGCTTCTCGTCCATATTATTCTCCTTTCAAAAATGTTCTTTCAAAGTATTCTAAAATTTCTTCCGGAGTAGGAATAATGCCACCCATTCTTCCGTAAAATTCAACTCTTACTTTTCCCTCAACACTCAATTTAACATCTTCAATCATTTGACCTGCGTTCATTTCAACATCGAGTATACCTTTGACTTTTGGTGCGATTTCAGCAAAAAGTTTCTTGGGGAACGGGAATAATGTAATAGGCCTGATCAATCCTAATTTGTAACCTTTCTCTCTACCAAGTTCAACGACTTTTTTACATATTCTGGCACCAAGACCAAACGCAGTTAAGACGTATTCTGCATCTTCAAGCATAAAAGATTCGTATCTGACTTCTTTTTCTTCAATTTCTTTATATTTTGCTTGAAGTCTGAGATTAATTTTTTCCATTTCTCTTGGATCTATATGGAGTGATGTAATTATATTTCTCTCACGATCTTTAGGTTTTCCAGTAGTAGCCCATGGTTTTGCGTAAGTTCCACTTTTTGGTTGTTGCTCAAAGAGCTCTACTTTTTCCATCATTTGACCAATTGCTCCATCTGCCAAAATCATTACTGGGTTGCGATATTTATCTGCAAGGTCGAAACCTAATCTTACGAAATCCGCCATTTCTTGCACACTCGATGGTGCGAGAACGATCAATCGATAATCGCCATGTCCGCCACCTTTTGTCGCCTGGAAATAATCACTCTGAGATGGTTGAATTGTACCTAATCCCGGACCACCTCTATTAACATTAACTACTAAGCATGGTAATTCAGCAGCTGCAATGTATGATAAACCTTCTTGCATTAAACTTATACCAGGACTCGAAGAAGAGGTCATGGCTCTTTTTCCAGCACCCGCTGCACCGTAAATCATGTTGATCGATGCAACTTCACTTTCCGCTTGAAGAACAACCATTCCTGTTCTTTGAGTGGCTTCTCGCGAAAGATACTCGAGTACCTCAGATTGAGGCGTGATAGGATATCCAAAATATGCATCACAGCCAGCTCTTATTGCAGCTTCTGCTAAGGCTTCGTTGCCTTTCATTAACTCTAATTCACCCATACTAATTGACCTCCAGTGTCATATCTTTTTGAACATTTGATATTGTTGCCACTTTCTCTTTCTTCTTTCCGGATGTACGATAAACTGTAATTACCGCATCAGGACAGACAAGTGCGCAATTTTCACATCCTGTACAATTGTCTTTAATTTTAACCATGTAATGATAGCCTTTTTTGTTTATTTTGTCGCTTAAGGCTATAGTATCCTGGGGACAGGCAACTACACAAAGTTCACATCCTTTGCACCTCTCGATATCAACAACAATATCACCTTTGACTTTTGCCATTTTTGACCTCACTAATTTTATTTGTTGGAATATTAATTTTTAGTGGATTATATTGAATTAGGAAAGGGTTACATGAATAATTAGAAGTTAGATGAATTATTAAATCATAAAAATCGTCTAATCTATCAGAAACTTCCCCTCGCGTGTTTATCAGCATGATATGAGGAACGCACAAGTGGCGCAGATTCAACAATTCTCAGTCCTATTTTTAATCCTTCAATACGAAAATACTCAAATTCTTCAAGGGAAACAAAACGCCTTACAGGCAAATGTTCTTTAGTTGGTTGAAGATATTGACCAATTGTGACTATATCACAACCATATTCAAACAAATCTTTCATCACCTGTATCACTTCTTCGTTTGTTTCACCAATACCAACCATTAGGCCCGATTTTGTTTTAAGTCCTTTTTGTTTAAACCATTTAATTAGTTCAAGACTTCGCTGATATTTTGCTTGCGGGCGCACAACAGGGTAAAGACGTGGGACTGTTTCTACATTATGATTCAAAATATCCGGTGGATTTTTCAGGATTATTTCAAATGCTTCTTCGCTACCTTTGAAATCGGGAATTAGTATTTCAACAGTACAATCTGGTGAAGTCTCTCTTATCCTTCTAACCGTTTCGGAGAAAATGGAAGCACCACCATCCTTTAATTCATCTCTATTGACAGAGGTGATTACACAATGTCTCAATTCTAACTTTGCAACTGCCTCAGCAACTCTTCTTGGTTCATCTAAATCAAGACCTTGAGGCATTCCCATTTTAACTGCACAGAATCCACAACTCCTTGTACAGATATCTCCTAATATCATAAAAGTTGCTGTTCTGTGATTCCAGCATTCGGAAATATTTGGACAGTGGGCTTCTTCACAAACTGTATTTAGTTTGTTTTCACGCATTAACTTGTGAACATCGCTATAATTTTCACCCACGGGTAATTTCACTTTCAACCACGGTGGACGATGTGTTAACACATTTTCTTTTTCTATTTCTTCTTTATATTTTCTTTGAAAGGAATTTATTTTCAATTTTATTCACCTTCGAATGATTCAAGTAGTTCCTTAATTCTACGCATAAATTTTCCTGCCATTGCACCATCAATCAATCGATGATCGTGGCAAAGTGAGATGTAAATCATGTGTCTAATGGCGATTGTATCCAGTCCTTCAACTTCAACTACAACTGGTTTTTTGGTAACTGCACCAACTCCAAGTATTGCAACTTCTGGTTGATTGATTATAGGATTACCAAACAAAGTACCGTATAAACCATAATTTGTAATTGTGAAAGTGCTATCTTTCACTTCATCGGGTAATAATTTTTTACTCCTTGCACGAATCGCTAAATCATAGATTGATTTTGCTAAACCTGTAATATTTTTCTCATCAGCATTTTTAATAACTGGGACAATTAATCCCATTGGCTCAATTGCAACAGCAATACCTATATTGATATAATTTTTCAAGATTACATTTGTACCCTCAATCGAAGCATTTACATAAGGAAATTCTTTTAATGCTTTCACAACTGCATCAACTATGAATGGTAAATAAGTTAATTTTACACCTTCACGCTCAAAAAACGCATCTTTATTCTTCTGAATATAACTATGAATTCTAGTCATATCGACTTCCTGAATTCCCACAACATGAACTGAAGTATCACGACTTTTGACCATATGTTCCATAATTAATTGGCGCATATGATCCATTGGTTCAACCTTAATTCTTTCACCTGTCATAAATTGTACTGGTTGAACTTTTTCTTCAACCGGGCTTGTGAATGTTATCTTTTCTTCTCTCGGTTTTACAGTTATTAATCCTGCTTTTTTCTTCTCAACATAAGAGAGGATATCCTTCTTGGTTACTCTACCACCTAATCCCGTACCTTCTATATTCTCAAGTTCTTCCATTCCAATCCCTTCCTCCTGAGCAATTTTGAGGACAAGTGGAGAGTAAAATCGTGATTTTTCAGTTTTTACTTTTTTTGATTCCGTTGATTCAGCTACTACAGCAGTTGATTTAGTTTCAACTTTCTCTGTTTCTGACTTTTTCTCTTCCCGTGTAACTTTTAATACATATCCAGTTGGAGAAATTCTTGCAACTACAACTCCAACATCAACGGTTTCCTGCTCGTTAACGAGAATTTCTGTCAGTATTCCCTCTGTAGGAGATGGCACTTCAGTATCAACTTTATCAGTACTTATTTCAAATAAGGTTTCATCTTTCTCTACTTTATCACCAACTTTTTTATGCCATTTTATTATTGTTCCCTGAGTTACACTCTCCCCCATTTTTGGTATTACAACCTCAATCACTTCACCAGCAATTTTTTGTGATGATGAGATTGAAGGAGTTTCAGTTTCTTGTGGCTTTATTTCTTGAGTTAAATCTGTCTCGATTAAAGCAACAACAGTTCCTACAGGAACTGTCTCTTGTTCGAAAACTTTTATCTCGGATAAAATTCCGGATGCTGGTGATGGAATTTCTGTATCAACTTTGTCTGTACTGATTTCAAAAATTATTTCGTCTTTATCGATTTTATCACCAACTTTTTTATGCCATTTAATGATAGTTCCTTCAGTTACGCTTTCACCCATTTTTGGCATTAAAACTTCAACTTTCATTTTTCCTCCATTAAAATTCAATTATTTCTTTGATTGCATTTTTAATTTTTTCTTTATTCGGTAAGATAAAATTTTCTAAGTTTGGATGATATGGGATGTGAGTGTCGTATGCTGCTAATCTCTTCACAGGACCATCGAGAAATTGAAAACAATTATCTGAAATCAACGCAGCAATCTCTGCGCCAAATCCAGCGGTTAAAGTATCTTCATGAACGATCAAAACCTTGCCAGTTTTCTGAACACTATTGAAAATTGTTTCTTTATCGAGTGGAATGATGGTTCTTATATCAATAATCTCGATTGAATAATCTTTCAATTCGCTTGCAGCCTTTATCGATTCATGAACCATCATACCCCAGGTAACAATAGTTAAATCTTTACCTTCTTGTTTTACCGCAGCTTTACCGAAAGGAATCATATAATCAACATCTGGCTCAGGAGACATTGCAAATGTTTGGCGATATAATCCTTTGTGCTCAAGGAATAAAACCGGATCATCAAGATGAATTGCTGTTTTCAATAAACCTTTTGCATCAGCTGCATTGGATGGATAAACAATGTAAAGTCCAGGACAATGAGCAAAAAATCCTTCAATATTCTGGGAATGATATAAGCCCCCATGAATAAAACCACCACATGCGGTTCTTATAACAACTGGTGCAGACCAAGCTCCATTAGAACGATATCTGATGGTTGCCAGTTCATCTCTTATTTGTTGCATTGCTGGCCAAATATAATCTGCAAATTGAATTTCTACAACGGGTTTCAATCCATGTAACGCCATTCCAATTGCAACTCCAACAATACTTGCTTCTGCAAGCGGTGAGTTAAATACTCTATCTTTACCAAATCTTGTAGATAAACCTTTTGTAGCTGTAAACACCCCACCTTTATCATCAGCAACATCTTCCCCAAAAATATACATATTGGGATGTCTTTCCATCTCTTCTTTTAATGCATGATTGATAGCATCAACCATTACAATTGGTTTGCCTGGATTTTCATTCTTTTCGTAAACAATATCTTTACGATTTATTGAATCAGAAAAAACATGTAATAGTGCCGAATCTGGTTCTGGATCCGGAGTGGTTTCAGCCCATGCAGCTGCTTCTTCCACTCTATCGCTTACTTCTTTCTCGAGTTCTCTGAATGCTAATTCTGTCAAAACTTCTTTTTCAATCAGTAAATTTTTGAATTTAGTGATAGGATCCTTTTGTCTATCAAGTTCTAACTCTTCGGGTGAACGATATTTTCTATGATCATCGGATGATGAATGCGGGAGTAATCGAACAACATCAGCCTCAATCAGAACAGGTCCCTGACCACTTCTCGCATATTTTACAGCTGAGACAGCAGCCACATTTGATTCAAGAAAATTGGTACCGTCGACTTTTAATCTCAAAAGGTTTTTATATCCTTTAGTCATTTCATATATCGAACCACCTTCGCCAGCAGTTTGATTCTCAACTGGAACAGAAATAGCCCAGCGATTATTTTCAATCAAAAAAATTACCGGCAGTTTTTCTCTACTTGCCCAGTTTACTGCTTCATGAAATTCACCTTCACTTGTGGCTCCTTCTCCAGAAGAAACAATTGTAACTTCATCTCTACCTAATTTGACTGATGCAAGTGCGCAACCTACTGCTTGAAGATATTGTGAACCAGTTGGTGATGATTGCGTTGGAATATTTAATCGTTTTGAGCCGTAATGACCCGGCATCTGGCGCCCTCCCGTAAAAGGATCATCAGCTTTCCCAAGTGAATGCAGAAATACTTCTTCTGGTTTGATTCCTAAAGTTAAAGAGAGTGCAAGTCCCCTGTAATATGGAAAAGCCCAATCGTAACCCGGTTTTAATGCTCGAGCCACAGCAACCTGAATTGCTTCGTGTCCGGCACAACCAATATGAAAGAAAACTTTCCCCTGTTTTAACATCCTCAGTATTTTCTCATCGATCTTCCGGGAAAGTAACATAAAACGAAGAACTGAAATCATTTCCTCTTTCGTCATCCCACCGGCAACTTCTTTTCTACCAGTGGGCTTCTTATTTACAATCTTTTCCTCTCGATTAGCTGACATTATATGCCCTCCAGAATTCTTGAAGATGAGTTGATTAACATTTCATCAATGGATGAATATTCATTACTCAAGTCGTATCTAAACACTTCCATGAATTTTTCTTTAATAATCATCTTAACAGAATTTAAATCAATTTTCTTGCCAACAATTTTTTGTAATGATGTTACGCCCTTTTCCTTAATACCACAAGGTATTATTTTCTGAAAATAAGTTAAATCGGTATTGACATTAAAAGCGAATCCATGCATCGTTACCCATCTCGTAACTTTAATTCCAATGGCAGCGATTTTTTCGTCATTTACCCATACTCCAGTAAGACCCGGAATTCTATAAGATGATAAATTAAATTCTTTAAGCGTAAGAATTATTACTTCTTCTAAATTGCGTAAATATCTATGTAGATCTTGATATAAATCACTTAATTTGATTATAGGATATCCCACAATTTGACCTGGACCATGATATGTAATATCACCACCACGATCTATTTCGAACAAATCAATCTTCTTTCGCACTAATTCATCTGAGCTAATTAAAAGATGTTCTTTCTTAGTTACTTTTCCTAAAGTGAAAACATGATTATGCTCTAACAAAATCAATGTATCTGATATTTTATCGTTAATTCTCAGATTCTGTAATTTAAGCTGAGCATCCCAGACCTTCTTGTATGGTTCGACACCGAGATTAATAATATTTAATTTTCTTAATTGCATTCTAAAATTTCGAGCAATTTAACAAATCAAAACACAAAAAAGGATTAAATAGTTCATGTAATATACACTTCTGCATCTAAGACATACAATTAAGAATCATAACTTTGAAGTGATCATTGAATCCCAAACCTATCACAGATGAATTGCTTCTCCATACGCATCAGCTGCAGCTTCCATAATCGCTTCAGAGAGTGTCGGATGTGCATGTATAGTTTTGAATATTGACTCCCCTACAGCTTCTAAAGATTTTGCTAATCCCAATTCGGCGATTAATTCTGTAGCATCCTGTCCAATGATATGAGCTCCGAGCAATTCACCATATTTTGCATCAAAGATTAATTTAACAAAACCTGTGTTCTCACCAACTGCAAGTGATTTTCCATGACTTCTGAAAGGATATTTCCCAACTCTGATTTCATAACCTGCTTCTCGTGCTTTTTTCTCTGTTAAACCAATGCTTGCAACCTGAGGTTGACAATATGTACAACCAGGAATGTTTGAATAATCAACACCGGGATGATGCAAGCCTGCAATTTGTTCAACACAAGCCATACCCTCTGCTGAAGCGACATGAGCAAGCCATGGTGGTCCATTCACATCACCGATTGCATAAATGTTAGGAACATTAGTCTGATACGTTTTCCTATCTACGACAATAAATGATTTTTCCGTTTTTATTTTAAGTTCTTCAAGTCCAAGATTTTCGATATTCCCCTGAACTCCAATTGCCACGAGAGCAATCTCGGCATTTAATATTTCTTCTTTGCCCTGTGAGTCAACTTTCACTTCAACACCATTTTTAGTTTTAGTTGTAGAAAGAACTTTTGTATTCGTTAATATTCTCATACCATTCTTGGTAAACTCTTTCTCGAGAGTTTTCGCAACTTCTTCGTCCTCCAGGGGAAGAATATGTGGCATCATTTCAATAAGGGTAATTCTTGTTCCAAGTTCGTTATAGAAATATGCAAATTCGACTCCAATTGCACCCGCTCCAATGATAATCATATCTTGGGGTTGTTTTTCAAGAATCATGGCCTCGGAGCTTGTTATAATATTTTTGCGATCAATTTCAATTCCTGGGATTTGCCTCGGTCGAGCACCTGTTGCGATTATTATATTTTTTGCTTTAATAGTTGATTTATTTCCAGATGTGTCTGTTATTTCAATTGTATTCCGATCGAGTAACTTACCATAACCATCATATTTATCGATTTTATTTTTTCTCATCAGAAATTCAACACCTTTTACAATTCGTGAAGAAACATCACGACTCCGTTTGATGATTTTTGAAAAATCAACAGAATATTCTTTAACATTAATTCCATATTCTGATGCTTTTTTTATCGTTTGTAAAACCTCAGCATTTTTAAGTAATGCTTTGGTAGGAATACACCCCCAGTTTAAACAAATTCCACCAAGTTTATCTTTTTCAATGATAGCTGTTTTAAATTTTAATTGAGCGGAACGAATTGCAGCGACATACCCGCCAGGTCCGCCACCAATTACTGCAATATCATATAATTGTTCAGCCATAATTTACCTTTTTTCCTTTAATTTAATTATACAATTCAGTTTTTTCAATGATGTTAATTGGGTGTTGACAGTTCACTGAATTAGATGACGCAAAATTCTTAAAGTTCTAAACATCTTAAAATTCTTTTCTTCGGATTAAATCAAATTCAATTCGTTTTACTGGATTTTTGAACCAAAAATCAATGCAATCGATTTACTCCTTAACACTTCCAAGTGTTAATCCAGAAATAAGATAACGACTTAACAGAATAAATAAAATTACAACAGGTATACTTACAATTAGAGATGCTGCTGAATAAAGTCCCCATTCTGTCGTCAAATTTGATTGGAAAGATTTTAATCCGATTGGTAAAGTGAATAAATTTCTATCCTGAAGTATTTGAGCTGCAACAATATATTCTGACCACGCAGACATGAACGAAAACAAAGCTGTGATGACCAGTGCTGGAGATGCAAGAGGCAATATAATTTTATAAAATGCCTGCCATCTCGTACAACCATCAATTCGAGCAGCTTCTTCAAGACTAAAGGGAATGGTGTCATAATAACCTTTCATCTGCCAGACACAAAAAGGTAAGGCAGTTGAAGAATAAACAATCACAATTCCAATGTAACTGTTCAATAACCCTAATTTCATCAACATGATATACATTGGTAGCAGAAGCATTGTAGCAGGAAACATTTGAGTTGTCATTATTCCAAGCATTGCAGATTTCTTACCGATAAATTTAAATCTTGATAGGGCATAACCTGCTGTAGATGCGAGAGCAACTCCAGTTATTGTAACAACAAAAGAAATAAAAGTGGAATTAAATATCCACCTTAAAAAATCTGTTTCAGTAAATAATTTTATATAAGATTCGAAAGTAGCGTCTTCAGGAATAATTTCCAGAGAAGTTGATAATAATTTATTCCCAGGTCTTAAAGAAACACTGAAAACATTTATGACAGGATAAAGTGTACCAATTGTGAAGAATATCATGAAAATAAAAATAAACCAGTTTACTACTCTACTTTCTCTCATTTCAATAAACCGATTCTGTTGCTCTTGTTCGTTTTAAGAAGGTTAAGCTCATAATCAAAAGAATGATGAAAATTATCATACTAAAAGCTGCAGCATATCCATATCGATAAAGATTGAATGCAGCTTTATAAACATATGAAACAAGAATATGAGTTTGATCAGAAGGTTCACCAGCATTACTAACAAGCCAGATAACATTCAAATTGTTAAATGTCCAGATAATTCCAAGTGTGATTGCAGGAATCATAACAGGTCGAATCAACGGAATGGTAATTTTTCTTAGCTTATCGAACCAATTAGCACCTTCAATTTCAGCAGCTTCATAAAGTTCGTGAGGAATACTTTGCAGTGCCCCTAATGCGATTACCATCATAAAAGGAAATCCCAACCAGATGTTTGTTATAATAACAGCGATAAAAGCTTCAAGTGGACTCTTGAGCCACTCAACAGGTGGAAGTGAAAGATACTTTGTCAAGATTAAGTTAATCGCGCCATATTCATAGTTAAACATTCCACGCCATGTTAACGCAACAATATATTGCGGTATTGCCCATGGCAATATTAACAAAGTTCTAAATATTGCTTTACCAGGAATTTTTCGATTTAGTAACAACGCAAGAGCTACACCGATTGTAACATGAAAGAAAACATTAACAACCGTCCAGATAACGGTCTTCAAAAAAACACTGTAGAAAATTGGTTCAGAAAAAACTCTGACATACTGATTAAGACCGATTACAGTCCAATCATTAATATGGCGCAAATTCATATTTGAAAAAGATAAAATTACATTGTATATAAATGGATAAATTATAACTAAAATCATGACCAGAAATGCAGGTAAAACTAAATAGTAAGCAAAACTATTTTTTGAAAAATCTTTGAAAAAAACTCGTATTGATTTTCGTGAGAGATACAGAGCAACTGCTAAGCCGACGAGAAAGAAAAAGATGAATATCAACTCAGCATATTCAGATGATACATCTTCATTCATTTCTTCTATCTTTTTTACTGCTTCCTCTTGCATTTTTTGAGCAGCAACCTCTGGTTTCAAAGCACCACCGAGCACAGCTTGGTAGTATGGTCGCATTGCATCCCACACGGCACGCATTTCGGAAATAATTGGCATTGGTTTGCCAAGTTCAATCTGTCGTTTTGAGTTAATCAATATCTCGTTCTGTGTTATAAATGGATCATCATAAAGTGCTTTGTGAGTAGGAAATGTATTTAGTTCTTTTGCTGTTTCAAGTTGCTGCTCAGGTGAAAGTAAAAACTCTAAAAGTTGTTTTATCACATCAAGTTTCTTGGGATCAACATTAGCATTAATTGAATACCCTTTTGCTGAAATCATTGGAGCAGCATAAAGTCCCGTCTCCTCTATCAAGGGTAATGGAGCAATTCCATAATCAATCCTTGCTTTGCCATAACTTGCCCAGCTCCAATCTCCATTGATAATCATTCCTGCACGACCTTCCTTAAAAAGAACATCTGCAACATCATAATCAGCTTCTCCAGGAATGATTTTATATTTATCCCTCAGATCGGCAATGAATTTAAGTCCTTTGACCATTGCTTCTGAATTAAGAGATGGATTATTTTTTTCATCGAAAACCCAGCCACCGTATCCAGTTAAAAATGGAATAAAGAAGAATGGTTCAGTATAATTCCAGACAAGTCCATATTGATCAATCTTTCCATCCCCATCAAGATCTCTGGTTATCTGTTTCCCTATTTCAATCAATTCTCTGTCAGTTTTTGGTGGTTTCTTCACAAGTTTTTTGTTATAGACTAAGGCTAAATGATTACCCAATTTATCTGCAATCATCCAGATATGTTCATTACTTTCGATTAATGCCTTCTCGTTGAATTGTTGGAGAAATTCATTGTTAAAAATAGTATCGAGTGGTAGAATAATATTCATTACTTCAAATGGGCCAACTTGATCCTGAGGACCATAAATTAGATCGGGTCCCTGCCCTGCGATTGCTGCAATAATAAAGCCACTCCTTAATTCCTCTGTCTCCTTATAAAGTTGTGTAATTTTTACCTCAGGATAAGATTTCATGAACTTATCTAATTGCCTTTGCAGAATTTCTCTCTCATCAACTCTCATCTGATGCCATATTACAATTTCCATCTTGTCTGATTTTTTACCACAACCTGAAAAGAAAATTATTCCTGATACTAATATTACTATCAGGTTTAGTTCAAATTTCCTTATTCTTAAAAATTTTCTCATAAAGGAAGAGTGATTCATTTCAATAATCCAATTTTAGAATTAAAACTTCATTAGGTTTAATTGAAAGGTTATTTAGATTAATTTTCTGTGAACATTTTTGATTCATTAGAAATTCACTTAGTGCAAAAATAAGATTTGTCGATTTGATTTTTTTGTTGATAAGAAGTTTAATATTTGAAATTTCTTTACTCGATAAATTCAGAATAACAAGTACATTTTCTTTTTTATATTTTCTTACATAAGCATGAACTTCTTGATAATTTGTTGAGATGAATTCAAGACTATTTGATTTTGAGTTAAAAGGTCTCGAGAGTGATTTATAATTTTTTCTCAGTTTAATGAGAGTTTTATAAAGATTGAAAATCAAATTTCGTTCATGATCATTCCATGTCATTTTTTGTCTTACATTCTCGGGAGGGGTTTTTCCCTTAAGACCGATTTCATCTCCATAATAAATCATTGGTGTTCCTGGAAGTGTGAACAATAACACCATACTTTTGAAATACTTCAAAGTATCTTCATCGAATAGAGATAATGCTCTGTGATTATCATGATTACTTAAAAATCTTAACATCTGAAAATTAGCAGGATAACTTCTTTTTTGTTGAATTAGAGTTTTTTTAATTGCATCTAAATCAATTCCATCAAAAAATTTTTGAAATGCATAATAAATTGGATAGTCAAAAAGCATATCGAACTCATCTTCGAAAAATGGAATTAGATAGTTAATTCCATCCCAAACTTCACCGAGAATTAAAAAATCTTGTCTGATTTTTTTGACTTCTTTTCGTAATCGACTCCAGAACGAGTGCGGAATTTCTTTTGCTGCGTCACATCGGATGCCATCAATACCATCATCAAAATTCCCATCTTTATTTGGATCCATCCAGAACTTAACAAAATCTATAAAATAATTTTGAACTTCCTCATTTTCGAAGTTAAACTTTGGCATATCGATTTCAATTCCGAAATGTTTCCATTTTGAATTCATACTATCTGTAAATTGAAACCAGTTAGAATATTTTGATGATGGATTATTCCTGGCATCTCTGAAATAAACAAATGCCGTATCACAATGATTTATAACTATATCTTTAATAACTCTGATATTTTTTCTCTTACACTCCCTTAATACATCTAGATAATCCTCAAAGGTACCATAGTCCTTTTCAATTGAATAATAATCTATCACATTGTAACCATGTTCTTTAGAACTTTCATTAATCGGCATAAACCAGATTACATTTACACCAAGATTCTTAAGGTAATCTAATTTTTCCTTAACCCCACGTAAATCTCCAATCCCATCATCATCTGAATCGAAAAAAGTACGAACAAAAATTTCATAAACAATTGCGCTATCATAAAATTCAGGGGTAAAAATTTTAGCTTTATATCTATCAAGAAAGAACTTTGTCAGAAATCCATCATTCCGATTACCATTCTTATCTGAAAACTTTATCAATACTTTATGCTCACCTTCTTCTAAGTTTTTCGGAAGTTTGATTCTTAAAAAATTCTTTTTTTCATAAAAAGCATGGGAGATTTTTCTTCCGTCGAGAAAACATTCTATTGAATGTTTATCAATTTTGGCATAAGGACTTATAAGTTGACATGTAAAATCGTACAATTTTGTTATTCTTTTCCCATTGGGAGGAGTTACATTGATTACATATGGTTTACCAAATCCAGTGGGAATGATAATCCCATTACGCCATTCATCTTCAGTTACATCGGGAGCATTTGGATCCGTTACCCAGATTGAATCATTAATCACAAATTTGTAATGATATTCAACTCCTTCTTTCAATGGAATATCAACATACCAGATTTTGTTTAATGTATCGAAAGTCATAAGATATTGATTTTTAATCCAGTTATTGAAAGAACCAGCAACAGAAATTGATCTGATTTCTTCAGGTCTGATATTTTTCAATTCCTTGACATCCGCAGATTTTAATGTAGAAGACGAGAAGATAAATCTTGTACCCTTCTCAACGGGATGAGGTGAAAGAAAATTTCTTGATTGTGATAGTAAAGCAATATTGAAGATTAAGAGAATTAGAAAAAGTGTTCTCATAGTGATTGTTTTTTCAAATATAAAGATATTGTTAAATCTAATCAGCAAAATTTTAATAATGATAAAATCTTCTAGATTCTAACTGAATTCCTTCCTTAAGACTTTTTAGAGATAAATCAATTAGTTTTCGTAATTTTTTCACAAATCCCGGTAAAAAATATGATTCTATAAGTACTGAATTTTACCGAGAAGATTTTACATTCTAATTTTTCATTCATTGTTTGATCACTAAAACAGGTCTAACTAAATTTTTGCATGTTAATTAACATAAGCAGATTAAGTAATCACAAATTGTTAAAAAAAATTTTTTCCCATTATTGATTTTACTTTATAATGTTTTTAAGTTTGCAACGCAATGAATCAGGTATCAGAAGAAAGAACTTTAGTAACAAATAAAAGAGCTGAGCACGATTATTTCATCTTGAATCGATACGAGGCCGGTATTGCTCTCAAAGGTACAGAAGTCAAGTCCCTTCGACAGGGAAAAGCAAATTTTATTGATGCATATGTAGACTTCATAAATGGTGAAGCTTACCTTGTCAATATGCATATAAGTGAATACACTCAGGCAAATAGATTTAATCATGAAGAAAAACGGAAAAGAAAATTACTTCTTAAAAAAAATGAAATATTAAAATTACAACAAAAAGTTAAAGAGAAGGGATTAACTGTAATTCCTCTTAGAGCTTATATAAAGAATGGCAAAATCAAAATTGAAATTGCCCTCGCAAGAGGAAAAAAAGTATATGATAAACGTGATTCAATAGCTGAGAAAGATTTAAAACGAGAGTTAGAAAGGAAGTACAAGATAAATTGAAAAAGAAATTCCCTCCACTGAATGAACAACTAGATTTAATTCAAAGAGGCGTTGACGAAATAATTCCAATCGAAGAATTGGAATTGAAAATCAAAAAATCAATCGAAACCGGAATTCCGCTCAATGTAAAATTAGGAGCTGATCCGAGTCGCCCTGATCTCCATCTCGGTCATACAGTGGTGCTTAAAAAGCTACGACACTTTCAAGATTTAGGTCATCAAGCTATTTTAATCATTGGTGATTTTACAGGAATGATTGGAGATCCAACAGGTAGAAGTAAAACTCGTCCTCCCCTGACATTGGAAGAAACTCGTGAATTTGGACGTACTTACTTTGAACAAGCTTCGAAAGTTATCAATGGAAAAACAGCAAAAATTGTCTATAATTCCGAATGGCTTGCAAAAATGACTTTTGAAGATGTCATAAAACTTGCTTCGAAATATACCGTTGCAAGAATGTTAGAGCGTGATGACTTCGAGAAACGATATCGAAATGGTGAACCGATAAGCATACACGAATTTCTTTACCCACTTGCACAGGCAATGGATTCAGTAGCAATTAAAGCTGATGTTGAATTAGGTGGTACAGATCAAAAATTTAATTTGCTTGTTGGCAGAGATATTCAACGAGAGTATGGACAGGAACCACAGGTAATTCTTACGATGCCAATTCTACCAGGTACGGATGGCGTGGAAAAAATGAGCAAATCTCTTGACAACTACATTGGAATCTCAGAACCACCAAATGAAATTTATGGCAAGACGATGTCAATTCCTGATAATTTGATCTATACTTATTTCGAACTTGTAACCGATACGAGCAAAGAAGAGCTCCTGTTAATAAAAAAACAACTTAGTGATCCTTCAATTAATCCAAGAGATTTAAAAAGACAACTTGCTCGTAAAATTGTAGAAGAGTACTATTCTCAAGAAGCTGCTCTACAAGCAGAAGAGAATTTCGATAGAATTTTTGTTAGAAAAGAAATTCCTGATGATGTTATTGAAGTTGAGGTTAGTTTAGAGCATATTCAGAATGTGGTAAGTTTATTAAGAGCCATTGGAGCTGCACCTTCCAATAGCGAAGCACGAAGATTGGTTGAACAAGGTGGTGTTTCGCTCAATGGTGAAAAACTTTCGAATCCTAATTCGTTACCAAATATTCAAAATGATTCTGTTTTAAAAGTCGGAAAAAGAAAGTTTTATAAATTAAAAATCAAATAAAGGAGGTGATGAAAATTGTTTGTCCCAACTAAGGTATTTTTCACAAAAGGTGTTGGAAGACACCGTGAGTATCTCCAATCATTTGAGCTCGCACTCAGAAGTGCTGGTATTGAAAAATGCAATCTTGTGTCCGTTTCAAGTATTTATCCCCCTGGATGTAAGCGAATCCCTGTCCAGGAAGGATTAAAATTATTACAACCCGGTCAGATAACTTTCTGTGTTATGGCAAGGAATTCGACAAATGAACCGAATAGATTAATTGCTGCTTCTATTGGGGTCGCCATTCCGGCAGATGAAAGTCATTACGGATATCTTTCTGAACATCACCCATACGGTGAAACTGACTCGAAAGCCGGTGAATATGCCGAAGATTTAGCAGCTACAATGTTAGCAACAACACTTGGAATCGATTTCGATCCAGAGATTGCATGGAGCGATAGAGAAAACATTTACAAAATGTCAGGAAAAATCATTCGTACATTTAATATTACACAATCTGCTGAAGGTGATAAAAACGGACTCTGGACAACTGTAGTAGCGGCTGCTATTTTCTTACCCTGAAAACTTTTACCAAAAGCTGGAATACTAATCCAACTAGTATTCCAGCTATCATTGGTTCAATCTGGGTATTTATTAATTCAATATATCTCAACACAAAAATCATAATCGATACAAAACTCACTAAAACAATTTGTATCAATATCAAATACTCACTTAATCTCCATTTTTCAAAATAAGCTCCGATGACAGGAAGAAGTAAACCTGGAATGAACAACGAACCCAATGTATACCATAAATCAATCACGGAAGGAATCAGAATCGCGAAAAATACTGCGATGATAATTGTAATTCCAAGACCAATTCTAACAAAAAAAATTTCCTTATTACTTGACTTGATGAAGTGCCGTAAAAAGTCGTTTCCAAATGTTTGTGCACTTATGAAGGTATAACTATTCAATGTAGAAATGATAGTTGCAAGTATCGCGGTGATAAAAAATCCTTTTAGAACAGGCGGTAGAATTTTATCAGCGTAAATTAAATAGGAATAAACAGGATTTTCGAGATCGGGAAGTGAAGCCCGGGCGAATAATCCTGTTGAAACCGTCAAGAAATCAAAAACAAGCCAGCAACAAACAGATATAATTATTCCCCAAAAAGCAACATTTTCATTTTTTGCTGCATAACTTCTCTGATGAAAACCGGGATCCACAAAGGTCCACAATCCTATTAAAAACCAAACAAGAAAATAACCAAAAGAAATATTACCAAAAGGGATTAATAATTTTTGAGGTAAAGTGTTTTTTAAATACCCGAATGAGCCGTAATAATTCAAACTAAAAAACAAGAGAATAAAAAATCCAGCGAACATTAAAAGAAATTGATAAATATCAGTATAAATATCAGAACGATAACCAGCAAAAAATAAGTAGATACTTGAAAGAAACATTCCGATCAAAATTCCTGCCCATAGTGGAATATTGAAAAAAAGCTCAAATAAAATTCCTACCATAAGTGCATATGGTGCTGGAGAAACAATCATGTATATAAAAAACGAAGAAATCAATGCGATTTTTTTACCGTATATCTGTTCAATTCGTTCGGGAATTGTTGTAAGATTTGTTGCACGAATTTTTCTCGCAAAGAGAAAAGCAAAGAGAATCGCGAAGATGTAATATGGAAGACCCTGAGTTAACCATGAATCAATACCAAATCTATATGTAAATTCCCCCACCCCAAGAATTCCACCATACCATGTAGCAACAGTCACCATTACAAACATAGGTAATGACAAACTTCTTCCAGCGAGCAAAAAATCCTCTTTATTTTTATTTAATTTTTTCTTGGGTTTGAATCCGATGTAGAGTAGGACGATCGTATATGCAATAATTATCAGTAAATCATAGAATGTGAGGTTAATCATATTTCAAAAAATTCTTTGTCGAGCGAATCAGTAGAGCAAAACCATTGCTGACTGAAATTTCAAAATAATCAGCGATTGAAACATTACTGGTACTTTCTCTTTGTCCAAACATTAAACTTTCATTATTCAAAGGATATTTTAATTTTCTGGTAGTAATTCTTACTCCTGGATCAAAACATAATAAACTCACCACTTCACCACGAAAAGACGAAAATCTCTTTGTCCCAGTAATCAGTTCAATAACTGAATTATTCTCAATCATGAAAATCTTAAATGCATCAGCAAATTTTAACGCATTTGAAATATTACTCAAAGCATGATCGAATCGTTTTCCTGTGAATCCAGCAATAAAGATTTGTGAAAATTTTAATTTCTTACAGAGCTTCAGAGCTTTCTCTAAATCAGTATCATTTTGACGAGAAATCTTAAATATTTTAGTTCCACTTGATTGAAAAAATTTTAGAATATCAGTTTTAATCGAATCGAGGTCACCAATAATGAGTTCAGGAGATTCACCCAATTCATAGAGATAGTTGGAACCTCCATCAGCTGCAATTAGATGAGCTTGAAATTTTACTTTAATCTTTTGAAGAATATTCTTACGAATAGGTGAACCATTACAGAAAATAATTGCTGTTTTCATCTGGGATTGAATTTTAGAGAAGAAAAAAATAAAAGGCGGTAACGATTACCGCCATATTGAATTATTGTTGACTTTCTGCTTCAGAAGATTGAGTTCCTTCATCAGAACCTTCTTTCTTCTGTGCTTTCCTTTCCAATCTAACTCTCTGGATTTCATTACGAAGTTCCTGAGCCATTCGTCTCAAATCTTGTAGAGATTTACGCAACCTTGTACCTGCTGCGTTTTTCCCTTTATCAAAAAACTTTTCATAATCGCTCCTCATTGAATCAATAAAATTTTTCATTTCGTCTAATTTGTTCATAATATCCTCCAATTATTTTTGTTATTTATTAATTGTACTAATATAAAGATAAAATTCAACACAACAATCTGTATTAATCACCAACTTTTTAATTTCTTGATGCTTTTATTATGTAAATCAATCAATATTGTCATCATTTCTGGTAATTTTTTGTATAACCTTTTATGAGCTCTCTTTTTTCTTTTTGCGAGAGCGTAGGAAGTAATAATTGGCATTGCTATAGTTGAATCAAGATAACATACTACAGAATCGGGCAGTTTTTGTGGGTCGACTTTTCCCCAGCTTACCGCTTCCGATGGAGTTGCGCCGGATAGTCCTCCTGTATCTGGACGTGCATCTGTAACCTGTAAGAAATAATCGTGCCCTTTTTCATCTATAGCAAGAACTTCCTGTATTTGTGGTTCAGTTTGAAGCATAAAATTTTTAGGTGAACCACCACCAAAAATCAGTACACCGCTCTTACCACCATTGATTTTTGCATTTAATACTATCGCAGCAGTCTCATTCACATCACGATTCACATCGAACTTAAATTTATTTCCATGAAGAGCCATTGCTGCTACATTCATTCCGATCGATGAATCACCTGGAGATGAAGTATAAATCGGCACATCAAATAGATAAGCATTCGATAAAACCGAATGATGAGGTAATCCAAGAGCTTTCTCTCTTTCGTATACAAACTTGCCAAGGTGATAATGAAACTCAGCCGTACTCATCTCTCGTTGAAATATTTCACTTTTCAATACTTTTCGATAAAAAGCATCGGTCGAGAGGAGTACTTTATAATCAAAAAGAATATCATAGATTCTAACCACACCCTTCTCTCTTAAATCTCTATCGTCAACAAAAGGTGAACCTTTATGGAGACTTGAACCAAGACCGAAATGTGTATCGTGATAAAGATTAGCTCCAGTACTTACAATCCAATCCACAAAACCAGCTTTTATTAACGGAACTATACATGTTCCCCCTAAACCAGCAGGTGTCAACGCTCCCGTTAAACTCATTCCAATTGTAACATCTTCTTCTAACATTTTTTCCGTGAATAATCTACATGCGTCAGAAAGTCTACCAGCATTATATGCTTGAAAGTAATTTTCAACAAGTTCAACGACACCTACATTAGGTTTAATTGGATTTGTATTGATTTTTTTCCCGGATAAATATCTATGTTTCGACATTTTCACACTATTATTAATTTTTTTATTCGCAATATAATTTTTTGAGCTCGATTATGAGAAATGAATCTGATTTTGCAAAAGTATGATTCGAAACTCAAGACGATCAGAATTTAATCTTATAAATTTCTTGTTTAACTTTGGTATCCATTACCAATCACAAACTCTCGGCAACTATTTCGGCAATATCCTTCACCTGTACCGTATCAGTCACTTCTTTAGCTTTAACGCCATCAGTTAACATGGTCATACAGAAAGGACAAGCAGTAGCGATAGTATTAATATCTAATGCAATAGCCTCTTCTGTTCTCTCAATATTAATTCTCTTACCTTCTTTCTCTTCGAGAAACATTCTACCACCTCCGGCACCGCAACAAAATCCTCTATCGAATGAACGTGGCATTTCTTTTATTTTAATTCCATTTATTCGACTTAAAGACTCTCGTGGAGCAGTGTAAATATCATTATATCTGCCAAGGTAACATGAATCGTGATATGTCAAGTTTAAATCTAAATTATTTTCTTGTTTTAATAATCCATCCATAAGTAGCTGTGAAATTAATTCTGTGTGATGAATAACTTCATAATTTCCTCCGAACCTAGGGTATTCGTTCTTGAGTGAATGGAAGCAATGCGGACATGCCGTGATAATTTTTTTCACACCATATCTTTCGAGAGTTTGAATATTTTCATTAATTAGCATCTGAGCTAAGTATTCATTCCCCAATCTTCGTGCAGCATCACCATTACATTTTTCTTCATTACCGAGAATCTTAAATTCAATGCCTGCCTTCTTAAGAATTTTTACAATTGAACGACTTACTTTTTTATATCTTTCATCAAAAGCACCGGCACAACCAACCCAGAAAAGAAGTTCAGGAGAATTATCCTGCGAAGCAATTTTTACATCAAGTCCTTCTGCCCATGCAGCTCTTTCAGTATAACTAAATGCCCACGGTGTAAAGTTGGTTTCTAAATTTCTGAATACTACATTAAGTTCACTCGGAAAATTAGCTTCTGTAAGTACCATTCCTCTTCTTAAATCAACAATGGTATCGACATGTTCAATTAACACAGGACATTCCGTTACACATGCGTTACAAGTTGTACATGCCCAGATTTCTTCATCTGAGATATAATTATGTAATAATGTTTTTTCCTTTAACCCTTCTTGCTCAGAATGAAAAGTTAAATCATGTAATCTCTGTCTAACATCCATTATAATTTTTCTTGGCGATAATTTTTTACCTGTAAAATTCGCAGGACAGGCAGCAGTACATCTCCCACATTCAGTACATGTATAACTATCAAAAAGTTGTTTCCATGAAAGATGCTCGACATCAAGAGCACCATAAGTAGTGACAGATTCATCTTCAAAATTTAATGGTTTCAATGTGTTTTTTTCAGGTTTTAATCTTGCAAAGAATACATTCGGTATAGAAGTAATAACATGAAAATGCTTAGAATAAGGTAAGTAATTCAAAAAAATTAAAATCGCTATGTTGTGGATCCACCAGAAATACTCGAATGTTATGTAACTTTTATTAATGGAGAAAGATTCTCTTAAGAAATCACTAATAAATCGAGAAGCATAATAATCAGAATGATAATTATGAATATTTTGACCAAACATGGAAAGTATTATAATGGAGATTAGTGCTAAAATAAATCCAGCATCAAGATTGCCATCTTTTTCTGAATGAAGACGTGGAACTTTGATAATGAATCTTCTTAATAAAGCAACAAACACTCCCAGAAGTACTAGGATCCCAAAAATTTCTTGAGTAATTGTAATTAAAGAGTAAAGACCCTTTAAAAAATTAAATGAAAATGCTGGTGAAAAACCCTGAATAAATGATTCGATTACTACAATTAACAGAACACAAAACCCCCAAAAGATAAAAGCGTGCATTAACCCCGCAATTGGTTCTCTTAAAAGTTTGGATTGTGCGAGAGCAACAATAAAAACATTCTTTAATCTTTCACCGATTCTATCAAATCGATATTCAGATTTTCCAATCAATAAACTTTTATAGATTTTTCTGAGTGATCTTATAAATATTGTTAAAGCTAAAATTAAAACAAGTGAGAAAATCATTATTCTCATAAAAACCTCAATTTTGATTTAAATGCTTTATTAGAAAATCAATTGTTCGAGCTTTAACTTGTTCGAATTGCGGGTTTGAGCCTTCGTATGGATGAACAATATTGAAGGTATGACCTGCCGAATTGATGATTATGAGTTCTGTTCTGTTATTATTACTCGCGTTGTAAAGCTGATAGGCTTCCGAAACTGGAACAGTTAAATCCTGATCACCATGAATAATTAAAATTGGTAGTTCAATTGAACTTATACAATTAAGCAGATTAAATCTTTCGCGATTATTTTCGTAATCATCCAATAGTAAACGATTCAGTCTTAATGTTTGACCTGTTCTTGTATTTGTAACTTCAAGATAACCTTGTGCTCTCCACAACTCAACTTGTTTCTTTGAATATCTTTCAAAAGTCGCAATACTACCCCATAAAACTAAAGCGGAGAGATTTTTATTCCTATCAAACTTTTTCGATTCAGATGCAACAATTAATCCAATTGCACCACCTCTTGAATGACCAATCAATCCAATCTTATTTCTAGAACCATCAAAACCAAATCCACCAGTGTTATAAAATTGAATCAATTCATCCAGTTCAGAAACTTCAAGAGAGATCGTATTATTTGCAAATTTATCGAGTTCAGTAATTGTGAAAGGGTCATCCCCAATACCATTATGTGAAAAATTGAAAGTAACAACAAAGAAACCATTATCTGCCAATTCTTCCGAAAAAAATGGGACATAACCCCAATCTTTAAATCCCTTGAAACCGTGAATTATAAAAATCGCTGGAAGATTTTCCGGTGATGATTTATAGAAAAATGTTCCACGAATTAAGTTTCCTTGCGAGGTTCGATATGTGAAATTTTTCTTCATCTCAAATCATTTTAACATTAGTTCAAATTTAAAGATGTTTTTAGAAATTCAAGCAAGTTTAGCTGTATAAAATCAATCTGATATACTGCATTGCAAAAACTCAAAAATTTTTATTAATATAATTTCAATCTTTTCATTCACTTTTAGATTATTATTAAACCCATAAGGGGAGAATATCTATCATACCATGAGAGTTTTTAAGTAGTATTTAGAATTCAAATGCGAAAAAATTTAGTATGTGGATGCTATCCAACCTATGAATGTAACCATAAAAATATTTATTACACACATTTGAATCCTTTTTCAAGTAAATCAAAGTAGGAAGTAAATTAAATTATTTTAATGAATGTTCTGGTTTGATTCTATTTTCTTATTGAATTTAAACAAAACTTCACTTATTATTACAAAAAAAGATTTGGATTATGGACCAAAAGGCAAAAATCCTATACATTGAAAATAATATTGACACACAGGAATTAGTAAAAATCTTTCTCCATCAATTAGCAGAGGTCGATTGCGCTATTCATGCAGAGAACATCTTACAACTGTTATCTGAAAAAAATTACGATTTAATTCTGCTTGATATAAATTTACCAGGAAGAATTGATGGTACAGATGCAATTAAACTAATTCGAAGAGATGAGCGATTTAAGGATATCCCTATTATCGCGGTCACTGCTTATGCAATGATTGGTGATAGAGAAAAATTCCTGAAACTCGGTTGTAATGAGTACATTTCAAAACCATTTTTCAGAGAAGAATTACAAACAAAAGTTCAAAATATTCTCAACGAAAAACTTCAAAAAAAATCCTGATGTCAATCAAGAGAATTAGAACGGCAAATAAAATTTTCAATTTTTTTATATTCGCTTTGTGAGTAAAATTTGCTCCCCATCTTGCTGAAATCATTGTCCCGATACCGGCTGGAAATCCTGCTAACAAGAAAACATACCCGAGTGTCAATGGATAATTCAAATCTGTTCTTATCCCGCTATAAATATAAGAGATAACTGCTGAGAATGCAGAGAAAACAATTATAAGATTACTTGTACCAATTGAAGTCTTAAATCTCACTTTAAATAAATAGTGTAATACTGGAACTGCGATTATTCCTCCTCCAATTCCAGCAAATGCAGACAAAGAACCAACTAAAATACCAAGAAATGGAGCAATCAGGTATGAATATTTCCACATTTGATTTTCATGATTATCTCTTTCAGTTTGATCAGTAAATAGTCTGATGGAAACTAAGATCAAAATAGAGGCAAAAATCAGTTTCAAAGTTCTCGCATCGAGTTTAACTGCCAGAAGGGAAAGAAAAAATCCAGATATAATTGCAAACAGTCCTACAATAATTCCTAATTTCACATCAATATTTTTATTTTTCATATGAGTAAATGCACCAGTACTCGATGCCAGTACAGAAGCAAATAAACTACTTCCTATAGCAAATTTTGGAATTAATTCAGATGGAAATCCATGAAAAGAAAACAAGAATAAAAAAGATGGTACCATAACAACACCGCCACCAATTCCAAAAGCACCAGCGACAAAACCAACCAGAATTCCAAGAAGAAGATAACCAAATATTATTAAGATGATCATTTAAATCCTAAAAATCTGTGATAGACTGTTTTATTCTTCAAGATGAAGATTGCAGCTCTGACATCTTCATCAAACTTTTTAAGAATATCAATTTTCAATGCACTATTATTCAATTGATTTGCTATTTCACTCAAGAGATATTTATATATTTCCTCTTCATTTTTCATAATTTCATCTTTAAGATTCACGATGAGTTTACTCCTCAGATTTTTAAGTTCGTTCAATTGTGATTTTTTTGTTGATGATGAATCCAAATGTGTAATTAAATCGTCAAACATTTTAATGTACGATGGTTGATAATTGAATTGTGTATTTTCAAGATATTCAGTAAAATCATTTACTATTTTATTTTTATTTAAATTTTCTAATCCGCTGACTGTCTTATCAGCCCATCTTTCTGAAACATATTTGAAAAACATTCCCTTTTTTAATAACTCAGTTACAATTTCTGATTGACCATTGTGTTTGACGATTGTGTCTGGAGTTACACCACCATCTCCATAAACTATTCGATTATTTTTCGTGTAAAATATTTTTGCTGAATCTGCTCGATGTTTAATTACATCCTTTCGTTGAAATAGATAATCGGGCTTTTGAATGCAACGACCACTAGGCGTATAATATCTTGAGGTAGTTAATTTTAAACTTGCGTCGAACGGTAAATTTATTAATGTCTGAACCAATCCTTTCCCAAATGACTTATTCCCGATAATAATTCCCCTATCAAGGTCCTGAATTGTTCCTGCAACAATTTCACTGGCACTCGCTGAGTTCTGATCGATTAAAATAACCAGAGGTAAATTACCAAGTTGTGGAGTTGAATGAGAATAGAATTCTTGTTTTGATTCTTCACTTCTTCCTTTTGTAAATAATAACAATTCACCTTTTGGAACAAAAAATTCTAACAGTTCGATCGCACTCTGCAGCAAACCTCCAGGATTACTTCGTAAATCAAGAATTAATCCTTTGATTACACCTTTCGCTTTTGATTCTTTTATCTTTTCATAAAATTCTTCGGCAGCTCGTTTTGAAAAACGATCAAGTTTAACATAAAAAATTCCGTCTGTTTCGGGTATGTAACTTGCGAATGAAATATTCTGAACTTTTATTTCTTCTCTAATTAAATGAAACTCGAGAATTTTGTTTTCTCCGGGTCTTTTAATCTTTAGTTTCACTTCGGTACCAGGCTCACCCCGTACTTTTGTAGTTAGATTTTTAACATTTTGAGGATTAACTTCTTCATTATCGATAGCCATTATAACATCACCTACTCTAATTCCCTGTCTTTGTGCAGCATAACCTGGCATGACTTCCATCACAACTAATTCATCTCCTCGTACATCAATTAAGATCCCTATTCCTCCATACTTACCCGTGGTAAGTAAATCGATTTCTGCTCTTTCACTACCGTCGAAGAAATTTGAAAATGGATCAAGAGCTTCCAGCATTCCATTTATACCTCTCTTCATCAATTCTTTTGGTGAAACATCATCAACATAATTCGAAACCACTTCCCGGTATGTCGAACCAAATATTTCAATACTACGCATAATTTCAAAGTACTCATCTTGAGTCAGGAAAAATCCTGTTCCTGAAAGAATCAATATTATCAAAAGAATATAAACTCGTTTCATCATAACCCCTTTAAACTTATTAATTTATCTATGAATATCTGGACAATTTTTTGATGAATTTGCTCAGGGCTTCCTACTCCGTTTATCACAACGAATCTTTCTGGTTCTTTCTGTTGAATTAATAGATATCCCTGACGAACCTTTTCAAAAAAATCCTTTCCCATCGATTCAATTCTATCTGCTGAAATGTTAAGTAATTGTTTCCTTCTCTGGGATTCTTCAAAGGGTATATCAAGAAAGAAAGTTAAATCCGGGAGACAATCATTTATGGCAATACGATGGATTGCATAGACATCCTCAAGATTTATATTTCTACCAACTCCCTGATATGCTGTGGTCGAGTCGTGAAACCTATCAGAAATAACTATATAACCCTCATTTAGTTTTGGTAGTATAACTTCCCGAACAAGTTGTGCACGACTCGCTGAGAAAAGTAGTATTTCACATTCCCTCACCATCTTGAAATTATCTTTTGATAAAAGAATCCTCCGAATTTCTTCAGAGACCTGCGTTCCTCCCGGCTCACGAACAACTACAACCTTAAAGTTCTGTTCAATCAAATATTTCTCTAAGAGTTTTACCTGTGTTGATTTACCTGATGCGTCGATACCTTCAAAAGAGATGAACATAATTTTACTTTCTTATAATTAGTTTGAATTGTTTCGGAAAATACTCTAATACTTTTATACCATAAGGTAGAATAAATTCAGGTTCTACATCTTTATCTAATTTATCATAGTATTTCTGGTAATCAATATAAACTTTGATCGAATCAGTTTGCAATGAACCAAGTATATTAATTCCACCACGCAATTTTAAATCAATTAATGATGGGAAAATAATAATTTCTTTCTCTTTTGGTGTATTCATTAACTCTACCGGCACCTTTTCAAAGGAACGATCTACTATTTGTTGTACATCAAAACTAATTTTTACTTTTTTAGTATCATAAATTAAGAGATTACTGAGAGTATCAACGATTGATGTTTCAATTTCAGTGAATTCAGATAAATTTTCCAGAACCACTAATTTTGTTGGAAGTGAGTCTATCCTTGAAAGAATTTTTTTTGTTCCTCGTATCGTAATAGTTTCAGGTTCAATGAAAATTGGAGTGACAATATCGTAACCCTCTTTTAAAGAATAAATGATTCTCGGATATATTTTTACTTTTTTTTCTTCTGGAAAATCAAAAGTAAAATTTATGATTGATGGTCTGATTTCTATAATCCTGACAGCTGTAGAAAAATGTAATTGTTCATTAGTGATTGTAGAGGTATTGAAAGCAAGGTTCTCAACTGGTTTTGAAAAATTTAGAGTTAATTTGGGAGTACGAAATAGCTTTATTCCAAGAATTTCCCAACCGGTTGTTCTAATCTTTACTTCCAATTTTTCTGGAATATTCCCTTCAATTGCAAAATTATCAGGAACTTTGATCTCTAATGGAACAGATAAATCGATTACATATTCTTCACTGAGTGTAATCGAACTCCAGAAAAATAATGCTATCAATACAAATACAAAAAAGGATAAGATTCGTTTATTCATACAAAAAAACTCCACAAGTAGTGGAGTCTAAAAAGTTCTTTATATAAAACTTATTAAACATCAGATTAAATCTTTAAATAAATTCAGAAGGGTAGCTTTATTCGCTTTTGAAATCTCCCTACCGAAAATTGGAAACCCTTTCGTTCTACGGGCAAGCCGTCTTAGTTCTTCGACAGTTTTAGCTTCGAGTTCTTCGTAATTCAAAGATTTCGGATCAATTTCTTCTTGTGAATCGTTAACGGTTGAAAATAAATCGGGTTCGCTTTTCTTAGGTCGACCTCGTTTAGATGTTTTTTTAATTCCACTATCCTTCAAATCAGGTTCAGAATCTATGGTAGCGTGATCAAAAATGACAAGATCAGTCTGTTCATCTGGTCTTGGGATAACATGAACCGAGATTAACTGACCAACACGTTGAGCAGCTGCAGCACCTGCATCAACAGCAGCTTTCACTGCAGCTGTCTCACCCATAATTTTAATCGTGACCAAACCGCCCTTTGCATATTCCTTTCCAATTAATTTTACATTAGCGGTTTTAGTCATTGCATCGGCAGCTTCTATTGCTCCGACCAATCCTTTGGTTTCAATGAGTCCTAATGCTAATTCCATTGATTATTGCTTTGGTCTTTTTGGAAGAATTAATTCAACATCGGCATGAGGTCTTGGAATGACATGAACTGATACAAGTTCGCCAACTCGTTGAGCAGCAGCAGCGCCGGCATCTGTTGCAGCTTTCACTGCTCCCACATCACCGCGAACCATTACGGTGACATAACCGCCACCGATAACTTCTTTACCAATTAGTTCAACTTTCGCGGCTTTGACCATTGCGTCTGCCGCTTCGATCGCACCAACTAATCCTTTGGTTTCGATCATTCCGAGTGCGTCTAATGTCATATTTTTATGCTCCATATTTTTTTGTAAAAATAATTCAGTTTTTATTCTTTGTCAATTATTTTTTTATTTCTTATACTTTGAGTAATCTCAACTCAGTTTTATGTTTCTGAAACGTAAATGAGTATTAATGAAGCTTTTCTAATTCAAAAATAACAAAACCTAATGAATCTATATCAATTATTCGATCAGCTGGTCTACCCATTCTCTCTTCATCGATTGTAAATTTCCGTCCTACCGAATTTGTTAAATCAATCCAATAATCTTTCAGTTCATTGATAAAATTTAAATCAATCGATCTTTTGTTTTTATCAAAATTGAATATACCAAGAATTCCTTTTTCAGAAGAAATATTCATAAATATTAAGACATTCTCATCATATCTAATAGGAATAATTCTACCTAAACTCAACCATGGATTTCTTTTCCTTAATTCAATTAATTTTTTTGTTACCTGAAAGTGTTCATTTTTCAATAAATACTTGTCCCAATCTATTTCTGTTTTTTCAAAAAGTGATGAAAAATATTTTTCTCCGATTTCTTGCCCCGCATGAACAAGTGGAACTCCATTCAATACAAAAACAATTCCTTCCGTAATCAGTGAACCATCATAACCAAAAATATTTGCAGCTCGAATTTTATCGTGATTCTCATTAAATCTCATGCGGAGTGAATTCTTTGGAAAAGTATAATTTTCGAGTTTGATAGAGTTAAGTAATTGCTGTGGTGACCTCTCACCATTGAGAATTGGATTGAATAGATCATAAATGTTCCAAGAATAAGTCATATCAAATGCTTTTAGATGGTGTTCAGGTAATGTGCCTTCAGATAACCAAAATTGAGGTTTGATTCTTTCAAGTTCTTCTCGTGCCTGCTCCCAAAAATCGAGTGGGACCAGTTCGCTCACATCAAATCGAAATCCATCAACATCAAATTCATTTACCCAATATTTTAACACCTCAATCATATAATTTCTCAATTCTTTATTATCATAATTGAAATCGACTACATCAGTCCAATCTGAATTAGGAGGGATCATTTTCCCCGACTCATCTTTGGTGAACCAGTGCGAATATTTTTTAACAAGTTCATTATCCCATGCACAGTGATTAAGTACCATGTCAAGAATTACTTTCAATCCCAAACGATGAGCAGAATTAATTAATTCTTTTAAATCTTCCTTTGACCCATATTCTGGGTTCACATCGAAATAATCTCGTACAGAATAAGGACTACCTAAACTTCCTTTCCTATTTATTTTTCCTATAGGATGAATTGGCATAAGCCAGAGGATATTCACACCCAACTCTTTTAGATATGGAAGTTTTTTGGTTATTGCCTTGAATGTCCCTTCTTTTGAAAAAGCTCGTGGAAAAATTTCATAAATTATTCCCTCTTTGACCCATTGAAGAGAAGTTCGAGCATATGATTTTGAATACTCTGTTTCAAATAATTCTTCTTCCTTTTCGTAATATTTGAGAAAACATGGTTTATAAATTCCACCTGGTCCACCATCATCATTTACGAGGATAGCTAAAAAATTTTTCCCTTCCTTTATCTTATCAGTAATATCAAAGTAAAATCTTTCGCTATAACCTTTATGTTCACCCACAAACTTTTCATTTAGCCAGATCACAGCATCATCGTCAACTCCTTCAAAAAATAGAGCTAATTTTTTCCCGTCTTGATAATGAAAATCAAATTCTCTGAAATACCAAATCCAACCATCATGTTCTGTTTTAATTTGAGTTTCAAAAAATCCTGGTACAATAATTTTTCCATCTGGTTTTATGGTTCCTACTTTGAACCATTCGAACCTTTTTCCAATTTTACTTTTATCCACTTTGTAAAACCATTCACCATCGAGATTGAGTTTTTGATTCATAATTTCACTATTACAATTTGCTACTATAAATAATAAAATTGTGAATACAATTTTAAAGATGATTTTTAATTTCATCTAGATACTCCTGTAAAATTATTCTGGCGGAAAATTGATCTATTAATCCTTTATCATGTCTCTTTTTCTTTTTTGTAACAGATTCGATAATTTGTTGTTGTGCAATGAATGAAGTTAATCGTTCATCTCTTTTTATTATTTCAATGTCTGTATATTTAGCAATTTCTGCGATAAATTGATCTACAAATTTACAAATCTCTGATTTCGTTCCGTTTATTTGCAGTGGATAACCCACAACAATTCTTTCCACATCATTTTTCTTTATTAATTCAAGAACTCGGGGGATTGAGCGTTTATCATTTTGAATTGTGGGAAGTGATGTGGCAAGAGTTTTCGTCGGATCCGAAATCGATAAACCAATTCTTTTCAAACCAAAATCGATTCCTAAAATTCTGCCCATATTCAATAATTCGTAACCTCGAACCGCTCGACGGTTTCAATACCGTTAATTTTTTTAAGTCGTTCGATTATTCGATTAAGATGATCTAAATTTTTCACATTTACACTCACGGTACCGTAGAAAATTGACCTGTGAGTTTGAAAGTTAACACTTTTTATGTTTGTATTCTGCGTGTTAACTATAGTCTGAGAAATCTCGCTTAACATTCCCGGTCTATCTTCGCCAACAATCTTAATTGCAGCAATAAAGAAATTTCCATCTGTATTGGGCCATTGAACATCAATTATTCTTCCTTCATGAAGTTTCATTAAACGTTCTAAATTCTTACAATTTTTTCTGTGAATTTTTATACCTTCACCTCTTGTAATAAATCCAAGAATTTCATCACCAGGAATTGGATTGCAGCATTTTGCGTAATTATGTAATACATCGAACTTATCGCCCGAAATTAATACACCACCGATTTGTTCACGAGCTTTATCAGCAAACTGATCAAAATTCAATTCCTCTTTATCTTCATGAATTATCTTTTCTGGTTCAGACTTACTTGTTAAAATTTCTTCAATATCGACTGAATTATCAGCTACTGCCTTATAGAATTCATTGAGATTATCGAATTTATATTTATGAATCAGCTTCAATAAGTCATCATTGTTAATATGAATTTTCAATTTCTTTAATACCTTAGAGACTAAAATCTTTCCTTCTTCTACTTTTTTGCTCTCTTCCTGACGAATCCACTTCCGTATTTCTTGTTTTGCTTTCGAAGTAACAACAAACTTTTCCCAGCTTTTATTTGGTGTCTGATTTTTTGAAGTCAATATCTCTACCTGATCCCCACTATTGAGTTTTGTATCGAGCGGAACAATTTTACCGTTTACTTTTGCTCCGATACAATGAAATCCAACTTTCGTATGAATCTGGAAAGCAAAATCTACTGGTGTTGCTCCTTTAGGTAATACCTTCAAATCTCCTTTAGGAGTAAAAACATAAATCTCATCTTGATATAGATTTAATTTAAAGCTCTCTATTAGTTCCTTATTCGCTTCTTCGCGATTCGAAGCTGTCTCAAATATATCTCTAATCCAATCGACCCATTCCTCAATTTCTTTATTGGTCGGTTTATATGAATCTTTATATTTCCAGTGTGCTGCAACACCCTTTTCAGCAACTTCATGCATTCTACGAGTACGTATTTGAATCTCAACCATTTTACCTTCAGGTCCTACAACAGTTGTATGGAGAGATTGATAATTATTTGACTTTGGTAATGCAATATAATCATGTAATCTATCTGGTACCGGTCGATATATTTGAGTAATAATACCCAGAACATTATAACATTCATATATATTTTCAGTATCAAGGATTATCCTGATAGCAAATAAATCATAAATTTCTTCAAATGATTTACCACGATTAATCATTTTTCGATAAATTGAGTAGAAATGTTTGGGTCTCCCTTCTATTTCAAATTTTAATCCTTCTTCTTCGAGTTTCTTTTGAATAGGAGCGATTGTCTTTCTTATATAAGCCTCTCTCTCTCTTCTCGTAGCCTTCAATTTTTTCCTGATATCTTCATACGCTTCAGGATCAAGATACTTGAAAGATAAATCTTCTAACTCCCATCTGATCTGAGCTAAACCAAAACGGTGAGCAAATGGGACATAAATCTGCATCGTTTCTTTAGCGATCCGAGTTCGTTTATCCTTCGATAAAAATTCAAGAGTTCTCATATTGTGTAATCGATCGGCAAACTTAACAAGAATCACTCTGATGTCTTTAACCATTGACAGAAGTAATTTTCTGTAATTTTCAGCCTGACTAGCATCGTGATCTCGAATAACCCCACCAATTTTAGTCACACCATCTACGATATCCGCAACTGTCTTGTTAAAATGCGTAACAAGAGTATCATATGTGATTTCTGTATCTTCAAGTACATCGTGTAATAAAGCAGAAGCGATTGAGACATCATCAAGCGGTATTTCTTTTGCTATGATCAGAGCAACTTCATAAGGGTGATCAAAGTATGGCTCCCCGGAAGCACGTAAATCATTTTTATGCGCTTCAAGTGCAAAATCAAATGCTTTACGGATCAAATTCTCATCAAAATTGATAAGATTTTTTTTGCATACTTCTATCAAATTATTATACATCCTTTGATAACGTGAGCTAAACATGGTAATTTTTTGATTTCCTAACTATAATTTAACAACTATTTAGTCAAAGTCAAGTGTAATAACTACTCAATTTTTTGAAAGTTTCTAAAAGAATTCATTAAAGAACGATTTCGGTTTTTACCTGATTCATTCGGTGTAAGAAATTAGTCCCCAAACTTTTTTGATTTTCTGCTAATTATTAATCATCTGTTTCTCTAGTCAGATTCATTTATGAAGTTAATTCCGTTTTAATCTGTAATTCTCTCGTCAAATCACTGAATTTTTATAAACTTTCCGTTAGAAGGTCAACTGGTTAATAATATTATTCAATATAGATTTTTATTTTTCAGCTTTGTGGAGCAATATGCCTTGAGTATTGTTAAAGAACTTCAAGAGAATTTAACTTTAAATTGAACCTTCGAAAAGCAATAACTAATCGAAATATTAATAAGTTTTATTTATAATTCTCAAGAATTATTTTAGATAAATTCAAATTACTTGTGTTTCTTTAATTTAATCTCCCCTTATAATTTTCATCTTCATCGTTATCTTCATCCCAATCATCTTCAGTGAATTCAAATGAATTTTCATCGTCTTCATCCCAATCTTCATCATCTTCTTCCCAGTCCTCTTCCTCTTCATCAAAATCCTCATCTTCCTCGAATTCTTCGAAGTTTTCATCATCAAATTCATCCTCCTCTTCTTCATCCCAATCGTCATTTTCATCATTTTCATCGTCACTGTTCGTGATATTGTCTGCATAATCCATTAATTTTTTAAGAATAAAAATTTTACCCATATCAGTAATTTTTAGAGCATTCTTTTCAATTAATCCTAAATTTCTATATCTTTCAATCTTCTGTTTATCAACTTCAGGACCAACAGGGTCATTTCGATGAACATTTGTTAAAATTTTTAAGGCATTTTCTTCTTCTAATAAAGTAATAACTTCATTATAAAATTCTTTTAATTCCATGATTTTGTCCTTTCAATTTTGTTGATTCTAACTGCAAAGTAAATCTTGGTTAAAAACTAAACAAAATAATTTTTCAATTCTTAATATTTTATTTCCTCGAAATTAGGATTCAAACAGATTCATGTCTATATTGCCTTAGCAGACAGTTGTTTTGTAGGTCTGTAAGTAGTAGAAACAAAGTTAATTTCGAACCTTCAGTAAGCTTCTTAAGCAAAATCTTCAAACCTGTCGCAGTAACAAAATTATCAACAAATTATAAGAAGGAGCTTCTGATATGTCAGAGCGAAGAAGAGGAACCGTGAAATGGTTCAACAGTTCTAAGGGTTACGGATTCATTACTCAAGAAAATGGAGAGGATGTATTCGTACATTATCAATCAATTCTAGGTAATAGTTATAGAACTCTCGCCGAAAACGACAAAGTAGAATTCTCAGTAAAGCAAGGTCCAAAAGGATTCCAGGCTGCTGAAGTAAAAGTTATTCGATAAAAAATATATCATAACTTTTTGTCATACCCCCACTTAAGGTGGGGTTTTTTATTTCTAATTAATAATGCTATTTATTCTCAAATCTTAAACTTGATTCAAAGTACCTCTAAAATATCCTCCATAAAATTAATTACTGATTTTAATACCATAAATCATTAAGATTAGAAATGTAATTATTCAAGCAATTTTCTTGTAGTAGTTTTTTAATAGCAATATGTTTTATGGAATACTTTATAAATGTGCTTTTGAAGATTTTTAACTGAATCATATTTTTAATTAAAAATAAAATTCATTTCAAGTAAAAAGTCAAGTTGTCAATTCACATATATCTGAATATATTCACAAAAATTATGAGTTAATATGAACTTTACTACATTAATTGATAAAGCTATTGAAGCAAAAAATTTTTCTCATTCTCCTTACTCAAAATTTCGAGTTGGCTCTGCACTTCTTACCGAAGATGATGAGATTATTACTGGTTGTAATATTGAAAATGCATCATATGGTCTGACACTTTGCGCAGAAAGAGTTGCAATTTTTAAAGCTTATAGTGAGGGAAAACGAAAATTTAAAGCTATAGCAATTAGCTCTGATGATAAAAATTTCTGTCCCCCTTGTGGTGCTTGTCGACAGATTATCTGGGAACTTTGTGGTGATATTGATGTGATTTTGATTGATGATAACAAAAACACAAAAATTTTTAAAGCATCAGAATTTTTACCTTTTCCATTTGGTGATGAGAATTTAAAAGGAGTTGAACATGAATGAATTCATTCCGCATAATATGCCAAATAAAACTGGCTGGATTGAGGTTATTGCAGGATGTATGTTCAGTGGTAAAACGGAAGAATTAATTCGACGACTCCGAAGAGCAATTATAGCAAAACAAAAGGTGATTGTATTTAAACCAAAAATTGATAATCGTTATGCAGAACGAGAAATCGTTTCTCACAGTGAGTTATCGATGCCTTCTGAAGTAGTAGAAGATGCATCTGAAATCCTTGAACTGGCAAAAGATGCTCAGGTGGTTGGAATAGATGAAGCTCAATTCTTTAAGATAAATATCGTCGATGTGGCTAATCAACTTGCTGATGAAGGTAAAAGAGTGATTATTGCCGGCCTCGATATGGATTATCGAGGACAACCATTCGAACCCATGCCTCAATTACTGGCTGTTGCGGAATATATCACTAAAACTTTAGCAATATGTGTTGTTTGTGGAAATCCTGCAGATCGAACTCAAAGAAAGACCCCGGCAAAAGATAGGGTCATTGTCGGTGCATCTGATATTTACGAAGCTCGTTGCAGAAAATGTCATACCATATACGGAGAATAGGAAATGAACTTCCTCAATGTTCTAAATGGATTATTTGGAATTCTCATTATCATCTTAATTGCATTTCTTTTATCAAATAATAAGAAACGAATTAATTGGAAATTGGTATTAAGTGGTTTTTTTATCCAATTCACTTTTGCCATTTTCATCTTGCGTGGGGATGATCTTGGTAAATTATTTGCCCCACTCCTCTGGCCAAAATTATTCTTTAATTGGCTTGCCAATTTTTTTGTTATAATTCTTCAATTCACTACCGAAGGAGCGAAGTTTGTTTTTGGTAAACTTGCCTTAGGCCCTGGTCATCAGGATACCCTTGGGGTTTTCTTCGCATTTCAGGTTTTACCGACTATAATATTTTTTTCAAGTCTAATGTCACTTCTTTATTATCTTGGTGTTATGCAAAGGATTGTTCAAGCTTTTGCCTGGATTATGGCAAAACTTATGGGTACAAGCGGTGCTGAATCCCTCTCTTGTAGTGCTAACATTTTTGTTGGTCAAACAGAAGCACCATTAATGATTCGACCATTTATTAAAGAGCTTACAAATTCGGAGTTGTTAACTGTGATGATGGGTGGTATGGCAACAATTGCCGGTGGTGTTATGGCAGCTTATATTCAAATGCTTGGAACGGCTTATTCCCAGGCACAAAATTTAGCAATCGATGCGGGTATGTTAAAATTCGCTACACATCTCTTGGGAGCAAGTGTAATGTCTGCTCCTGCTTCGATGGCTATTTCAAAAATTATCTTTCCTGAGACTGGTGATCCAATCACTAAGGGTACCGTCAAAGTCAAAATTGAAAAAAATGCGTCAAATTCCATCGAAGCAGCTGCCGCAGGTGCTTCTGATGGATTAAAACTAGCATTAAATGTTGGTGCTATGTTAATTGCTTTTATAGCTTTAATTGCACTTATCAATTATGTATTAGAATGGTTTGGTGGTGTTTCAGGTCTTAACTCAATAACCATGGAACATTTTAAACAACCACTTAATTTACAGTTAATATTTGGGCTAGTACTTCAATTTATAGCTGTTGCAATAGGTGTTCCGTGGCATGATGCACTTAATTTTGGAAGTCTACTCGGTACTAAAGTGGTTTTAAATGAATTTGTGGCATATCTTGATATGTCATCCTTAATTCAGCAAGGAAAATTTATTACTGAAAAATCCATTACAATGGCAACATTCGCTCTATGTGGATTCGCAAATTTTTCTTCCATAGCTATACAAATTGGCGGAATTTCTCCTCTTGCACCTGAAAGAAGAAAGGATTTAGCTGCACTTGGACTAAGAGCTGTTATCGGTGGAACATTAGCAAATCTCTTAACAGCAACAATTGCAGGGTTCATATTGTGATAAATATCTCGAATTATCAAAAAATTTTTGAGACAATTAAAAAAAAATTTGGTGATGTTAAAATTAAAACTTCTATCATTTTAGGTTCAGGTTTAGGTGATTTTGCGGATGAGTTAAACCTTGTGACTTCAATTAATACTTCCGATATCGATGGATACCCAATTTCAACTATTCCTGGACACTCTGGTAAAATTTATCTATGTGAGTATAGCAATTCATATCATCTGGTATTTAAGGGAAGAGTTCATCTTTACGAAGGTTACTCAGTACGAGAAGTCATCGTTCCATCTGTGATTTCAAAGTTATTCAATACAAAGTATTTAATCGTAACAAATGCTGCGGGCGGAATTTCTGATAAATTAAAACCAGCTGATTTAATGCTAATTGATGATCTATTCTTCTTACATTACAAAAGCAAATTCAAAGAACTCTCTCAATTCCCTATTAATAAATTAGCAATCTCAGAATCTTTAAATAATTTTGTCTTTGATTTTAGTAAACGAAATGGAATTGAACTTAAACGTGGAGTATATGCTTACTCAGCGGGACCAAGTTATGAGACTCCTTCAGAAATTAGATTTTTAAAAGTTGCTGGCTGTGATGCAGTGGGAATGTCAACTATTCCAGAAATTATCTTTGCCTCAAATAATGATATCCCCGTTGTAGCAATTTCGTGCATAACCAACTATGCTGCCGGAATCACTGAAAATAAATTAACCCACGAAGAAGTAACCGACACGGCTAACATAGTCAAAGATAAATTTTCTAAGTTGATTAAAAGCATAATCAAAGAATTACCCAGGAATTGGGACAGTTAGTAGAAATTAAAAAAATCGGATTTAATGGAACTTCAATAAATGTAGTTGTGCAAAAAGACATATAATCGCAGTTTCACTTCTTAATCTATTTTTTCCAAGATTGATAGGGAATGAATTTTTAGATTTCAATAATTCTAATTCTTGTTCTGAAAAATCACCCTCGGGACCAACAGTAATTATAATCCTACTCTTTTTAATAAAATCTATCACATTGACCAATTCACTTATAAGTAGACCATTCTTATGACCATAAAGTATCGGTGACTCAGCGTTAATTGAATCAATATATGTTTGGAATTCAACTGGATCGTTAATCTTCGGGATGAATGGATTAAAAGACTGTTTAATTGCAGATTTAATTATTTTCAATGCCCTTTCTTTTCTGAAACCTTTCTTAACCGACCTTTCACTTAAAAAAGGTTGAATTTCATCTACTCCCAGTTCGGTAAGTTTTTCAATTGCATATTCGAATCTTTCTGGTTGCTTTAAAATAGGTATTAAAGCATGAATTCTTGGTAAATTTTTTTCGTAATTATTAACTTCTACAATTTCACATATACAATTTGTTTTGGTAATCTTTCTTATTGTAGCTCTTCCAACCAATCCCAACCCATTAGTAATAAATATTTCATCGCCAATATTGTAGCGCATTACATTAACGATATGATGAAACTCCTCTCCTTCAAAAACTATATCTGTGGTTTTATCGTGAAAATCTTGATGAAAGAACAGATCCATATCAAAAAGGAAAATTTAAATCAATAATAATTTGTGGATTTAATTTTTTATTCCATGCTAATTCAATATTAAGTGACCGATAAGGTAAAAATAGTAGTGAAAAGCCAAATCCAAATCCATGGAGATTTAATGATTCTTCGAACTTTTGATTCTTATTCATCATCAAAGCATTATCATAAAAAAAGTGAAGATCAAGTCCAAAATTGTAGGTCACTATTTCTTTTGGAATTAATGGCAAATCAAATTCGACTATGAATCTTTCAACCAATGGTAAGCGCATTTCTAAGGTATTCATGGTCAAAGAATTGCTTTCATAGATTTCATTAAAATAACCTCTAATTCGCTCACCATATCCTAAGAAACTATTCGCATAGTAAGGCAAAGTAGAACCAATCAAGATTCGAGAATAATTTCTAAAGTACAAAATAGGAAATCCTATTGAGAAGAATTTTTTTATCTCAAATGCTGCCGTAGAATAATCAACTACTGATTCTCCTAATCCTGTTTTCCTAAAACTTACAGAAAAATTTGTTCCTTGTTTTGGATAAGCTGTTAAATCCCTAGTATCGTAGGAATAACTTAGTTGCAGAGACAAAGCTCGATCGATGCCATTCTTTGATACAGTTCTGTTTGGTGCAACACTATCGATTGTTAGATACTGGAACAACAAAGATCCTGAGATAATATTGAACAGATTCAGCCTTTTACCAAGACTAAGCTCTGTGAGAAAAATTTTTTCATGATAACTTTCACCTGATTCACTAATTGCTATTATACTCCTATTTTTTCTTTTTTGAATTTGCAGTTGTGTTTTCAAAAATAGGTTATGTTTATCATCAAAGTATGGATTGAAATAACTCGCATAAAATTTTGGATCATAACCCAGACTAAATCCTGTAGTTAAAACCTCATTTCTTCCTGTTATATTTCTTATGTTTAAATTCAAACCGTAAGTGATTTTTTTCCAGTCTCTATCTGCAATATCAACAAAGGGAAAAGGCCAGATATACCACGCTTCGTTTACAACAATGAATAATACATTTTCATTGTCAATCTGATTTATGAAGAGATTTACATCACTAAATAAACCGAGACTTAAGATACGATTCTCAAAATATTTAATTTGTTCCTCGCTGATTAGATTACCGGCATTTAATTGAACTTCTCGGAGTATTGTCTCTTCTCGTGTCTTGTTGTTCCCAATAACAACTATTTTATCGATTCTATATTGCGTGGATTTTTCAACTGGAAATTGACTTAAGAATAAACTCGTATCTGGAAAGGAATCAGACATCTCTGTTGCTAATACAGCATTAACATTAAAAACAAAACCATAAAATAAGATTATTAACAAATTACAACTCACCCAAAACATCTCCTGTATTCAATTGCTATGCAACGATTCATTACGACTTGTAATCCTGCTTCCTTTCCAATTCTTTCAGCATTATAATTTATAACACCAAGTTGCATCCAGATTACCCTTGCTTTAATTTCAATTGCTTCTTTAACAATATCAACCACATATTCAGGCCTTCGAAAAATATCAACTATATCAACCTCGTCAGGAATGTCTTTCAAAGATTTGTAAATTGGAATATCATTAAACTGGTCAAGCAAAGGATTAACACCATAAACTACATAACCTTTTTCTTTCAGAAACTCAGCGATGTATCCAGAGTCACGACCTGGTTTGTTCGATATACCGACGATGGCAATTTTTTTAGCATTCTTAAGAATTTCACAAATATTCATATAATATCATTTAATTTTGCATATAAAGTTCTATTGGATCACAACTACAAACTAAATTTCTATCTCCATAGGCATTATTAACTCTCGCAACAAAAGGCCAGAATTTATTCACTCTGGTAAAATTGGTTGGAAAAACAGCTTTTTCCCTTGAATAAGGATGCGTCCAATCTTCGGAAGTGATATCTTTTAATGTATGAGGTGCATTTTTCAATAAATTATCATCCTTGCTAACCAAACCATTTTCGATTTCACGAATTTCTTCTAAAATCAGAATCATTGCTTCACAAAATCTATCTAATTCCTTCTTATTTTCGCTCTCAGTAGGTTCTACCATTAGAGTTCCAGGAACAGGGAATGAAACAGTTGGAGCATGGAATCCATAATCCATCAATCGCTTTGCAATATCTTCAACCTCAATATTTGCTGTGTATTTGAATTCGCGCATATCGAAAATTAATTCATGTCCGACTCGATTTCTTACACCAGTGTAAAGAACTTTATAGTATTTCTCCAATTTTGCTTTGATGTAATTAGCATTCAAAATAGCAATTTTAGAAGCTTTTGTTAATCCATCCGCTCCCATCATTTTAATATATGCATATGAGATTGTTAAAATACTGGCGCTTCCAAATGGAGCAGACGCAACTGCATTAATTCCTTTTTCTCCACCAGTTTTCACGAAATAATGATTGGGCAAAAATGGTTTTAAATGACTTGCGACAACTATTGGTCCCATTCCTGGCCCACCACCACCATGAGGGATAGCAAAAGTTTTATGCAAATTCAAATGACAAACATCAGCACCAATTAATCTTGGCTTTGTAAGACCGACTTGAGCATTAAGATTTGCACCATCCATATAAACCTGGCCACCATAATGATGGATTATTTCACAAATTTCTTTTATTTCTTCTTCAAATACACCATGCGTTGATGGATAGGTGACCATTAATGCAGAAAGTTTATCCTTAAATTGTTCTGCTTTCTGCTTCAAATCATTTATGTCAATGTTACCTTTGTCATCGCATCTCACAAGAATTACTTGATTTCCTGCCATCGCAGCACTTGCAGGATTAGTGCCATGAGCAGAAGAAGGAATTAAAACGACATTACGATGTTGCTCACCTCTTGAATGATGATATGCTCTAATGACCATCAAACCGGTAAATTCACCTTGTGCACCCGAATTTGGTTGAAACGAGATACCATCAAACCCTGTAATTTCGAGTAAATCTTTACTCAATTCATCGATTAATTCTAAGTAACCCTCTGCCTGTTCAATAGGCACAAATGGATGGACATTAGCAAACTCATCCATTGAAAGTGCTAACATTTCGGTAGCTGCATTTAATTTCATGGTACAGCTACCTAAAGGAATCATTCCATATGCCAAAGATAGATCACGATTTTCGAGCATTCTTATATATCGCATCATTTCTGTTTCAGTATGATAAGAATTAAATACTTTTTGCTTTAGAAAGTTATCCTTCCTTAACAAATGCTCGGGTATAACCTCATCGACATCATCAAGCTTTTTAATTGGAATGAAATCTTTACCCACAACTTCATAAAAAATTTCGAGAATATCATTTAAATCTTTTAAAGTTACAGTTTCATCGAGAGAAATACCTATACAACACTTATTAAAATAATTAAAATTTATTTTCTTCTGATCAGCCAGTGATTTAATTTGATAAATTAAGTTTGGATTATCCTTCAAATCAATTTTTAGTGTATCGAAGAATTGTTTATTAGTTTGATTAAAACCAAGTTCTAAAAGTTTTTTATTCAAAATTTCAGAAAACAAATGGATTCTACCTGCAATTTTTTTCAATCCTTCTGGTCCATGATATACAGCATACATACTTGCCATAATGGCGAGTAAGACCTGTGCAGTACAGATGTTACTTGTAGCTTTCTCTCTTTTTATATGTTGTTCTCTTGTTTGTAATGCCATACGATAAGCTGGGTCACCATGCCGATCTAATGATAAACCAATTATTCTTCCTGGAACAAATCTTTTGAATTCTTCTTTTGTTGCAAAATAAGCTGCATGAGGACCTCCATAACCCATCGGTACGCCAAATCGTTGAGTAGAACCAACAACAACATCAGCACCAAATTCTGCTGGCGACTTAAGTATTATCAGTGACATTATATCAGCTGATGAAACTATTAGAATGTCTTTTTCTTTCGCTTTCTTAAACAAATTTGAATAATCCCTAATCTCTCCATCTCCGTCAGGATACTGAACAAGTAAACCGAAAACATTCTCATTTAGTTCATTTTCGAGGTTGTCAGTTACAAGAACTCTTATGTTCAATGGAGTTGCACGAGTTATAACTACATCAATTGTTTGTGGAAATACTTTCGAATCAACTAAAAAAACAGTTGCATTTGGTTTATTGGAACGTGATATGGAATATAGCATACTCATTGCTTCACCGCATGCAGTACCTTCATCAAGTAATGAAGCGTTTGTGATTGGTAGTTTTGTTAATTCTGAAATCATCGTCTGAAAATTCATTAAAGCTTCTAATCTTCCTTGAGATATTTCTGCTTGATAAGGTGTATATTGAGTATACCATCCCGGGTTTTCGAGAATATTTCTTTTTATAACAGTGGGAAGAATCGTTCCATAATAACCTAATCCAATATAGGATCTATAAACTTTATTTTTTGTAGCGAGTTTTTTTATATGGTTAATAAATTCATATTCTGTTAGAGGTTCTGATAATTTTAACGGTTCGTTTAATCTGATATTTTCAGGAATTGTTTCTTCGACCAATCTGTCGAGAGAATCGATATTAATTTCTTTTAACATTTCATTTATTTCTTCATCAGTTGGACCGATGTGACGGGAAGAAAAATCATCAATAAATTTTTTTTCATCCATATTTTGCCTTTCATGATTTTATTGCAAGACTATATTCAAAAATAAAAAAGATGTGTGAATAATTTATGAGGATGACTCAAGGAGAATTAGGTAGATGTTGAGTTAGAATTCTTTATTTTATCGAGGGCTTCTTTTGCTGCAATCTGCTCAGCTGCTTTCTTTGTTTGACCAGATCCAATACCCAATTGAATTCCATCAATTGAAACACTTACCGTGAAAGTTTTAGCATGTTGAGGGCCTTCCTCTCTAACAATTTCATATACAGGATTTGACAATTTATTTGCTTGTACATATTCAAGCAATTGACTTTTATAATTCTGATCGATAGATTTTGTTAGTTTAAGGTTTGGTTTAATGATGTAATTGATCACAAATTCCTTCGTTTTATTTAGACCTAAATCAAGATAAATAGCACCAATTAAAGCTTCAACAGAATCAGACAGAATAGACTTTGCTCCACTCTCAATTGCACTTGCTGCATTTTCATTTATAAATAGTAAATCCGACATTTTTAATCTTTTTGCTACTTTCAACAGGATATCCTTATTCACGAACTTCGATCTCAATATGGTCATATGCCCTTCAGTTTCAGATGTGAAGGTTGTGTAAATGAATTCAGTTACAATTAGATTCAACACAGAGTCACCAAGAAATTCTAATCTCTCATTAGCAGTTGTTATTTCATCAGGTGATATAGAAACCCCAGAGCGATGAGTTAATGCTTCAAGATAAAGTAGTGGATTATTAAGTTTAGTACCGACTAACTTTTCTATTTTTTTTAGTCGGTACTGAACATCCTTACCAAAACTTTTATTTTTAATAACTTTTAATTTTTTTAATACTGAAGTTATTGAAGTTCTGATCAATGTTACTGATACTTTTTAAACAACAACGAAACATTATGACCACCAAAACCAAAGGCATTACTAATTGCGTAATTAACTTTTCGTTCAACTGCCTGGTTTGGTGCATAATTTAAATCACATTCAGGATCTGGTTCCTCATAATTAATCGTTGGAGGAATAATATCATTCATAAGTGTAAGAACGGTGACAACGGCTTCTAATGCACCTGCTGCACCCAATAAGTGTCCTGTCATAGATTTTGTGGAAGAAACCACCATCTTGTAAGCATGATCACCGAATAGAGTCTTAATAGCTTCGGTTTCATTTTTATCATTATATGGTGTTGATGTACCATGAGCGTTTATATAATCAACTTCTTCTGGCTGAATATGTGCATCTTCAATACATAGGCGCATTGATCTTACAGCACCTTCTCCACCCGGTGCAGGTGCAGTTATGTGATAAGCATCAGCGGTAAGTCCAATACCAACCAGTTCAGCTAAAATTGGGGCACCGCGATTCACTGCGAAATCATAATCTTCAAGCACAAGAGTTGCTGAACCTTCACCCATCACGAAGCCATCACGATTTTTATCAAATGGGCGACTTGCTTTTTCTGGTGCATCATTTCTTGTTGATAAGGCTTTCATAGCATTGAATCCACCAATTCCCATTGGACAAATCGAGGCTTCGCTACCACCAGCAATTATAACATCGGCATCTCCTCTTTGAATGTGTATTGCTGCAAGCGCAATTGCATGCGCTGAAGTTGCACATGCCGATGTTGTAGCATAATTCAAACCTTTGAAACCGTATTTGATAGAGATATGACCTGCAGCAATATCACTTATCATCATCGGGACAAAGAAAGGAGAGATTCTTTGTGGACCACCACCTTTAAATACTATTTCAGATTGATGATGCCATGTCCACATTCCACCTATTCCTGAGCCAAATACAACGCCAACACGATCCTTATCGAGATTATCTAAATTTAAATTAGAATTCTTGATAGCCTCTTGAGTGCTCACCAGTGCGAATTGAGTGAATAAATCGATCCTCTGAGCAGTTTTTTTATCGAAATAATTCAATGGATCGAAACCTTTTACTTCACACGCAAATTTTGTTTCGAAATTACCGGCATCAAAACGAGTAATGAAAGCAGCACCACTCTTACCGGCTATTAAATTGTTCCAGAATTCGTTAATGTTAAGACCGATTGGGGTCATAGCCCCAATTCCGGTCACTACAACCCTTCTACGATGCATAATTCTTTATACTTTATATTGTCTTTTTGATTATGATTGGACTTTTTCTTCGAGGTATTTGTAAATATCCCCGACGGTTTGAATTTTTTCTGAATCTTCATCGGGAATTTGAATATTAAATGCCTGCTCAAATGCCATTACGAGCTCAACAATATCGAGTGAGTCGGCACCGAGATCATTAATAATGGATGCTTCTGGAGTTATCTGTGATTCTTCTACTCCAAGCTTATCCATAATGATTTCATTTACTTTAGATCTTATATCCATTTTTAACTCCTTATTTTTGTTTGTTAATATAATAATTTATTTTTCATTTTAATAGACTTTAATAATTTGAATTACATTACCATTCCACCATCCACGCAGAAAACTTGCCCAGTAATATAATCTGAATCTTCAGAGGCAAGAAAAACAACTATCTTTGCAACATCTTCAGGTTTTCCTATTCTTTTCATCGGAATCAGATTCAGAATCGCTTGTTTTTGTGTTTCTGTTAATTTTGCTGTCATGTCTGTTTCAATATAACCAGGTGCGATAGCATTTACATTAATATTTCTACTTGCTAATTCCTTAGCCAAAGATTTAGTGAATCCAATTACACCAGCTTTTGATGAGACATAATTTGTTTGACCAACATTTCCTGTAATTCCAACTACCGAACTAATATTGATTATTTTGCCATACTTCTGTGAAATCATAGGCTTGATTGCAAATTTAGAAAAATTAAAAACACTTTTGAGATTAGTATTTATTACCTCGTCCCAATCCTGTTCAGACATTCTCAAAATTAAATTATCTCTTGTGATGCCTGCATTATTAACTAAAATATGAATTGTACCAAATTCATTGACAACAAAATCTACAGTTTTTTGAGCATCTTCAAATTTACTAACATCTGCTTGTAGCATTCTACCATCACCGTTTAGACTATTAATTTCATCTAAAATTAATTTCGCTTTATCAGGACTTGAATTGTATGTAAACACGACCTTTGCACCTTCTTTCGCTAAATATTTCACTATGGCTGCACCAATCCCTCTGGAGCCACCAGTTACTAAAGCAATTTTATTCTGTAACTTCAATTTCTCTTCCTCCTACAAGTGAATTTTTATATTCCAATAATTCTTTAAATCCTTCTTCACCCAGTAAAAAAATTAATTCATCCCTCGTTGCATCAAAAATTGTTGAAGTCTGATGTTTTGATTTACTACAATAATGCAACCTGTTAATGTGTTCATCATCTACTGTTAATGTTCCATTATAAATTGTCAATGGAAAAATTACACAATAAATTGGTTTGTATTTCCATTTAAATTCATTTCGATCCAATGCAGCTTTCTGTAACGAGCAGTATCCATTTTTATCAAGGAAGACACATTTATGATTATAAATTTGAGTCCCAGCACAGTAACCTGACTCAAAATCACTATCTTCTTCTACTTCTTCAAACCAGAATGATTCATCTTTAGTTTGAGTTTCATCCATGTATTGTTTAATAATTTCTTTATTTTCAAGAATAAAATCTCTTTCCTTCAAATCAACATATACTCCATACCAACAACATTCACCTGAACATAAGGCGATGTTACACCCTGGAACAAATGGGAAAGTAAAAATTAAGGGATCAATTTTTAATCCTTCAATAATTTTTTCCATATTCCAGAAACTTTATTAATTCTTCACTATTCCCAACATTAAAAACTTCTACATTCTGATTAATTCTTTTGATGAGTCCGGTCAGAACTTTTCCTGCTCCAATTTCAACAAAAGTTTCTATACCATCGTTAATCATATTTTCAATAATTTGTTGCCAGAGTACTGGACTAATAATTTGTTTTATCAATAAATCTAGTATCTCTGTATTGCTACTAAATTTCTTAGCCGTTACATTAGAATAAACAGGAACCCTGGGTTCATTTAACTTGATCTTTCTTAGCTCATTCGCAATATTTTCATAAGCATAATTCATTAATGGAGAGTGAAATGCTCCACTTACAATTAATTCTTTAGCAAGTTTCGCTCCATTTAGTTTTGCTAACTCGATAACTTTCTTTACTGCATTAAGATCGCCAGAAATTACGACTTGACCGGGTGAATTAAAGTTAGCAGGTTGTGCAATACCTACTTCTTTTACATTATTGCAAATCTCTTCAACCTGTTCTATACTCAGACCAACAATAGCAGCCATTGTTCCAGGATTTCTTTGCCCTGATTCCTGCATCAGCTGACCACGCAATCTTACAAGTTTTAATCCACTCTCAAAGTCAAAAACATTGCTTGCCGTCAAAGCCGAATATTCACCAAGAGAGTGACCAGCCATTGCAGAAACTTTCAGTTCTGGTAATGAAGTTTTTATTTTCTCATAAATAGCTAAACTGTGCACAAATAACGCTGGTTGAGTGTTTTCCGTCTGTTTTAGTAGTTCTTCTGGGCCTTCAAAACAAATTGATTTCAAATCGTATCCAAGTATTTCGTTAGCTCTATCGAATATAGATTTACATTCAGGGAAATTGTTATATATATCTTTTCCCATTCCAACATACTGAGAACCCTGACCCGGAAAAACGAATGCAATCATTAATCGATACTCCATTTAAGATAGATTCCACCCCATGTAAATCCAGCACCAAAACTGGCCAAAATTAAATTATCACCTCTTTTTAATTTTCCTTCATCGTAGTAATCAACCAGACAAAGAGGGATTGTTGCAGCTGTAGTATTACCATACTTATCAATGTTTACCATAACTTTCTCGGTCGGTATTCCCATTCTTTGTCGGGTAGCTTCAATAATTCTCAGATTAGCTTGATGTGGTACTAAGTATGCAACTTCATCAGGTTTAAGATTATTTCTAACCATAATTTCGTAAGCAACTTCTGCCATCCCAATCACAGCGACTTTAAAAACGGCTTTACCATCTTGATAGATATAATGCATCTTTTTATCTACAGTTTCATGAGAAGCAGGATTCAAACTTCCTCCGCCTAACATATACAGATACTTACCACCTGAGCCATCACAATATAGTAATTCATCTATTATTCCATCATTTTTATCCTCAGTTCGTTCGAATAGAGTACAAGCAGCAGCATCACCAAACAGGATACAAGTGTTTCTGTCAGTATAATCTGTAATCGAAGACATTTTATCAGCCCCAACTACAAGAACCCTTTTATACAATCCACTTTCTATAAAAGCACGAGCAGTTGATGCAGCAAAAACATAACCAGAACAAGCAGCTGATAAATCAAATCCCCAGGTATTTTCCATTTCAAGTTTGTCCATTATGACACAAGCAGTTGAGGGGAAAAACATATCTGGTGTTACAGTAGCAACGATCATCACTTCAATAGTATCAAGATCAACATTAAATCTTCTGACCATATCTTCAATGGCTTTAACAGCCATATCAGAAGTTGATCCTCTTTCAAGAATTCTTCTTTCTTTGATACCTGTTCGTGTAGTGATCCATTCATCTGAAGTATCAACTATAGATTCGAAATATTTATTATCTAAGATTTTATCTGGAAAATATTTCCCAAATGCAACTATCCTTGCATTATATTTTGATTCTTTGTTGCTCATTAACGATGCTCCTCCAAATCAATTAAACTTTGTTATGGATTCTTTTATTCTATCGATGATTTTATGTTGATAGGTTTCATAAGCTTTTAAAATCATATTCTTAACCGCCAGTTCACTACTTGAGCCGTGACCAATTACAGTTATTCCATTTATACCCAATAGTGGCACCCCACCGTATTGCTGGTAATCGAATACTTTTAAAATTTCTTTTAAGACACTCTTTGAGACACCAATTTTCAATTTGTTGATAAAACTTGATTCCGCTGCTTCACGCATTTTTTTAATAAGAAAATGTAAAAAACCTTCAGCAAACTTTAAAACAACATTCCCCACGAAACCATCACATACTATTACATCAACTTCACCTTTAAGAATATCCCTTCCCTCAACATTCCCAATGAAATTTAACTTAGATTCTCTCAATAATTTATTTGCAGCAATGGTTACTTCATTTCCTTTGGAGTCTTCCTCACCGATACTTAATAAACCTACTTTTGGGTTCTTAATACCATAAATTTCATTCATGTAAACTGAACCCATCACTGCAAATTCATATAAATTCATAGGTCTTACATCCACATTTGCTCCCATATCAAGCACAAGACACTCATTTCGTAATGTTGGGACTATCGTTCCAAGTGCTGGTCGACTAATTCCTTCAATTCTTCCTAAACGAATTGTTGATAAAGCCATCGCAGCACCGGTATTCCCTGCAGTAACGAAAGCATTGGCTTTTCCCTGTTGAACCAATTCAACGCAGACCGCCATCGACGAATCTTTACTCTTCAATGCGGTTGTCGGGATATCATCCATTGCAATCGTTTCAGAGGCCTCAATTATGTTCTCCAGAGGGAATTTTAAATTTTCCCTTTCAAGAATCGCTTCAATTTCTGATTTCTTCCCGATCAGTAGGATATCTAAATCCGATTTGTTTTCTTCATAGGCAAGAACAGCACCTCTGACTGTAACCAGAGGTGCATTATCTCCACCCATTGCATCTAAGGCTACAACACACTTAGAAGGGTTACTTCCCAATATTTTACCTTTTAATTAGTTTACGATGCCTTAGGTACAAACATCGTTCTGCCTTTATAAAAACCACAGTTTGGACAGGCACGATGTTGCAATTTTGGTTCACCACAGTTAGCACATATTGAAACTGCTGGTGCAATCGCTTTGAAATGAGCTCTTCGTTTTCTTGTTCTCGATTTTGAATGTCTTCGCTTGGGATTTGGCATGATTTTATCCTTTCACTAATGTTTTAGTATTTCTTTCAACTTTAACCATCTGGGATCTATTTTTTCATCTGCACAGGTGCAGTTCTCAAAGTTCAAATCTTTACCACACCTTGGACATAATCCTTTACAGTCATCCGTGCATAAATTTTTCATAGGTATTGATAACATTGCATATTCTCGAACATCCTGCGATATATCAATGTAATCTTGATCTTTTCTTATAACAGTAACAACATCTTCATCATAAAGTTCTTTGTTTGATATATCATGAATGTAAAACATATGATATTCGTTCAAAAACTCACGATCATAATTTCTTAAACATCTATCACACTCACAGTGTTTATGAACACTGAGTGATGTTCTTATCAGAATATGCTCTTTTGTTTTTTCAAGAAGAACTTGAACTTTTACTATTCCGAAAAAGTCTGACGGTAAATCAAGCTCTTCTACACTCGCATCAAAATTATAAAAATGCCTCCCTTCTGATAGGGAGGTTATTTTAATTTTCATTTTTCTTCACTAAAACGATTACAAATATATTTAATTAATGAAAGTTAATCAATGAATTGGTTCTTTATTCTCGTTTAATATTTTCTTGATAAGTTTTCAATAAATACTCCGCTACTGCTTCAGCTTCCGGAGGTGTTAATCCCTGTGCAGGCATAGGTGGATATGCGGGATCAACCTTAACTGGATTGAGAATGAATTTAGTTAACAATTCCTTGTTATTCTCATATTTTTTTAAGACTAAATTATACGGAGGTCCAACTAATTTTGAATCAAATCTATGACAAGCAACACATTTTGCTTGAAAAATATCTTCAGCGTTTATAGTAACTGTTTTAATATTCAGTTTGCTTTTTAGCTTCTCTTCATATGCAATAAAATTTTTATCTATTTCAACTATTTTTGGTTTAAGTATATTTTCTGTAGCAATAACTTCACGAACAGAAAAAGCAAGAAAAATTAACAAAAATGACAGGAAGGAATACTTTAAGTATAATGGATAATATTCTTTCCTATAAGCATTTATTAAGTTAAGTATCAAAAAAACTAAAACTACTATTAAACCTGTAGTTAAGAATAAAGTATATGATAAACTATTCTTTGGAAAAATCAATAAATCAACAAAAAATATAGCTGGCAACAGTATTAATGTAGTTTGTAATCCTTTTATGAGTTTTTTCTCAATAAATTCATTAAGCCCTTCAAAACCAATTAATTTAGTTTCATCCCAAATTAATAAAAAGAATAAAGAAGTTATAAAAACAATCGAAAGCGAGAGAATGATGAAAATCAAAACACGCCAGAGCACTTTTAGACTAATCAGATACGCTAAAAAGTCAAAATCAAAATTTTCTTTTTCGTAATCAAGTTTAGAGATACCAAGGATAGAAAACAGGAATAGTGCAAGTAAGATCAGAATAACTCCTATTAACGCAGCTCTTCTATGTCTTTTTAAAGTAACTTCAAGAAATTCCAGATAATCTGGAGAATTTTTTTCCACAACATTATTTGGTACTATTTGTAGAATGACGAAAGTATTTTTATAAGTACTCAGCGAAATAATAGCAGCAATAAAAATTATCATGAAGATTTGTGTTAATGTATGGAGTGATGAGAATTCATTCCCAGTGAGCAGAATGAAATCTAAAGAGAGTATCACAAATGTTGGAATTACACCCAGCACTATTGGATAGGTTATTTTTTTTAGTGGAAGAGTTATTATGTTTCGAGCTAAAAATGAAGATGCATCGTCTCGTTTTATAAATCTAAGATAGTATGAATATAAGGATGAACCTGCTAGCCAGAACAAATAAAAATAAAAAATGGAATATGTAATAATTGAGACAAGATTAATGACATTAACATAATTCAGATTAAAAGGTAGTGTAATTTCTTGAATCATTTTTACCTCATCACAAGATTTTATCAATTGATAATTGAAAAACTACTAAGAGCACGAATGCATTAATTGTTCTGAAACCGGATATTAAAATTTTTCTTTCATCAGATTGAGTAATTAATATTCTTGATTTCCAGATAAACCACAGAGCAGTTAATAGAAGACAATTATTCGTTATCTCATTTTCAATCAAACCGAAAATTGGCATCAATAGACTGGCAATAGCGAGAGAAATCATCCAGATGAAAGTGAGTCGATATATTTGATCAATTGTAAAATAATCTGTTAAAGTTGGATACCCAGCAAGTTTGTAATCAGAATCAAAAAATAACATCAATAACCAGAAGTGAGGAATTTGCCAGACAAAAAGAAAGAAAGCTACCATCAAAATCGAATGATCAAATGGATTACCACCAGCGGAAACATAACCAATTATTGGTGGAATTGAGCCAATCAACGAACCTGGTACAACTGCAAGAGCAAATCTTCGTTTTAATGGTGTATAAATGAGATTATACCACACGAGTGCAAGTAGCCCAAAAAGAGCAGTTAAAAAATTGTAGCCGACATAAAGAATGATTAAACCACTTATTGAGAACATGAAAGCCAACACGAGAGCAGTTGATGGGTTTACTTTTCCGGATGGAATTGGTCGTGATTGAGTTCTTTTCATTAAAGCATCGAAATTTCTTTCTTGAAAATGATTGAAAATTGCTGATCCGCTTGATAAAATTAAAACTCCAATCAAAACCCCAATAACATCAATATTGATTTTGTGTTTGTAAAGTATGTAACCAAGGAATGTGGTTATAGTGACAAATGAAGTAATTTTAATCTTCATTAAAACTAATATCATTTTTATTGTTTCTAATAACTTCGTCATCTATTCAACTTAATATTTTTATTATACCAATCCTCAAACTCATTTTGATGCAATGCATAAAGTTTTGAATACATATATGAGTGTCTTAAACCACAATATTCAGCACATGCGATATCATAAACACCGGTCTCGTTAGCCACAAACCACAATGAATTATTTTTATTCGGAATGACATCCTTCTTGATTCTGAAAGCTGGAATAAAAAATGAGTGATTAACATCAAGAGAATTCAAGTTTAATTTAATTGGTTTATTTATGGGAACAACAAGAGTGTCAGTTTTTATACCATTGGGATAAACAAATTCCCATTGCCACATTCTACCGTTTACATTTATTTCAAATGCATCTTTTGGTGCTGCCGACATTTTTTTATATCCATACCACCCATAATAGAACATTCCAACCACAAGAATTGTTGGTATCACTGTCCAGATTACTTCAAGAGTAGTGTTCCCTTTGATATTTTTAGGACTGGGATTTCTTTTACGATTGAATTTAATGACAAAGAAAATCATTAAAATAGTAATTAGGATGAGTAATAAAAGTGAAATCCCGAGGATAAAAAGAAAGACACCATCAACTTCTTTTACAAAATTAGACGCATTTAATAACATATTTCTCTACCTTATAAATGAATAATCTGAAAAAGTTAGTACTAAAAAGATAGTTAGAGTTACGAATGCAACAAAAACAAAAATTCGAAAAATTCTATCGTCAAATTTCAAATGCATAAATATTAGCATCACAAGTAATGCTTTGATTGAAGCGATTAACATAGCAACAACAATTGAAAAACCACCTAAATCAAAGTTTGCAATAGTTACTGTTAAAGCAGTGAATAAGACCAGGGTCAACCAGACAAATAAATAAGTGCCATACCCAACAATATGATTATGTTTGTTTTGCATAATTGCTCCTCAATGAATTAAATAAAATAGCGGGAATAAGAAAATCCATATGATATCAACTAAATGCCAGTAAAGTCCACTATTTTCAAGCATGATATAATAATCTTGATTTACCTTACCCGATTTTACATAAAAAAACATAAATGTAAGTATGATCATCCCAATTATAACATGCAGTGCATGTAGACCAGTCATCACATAATACAAACCGAAATAAATTATTATACCTCTTGGTTGTGAAAGCAATTCATTCGATCCAGGGAATATTCCATGATGAATCTTGGCACCCCATTCAAAATATTTATTTACAAGAAATAAGAATGCAAAAAAGATAGTTAAAAAAATAAGAAAAAGGGAAAACTTCTTACTGCCCTTTCTAAGAGCTGTAATTGACATTGCCATGGTTAAACTACTTGTCAACAATATCAATGTATTTATGAGTCCAATAAAAACATCAAGTTCTTTGGAAGCTAACGCAAAGAAATCACGATATGAAAATCTGTAAACAGCATAGGCTAAGAACATTCCACCAAAGAGAATTAATTCTGTAAATAAGAATAACCACATTCCAATTTTTGCACCGACATCATCACGATGCGAATGAACTTTGATAGGTATTTCAATTGTCTGGTTCAATTTTTGATCTCCTCTTCTACTTCATAATAAGAATAGTCATATGGTTCTTTTTCAACTACTGGAATATCAGTGAAATTCTCATGAGTTGGTGGTGAAGGTAGTTGCCATTCGAGTGTTACTCCACCCCATGGATTTGATTCAGCTTTCTGACCTTTCCGTAGCGCGATAATCAAATTAGTAAACATTATTATTAAACCAGAAATTAGAATCCAGCTACCTATTGTTGAAATGAAATGCCAAATGTGAAATTCAGGCAAATAATCATAATATCTTCTCGGCATACCAAGATATCCTGCAATAAATAATGGAAAATAGAGAAATTGAAAACCGACAAATAAAAATATCCAGGCAATTTTTGCTACTCTTTTGTTATACATTTTACCGAACATTTTTGGAAACCAGTGATGAAGCGCAGCAAAGATACCAAACCCAGTCCCACCAAACATTACATAATGGAAATGAGCTACAACAAAAGATGTATCATGAATGTGAATATTTAGAGCCAGAGCCCCTTGCATCAATCCTGTAAATCCACCTATAGTAAAATTAAAAATAAAACTGAGAGCAAATAGCATTGGAGGTTCAAGAACTATTGAACCTTTATAAAGTGTAGAAACCCAATTGAATACCTTTATAGCTGATGGGATGGCAACAAGAAAAGTTAACAGCGAGAACAACCACATTGCAGTATCACTCATCCCTACAGTGAACATATGATGCGCCCACACAAGAGAGCCGAACAATGCAATCGCCATACTTGAAAAAGCTATAAACTTATATCCGAAAATTGTTCTTCTGGCAAAAACAGGAATGATTTCAGAAATCACACCCATTGCAGGTAGTATCATTATATAAACAGCTGGATGTGAATAAATCCAGAAAAGATGCTGATATAGAATTGGATCACCACCCAGTGCTGGATCAAAAATTCCAACACCGAACCATCTTTCGATTGCGACTAGTAGTAAAGTAATCCCGACAATTGGTGTTGCGAGAATCTGAACCCAACCTGTTGCATAAAGAGACCATGCAAACAGAGGCAACTTAAACCAGCTCATTCCGGGTGCACGCAATCGATGTATTGTTGTAATAAAATTAAGACCTGTAAGTATAGATGAAAAACCAAGAATAAAAGCACCAATCAAAGCTGGGATCACATTCGTAGATGTTCTAACTGAATAAGGGATATAGAATGTCCAACCAGTATCTGCAGGTCCACCTGGTAAGAAAAGAGAAATTATTGCAATGAATCCACCAAGAATGAATAACCACCATGAAAGAAGGTTAAGTCTTGGGAAAGCAACATCTTTTGCTCCTATTAAAATAGGTAAGAAAAAGTTTCCGAAGACAGCCGGAAGTCCTGGTATAATAAATAGGAAAATCATTATCACTCCGTGGAGAGTGAAAATCTGATTATAAGTTTGTGGATCCATTATAGTTCTACCAGGTGAAATCAATTCCAATCTCATTAAGAAGCCAAACACCACACCAACTGTAAAAAAGGTTAGCATTGAAATTAAGTAAAGAATTCCAATTTTTTTGTGATCTGTAGATAAAATCCAGTTCAATATTCCCTTATGTTTTTTAGGATAATGTAAATAATCCTGATGATTTCCATTTCCATCAAATACATTTACAGTCGTCATAATTACTTTTCCTTTATTTTTCTTCTTGGTTTTTTAATCAGAAATATTATAAAAACACTCACTACCACAATCATCACTACACCAATAAGTCTTGTGATATTCAAAGCATATGTTCTTCCTTCTGGATCATAGGCATAACAAAATTTAATCAACTTTGCGATTGTCGGTCCAACTTTTCCTTCCCCTGCTTCGATTATTGCCATTTTGACATTGAATGGTAAATAATCAATGCCTAATAGATACCTTGTAATTTTCCCTTCAGGTGAAACGAAAATTAATGCCCCAGGATGTACGAATTGATCTTCTTCTTTGAAGAAATAAAATCCAACTGCGTTTGTTAGCGAATAAATATTCGCACTATCACCAACCAGAAATCTCCACGCATCATCAGAAGGTTTATTGTTTAACAATTTAAGATAATTTGTTTTTTTACCTTTTGCCATGGCGGAGTTCTCTGCTGGATCAAAACTTATGGTCAAAATCTGATAATCTTTACCCAATTCTAAGTCAACTTTATTAACATTTTCTGCAAGTTCTGTTAGAAGAGGAGTACAAATCCCTTTACATTCATAAAAAACAAGAGTCAAAATTGTAGGTTTTTTGATGATATCACTAAGAACTACTTCGACTCCATCTTCGTCATAAAATTTTGCCTCAAGCGGTATTTTTTTCCCGAGCTGTTCTTCTAAGGCTGCTTTCTTTTGAGGTTCTGGATTGGCAAGATTTAAATGATAACTGCTTAGAAGTAAAATTGATACGAGAAGCAAATATTTGCTGACTAAACCTTTCATTATCGATTATCCTTTTTGAATAAATAACTAATTGAGAGATTATAAAAGTTCTTTTTTTCTACCTCATTCATCTGTAAAACTTTTGGATTTACGCCATAAAATATCGAATTGATTGAGAGAAAATTCCAGAAATCATTCTCTAAATAATTTTGCTTAGTTAATCGAATCAGAAATCCTGCATATTTTTCTGGTGATGTGATATATTTCTTAAGGAATTCGTCATTCCGGATGTCTGAAATCAATTTTTGATAAATTGCTCTCTCGCTTGAAGATTCAGTCAAAATTAAAAAGGAAGCTTTTGAAGTCGGAATTTGTCCAGATGATTTTTTACCTTCCGAGAGTTTATATGCGTTGTCTAATGCCAATAGATCATTCTCATTATCTTTCGGAAAATCGTTAGCAAAAGTTCTTATGTAATGAATGACGGCGAAAAGTTCCTCAGGATTAATATGATTAAAAGCTGGCATTCCACTTTTAATTATGCCTTCTTGTAGAGTTTTGAACATGTCTGAAATTTTTCTACCATTGATCCAACCTTCGGATGCAGTTAAGTCCCTCGGTTTTGGATTCATCATTACTCCTGCAGGTCCGTCTCCTTTTCCACCTTCACCATGACAGGATGCACAATTTGAATTATAGAATGATTTACCTTTTTCTACCAACTCTGTAGTTGGATTACTTAGTTTCCTTACATCAACTGGCGGAATATCAACGGGTTGAGAAAAACTTAAATCTTTAACTAACAATGATGAATCTACCTGTACAACTGGTAAAACAGAAGATTTGTTAATTGTGGTTAAGTTCTGAACAAAATAAATTCCTATTCCCATTAGAACAATGAGAACATAAAAATATGAATACCCAAATAGTCTTGCAGGATTTTTAAATAATTCACGGAAGTTAATTTCATCCTGTAACTCATTTATCTTCTTGATGGTGTTTTTCATAGATGGAACTCCAGACTTCTCTTTAACTTTGGGTCACCAACAGGAATTAAATTTTTCAATCTTCTATATCTTATAACAAAAAGCGTAGACATCAGTCCAATAACAAAGATTAGGAATGATATTTCTATCCATCCAAAAGTTAATTCTTTATTTATCGATGGCATAACGAGCCAGTATATATCAATGTAATGCATGATCAAAATCCAGATAGACATTATTTTTAATCTTTTCAAATTACTTTTTGATTGTTGAGATAATAGAGCAAAATATGGAATCAAGAAATGACCGAAGATTAAAATAAATGAAAAAACTTCCCATCCATTTTGCCAGCGATGAATCATCCAGAAGGTTTCTTCTGGCAGGTTCGCATACCATATCAATAAGAACTGACTGAATGCTATATATGCCCAAAAATTTACAAATGCAAACAAAAGCGCACCGAGATTATAGAAATGATCAGATTTAAGAAGGTTTCCAAAATATCCTTTTTCATGAAGTAAAACAATTACAAATGTTAATGCTGCCATTGAAGAGAGTGCTGTACCTGAGAAATAATAAACACCAAATATTGTAGAAAACCAGTGTGGCTCAGTACTCATTAAAAAATCAATTGAGAAGAATGTCAATGTAATAGCAAAAAATGGAATGAACAAAGCTGAAAGTTTAGAATTTGAGTAAGTTAAAAACTGATTTTTGGTACTATCCTGTTTCAACGAATTTCGAAGTACAAGAAAACCAAATATCATCCAGACAATAAAATAAATAACATATCGAATGTAAAAGAAGGTCGTGTTCAGATATGGAGATTTCCACTGCAATAATTTATCGTTTTGTACAGCATCTTCATGAGCCCAATGAAATATTGAATGTGTATTCAATAAAACAACTATTCCCATGAGGAATAGTATTGGAGTAAAAGAGATAAAAATTTCGCTCACTCTACGCATAACAGTTGACCAAACCGCCCCTGACAAATACTCAATTGCAAACCAGAAAAGATTGCCTATTACTATACTCACCATAAAAGCAAACATAATATTGTAATTAACAAGGGTTCTTTCTGAATCAATCAAAAAAGACAAACCCAGGAGAAGCAACCCTAAAACTAGTAACGATAAAGAAATTTTCTGAACTTTTTTGGGTATTTCTTTTTTCTCAAAGTTAAATACTGTATTGCTCATCTTAAATCACTCTCCTTTGGATTAACTGCTCTTTGTAGCACTCTGATGTAATGTACAACAGCCCATCTTTCATCTTCCGATAATTGGGATGCATAACCTGGCATAACATTTTGTCCTTCTGTTATGATATGATAAATCCCACCATCTTTCATATTCCTTAGTCTATCAGAATGTAATGTGGGTGGATTTGGGAATTGACCTCTTAATCTACTGTCCCCCATTCCAAAATTGCCATGACAGGGGGAGCAAAAAGTTAGATATCTTTGCTTCCCTAAATCTAAAATCCTTTTAGAAGGTAACAAAGGATTGATTAAATTCTTCTCAGCTCCATCAAAATTTCCTTTAAATGGATAAGGTAAATGATTTCGAGCAACAGTTCCTTCCACTGGTGGTCTCATGGCAAAACCATCTTTAAAGACAGTAGATGAAGTTTGTGGATTGACTCGGAACTGCTCATGCATCCAGTTGAAAGGACTCATGAAAAGTAATTGATTTAATATAAAATATGTTATTCCTGAAACCATTAAGAATGTTATGACTAAAAATGTTATAAATTTCTTATCAAAAATTCGTGGTCTATCACTCAACTGATCAATTTTAAAATGAATATCGAATATTTCTTCTGCGCCTAAGTTTTTCAAGAACTCTCTAACCTTTTCGTAATCAAAAATTTCGTCAAGAGCTTGAATTGAAATTCCATACTTATCGACACTGATTTTTTTCATATACTCAGTATCATTTAAGGGATGAGAGTTATTTGGAAATTTAAACATTATAAAAAGCATCCACACTACCGTAAAAACCGCAGCAGAAAGAACAGTTACTTCAAACATAACAGGAACATAGGCTGGTAATTGATAAAAAGGTTTACCACCAACAACAAGAGGATAATCAATTACATTCACCCAATACATGAATAGAAAGGCAAAGATAGCCCCAGCGAATCCAAAAACGAGAGTCACATATCCTAGTTTTGATGGTTTTAATTGCATGGCTCGAGGAAGACCATGCACTGGATACGATGTATGAACATCAAAGTTCTTATAACCTGCCTCGTTTACTTTCTTAACGGCTTCAACAACTTTATTTACATCCCTGAATGTTGCAGCTACAGAGTATAGCGTTTGATTATTCATCAATGACTCCCCCTATGTGATGGCTGAGAATTGGGTAAAACTGCTTTCACTTCAGCAATTGAGACAACTGGTAATGTTCTTATAAATAAGAAAATGAGAGTAAAGAATAATCCGAAACTGCCAATTAATATTCCTATATCGTAAATAGAAGGAATATACATTCCCCAGCTCGATGGTAAGTAATCACGAGATAAACTTGTAACGACAATTACAAATCTTTCAAACCACATACCAACATTTACAAGTACACCTATAACAAACATAATTGGTATTGATCTTCTAATTTTCCTGAACCAGAACAATTGAGTGAATAAAACATTACAAGAGACCATTATCCAGTATGCCCATGCATATGGGCCTAATGCTCTATTTAGAAAAACAAATTGTTCGACCGGGTTTCCACTGTACCATGCGATGAAAAATTCCATTGCATAAGCATAACCAACCATCAAACCAGTTGCCAACATTACCTTATTCATTTTTTCAAGAGTATCAAGAGTAATTATATGCTCAATCTTGAAAACTTTTCGTATTACAATTAGCACATTCTGAACCATTGCAAATCCGGAAAATACAGCACCTGCGACAAAATATGGTGGAAAAATAGTTGTATGCCAACCGGGCATTATTGAAACAGCAAAATCAAAACTGACGATAGTATGAACAGAAAGGACTAGAGGAGTTGCGAAGCCAGCAAGGATCAAATATGCCATTTCATAGTGTTGCCAGTGCCTTGTAGAATGTCTCCATCCTAAACTTAAAATTGAATAAATGACTTTTTTGATTTTATTGGTTGTCCTATCTCGAAGTGTAGCAAGGTCTGGAATTAATCCAACATACCAGAAGACTAAAGATACAGTAAAGTAAGTAGAAACAGCAAAAACATCCCACAAAAGCGGTGAGGTAAAATTAACCCAGAGCGAATGTTGATTTGGGTATGGTAGTAAATAACCATCTAACCACGGACGACCTGTATGAATTAAAGGAAACAAACCTGCACACATAACAGCGAAGATAGTCATGGCTTCAGCAAATCTTGAAATTGCCGTTCGCCATCTCTGTCTTAGTAAGAAGAGAATTGCTGAAATTAAAGTCCCTGCATGACCAATACCAACCCAGAAAACAAAATTTACTATATCGAATCCCCAACCAACAGGTTGATTAACTCCCCACACTCCCACACCATAATAAAAAGTAATACCGAGACTTACAGCACCAACTAAAAGCATGGTGAGACTTATTGTGATTGCAATGTACCAACCACGAGGAGGTTTTGTCTCTAATGGTCGTGCAATGTTTTCGTTTAAAGATGCTAATGACGGATTTGATTCGACTACAGGTGGTTCAATTGTATAATCAATCGTTCTCACTATACTTTCTCCGAATTAATGTTTCTTAATTTAGCTATGTAGGTGACATTCGGCTTCACATTTGTTTCTTCTAACACATAATAAGCAAGTTTATGATTCCTTAAACTGGAAATCTTTGAATTCTTATCGAGCATATTACCAAACTCAATCGCATTTGATGGACATGCTTGTTGACATGCGGTGACAACACCGGAACCATCGAATGTCTTTCCCTCTCTGATGGCATCTTCTCGTGCTTCCATTATTCTTTGTATACAGAAAGTGCATTTCTCCATAACCCCCCTAGATCTGACAGTAACTTCAGGGTTATTGAGGTAGTTTAGTGGTTCTTGATATTGATACTCATCTTTGAAATGCGACCTGAAATCAAAGAAATTAAATCGTCGAACTTTATAAGGACAGTTATTTGAGCAATATCTTGTTCCCACGCATCGATTATATGCCATTTGATTTAATCCATCGGGACTGTGGTTTGTAGCTGAAACAGGACAGACATTTTCACAAGGTGCATTATCACAGTGCTGACACAGCATTGGTTGATTACTAACAACTACCTCATCTGGAGAACCCGAAAAATAAGTATCGATTCGCATCCAGTGCATTTCACGACCTTTTTCAACCTGATCCTTACCAACCATGGGAATGTTATTTTCAGCAACACAACTTACCACACAAAGATTACAACCAATGCATTTATTCATATCAATAGCCATTGCCCATTTAACACCCTCGTACTTCACCTCGTGAACTATACTCATCAATTCAGCTCTTTCTCTTCTAACAAAATCAGGATCACTTTCAAATTGTTTGACCGTGCCTTCTTGTATTATTTTCCGCTTCTTATGAAAATCTTTAACGAATGTATCATCAATGGGATGATGTTCCTGCGCTGAAACAATATTGTATTTTCTACCAGTGTCAGAAACTTTTACAGTTGTGTAATAAGTAATTCCATTCAAAAAGCCATTTACATTTACTCCAACATCTCTGCCTACTTCACCACATTCTTCTCTACCAAATCCAGTTTCAACACAAATTAAATTATCTGCAACTCCTGCCTGTACGAAAACAGGTATATTCAATTTACGATTACCCTTTTCAATTTCAATTACATCATTATTTTTTAAGTTCAATTTCTTGGCAGTTGCAGGAGAAATCGCTGCATAGTTATCCCACACAATTTTAGTAATAGGATGTGGTAGCTCGTATAACCAACCATTATTCCCAAATTTTCCATCATACAAGTATGGGTGAGGATGAATTGAAAGTAGTAGCTTGTCATTGTGAATAAGAGTTGAATCTTCAAAAATCGGAAGGTTATACTTTGGTTGAGATATTGCTTGAGCGTTGAACTCTATAAAACCGTTGTGTAAACAACTAAACCAGAATGAATCAAAACCAGAAAGTGAATTGAATTTAGGAAAAACTTCATTCTGCCATCTTGATTTAAGTTTCCTTTGATAAATTGAATCGTAATAAACCTCCCCTGTCGTCCATGTGATTAAAATAGATTCTTTTTGTCTTGTATCATACATTGGAGCTATAACAGGCTGTTGGAGATTCAATATGTTTGAACGAGTTTGAAAATCATTCCAGCTTTCTAAATCGTTATGAATCGGTAAAACATAATTACTGAAGTATAAAGTTTCATTCTTCAGCTCTGTTAATGTAACAACAAAATTGACTTTGGATAATGCTTCACTGAAATTTAAGTAAGCTAAATCATATACAGGATTGGAATCAAAATTTATTACAACATCAACCCTTCCACTCTTCATCTTTTCGATTAAACTTTCAAGATCCTCAATCGAACTTTCTTTAACAACCTCCACAAGTTTACTGTTGAAATCATAAAGATTTACTGCTCCTAAAATTTCATTCAAGGTTAATGCGAGAATATGTTCTGTTTTACCACATCTATCACCACAGATAACAATAGCTCTGCCATAATTGGAAAGTAAATCATTTAGTAGTGTATACAGAATTTCTTTTGAAAGATTATGTTTTGAACTTACTGATTCAAAATTATATTGATAAATTTTTTCACTTAAAGATTTAGGAAGGTTGAGATTTATATTTCTTCTCGATATGATTTCGTTTATTATTGCGTATAGAAATTCCCTATGAAAGTCAGGTCTTAATTTAATTCGATAATCGGCATTAGCACCTGTCAATGTTAAATTTCCTTCTACAACATACAATCGACTGAAATTTTTTAAATCATTAATATTTCTTGTCTCGGTGAATTTTCTAATTTGTTCTACTACTTCACCGTCGGTATTCAAAAAATCACTTTCAATTGAGAGGATAATTTTTGCTTTTTCTAAATTCAACGCAGGAACGGAATCCTCTCCATAAGCTTCTTTCCAGGCATTTAATCTATTCCTATTCGAAAAAGTGGAATAAGAATAAATTTTTGTAGTTGGATATTTATTTATGAACTCTTTTAGGACAGTTAATGTCGTGGGTGAAGTGATTTTATTTGATATGATTGCAATTTCTTTGTTCTGATTGATTGCTGTGTTAAGTCTGTTTAAAATATTCCTGTTTGCATCCCTCCATGTTGTAGGTAGAAAATTTTTCCCAGAAGTTCTTTCAAGAGGATTTCTCAATCTATCGGGGTCATATAGATTTAGAATAGCTGCCTGACCACGAATACAAACTTTACCTTGATTAATTGGATGATCTGGATTACCATCTATTTTAATTGGTCTTCCTTCACGAGTTTTTACAAGAACTGAGCAATTATTCTGACAACAATTTAAACTCGTCGCATTATAATTAGCTTTGCCAATAATCACTTCGTCTGGTTTTCTGTTGTATGGTACTATCTCACCCTTATCTTTAAAGTTAGAACAAGAAGCTAATGCGAATGCAGAAGATGCAGAAAGTAGAGCTAAGAATCTTCTGCGAGATATTGGAGGCATTTCTTTTAAATCGATAGCATCTATAGTTCCATCTAAAAATTCATTTTCTTTCATTTTTTGAAGTTCGTCAGGATTATAAAATTCTCTTAAACTTCGCCAGTATTTTTTTGATTTATCACTCATTTTTCCATCCTGCTATTTCTGTCTCTTAACTGAATCTTTGTTTTCCCTGAAATAATTCTTTGGATTTTTAGTGAGATTAAGGATTTTATTAAATGGAAAAAGGAAACCAATAGCAGCCAATAGACTCCCCGTAGAAATTAAATTCAAAAATTTTTTTCTTGAAAGATCAGAATTAATTTTTTCCATTGTGTCTTTCTCCTATCTATGACAGCCAAAACAATGTTCCGGGCCCTTATTAACATTTGAGATATAAGTTAATTTCAGAGGTGCATTACGATGACAATCGAGACAACTTGCCATTGTGAAAGAAGAGACCTGTTTGATGACATCCATATTTCTTACATCACCATGACATTCAGAACAATCGATACCTCTATTTACATGAACACTGTGATTGAAATAAGCGAAATCCGCAAGTTTATGAACCCTCTTCCATCTGATAGGAATGTTGTTCTGATACATTTTAGTCAATTCGACTATAGCAGGCTGATTTTTCCGCGCTACCGAATGACAATTCATACAGATATTGGCAGATGGTATGGATGCGAATCTTGATTTCGTTACTGTTGAATGACAATATTGACAATCAATATTCATCTCACCTGCATGTAGTTTATGAGAAAATGGAATCGGTTGATCAGGTGAATATCCTATACCATCCCTTTCAGGTCTTGAAATGTAATAGGTGATAACGAAGGAAAGGATCACAACAAATATGGTGACAGGTACTCGAACTTTTAAAATATAGTCGAGCTTAGAATTGTTCATTTGTCTCCTATAAATTGATTATATTTTGATGAATACTAATATGTAAAACCTTATCTGTATTAAGATTTATAAAATTCCTGCAATTATAAAAAAAATAATTAAATCTTAAAAGAGTATTTGAAATTGGATAGCGTTTAAAAAATTGTGTAAAGGTTGGATAAAAAAGAGACATTTACCAGCACAAAATTTTTAAAAACAAAATGGATGACAAAGGCAACAAAAAAACTAAATGAAATTAGTAACGCCATTTAAACTTATTTTATTGTGCCCTGCTGAACAACACATCTTTATACCTTAGCACAGTTAAAAATTAGTAAAATGCCATATTGAAAATTATGGAGAGTGTTAAGTGGAATATTGTACTAACTAGCAATAATTAAATGAAGAAACCTTATCAGCTTGCTCTTTTTTTTGAAACGGTTTACTTCAAAAGTTATATCTTGAAATTTTGAACAAAAGATAAAGCATGTATAAAGAAACTAATTTTTATTTGATTAATGAGATCGTTTTGAGACGAATTGGGTTCAATAATATAATTTAAACATTCAAATACTTTACATAAACTGGCTGGCTTATTCTTAACAATAAATGAATATCGTTCGATCGAATTGCTTAATGCTTCAGTTGTTCTCTCATGATGATGAAGTCCCAATTATAATTCAGCAGATCTTGTGCTGAGTGAATCAGCCAATGCAGATGCAATTGATTGCCTTTTCTCCTGATCACTGTTTCCATCAATTTTTCAATTTGTTGTTTAATAGTATTTAGACCTCATGCAGCTAAAAGAAATAATAATAAAATTGATAAGTATATTAATTTTCTTTGATCAAATGTATTTACTACATATTTTATTACAGTCAATATTTTTAAAATTCGAATTGAAAATTAGAAATTTTTATAATCTGAAGTAAAATTAAGTAAAAAAAAATACTTGATATGAAATTCCTTCGCGTCTACAAAGATTGTAAATAGTACTAATATGCAACCCGTATAAAATTTGTAAAAAAAATTTTAAAAAGCTCAATGTCAACAAAATAAAAACATAAACAAAATCAGGAGCTCTAACCGCACTCCAAAACACAATAACTGTATGATTTTTTTTTGTAACTTTTAAAAATTTGAGATGAAAATGAAACTACAATTCATTGGCGCAACTAAAACTGTAACAGGTTCTTTACATTATTTGAGAATCAATGAAACATCAATTCTTCTGGATTGTGGTTTGTTTCAGGGGAGAAGAAAGGAGTTTTATGATTTGAATTTGAGTTTCGATTATTTTGACCCCTCGACTGTTGATTATTTAATAGTTTCACATTCACATATTGATCACATTGGAAGAATTCCGCTTCTTATCAAACAGGGATTCAATGGTAAAATAATCTGTACTCATCCAACTAAAGATTTATGTAATTTAATGTTGCTGGATAGTGGACACATTCAGGAGAAAGATGTTGAATATGTTAACAAAAAAAGAGCTAAGAAAGGTGAAGAACCAGTACTCCCATTATATACTCAAGAAGATGCGAAAAATTCACTACCATTTTTAAGCAGCATAAACCTATATGAAAAATATTCTCTTTCGGATAATATAGAATTAAAATTTTTCAATGCAGGGCACATTCTTGGTTCAGCAATCACATTATTGAAAATTAAAAATAATCAAAAAACAATTGATTTAGTTTTTACTGGTGATCTTGGTAGACCGAACTTGCCAATCATAAAAGATCCAGATTTTATTGAAACGCCCCATATACTTATTTCAGAAGCAACTTATGGAGGTAGATTTCATCAAAATCATTATTTAACTAGAGATGTTTTAGTTGATTCTGTCCTTCTTGCACTAAAAAGAAATGGGAAAATAATAATACCAGCTTTTAGCGAAAGCAGAACACAACAACTCATATTGCTCTTTCACGAGATTTTCGATACATACAATTTCACCATACCAATATTTATTGATAGTCCTCTTGCAATCGAGATTACAAAAGTTTACGAAAAATTTACAGATCACTACGATACTTCGACCTATAACTATGTGAAAGAGGGAAAGAATCCATTTAAATTTTCAAATGTTCATTTTACTCCTACCGTTGAAGAATCAAAAAGACTAAATGATTTAAAGGAACCAGCAATTATCATTTCTGCTTCAGGAATGTGTGAAACTGGTCGAATATTACATCACCTGGCAAATAATATTGAAAATCCGAATAATCAAATCTTGATTGTTGGTTATAATGCACCGAATACACTTGGTAGAAAAATTGCGGATGGAGAAAAAGTCGTAAGAATTTTTGGTGAAGAATACAAAGTGAAAGCAAAAGTTACTGTATTAGATTCTTTGAGTGCTCACGCTGATCAGAATGAATTATTAAATTATTTCGCTCATTTTGATAGGAAAAAACTACAGAACATATTTCTTGTTCATGGAGAAGAAAATGAATTAAATTCTTTTAGAAATATTTTACAATCAAATGGTTTTCAAAATATCTTTATACCAGAGCGTGGAGATGTATTTAAATTTTAAAATTGCTCTGATGAGTTTGTTCCTCTTCTTTATTGCTCAAAAAATTGTTGCTCAACCATTAATTACAGCTGATTCACTCTATAAAAAAAATTCAAGCATATTCTTAAAAAGCTACAACAAAATTTTGAACATTCACAATTTCTCCTTTAATCTTTATTCAGATTACTCATTGGATGGATTAACTTTAAGACTTAGTAATCGATTTAACTCAAATGTAATTGTAGCGACAACAAAAAATATCAGAGACGAAAATTATTTTGATTTAAGGATGGGTTATGACTTCACTAAGTTTTTTCAACCAAAGATTTCGGTAGAATCAAAAAGAATAAACGACGATCGTAAAGTTGGAATAAGTAGATTCAAAGATTTTGCTATTAAAGGATGGATAACCTCTAATCCTTTTCTAAGTTTTTCTCTTTCTCCGTTTTATGGCTTTAAATTGGAAGAACAATTCGAATTATATGAGAAAGGATATACTTACGGACTGCTTACAATGCTCGATGAAAAACTGCAGAACTCAAGAATTACAGGCTCTGCACATTTTCAAAATGATAAGTTAAGAATCAGAAGTAATATCTTTATTCTGTCTGAATTATCTTTTGAAAATTCATTTTCTGAATTTTTCTTCTCTCATACAAAATTTAACTTCAATAAAATTAGAAGAGATTATTTTACGCCTATTGATTCATTAACTTCAAGACTATTCAATATTAAACACAACATTGAAACACGAATAGATAATTTTATTGATTTTACTCAACAATTGAAGTTATTTGAAAAATCAGAATCCAGAATAATACTTACAGGAAATTTTTTTTACAGAACTGTTGAAAAAACTCTTCGATACAAAAACTATTCACAACCATCAAAAAACATATTTGATAGTGAAATAAATGAGTTTAAGTTTAATCTCAGTGGAGAAAGCAATATTCACTTTGGGAAGATTAATTCAAACATCAAAATAATTTATTCGGAACGGTCAGAAAAACATTCTATAAACCAAATTCCAACCATTCCTGAATATTATTACTTCACAAGACTTGATGAAGAAATTCAAAAAAATAATTTTATATCACGCGTTGTTATCTCAGGAGAAACAGATTTTCATGTTTTTTCAAGGGATACAATTTCATTCGAAGGATCAATCTCTAAATTAAAATACGATACACCATCTCTGGACAATTACTACAATCCATCGACAATTTCAAGAGATGATAGAGATGAGCTTCTATTTGTGTTAAGGTTACAGTATTATAAACACTTTAACTCATATCTTTCGACAAATATACTTCTGGAATCATTTAATAATCATCTTATATATATCTTTAAAGAAAAAAGTTCGAACAACAACTGGAATCGGGTAGTTCGATTAGCCACACAAACTGACTATAATGGAGAATGGATAATTTCGAAAAATCATTTCGAAGTCCTTGCTAATTATACAGTTTATGATTTTGAACATAAATTTCAAGGATTACAGAGTTTTGTTTTCAGGCAATTTGGGTTTCAGGATTCTACAAAGATTTTAATTTCCAGAAACACTTTTCTTTCAATTGTTTACAATCTTAAACTATCCGAGCAAGGAACTTTTAACCTCAGAAGATTTACTTCATTACCTGCAAGATTTTTGAATGAACAAACAGGTGAATTAATATTTGGTAAATCATTATCTCCAATAAGTACGATCGCCTTCGGCATAAGGTCAACATATTTCGGTGAATTTAATTTTAATGGGAATGAGAAAAATATTCAATTTGAGATGAAAAGTATTGGTCCAATTCTGGAAGCAAAACTTTACAAATCAACGAATTTTTATCTTAATCTTAAATGCTGGATCGAGTACATCAAACAATTAAATCAATCCTCAAGAAGAAATGTGAATCTCAGTTTTAATTCTCACCTTACATTATAATTGTCTCTCTTCGAAATTTTTATAATTTTGTATTAGTATGTTCAAACAAATCAAATATGAATTAAAAACATCCATTTTTGAGATTGATAACCTTAATTTTTATCTGGATGAAGCTCTTGCGGGGTTAAACATTTCTGCTGATAAGTATAATAACATTCTCTTAGCCGTCACTGAAGCTGTTAATAATGCCATCATTCATGGAAATAAAAACGATATTAAAAAGAAGATCGAGCTGGAATTTGTGATCACAGATGAATTCATAAAAATAATTGTCACTGATGAAGGAGAGGGATTTGACTTGAATAAAGTTCCAGATCCTACCCTACCTGAAAATATTCTCAATGAACATGGACGAGGAATTTTTATAATGAAACATTTTGTCGATGAACTAAAAGTAGAAAAAAATCCAAAAGGAAACAGTCTCATACTCAAAATCAAACTAAATCAAAATTAAAAATATAGTCGGAGGTTGTATGCCTAGAAAAAAAATTTCCCTCATTGGTGGTGGACAAATTGGTGGTGTTCTCACCCAGCTTATCGCCAAAAGGCAGTTAGGTGATGTCGTTTTATTTGATATTGTTCAGGATATGCCACAAGGTAAAGCTCTTGATATCGCTGAAGCAGCAAGAGTTGATGGTTTTGATGTAAAAGTAACCGGAACTAATTCGTATGAAGATACAAAAGATAGTGATATAGTGATTATAACTGCAGGACTTCCTCGCAAACCCGGCATGAGTCGAGATGATCTGCTCACTACAAATGCCGAAATTATGAAAGTTGTCGCAGAAAATGTGAAAAACACCTCGCCAAATGCAATAGTAATTGTTGTCTCAAATCCACTTGACGCAATGGTTACATTATTCAAGAACATCAGTGGATTTGAACCGAATAGAGTGATGGGACAATCTGGTGTGCTCGATTCTTCTCGATTTGCTACATTCATTGCCTGGGAATTAGGTGTGTCTGTAAAAGATATAAATGCACTTGTTCTTGGTGGACACGGTGATACTATGGTTCCATTAAAAAGATATGCGAATGTTAATGGAATCCCTGTCATGGAATTACTCATCAGAAAATATGGTAGCAAAGAAAAAGCAGACGAAGTTATGAATGCAATAATTGAGCGTACAAAGATGGCTGGTGGCGAAGTTGTAAAACTTCTTAAAACAGGTTCAGCTTTTTATTCGCCAGCAAGTTCTACTATCGCTATGGTTGAATCTATTATCTATGATGAAAAGAGGGTTCTTCCTGTTTGTGCATATCTACAAGGTGAATATGGCGTTGATGGATATTATGTTGGCGTTCCTGTTGTACTTGGTGAAAAAGGAGTAGAAAAAGTCATAGAAATAGATCTGAATGAGGAAGAAAAAGCTTTATTTGATAACTCTGTCAATGCAGTTAAAAATCTAGTTGCAGATATGAAAAGATTGGGATATTGATTCATTAAGCATTTGATTGATTTTTAAAATAAAAAACCGAGGTAGTAATACCTCGGTTTTTTGTTGCTGCAAAAAAATTTAGTTGAGTGGAATAACATTTACAACATTTTTATTTGCTTTCTTGACGAATTGAACTCTTCCAGTAACTTTAGCAAACAATGTATCGTCCCCACCAATTCCGACATTTAGTCCAGGATGAAATTTTGTACCTCTTTGTCGAACTATAATACTTCCTGCGGATACCAATTCGCCACCAAATGCTTTAACTCCAAGTCGTTGGGCATTTGAATCACGTCCATTTTTTGTCGAACCTTGACCTTTTTTATGAGCCATAAATCACCTCTAATTAATTTTTTCTATTAATATTCTTGTTAATTGCTGGCGATGTCCTCTGAGCTTTTTATAGTCATTTCGCCTCTTTTTCTTGAAGACAATAACTTTATCATCTTTTACATGTTCGAGAACTTTTGCAGTAACGGATTTTCCTGTTAGATATGGGTTTCCAATTTGAACTTTCTCTCCATCGATTAGCATTAAAACATTTTGAAGTTCTATATTTTTCCCTGTTTCTACATCCAGTTTCGGGACATAAATTTTATCGTTTTCTTTTACCTTGAATTGAAATCCTGCAATATTTAGTACTGCTTCCATTTGATTTCCTTTCTTCTATATTTAGAATACAAAAATATAAATAAAATTTTCTATATGCAATTCAGAGAAACCATTTTGATCATCATGATACAACAGATTATCGTATCTATAATTTTTCATATCAATTGCATAAATAATGATAGAGGTCAAAGTTATATCACTTTTCCTACTTCATCGAGCAGACACTTTTAGTTATGAATGCAAAATGTATTGAAAGATTCCATCGGGTTGGAGTGACCTTTTTTATTAATACGAGGCGAACTATTTAATGAATTTCTATTAAATCAATTTACAGTTTTACTTCTTTATTTGTTTGGGCGGATTTGTACATTGCCTCGATGAGTTTCATTCGTGTTAACGCTTCTTCGAGAGTGGAGACCCAGTTACCGAGTCCATTAACCGCAGCAAAGAAATGTTTTAATTCGTTTTCATAAGATTTGAGGTAAAGATTTGAAGTAGAAGACCGATTCTGGTTTGTTAATTCTAAATTTGAAGTACCAACTTGCTTATAAATCCTCATTGGATTCAATGTGCCTGCACCCTCTGTTCCGAACAAATTACAGTAGAAAAATTCCGTTTCCGTACTTAGTGTCCAGCTTGATTCTACATTAATTACCTGATCTTTATTTGTTTTAATCATAGCAACAGCTGAGTCTTCAACATTTTTTGTTGTATGATAAAAATTATAAGCTGTTACAGAATATAGTTCAGGATAATTGAGCATCCACATCGCTAAATCGACAATATTAATCGCTAAATCCATTATAACCCCACCACCAGCATAAGATTTATTGACAAACCAAGATTGGGTGGAACTCCTTGGTCTAAACCATCCTATCCTGACAAGATATAATTTCCCTAACTCATTTCCTTCAATCAACCCTTTCATCAGCATAGCATCTGGACGAAATCTCATATTAAATCCAACCATAACTTTAGTTTTAGTCCTTTCAAGACTTTTCATTAACTCTTCAGTTTCTTTGTAAGTTCTGGCAACAGGTTTTTCGACAAATAATTTATCACAATACTGACTGCAAAGAAAGGCAATTTCTTTATGAGTATTGGTGGGAGTTAAAATCATGATCGCATCAAATTGATTTTCCACCAGAAATTTATTTAAATCTGTATAAGCACTTTCAATCCCATATCTTTCCTTAATAGCATTAATTTTTCTCTTATCGATATCGCAAATAGCTTTTATGTTCACATTCGACATTTTCTTTAAAATCGGAAGATGTATAATCTGGGCAACTGCTCCACAACCAATAATCCCAACATCAAGAACTTTTTTCATTTTAAACACCTAATTTTTTTCTGAGAAATGTTTGCTGAGCGAATGTAATTCGGATCTTACTTTATCCGAAATACCTTTTGGATCAATACCAAGCATAGAATGTAATTCTTGTTGTGTACCATGCTCTACAAATTGATCCGGTAAACCAATTAGTTCTATATCTGGTTTTTCATCCACTTTAGCAGCAAATTCCAGGATTGCCGAGCCCAATCCTCCAATCATTGTATTCTCTTCAAGCACAAATATTTTTTCAAATCTCTTAAAAACATCCATCAATAATTCTTCATCAAGAGGTTTAACAAATCTCATATTAATTACTTCTACAGAAATATCATCCTTGGCTAAATTTTCTGCTGCAATTTTTGCATAATGAACCATACTACCTATTGCTAGAAGAGCGACATCACTCCCCTTTATTAAAATTTCACCCTTACCTATCGGGAGTTTCGAAAATTCTTCTTTCAGAGGTACTCCGATAGCATTCCCTCGTGGATATCTTAGAGCAATTGGACCATTTTTATATTCAATTGCAGTGTATAACATATCACGAAGTTCTGATTCATCTTTGGGTGCCATTATTACCATACCGGGAATGAGACGAAGATATGTTAAATCGAAAGAACCATGATGAGTTGGTCCATCCGCACCGACAAGTCCTGCTCTATCAAGAACAAAGACAACATGTAACTTTTGAATTGCTACATCATGGATTATCTGATCAAATGCTCTCTGTAAGAATGTAGAGTAAATAGCAACTACAGGAATTATACTTTCAGTTGCAAGTCCAGCTGCGAAAGTGACCGCATGTTGTTCAGCAATTCCGACATCAAAAAATCTTTCGGGAATTTCTCTCTGCAAATGATCGAGTCCTGTCCCATCAGGCATCGCTGCTGTAATACCTACTACCTTTTCATTTACCTTTGCGATTTGGACTAAAGTCTCACCGAATATTTTTGTGTATGAAGGAACATCTGATTTCTTTATTGCTTTACCAGTAATTTTATCAAAAGGTACAACACCATGAAGTTTTTGAGAGTCTTCTTCCGCTGGCTTGTACCCTTTACCTTTTTGAGTGTTTACATGTACAAGAATTGGTCCTCTCAAGTCTTTTACATGATTAAAAATTTTAATCAACTGTTGAACATTATGACCATTAAACGGACCGAAGTATCTAAAACCAAGTGCTTCGAAAAGTGCACCAGGAGTTATTATCGCTTTAATTCCCCCTTCAACCCTACCTATGACTTTTCTTATTCTATCACCTACTTCATCAAATCGATGAGTGAGTTCCCAGACTTGAGCTTTGAATTTATTGAATTGTGGTGAAGAAGTTATTTCAGTAAAATATTTCGAGAATTGCCAGACATTTGGAGCTATCGACATGTTATTATCATTAAGAACTACGATCAAATCTCTTTTTTGTAATCCTGCATTATTCATTGCCTCATAAACCATGCCTCCAGTCATAGCACCATCACCAATAATAGCGATTACTTTAAATTTCTCATTCAGCAGATCTCGCGCTGTTGCAATACCAAGTGCTGCAGAAATGGAAGTGCTAGCGTGTCCTGCACCAAAAACATCATATTCACTTTCAGTACGTTTTAAGAATCCACTGATTCCACCAAATTGTCTTATTGTTTTAAGAGCTTCTCTTCTTCCGGTTATAATTTTGTGAGGATATGCCTGATGCCCAGTATCCCAGACGAGTTTATCATATGGAGTATTGAAAACATAGTGTAGGGCTACTGTTAGTTCAACTGCTCCTAGTCCTGCTCCCAAATGACCACCTGTTTTCGAAACCACATCTATCATATATTCTCTGATTTCTTCGCACAGAATTTTTAATTCATTTACAGGAATTTTTTTCAAATCATTTGGTGAATCAATCTTATCGAGATATTTGAAATTTCTCATATCTTTATTCCGAATTACTTTCTAGTTTGGTTTTTTTGATTATTCCATCCACTTCTTTGCGTAATTGATTAACTTTCATTTCAGCATTATTCAAAGTTTCTATTAATTTCTTTGAGAGCTGAACACCTTCTTCAAATAATTTCAATGCTTCCTCGAGAGTGATATCACCTGATTCTAGTCGGAGAGCTATTTCTTCAAGTCTCTCAAAGTCTTTTTCGAATGTCGATCTCGTTTTAGACATTTATTCTCACCTTTCCATCAAAAAATTCGATTTCAGTTGTTAGTTGTTGATTAAAATGTTCTTTTCTTGAAACGACTTTCTCATCCTGACGAACAATTGCATAACCTTTTGATAAAGTTAGCTTTGGATCTGATAGCGTAACAACTTTTTCCAATTTATTAAGTTTTTGTTTTATATTATTTAAAAAATTAGTTAATGACTGATCAAATCTAAAATAAGCGAAGTCAAATTTTTGTTTGTTGTTTTTAAGTAATGATTCTGGAAGAATAAATGAATAACTCCTTAACTCATTTATAAGTTGTTTTTTTTTCTCTTCAATAAATTCGAGCATTAAATTATAAAGTGATTTATCATAGTCGTTAAGAAGTTCAATAAGTTGTTCCAATCTTGGAGTTACTAGTTCAGCAGCGGCAGTAGGAGTAGCTGCGCGTAAATCCGCTACGAAATCAGCTATTGTAAAATCTATTTCATGACCGATTCCAGTAACAACTGGTATTTCTGATCTAAAAATGGCTCTTGCTGTTATCTCTTCATTAAAAGCCCATAAATCTTCAAGAGAACCACCTCCACGACATAAAATAATCACATCAACTTCACCATATTGATTCATTAAATCAAGTGCATCAGATATTTCTTGAGCTGCGTTTTCTCCCTGAACAGATGTGTGCGCCAAAACTACTTCTACGACAGGAAATCTTCTTTTAATAACAGCAAGAACATCCCTCAAAGCAGCACCATCTTTACTTGTAACAATCCCGATTCGGGTGGGAATTTTTGGGATTGGTTTTTTGAATCTTTCATCAAAGAGACCTTCTGCAGCTAATTTTCTTTTGAGAGCTTCAAATGCAATCTGTAATTCACCAGTACCAAGTGGCTTAATCGATGAAACCTCAATCTGGTAATTTCCCCGTGGTTCATAAACATTCAATCGTCCAGTTACTATGACTTTCATACCATCCTGTGGTGTAAAAAAAACATATGAATTGAGTCCACGCCACATTACACAACTTATCTGAGAATATTCATCTTTCAATGTAAAATACCAATGTCCGGATTGATAAACTCTAAAATTAGAGATTTCTCCCATCACAGTAATAAAATCGAACGAAGTTTCTAAAAGTATCTTAATTTCTCTGTTTATTTCAGAAACGGAATAAATTTTTAATTGTTCATTCATACTTAATCGTAACCTTGTAAATTAAAATACAAAAATAGATATTCTTTCTAAAATTACGATTGAAAATGATTTATTCCTAGGGAAAAAGTAAACACATTACAAAACGGATTATCTCACAAAATCGAGTAAGAAATAGTATTGATTTCTATAGAGTTAAATTTTTACGATTAGAACTTTATGCTAATCCCAAATGTAGGAAAAATTGGAAGCTGATAAGTTTCTCTCCTTTTTAGAGTTAAATTAGATTCAATATAGTAATCATAACCGATTACATTTTTTCTATTGTATACATTAATAACATCGAGATAAATCAACCAATTTAAATTCCAGAATTTAGTATAGTATGATAATCGCATATCGAGTCTATGATAATCTGGTCTTTTTGCATTATAGAAATTTGGATCAACACCATAATCTATGTTAAAAACAACTTCTTTCGGAGCAGAAGGATTAATTTTGAATCGAGTAGCAATTTCTGGAGTTTCTCCTATACCATCACCGTTCAGATCTTTTAATAGAATTCTCGGTTTTATTCCAACAGGTTCAGTATAAGGCAATCCACTTGCATAATGCCATCGTAATCCGAGTTCTAATTTTTCACTGAATCTGTAATTGAAAACAAAATTAAAGTTATGTCTTTGTTCAAATCTGAAAGGAATTATTCTACCATTTTCTTCTCTTTTCGAAAATGATAGTGAATAAGAAAACCAGCCATCATATTTTGATGAAGAATTTCGATTAAATTTAGCAAGAAGAATTTCCCAACCGTACGAATAACCTCTGGAATTATTAACAGGAATTGTAGTAATTGAATCAGAATAGGTTGGAACTGGTGTCGTCCAGGATTCAAGATATTTTGGATCAGCACCTGGTTTAAGTGATGATGTGAATTGAGTACCCATTACTTTTTTGGGGACGATTAAATTGTCAAAATCTTTTAGATAAATTTCTGTCTTAAATTGTAATTCTGGATTAAGATATCTTTCAAAACTCAGAATATAATGCGTAGCTTTTTCTGCTTCCAAATAACCAGTATATTTTTTTGAAAAATCGAATAAAATATTCTGATCTCTGAGTTTTTCATAACCGGGTGATTGATAATACACACCATACAAAGCTCGAAGCGTAGTTATATCATTTAATGCATAGGAAAGACTAATTCTTGGCGAAATATATCTTTTTCTTAGTAAATCATAATAATCAAATCTTATTCCAGGCGATATAAAAATTTTTTGGTTAGATAAAAGGTCATAGTTTGATTGTCCATAGAAGTGAAATCGCCAGTAATCCAATCTTGATTTAAATCTTTCAATAAAACTTCTAAAGGATGAAAATGAATTTACAATTGCTTTTAGTTGTTGGTCTAAATTCAAATCAAATCTCAATTCTGTTATCATGTAATCAAAACCAACACCAAATTCATAATTAGATCTACCAGCATAAAAAATTACCCTATCGCTGATAGAATATTTTTTAAAATCGAATAAAGAATTAAAAGAAAAATTTAGTAGGAACTGATAAATTGAATCTGATATTTCTCCTTTGAAATCATCTCTATTCAATGTCGGATCAAGAAATTTAGAGTCAAAATTAGTTTGCCCTCGATTATTATAAAATGATAAAACCGTCTTATTAATGAAATTTTTGCTATTAGACTGGTAGCTTAACGCATAAATATTGTTAAACGAATTATCAATAACACCAATGCTATCCGGAGTAACCCTCTTACCATTCGTCACAAGTTGAACACCATCTCGCGAATGTACTCCAGTAAATGAGAACTTATGTCCCTTATAAGGAATAATGGAGGTCTTAAATTGAAAATCATAAAAATTAGGAAATGAAAAATCTCCTTCAATCAACTTTGCGTTTTTAATTATTGGTTCAAGAATCAAATCATAATATGTTCTTCTTGAATTAAATAACCAGCTACCATTCAAACCAAACGGATTTTTCCCCTCAAGAACGATATTAGCGTTAGAAATATTAACATTAATATTTCCGGAGAGATAAGAATTCTCTAAACCATCTCTATTCGTTACATCAAGCACAGCAGAAAGTCGATCACCATAACGAACAGGAAATCCACCAGTAAGCAAAGTAATATTTTCAATTGTTTCAGGATTAAACATACTTATTGCACCATACAATCTATACGGATTGAATACTTCCACATCATCAAAGAAAATAAGATTTTGGTCTGGACCACTTCCACGAATTATCAATTGAGAACTAAAATCATTTATAGCGCTAACTCCTGGTAGAGCTTGTAGTGTTCTTAATATATCTTCACCAGCTCCAGGAAGCATTTTTGCTGACCTTGGTTCTATTTTGATGAGACTTGTTCTGGTATCTTCTTGAGATTGAATTCGTGGTGCGTTAATAATAATTGATTGTAATTCTATGGCAATTTGTTTAAGAGTTATATTTAATTCTATTGTTTTTGACTGAAGTAAATTTACTTCAATTATTTTTGTTTCAAAGCCTAAAACACTGACTTGTAATTTATATTTACCTGCAGGAATGTTCGAAATAACAAATCTTCCTTCTAAATCTGTACTTGACCCCAATTTTGTTCCGAGTAAAATTACATTCGCGAAAGGAATCGGAGATTTATTCTCATCAAAAATTTTTCCTCTAATTTCACCCGAATAGATATTGGTTGATACACAGAATAATAAGATTAAAAAAATCATACAGCTGAATTTCATTTCCCGTAACCAAAATTTTAATTCTCTAACACAACAAACATAAAAAAAATTCAACTTGAAAAATTTGTAATGTATACTTCTCGGTTTTATATTTGCTCCAAGTTTAATTAACCTTTAATTCTATCCAGCGAGATAGAGAAGGAAAAATTTAATGATAGAATATAACAGATTATCAATAACAAATAGAAGGACCCGATTGACTGAATAAGTCAATCGGGATTTTTTTTATATGAAAGTAAAAGCAAAACTTCTCGACGAACTGGCAATCGGCCGAACAATCACTCGACTTGCTCACGAAATTCTAGAAAGGAATAAAGGAGCTGAAAATATTGCACTTGTAGGTATTCAAACCCGTGGAGAGTTCCTTGCGTATCGAATCAAAGATAAATTGCAGGAAATCGAAGGTGTAGATGTACCAACTGGCATTTTAAACATCACTTTATATCGTGATGATGTGAGGGTTCGACTTAAACAACCAGAAGTTAAAGCAACAAACATTCTATTCGATATAAATGATAAAGATATCATTTTGATTGATGATGTTTTATACACTGGTAGAACCGTAAGAGCTGCGATGGATGCACTTACAGATCTTGGACGTTATTCGTCAATTCAACTGATGGTATTAATTGATAGAGGACATAGAGAATTACCAATAAAAGCAGATTTTGTGGGAAAAAATATTCCAACTTCAATAAATGAAGAAATTAGAGTTAAGCTTAAAGAAGTTGATGATGAAGACGCAGTTTATCTTATTGAAACTTAAATAGGAGTCATTAAATGTTAAGTTCAAGACATTTGCTCGGCCTCTATGGTGTTCCAAGAACAGACATTGAATTAATTCTCGATACAGCAAAGACATTTCGTGAAATAATTGAAAGACCCATTAAAAAAGTCCCAACACTTCAGGGCAAAACAGTAGTGAATTTATTTTTTGAAAGCTCTACACGGACAAGAATTTCATTCGAACTTGCTGAGAAAAGATTATCTGCAGATGTATTGAATTTTTCAGCTTCAACATCTTCACTAACTAAAGGAGAAACGCTGAAAGATACAGTACGAAACATTGAAGCTATGAAAATCGATATGGTTGTTATAAGGCATTCTGCTGCGGGATCACCACATTATCTGACAAAACTTATAAATGCAAATGTGATAAATGCCGGCGACGGAACTCATGAACATCCAACACAAGCTTTACTTGATATGTACACAATTAGAGAAAAACTCGGAAAAATTGAAGGATTGAATGTTTGTATAGTTGGTGATATTTCCCACAGTCGTGTTGCAATGTCAAATATTTTTGGTTTACTGACGATGGGAGCAAATGTAGCAGTTTGTGGTCCAAAGACTATGATTCCAAAAGATTTAGAAAAATTAGGAGTAACATGTTTTACCAACATTGATGATGCAATTAGATTTGCTGATGTATTGAATATTCTTAGAATTCAACTCGAGCGTGGTGCTGCTTCTAATTTTCCATCGTTAAGGGAATATCATAGATTATTCGGAATCACAAAAGAAAGATTATTGAAATCTAAAAAAGATATTTTAATAATGCATCCAGGACCAATTAATCGTGGTGTTGAGCTGGCATCAGATGTTGCTGATGGTTCAAACTCAGTCATTCTCGAGCAAGTTACAAACGGTGTGGCTGTCAGAATGGCTGTACTCTACTTAATTGGGACTAGAACTGAAGAGTAATAGTCAAGAGGTACAAATGAAAATTTTATTAAAGAACGCCTATACAGTCGACCCTCAAGTGAATTTAGACTCACAAAATGATATTCTAATTGAAAATGGAATTATCAAAAAAGTTGAACCTAATATTAAAGATAAAGCTGATGCAATCTATGATTTCAAAAACTGTGTGATAGTGCCAGCTTTCGCAGATGTTCATGTGCATTTTCGTGAACCTGGGAGAGAGGACGAAGAAACAGTACAGACAGGAATCGAAGCAGCTATGAGTGGTGGTTTTACTGCTGTGTGTTGCATGCCAAACACTGAACCTGCAATTGATTGTGCTGAAGTTGTGACATTTGTTAAAGATAGAGCTGCGAATGCTCTGGTAGATGTTTATCCGATCGGTGCTGTCACTAAGAAAAGAGAAGGAAAAGAACTGGCACTACTTGGAGAAATGTTTGAGGCTGGTGTTGTCGGTTATTCAGACGATGGTAATCCTGTTGCTACTTCTAAATTATTAAAATATGCACTTGAATATTCATCAATGTTTGATCTTCCTATTATCGAGCATTGTGAAGATTTATCGTTAACTGAGGATGGTGTGATGAATGAGAGTATAAATTCAACGAAGTTTGGACTCTCTCCCCACCCATCATTAGCTGAAGTAATAATTGCTTTAAGAGATATTGCAATATTGAAATATACAGGCGGTAAACTCCATTTAGCACACATAAGTGCAAAAGAAACTGTTGAAGTTCTTAAACAGGCAAAAGGTGATAGATTGAATGTGACTGGAGAAGTTACCCCACATCATTTTACATTAACAGATGATATAGTCGAAAGTTATGATACGAATACAAAAGTGAATCCACCCTTAAGAACAGAAGTAGATCGAATTAAATTAATAGAAGGATTGAAAGAAGGAACAATCGATATCATTGCAAGTGACCACGCGCCACATTCGATTGAAGAGAAAGAATGGGAATATATTTATGCTCCATTTGGAATTGTTGGACTTGAAACCTCTATTGGAGTAACTCTAACAACACTCTATCATACAAAAATTCTCTCACTTGAAGAGATCATTTATAAAATGTCCATCAATCCAAGAAAAATTTTCAAACTAAAGGAAGCAAAAATTAAACCAGAAATTCCAGCGAATTTGACCATCATAAATCTAGATTTAGAATGGATAGTTGATAAGTATTCATTCAAATCAAAAAGTATAAATACGCCTTTTCATGACTGGAGACTGAAAGGGAAAGCCATCGGAGTTATAAATAATTCAAAATTGTATTTTGAAGATAAATTGCTCGGGATTAATTAAATTTTTCTACTTTAAAAGAAATTGTAGAAGATTAGTTTTATGAAAAGAAAATATGATGGTGTTGCTATTGTTCTCGGAAGTGGTGGAGCGAGAGGTTTGGCACACATTGGTGTATTGAAAGCATTAACAAAATTTAATATTCCAATTGATTTGATTATTGGAACAAGTATGGGTGCATTTGTTGGTGCTTTTTACTGCAATGGATATTCTACCGACGAGATGATTAAAATTGCTACAGGTGTTGATAAACTTTTTACACTTAAAATGCTATTACCTTCATTTCCAAAATTTGGATTGATTGATCCTCAAAAAATTAAAAACTATTTGGAAGAATATTTCGGTGATAAAAAAATTGAAAATCTTGCAATCCCCTTCTTCGCAGTTGCAACTGACTTAGTATCAGGGAGAGAGATTATTTTCAATTCTGGTTCAATTACCGATGCTGTGACTTCATCTGTTGCAGTTCCCGGCCTTATAAAGCCTTATTTCTATAAGAAAAGATATTTTGTTGATGGTGGATTGGTGAATCCATTACCTGTGAGTGTAGCATACAAATTAAAATCAAAATATATCATCGCAGTAAATGTTACTAAATCTCCTGTTAAAGTTAGATATCAAGTCAATAACAATGCTGATAAATTAGATTTACTCATCAAGAAAATTAAACAAAGCTCGTTTGTAAATAAATTGAGTGATATCTTACCTGAAAAATTTATTTCTATCTTTCCAGAGAATTTAGACTTTGAAGTTGTTCCTGAATATCCTAAAATGTTACAAACACTGTTACAAAGTTTTTCAATTATGGAGAACCAACTTGTCAACCTATACCTTCAATTTTATCCTCCTAATGTTCTTATCAATCCCTCCGTTGATGAATTTAATATGTTAGAATTTTATCGTGCAAAAGAATTGATCGAGATTGGAGAGAAAAGTGCTTTTTCAAAAATCCCACAGATTAAAAAAGAAATAAAAAATTTAGAACTCATTTAAAAGATTTTATTTACACTCTCTAAGCTTTTGAGGGGATAATCAAAAGGAGAGAGGGAGGTAATCTTTCATGGGGGGTTATTGGCTATATTGGGCAAGTTTAAGGTGGGCTTCCTCCCTCTCTTATTCAATTATGTATTTTATCTAGTAACAAATTATAATAAATGTATTTTTTTTCCAAACAGAACTCGAAAGAATTATTAAAAACTAATTTGTAATTTCAAATTATCAAAACAAAATTTTGGAGAACAAATGTCTAAACAAACTTATATCGATTTTCTATCAAAAGCAATAGAGTCCTACTTAAATTATCAAAAAAAATTTCCAGCATTCCAGAAACATGAGTTCTTAGAATTAAGAGGGGTCGACAAAAAGGTCTTAGACATATTATTCAAGCGATTGCAAAATACTTATCCAACTTTCCATCCTAATTATATTGGACAGATGATTAAACCTCCTTCCGACATTGCTATAATTTCGTACTTCATATCTTTATTTTATAATCCAAATAATCATGCGCTTGATGGTGGTCCCGAAACAAGTTATCTCGAGAAAGAAGTTATCTCTGAATTAGCCGCTATGATAGGATATAAAAAGTTTTTAGGACATTTGACATCCGGTGGTACGGTTGCAAATCTTGAAGGATTGTGGATTTCCAGAATGATCAATCCTGATGGAATTTTCGCAATTTGTGAAAACGCTCATTACACTCATACTCGTCTTTCGGGGGTTTTAAATTTCCAATACGAATTAATTCAAATGAATTCAAGAGGCAAGATCTATTTGAATCACCTTGAAGAAAACTTAAAGAAGAAAAAAATTACAACGGTAATTGCAACATTAGGTACAACAGGATTTGGAGCACTCGATGATATTGATGAGATAATCAAACTAAGAACAAAATATAATTTCAGATTACATGTTGATGCAGCATATGGTGGATTTTATAAAATTCTTGCTAACAATAAGTCAGAACTGATCAATCGTAGAATTTTTGATAGAATGAAATTTGCAGATAGTATAGTTATTGATCCACATAAACATGGTCTCCAACCTTATGGTTGTGGTAGTATAATTTTCAAAGATCCATCTGTTGGTAAATTTTATAAACACGATTCACCTTATACTTATTTCACATCGAAAGAACTTCACTTGGGCGAGATAACACTTGAATGTTCGCGTCCTGGAGCTTCTGCTGCTGCTTTATGGGCAACTATACATGCATTTCCACTAACAGGTAAAAATGGATTTTATAAAATTCTCGAACTTACCCGAAAAGCAGCAATTAAATTTCATGAACTTCTTCTGAAGAGTAATTACTTAAAACCTGTTCTTGAACCAGAATTGGATATTGTCACATATTTTCCAATTGCGACCAGAACTTCGGTGATAAACAAACTCAGTGAATCTTTATTTTTAGAATTAATGAATGATAAAGAAAATCCGATTTATGTCACAAAGTATCGTTTGCAATCCGATTTTTTCAAGAAACTATTTCCAGAAATAAAAAGTGATACAAAAGAAGTTATAATCCTCAGATCAGTCTTAATGAAACCTGAACATCACATACACATCGAAAGAATTTTTCAAACTATTGAATTTGTTTTGAGAAATAGGGTCCTATCAAAAACTTCCAAAACAAAATGATTTCATCATTTTTTAGATCATAGAATGAAAGATAAATGAAAAATAGTTAACGGAGATACATCATTAAAAATAAAAAAGGTCAGCAAAAAGCTGACCTTAATTCTTTGTATGACGAAACACTCTCACATGACAAGTGCCATAATTGCTTTTTGAACATGCAATCTATTTTCGGCTTCATCAAATATAATTGAGTTCGCACTATCTGCAACTTCATCAGTCACTTCTTCTCCACGATGAGCAGGAAGACAGTGCATAAAGAGATAATCATCCTTAGCATGTTTGACCAGTTCTGAATTAACCTGGTAAGGAACAAATTTTTTCTTCCTTTCCTCTGCTTCAGCTTCCTGTCCCATACTTGCCCAAACATCAGTATAAACTATATCAGCGTTTTTAACAGCATCAATAGGATTTCTAAAAATTTCAACCTTTGAACCAAAGTATTTTGCATTTTCTTTTGCTTGCTCAACGATTTCATTTAATGGTTCGTATCCTTCTGGTGTAGCGATTGCTATATCCATTCCAACTTTTGAGCAACCCTGTAATAAACTATGAGCCATGTTGTTTCCATCACCAACATATGCAAGCTTCAATCCTTGTAGTTTTCTCCTCTTCTCAAGAATCGTAAACAAATCAGCAAGGACCTGACATGGATGATGTAAATCAGTCAATCCATTAATCACAGGAATAGTAGAATATTTAGCTAAATCGATTACATCCTGATGATTAAAAGTACGAATCATAATTCCATTAAGATAACGAGAAAGTACTCGGGCTGTATCGGCAATTGTTTCACCTCGCTTTAGTTGTAAATCATTTGGTCCAAAATACATTCCAATTCCACCAAGTTGGTAAATTCCAACTTCAAAAGATACTCTGGTTCGTGTTGAAGGTTTAGCGAAAATCATTCCGAGTGTTTTTCCTTCCAGTAATCGGTGAGGTTCACCTGAAAGTAACTTCATTTTCAATGATGAACTCAATTCAAAAATCTGATAAATTTCTTCCAATGTTAGGTCCTGAATTTCTACAAGACTTTTACCTTTCATATTAACTGCCATATTTCACCTATATTTTTATCCTTTATAAATTCTGGTTCCACATTTTGGATTATGAAGTTCTCTTGCATCTGTAATAATCATTTCATTACCCGTTGCTTCAACAAATTCGATTGCTGCCTCAATTTTTGGTCCCATACTTCCAGCAGGGAATTGTCCTTCTTCAAGATATTTTCTCGCTTGCGAAGTAGAGAGTTCATCTAAATCAACCTGATTCGGTTTCATAAAATTAATTGATACTTTGGCAACATCAGTAAGAATATAAAATGCATCAGCATAAATTTGTTTAGCAAGGAGTGCAGATGCTAAATCTTTATCGATTACGGCTTCAATTGCTTCCAGATTTCCATCGGAATGTCTGAATACCGGGATTCCACCTCCACCACATGCAATTACAATATGACCTTCATTTACAAGTTGACGAACTAAATCTTTTTTGATAACATTAAGTGGTTTTGGTGACGGCACCAATCTTCTCCAGCCTCTTTTCCTCGGATCTTCTTTCATAACCCATCCTAATTCCTTTTGAAATTTTCTAGCTTCTTCTTCCGAATAAAATTTTCCAATCGGTTTTGAAGGGTTCTTGAAGGCAGGATCACTTTTATCGACCTCAACCTGAGTTATTAATGTGACGACAGATTTTTTTATTCCCTTTGAATTTAAAGCATTCATCATCTGCATTTCGATCATGTACCCCATTCCACCCTGTGAATCAGCAACACAAATGTCCAGAGGCATCTTCGGAATTTTGAACATCTCCCAACCAGCTTCGTTTCTTTGTAAGATATTACCAACGACAGGTCCATTACCATGAGTGATAACTAACTCATATCCTCTTTCAAGGAGAGGAATAACATCGAGACAAGTTTCGTATGTATTTTTTTCCTGCTCTTCGATAGTACCAACTTGATCTCCCCTCAGAATTGCATTACCACCAAAAGCTACAACTGCTATCTTTTTCATATCATTCCCTTCTCTTTCAAAATGTCTTCAATTTTTGGTGTTGATATTTCTTTGAGATAGTATCTAACTCTAGTAGCTGGCTTATTAATCTTGATTACTCTTCTCAAATCAATAGGAGTACCAATAACAACGACATCACAATCAGCTCTATTAATCGTTTCCTCCAAATCTTTAATTTGTTTCGAACCATAACCCATCGCAGGAAGCAAAGTTCCAATCTCTGGATAAGTTCTATAAGTCTCCTGAATTGATTCGACAGCAAATGGTCTTGGATCAACTAATTCTTTCGCACCATTATTCAACGATGCAACGACACCAGCTCCGAATTTCATTTCACCGTGTGTTAATGTTGGTCCATCTTCAACAACAAGTACTCTTTTTCCCTTAATCAATTCAGGATCTTCTACTTCTATTGGTGAATCAGCTTCTATTATAATTGCTTTTGGATTAATATTCTTTATATTATTTCTTACGGTTTCAATATCTTCTTTTTTTGCTGTTGAAATTTTATTGATTATAGCTATATCAGCAATTCGTAATGAAGTATTTCCGGGATAATACCTTAATTCATGACCTGGTCTTAATGGATCTGTAACAGTTATGGTTACATCGGGTTTATAAAATGGTGTATCGTTATTCCCACCATCCCATAAAATTACATCAACTTCTTTTTCTGCCTGACGCAAAATTTCCTCATAATCAACACCTGCATAAACAATTGTACCGTTTACAATATGTGGTTCGTATTCTTCCATTTCTTCAATCGTGCAGTTGTATTTATGTAAATCTTCGATTGATGCAAATCTTTGAACTCTCTGGGCATTTAAATCACCATATGGCATTGGATGACGAATCGCTGCGAGTTTCTTTCCAGCTTGCTTTAGTAAATTAGCAACATATCTTGAAGTTTGACTCTTCCCACAACCTGTTCTCACCGCTAGAACAGCTACCACAGGTTTACTGCTCTTTAGCATTGTTTGATCAACTCCAAGTAAACGAAAACTTGCTCCTGCTGCATTAGCTTCAGATGCTTTTGTCATGACATGTTCAAAAGTTACATCAGAATAAGCGAAAACTACTTCGTCAACATCGTATTGTTTGATCAAATTTGTAAGTTCGTTTTCGTGGAATATTGGGATACCTTTTGGATATAGTTTGCCAGCAAGTTCCGGTGGGTAAATTCGACCCTCAATGTTTGGTATTTGAGTTGCTGTGAATGCCACAACTTCATACTGTTCTTTATCTCTATAATAAACATTGAAGTTGTGAAAATCACGGCCTGCTGCACCCATAATGATAACTTTAGTTCTAGTCATATTACCTCCGATTTTTATTCTACAGTTACACTTTTTGCTAAATTTCTTGGTTGATCAACATTTAATCCTTTTGCCACTGCTATATAATATGCCATTAATTGCAATGGAATGATTGTTAATATTGGTGATAACATTTCAATCGTATTGGGAATGGGAATGGCATAGTCAACTAAAGATTTGATCTGCTTGTCATCTTCACTTACAATAGCAATAATTTTTCCTTTTCTTGCTTTAATTTCTTCAATATTTGCGAGGACTTTATCATACGTAGAATCTTTGATTGCAACGAATACAACTGGCATATTTTCATCGACAAGAGCGATAGGTCCATGTTTCATCTCTGCAGCAGGATAACCTTCTGCATGAATGTAAGAAATTTCCTTTAGCTTTAATGCACCTTCAAGCGCGACAGGGAAATTGTAACCACGTCCAAGATATAAGAAATTCTTTGCATCAACGAATTTTTCTGAAATAGATTTTATATATTCATGCTGCTCCAAAATCAGCTGAATTTTCCCGGGTAAACTCAAGAGTTCCTGACAAATTTTCTCACCATAACTGAATGGTAAGTTTTTCCTCCTACCTAAAAGCACAGAAATCAGAGCAAGTACAGCGAGCTGGGAAGTAAATGCTTTAGTAGATGCGACTCCCAATTCTGGGCCAGCATGGATATAAACTCCTGCTTGTGTTTCTCTTGCAATCGATGAACCAACAACATTACAAATACCAAGTACCAATGCATTTTTCTTCTTTGCTTCTCTAATTGCTGCAAGTGTATCTGCAGTCTCTCCTGATTGACTTATCGCAATTACAACATCATTTTTTCTGATGACAGGATTTCTGTAACGAAATTCAGATGCATATTCAACTTCCACTGGAATTTCTGCGTATTGCTCAATCATGTATTCTCCCACAAGCGCAGCATGCCATGATGTACCACAAGCTGTAAGAATTAATCTATCGGCATCGAGCAAATCATCGATAACGGGTTCAAGTCCACCTAATTTTACATTACCAGCACTTAATACAATTCTTCCACGAATTGAGTTTTGTATTGATTCTGGTTGTTCGAAAATCTCTTTAAGCATGAAGTGTGGAAATCCACCCTTTTCAATTGTGGAAATGTCCAACTCTAATTTTTCTATATCTCTATTTTGAATTTGGTTATCAAGGGATCTGATTAAAAATTTATCCTGTGTGACTTCTGCAATGTCTCCATCTTCAAGAAAGATCACATTGTTCGTATATTCCAGAATTGCGGGTGCATCGGAGGCAACAAAATGTTCATTCTCTCCAACACCAATTATTAATGGACTCCCCTTCCTTGCAGCAATGATTTTATCTGGTTCATCTGATGAAATTACTGCAATTCCATAAGCACCTTCAACTTCGTGTAAAGCTAATCTTGTGGCACTGAAAAGATTTTTTTCTTTTTCGTAGAAGTAAGAAATTAGATGAGCAATAACTTCACTGTCCGTTTCGCTAATGAATTGATAGCCCATCTCTTTAAGCATCGTTTTCAATGCACGATAATTTTCTATAATACCATTATGAACAATGGCTATTGTGCTTGTACCATTAGTATGAGGATGCGCATTCCTATCTGTTGGAGCACCATGAGTTGACCATCGAGTATGGCCAATTCCTAAAGTGGAATTTTCATCTATTTCGCTGAGAAGTCTTTCAAGATTTGAAATCTTCCCGGAAGCTTTAATAACCTCGACTCTTTTCTTTTTTATAAATCCTACTCCCGCCGAATCATAACCTCTATATTCAAGCCTTTTTAGCCCACTTAATAGAATAGGTAAGGCTTGTCTGAAGCCAATATATCCAATAATTCCACACATAATTTTGCCCTTTTTTAATTTTACTTAGAGATCAGGTAGGTTTTGAAAATTATTTAATTGAAATTTAGTGTATTTCATATATCGCAAATTAATAAAGTAAACCTGAATTCTCAACCGCGAAGCCTTGAAAGTTTACCGAGACTCCACAACTAATAATAAAAAAAATTAAAGCCATTTTGCTATACACCCAAACGAAATGTTGCATGATTATTTTTACTTAAAATTTGGAGAAAATAAATACATCAAGCATCAGCAAAATATATATGAATCTTATAAATCACAAAGAAATAGAGGTGCACATTGCGATTTTTCCAAACAGGTTGTGTAAAAATTTTTTATATGATTTGAAGTGAACGAGGAAAAATGTTAAGCAAGTTCAAATGTAAAATAAAATCTCTTAGATTTTAATTGAGTTAAGATAGTCTTTGAACTCATTGAATACAGTAACAAGAGAAGGATAATCCTGACCCACTGCTGCTTCTTCTATCTTTGCACCATATTTTGATATTTCGGGAAAACCATAGGCTACACCATTCCCTTTAATGTTATGCCCAAAAAATTTAAATGCTTCGAATTCCTTGGGTGAAAGTTTTTTATTTAGTTCTTCAACTTCTTTTTTCATCGAATCGATATATTCGGTTCGAAGTTGAATTATCTCTTCTCTGGAAAAGCCCTGGAAATAAGGGCTGATCTCTTCAAATTCTGGTTCTTTTGATTTCATAACTGACATTATTTCTGATACTAATTTTTGTTGATCTACGGGTTTAGTAATATATCCTGTACAACCCGCAGCAAGAAATTTCTCTCTATCACCTTTCAGTGCATGAGCTGTAAGAGCAATAATGGGTAAATCTCGCATATTCAATTCATTCCTAATTATTCTAGTTGCTTCTAATCCATCCATGACAGGCATTTGAATATCCATCAGAATTAAATCATACTTTTTCTTTTTGATCATTTCAATAGCTTCTTTACCATCACTGGCAATATCAAAAGTCGAACCTAATCGATTTAAAATATGAGACATTAATTTCTGATTCATCAAGTTGTCTTCAACAACCAGAATGTGTAGAGGTGGAATAGTACTTTTCTCCTGAGGTTTTTCAACCCTAATGGAAGTCCTTATTGATGATTTTTTCGTCTCGAGCACGCGTTCAAGGATTTTATCGAGAGATTTCAGGAATTCCGTCTCGTCAAATGTTTCTTTTCTGAAAATTGCACTGGTTTTTTCTTCAAGATATTTAATCTCATCTTCGAGTAACTTTTTTGAAGTTAAAACTATCACAGGTATGTTCATTAAATTTTCATCTTTACGAATCTCTGCAAGGAATTGAAAACCATCTAATTTGGGCATCATTAAATCGAGCAAAATCAGAGATGCTGATTGAAACTCTTTTAATTTTTTTAATGCAATCTCAGGATCATCAAAACACATCACCTGATATCCATTCTTAGTTAGAACATGATCAATTCTTTGCAGAACATTAACATCATCATCAACGACAACGATTTTATCTGAAATCGAGAATTTCGATTCTAAAGATTTAATTAGCTTCTGAAGTTTCTGAACATTAATTGGTTTCTCAAAATATTCAATTGCACCGAGCGAAAATGCTTTGTTAACTTCTGGTTGAATCGAGCAGATTACTACTGGAATAGCTTTGGTAACCACATCTGATTTAAGCTCTTTCAGAACCTCCCAGCCACTTTTGTCTGGTAAAAAGATATCAAGCAAAATTAAATCTGGATGATATTTTTTGGCATTTAAAAAGCCATCCCGGGCTGTTTGCGAAATAATAAGTTTAAAATCTTTATCCTTCAGGTGTCTTTCTATCTGTCTTGCTGTACTCAAATCATCTTCAATAATTAATATTAAAGGAGCAAATTCTGATTTCGACCCAATAATTTTTCCTTTTTCAATTTCTTCTACTCCAGCTTCAACTCTCTTTGTGATTTCCACTGGAATGATAAAAAAGAATTTTGAACCTCTACCCGCCTGACTTTCAACATAAATTTTTCCTCCCATCATTTCTACAAATTTTTTAGAAATTGTAAGTCCCAGCCCGGTTCCACCGAATTTCTGTGCTGTATCTTTATCTGCTTGTGTGAATGCTTCGAAAATTAAGTTTAATTTATCTTCTTGTATCCCGATGCCCGTATCAATTACAGCAAATTCAAGTTGAATTGTTTTTCCAATTTCTTTTGTGGTTGATAGATTTCTGACTTGAACCGTTACACCACCTTCATTTGTGAATTTATAAGCATTACCAATAAGATTGATTAATATCTGCTTTAGTCTTAAGGGATCACAAAGTATGGAATCCGGTACCAATTCATGGATTTTGAATTCGAGATATATTTTTTTTGATTCGAATCTTTCTCGGAAAAGATTTTTTATCTCATTAAGAAGTGATTTTAAATCTGTAGGAACCGGATTTAACTCTAATTTCCCGGCCTCAATCTTATTCAAATCTAAAATATCATTAATTAATTCAAGTAATGAGTATGAACTCTGACGAATGTTCGAAATAATTTCCTTTGTTTCCTCTGGAAGATCTTCTTGAATAAGGAGATTGGTAAATCCAATAATACTATTTAACGGTGTTCTCAATTCATGGCTCATATTAGCGAGAAACTCAGTCTTTGTCTTGCTCGCAATTTCTGACCTAATCTTTTCTTCAAAAATTTTTGTTATATCAACTGCAACAGTTAAGAGATGTTTTTGTTTTGATTCATTATCGATGAAAACAACACGATCGAAGATGAAATAATAAATTCTATCATCAATTTTGATCTCATGAATTCTTGTTGATTTAGTTTCGCTCTCGAGAGATTCCACATCAGCTTTTGTTATTTCTTGAGCAACTGTTTCAGGGAAGAATTCAAAATCGCCTCTCCCTAATACCTCAAACTTTTTCTTCCCAATAAAGCTAAGAAAATTTTCATTAACATTCTCATACTTGAGATTTTCTGATTTCTGAATTATTAAAGCAGGTATCAAATTAAATAAGCGATTAAAAGCATCAAATTCTTTTCGTAACTCAAGATTTGTGGTGCGTAGAAAATCAATTTTATCTTTTAAATTCAGAAGGTGCATGATACGAGAAAATATTTGTTTTAATATTATGATTTCATCATCATAAAAGAATTTCTTCTCCACATCCTGTAGGACGAATAGAGCTGCCAATTTCTTCTCACTGATTGTCGGTACCAATAAAATATTCGTTGCACCAAAATAGCTTTTAAATCGTGATAATTCTTCAGAATAATCTGCTAAGTCGTCAGTTACACAATTCCCTGTTGAAAGATATGAATATAAACTTATGAGATTATCCCAATTACCACTTATATGTTGCTTAAATAGTTCTTTCTCTTTACTCCATTGATATCTAACTTCCCAGTAATTGACACCGAAGCATTTTATAAAATAAACTTTATTTAACTTGAAAAAATGCCCAACCCTTTCTATGATGACATTGAATAGTTTGTTATCAAAATCATCATTCAATAATTCATTAATTTCATCAAGAAATTTAAGTAATTCTAAAATCCGGTCATCTTTTGAATATGGTTTTTCTGCCATTCTTGTTCAAATACATTTTCAATCAACAATAATAATAATAAAAAATAAAGCAAAAGTCTACTTTGGAAACACACTTGTTTTTAAAAACTTCTTAATGGTGAAGTAACTCGCTGTAAATCCGAGAAAACTACCGAGACAAATTGTTCCAGTTAAAATTAAAACTAACGAGTATTTATCTATCAATAACTCAATTATAACCAATTTACTTATGAGTATATGAAGAGTGTAGATAAGAACAGAAGCCAGAAATCCACCCAAAAAACCAACAAGAATACCTTCAAGTAAAAAAGGAAATTCAATGAAAAGATGAGTTGCGCCGACCAATCGCATTGTATTGATAACATCAATTTTATTCTGCATTGCCAATCTTATGGTATTTGAGATCAGTATTACGGTAGAGAGTACAACAATCAATAAAATTACTATCAAAATTTTCTGAAATGTCAGCGTTCTCGATTCGATTTCCTGAAGGAATTGTTGATTGAAAACCACATCAGAAATTAATCTGGAATCAAGTAGTACTTTTTTTAATGTATTGATATAATCTTGATGAATATATTGAGGTTTAATTTCGATTGTGAGGGATGCGGGTAATGGATTGTAATTCAAAATTTCTTTAAAATCAATTCCTGTTTCCTTGATGAATCGATTTTTTGCTTCTTCTTTCGAAATATAACTGACTTTTGAGATTCCTTCAATTTTCGTTAATTCTTTAATCAATTGTTGAGCTTGTTCCTCAGTAGCATAGTTATAAAAAAATGCCTCAACCTGTACACGATTTTTTATTTCTTTAACAAGTAATTGTGCATTTACAAATAAATAGGTAAAAAACCCTAGAAGACTGATAGCGATAAAAATAGAAAAGACTGTCAGGAAGAAGGACAATTTATACCTTCTATAACCTGACAGACTTTCCTTAATTAGAAATAAGATTCTCATCAAATTAAAGCTTTTGCTTCTTCTAAGATTTTTTCTGCTTTTTCGTGAGATTTCGATTCAGCATATAATCTAACGATTGGCTCGGTACCACTTAATCGGATGAGTAACCAATCTCCTTCTGTATTAATCATCTTCAGTCCATCTCGAACATCGGTTTTAACGATCTTCTTACCTAGTAATTTTTTCAAAGGTTCACCCTTGAGAATTTTTTCGAGTTTTGAAGCAACTTTTTCGTCAAGTACAATTTTCTCTTTCAAATTTACTCTCAATCCATATTCATGATAAATTTCATCAAGATGTTCACCAAGACTCATTCCTGTTTTTGCTACAATTTCAATTGCAAACAAGCAAGCTGCAATTCCATCTTTTTCAGGAATGTGACCATAGAATGTTAACCCACCACTTTCCTCACCGGCTAAAAGAACATCTTCTCTGGTCATTATTTCACCAATGTATTTAAAACCGACAGGAGTTTCATGAACTCGAATTTTATTTTTGTAGGCTACTATATCAAGTAAATGAGAAGTAGCAAGCGAACGCACAACACTACCTGACCAATTGGGACGAGTCTGTAAAATGTATCTTAACATCACAGGAAGAAAGTAATTTGCATCGAAGTAAGTTCCATCTTTATCAATAATACCGAATCGATCAGCATCACCATCGGTTGCAACACCAAAGAAGTGTTTTTCGTTTGCAATTATTTGTTGTAATTCTTTAAGGTTCTCGGGGGTTGGTTCAGGAGTGATCCCACCAAAATTCGGATCAGCGTAATGATGAAGTGTTCTGACATCACAACCACATTCAATTAAGAAAGTATCGAGATAATCTCGACCTGTACCATACATTGCATCGTAAACAAATTTCAACTTCGATTTTGAAATCGCTCTTATATCGATTATATCACCAAGATAGTTCAAATAATTTCTGCGTGGATTGACCACTTCAATTTTCTTTTTTTCCACGAGTGATTCATACGATTGGAGTTTGGCTACTTTAACTTTTTTTGCTTTTAATCGAGCTTCAATCCATTGTGTGTCTTTCGTAAATGCTGAGCCACCGTGAGCTCCGAAGAATTTTAAGCCCTGATATTTCGGTGGATTATGACTTGCAGTGAAACTGATTCCACCATTCAATTTTCTTCTAAGTATTTCGAAAGCTACAACAGGTGTTGGAGTATCACGTTCTGTGATATAAACTTTAATACCATTGGAAGCAACCACCTGAGCAGCAATTTTTTTGAATTCATCACCCATGAATCTGGTATCGTTTGCAATCAAGATACCAGCATTGGTTTCTTTATTTTTCTTGAGTAGATCACAAATAGCTTGTGTTACAAGAATTACATTCTCAAATGTAAATTGATCGGCGATAACAGCTCGCCAGCCAGATGTACCAAATTTTATTTGCATATTTTACCTCATTAAAAGTTAGACTCATCACGCCACCGTGTGATTAACCATTTGTTGGTGGCTTTATTTTTTTCAAGATTTAAATTTACTCTTCCATCCACACGGATGATATCAGTTGGATTAAAAACGAATGTGATATTAAAACCTCTTACCACAATTGCTTCTGTTGAATCAATCGAACTTGAAATTATATTATTCCAAACCAGGTCTATTCTCTGAACACTATTAAAAAGTAAATACGTTATTCTAACATCTTCATCTCTTCCCCAAGAAACATCGTAACCTTGCTCGTAATCGCGATAACTGAATATAAAATTATCAGCAAGTAAATTACCATAGATTGTTGTGTCTTTAAATGTATAAGCGTATTGAAAATTTTTGAAAACTCCCTCTATATCTGTTTGATCAGATATCAACCTAATCGCAGATGAAGTTTCGTCATCAAGGGCTGGTGCAAATGGATTAATACATCCAGCAATTGTAATAAAAACCATCCCATATAAAAGTTGTCGTTTAATAACTAAACCTCCCTTTCAAATCACTCCATGTAGAATAATTACTCTTTTTTGAATCCTTCCAGGACATTATTGCCCATTCACCTTTTAGGTTTCTAAAGAGTGTAAATTGTAAATGACCCTGAAATTCTTTCGGAAAATTATCAATTGAATGATTTACGATTAGCAGATAATCCCCTGAAAACAAGATACTATCACCTTGAATTGAACCACGATCTTCATTAAAAATTGATAGAATCACTCCATCAGCATGCTGAATTTTTGACTTTAAATTTTCAAAATAAGCTCTTTCATTTTGAAGTGACCAATTATTGAATATCTCCGGATAAGATGTATAACTTTCTGTTGCAGGAATGAAATTAAAATTTCTCCCTGTTAATCCTGGATCTATTAAACATCTCAGATAATTTTCAGTTGATTTATCAGACAATGAGTTTTTTAAATTTTCCAATAGAATATCGACTGTTGTAGCCGGAATCCAAATATTCTTAGATTGTATTGGTTCTTCCGGAGTTCTTGTCTTGAAAATATCACAACCAACTAATAACATTCCAATAAAAATAATTAGTAATGATTTCATAACTTTTGAGCGAATATTATCAATCGCGGCGAAGATTCCAGTAATGTGCTTCCATCGTAATCCCCATAAATCCCCTTCACGATAAAATTATTTTCTTCAAATAATGAAACTAACTCACCCCGAGTGTAGATTCTTATAGACTCGGCAAATTCTTCTGTATGAGCATCTTTGATTATTGTTATAATCTTATTTACTCTATTATTGTTTATATTTCTTCGGATTATGACATCAAATGTATCAAATGTTGATCTCTCAAATTCATTTAAATTCTTAGTAACAAAATCAGGATTAAAATAATCAAAAACAATCCATCCACTTTTAATTACGCTGCTGCAAAGATTAATAAAAGCTTTCTTGTTATCTTCATCAGAAAAATATCCAAAACTTGTAAAAAAGCTTAAAGCCAAATTATATTTTTCGACTTCTTTAAAATCTCTAATATCACAAATCTTAAAATCACCTTTCAGGTTCTGAATCTTAAAGTTTTCTTTCGCCTTCTCTATCAGGAAATCGCTTAAATCAACACCTGTGACATGATAACCTTCTTCTGCTAAAATTTTACTCAACCTACCGTAACCGCAGCAAAAATCGAGAATTTTCCAATCTTTTTGAATTGGAACTATATGTTTGATTAAATGAAAAAATTTCCTCGCTTCCTCTAAATCCCGATGTTTGTAGAGTAAAAGATAATAATGCGAGTTGAACCAGTTTTTGAACCAATCTTTCGAAATCATTTGATTTGAATCCTTCCTTCCAATGCTCTAACTACCGTGGCTTCGTCTACAAATTCTAAATCAGAACCTATTGGAATTCCTCTTGCAATACGGGTGATTTTTATGCTTCTATCTTTTAGGAGATTTGCGATATACAATGAAGTTGCTTCACCTTCTGTGCTGGGATTAAGCGCTAAGATTATTTCATGTGGATTCAATTTATCAATTCTTTGTACAAGCTCTTTAATTTTTAGTTCACCAGGGCCAATCCCTTCTAACGGAGAAAGAACTCCACCAAGAACATGATATAAACCTTTATATTCATTTGTCTTTTCGATAGCAATTACATCGTTTATATCTTCAACGACGCAAATCATTTTGTAATCTCTATGAGTATCATTACAGATGGGACACAAATCTTCAGTCGAAAGATTAAAACATTCTTTACAGAATTTTAATTTTGTCTTCAAGCTTGCAATTGCATTGACTAAATGTTCCACTTCCTCATTCGATTGACGCAGGATGAAAAGTGACAACCTCAATGCTGTTTTTCTTCCTATGCCCGGTAATTTACTCAACTCCTGAATCGCTATCTCGAGTGGTTCTGCTATTATCATTGGGTATCCATTTACTTTTTATTCTCTTAGAACATCAACAACAATTTTTAATATCAACCTCTCGAACTTAAAATCCCGGTATATTAATTCCGGGTGGAATCATACCTCTTGTTCTATTTTGGATCTCTTCTTGATAAACCCTTTCCACTTCTCTGATTGCTTTGTTCACTGCTGCAATCACCAAATCTTCAAGAATGTCTTTTTCTTCAGGATTCAGTAGTTCTTTATCAATTGACATTGAAATAATCTCTTTTTTGCCATTTATTGTAACTTTTACCGCACCTGCTCCTGCATCAAATTCGAAAGTTTTTTCGGCAAACTCGGCATTAAATTTCTCGAGATCTGATTGCATTTTTTGAACTTGTTTCAATAATTCATTAAAATTAGGTTTCATTTTTATCCTCTCTTGATGAACATATATTTAATTTCAGCATAAGCATAAAAAAAGCCGTTCGAATATAATTCAATTTTCTAAGTTTTACAAATAAAGCTTCATTTTTTTAAAATTTTTGCAGGTTTTATGAAAGTTTGATTATTGTTGAATAATGATATTGTTTAAGGATATTATTGATGCAGTTAAAGATTAAAAGTGATCCCTGCGATGATCCACTGAATTTTGATGGTAAGAATTATTAGTTCAATTTAATATCTCACTCAGATTCAGAAATTTTATTGTTTAATCTGGAAATCTTTGAGAAGAATTTTAAAATCATGTTGCCTCAGTCTTAAATTTTATTGCGAATTATATACTCAGTAGAAAAAATACATTTTTATCATAGATACAGATTCATGTAACATTCATCAATAACATTATTAATTAATTTAATTAAAAAATTTGCATATCCGAAAATTTTTGAAAAGTTTGGAATATGAATGAATATTGATCAGCAATTCCCTCACTTTTTATTCCCTACTAAAAATTGATATATTCGTAAACTATGATTACAAAATATGGATATACAACCGTAGGTATAGTTGCAATTTTATCATTTATTCTTATTGCCATTGGAATTTTTATAAATAATCCATACATCAAATATATATTCTTCATCACAGGTATATTCATTCTTGTCTTTACTCTCAATTTTTTTCGTGACCCTGAGAGAAAAACTCCTGATGGAGAGAATTTAATCATTTCCCCTGCTGATGGAAAAGTTATCTCAATAATTGAAACATTCGATGATGAATTTCTGAAATCAAAATGTATGCGTGTTGCGATTTTTATGTCACCACTGAATGTGCATGTAAACCGAATTCCAATCTCAGGGAAAGTAGAATATTTAAAGTATTATCCTGGCAAATATTTAGTGGCATTCGAAGAAAAATCATCATTGAATAATGAAAGGATGTCGACTGGAATAACATCAAGATTCGGAAGAGTGAAGTTCGTTCAGATTGCAGGTTTTATTGCCCGAAGGATAGTTAATGAATTATCATTGAATAAAGAAGTTAAGGCTGGTGAACGATTCGGGATGATTAAATTTGGAAGTCGTGTGGATGTTTATCTCCCTAAAAATGTGAAAATACATGTAAGAGTTAACCAAAAAGTATTTGCAGGCGAAACATTAATCGCGTCATTTGAAGAACAGAAATGAAAATCAGAGTTACAAGATCAATTATACCAAATTTATTTACAATAATGAATATGTTCTGCGGTTTCCTTTCGGTGATCAATTCATCAGAGGGAAATTTTTATTATGCTGCTTCACTGATCATTTTAGCTGGTTTATTTGATGCTCTCGATGGTCTGGCAGCAAGAATTACAAAATCAGCCAGTGAATTTGGTGTTGAATTAGATTCTCTATCTGATTTGATTTCATTCGGAATTGCACCAGCATTTCTCATCTACCAGATAAAATTGAATGTCTATTTAGAAATAGGCGTCTTGATTTCTGCTTTTTATCTGATAACAGCAGCATTAAGATTGGCAAGGTTTAATGTTCAATTAATAGGATTTGAAAAATCATATTTCACAGGGTTACCAAGTCCACTTGGCGCAATGTCCATCGCTTCGTTCGTTCTGACTTTTTATGATAATTCTATAAAGAACTTTATCGATAATTTTGGTTCACTTTTCATTTTTCTCTCAATTACGATAGGATTTTTGATGATAAGTAAAATCAGATATCCAGCATTCCCTAAACTAACGAAGGAAGGATTGAGAAAAGATTTCATCCTTGTATCATTTATAATTTTATCACTTATTCTGGCATTCTTGACAAAGGGTAAAGCTATTATTGTCTTATTGATGATATTTATTTTCTACGGTCTTCTTCACTCTATTTTGAGATCATTTTTAAAACTTCGTGAAAATCCAAAAACAGAAAAGTTGAGCAATGTTCAGAGCTAAAATTTTTATTAAAAGAAGAAAAACAATTCTTGATCCTCAAGGTAAAGCTGTTGAACTTGGAATTAAATCCCTCGGATTTAATAATGTGAAAAATGTTAGAGTTGATAAATATATTGAATTTGAAATCGAAGAAGAGGATGAATCAAAAGTTCATGTTGCAGTAGACAAAATTTGTGACAATCTTCTGGCGAATCCTCATCTTGAAGATTATCATTTTGACATTGAAAAAATATGAAATTTGGTGTAGTAATATTCCCTGGCTCCAATTGTGATTATGACGCATATTATTTGTTAAAATATGTTCTTGGTGTCGAAGTGGAATTTCTTTTTCATAAAGAAAATGATATTAGGAATTCTGATGTAATCATTCTTCCAGGTGGTTTTTCTTACGGTGATTATTTAAGAACAGGTGCCATTGCAAAATTTGCGCCGATAATGAGAGAGGTTATAAGATTTGTTCAAGATGGTGGAATAGTAATCGGTATTTGTAATGGATTTCAAATACTTTGTGAGAGTGAGCTTTTGCCAGGAGCTTTAACTAAAAATTCAGATTTAAAATTTATCTGCAAGGAGCAAAGTTTAAAAGTCATCAATAATAATACTATATTCACCAGGCTTTATGAAAATGATGAAGTGATTACTCTCCCTATTGCTCATGGTGAAGGAAATTATATAATTGATGATGATGGTTTAAAAGAACTTTACGACAACAATCAAATCATTTTGAAATATTGCGACGATTCAGGTAATATAAGTCCTGAATCCAATCCAAATGGTTCGATTGATAATATTGCCGGTATCTGTAACAAGGAAGGTAATGTATTCGGATTGATGCCTCACCCTGAAAGATGCAGTGAGTCAATTTTAGGAAATACGAATGGGATAAAGATTTTTCAATCAATCTTAAATAATTGAAAGGGTAACAATATGTTTGGAAATATTGGAACAGGTGAAATAATACTGATACTTCTTGTAATTCTAATCCTTTTCGGAGCTAAAAAAATTCCAGAACTTGCTCAGGGACTCGGAAAGGGAATTCGAGAATTCAAAAAAGCAATGCGTGAAGTTGAAGATGAAATTAAGCAAGAGCCCGATAAACTTGATTCTAAAAAAGAATCGAATGAAAAGAAGTAATTTCTCTGGTTAGGATGGTGAGCATTGAAGAGAAAGTTTCAGAATATTTACGAAGAATCGAAGAGCTTAAACACCTGAATTGTTTTCTTGAAATCTATCCTGAAGAATCTATTCTAAAAGCTCGAGAATTAGATTTAAAGATTAAAAACAAATCTGGTGTTGGTAAATTATCAGGAACTGTTATTGCCGTAAAAGACAACATTGCCATTAGAGGTAAACGACTTACTTGTGGTTCCAAAATTCTTGAGAACTTTACTTCTTTATTCAATGCAACAGCCATTGAAAATTTATTGCGAGAGGACGCTATAATAATTGGTAAGACAAATCTTGACGAATTTGCGATGGGGTCATCAAATGAGAATTCTGCTTTTGGAGTTGTTAGAAATCCTTATGATTTAGAAAGAGTTCCAGGTGGTTCAAGTGGAGGTTCTGCGGTTGCTGTCGCAACTAATATGTGTGACATTGCTCTTGGCTCCGACACTGGAGGATCGATTCGCCAACCTGCTGCTTTTTGTGGACTAATTGGTCTTAAACCTACATACGGAAGAGTTTCCAGATTTGGACTTGTTGCTTTTGCTTCTTCTTTTGATTGCATTGGTCCAATTGGAAAAGATACACGATCTATTGCAAAAATTCTTGAAATCATTTCAGGTTATGATGAGAACGATAGCACGAGTTCGAATCAAACAGTACCTGAATATTCGAACATCCTTCAAGCTATTCCAAAAACAACAAGCTTCGGAATTCCAATAGAATTATTTTCTGAAGGATTAGATTCAGAGATAAAATCAAAAATTTTCGAAGTAGTAGATTTTTTAAAGAGTCAATCTTTCGAAATTAAGGAGATCTCTCTTCCTCATATTGAATACTCAATCGCTGACTATTACCTCCTGACTACTGCAGAAGCTTCATCAAATCTTTCAAGATATGATGGAGTAAAATATGGATCGCGAGCAGTAAATTCAAAATCCATTAAAGAGATGTATACAGAGACTCGGGATGAATTTTTTGGAATTGAAGTGAAAAGAAGAATCATGCTGGGTACATTTGTCCTTTCTGCTGGTTATTATGATGCTTATTACTTGAAGGCACAGAAAGTTAGAAGATTGATACAGAATGATTTCATGAATGCTTTCAAGCAAGTTGATATTATTATTTCACCAACAACACCAACTACTGCTTTCAAGATTGGAGAGAAAGTTGATGATCCTCTCTCAATGTATTTGAGTGATATTTATACAACCTCTGCGAATCTTGCTGGTATACCAGCAATAAATGTACCGATTGGATTTTCTTCGGAAAATTTACCAATTGGAATGCAATTTATTTCGAATTTTTTCAGAGAAGATCTATTACTTCAAATAAGTTATATAATTGAAAAAAATTTTAGAACAAATAAAACAGGGAAATAAAAAATGAGCATTCTAGTAAATAAAAAATCTCGTGTAGTTGTTCAGGGAATAACTGGCAGCGAAGGTTCCTTCCACACTACTCAAATGATTGAATACGGAACCAATGTAGTTGCTGGAGTTGTCCCCGGGAAGGGTGGAATGAAATTTAACGATATTCCTATTTTCAACACTGTTGAAGAAGCAGTAAAACAAACAAAAGCAGATACATCCGTTATTTTTGTTCCACCCCAATTCGCACCTGATGCAATACTTGAAGCTGCTTTCGCAGGAATTAAAGTAATTGTTTGTATAACAGAAGGAATACCTGCAAAAGATATGGTTAGAGTTTATGACATTATAAAAGATATGGATGTTAGATTAATTGGCCCGAATTGTCCTGGTGTAATTTCTCCAGGAGAATGTAAAGTTGGTATTATGCCAGGATTTATTCATAAGAATGGAAAAGTTGGGATTGTTTCAAGAAGTGGAACATTAACTTACGAAGCAGTAAAACAATTAACAGACCTCGGAATTGGCCAATCCACATGTGTTGGAATTGGTGGTGATCCAGTGATCGGTTCAAAATTTATTGATATAATTAAGCTATTTAACGAGGATAAAAACACTGAAGCGATTGTAATGATTGGTGAAATTGGCGGTACCGCAGAAGAAGAAGCTGCAGCTTTCATCAAAAAGAATGTAAAAAAACCTGTAATTGGATTTATAGCAGGTAGAACAGCACCACCAGGGAGAAGAATGGGACATGCTGGTGCAATTATCTCAGGTGGTAAAGGAACAGCTGCAGAAAAAATGGAAGCTATGCGAAAAGCAGGGATTACTGTAGTTGAAAGTCCAGCTGAAATTGGTATTACTGTAAAAAAAGTTCTGGATAAAATTAAATCTAAATCAATGATTAAATTAACTAAGAAATCATCCATGAAAACAAATAAAAAACCTATCAAGAGAACTAATTCAAAAACAAAAAAATGAGGAGTGAAAATTGGAAAGAACATTAGCTATCTTAAAACCAGATTGTGTTCAGAGAAATCTTGTTGGTAAGGTTATTGAAAAAATCGAAGCAGCCGGATTTAAAATCATTGGAATGAAGATGATCCGACTCTCAAAAGAAAGTGCCCGGGGATTCTATGAAGTTCACAAAGAAAGACCCTTTTTTAATGATTTAGTAGAATATATGACTTCAGGATTCTGTGTCCCGATGGTTCTTGAGAAAGAGAATGCAGTGGAAGATTTTAGGAAATTGATTGGTGCAACAGATCCAGCAAAAGCCGAAGAAGGAACAATCAGAAAATTGTATGCCACAAGCATTCAAGAAAATATTGTCCATGGAAGTGATTCTCCTGAAAATGCAATTAAAGAAATTAATCACTTTTTCTCCAGACACGAACTTTTAGGTTAAACTTGCTTAAGCGTTGGAAAAATATTTCATCAAAGGTTGTTTTTGAAAATAAATACTGGTCATACCGTCTCGATAAATGTTTGACTGGTAATGGAAACGAAGTGGAATATCACTATGTGCATACAGATGGCTCGACAATGATAATTCCAAAACTTGATGATAGATATGTTATGGTTGAACAATATCGATATTTAAATGAAATGACCAGTATTGAATTTCCATGCGGTTCAATAGAAAAAGGTTTAGATGAAATTTCCAATGCGAAAAAAGAACTTGAAGAAGAAACCGGTTTTGGAAGTGACGAATTAATCAAAATCGGTTTCTTCTCACCTTATAATGGTGTCGCTGATGAGTTTTGCTCAGTTTTCTTTACAGATAAATTGTATAAAACAACAACCAGAGCAGATGATACCGAAGAATTCATAATTCATTCCTACAGTGAGGAAGAGATAGAAAATTTGATAAGCAAAAATATAATTTACGATGGAATGACTCTGGCAGCATGGAAGATTTATTTAAATTGGAAAAATCAAAAATGAAATACTATTTATTAATCCTCATTAGTCTCGGATTGTTTACAGAACTTAAATCGTCTGTTATCCTCGGGAATGAAAAACTGCTTTTCCAGAATTTCGATTTGATTGAAAATAAACGCGTCGGTGTTATAGCTAATCATACAAGCGTATTGAAAAATGGCGTTCACATTATAGATTTTCTTGTTCAATCCAAACGAGTTAATGTAGTGGCTGCATTCGGTCCAGAACACGGATTCAGAGGTGATGCGCCAGCTGGTGAAAAAGTAGAAACCACAATTGACCAAAAAACTGGGATTCCTTTATACTCACTATATGGAAAAATAAATAAACCAACTAAAGAAATGCTTAAAGATATTGATGTTTTGATTTATGATATTCAGGATGTTGGTGCGAGATTTTATACTTACATTTCCACACTTTATCTGTGTATGGAAGCTGCTTCTGAAAACAATATAAAATTAATAGTTTGTGATCGACCAAATCCAATCGGTGGATTATTTGTCGATGGACCAGTAGTTAAAAAAGAATTTGAATCTTTCGTCGGAATAGCACCACTACCAATTCAACACGGTATGACAATTGGAGAATTAGCACTTTATTTCAATGATATTCTGAAAGAAAAAATTGGTAAAAAATGCGATTTAACAGTTATACAAATGGATAACTGGCATCGGAACATGTTCTTCGATAAAACTGGACTTGAATGGATAAAACCTTCACCGAACATAGTTGATCTTAATACAGCAATCGTGTATCCTGGAACATGTTTAATTGAAGCAACGAATGTTTCTGAAGGTCGAGGAACCAAATCCCCTTTCCTCATTATTGGAGCACCTTTTATAAAAAGTCATGAACTTATTGAAGAATTAAAAAAACTTAATTTCGTTTCCATTGGATTTGATCCCATTGAATTCACGCCTATCGATATTGAAGGAATGAGCAGAAATCCAAAATATAAGAATGAAAAATGCAATGGTGTATTAATTCAGGTTACTGATAGAGAAAATTTTCACCCGGTGAAGTTTGGACTTGCATTAATCACAATACTAAAGAAATTGTATCCTGATAAATTCATAATAAATGTGAAACGAATGAATCTTCTTGTCGGCGATGATGTAATAACTTCCTTATTAAACAATGCGAGTGACTATAAAGAAATCATTCAAACTTATCAGAAAGAATTAGAACAATTCAAACAATTAAGAGAAAAATATCTAATATATGATTGAGAGGTAACATGAAAAGAATAATAACCTTAATATTAATTCCATTAATTTTATTAGTTGGTTGTAAAAAATCAGAAGAAAAACCGGAAATAAAATCAGAATCTTCAATTGTTGATACAAGTAACATAAAACCATTAGGAATTCAGAAAAATGTTTCTTTAAAATATGATTTGAAGAAAAACTCTGTTTTGCGCTTCAAATACACAAATTATCAAAAAAACACTCAGACACTTGTAATGGATACAACAATATCTGGTTTTATTGAACAAAATGTTGATTACATTTTCAAAGTAACAGTTAATGATATTGAAGAAAGCGGAAACCTGAATGTAGAATTCCTGTGTGAAGGGATTAAAGCTTATGCATCTTCAAGCACTGGTGAAAAAATAACTTACGATTCAAAAAATCCCCCTGTAGATAGCCTCGAAAAATTGAAAACGAAAAATTTTGAAATGCTTGATAATGCAAATTTCTCTGCAAGAGTTTCACCTACTGGTGAAATACTCGATATCTTCAAATCCGATAAAATTATTGAAAAAATTATTCAAGATGCACCACGAAAACCTTCAACTGAAGAGAGACTTGCAATAAAGCAAGATATTGAGCAAGGAATTTTAAAAACAATAGTTCAACAAATCTTCAAGAGTTTACCTGAAAACGAAATCAATGTTGACTCATCATGGAAGCAGGTTTATCCAACACAAATCTCTGTTTTCGAGATGGAGAACACTGCTACATACAAAGTTTCGAAATTTTTTGTAGCTAACGGCAAAAAACTTGTTCAAATCGACGGAACTTTAGCTGTAGTTCCTTCAGGGAAAACCGAATACACTGAAGGAAATCTGACATATAAATTCCAGAAACCAAAAGTAACTGGAACTAGCAAATCATTTTTTGATCTGGATAAAAATTGTTTTAGAAATGTCACAACAGATGTTAGCATAGAACTTGTGTTAAACATGCAGCAAAAAGGTGATCCAAAGGTCTACAAAAGAGTTGATAAAATTCTAACAAAGAACACTTTGATACTATTAGATTAAACATCCGATTGATTTTAAATCGAACTTGCGAGATTGGGTAAATTTTTTACACAAAAGGTCGGCAAAATTGCCGACCTTTTCTATTTTGAATAAACCATTGAGGAGCTACTCTCCCCAGCTTAAAATTTTATCCAATGTATTCTCATTAACTTTCAATAATCCATTCTTAACGATTCGGCGAGTTAGTTCTATCCAGTTTTTATCTCTTTCAAAAACAAATTTGAATAGAGGTTCAGCCTCATCCAATTTATTCATATTAACCAACGATACAGCATACCAGTATTTCATTTCAAGGTTTTCAGGAAACATTTCGCAAGCTGCCCCATATTCTCTTAACGCTCCTATTTCATCTCCTTTTTTCTATTGCTAAATCTCCATTATTCATGTGTTCGTATGCTCTATAAAGTTTTAGTAATCTCTATAATTCTTCAACAGGTTGAGGATGGTCTTCGACTCTCAAATCAATTAATCTATCTTCCCAGATTTTACCTGTAGATTTCCCACTCACTACTAATAACGAAGCAGATTGTTGACCTCTTATATCACCCCCAACTTCCTGAGCAGCTTTTAATGCCGCTATCAATCTTTCTGCAAGTGGCCCCTTTGAATTTTCAAATGCTTGTGCCATAGCAGGAATTACTTTATCATTCAGCATCATATTTGCCTGAACTGAATAATTTTTACCAATTTTATGTTCAGCAACTTCAATACACTTTGAACCAGTGTAAGTAGCAACATTTCCTTTAGCATCAATGATTGCAAGTTGTCGAAAATCTCTACCTTCGTCTTTTTCGATCAGTTCGTTTAAAACTTCATTTGCCGATTTACCTTTCTTGAGTAAAAGTAATCCTTGAGGACCAAAAGAGACATTCACAAAAGATTGTGTAGCAATCGCACCTACTCCAGCTTCTGCCCATGATACTATCGAACCAACGGAGAACCAGTGAGATTGAACTGCCACTCCCAATTCACCAGTCTGCTCATCACGAGCAACGATTGAATATGTATGCACAAGTGGTTGATCGAAATTATAGACTTGGGCAGATAAATTCATCGATAGATACAATAAAATGAGATATTTTTTCATGTGAATTCCTCCTTAGAATTAATAATAAAAACTTTATGCTTCAGTTAATGTATCGAAAATTGTGTAGAATAAATCAATCAAAATATTCATATTCATTTTTTAGAAATTTTTATTTCAAATTAAATTATTCCACATCATAGTGAATTATTGAATGAACTTCATAATTCTTCAATTTTTCCCTACCTTTCAGAAAATCTAATTCGATCAGAAAGACAATACCTGAGATAATACCTCCTAATTTTTCTACCATCTTACACACCGCATCGACCGTCCCACCTGTAGCGAGTAAATCATCGTGAATTAAAACTCTTTCCCCTTTCTCAATCGAATCTAAATGAATCTCCAGTGAATCGACACCATATTCCAATTGATATTTTTCTGATAATTTATCAGCGGGAAGTTTACCTGGTTTACGAACCGGAACAAAACCTGCGTTTAATTTTTCCGCCAGAAGTGACCCGTAGATGAATCCTCGAGATTCAATTGCAACAACTTTATCTACTCTGAGATGAGAAACTCGGGAATAAAGTTGGTTTAATCCTTCAATAAAAGCAACTCTATCTTTTAATAAAGTAGTTATATCTTTAAAAATTATTCCTTTCTTCGGGAAATCTGGAATATCCCTTATAAATTTTTTTAAGTCCATTTGAACTCCACTTTATTTATTTCCGAATTGTTTCATGAACTCAATTAAACTCAAACAATTGACGATATCAAAAATTTCAAGTCCACCTTTGACTGCCATATCAATCCCATAATTCACAAATTCTAAATCTTCAAATGAGTGAGCATCAGGAGAAATTGTAATCTTAACTCCTTTATCTTTAGCTTTTTGATGATATTCCCAGTCTAAATCAAGTCTATGGGGATTACAATTCAACTCAATTGATTTACCTTCCTGACTTGCTACATTGATGATCTCTTCGATATCGATTGGATAGGGATCCCTAGAAAGTAAAAGACGACCAGTAGGATGTCCAAGTATCTTAACATACTTATTTCTTAATGCACGAGAAATTCGTTTTGTCATTTCATCTTTTGTCATCTTAAATTTTGAATGGACCGATGCAATAACTGAATCAAATATACTCAATATTTTATCATCAAAATCAAGAGAACCATCAGGAAGAATATCACATTCAATTCCTTTTAATAATTTTACTCTACTAGATTTTGCATTGAGTTCATCTATTTCAGTCCATTGTTCCTTTAACCTTATCTCATCAAGACCATTCGCATAAAAAGCTGATTTTGAATGATCACAGATCAATACATACTCATAATTATTTTTTTCAGCATAATCCATTAATTCTTTTAAAGTATTTGAACCATCAGAATAGTTGGAGTGTATATGAATTAATCCTCTTAAATCCTTTCTTTGAGGGAAATTATATTTTACCAAATTAAGCTGCAGATTTTCTCTTGCTTGAGGTGGAATGTATGGTAAATCAAGAGCTTGAAAAATTTCTTCTTCAGTATTGTATGTTCTCTGATCTAATCGCTCAAAAGAAATTTTTTTTAGAAACTTTTCTGGACCGGTTGTTTTAAATAAATAATAGATAAACTCATCAGAAGTTGAAATGTACAGATTAATTGAGTAGTTATTAAATGAAAATACCAGATGATTATTATCCAATTTCTTAATTGCAAATTTTTTTAAAATCTTTTCAGAAACATTATCGTCTGTGATAAAATCAAGTGATGAGATAACCTCCGATCTAAGTCTTAATTCCCCAGTTGGATATATTGTCTTTAAACCAGACGCTTTCAGTTCATCAACGAATTCATGTGAAAGCTCATCTGCGTAGTGTAATAACAATTTTCCTTTATAGTCTTTTAATTTTTTGATGTTCTCAAGAATAGTTTGTTGAGTCTTTTCACCAAAACCTGGAATTTTTAATAATTTATTTTCGATACATGCTTGTTCAAGTTCATCTATAGATGCGATTCCGAGTTCTTCATAAATTTTCTTAATTTTTTTTGCTCCAAGTCCTCGAATTAAAGTCAATGAGTAAATACTTTCAGGAAATTCAGCTCTCAACTCATTCAATACACTTGATTCACCTTTCAATAGAATTTCATTAAGAATTTTCTGAATGGATGAACCAACTCCTTTGGTTTCCTCAATAATCTTCTTATCAAAAGCTTCCTGTAAAGAAATGTCAAATTTCGAGAGATTGCGAACTGCATTATGAAAGGCATTAATTTTAAAAACATTTTCTCCCTTCAATTCAAGGAAGAAGGCAATTTCTTCTAGAATTTTTAGTGCATCTTTAAGTAGCATAAGTAAGAACCGAAATTATTATAATTAAAGTTACTGAAAAACCATAAATCATTCCAGCAATTACTTCATCAAGAGTGTGAACTTTTAATTCCCATCGTGACCACATGATAACAAAAGTTAAAATCAACACGAGAAAAGCGAGATAAGGTTCAATAAAAAACAAAAGAGTCGCAGTCCCTGCAGAAGTCATCGAATGGATACTTATTTTAAATTTTTTGTTTATAAAATAAACTCCCGCTGTCGAAAGAACTAAGTTCAATAAGTAAATTTGAATAAACACGGGGGAGTGAATCCATAAAGATATCGAGTAAGCGATCGAAAAAATTATTAATGTAAATCTATAAACATCAGTTCTTTCTTCCTTTACAACAGCATCTCGATTGATTATTTTACCTTTTTTATATTGTTTTAGAAAATATACAAGTGGCAGCAAAACAGTTGATACTAAAGTTAGAAAAAAATTTTCCCAGAATTTTGTTGAATTATCAGTAAGATTATAGGAAAGGTAAAAACTCATGAAAGCGGAAAAAGTGATAGGAATAAATATATCAGATACCACGCGAGCAATTTTTATCGTTTTCAAGTTTCTTCTTTGTGAAATTCTGGTTTTATGTGATGTTGTTTTTCAAAGAAATTATGTATGTGATTTTTAACTTCCTCGAATGTGTGAAATTGCATCAATTCACTTCTAAGTTTTGAAGAATTATAAAATCCTTTCAAATATCCTGTGTAGTGTTTTCTAAATTCGATCACTCCTTTTCTTTCACCTTTAATTTGAACTGCAAGTTGTAGATGTCCAAGTAGAGTATTGATTTTCTCTTCGATTGAAATCTCAGTGTAGAAACCCCGCATCAACAATTCTTTTGCCTGTCGAAATATAAATGGATTTTGAATTGCACCCCGAGCAATCATCACACCGTCACATGCAGTAGTTTCAAATGCTCGTTTTACATCTTCAGGAGTCATCACTCCACCATTTAATATAACCGGTATATTCACAACGGATTTAACTTTATCGATCCAGCTCCAATCTGGGATTCCTTTATGAGACTGTGAGCGAGTTCGGCAATGTATCGTAAGAAGTTTAATTCCTGAATCTTCACAAATCTTCGCAACTTCAACTATTTTAATTGATTGTTCGTCCCAACCTATTCGTGTTTTCACAGAAACTGGAATATTAACCGCTTTAACAATTTCTTTCAAAAGTCTTTCTAGATAATTGAGATCTTTTAGTAATGCAGCGCCTGCTCCCTGTCCAGTAACATTTCTTACCCAACACCCTGCGTTGATATCAAGAATATCCGGATTTTCATTTTCTGCAATCTTAGCAGCATCAATCATTGCCTGAATATCTGAACCGTAAATTTGTATACCCGCTGGTCTTTCATCATTATACAATCTTAATTTTTGATGAGTTTTATCAGAGCCTCTTCGCAATCCTTCAGAATTCACAAATTCTGTAAAAACAATATCAGCACCCAACTTTCTACATATTATTCTGAAAGATGCATCAGTAACATCTTCCATTGGTGCAAGAAATAAAGGATTCTCGAATTCGTATTTACCAATTTTAATTTTCATCTTTCACAAATCTATAAATTAAGTTTTACCATTTTGAAAAAATTAAAAGCTATGATAAATGCAATTGTTGTAAAGAAACTAGCAGTCCAAAACGGAAATTGATATCCTAAAATATTGAAGGCAAATCCACCCCATAAAGGTCCAAGAACTCTTCCAAGTGAACCCATTGATTGATTAACACCAAGAACTTCACCCTGTTCATCAGGTGAAGTCAACTTAGAAATTATACTTAAGATTGTTGGATTAACTAGAGCAAGTCCGGTTGACATAGCAAGTACCAACATCCAGATAATAATAATTGAATAGATCGATACTGGTATCAGAGCGAGTCCTGATAGCATCAAAATCATACCAATATTTAATAATTTCTTTTCTCCAAATTTTTTAGTGAGTTTTCCAATGAAATAACCCTGGACTAATACACCCACCAATCCTATAACTGCATATATATAACCAATTTGTTTATCACTGAAACTTAAATATCTATAAGCAAAAATAGGGATAACACCATAAGTATTAGCAATGGAGAAAGTTATTAAAAAAAATATGATCAAGAATTTTCCAGTATCTGGTTTTGAAAAAGAATTCTTAAAACGAGAAAGATTTAGCGAGTATAATAAATCACTCCTTTTAATCTTAGCTTCAACTTTTGATTTCAATGATTCGCTCAGATATACTTGGGTAAGAAGAAAAGCCAAAAAAGAAAAAGCGCCTGCTGAGATATTTGGTACTCTATATCCATATGTGGAAAGCAATCCACCGATGAAAGGACCCAATACAAAGCCCAATCCAAATGCCGTTCCGATTAATCCCATCCCTTTAGCTCTTTCTGATTTAGGTGTGATATCAGCAATATAAGCTTGTGCTGCAGAAATACTCCCACCACCGATACCACCAATGCATCTTGATAATAAAGCAATGAAATAATTTGGTGCAAAAGCAAAAATAAAATAACTAATTGCTGATAAAAGTAATGCAAAAGAAATTACCGGTTTTCTGCCAACTCGATCACTTAATCTTCCGAGAATGGGTGCAAATAAAAATTGAAAGAATGAGAATGAAGCAATTAAAATTCCAATTTGAATTTCATTAGCATTGAAATGTGTTTCACTATATCGGGGCAGAATTGGAATAATTATTCCAAAACCGATTAAATCAATTAATATAACAATAAAAATTAATGAGAGCTCCTTTGATTGACTTGAGAATTTCACTATATCTTCACCTAGACAGTTTTTGATAATTTTTTAACCGCACGATTAATAACTTTTGGTTTAGCACTAAATGGTAAAACATTCTCTTTGGGGAATAGTAATTCAAAATCTTCTTTCGAAAAAAATTCTTCAAACCTTGAGACATATTCTTCGAGTCGTCGCAAGTAATATGGAATATTTACATTTGGATATTTTGTATTGTATGTCTCAATTAAATCACAGTTTTCAAAAATTTTCACATTCGGATCTTCACCGGTGATATAATAGATAATCTTCATTCCAGGGTAGAATTTATCACCGTAATATTTAATTGCTAGTTCATAAGCTGCACTTCTTTGTCTTGTACCTGATTCAACTGCTTTTTTATATTCTCCATAGGATTCATTCAATATTTCAACTTTAGCTAAATCTTTGATGTCTACTTTTAGATTGATTATATCTGATCTCAATTTCTCATATTCTTTTGGAATCAATTCAATTTTATCCATCAAAATATATTCAATACAGGTCTTCAAAAATTTTAATGCAAAATTTTCAAAGCTCCGGGAAATCAGAGCACTTCCTTTTATGATTATTTTGTTATCGTAAGTTAATAGTGCATAATTTTTTTTCTTGTAACTTAACATTCGAGCATATCTTCCCCCGAATGAAAGATTAATTCCTTGAGGTAGAGTTTGATTGATTTCTTCGACCAATTTTCGTTCATCATCTTCAGATTTTAACTCGGGTAAAGACACATATAATCCATCTGTATCAACTTCTATTACCATACATTTTCGCTTTGTGAATTCATCGATAAGTATTTTTAATATCTGCTGACCTTTCTGAGTTACTTGATTTGCTTTAGAGTAATCATTGAATAAACCTCGAGGATATCCTAGATAACCATAGAATGAATTTATAAGTACTTTGTATGATAATTGCATTTGATTGTAATGTTTTTGCAATTCTAAATCAGTTGATTGTTCTTTTAATCGTTTTAGTCTCAATCTCTCCTTCGTTAGAATTGACAGTAACTTTAGAAACACTCCCAACTTATCTGATGATGGAATAATTTTATTGGAAATGATGATCGACGGATAAAGTGAGTCGACATCAGCATGAACAATATTGTGGAATAAACCTGTGTAAAAAATATCAGTATAACCTCCACCAATAGTTGATTCAGGGCCATGGTTGGGCAGTGAATGTCGATTCCTGAGATACTCACGAACAATCATCAACTCAATCTTTTGTGATACCCCACTTCTGATTGTTTGAATGAAATTCAACGGAACGAATTGAGCTTGATAGAAATATTGTGGTAAATAAAGCTCACTCAATTCCTTAATTAACATTATATCTGCTTTTAACTTATTGACTAAAATATCTGGATGATAATCAGCGTAAAATGGGATCTTCGATTCATCAATCGTTACAATATTATTCTCATTCATTGCAAAATATTTTGCAACATTATGGAGAGATAAATCTTCTGTTTCTCTTTTTACCGAATCCGAATGTGAAATGATTTGTAATAAATCAATAAAATGTCTACCAGCAATTGTTACATCTGGTATTTGTTTATTAGCAATTTGAAAAATCGTATTCGTATCAAAAAATGGTTCTGACTTATCCCTCCCTATTTCAAAAGGTAAATTATATAATTCATATCGAGTCTTTAAATATGCGAATTCTTCTGTGATGTTGTATCCAACTAACAGGTCTGGGTCTTTTTGAGCAATTATTTCACTGAATCGAGTCAATAAATTACTTTCTTTAATAGATTTTGGCTTCTGATAAATAATTTCGCTCCATCCTCTATTATCACATAACGATATTGCAAAAATTTGATCAAAATGTTTTGAGTGGAATGCCGATTGATTTTCAATTACCGCAAGAATTTTTACGAATAGAATATTTAAATCATCATAGTTTAGTGTTTTGAACAGAGTTTCTCCACTCTGAAGCATGAATTGGGTTATTGGCTCAAATCTTATATAAATTTCCTTCCAGTTCGAAAAATTCATTCTACTGTAATTTAACTTTTTACCAATTTGACGAAGTGCTTTGTACATATCAGACCATGTTTCAAATGCATAAATGTATTTGTAAAATCCATCACCCGCCAATCTTTTTTTCCAGAAACGATTTTCAAAGGTGTCTAAAAGTGATTCATCGGATGCGAAGAAAAACGGATAAAATTTTTTGTCGATATAGTTAAGTTTACCATTAATACGAGTGTAAAGTCTCATCATTCTTGATGATATTTGCTGAATGGCTACTATTCCTTTTGTCTCGCCGAATCCGTACAAAATTTTTTCATTCTCTGTCATATTTATATTTCCTTTTAACAATATAAGATAAAAAAAATTCCCCGTTGTTTAAATGATCTCAGGATAATGTTTCTAATTTGGCTTATACACTTTCAGAATTCAAAAGGATGCACATTCTAAACTTGGGTTTTAGAGTTTATAAGAAATTGTGAATCTATGTTATGACTTTTCTCACTTTCAAAAATTTAAATTTCCTTCTACTACCTCTTATTATCTAAATTTTAGCTTTAGCAAATAATACATATCAAAAAATTGTGAACTTAAATCTCAAGTGGGCATTACTCTCTTTTGCAAAAATTATGGATTAGATGTTTCTAAAGGATTATAAATTTTCAATTTCGCGAGAATCATTTTCAGTCTTAACGATAGAGATAAAGCCTCATCTCATAAACTGGAGATTAGAAAATTTAAAATTCTATTTTTAACCTTTTATCAATTCATTTAAATAATAGAATTTCCAAGTATATATATTACTACATTTAATAGCTGTGAATAATTGTTTTTGATAGGTTATCTTCGTTGCATAAAATAAGAGGTTATCCTGATTTAGGATGGTCAGAATAACCTCTTAATTAAAGAATAAGCTAAGTAATTCAATCTTAAAGTCTTACTTCAATCCCTCCAAAGAAATTTCTTTTAGCAGCCGGGAAAAATTCTTTACCAATTCCATATGGAGTATAATAACGATTTAATAAGTTGTTAAATCGTCCAAACACTGTAAACTCTCCGACGACCGAAATTTCAAATCTATATCTGATATCAAGATTCATTACAAAATAATCTGGTACAACATTATCAGTATAATCAACCATTTTCGGATATTGGTTAAGTAGGTCATTTAATTTGTTATCAAAATTATCTGTGAATTGTTTACTCACATAATTAGATGAGAGACTGATATAGAGTTCATCATTATCGAAAGTAATTCGAAAACTTCCAATTAAGTCAGGTGAGTTAGGAATTCTATTTCCACTCAAATCGATTTGAGCAATTCTTTTCTGACCACTAATCGGATCTCGATATTTCATAAAGATATAAGCTTTATTTACAATATTTTTCATGTAGGATAAATTCAAATTGAATGAGATATTTTTTAACACCTTCGCCTCTCCAGAGAATTCGATTCCGGTATGAGTGGTTCTATCTGCATTTCCGGTTATTGGCTGACCAAATCTATCTACCATTCCTCTTTTAATTATCTCATCCTTAAAAAACATGTAAAAATAATTAATATTGAAAGAGAGAGAAGGTGACCTATGTGTATAACCAAGCTCAAAGTTTGTTAAGTTTTCATTTTTTACCAATGGTTTCGAAAAATCGTATTTTCCGTACGGACCGTTTTCGAATTGTGGCTCTGCACCACCACTTGATTCGGCAGCATCATAATAATTCTTTAATCTTGGTTCTCTTGAAACATTAGCAATATAACCATAAACACTAGAGTTCTCTTTAAATTTATAAATCAAACCAAGCTTTGGATTTAGAAAGAAATTATTAATTGTGAAATCTGTTCCAATAAATTTTTCATCATATAGTCTGGTTCGATTGTTTACTAATTGAGTCTCTAAATTTAGTAATAACTTTCGTGTTAAATTTGTCTGATAAAAAACAAATCCACCAAGAACATCTTTACTGCCTTTATATTCATAATATCTCCATGTTTGTTCAGGACCGGCAGGAATACCCTGGGCATATAAAACACTACCCCAGTGGAGTGATTTATGTCTCCTCAATTCAAGACCGAAGATGAAATCTCCAAAATCGGATTTGTAATGCAACCTGGGAATCCATCCAAATTGTGTATTATCAACATACGCACGAATTAATGCATTCGATAAATTAGTGGTTGAAGCGAATCCATTATCATAAGTCATTCTGAAATAACTTGTATCTGCCCATGAACCATCATAATCGAAGAAACCCTTACCCCAATAAGCAAATAATGCGCTGTTAAATGTAAGAGTCTCACTAAATTTGTATTCGCTCAATAATTCAAGATGAGGTTGATTAAAATTTTCTATCTCGTTTACTCTCCGCGGAGTAACATATGTATAATTTCCGTTCTTCTCTTCCCAATACGAGAAATTTTTCTTTCTTTCGTTCTTGTTATACACTGCCCATTTCGGAAGTCCTGTATAGGCAAGTCCATCTGCTATGGGTGCCCCAAAGAAATTCAATTGATTCACGAATCTGTCATCATATTTAATTACACTAAAAAAGTAACTAAAGAAATCAACCCAGGAATTTTCTCTATAACCAGATGAATTAATTTTTGAAACACGAGCATACATAGCATAATTATCAACCAAACCTGAATTAAATGATGCAGTTAATTTTCGTGTATTGAAAGAACCAAATCCAGTAGTGATTTTAATTTCCTTATGTTGTGTGAAAGGTGAAGTAATGATATTAATCGAACCTCCAATTGAAGGTGCTCCAATTAAGTTACTGCTTACTCCCCGCTGTATTTGAATATTACTTACATCTTCCAGTAAATCTGGAAAGTCTATCCAGTAGACATTATGGTCTTCAGGGTCATTTTGTGGAATACCATTAATTGTAACGGAGATTCTTCTTTGATCAAATCCTCTAATGCTCAAATAATTATAGCCTAAACCATTTCCATTTTCTGAATAACTGATGACAGAAGGGAATTCAGAAAGGAATTGTGGGAAATCTTGAATTGTGTATCTTTTTCTTACTTCGTACCTGGAGAGATTACTGTATGTAACTGGTAGAAGTTGTTCTCTTCCAACTGAAGATAATACAAGTATAGTCTGGGATGGTAAGATATCCTGTTCAAGAAAAATTGTGAAGGATTTATCTAACTCTGACTTTTTAAGAGCGATTGTTTTTGTTTTGTAACCAACATAAGAGACATGAACTAAAAATTCTTCAGGTAGTTCAAAAATTTTCAGGTCAATTTTAAAGTATCCCTGTTTGTCGGTCGCAGCTCCGATTTTAAATTCGGGTAGTAAGACATTGGCATATTCAAGTGGTTTTTGTGTAGACTTATCGTAAACAAAACCACTTAAAGTTTGAGAAATGAGAATTGAGTTAATGGAAAACAAGATGAGAATTACTTGTAGAGTTTTCATTTTATCCTCCTTTAATTTTTGGTTACCGATTTTACAAACGGTTACCTCCAAAAATTAAAGGAGGCAACCGTTTCCCTACGCTGGCATTACCCAGATCAGGTTAAGGGGTATAATCTCAGCCTGTAGATGAAAATATCTACAAGCACCCCCAACGGTCTGTTTTTGTCAGCTTTTCAATTAACGATAGACTAAGAGTTTTTGACCAATTCTAATTTTATTACCACGAATTTTATTAATTCTTTTCAATTCTGCAACACTCATTTTATACCTCTTAGCAATAACAATCAAACTCTCCCCTGATTTGACAGTATGATATACTCTTTTTCTATTTAGATTATCACCTTTTGATGTATTACCAAATTCTGATGAGACTATAAGTCTCTGCCCTGCGTTAATTCGTGTACCTTTTAAGTTGTTCAATTCCATCAGCTCACTGATCGAAACCTTGAACTTCCTTGAAATATCACTCAAAGTTTCTCCACGCTGAACAATATAATAATCTTTGTAGCTAGACTTTCGGGAAGAAGTTAATAATTTTTCCGAACTTTCCGAATAAATTTTGATCCTTTGACCAGCACGTAGATTATATGATCTTAAATTATTCCATTGTCTTATATCACTAATCGATACATTATAACGACTGGCAATAAGTGACAGCGTCTCTCCTCTTCTCACAACATGATTGATTTGTTTCTTTTTAACTTCAATCGAATTTTCTTTTACTTCTGCAATTCGCTTTATTGTTTCTTGTTCGATTGGTGAATAATTAGCTAAATTCCTGTAATAATTGTATTTATCATCTGGTACATATATTACGAGTTCATCACCTATCGAAATTTTTTTATCATAGGGAATATCGTTCCAGATTCTCAAATCCGTTATTCTGACGCTGAAAGTCTCAGCAATTTTAGTCAATGAATCACCTTTCTTAACAATGTATTTTATCGGACTTTTTCCATCTACACTGTAAGTATGAATTGTTTTGGTTAAATTATTATCAACTGTATTTTCAGTGTTATTTAGTTGGTTATCTATAGAAAAATTCTCATTCGATGAACTAAGCTCATCTGGAGTATTTTCATCCTGGGAATTTGACTCTTCCGAATCTTCTTCTTCAAATTCAGGATATGTGAAAGTTAAATTTTTATCAGAATAATTTATTGGAATTTTTAACAAAGCATTTTTTTTCAGACGAATTTTTCTTGAAATATTATTAGCATCAGCAATAGCTTCTTCTGTCGTACCATACTTTCTGGCAATGGTTGTCAAACTTTCTCCTCTCTTAACTCTGTGCACGACGAAAGATTTCTTTGCAGTTGGTGGAATTTGAGCATAATTATATGCTAAATTTTTAACATAATTCCCTTTTGGTAACTTCAGTTGATAACCTCCTGGATAATTTGGAGGAATACAAGCCTGTATCAATTCAGCATTTAGTTCTGTCAATTCATCATAATCAACTCCAGCAGCTTTGGCTAAAGCATTCAAATCGTATGGATCATTTACTATAAAAACATCATAATCATAAGGTTCCTCATACTCAATATTTGTGAAACCATACTTTTCTGGATCAGTGAATATTATAGTCACGGCGAGATATTGAGGAACATATCCTCGTGTTTCGCGAGGTAACGAGTAAATAATTTCCCAATAGTTATTAGAGCCCAAACGATTCATTGCTCTTCTAATTCGACCTTCTCCCGCATTATAAGCAGCAAGAGCAAGATACCAATCACCGAGTGATTGATATAAATCTTTAAGATGTCTTGCAGCTGCTCTTGTGGATTTTTCAGGGTCTCTTCTTTCATCAATCCAGAAATTTACTTCCAAACCATATAATTTTCCTGTTCCTTTTATGAATTGCCATAAACCAACTGCTTTAGCCCAGGAAACAGCCTTTGGATTTAATCCACTTTCAATAACAGATAGATAAATTAAATCTTCTGGTACACCTTCTTCTCTGAATATTTTCCTCATCATCGGAAAATATTTGCCTGATCTGGATAACCATCTTTCAGTAATAGGTCGTCCTCTATCAGTAAAGAAGTCTATGAACGATTCAACATAAGAATTTACTTCAATCGGAACATTTTCGATTTGAACCGTTTTGGGTGATTCATATTTAGGATGCTTGAAAGTACTTATTCTTTTCGTCAACCACTCTTGTAAACTTGGTAAGGAAATATCTGCTGGAAGTTCTTCTACTCTGTCAATTAATTTTTGATAATCTTCAATGACAGTTTTTTCCAGATCAACATATTCATCAAAATTTTCAATCCCAGGATAATTCGAAAGTTGATTTAGAAGTTCAACAGCATTCTCATATTCAAATAATGCATTCAGGTTTTGTTCTTGTTCTTCCAGGGTGATAGCTTTAATATAAGCTTGCCTGACCTGTTCCATCAAAACTGATACTACATCAACAACTGGCTCATCCTGTTTAACCTCCTGGGTGATAACTTCCCGATGTTGAATTGTTACTTTTTCATTAGATGAACAGGATAAAAATAAAAAAACAATAATCGATAGATAAACGAATTGTTTCATCATACTCTCTTTTTCGTTAATAACTAATTTTAATTTAAACTATTACGCAGAAAATATCAAGAAAAATATCAACAAAATTTAATAACTCTCTATTTAAATGATAATTATAATATTTCACAATGGAATATTGCCATGTTTCTTTCTTGGATTTTTATCAACTTTAGTACGAGTAATTTCCAGAGCATTTATAAGTTTTTGTCTTGTTTGTTGAGGATAGATTACTTCATCTATGTAACCCTTTTCAGCTGCAATATATGGGTTCGCAAATTTTTCAATATATTCACTTAGTTTCTTATTTAATTCTGATTCTGGATCAGGAGAATTCTGAATCTCCTTTTTAAAAATTATTTCCACAGCACCTTTTGGTCCCATTACAGCAATCTCAGCAGTTGGCCAGGCAAAGTTAAAATCACCACGAATATGTTTTGAATTCATAACATCGTATGCCCCACCATAAGCTTTTCGCGTAATAACAGTAATTTTTGGTACAGTAGCTTCGCAAAAAGCATAGAGTAATTTGGCACCGTTCCTAATTATTCCACCCCATTCCTGCTCCGTCCCTGGCATAAATCCGGGGACATCAACAAAAACTATTAATGGTATATTGAATGCATCGCAGAATCTTACAAATCTTCCAGCTTTGATCGATGAATTGATATCCAGAACACCAGCTAAAACAGCTGGTTGATTTGCCACAATACCTACTGCACGACCTTTTAGTCTCGCAAAACCAACTATAATATTTTGTGCAAAATTTTCCTGCACTTCGAAGAATTCATTATAATCCACAATTAACTTAATTATCTCCTTCATATCGTAAGGTTGATTCGGATTTTCTAGGATTATACTTGCAAGCTCAGGTATTTCTTTTTCCGGTTCAACATATTCATAATCAGGCACTTCATCATCACAATTTTGAGGAATATATTCTAATAATTTTCTTATCTGCATCAAACATTCATATTCATTGTCATAAACGAAATGGACAACTCCTGATTTAGTTGCATGTACATCAGCTCCACCCAATTCTTCAAAAGTAACTTCTTCGTGTGTAACCGTTTTTACAACATTCGGTCCAGTAACAAACATGTACGAAGTATTTCTCACAATGAAAATAAAATCAGTAATAGCCGGTGAATAAACAGCCCCACCTGCACATGGTCCCAATACCGCAGATATTTGTGGAATTAATCCAGAAGCTAAAGTATTTCGAAGAAATATTTCTGCATAACCACCCAGGCTCGAAACTCCTTCCTGAATCCTCGCTCCACCTGAATCATTTAATCCAATAATGGGTATTCCGAGTTTCATTGCCATATCCATAATTTTACAGATTTTCTTAGCATGCATTTCAGAAAGACTGCCACCAAAAACTGTAAAATCCTGACTAAAAACAGCAACATCTCTGCCATTAATTTTTCCGAAACCTGTTACAACACCATCTCCATAAATTTTTTGTTTATCCATTCCAAAGTCATTACACTGATGAACTACAAATTTATCTACCTCGACAAACGAATCTGGATCTAATAAAATTTCGAGTCTCTCTCTTGCTGTTAATTTCCCTTTTTTATGTTGTTGTTCAATTTTATCTTTTCCTCCTCCTTCTTCAGCTAACCTATTTTTTATTCTAAGTTCTTCTAATTTTTTATCCATAAAACCTCCGAAATTTATTTTAAGAATGGGTTAAACATCTTCTCGTGTTTTATTGTGGTAGATTGACCATGACCTGGTAAAATTTCAATATCCTCATCGAGCGTTAGAATTTTTTCATTTATCGATATTAATAATTGATCAGAATCACCACCCCATAAATCTGTTCTTCCAATACTTTCAAAAAAGATAGTATCACCAGTAAATATTTTATTGATTGATTTAATCAATAAACATGTACCACCAGGAGAATGACCAGGTGTTTTTATCACTTCAATTTCTAGATCAGAAAAATTTAACTTTTTGAAACCATGTAAGTCAAAATCTGGACTTACAACACGAGGTGGTCTTATACCAATCATTTCAGCTTGCAACTCGACATTATTCAGTAATGGTAAATCAGGTGAGGGGAAATAAAATTTCGCATCGAAGAATTCTTTTAAAAAAGCTACACCAAAAATATGATCAATATGACCATGTGTATTAATTATTGCGATTAAATTCAAGTGATTATTCTTTATAAAAAATTCTATTTCTTCATTTTCAATCTCGTTTGAATTGCCTGGATCAATAACGATAGCTTCTTTTGAATCAGCATGATAGACAACATAAGTGTTTTGTTCAAAATCATTAAAAATGAATTTTTCAACTTTAATGATTTCATTAATCATAAAATCTCCAAAGTTTGCTTATACATTCACAAAATAATAAAATTAAATTAGCTGATTTAAAATAAAGAAGGTCCAGCGGGGCAACTGGACCTTATAGGAGGCATTAATTTGGATTGGGATAGGAGGTTATTTGGGTATTTCAAGTCCTACAAATCTTGCATTTCCCTGAGCATCTTTGACTCTCATCAAAATAGCTGACCCTTTTTTCTTTGATACTTCATTATCAAATTCTTTAACAGAATCTATTTTCATTCTATTAACTTCGATTATTACAAGACCGTCTCTTAAACCTGCGTCGTATGCGGAACTGAGTGGATCAACATTGGTGATTAAGATTCCATTCTCAACATTATATTTTTTCAAATCAGATGAACTCATATTTTTCACAGTTAAGCCTATCTCTTTATATGTTTTGGATTCTATTGATTCATCGATTTTTCGCTCTTCTTTTTTCTTAATTGGTTTTGCGTCGCTTTCATCTTCCTTTCGGGGCCTGAGTGTTATCTCTTTATCAAATGTCTTTCCATTACGGAAAATCTTTAGCTTCACTTTATCACCTGCATGCTTGCTTGCGATATAACTTTGTAATTCATTTGGTTTAGATACTTCTTTCCCGTCAACCGATAAAATTATATCACCTTCTTCAATGCCGGCATCTTTCGCTGCCCCTCCTTCAACTAAACCTTCGACAATTACACCTTTAGTTTGATCCAGACCAACGGCTTTCGCTGTTGCGTTATCAACTTCTCTAATCTGAACTCCTATATAACCTCTTCTAACTTTTCCATATTCAATTAAATCTTTTGCAACAGTTTTTACAATGTTCACTGGAATTGCAAATCCATAACCTTGGTAATAGCCAGTTCGAGATGCGATCGCTGTATTAATTCCAATAACTGCACCATTTAAGTCTACCAATGCTCCTCCAGAGTTTCCCGGATTTATAGCAGCGTCAGTTTGGATAAAATCCTCGATTCCATAACTGTCCTGAATCAATCTTAATCCACCGCGACCGATAGCAGAAATTATTCCTGCAGTTACCGTCGAAGTTAAACCGAGGGGATTACCAATTGCAAGAACCCACTGACCCACTTTTATATTGTCTGAGTTACCTAGATAAGCAGGAGTTAAATTTTTAGCATCGATCTTAATTACGGCTAAATCTGTTAATGGATCAGTTCCGATTAATTCTGCAGAAAATTTTCTCTTATCATTTAATATCACTGTAATCGATTTCGCGTCTTTCACAACATGATTGTTTGTAACAATATAACCATCCGAAGATATAATCACTCCAGAACCTGTTCCCATTTGAGGTTGTTTTGGTAGATCTTTAAAGAAAGGAAATTCTTTGAAGAAAAAGTCATGATCTTCAGGGAGTTGAATTGAAGAAGATTCACCTTTTATTTCAATGTAAACTACTGTGGGAGTAACGGCTTCGGCAACTTTAATGAATGCTTCGTTAAGTTTTTGAACATCCTGACTTATATCAATTCCTGAACTTGTGGCACCAATTTGAGAAATAGTATAACCTGGTTTCACCCAATTAAAACCGGTCGCTATAATAAATCCGAATAAGATACCAATAAAAATCAATGAAAAAGTCGCCAACAATTTTTTTCGTTCCATTTCTTTTCTCCTGAATTTTTTAGCTTTTAACTATTTGCTAATTGTGAAAGTTTCAAAAAAGTTCTATTGATTTTAATTGCTTTACTTCTTCAACATGATATTGAAGAAATTCCAGGATAGGTAAATAAAGATATTTTAATTTATCACCATCAAAATTTTTTTCTAAATTTTCAAATAAATTTGTTAGCAATACTTGAGCAAATATTCTTTTTGTATCTTCTCCAAGATTTATAATACTATTCACAGAGGATTTGCAATTTGAGCATACCACACCATAATTCCTCGTGAAGTAAAATTTATACTCTCGTAAATTAATTGAGGTTAGACAGAGTGGACATATTTCATTATAAACAGGATATCCAGATATTTCGCATAGCCTGAGCAAAAAACCAATTAAGGTTAAGTAATAATTATTAATATTTTCATTTAAATTCTTTAAGGAATTGTAGACTAGATTAAAGAAATCATCGTTTTTTTCACCTTCGTGGCTGAAAATATTCACAAGTTCGATTATCACAAATGCAATTTTCAATTTGTCGTAATTTGACTTGATAGAAGAAAAAGTATCGATGAAATCCGCAGAAGAGATATATTGTAAATCTCGAGTCGGTTTATCATAATAAACAAATTCAATGAAATTAAATGGTTCAAGGACAGCGGAAATTTTATTTTTTGGAGTTCTTACTCCGCGAGCAATTAAATTTAATTTTCCTGAATTTTCAGAGAAGATTGTAATGAGTTTACTTGTTTCTCTATATTTCTTCTTCTTTAAGACAAAACCCCTATCCTTAAGAATCTTTGTCATTTCGCTAAATCAAATGGACTATGATATACTTTATTTTCCGTAATAATAGCTGATATTAAATTCCCTGGAGTTACATCAAATGCATAATTCAACGCTTGAATTCGAGCTGAGAATAATTTTTTATTTCCAAAAGTAACAAGCTCATCGGGTGCTCTCTCTTCGATGATTGTCTCCTCAAATGATTTTAGATTGTGATCAATTGAAGTCGAAGGAGCACAAACATAAAAAGGTAAAGAATGATACTTCGCATTAACAGCAAGAGAATAAGTCCCAATCTTATTTGCGGTATCTCCATTCATTGCAATTCTATCAGCACCAACTATCACAAAATCAATCATTCCCTTTTGCATCAAAAATGCAGCAGATGAATCCGTGATAACTTTATACTTTATATTAGCTTTTGTTAACTCAAACGATGTTAATCGTAATCCTTGCAAAAGTGGTCTTGCTTCACAAGCATAAACCATTTCAATTAAATTTGATTCAGCAAGTTTAAGAATTACTCCAAAAGCAGTTCCTATTCCACCTGTAGCGAGAGCACCTGTGTTACAATGTGTCAAAACTCTGACCCTTCTATTGAAAGAATTTTTAATCAGATTAAAACCATTTTTTGCAATTTTATCACAGAATTCTTCATCTTTTTTATGAAAATTCCTTGCAAAATCGAGAATCGACTCAAAATTCTGATGTTCGCTTGATGTGTAAAAAAAGTCTTTCGCTTGCTTTAGTGCATGGAACAGATTAACTGCTGTAGGTCTTGTAGACTTTAATCTCTCGTAAGCTTTATCAAAATTTTTTATTTCAGCTTTTATTGCTAATGCAAGAGCATAAATTGCAGCGATGCCTATAAGCGGTGCACCGCGAATTTCAAGTCGCTCGATTGCCTCTGCTACGCGCTCATAATTATCAGTTTCTACATAAAACTCTTCATCGGGTAATTTTGTTTGATCTATAAAAATCAGTTTTTCATTTTCAAATTTTAGTGGACTAAAATTTTTCATTACAATTCAAAATCCGTTATTGATTTAATTTCTTTAACTCGTTCGTTAATCAATGATTCATCAAGATTCAATAAACCTTTAACGCTAAAATTTTGAACACAAAAAGAAGCTAAAACCGTTCCATAGACAATTGCTCTCTTCAATTCTAAGTTATTTATATTCTGAACTCTTGAAAGGTATCCAATCATCCCACCTGCGAAAGAATCACCTGCGCCAGTTGGATCTATGACAGCTTCCAATGGATAAGCAGGAGCAAGAAATAAAAATTCATTTGTCATAAGTACAGCACCGTGTTCGCCCTTTTTAATTACTAAATATTTAGGTCCTAATTTTAAAATTTTTTTCCCCGCATTAAGCAAATTCAAATCATCTACAAGCATCTTAGCTTCTGATTCATTAACAACAAGCATATCAATAATTTTTAATAATTTATAGAGGGATTCTCTTTTTCTCTCAATCCAGTAATTCATTGTATCACAAACAATAAATTCGGGACTGTTTAATTGATTCAATACATTGATTTGTAAATCTGGATCAATATTTCCAAGAATTACGAATTCACTATTACGATAGTTATCAGGAATAGCCGGATTGAAATCTTTAAAGACATTCAGCTCAGTAAAGATTGTTTCTCGACAGTTCATATCATTAAAATATTTCCCTGACCAACGAAAGGTTCTGCCATCTTTTATAATCTGAAGACCTTCGAGATTAATGTTCTGAGAATTTAATAAATCGATATATTCCTGTGGGAAATCTCCACCAACTACTCCTACAAGATTAATCTGATTAGAGAAATAAGAAGCGGAAATTGAAATATAAACGGCCGAACCTCCCAGTGAATTTTCAACCTTATCGAAGGGAGTTTCAATAGTATCTAGTCCAAGTGAACCAACAACAAGTATTGACAATTTTTACCTCATAATTAATTTAACAACAAGTACAAATTTAATTCAATTTCGGATAACATTTATTTTCATATTAAACAGATTTATCAAATTCATCCATTTGTTTTTCATCTTTAAAATTCTAATTCATACTACAATAGTTAGGGGAAAAAATAATTAAAAGTATCATTGAAGAAATACATTACAGAACAAAAATTTCGATAAAAAATTATTTTACTTAATCTCTACGATTCTTAATGTTTGTCATTTTATGTAAATTTTCTTCGAAATGTAAATGTAAACTAAATTATTCTTGTAAGTTTTTGTTTTGAATTAAACCAGTAATCAGTTATTAATCTAACAGCTTGTTTCTGTCCTTCCCAATTTAAAAGTTTAATTGCTTTAGATGGAGAAGCCCATAGAAAATCAGAATGTTCAGGAGAGATTTTTACTTTCGAATTTTCTTTTACACGACATACGAAAACAGGTATTAGACTTATTTCATCACTCGCAGGTAAATAAACTGAATTCACAATTGGAACAGAATAAATTTCTTCCGCAACTAATCCCGTTTCTTCAAAAAGCTCTCTCATTGCCGATTCATATGCTTTCTCTCCCCTCTTAATTTTTCCGGTAACCATTTGCCATATATCTGGATAGGTTTGATAACTTGCTCTTTTCAGTAAAAGAAATTTTATCTTATGTTCTTTCTCTTTAAAAATATGCAATTCGATATACTTTGCTGTCAATTTCGTCATCTATACCTCAGAAATATGCTCTTACCTCCGCTGTTGCTGAATGCACAGGATTATTCTTCCCCTGAACTCTTCCATCATAAACAGCTCGCAATTGAATTCCACTAGAAATTTCATAATCAACCGTTGTCCGCCAAATAAAATTCTTTCCACTTAGATAACCACGAGTAAGTTCAAAAGGAATATAATTTAACTCTTGATTAAGGATAATTTCCGTTCGTTCAAGAGAGAACAGAATTTTACCTTTCCTTGAAAAATTTATTGTTATACTTAATTCTTGTGAATTTGACTTGGATATTAACGGAATTTGCGGAAAATTATCTTCTGATTTACCATACTCAAATTTTATTCCTGCCTCAACATTACTAAAAGGATAATAAAAAGTTTTTGAACTTAAACTCACAGATTTAATTCTGAAGTTTCTTAATGAGTAAGTGGAAGAAAGAAGATTATTATTGCCAACAGTAATTTCACTTTGATTAGCAAATTCTTTAAGTGGTTTTACTTTCAATCTAATTATTTGCTCTTTCTGATATCTTCTCTCTTCTGTAATATTAAACTTTGAAAATGACTTTTGCTCTCTGAAACGAAGTAGGATATTAAAATCAGGTTCGTACTCAAATAAATAAATGTCCTGTTGAACTAAATTATTACCACGAATGGTAGTGAAAGGATTTTGAAAAGTTTTAATCCTCAATAAATAGATATTTGACTCATTTTTATCCTGACTATTTTCTTCAACCCTCAGGTATGTTTCAGTAGAAAGTGGAGACAAATACTTTTTCATAGGATTATTTAATTGTAAATTCTTGAACTGTAGCTTTAACCTGATACTCGCTTTTAAGTCAATCACCGGGAAAAGTTCTTCTGTTGGATAGGTTGATAAAATGTAATCACCTTCAAATCTTGTGGGTTCAAATTCAAAATCATCGGTAATTCCATTCCCATTAAGATCTCCTTTGTAAATGTACTGACCTGTTCCCTTCGGAACTCTTAAAAATATTTTCTCTAATTTCGAAGCTCTCTGTGACGTTGCTTCATAATACAAATCGCCTTGCAAAAATCGGTTAAAGAATATTCCCCTTCCAATATACTTAATAGAGATCGATTGATTATTGGTAAATCCAAGTTGTTTAAATCCAGGAGAATATTTCTTATCTCTGAAGGATATGTCCAAGATTGAACTTATGTCTTTTATATTTTTTAATTTCAATAAAAGTTGGTAGATATAACTATTCGATTCAGTGATAAGGGTATTTGAAGATGGAAGAACATCTTCTCGAAATTTGAAAGATATATTCAAATCAATATATTTAATATAGTCTGAGCTTGCACCAGTAGTTAAATCATAAAATCTGAAACTACTACTTAGAAGTGAATCAACATTATTTTTATCAATCTTATTTTCATATTCAAATCTCAAAAATGGGGAAAAAAATCTACTTTTATAGTCGAAAGCAAAAAAATGTTTTTGATAATTTGATAAATAGTTTGTTGATTTTGTTTTTAAATCAGAAAAATCATAGTTCAGTACAACGTTTTTAATCAACTGTGTACTAAGGTTGTATCTCGAACGATTTGTTTGAAACACTGATCCTCTTGTTAATTTTCCATAAGCTAATTGCGTACTCGTTTGTTTCTGAATATACTTCATTTCAATTTCTTGTATTGATTCATTGAACAAATTGGAGGCTTCTGAAAGATTCCAATTCCTTTCATATTCAACCTCGTAGATTCGACTCATCGAAGAAAAATTCGCATCGGTTTTTCGCTCATAGTAACTGATTGAAATAATTCCATCAATTAATCTACTTAGTTTCAATTTTGTTGAATCTATTCCTATTTTATAAGAATAAGCTTTACCTTTATTTTTATCATCATCTATTGGGGAAAATCTATTCTTATCAAATGAAGAAAATGCAATTTCACTTTCCAGAAACAGATTTTTTGTTAAAAATATTCTTGAATACAGATTTCCAATTTGTTTCAGTTCTGGTAGAGGTAATAAAATAATAGGTTGATAGTTACCTTTACTTGGACCTATAAATTTAAATCTCCCTAATCCAACACGTATATAATCACCTTTACCCTCTCCCACGAACGAAAAAGAGATATTATAAAAAGCTGAATCATCACCTGGAGCAAATTCATAAAAAATCAAAGACTCTCCATTAATGAGTGTATCTCTTAAACGGTATGTTCCCGCAGGTTTACCAGTTGAATCATAACCAACAAACTTAACACCGTTTTTTGATGCTAATAATCTATTATTTCCGCTCTCTCTTAGTATTTTTTTATCCTCTTCAGTAAACAAATAGTCAATAGGTTGATTCTGATTATCTCCTTCACGGAAATAACTAAATCCAATAGTCATTTTTTCATTAAGAAAAGATGTATTCATCGACGTACCAAAAAAATTTCTTTCAAATTTTCTATCGGAATATTCAAAATCGACTCTGATTCTTGAAGCAGATGTAATCACAACTCTTGGATTAAAGATAATTTCACCTGTCGCATAATCGATTATATAATCATAGTTTTCACCTCTGATTTTTTCTTCACCATTAATAAAAACTTTCTCAGTTCCTGCTAAAACAATGATTTCACGTTCATTATTTTCACCAGTTAATCTATATGGTCCCTGAACACCATCAATTCCAGTAAATTGTTGGGATTTAAATTTACCTCTCGAAGAAGCATAGGAAATTGTAAAATTATTTTTTTCATCTACAATAGCCGTTGATTTTAATCCTTGAAGTTTCTTGTCAAGTTTACCGAATGTACCGTTCCGCGTTGTGAATTGGAAATCACCAAAAGTTGCTATAAAATTTCTGTGTTTCAACTCAATAAAAACCTTATCAATTTCTTGGAGGGTGCGAGTGTTTCCTTCGGGCTGAATTGGTGATTGTTGATCCGACAAAGCAGCAACAACTTCAATGTCATCATTTAATTGACCTGATAATTGTAAACGTAACCCTGAGTTCAATGTAAAATCTTTATTCGTTCCGAATGTAAAACCTCTTGTTAATGTTCCACTTCGTTCAAACCTTCTACCAAAAATATCATCAACAGGATTTGCCGGGATATTTTTTTTAATAACGGTGATTTCTTTTCGTGTGCTGCTATCTCTTTTGATTGTGGGTTGATTCTTCTGAAATGTTTCCTTTTTGATTGGAATAAATTTATAGTGAACAATTATAGTTGAATAGGTTATGCTATCAAGAATTATCAATGATTGATCTTCTGGCTTAAAGATATAATTATATAATTGATTTTTTCCAGAAATATCGGTGATCGTTAAAATTGAATCAACTAGATATGGGAAGTGGGTAAAACTTATAAAATTGTTTTGAAACTGAAGAGTGTCCCTTTTGATGTATCGATTAATTTGTCCCATTAGTTCGTTGTATTGCAGAAGAAACAGGCAACAACTAAATATTAATAATAATGATTTACTATATATTTTCATTTCACAAAAATATAAACACAAAAAAGTAAATCTTGCCTGTTTCTTTACTTAAATGATTGTTTTTTTAACAATAATTTTTGAACCAATTACATCTGTCACTTCGATTTCTGCTTCCTTTTCAATAAATTCCCCTTCAGTCATTACATCGTAACGCTTGTCATCAATTAGTGCAATTCCCGCTGGTCTAAGTGGCGTGACAGCGATACCTTTTTTACCTTTGAGAAATGATAAGTCTGGGTTGGAAGCGAATCCTTCCTTAATTGTTTCAGAAGAAGATAAAATTAATCCACCCCAAATTGGAGTGTTAGGTAAAAATTTCCAGATTACAAAAAGGATAATTATTGATGCAACTAATGAAATAGCAAGCTGAATAATCGCATTCGAAATTTCATCGGGAGCAATTGTAGGAAAATCACCAATCAAACTGAAAAATATTGAACCTATCATCATGACAATTCCAAGAATTCCAGCTACACCAAAACCGGGGATTACAAATATTTCGAGAATTAACAAAATTAATCCAGTGATAAATAAAATAATTTCCCATATATTAGCTAACTTCAGAATGTAACCAGTACCGAAGAAAAGAGCTAAAGAAATTAAACCAATCGTTCCTGCAACACCCCAACCAGGAGTTTTAATTTCAGTTAACAATCCAAGAATTCCTAACATTATTAATATTCCACTAATAATTGGATTGCTTAAAAATCGAACAACTTTTTCTGCCCAGTTTATGTTCAAGTAAACCAGTTCAGCATTACTTAATTCAAAATGCTCAAGTAATTCATTCAAATTCGAAGCAACGAGATCACAGTATCCAACTTTTACTGCTTCGTCTGTTGTGAGTGTGAGAAGTTTTGTGGAATCATCAAGTTCTGGAAAATCTTTAATCACAATTCTTTCATCCACCATTGCTTCGGCAATATCTGGTCTTCTTCCATTTTTCTCAGCAGTTGATCTCATTTCAGATCTCATATATGATTGATATTTTTCTGCAGCTTTTGAACCTTCTTGATCAACCACCGTTGTCGCACCAATTGTTGAACCTGGTGTCATCACAATTTTTTTTGCTGATAGAGAGATTAAAGCTCCAGCTGATATTGCTCTTTTGTCGATAAAGGCAATTGTTAAAATTTTCGTTCTTAAAATTGCATCTCTGATTTGTGTGGCAGCATCAACTCGACCACCAAATGTGTTAATTTTCAAAATAATTGCATCCGCATTGTTCATTTCTGCATCGTTCACTACTCGCTCAACATATGGTGCAAGTCCAAGATCAATATCTCCGCTAATATCTATGATATAAACCTTCTTATTGTTTTCGGCTAAAGTCGGTAAAAGAAAAAACAAAAAATAATTGAAAAGTAAAATTACCCTCTTCATTGAATTTAACCTTTTATTACTCCAATTGGTTTAAGTTTTGCAACCTTAGTTGAGATCCCTGTTTGATGAACAACTTCCACAACTTCGGAAACATTTTTATACGCTTCGGGAATTTCTTCTGTAATTCCGGATCTGGTAGTTGCCTGAATAAATATTCCTTTCTCACGAAGTTTTTTTACAGCTTCATCAGCTGTCATCATTTTTTTTGCTCTATGTCTTGAAAGTGTTCTCCCTGCACCATGACAGGTAGAACCAAAAGTTTCTTCCATAGCTTTTTCAGTTCCAACAAGAACATATGAATATGTACCCATACTACCAGGGATTATTACAGGTTGACCAATATTGCGGTAAGCCTCTGGTAAATCGGGATGTCCTTTAGGAAAAGCACGAGTTGCACCTTTTCGGTGTACAAGTACTTTTAATTTTTTACCATTGAATGTGTGATCTTCAATCTTTGCAATGTTGTGGCAAACATCGTAAACTATTCTCACCTTATCAGTTTTAAATAACCTCTTAAAAACATTTCTAACATTATATGTAATTAACTGTCGATTATTGAAAGCAAAATTTGCAGCAGAAGCCATAGCCTGTAGATATCTCTTTCCTTCTTTTGAATCAATAGGTACACATGCTAACTCTCGATCAGGCACTTTAATATTGTAATTTTTCATTGCAGAATCCATCTCTCGCAAATAATCAGTACAGACTTGATGACCCAATCCACGAGAACCAGTATGAATCAAAACAACAATTTGATTTTTATGGAGCCCGAATTGTTTTGCAACCTCTTCATCAAAAATTTCCTGAACAATTTGTACCTCAGCAAAGTGATTACCCGAGCCAAGTGTACCTAATTGATCCCTTCCCCTCTCTTTCGCTTTATTGGAAACCATATCAGGATTTGCGTTTGGTAACCTTCCATATTCTTCTATAAATTCCTTATCAACTGGCAATGCATATTTATTCTGAATTGCCCAGTCAATTCCTAATTTCATTACTTCATCTAACTCAGCATAACTTAATTTTAAATCTCCGCCTCGTCCAGTACCTGACGGAATTTCGTGAAACAATTGTTTGACCAGTTCTTCAATTTTATTTTTAACATCGTCGAACTCTAAATCGGTTGCAAGAAGTCTAACTCCACAATTAATGTCATATCCAATACCACCGGGTGAAACAACTCCTTCTTTCAAATCAACTGCAGCAACCCCACCTATTGCAAATCCATAACCCTGATGAGCATCTGGCATACCAAGAGAATAACCAATTATTCCTGGAAGTGAAGCTGTGTTGGCAATTTGTTCGATTGTCTTATCATTCTTTATTGCCTCAAGAAGATTTTCATCGGCATAGATTATGCCGTCTACCCTCATAAACGGGAAATTGGATTTTGGAATGCGGTATTTGTAATCATTGATTTTTTCGATAATCATATGTCAACATAAAATTTTATTTGTGATTTACTCTCTCCCACAATTATCTCCAGTTGATGATATGTTACTGCCTTAACATACAGATGCATCGGTAATTTATCATAATCAAATTCGAATGGAATATAATTGATTTTCACTGAATTATTACTCAATTCAATAATTTCTGGTTTCAAAGGAATTATTTTCCTTGAATCAATTAAAAATAGCATATCGTTCATAGTATCGACAAACAAACTTTCAATATCAATACTCATTATCTCAATAGTCTGGTACTCACCTTTAATGTTTAATTCCTTAAACGATTTGTTAAATATTAATTCAAGTAAAGCATAAATTGCTTCCACAAATGCATTTTTAAGATTATTTGCCTCAATCGCAATGCCAATATCTGCTGTATGATCAAGAAATTTATATGCCATTGGACAATATTTTTTTACTAATTTAATCGTTTGTTTTAAAATTGATACACTCTAAAATTCTTCCAGATTTTAGTTCAAATAAAATTTATATGAGAAGGGGTTATATATAATTATGGGATAAAAAATGAAAATCAATTTTATTTTATTTGAAAACAGAAAAAACAGAGTTTATAATAAGTTAAAAAGTAGCCTTAGGTCACAAAAATATAATTTAATTATATCCAGACGCTATTTTTATAAGAAAGTCTTTTAAGGGATTAATACAGATCGGCAAATCCAGGAAATGGCTTTTTATTTTTAAGATATAAATGTAAACTCTATATAATCAAAAATGGATTCTCTATCTCTGTTACTTGCTTTAACCGTTGTGCTACTTGATAACAGAAAAATAGATGAGACTCTTCTACACATTAAACAAGGAATTAATTCATAATTTTTATAAGGACAGAAAAGTATTATTAGGAAAGACACTTAATCAAACCATTGGTCTATCAACAAGGCTCTCACGGATTTACCATGAGAGCCTTATTCTATTTCTACTTAACCAACACAAACTTCTTTATCGAACTAAACTCTCCTGCCCGCATCTGATAAATATACATTCCACTACTCAATCCTAACTTTCCTGCATCCACTACCAATTCATATTCACCAGGTGATTTCTCTTCATTCAATAATGTTGCCACCTCTCGCCCAAGCATATCATATAACTTTATCGTTACAATTACATTGTCCTTTACAGAATATCTTATCTTTGTCCTTGGATTAAATGGATTGGGATAGTTCTGTTGTAATTCATAAACATAAGATTTTTGAATTCCATCATCTAAATTCATTGAATAGTAATCTTTAGCAACACTGATTGAATCATTCTCTATTTCAAATATATTTATTAATCCATATGTCGGTTCTAAATTTTCCTTCACAACAAGTCTTAATTGAACAACTCTGTCTTGCTTACCTTTAATCTTTTCTTTAATAATAAAAGAACCTCTATCAAATTTTTTGTTCTTATTGTAACGCTTCAGAAGGAAATGGAATTTCCTAATTTTGTGTAATGTAAAAACAGAAAGGAAATTCTAATCTCAGAAACAAAAAGAGAAAGAAAACATTACTCCCTGGATCAGAAAGTTCTTATCCTTAGAGAACTTCTTGAAAACAATGTTCCCATCAGCCAGCTTGCTGAAAAATACCAGGTTCATCCTAACGACATCTATAACTGGAAGAAAAAACTCTTTGAAGGTGCTAAAGATATTTTTCAGACTAAATCAGTTACTCAAAAACAAACCTCTCTGGAGCAGAAAAAGATTGAAAAGCTTCAGTCTAAATTAAGAGATCGTGAGGAGGCGATAGCCTTTCTGCTTAAAGAAAACATCGAAATAAAAAAAAGTATAGATGGGGAGATATGACCAGAAAGAGGGTTGAACCGGATGTAAGAGATAATGTTGTGGAGTTTGTAAATTTCATCAGGCCGAAGACAGAGATTCCACTAAAAAGAATAATTTCTCTTTTAGGCATTAGTTCAAACAAATATTAATGCTGGATTGATAGAAAAGGATCAGAAAATAATCATAACGGTAAAACTCCCAGAGGGCACTGGTGTCTTGACTGGGAGAAAGAAGCTATTATTGCTTATGCTAAATACCATCCGGGAAAAGGTTACAGACGCCTTACTTATATGATGATTGATGATAATATTGTTGCTGTTTCGCCTGCTACTACTTATAGAATACTTGAGGCTGCCGGATTACTTAACAGGTGGAATAAAGTTAAAAGATCTTCTAAAGGAGGAGGCTTTTATCAGCCAACAGCTCCACACCAGCACTGGCATACTGACATTAAGTATGTAAATTATTACGGAACTTTTCTGTTTCTTATTTCTGTTATTGATGGTTACTCACGATATATAGTTCATCACGAACTAAGACTTTCTATGCAGCAGTTTGATGTTCAGATAACTTTGCAGCGAGCTTTAGAAAAATATCCGGGATTTAAGCCAAGGATTATTTCCGGTAATGGTCCTCAGTTTATCTCTAAAGACTTTGCTGAATATCTCAAGCAAGTTGGATTGCAGCATATTAGAACTTCTGTAGCTTATCCTCAGAGCAATGGTAAGATTGAACGATACCACAGAACTATTCATCAGGACTGCTTAATGAAAACTTCTTTAATCAATCTTGATGATGCACGTATGCAGATTTCATCTTATATTGGCTATTATAATACTAAAAGACTTCACAGTTCGTTGTTTTACTTAACTCCTGAAGATTTTCTCCTAGACAGGGTTGAAGAAAAACTGGATTTAAGAGAACGGAAACTTAAAGAAGCTAAACTTAATAGACTTGAGCTTAGAAATGTTGTCAGTTAATTTTCTACCTTACTTAATTAACCCGAAATTCCATTTTCCGCTGAACCAATACAGTGCTCTTAGTAGGACCATTGAAGCCAATCTTTATTATTTATATTTATGGATTTTTTAACCCATAAATGAACAATCCAAACTGATATGTATTAATATTATTTTTATTTGTAAAGATTGAATATGCTGCTGCGGATACACCAATAAATGTATTAATAAAAAATCCAACTTCGATTTCCGCAAGTGCAGAAAAAGATTTATGTGTTTCTAATTCATACTCTTCCACAAAACCGAGAAGATACCTTTTAATAAATTTCCCTCTTGTTTTAAAATTTGCATAACCAATACCAACTCCTGCCATTGTTACAAAATTATTCCAAATTAATGGGACATATCTTAATGATAAGTTTATGTCCAATAATGATTCGGTCGGGGTCTTAAAGAAAATATCTAATTCGGTATTTATATTTACCCTCGTTCCTATCATAAATTTTTCTGAAATCGGGAAAAAAAGTCCCCCTCCCACATTAACATAATTACTTGTTTTTCCAACTCCAAATTTTATAAAAGTTCTCAGATACTTTTCTTGCTCTTTGTCTTCGAAATCCTGCGGATAAACATTTATGCAAACAAAGAGAAACAGAAATAACATTTTTATATAATTCATTTTTACTCCTTATTTTTTCCTATTACTACGGATGCTTTGTTTCCTTTGTAACCAACAGCAGCAATAATATTTTGTTTAATATCCGCTCTATAAAATTCAACATCATAAAAACCGGGTGTGTTATGGAAAGTTATCCAGGATATACCAGATATACCATTAAAAAACAGAGTTTCGCCATAAGAACCGCAAATAAAAATATTATTGAGTGCTGTACCTCTTATAGCGTAAGTATAATAGGGAGTTAAACCATTATGCAAAGCAATCCAATTATTTTCATTATTTACATTTCCCTTTGTGTAAATACCATTTCCAACCACAAAATATTTCCTGCCGGTTTTGAACCATATTCCATAAATACTGCCTATAGAAATATTTGAGGTTGATACTTCCTGAACAGAATTATTTTTAATAGATAAAATTTTTCTTTCTGGACTAATAAAATGGTCTGCTGCCACACTTAAAATCTCATAATTACCATTAATAGTTTGATCACCCCAAATATCATAAATATGCAAATCTGTCCCGCTCTCTATCTTCGTCCATTTCTTCCCATCCCAGTGGGCTATCATGCCTTTTTCCCCAACCGCATATAAATCCTTACTGCTTGTACCCCACATTTTATATACACGCCAACCATCACCATTTGGGAGAAGTGGAAAACCATTATTCTTTAGTCTGTATTTTATTCCATCCCGATGTATTGATCCAAACTATATATCATTTGATGAAAATGCACATATTGTATTTATTACTGGATAAAAAGGAGATCCGTTTATATAAATAGGTATCCGCTTCAACTCCCATTTAGTTCCATCCCAGTGGACTGCATTGTATGGCTCTATCCAGTTACCAAGGGAATCGTATGTGTAAGTATCCTTTGTGTAAATCTCTCCCACTGCCCAGATATTGTTCTCATCTATTAAGGCTACATCATATAAAACACTATTGCCTTTATCTCCAAATGTATATATCTCCCATGTAAAATCATGACTTGTGGTATCCATTGTAGTTAAACTTAGTTCACTCTTTATCTTATTGTTGTTATCCAAAAACCCTGCAAAACTATGTCTCTTATTTGGTAAAAGTCCTTCTATTACAAGAAGTGTATCTGTTCTACTTAAATTTATCTTTCTCGTTATCTCTCCACCTTCAGGATTATATTGTTTTAATGTAATACCTGCTGGTAAATTTATATTTATTGCCTTTAATGTTATCCATGCCTCAGTGCAGCTTACATCTTCAAGTTCAAGTATTAAATGCGAATCCCCCCAGGGGTCAATTGTCTGTTTACAACCAATGATAATTATAAATGGTGTGATTAAAAATAAACTCAGAAAAATTATTCTCCCTCTCATGACTTAATTACCTCTTTTGTTGAAAAATTTTGAGATATTTTCCGGATAAGAATTAAAGATAAAATCAGTAAAAGTTTTATCTGTTCCTGTCTCGTAATTTGTTTTTGTAGAGAGTGTGTGCGCGGGGGGGAGGGGATGTGAAACGGAAATTGCAAGTGAAAATTTTCTGGAAATTATTTATTTGATTAATTAACATTTTATTTCCAGATATTTCTAATGGAATTATAAAAAAATTAAATGTTTTTGTCAGGTGGAACTTAAGGGTATTTTTGTGAAAGTACACGAACATGGTGGAACAGTTAGAAGAATAAGGATAATAAGCCTCAATAGATACAGAAGTATAAATGCTTATTTAAACAATTTAAGTGAATATCTTGCTTTTACACAAATGTAGAAACACTCTCCGATTCAATTGAAGTAGAAACGAATTGAGATACTCCCCTACAATTAATTATGATGCCAGTATTCAACTCCTTCAAAGTTGATTTGAATGTGTGATTAGTAGCATACACATTGTGATGTGGAGTTACTCATATTCGACGCCTCCAGTGTCGATTTTAGATTTGAAAGTATTCCATATATATTACAATGTAGATTTTTTGATATCTAACTCATTCTAATTCGGAGCTTTTTTATTAAGGTTAATCGAAGAACATAATAACAACAAATGGATTAAATACTGTGTGTAATTATGTGATGTGCTATTATAAATCAATAGTTAAATTATATTAATCTATAGAATTTTCTTGTTAAATCTTTAAATTAGAAATCAAATAATAGAAACCAATTTACAGAATACCATTTTACTGTTGATTTATGTGAAGTTTATTGTAATTTAATTATGAAAAAACAAATAGCTATTCTTGAAATACTGTGAATAAGTTCATTATTTATCTTTAATTAAAATTATATTATCTTCTTATTTATTAAACGGAAGGAATTTATAAGTTTAGAGAAACACGATTTTGATTAAATTTTTTAATTAATTAAAAAGCCGGGAGTTACCCGGCTGTAATGTGGATTAAATTTTTCTTAATCCTTTAACACAGTTGCAACAGCAGACTTTTCAAATTTTAGTTTAACATTATCTGCTACCTGAACTATAACAGTTCGATCATCAATTTGTGTGATAACTCCATAAATTCCACTTGACATCACAACTTTATCACCTTTCTTCAGTTCGCTCAGCATTTTTTCTCTCTCTTTCATTCTTTTCTGCTGTGGTCTTATCATTAAGAAATACATAATAAGAAAAATTAAAGCAAACATTATTAAGGTGCTAAACATACCAGCACCAGCATCCTGTCCAGGTTGTGGAGCGAATAATAAAATTGAGTTAATCAATGATTTCCTCCTTATCTATTGTTAGTTTATTTGAAATTTGAATTACTTTTTCTTTTTTCCATTCCGTAAAGTTACCAGATAAGATCATTTTTCTGGCTTCTGACATCAAATTTAAGTAAAATCTTAGATTATGTATAGAAGCAAGTTGTAGAGCAAGAATTTCTTTGGCCATAAAAAGATGTCTCAGATACGCACGAGTAAAGTTTCGACAGGTATAACAATCACACTCTTCATCAATTGGTGATGGGTCATCTTTAAATTGACTGTTTTTAATTGTTAAAACTCCTTTACTTGTGAACAAATAGGCATTCCTTCCATTTCTTGTCGGCATAACACAATCAAACATATCAATCCCTGATTCAATTGCTTCGAGAAGATTTTCTGGACGACCAACACCCATTAAATATCTTGGTTTATCCTGTGGCAGAAAATCAGTTGTGTAATCTGTGATTTCGTACATAATATCTGTTGATTCTCCAACTGCCAGACCACCGATAGCAAATCCATCAAAGTCAATCTGAGTTAAATCTTCTGCTGATGCTTTTCTCAAATCTTTGTAAACACTCCCCTGAACAATTCCAAAAAGAAATTGTTGGTGTTCATATCGAGGTTGTGTTGACTTGAAATGTACAAAAGCTCTACTTGCCCATCTCGTTGTTAATTCAACAGATTTTTTAACATATTCATATTCTGATGGGTAACCTACACACTCATCCAGTACCATCATAATATCCGAACCAATCACTCTCTGAATATCAATTACTTTTTCTGGTGTAAAAAAATGCATTGAACCATCAATATGAGATTTAAATTCCACTCCTTCCTCTTTTATCTTTCTCAATTCAGATAAACTGTAAATCTGAAATCCACCACTATCAGTCAAAATAGGTTTATGCCAGTTCATAAATCTGTGTAGCCCACCAAACTTTTCCAGAATTTCCAGTCCTGGTCGCAGATAAACATGATAAGTATTTGTAAGGATTATTTGTGTCCCAATCTCATTCATCTCTCGGTGTTCCACTGCTTTTATTGCGCCCTGAGTACCCACAGGCATAAAAACTGGAGTTTTAATCTCGCCATGCGATGTCTTAATAACACCTGCCCTTGCTTTTGACTTTGAATCCACTTTCTCGAGACTGAAAAACATTATTCAAACTCTTTTGGTAATTCTGTTAACTTAACCAATTCTATTTTATTAGGAGTTGATTTAATAATGTTGAATTTAAAGTTATCAATAATAAACTCTTCTCCTTCTGCGGGAATTTTACCAAGTCGATGCATGATAAATCCACCAATCGTTTCGTATTTACCTTCAGGGATTGAGATACCAACTTTCTCATGAATAAGATCAATTTCAACACGCCCACTAATTAAGTAAGTGTTCTCACCTATCTTTCTGCAAATATTTTCGTCTACATCATATTCATCTTTTATTTCACCCAACAATTCTTCTATCAAATCTTCGGTAGTCACAAGTCCAGAGGTCCCACCATATTCATCCACAATTATAGCAATTGAAATTCCATCCGAAATAAATTCTTTCAGCAACTCAATACTTGGTTTCGATTCTGGATAAAAATTAATAGGTCTCATAATCTCAACTATTTCATTGAACTCTGTGAACAAATCATTCAAGTAAACAACTCCTCTTATTGTATCCAGAGAACCCTCGTAAATTGGAATTTTTGAATAGCCACTTTCCAGAAAAATATTGTAAAGTTCTTCTTTTGAAGCTTTAATATCACAAGCCACAATCTCCGTTCTCGGTCTCATTGCTTCATTTACTTTCTGGTCTCCTAACTCAATGACTCGATCAATCATTCTCTTATCTTCTTTATCAACTTCCCCAGCTTCTAAACTTTCCTTTAAAAGAATTTTTATATCTTCTTTCTCAAGAATTTTTGGTAAATCGAATTCAATGTTGAAATTTTTAAGGATAATTTTTGAGATTGATTCTAACAACTTTACCAGAGGTGAAAGTAAAAATTTTACGAAGCGATAAGGATAAGAGAAATACAAAATTGCGATATCGGCAATTTCCTGAGTAAAACTCTTAGGAATTATTTCTGCGAATGTCAGTAGAATGATGGTCGTAATTAAAAGAGTAGTAAATTCAGAGAATTGGAAATGTTGCTGTAGTAATAAACCAAATAATGATGCAAATGTAATATTGGCTATATTATTTGCTACCAGAATGGTTATAAAAACTTCTTCTGGTTTTCGGATAATTTTTTTAGCATGTCTTGCACCAAGAATGTTTTGTTTAGCTCTGATCTCAATTTTAATCTTATTTGCCACGATAAATGCTATTTCAGTCGCAGAAAAATAAGCAGAGCCTATCAATGCTAATACAATGACCAGATATTCCATAGCTCAATAAACAATCTCTAATTCTTTTTCACCAACTAAAATACGAGTATTTAATGTGTGATGATCAATTCGATAAAATAGAATAACAAAAATCCTAAATATTTTTTGTCTGGAACCCTGTAATTCAGGAACACCGGGAACATTAAATTTTATCGTGATAAACTCTTTCGATTCAGGATGTATTTTCACATTATAGTTTTTTTGTGAAAAGTTAAAAATTATTGAATCTCCATTTATCAGTTCATATTTAATTGAATCTATCGTAATCTCTTCCTTTGAATAATTACTCAAATTATATTCCAGTTCGAAATGCAGCAAGGAGGGTGAATTATCAAATTTTGGCATCAAATCTAACCATAGATTCGAATTCTTAAGTTCAAGAAACAAAGCACTTTCATAATTCTTGATATTTTTTGCACAAGATAAAATCATGATGATAGGAAACATCAACAAAATTCTAATCACCATATCGTTATGTTTAATTTTTGTTTGTAGATAATGAAAATTGAAAAAATCAACCACAAGAAAATATTAATGATCATTGGTAAATCTGTGGTAATAACCTGTGTAGGATTTTCACCTAAATTCTTTTTATGAACTAGGTACAAATAACGAAAGATTCCATACACTACAAAGGGTGTAGTAAAGATCAGATTTTCTGTATGAAAGATTTCCTTTGTTCGATCAGATACAGTATAAATAGCGTAAGAGATAACAGTACCAGCTGCGGAAATTGTAGACATTTGATCAGCAAATGTTAATGAATAATCACTGAGCACTTTTCGAGTTGCAGAATTATTTTCAAATACAGCAAGTTCACTTCTCCTTTTAGTAACAGCAAGAAAGAGTGAAAGAAATAGTGTGGTTAAAATTAACCAGCTGGAGATATGAACATCCATAACCCATCCACCCGCAACTATTCTAATCATGAACCCAAATGCTATTATAAAGATATCCAAAAGAACAATTTGTTTAAGTTTGAAAGTATACAACAAATTGATAAGAAAGTAAGTAAAGATTGCAAACTTGAATTTTACATTTAATTGATAGGAGATAATAAACATCCCTGCAAAAAAAATAAACGAAATCAATAATGCCTTTGTTTTAGAGATTCTTCCTGAAGCTAAAGGACGATTTCTTTTGACCGGATGGCTTCTATCCTGTTCGATATCAGCGATATCATTGATGATATAAACAACCGATGAGATAAAGCAAAATGCAATGAATCCTTTCAATACAAGATTCAGGTAATAAACATCAAATAGATGATGAGAAAATATTATCGGTGCGAACAAGAATAGATTTTTAATCCATTGTTTTATTCGAATTAATCTTAAATAATCTGATATCTTAGAAAACAACACTCTCCTCATAAACTCCATAAACCTTTTTTAATTCATCTACCATTTCACCAAGAGTAACATAATTTCTCGCACAATCGAGAACATAAGGCATGATATTTTTTTCATCTACTGCAGCTTGTTTTAATGCTTCTAATTTTTCCTTGACAATAACATTATTTCTTTCCTGTCGAAGTTTAGCAAGAGCTTCGCGTTGTTTTATTTCGACTTCGGGTGGAATATATAAAATTGGTATTTCAATTCTCTCTTCTCTCTCTACGAACTCATTGATACCTACAATTATCCTCTGTTTTTCTTCAATTTCTTTTTGATATCTATAAGCAGCATTCGCAATCTCTTTTTGGAAGAATCCCATTTCAATTGCAGGAATTACACCACCGAGTTCATCGATTTTTCTGAAATATTCATTAGCTTCTGCTTCAAGTCGATTAGTCAATGCTTCAACATAATAACTTCCACCTAAGGGATCAATCGTATTAATTACTCCACTTTCATAAGCTATAATTTGTTGTGTTCTCAAAGCTATTTTTACTGCCTTTTCACTAGGTAATGCAAGTGTTTCATCCATTGAATTTGTGTGGAGTGATTGAGTACCACCAAGAACTGCTGCTAAAGCTTCAAGTGCAGTTCTGATTATATTATTTTCTGGCTGTTGAGCCGTTAGTGAACATCCAGCTGTTTGAGTATGAAATCTCAACCACCAGCTACGAGGATTTTTTGCTTTATAGATTTCCTTCATTCTTCTAGCGTAGATTCTCCTTGCAGCACGAAATTTTGCTATCTCTTCAAAGAAATCTAAATGAGAGTTGAAGAAGAAAGATAATCTCGGTGCAAACGAATCTACATCCATTCCACGAGCAATACATGCCTCAATATATGCAAATCCATCGGCGAGAGTGAATGCTAATTCTTGTGCAGCTGTTGAACCTGCTTCTCTAATATGGTAACCGCTTATCGATACTGGATTCCACTGGGGTACTTCATGAGTACAGTATTCAATCATATCAACTATAATTTTCAACGACGGACGAGGTGGAAATATATATTCTTTTTGAGCAATATATTCTTTAAGAATATCGTTTTGTAAAGTCCCTCTTAATTTTTTGAAATCAACCCCCTGCTTCTCTGCAACAGCAAGATAAAATGCAAATATCATTGCAGCAGGTGAGTTGATTGTCATTGAAGTTGAGACTTCACCAAGTGGAATTCCATCAAATAACTTTTCCATATCGAGAAGAGAAGAAACAGAAACACCACAAATACCCACTTCTCCTTCTGACATTGGAGCATCGGCATCCCATCCCATAAGTGTTGGTAAATCAAATGCAACTGATAGTCCAGTTTGACCATGTTCGAGTAAGTATTTAAATCGTTTATTTGTATCTTCGGGTGTTCCAAAACCTGCAAATTGTCGCATTGTCCACAATCTTCCCCGATACATATTTTTATGAATTCCCCTTGTGAATGGAAACTCACCTGGGAATCCTAAATCTCTTTCATAATCAAAATCACCTAAATCATCTGGAGTATATAGAATCTCTACTTTATTCCCACTGATTGAATTGAATGTGATTGGAATGGTAGGTTGAGTTTCTGCTTCCTTTTTCCATTGTAATTTTTTTTCAATGAAATTTTTGGAGTTCATATTGCCCTCTTAAATTTATTCATTTTCCGTTGGTCGACCGAACCTTCTATCAAGTTCGTCGATTGATAAACGGATAAAAACAGGTCGTCCATGTGGACAAACATAAGGAATTTTTGTAGCAAAAAGACTATCAATCAAAGATAACATTTCCCTTTCCGTAAGAGGATCCCCTGCTTTGATGGCACTTTTGCAGGCGAATGATTTTGCGATTTTATCCTTTTCATCAGTCACATTAGAAAGTGTAAATTCTCTATACATTTCTAATATTTCAATCAATACTTCTTTCTCTTTACCTAATTTTACATCTTGAGGAATCCCATTTATGATGATTGTCGATTTTCCGAATGGCTTAATATCAAATCCAATTTTCTCGAGATAATCTTTTAATTCCATCACAAGTTCAAAATCTGGTCTAGTAAGTTCGATAGTATGTGGAAAAAGTAATTGTTGTGAAAGTGGAATTGAGTTTTCTATGCTCTGAATGGCTTTTTCATAAAGAACTCTTTCATGAGCAATATGTTGATCAATTATCATTAAACCGTTTTTTATTGGTGTTAAAATATATTTGTTATGAAGTTGCCATACCTGTCGAGTTGTACTTAGTTCAGTAGTTTGTTCTTTCTCTTCTGAACTAATTTGATTTACAATCAATTTCGTCTTTTCAATAATATCAATGAAAGACTCAGTTGTTTCTTTATCAAGATTTTCTTTTCTAGAAGAGTTAACAGTGTCGATTTCAATTTGAGAAGGTTCCTTTTTAGGGACACCATATATCTCTCTCGCAATGAAACTATTAGGTTCAACAACAGGATTTTTAAATCTCGTTTGAACTGAAAAATCATCCAGATTTTTTATTTCTAATTGTGGTGTAAAATCCTGAGTCGATAATGCATCTCTCACTATTGAATAAATCTTAGAATAAATAAAATTCTCATCATCAAATTTAACTTCGAGCTTTGAAGGGTGAACATTTACATCAACATGTCTTGGATCAATGTTTATAAATAGAATATAGAATGGATATTCTCCTTTATCAATTAAATGTTCATAACCACGATAAACGGCGTGTGAAATGGTTTTATTAATGATAAATCGATTATTAAGAAACAGAAACTGCTGTCCCTTGTTTTTCTTTGCAAAATGAGGTGCTCCAATATATCCCCAGGCATGCAGATGTTCTTCATCATAATTCAAAGGGATTAGAGAATCAAAAAATGATTCACCGAAATAATACTGAATTCTTTTTTCTATTGAGGATTGAGGCAAATCAAGAACGAGCTTATTATCATCGATAAATGTGAATCTCAAATTAGTATATCTCAAGCTGAGTCTCTGAAAGGTATCAAATATGTGCTTAAATTCTGTCGCATTCGATTTCATGAAATTTCTTCGAGCTGGAACATTGAAGAAAAGATTTTTTACGATGATATTCGTTCCTCTTTCACAGTTAACTTTGTTCTCCTCAATCAAATTTCCACCTTCAATTATCAATTGTGTACCGAGTTCCGAATTATCAGTTCGTGTTTTCAATTCAACCCTTGAAACTGATGCAATAGAATAAAGAGCTTCGCCCCTGAAACCAAGTGTTGTAATTCTTTCCAGATCTTGAATATCGGATATTTTGCTGGTTGAATGTCTATGAAATGCTATTCTTGCATCCTCTTCCGACATCCCAATTCCATTATCAATCACCTGAATTAATGTCTTACCAGCATCTTTTATAATTAAGGTGATATGAGTTGCCTGAGCATCAATTGAATTTTCTAATAATTCTTTCACCACTGATTCTGGTCTCTGAACAACTTCCCCAGCAGCAATTTTCGAAGCTACATATTCTGGTAAAATCTTTATCTTTTGCATAGATTATGTTCTATTAATTTATTACTCTCTGTACTAAGACAAATACAATTTTTATTTATCCCGTATACTCAGACTTTTTCAGACAAATTATTCTTCTTTATATAGATTATCAAATGAAAAATCAATGGACAAATATCATCATATCAAATTTTCACTTCAACAACTTTACCTGTTCGTAAAGATTCTATTATGGAGAAAGTTGTTTGTGTTGTTAGATAGATTGATTTCAACTCAATCGGTGGATTATCACCTTTTTTGATTGCCTCTATAAATGCCAGTACTTCTTCTTTATGTCCTTTGCCTGAATAATTTTTTGTTACTTTTTTATTACCAGTATAAAAATCAACTTTCTCAAAATTGTGTAGAACAGCTGTTCGTTGAAGTGCAGAAACTTCTAGATACTCTTTGGGTAATGCTGAATCACCATTGGCTTGATAAATTATTGTCCCAATTGACCCATCTTCAAATTTGATAAGGATTGAAACTGTATCCTCTTCTTTGTTCTTACCGATTTCATCGGAGATTGATTGAGCAAAAACAGTCTTTGGATATGAATCACACAAAAAAGATAATGTATCAATAAAATGACAAACTTCTCCAATGATTCGTCCCCCCTGTTCCTCAAACTGTGTCCAGTGCTCCAATGGAAGTTTTCCTGCATTCACACGATATAGAAAATTGAAAGGACCTTTTGGAAAGTGTTTCTTTATATCTGTAATTGATTTTGCGAACCTTCTATTGAAACCCACCATCAAAAATTTGTCTTCCACATCGAGCTCAATAATTGATCTCAATTCATCAAAGTTTACTGCCAGAGGTTTTTCTACAAATACCTTCTTATCATTCTGTAAAGCTTTCTCTACATATCGAGCGTGACTATCATGTCTTGTCGCAATGAAGACTACATTGATTTCAGGATCATTCAGAATATCGTCGGGGTTTGTTGTGAATCGTTGAAATCCAAATTTTCGAGCTACATTACTGGCAGTTAAACCATCAGTAGTACAAACACTTACAAGATTAAATTTCTTTAAATGTGGTAATAAAGATGTTTGAGCAAAGCTACCAGCTCCTATAAAACCAATATTAATATTTCCGGCCAATCTCGACCTTTCTATCGCAATTACGGTTTTGACATCTGAGATTTTCTCAGTTTCATACTCAAATAGAATTCCTCGATAAAAATCACTTGTTTTTCCTAATATGATATCATATGCTTTCTGGTATTCTTCAATCGAGAATTTATGAGTCACCAGATTTTTAAAATTCAATTTACCTTGTGAGACTAAATCCACAATTGTTTGCATATTTCGATTCTCTGTCCAGCGAATGTATCCAAAGGGATAATCTATCCCCATTTCTTCATATTGTGGATCGTATCGTCCTGGACCATAAGATTTAGAAATAACAACTTCAATTTCTTTGTTATAAAACGGACCACGGGGAATATCCATTCTCACAGCACCTACAACAACCACTTTTCCTTTATCCCGTGTGATTAATCCTGCAAGCTCGATTGGTTCATTACTTTCAGTCCCTGCAGTAATCAGAACTTTATCAACCCCATAACCATTTGTTAAATTGATAACCGTATCTTTTTCACTTTTTGAACTTCTTAGCACATAATCACAACCAAAAGATTTCGCATATTCCAGTGCTTCATCAGAAACATCAAGACCAATTACTTTACAACCATTTGCTTTAAGAATTTGAACACTAATTAATCCGAGTAAACCCAGTCCAATTACAGCAATATTCTCGCCAATCGTTGGTTCTGCAAGTCTTATTCCTTGTAATGCAATAGCACCAAGAGTTGTGAAAGCTCCTTCTTCAAAACTTACATTTTCAGGAAGCTTTACACATAGATTTTCTGGAACAAAAATTATCTCTGCATGATTCGCATATCCTGCACCTGCACAAGCGACTCTATCCCCCGGTTTGAATTTTTCACTAGATGATTCTATTACAATACCCGATGAACTATATCCAAGGGTTTTATAATCATTCAAGTTTCCTAAAATTCGTTCGATGGTTGGGATTACACCATCCCGTTTCAAAATCTGGTAAACTTGTCTTAAAACTTCTGGATTTTTATATGCACGAATAATTAGGTTTTCTTTTCCCGATTCAACTGTTGTTCGCTCTGTTCCAACACTTATCAGAGAGAACTTATTCTTGACAAGAACACCTTTCGGTTTTAAAAATGGAATGGGGAGATCAACTATCTTCATCTCCCCATCTTTAATTCTTTGAACAAGTTGTTTCATTTCTCTAAGTCTTCTTTTAAAACAGCTTTACGTCCAATTGAATAATAGACAAATTTATATTTCATTGCCTTTTCATTATCAAAAACATTTCTTCCATCAAAGATTACGAATTCTTTCATCAATTTTTTCATCGTCTCGAAATCGGGAGTTCTGAATTCATTCCACTCTGTAGCGATAATCAAAGCATCTGCATCAAGGCAGGCTGAGAGTGCATCCTCTGCATATTCAATTTTATTGCCAAAAACTTTACGAGTATTTTCAATGGCTTCAGGATCATATGCAGTTATCTTACCACCTAACTCCAGAATCTTTTCAATTATTTTAAAAGCTGGTGCTTCTCTTACATCATCTGTTTCTGGTTTGAATGCAAGTCCCCATAAAGCGAATTTTTTACCTTTAATATCATAACCAAAATGACTTAGAATTTTCTCTATTAATACAAGTTTTTGCTTTTCGTTTGTCTCAATCACAGCATCAATCACTTTGGAATCCAGGTTTAATTCATCGAAAGATTTTTGTAATGCTTTTATATCTTTTGGAAAACAGCTCCCACCAAAACCAATTCCAGGAAACAAAAATCTTTTACCAATTCTATTATCAGCACCCATTGCAATTCTTACCATATCGACATTCGCACCTACCTTTTCACAAAAATTAGCAATCTCATTCATAAAAGTGATCTTTGTTGCAAGGAAACAATTTGCTGCGTACTTGGTAAGTTCCGCACTTTTTTCATCCATAAAATAAATTGGATTTCCACTTCTAACAAAAGGTTCATATAACATTTTCATAACATCTTTCGCTTGCTCTGAAGATGTTCCTATTACAATCCTATCCGGTTTCATAAAATCTTCAACAGCAAATCCTTCTCGTAAAAATTCAGGATTACTGATAACATCAAATGGATAATCCCCTGCTCTCGATTTAATCCTTTCTTTTACCCTTTCAGCTGTCCCAACAGGGACTGTGCTTTTGTTTACGAAGATTTTGTATGATTTCTCATTTAAACCTGCAAGTATCTCACCACACTTTTCGGATACTTCGAGAACAGCTTTCAAGTCAGCTGCACCATCATCACCTTGTGGAGTGGGAAGACAGAAGAAAATTATCTCAGAATTAATAACTGCATATTTCAAATCATCAGTAAATTCAATTCTATTTTTCTCAAGATTATGATTCAACAATTCTTTCAGGTTCTTTTCATAAATGACCGGGTCACCACTTTTTAATCTTTTTAACTTTTCCTTATCAATATCAACACAAATTACTCTGTTACCCGTCTCAGCAAGACAAACACCCGTTACCAGTCCTACATAACCCGTTCCTATAACAGAAATTTTCATAGGTTCTCCCTAAAATATTTTGAGAGTCTAAGTTTTGTTTTTTTCATATCTTCAGAAATTAATTTGACATCACCAAGTACTGGCATAAAATTAGTATCTCCATTCCATCTAGGAACAACATGAAAATGAATGTGATCATCAATTCCAGCGCCGGCAACTCTACCGAGGTTTGTTCCTACATTGTGTCCTTGAGCCGACATAGTCTTTTCGAGAGCATCTATCGATTTTTCAATCAACTTGAATGTTTCAAGTCGTTCAGCATCATTCATTTCAGAAATTTTTGCAATATGTCGATAGGGAATAATCATCAAATGACCATTGTTATAAGGATATCTGTTCATCAAGATAAAGACATGTTCACCTTTATAAACTACAAGTGAATTTTCATTCTCCACATTTTCATCTTTCGCTTTACAAAAAACACAGCCTTCATCTTTTTCATACTGGAATGATTCGATATATTCAGAACGCCACGGTGAAAAAAGTCTTTGCATTAAGCTTCTTCTTCCTTCTCTTTTTGTGCAGTCTCAATTATCTTTGCTTCAATTTCTTTCGGTACTTCTTCATAATGGGATAATCGCATCTCGTAAGTTCCTTTACCTTGAGTTAAACTTCTTAGTTGGGTCGCATATTTGAACATCTCTGCTAAAGGGATTAGTGCACGGATAATTTGATATTCTCCATCGGAATCCATGCCGAGAATTTTACCTCTTCTTGAAGAAACATCACCCATTACATCACCCATAAATTCATCAGGTACACGAATTGTAACCTCTTGAATTGGTTCGAGTAAACATGGATTTGCTGCAAGAAAACCTTTTTTAAATGCTTGAGATCCTGCTATCTTAAATGAAAGTTCATCGGAATCAACAGGATGGTGTGAACCATCGAAAAGAGTTACTTTTACATCAACAACCTTGTACCCCGCTAGCACTCCTTTTCCCATAGTTTCAACAATCCCTTTCTCTACAGCAGGTACAAATCGACCTGGAACCACACCACCAACAATAGCATCAACAAATTGGAAACCTTCACCTCTTTTAAGTGGCTCAAGTTTTAAATGAACATGACCATATTGACCACGACCACCAGTTTGTTTTTTGTGTTTGTATTCAGCATCCTCACATACACCTTTAATTGTCTCTCGATAAGGGATTTTAGGCTCAACTAAATCTACTTCCACTCCAAATTTATCTTTAAGTTTTTTTGCAGCTAATGTCAATTGTAACTCTCCCTGTCCACCAATCACAGTTTGAGAAAGTTCTGGATCAAAATGCATCACAAATGTTGGATCCTCTTGATGTAAAGCATGGAATCCATTTGCAATCTTATCTTCATCTCCCTGTGATTTTGATTTCACAGCGAAATGGATTATTGGTTGAGGAAATTCTATTTCCTTAAATCTTACATTCAAGTTTTTCGAACACAATGTATTATTTGTATGTGTATCTTTTAATCTTACAACCGCACCTAAATCACCTGCATAAAGATGAGCTACTTCAACACGATTTTTACCATTCAAAACATAAATTTGACTGGTTCTTTCAAATTTGTTATTTGATGTATTGATTAAGTCCAGTCCATGAGTAATTGTACCTGAATAAACTTTGAACAGAGACAATTCACCAATGGCCGATTCTGCTATTGTCTTGAAAACAAATAATGCAGGTTCACTATCATCCTTAATATCGATCTCGATTTCATTACCATTCTGCAATGCTTTAACTTTATTTCTTTCTGATGGAGATGGTATAAACGAAACAACAAAATCCATAAAACCAGCAACATTCACATTTGAAGTTGATGCAACAGGCATAACTGGTACAAGTGCTCTGTTCATTATACCTCTCTTGAGTCCAGATAAAATTTCTTCCTCACTTAATGTTCCATTTTCAAAATACTTGTTCATTAACTCTTCATCTGATTCAGCGACCTTTTCTAACAAATCATTTCGTAATTTTTCTGCTTCAGATTTCAAATCATCTGAAAGCTCTTCTATTCTGTACTTACCATTTCCATTTCTTTCATAGACAAGCTTTTTCATCTTAATCAAATCAACCACAGCGTTGAAATTTATACCTTCATTTACTGGGAAATGAACGATAACAGCATCGTGAGTAAGTTTTTGATTGATTGACTCAAAGACTTGTTTAAAATTAGCTCGTTCATTATCACATTTGTTTATAAGAATCATTCGTGGTAATTCATACTTATTTACTAATTTCCAAATTTTCTCACTTCCAACTTCAATTCCTTCAACTGCTTTTAAAACTAAAACCGCAGTATCAGTAACGCTAAGTCCACTTAATACTTCTCCTATAAAATCAGCGTAACCGGGGGTGTCAATTATATTTATTTTATTTTGATTCCATTCACAATGCATCAAAGAAAGTGAGGTGGAAATTTGTCTTTCTATCTCCTCAGGTTTAAAATCCGAGACTGTATTTCCATCCTCAACTCTACCTAATCGATTAATTACACCGGCTGTGAAAAGCATTGACTCTACCAGTGATGTTTTTCCCGCACCGCCATGACCAACTAGTGCAATATTTCTTATATTTTTTGATTTATATTCTTTCAAGATAAACCTCCGCTTGTTTATTTGGGTTTAATTTGTTAGTACCTAATTGAATGGATAAAGTGTAAAAGTGGAAATAAAAATATTCGACTTAAGTTTAATAAAAAACTCTTACACTGATTTTTTGAATAAAGTCTCGACGAAAACTTTGAACCCTTTGATAACAGCTCTGACATTCGTTTGAAATTCATCTATTGGTTCTTCAATTGTAGAGATTAATTTATCTTTCAATCGTTTGTAATCTCTGGCTGTCTCTTTAAATGTATTAAGTGCTGAACTAATTTGATTAATTTCTGAATTTAAATTTTTGGAAAGAATTGATAGGTCATTCAATGTTGATTCCAGTTTTTCGATTGCTGGAATTATGGAACCGACTGAATTTGTAATATTTTTATCAATATTCTTAATCGATTGCAGTATACCTCTTAGGAAAAATATAAGATAAATCAAAAAAACAATCAGTGAGAGATAGACCAGAATGATGAGTAAATTTTGAATAATTTCCACTTGAATTCTTAGGTTGATTCTTTTTCTTTCTTATAGGCTTCAACACCAGCATCAATTGCCGATTTTACTTTACTGGCTTCTTTCGCAACATCTGCCTTTATCTTTTCGACTTTTTCTGACGCTTTTGTCTTTGCTTCTTCTAAAACTTTTTCTGCTTCAGATAAAATACTCTGAGCTTTCTCTTTTGCTTCCTGGACTAAAGTCTCGGATTTTTTTTTACCTTCGTTTATTAACTCCTGGACTTTTTCTTTTGTTTGGGAATAAATCTCATCTAAATCTCCCTTCAAGTCACCTGCTTTTGTTTTGATATCTTGTCTTAACTCTTTACCACTCTTCGGAGCAAAGAGAAGTGCAACTAACCCACCGACAACACTGCCGGCTAAAAAACCTATGATTAATCCTTTTGCCACACCTTTATCAGAAGCCATTGTATCCTCCATTTTTATTCAAAATTAACTATAACTTCTTAGACTTTCAAGAAAATCGGTTAGTCAATTGTGAGTAAAAATTATTGAATAAAATGACTTAGTTCTATGGGAAATTATTCAATTTGGGTTTAAGAGCATGATGAAAAACTCTCTCAATGGAAAACCGAATATTAAAGTTGATTAAACTTACATCATCCCTCTTGCACACAAACTGTCTATTCAGTTTCCGAATTAATTTGCCCTAAAATCGTCGCTAAAAGTATAACATCATTCTTCAGAATTCTCGATTTCAAAAACTTTTTTGTGCATTATGTGTTTTTGAAAATAGACCAATCCAATTATTCCCATCAAAATCGCAAACCATAATGTTGCTATTCTAATAAGAAAAGTTGAGACAAAGGCAATATTTAACGGGATCTTTGTCCTTACAAGTAATAATGTTAAACTTCCTTCTGTTGGACCGATACCACCGGGTACCAATAATAATCCACCTATAATCGTTGAAAATGAATAAACAAATAAAGACCAAAAAAACGATGCTTGAGTATCAAAAACCTTCAATATTATATAAAGTCCTAAACTCTCAAATCCCCATGCGATAGCAGCTAAAATTAACATTGAGAAAAGAGGTAAGGGCCTTAGAAGTTTATAGGAATGTTCATAAGCGATTAAAATTTTTTCACTAATTTTATTGAACGCTTTAAGATTTGAAAAGAATTTAATGATTGGTTCAGCAAAAGGTCTATAAGATAGACCAAATAGAAAAGCACCGAAAATGACAAGAGTTATTATTACTACTTCTCTTCCGAAATCAAAATAAATTGCTCCGAGCATTGCAACAAAAAGCAATGAAACAAAATCACCAAGTCTTTCAATTAAAATCACTGGTGCAGAAGCATGGATTGAAGTTTTATTGTATTCCTTGATTAAGTATGATTTTAGTAATTCTCCAACTTTTCCTGGAGTGATTGACATTATCAGACCACCCATAAAAATGGAGAAGGAAATTTTTCTTGGTAGATTAATATCCAGAATTCTAAGATAATAATCCCATCTTTCAAATCGCAAATAATAATTGAAGAAGCTCAGTAATAAAACAATTGGAAAATATCTAAAATCGAAAAGCGAGAATGCTTCAAGTAATTTGTTGAAATCCACATAAATCGAAAAACCTAAGTAAACAATTCCTGCTAAAACTATACCAATTATTATTTTTTTCTGAAGATTTTTCATCTGCATTCAATGATTTTATTCAAACTCAGATAAATTCGAAGAAGCATTAGATAATTGAATTCAACATCAAATACAATTTTTGCAAAGGAAGCCCAACTACATTGTAATAACATCCATTTACTTTTTTCACAAACACAGCACCAAAATCATCTTGAATTCCGTATGCACCTGCTTTATCCATACAACTTCCACTCTTTACATATCTTCTAATCTCTTCATCTTTTAATTTCCTGAAAGTCACATAGGTTTTCTCATAATCAATTAATTTTCTACCTGTTAATTGATTAATTACACAAATAGCTGTGTAAACAATATGTGTTTTTCCGCTTAAAGTTTTTAACATTTTAATTGCATCGTTTTCTGTCGATGGTTTTTCTAAAATTTTACCGTTAATCAAAACAATAGTATCTGCTGCAATTATGATTTTATTTTTGAATCTTTTGTTTGCCTTTTCAGCTTTTTCTTCCGCTAATTTTTTTGCATATATTAATGGTGATTCACCTTTATGGTTTTCTTCAATTTCGGGATGGTAGGGCTTAAAATTTAATCCAAGAATTTTTAACAATTTTTTTCTGCGTGGAGATTTAGAGGCAAGAATAAAATTATAGCTTCTAAGTTGGTCTAAACTCATTCCAGATTAATTTTATGGCTTGATTATCGGAAAGATCATCTAAACATTGCTTTGATACTTCCCCAGGTCCTCTTCACACTTGAAACACTGTGGTAAATTGAAATTTCATTTGAATAGGAAATTGAACCGTTATAATCTACTATTTTTAACCTATAAAAATAGATGGACCCAAGGGATTTGAAAGCGGTTTCATCAATGAAAGTATAGTATGAATTATTTCCTTTTGGCTGGATTGTACCAATTTGAATGAAATCACCATTTAAAGATTTTCTTTCCACCACAAATTCTCTTACAGCAATTTCTTCTCTACTTTTCCATTCAAGAATTACTCTGTCATTTTCGCTCTTTGCACGGAAAAATTCAAGTGTTGCTCCTGCAAAAACAAATGTTGTTACGGATAAAATTATAAAGGGGATAAATATCTTTTTCATACAGTACAAAAATATATTTAAAGTTTATTAATGTCAAACATCTATTTAAAAGAGTTTAATTAAAATCATAAGAAATTCTGTCCATTCTAAGTTGAATCTTAATGCCTAATAAGTTTTCTATCACCTTTTTTCTTTTTGTCGCCACTTTAAGTTCATTTTTCGGTGGATGAGTAAGATAAAACAGCACCATTATTAATGAGTCCATATTTCCATCCCGAAATACTCTTAAATCATTTATCAATGCATTGTGAGTTTTTTCTAATCCATCGGATAGCCTGAGTATAGCAGACAAGATCTTAACAATTTTCTTTTTATCATCAGGAAGATTTGCAAAATTTTTATGTCTATCTTTTGGTAACGCTTTACGATGATATCTTGCAATATTAGCAATCATTTCAATCTCTTCATCCGGGAATTCGACAAGTACTGCATTTTTTATTATGTAATATGAATACTTATGATGTTTTTTTGCGGAAATATTATAACCGATATCATGTAAGATTGAAGCGTATTCTAATAAATTTCTGTCTTGAGCTCCCAGTTGATGAATATTTTTTAATTCATCAAAAATTTTTAATGCAATTTTACGTACCTGATTTGCGTGAACCAAATCAACATTGTATGTCATTGCAAGTTCAATAACATTCTGGAGTTTTGGATCATTTTCTATGCTTAAATTTGTTCTTTCTAAATCTTTACTGAATTTCCCTTTGTAGTACTTCTCGATTGCATCGATTACAATTCCTTCTCTTAGAGCAAATGTACTGATCAGGAAATCTTCAATTTTAAGTTTTTTCAAGATCGATTTCATTATTATACTTCCAGGAAGTATTATTTCAGCTCTTTTTTCATCAAGGTTTTTGATTGAGGTAAGTTCGTTTAAACTTTTTGCTGTAAAAATTGGTTTTGATGCTTTTAGAAATTGTTGATAAGTTATTTTTTCTGCGTGGGGAAAATTTATGTTGTTTCTCTCTTCACCGTTTTGATAAATAAGTCTTGCTATTGAATGCATCTGTCCAGAAGTACCGATTACGACATCAAATCCTATATCATTGAAAACCTTTAGATTGTCTGATAATAATTTTTTGACATAATCTTCGCAGAGTGATCTCGTTTCATTGTTGATTTTTGCTCCACCACCAAAAAATTTTTGTGCTAATCTTACTGCACCAAGTTTCAAACTAGCTGCATATATAAGTTTACCTTTTTTACCAATTATCAACTCGGTACTTCCCCCACCTATATCAATAACTAGAATTTGTTTATCATACAGATTCAGTCCCTGTAAAACTCCAAGATAAATAAGTCTTGCTTCTTCAAAACCAGAAATGGTTTTAATTTCTATTCCCAAATTCTGTCTTACCGAATTTATGAACTCCTTTCGATTCAATGCTTCACGGATTGCACTGGTTGCAATAGCATGCGTAACACAACCGAATTCATCGATTATTTGTTTAAAATTTTTCAATACTCTTAACGCTCTATCAATTCCATCCTCAGGTAAATAATTCCACTCGCTGTGCTTTCCAATATTTATTCTTACAACTTCTCTCTGCCTATAAAGTATCTCAAAATTCTTGGCTGATTCAATCTCTTCGATGGAAGTAAAAGATTCTAAACTCTTAACCTCCACTATAACCAGATGAAAAGAATTCGTCCCTAAATCGATTGCTGCAATTCTAATAGGATTCATTGTATTCTATCCTGAATCAAATTTTGCAAAATTTTATCTACTAAATTGATTACATCATTAACTTCAATCAAATTTATATCATCTCCTTTTTTAATGTAAAATTTATTATTACCCGGTGGTGCCCAAATCTCAGGATTTGTTGGACCAAATAGAGCAATTAAAGGAGTTCTCGTTGCACCAGCTACATGCATTATACCTGTATCGTTCGATATGAATAAGTCAGATAATTCTATAATCGCAGCAATTCTTGGAATAGGTAGATTTCGCAAGACCTCGGGTTGCTTAATTACTAAAGGTAATATTTCTTTAAGTAATTCTTCATCCCAATTACCAATCGTTAAATAAATAAAAGGGTCATATTTGTGGTAAAGATAATTAATCACTTCAGCGAATTTTTTGACACTCCATCTATTCGGAATCTTGCCTGCTCCGATATGTAATCCTATCTTTAATTTTTTCACATTCCTGAAAAAATCAACAGCAAATTTTTTATCATATTCACTAATAAAAATATGCTCACTAAGATCAGCAGTATCAAAACCAAAAGGTCTAACAATATCTAAAATTTTATCAGAGATGTGGCGTTGTGAATACTTATTATCAACAACCGGAATTCTGTAATCAAAAAGGAATGAGAATTCATTCTCTTTTTCATCGAGTTTCTCAGGTCCGATTGTAAATTTGGAACCACTTAATCGAGCAATTAAAAAACTAGTAAATGATAGGGAAACAGTAACTGGCACAATGGTCAGATCAAATTTTTCTTTTCTTATTACTTTAAGAAATTTTACAAGTTGAAAAGGATTCCAAAATTTCTTTTTGTCAAAAACTACTACTTTATCAATATATTTATTAGAAACGATAGCATGATAGTTTTCCGGACTCGCTAAAACATATAGTGCGGCTTTAGGTAATTTTTCTTTGATCGCTCTAAATAGAGAGCAAGAAAGTAACATATCACCTAACTGATTATGCTGACGAATGATGAGGATTTTTGGATTTAGAGGGATATAACCTAATAGCTCATTGGAGGAAGGAAGATTTCTTGAATTTTTCTTGAAAAGAAGATATAACATCTTTCTTAATATTTTTCTCATCTATTTTCATCTAACTTTTTTTCATCTGTGATCTCTTCATAATCAATATCTATTATTTCACGCTTATCAGATTTTTCCCGAAATCGTTTTTTATTTCTAACAATATAGATACTGAAAATTCTAAAAAGAATTTTCAAGATTAAATATGTCAAAAGAAATAGAATTATTAGTCTTAACATCTAAAAAAGTCCTTTAGGTTTTGGAGAATAGTATTCAATATACGCTCTATCTTTACGAAAAACTAATTCAATCAAATTATCCAGATCACCTTGATTATTCAAAAAATCTACTTCATTCGTATTTACTATTAGCAATGGAGTCTTTTGATACGCAAAAAAGAAATGATCATAAGCTGAATGAAGTTGTTCTATGTATCCTCTCTGTATATTTCTCTCAAAGGATCTATCCCTTTTCCTGATATTTTCCATCAAACGATCAACCGATGCTTGAAGAAAAATTACCAGATCCGGTTTAAGGATATTTTTTTCTAATTGAGTTGCAAGAGTCTCATAAAGTTTTAATTCATCGCCTTCAAGATTTAAATAAGCAAATATGCGATCCTTTTCAAATATATAATCACTTACGAGATATTCCTTAAAGAGATTGGATTGGAGCAAATTTTGTTGTTGAATATATCTATTTACAAGAAAAAAAATCTGAGTTTGGAATGCGTATCTTCTTCTATCTTTATAAAATTTTTCGAGGAAGGGATTGATTTCAAATTGTTCTAATACTAAGTCCGCATTTAATCTCTCTGCGAGTAAAGTAGCAAGGGTTGTTTTTCCTGCTCCAATAACTCCTTCGATTGCGATATAACGAATTTCTTTATTCTGAATAGAATTTTTCATTTTTATTTCAACTTATTTATTGTTTGATTTTCCTTTAAATACGAAAGTAGTTTTTTTATCTTTTTTTTGAAAACAGGATGAATGAAATCTGGACTTAATTCATTCAAAGGTTCGAGAACAAATTTCCGATTATGTAAATCTTTATGTGGGATAGTAAGCTTATTTTCATTAATGATTTTATTTGAATAAAATAAAATATCTATATCAATTTCTCTTGCACTTAAATCACCTTTTGATTTTCTTCCTAATTTCTTTTCGATTCTTAATAATTCTTTATGAAGTTCAGAAGGATTTAAGTTGGTTTGAATTAAAATTACAAGATTAATGAAATGTGATTGTTTTTTAACTTTGTATGGTTCTGTTTCATACAGAGAAGAAATTTTTTTAATTTTTGTTCGAGGAATAGAATTGATAAATAGTATAGCTCTTAGAATGTTAACAAATCTATTACCTTTATTGGAACCTAAAGAGAGAAATACTCGGGCCAATGTTATCTCGTCATCTCTAATGTAACTTCCACGAAATCAATTAAGCCACCTATTGGTGGATGTAACTTCCTAACCTTTACTCTTACTAATTCGACACTCTCGAATTTTTTTAAAATCTTTTCACATATAACAAAAGCTAATCTTTCAATTAGATAAAATTTATTACCAGTTGTGATTTCTTTAAGATATTGATAAACTTTTTCATAATTCACCGTATTATCAAGTTTATCAGTCTCTACCGCTTTCTGAAAATCGTATTCCAGTTCAACATCTATCTCAAATTTTCTTCCAAGATTTTGTTCTTCTGTCATCACCCCATGATAAGCATAAAATACAGCATTTTGGATTTTCAATCTACCTTTCATAAACTTCCAACCTTCTTTTGATGATAAAATTTCTTTATTCCTTCCTGATTCACAATCAATATTCCGAGCAGCACACATAGAGCACCTAAAGTCATGCCTGTGGAAAATTTTTCACCCGCAAAAACCACTCCAACAAAAACAGCAATAACTGGTGTAATGAATGATGTTAAGGATAAAATAACTACACTCATTCTTTTTAACAACCAGTAATATGCAGTGAAGTTAAAAACAGTTACGAAAATAGCCAGATACAAAATCATTAAAATTGGTTTCAAAGTTATCTGGTTTTTTGAGATATCTTCAGCAACTAATGATACTGAAATTAAAAAAACTGTAGCAATTGCAGTGGGTATAAAGTTCATACTCAATGGATTTAAATGTCCACCTTTTTTCTTGATTGTTATAGCAACTGATGATTGAAACAATGCACTCGTAATAACTGCAATCATTCCAGGGAAATGGTGAGAAAATTCTATCCTTAATCCATCTTTGAAAATAAATACAACCCCTATAAACGCTAAGATTATTCCAGCAATTTTAGGTATACTTAATGATTCTTCTTGTACAAATATACTGGATAAAATTGCAATAAAAAGAGGATACATCCCAAATAGAATTGATGCAAGTGAAGATGGAATAGTTTTTTCTGCCCAGTAAACAAGTGAAAATGGTATACTGTAAGAGAATAAACCTAAAATTATGTAAAGTTTTATTGATTTTGCTGATAAATCCAATTCTGTACGGGTGAATTTCATAATCATCAAAATTGCGATGGATGAGAAGAACATTCTCAATCCAAGGTTCATAAGTGGTGATACATATTCAAGACTTAATTTGATTACTAACCAGCTGGTTCCCCAGAATATACATACAAGAATATATAGAATAGGAACTAAAACATTTTTATTTTTCATTTCCTCTTATTCCTATAACTCCTAACATTCTCCCTGATTTTTCTTTATCTCTTCGATAAGAATGTAACAATGTCTCTATCTCATAAGTGCAAAGTTTCGATACATGAATGTTATTGTTCGGGATACCAACTTCTCGTAGATATTGACGATTTACTTCTGGTAGATTCACTGTAAATTTATTTGTATTTCTTTTTACATATTTCGAGTCAAATTTTGATGCAACATCTTCATCCACTTCGAAACAATTAGGACAGATTGATGGACCAAAATAAAAATATGTTTTGTCTGGTCGGAGATTTAACTCTCTAATTGCAAAGTCAATTGTATTAAAAGCAATTTTAGATACTGTACCTCTCCAGCCAGAATGTATGACGCCCACAATGTGATTTAAATCATCGAAGAATAAAATCGGTATGCAATCTGCGATTGTGACCAATAAAAAAAGATTTTCTTGAGTGGTGATTAATGCATCATTTCCGAGAATAATTCCGGGAGCTTCAACAACAGAAAATTTGTTTGAGTGAACTTGTTGTTGCAAGACCAGGCGATTTAAATCAATTCCTAAATCTTGAAAAAATACTACACGATTTTTTTTAATCTTATCATTCGAATAAACATTAAAATTTCCAAGATCAAAATTAAAATCGTTCATGGGTCCAATTTTCGTGGATATTCCATGAACGATTCTATTAAATCTACTCAAAAGGTGGCTTTTAATTATTACTGTTTTCATTAAATATTATTTAGTGCATCCTCTAAATCTTTGATAATATCGTCTCCATTCTCTAAACCAATGGACATCCGAATTCCGGCAGGATCAATTCCTTCTTTAATTTGTTCTTCAGCTGGGATCATTGAATGAGTCATAGAACCGGGATGTTCTATTAATGTTCTGACATGACCAAGACTTACTGCTAAAGTAAGAGTATACGCATTTTGAGCGATATAATTCATAAGCTTCCTGCCCTTCTCTCTTCCCTCTTCATGCGTTTTGCCTTTTAATGCGAAGTAAATCATATTTCCAGGAGCAAAGTTACCATGAAAATCAATCATCTGTTTTTTAGCTATTTGATAAAATTTGAATGAAGGAAGTCCGGGATAATTGACAAATTCAACTTTTGGATGATTTGAAAGAAATTCAGCAACTTTTTTTGCGTTTTCAATTTCTCTCTGCATTCTTATAGCTAATGAAGGTAACCCATAAACCATTATTGGCCAGGCACTTTTAGATGAAAGAACTCCCCCAAAATCTTTCCTATAGAGCATTAAAATATCTCTATATTTTCTTCTTCCAATAACAACACCTCCCATATCAGTTCCAAAACCACCAATGTTTTTCGTCAAAGAATGAACAACAAAATCAACACCCCACTCAATAGGTCTCTGACAATATGGAGTTGCAAACGTATTATCTACAACTATCTTAATCTGATTTTCTTCTGAACGGTTTTTGTTCAATTCAGCAACTTTTTTTACAACTGCCTCAATATCAATTATTTCAAGATTTGGATTGGCGGGTGTTTCAAAGTAAACTACTCTTGTTTTTTCAGTAATCACCTCATCTAAATTCTCAGCATTCGTAAGATCAACTTTTGTGGTCTTGATATTGTATCTCGGATACCAGTTGTTCAATAGAGAGAATGTACAACCATAGAGAGTTTTATGAGCAACTATTTCATCGCCAGTTTTAGTGAGGATCCCTAATACACCAGAGATAGCAGACATTCCACTTGCAAAAGTCACTGCTGTCTCACCTGACTCTGCTGCAGCAAGATTTTCTTCAAGGATTTCTTTATTTGGTTCCCCTAATCGATCATAGATATAAATTGGTGGTTCTGTGTCTGGAATTTCACCAATATGTTTAAACTCTGAAAAACCTAAAGCTCCTCGCTCGACTGAATCAAGTCGGAAAGTTGTGGAAGATGATACAGGTGGAACTACATGATGATTATAGTCCCATTTAGTTGTAAAAGCTTTCCCATAGATTAAATGGGTTTCTCGCGAGTATTTTGAATCGTTATTCATATTGAACCCTGTTTATTTATTTAAGTGATTGCTCGAGATCATTAAGTAAATCTTCTATATCTTCAATCCCAACGGATAATCTTATCAAACCATCTGTCAAACCATTTTTTTCTCTGATTTCTTTCGGTATCGATGCATGAGTCATTGTTGCTGGATGGCATACAAGACTTTCAACACCACCGAGACTTTCTGCTAATGAAAAAATTTTAAACTTCTTCAGAATTGAAAAGACATTACTATAATCTTTCAATTCAAAAGAAACCATACCTCCAAATCCTTTCATCTGTCTCTTTGCCAATCCGTGTTGAGGATGTGATTCCAATCCTGGATACAAAACTTTTTTAACTTTAGAATGCCCTTCCAGATATTTTGCAACCGCTATTGCATTTTGATTATGTCTTTCCATTCTTAATGCGAGAGTCTTTATTGATCTTAATAACAACCAGCAATCAAACGGGGAAAGAACAGCACCAATCGCATTCTGCATAAACTTATATTTTTCATACAATTCATCAGAGTTAAAAACCAGAATACCACCTAATAAATCGCTGTGACCACCAAGATATTTTGTTGCACTATGAATAACTATATCTGCTCCGAGTTCGAGGGGATTTTGAAAATATGGGGACATAAAAGTGTTATCCACACTGAGTAACAAATTATAAGTCTTGCATAATTTCGAGATTTCCTGAATATCCGAGATTGCAAGTAAAGGATTAGTGGGGGTTTCGATGTGAATCAGTTTAGTATTTTTCCTAATCGCCGATTCGACATTCTCGATTTTTGTAGTATCTACAAAAGTAAAACTCAATCCATAACCATTTAAAACTTTCTCAAATAATCTGTATGTTCCACCATAAACATCAATGGAAACAATTGCATGATCCCCAGCTTTTAGAATAGTTGATAATGTGTGAATTGCAGCTAAACCGCTTGAAAATGCTAAGGCGTATTTTCCTTTTTCAAGTACAGCGATGTTTTTTTGCAAAATATCCCTTGTTGGATTACCTGATCTTGAGTAAACATATCCTTTATGTTTACCCACTTCTTCCTGATAGTATGTAGTCGTCAGATGTATTGGGGGAATGATTGCATTTGTTGAAGGGTCAGGAATTTGACCTGCATGGATTGCATCAGTTGAAAAGCCCATAACGATCTCGCTTGATTATTAATTTTTTGTGAATTGTTATCATTCAATAGCAAATTTACGGATTTTGATAAGAGGATTAAAAAGATGTGTTATTAGTTACTCGCATCAGCGAATACCCATCGCTCACAATAACTTCTTAAAAAGATATAAGTATAATTTACTTTCTTGAAATGTCTCTTCAATAACTTTTGTACTAATTTGAGAGTATGTGTATCATATTCTGAACTGACCTGGAATGATGCCACACCATTTTTATCAAGAATTTGGGAAATTGATTTAAAGAGATGATCAAGAAATTTTTTCCGTTCAATTCGAATAAAAGATTCAGGATGCATGGTTAGATCGTATAGGATCGCATCAAATTTGTTTCTCGTGGAATTAACATATTCTAACGCGTCTTGAATTAATATACTTACCCTTTTATCAGAGAACGAGTTTTTACAAATGTTCTTTAGATATTTTTTCGATACATTAATTACTTCTTCATCAATCTCAACCAGAGTAACTTTTTCAGGATTGAATCTCAATACATACTCAAGTAATCCACCATCACCACCACCAAGAATCAAAACATCTCTTATTTTTTTCTTCCTCTTCAGAATGGGATCTATCATAGCATAAGAATAAGGTTCTGCATCTACTTCTGAAATTTGTAAATCTTTATCAAGGAAAAGCATTTTTCCAAAATGTTCATTTTCAATAACATCAATGAATTGGAATCTTGATTTATCAGAGTAATGGTACTTCTTAATATGATATTTAATTTCGAAACCATATTCTGTTCGAGATGTCAACCAATCATCTTGTTTAAATTCTATGGGATTCCCTCTCGTAAGTTCAGCAATTTTTATTGATTTTGGATTAAATACTTTTTTGAGGTACTTAATCAATTCCAATTGTTTTTTCGGATGAGAACAGGTAAAAACATCAAGTGAAATGTGTCCTGCTTCAGGATAAGTATGCAGCCCAATGTGACTTTCGGAGATTATCGCAAGGAGTGTTACTCCCATAGGATGGAATTTATGCGTTATAATTTTCTTAAAATGAAGGCCTGAATATTCAATTCCATTTTTGATTATCTGTTCTAATCTCTCAGGATCGTTTAGGAATGATTCATTACATTCAACAAATTCCACTATGTGTTGTGTACCTAAAGGATTCATCTTAAGTGCAAAATTATGAAAAAAATTTTTTTAGAGATATAATTAATTAAATTTGCTGCAGTCTCAAATAAGTTTATTCACTTTTCTAAAATGATTAGAATAACCCAACAAAAACTCTTTTGCACTCATTTTCTTTCGTGATTCAGGTTGTAGTTCGAGAATTGATATCAAATTATCTGTAGTGTTTACGAGTAATTCAGAATCAACAATTTCCACTACCCCGGGTGAATTAAAGGACTGTTCAGATTTCACTTTTGTTTTAAAAATTTTAATCAGCTTGTTTTCAAGGTAAGTGAAAGCTGCCGGATGAGGCGATAATCCCCTTACAAGATTATGAATCTTTATTGCTGATTGGTTCCAATTTATGTGACAAATTTCCTTTGTGATTTTCGGTGCCAGTGATGCTTCCCCTTCATTTTGTGTGACTGGATGAACATCACCAGACTCGATTTTTTTTACTGTTTCAAGAACTAATTCAGCTCCAATAAATGAAAGTTTATAATGAAGAGTCTGAAAGTTATCTTCGTCTTCAATTTCGACTTTCCTTTGAAGAATGATATTTCCTGTATCGACTTTCTCTTTTAAGAAAAAAGTAGTAACTCCAGTTTCACTTTCACCATTAATCAGTGCCCATTGAATCGGTGCTGGACCTCTATATTTTGGTAACAGAGAAGCATGTAGATTAAATGTTCCTTTTGAAGGTATTGTATAAACCTGAACAGGTAATATTCGGTAAGCGACTATAACACCAAGGTCAGGTTCTAATTCTTTAAGTTGATTCTGAAAATTTTCATCTGTCAGTTTTTCTGGTTGTAAGAGAAGTAAGTTATTCTCGAGCGCAAATTTCTTAACTGGAGAAGGTTCGAGTTTTAGTCCTCTTCCTATTTGCCTATCAGGTACTGTTATTACAGCAACAATATCATAATTGTTTTCTATAAGTATTTTCAAAGAAGGTAATGCAAAATCTGGAGTACCAAAAAAAACTATTTTCATTTTAAGTAATTCATCTTCTTTAATTCGCGATAAACTTCTTTCGTTGAAATATCTTGAATAATCAACTCACAAAAATATAAACCTGAACTCAAATTAAATTTACTCGCATCGAATATAAATTCGTTATATCCGGATTTAATATTTTTTATCTCCTTAGTAATTAATCGACCGACTAAGTCATAAATTCTAATCTCAGATATATAATTCTCATTCTCACTCATCGGAATGTAATATCTAATTTTAGTTTCTGTATTGAAAGGATTTGGATAAACTTCACTCATTTGTAATTTATGTTGATTTTGTTTTTCTGATTTTAATGATGACTCGATTGAAAGATAGAATTTCAAACTTTCGAGTGAAGTAATTTGAATTTCCTTCTCCCTCGACAGATTTAATCTTAGACCATTCAAGAAAGTTATTATCACACCCACATCATCAGTCAGAGAATTATATTTTAAGTAGACTGGTAAATTTTCAGTTTGAATTGATAAAAGTTTTGTTTCCCCATTATAAATAACATTAGTTTCGTCTTCAAATCGAACATCAAAAATATTCAAAGGTGGAGTTGGTGGAAGTTCGAATAACGATTTGTCTCTAACTTTATGTGATATGAATAGTCTTGTCTTTCCTGATGCAGAAATAACATCTATAGTCGGAATATTAAAATTTTCACTAACACTTATAATATTACCTTTTTTTAGACCGGATAGACTCATTAATAGAAATCCATCAGCGGATGATTTAATCCAATATCCTTTTCCTTTTAGTATATTTTCAGCAATCTGGTAGCCGTTATTGTATTCATAGAATGATGAAGTAAGAATATTTGGAGGGTTTGTTTGTATGCTTGAAATTGGAATGACTCCGTTAAGTCCACCAATTAAATTCCATCCTTGTTTAATCGGAATGCTAATTTCGTTAATTTGATTACCCGATAGCGTTACATTTTGTGCAACAGGAAATTTTATCCAATACCCCGAACCAAGTACTAATGTATCTTTCTTCAAATAACCATTATCATATGTATAAGCGTACGAATTCGATCCCGGAAAGAGTGACTTATAAAACATATCGTTCCTTAAAATTGGAACTGATAATAAATTCCATCCTTGATTTAGTGAGAAATTTGCTGTTGGATAAGATTGAATTGAATCTCGAAAAATTGCGATCCACACACTTCTTTGATTATTATCCATTCGAGTCCAGATTGGAAAAACTTTTCCATTCAATGCCGTTATTCCTGTATAATCACCGAAAAAGATTGAAGGGTTTGGAGTGAAAGGTGATTGAGAAACTTTGAACTCAGTGAAAGTTTCTCCCCCATCGGTGGAACGTGCTAGATATACATCTGTCCTATTATCAGTATAATTTCTGCGATCGTAATAGACGATATAAATATATCCCGTGGCAGGATCAACTGTCATCCATGTAAAGAATTGATGGGTTTGAGTGTTATCCTGATTTACCCTTTTTGCAGAAGACCATGTATTCCCCCCATCAGTAGATTTAACAATGAATATATCCGTATTGTTTGAGCCATTCCTTTGATCAGACCAGTTAATATAGATAGTTCCGCGAAATGGTGAATTGCTTATATCACAAGCAGTTATAGGTAATCCATTACAGCGATAAATACCAGGAACATTAAAATCCCAACCTCCTGGAATGGATGTGATAACTTTGTCTACTCCCCATGTTAATCCACCATCTTTTGATTTATCAAAAACAAGTCCCAATGGACCTGTCCACGCAAGATAAATTCCTCCATTTGGTCCAACAGCTGGAACTGCTCCTTCGACAGTATTGTCTCCATCAATACAATCACCCCCTTTATCGCTAACTCTTATGGGAGCAGACCATGTAATGCCACCATCAGTTGAACGTGAAAATAATATTCTTGTTGAATCCATTGGATTAGTGCTTCCATAAGAATCAAACTCTGTCCATGCTACATAAATATTATTCCGGTAAGGGCTATTTGTCCAATCCACAGCTAACCATTCTTTATCTTGATTTCTTCCTGGTGGATTATAACCAATTCCAACTCCACTCGACCATGTTATTCCTTTATTCGTAGATTTTTGAACAACAATTCTATCAATCCAGTAACCTCCACTTGAAGGATTCGATAAATGTCCAAAGTAACAATGTCCATTAAGATCAAAAACTACACATGGATCTCCCCAAACACCGAGTGGTGACGATAAATTTCCTTGTGTCCATGTATATCCCCCATCTGTCGAATAATAGTAATATCTAATGTTTGCACCGGCTACAAGATTATTGGTATCCAGTGGATTGATTGCGATGCTTGTTTCGTTAGGATCAGTAGATGAAGGTAAACTTACTCTCACATTAGGAAATTGTCCATAAAAATTTATTGTGAATAAAAAAAGAAAGCAAAAGAGCTTCATTTTAACCTCACCGTTTATTTTCTGAATTGATAAAAATTAAAGCCCCATTAAGGGGCTCTAAATCTATTTTATCAATAGCATCTTCTTCGCGGAAATAAATTCTGGTGTTATCAATTTGTAAAAATAAATTCCAGATGTTAAATCAGAACCTTCAAATTTAATTGAATACTTACCCATATTTAATTCTTCATTTACTAAAGTACGCACCTCATTACCTAACAAATCATAAACCATTAATTTCACTCGCATTTTTGCTGGTATCGTAAACGAAATATATGTCGATGGATTGAACGGATTCGGATAATTCTGCTCTAAGCTATAAATAAAGGTGTTTTTCTTCACAGGTTTAATTTTGAGTTTATCGAATTTATGATTTATAATTACATCATTATTTTTTGTTAAAACTTTATTTAAGAATTTACCATCAATCACATCCGTAACTTGAAATGCTAAATCATCTATATCTGAATAATCAATTATAACTGGAGGAACAACACCACTCAAATTCACGATCATCTCATCCTTCAGTTGAGAATTGTATCTATCCATGCCAAATCTAACATCAAAAACAGGAGCTGGTGGTAAAGGTGGTAGTTCGAATGATTCATCAGTCTCATCTGCGCTGATTCTTAATTTACATGTCTGACCATCACCATTGATAAAAATTAAATTTGGTTTTGCTAAAATCTCTAATGTATTCACAGAATGTTTTGAATAATTTGAATTAATAAACAATTGACCATTCTGTGAACTTTTTAACCAATATGCTTTACCTTTCTGTAGTGTATTGACTGTAGTATATCCTCCATCAAAACCATAAATATTGCCTTGAATAATTCCAGGTGGATTTGTTTCTAATGAATTCACAGATACATTGCCGTTAATCGTTCCAATTAGATTCCATCCAGGTTTAAGATTTATGGTCAAATTTTGTAAATCAACTCCACTTAATGTATGTTCTTGATGAGAGTTAAATTTTAACCAGTAACCTTCTCCATTTTTTAAGGTATCTTTAGTAACATAACCATTATCAAATGAATATGCATAGGATACAGCTGTCGGGAATAATTCTGCTTTTCTAAAATCTTCCACAACTAATGGTACAGAAACAAGATTCCAGCCAGCATTTGTAATGAAAGTAGATGTTACAATATTTGCAGTAGATTGATAGCTTTTGATAGTTACATCATCAATATACCAACCGTCCTTTGTTTCCGATCCATCGCTTTTTAATAAAAATTGTAATTTGATTTGATATCCTAAGAAATCACCTAAATCCATTTCCTCTTTTACCCACGTGAGTTGAATACCATCGTAACCATACTCGTTTGAGGGTTGTGCACCTTTCCCAGCACCTTTCTTTGTATGTTTACCTTTTAGTGTTGTCCATGTTGATCCATTATTTGTTGAAACTCTCACCTGTGCAAAATCCCATCCAACTTCTATATCCCATTTTGTCCAGAATTCTAATGTTGCTGCGTTTGATTGAGTTAGATCTACTGTGGATACAAGATTTACATAAGTATTTGCATTGTTAGGATAACTACCAGCTGGAGAATCAGTTAAAGAATAATTGGGTGTATGAGAAGTTGAACTTGTCAGCCCCCATGAACTCGTAACCTGCCAGTTTGATAAACCTGATTCAAAATCGTCGGCAAGTAATTGGGTGGGAATCCCGACAAGTAATGAAATTGTATCTTTTATCAATTCAACTCCATTAAGATTTATTCTTGCTACTATTTTGTGTTTAGAGCCATTAATAGCTGAATTAGAAACTTTAACTCTTAATGGATTTGACTGATTTGTTACAGATGCTCTTGTCGGTAATGTATCAATAATAATATTCTGATTAGCAATAAGTTGAAGCTGAGGTGACAATGATTCAAAAACAAGACCTACATTATAACCATTACCAAGGCCCTTATTCTTTAATTCAATTACAATACCCACAGTATCACCTCTATTAATATGACCGGTATTTGATAAAATATTATAAGAAGCAACTCTGGGATATTCTCCAACAATCCATGCGTAATAAACATTCGGTCTCAAATTTTCTATTGCAAGAGGATAAATTCTTGATTGAGATGGCCAGAATCCATCAGATGAGCTTCCTACTTCTGGAGTCATCGCAAAGATTTTCGGTCTTATGCTCACTGGTTCACCATCGTACATATAATCATCAGAGTTACCTCTCGTCGGATAACTAACTGTTTGCTGATCGGTACCATAAACATATCCATTAAATGATGTCATATCACGTGCAAATTCTCTAAAAATCAAGGAATCTGGTGTTTCACGACTTAATGCACCATATGGATAGATCAGAAGGTTGCTATATGTATGATAGTTTAAACAAGCTCTGATTCCTTTTGTTAATAAGAAATCACGAATAACAGCTGTCTCGGGTTCACTGAAGGGTGCAGTCCCACGATAAGTATCTGAACTCGGTGATGTATGCGAACCACCATTTGGTGCATCCCAATAAGCATACGGTCCATAATTACGATTCAAATCAACACCATAGCTACCGCCATTATTTCTTCTGTTTTTTCGCCACATTCCTCCACCCGAGGGATTAGTCGTTCGATTATATTCATATCCATCTGGATTCACGACTGGAATAAAATATAACTCCCGATTATTTACTAAATAAGTTACCTCTGCATTGATGCCGTAATTTTCGAGAAGATAATACATGAAATAAATAACCGTCATCATTCCCTGTGGTTCACGTGCATGATGAAGTGCAGTATATAACACCTGTGGCTCATTCTCATTTAAATCTGGATAATCTGAAATCTTAACCATCCATATCGGTCTATTCTCGATTGAATTACCAATTGAAACACGCTCAGTTATTAGATTAGGATATAACATCTTCATTGTATCCAACTCTGCAATCACTTCAGTTAGTGTATAAAAACCACCCATTGAACCAAATTGGAAACCCTGGACACCATATTTCTCCCTATAATAATTCTCATCTACAAAATCTTGTAGTTTTAAATGAGTATAAAATTCATCCCAATCTGGTATTAAAATTTCTAAGTTCAAACCTTTTCTTTTCAATTGTTCTATCTCATCGTAAGAAATCCATATTTCAGGATTATTTATATTCTTTCTGTCAAACTGACAATCGAAATCTACGCCTGATTCTATTAATTTTTGAAAATCACTTAGGCCAGTTAGATTAATTCTAACTCTTGCATATTTATTATTTTGTGCATTCAAGAATGTGATCAATACAAAAACAAAGGAAATAACCTTAAATAATTTCATGATAGTCTCCTGAGTTGTTTTTACTAAATTTAACATGCTCACTCCATCTAAGAATTATATTCCAAACTTTAATGAGAAAGCTTAAATTTTTGACGAAAGAAAAAATAACTTTAATTAGTAGTCACCTTCTATAATAACAATGAACTACTTTAACAATACCATTTTCTTTATATCTCTAAATCCACCAGTTGTTCTCAACTCATAGATATAAATTCCACTGGATAAGTTTCGTGCGTCAAAATCTATTTTGTGATAACCAATTGAAAATTTACCTTGTGTAAGTGTTGAAATTAATTCTCCTTGCAAATTATAAAGATTCAACTGCAAATAGTCCGCTATAGGGAGATAAAATCCAATCGTTGTTACTGGGTTGAATGGATTGGGATAATTTTGATAGAGAACATAATTCCCTGGTAGAGTTTGTTTTTTGATTGTAATGTATAGAATAGGTTGATTAATTAAAATACTTTGATTAGCCGTTAATAAAAATTCTTCCTCTGTTAATCCATATATCTGCAATAAAATTAAATCATTACCAGAGCCTTTTAATTTCACCTCCAGTGGATAAATGTCAGAATTAACTTTTACAATTGAGTTCTCTTCAAGTGAACTTACCATTGTATTATCCGAAAATCTTGCATCAAAAATTTTTGAAGGTGATTCAGGAGGCAATTCATAAAAACTTTTGTCTATAACCTTTTTTGTCAGATAAAGGTTTTGTGAATATTTACCAGCACTAAAACTCAATGTATAATCAAAGTTAAGCTCACCTGATAAATCAGATGAAAAATGTTTTGATAGGATATCCATATTAATAAAACCATTTTGGGAAACTTTCACCCAATAACCTTTTCCTGTTTCGATTTGTTGAGCAGAAAAATATGAACCATTATAACCATAAAATAAACTTGAAATTATATTAGGTGGGGAAGTGGTAATTGAACTCACTGGGATACTTCCATTCAATGAACCAATTAAATTCCACCCAGATTTGACTGGAATTTGTAATTGATTTATCGGTTGACCATTCAATTGATAAGATTTTGCATTATTAAATTTTAACCAGTAAGCTTTACCTGGTTCAATTGTATCCCTAACAACATATTCACCATCATAAAAATATGCATAGGATACCGCATCGGGGAATAAGATCGATTTTCTTCCGTCGATTGGTTGAATTGGTATCGATAACAAATTCCATCCTGAATTTGCAGATAGAGTTATAGAAGATGAAGAAATAACCTGAAGATATTCAGCAGCTGTAGCAGCAGTTACCTGCGCAATTTTATGTGCATAATTCATATTCAAATATTGAATCTTATCATTAACGGTATGATAACGTGGATTGAATTCTAAATCATATTCTATGATTAAGATTGCACCATAATTTTTTCGTTGAAAGCTATAATGATCGCTATAAGGTTGTGAATTGACATATCTCGGTGTTAAAATTATTCCATATTGATAGATATTGTTTACCCATTCATTAGCTATCTGAGAAGTATTTGCTACACTGTTTCTGTGGACATCAACCATTCCATCGTTATTGTTATCATAAGCTGTCATATCGAGATTAATCACACCGAGTATGGAATCATTTCTGTTTCGTGCTTGAGTCGCATAATAATTACTCCCAATTAGCCCCTGTTCTTCCTCATCAAAACAGATAAATTTGATTGTATAATTAAAATTGTATTGCGAGAACACACGAGCAAGTTCGATTACAGTTGCTGTTCCACTTGCATTATCATCTGCCCCTGGTGCTGTAGTCCCGGAGGGCATATCGTCATAATGAGCACAAACAACGAAATATGCATGACTATCACTTGAACCTTGTTTTGTGGCAATGACATTCTTGCATGTCGAGCTAAAAACTTCATATTGAACATTCAATCCAAATGACTGAAATTTTTGATGAATGAACTGCGCTGCTAATTCATTCCCCGTTTGGTACTTATGTCTTGATATTATTGTTTGTGTAACACCATTAATGACTACTGTCGTATCACCCGAAAGTTGTCTTATGTATAGAGTTATTGAGTCTTTGTTAACCTGATTTAGTAACTGAACAATTTGTGGTGACTGTGAATAGATAAATGAATGAATTAAAAGAAATGTGATTATAGAAATTATAATTCTAGTTGATCTTCTCATTTTCTGCACCTTTTATTTGATATACATAAGCTTCCTAATAGCTTTGAATTTATTCGTTGTTAAAGTATAAATGTACATTCCTGATGGTAGATTGTTAAATTTCTCAGAATCAATTTTTAATGAATGATGTCCCGCTTCAAAATAGTCGTTAGCAACAGTAGTAATTTCTCGACCAAGAATATCAAAAAGTTTTATAATAATCTTATTTCTTTCGGGGATTTGAAATTTTATTATTGTAGATGAATTAAATGGATTCGGATAATTCTGTGATAATTCATATTGCAATATCTCACGATTAACTTTTATCAACAGTAAATTCGAATTTAAATTATTAACCACCAAGCTTTCACCAGGATTCAACTTACCAAGAAAGTTTTTGTCAGAATAATTAAATATATCAATACTGAGATTTGATTTTGGTGATAAAGTTATTCGAAGTGGATATTCTACACCCTGTAAACTAATCAAATCTTCATCTCTTAGTGTTGCAACTTTTGAGTCAGAGAACCTGATATCAAAATTATTCGCAGGAGGAAGTGGTGGTAATTCGGAATCAAAACCTAGATCCGACAAATAAAGTTTTGAAGAATTACCCGCAGCATCGGATAAAATTAATTCATTGATTTGAGATGGATTCAATATGGGTTTTGTTGAATAAACCTGAGAGTTTAATATCAAATAACCATCCTGTAAAACCTTCACCCAATAACCTTTACCCCTCTCAATCTGTGGTGAATTGTAATAACCACTATTATATCCATAAAAAGGAGTTAAAATTATATTACCAGGAACACTTGAAATAGTATATACTGGAACATTGGTATTTAATGATCCAATCAAATTCCATCCAGATTTTACAGGAATAGAAATCGCAGTTAACGGAGTTCCGGGAACAAAAGTTGAACCCATATTGGAAAACTTTAACCAAAAACCATAACCTGGTAAAATTGTATCTTTCACAATATATCTACCATCATAATAATATGCATTTGAATTTGTATTCGGGAATAATTGATTTATAAGTAGATTCGAGGTAAGGGCTGGAACAGACATCAAATTCCATCCATTTGAAAAATTCAAACTAACGAAATTACCAACTCTAAATTCTAATAATTCTTGAGGTGCTCGTTTTGGGTATCTTTTGATTATTTCACCGTTTAAGGTTCTCGCTTCAATGTAATATTTGTATACAGCAGATTGACCATTACCTGGAATAAATGCATAAAAAGTATCACCTGGAGCTTCTGTCATTAATATTGAATCAGTTATAGTTCCTCTTCCCCAAAATAATTTTACAGAAGATGCATCTATTCCAAGACGAGAAGTGATTTTAACTGCAATTCGATACGGTCCATTTAAGTTTGTAGAATCTGTTGGAGGAGTGTGAGCAAAATTAATATTATAATAATTAACTGCCTGAAGAGCATTCAATATTCCCCATCCCATGAGTCGGTCAGGATTATTTGCATTACTTGCTGTGTTACGCATCGCATCGCGAACTTGAATCGGTGTCAATGAAGGATTTTCTGAGAGAATTAATGCAGCCACACCGGCTGCAAGTGGACAAGAAAATGAAGTTCCACTCGAACTGGTATATCCATTATCCGAATAAGGACTTGCCACTCTCACACCACTACCCATAGCCATCACATCAGGTTTAATCCTACCATCAACTGTATTCCCAACTGAGCTAAAAGATGCTCTAGAGCCGGTTGAAGTAACAGCACCCACAGCAATTACACTATCCCCATCAGCTGGAGCAACAAGAGTATTATGATCCAAATGAAATCCTTCATTTCCGGCAGAATTTACAACCACAATCCCTCTTTTTGCAGCCAAATCTGCTGCTATTGTTATAGGCACATTATTTCCATTCATATGGGTCCAATTATAGCTTGGATATGGAGGATCAAATTCAAGATATCCGAGTGAAGTACTGGTCACATCTACACCAATGCTATCTGCCCATTCTAAGGCAGCGATCCAATTATCCATTTCGATTGGAGTTTCACTTTCTGTGTTCTCGGTTTTAGCTAAAAGATATGTTGCACCGAATGCTGGTCCAATTAGTTGACCTTCTTTGAATCCACCAATTGTGGATAATGTTTGAGTACCATGACTACCGGATCCCGCACCGCCCTGTCCATCACCAACATATGGTCTACCATTAACAAAATCCCATGTAGCAATGATATTCATATTCTGAAAAACTTCATGACTGAGTCTATTAAAACCAGCGTCCATCAAACAGACCCTAACCCCTTGTCCATAATTACCTGTGTTATGCACAGCTACAACATTAATTTGTTGGTTTTGTGTTAGTGATTGCCCATAATTAAAACCAGTTACTTCCTCAGTTGAAAAATCAAGATTTTGAGATTGATCTATGTTTTCTTCTTCAATGGGTTCTATTTTTTTCCTGAATCGTTCAACTAATTCAATTTTTTGGACAAAAGGTAATGTAATTAACTGGTTTAATTGATCTTTATTTATAAAAGCACTTACAGAATTAAACCATTTTGATCTATGTTTAATCTTTATTCCAAAATTTTTTAATGTATTTATATAATTTTCATTAACAGGCACATCATCGTAATCAATTAATTGATGTTGTGGTAAAACCTTCCTTCTTCTTTCGAGTGACTCTTTACCTACTACTAATTCGGGATTATTGTAGAATCGATTGAGATTATTTCCCTTATCTGTAAAATAAATCCAGACTTTAACTGGTTCAATATTAGAGTAAATTTCAAAATAAGCTTTTAATCTTGAGCCAATTTTATCACTTGCAAAATTAAGTTGGAGACTTGTAAGATAAACTAGAGTAACGAGTAGAAATCTGAACATTTGTCAGCTCCATATTTCATTTAATATCTCTCAAATAGAATGAATACGAAAGCCCGAATAATCGGGCTTTCGTTTGCAAAAACCATTGCTAAAAACTATAGCAATGTTTCTTAAATTACTTTATTAATAACATCTTCATGGTTTTGCTAAACTTACCAGCGTTGATCTTATAAAAGTATACACCTGATTGTAATCCACTCGCATCGAATTTAATTTCATGATATCCTTTTCTATAGTTACCATTAACCAGTGTCGCAACCTTCTCACCAACAATATTATACACTTCCAGAGTCACAAATGCATCTTCCGGCAAACCAAATTTAATATTTGTCGATGGATTGAATGGGTTTGGATAGTTTTGTGAAATTGAATATACCGTTGGAACCAACTCATCATCATCCACAGAGGTTCTCTTTACGAGTCTCAATCTTATGGAATAGACACTATTACTTCTTACAGAGTCTCCTGAAGCACCATAAGCCCAGACAGCCCATTGACCTGTAACTGTTGTATCAACAGGATAGCTTGGTAGACTGAAAATATTAAACAATTCATATTGTCTTATTGTGAATAGTGAATCCAACCCACCATTATTGGATGGAGTATCAAGCATAAATGGAGGAATTGAAGGAACTCCCATTCGTAATCTATATGATACTGCATTACTGGCTCTATACCACCTAAATGTTACTATAGTTGAATCACCCTCACGAGCAGTAACCAAAGCATTATTAATCGGACCGAACAAGTTGAATGTTCCAAGAGCTAATCCAGGGAAATAATTTAATGTTACTTTCAATTTATTAAGCATGGAATCCGAAACAACAAGTCTTGCAACACCACTTACAGTAGTATCAAAACCACCAGTGAATGATTCAAATCTTGCAGTAACATCACTTGGTAAGTAGAGATTAATTACTATCTCTTCACCTGACCCTTTCTGGAATTTCAGTTCATGAATGATATTCAAGTTTGGTGTAGTTGTTCTACCAAATCGATAATCAAAAGCCAATCCTTGGCCCAATTGTAGTCCAATGTCGTCACCAATAAATCGTGCATCGAGAATACCAGTTGGAGGAGGTGGTGGTAGCTCTTCCTCACCGAATTGAGGATCAATTCCACTTGTCGCGTTTGGATCAAGTCCAAAGCGTAATAACCTGCTCTTATCATTATCAGAGATTACAATTGGTAAATCAACCGCAGGTAGTGTATAAGGTGCACTTGTTATGGTAAATGGCGCATCAGAATCATCATATTTTGTCGAATCACTCTGAGATTCAATCCTTACGAGATAATTCGAACCGGTGAGTGCATCTTGTGGCATTTGTACAGCGAATATACCAGCATTTGGTATATTTGTTGCTATCTCAAAAAATGTAGCACCACTATCAGAAGAAACTTTAATTTTTACTCTGGAATCAAATTCGAACGATTTCCAGGTTATTAATTGCCATTGACCTTTGTAAAACACCTCACCACCATTTGGCGATAACACCGTAACTGTACCCGGAATTGGTCCAAGTTGATGTATCTGGAATCCAAATAATCTATGTGGCACAGCTTGAGAGCTTCCACCAAGAGTAATTGTGCCTTCTGCAAACTGATCTGTTATCCACAATCCACCGCCGATAGAACCTGCAGGTAAGATATCGGTTATATCTATGCTATCGATTCTTTGACCATTATTTGGATTAATCTTCCACAAAACCTTAGGATCTGTAGCTGTACCACCACTGAAAATCCAAAGATATGGTCCACCTGGTGACCAAATGTCATAAGCATTGCCAGACATTCCAGTGAAACCATGTTGAGAGGCTGGAATTGTATAAAGTGTTGCGCCCGTTCGACTTACAAGAACAATATCAGTTGACCAGTTAGCGACCCAGAATGCATCTTGATTAGGATCATAAGAAATTCCTCTAACAGCGACTGGGGAAGTAAAGACAGCAGTTGCTGCAAATGTAGTTCTATCAATTCTATATACTGTAGTAGAATTATTGCTACCATACAAATATTGACCATCGAATGCAAGATCTCTAAATCCACCACTGGGTAATCCAGTCACATCGAATGAATCTATTTGAGTACCAGCTTTATTGACTCTGAATATTTTCGGTGCATTCCATCTTGTTAGATAGAAATATTGTCCATCGAACTCAGAACCATAAATAGAATAAATTCCAGGTGCAAGAGCACTTATATCATAATTAAATTGTAGTTGAGGTCCCGGCACTCCACTGCTGATTGTGAATACATTATCACTTACATCATAAACAGATGGATTGGCAACATCAGATACTCTTACAAGAGCTTGATTTGTCGGAGTGTTAGGAATCACCCAATTATAAGTACCCAACTCACTTTCAATAGTCAAATTGATTGATTCAGCATTATGATTCATAGTAACTTTTGCAACAGCAGGTACACTTTCAGAAATGGTAATCCAGCTTGCACCATTATTCGTAGAGTATTCTATCTTCACATTCTGTACAGCCTGTGATATCCAGATGATTTGTCTTGTTGAACCTATTGTCCAATTTTCACCACCGTTTGGTTGAATTACTGTTATTTGTGGTGTGACTGGTCCACGGAAATATTTCGCTACATATCCATTTGCGCCTACAGCATAACCAACAGCATTCTGTCCTCCTAAGTTCTTAAAATGTAAGTGATAGAGTGAAGTAGTAGATGTATGACTTGTCGACCAATCAGTACCATGATTGCTTGAATAATATACCGAAGAACCAGAGGTAAACCAAAATTCTTCTCCACCAACTGTCGTCATACCGAGAATATTTCCAGTGGCAGGAGTTGTTATTGCTGCCCAGCTATTACCACCATCTGTGGAACGATTTGCGGTTCCAGTTGCAGAACCTACTACACCTTTCTGTGCATCACCAAATGCTACTGAATAACTGTTCAATACAGTAGTTGGAGCCGAGGTCCATGTTGCGCCTCTATCAGTTGATTTATACACTTTGGAATTATTTGTACCAAACCAAATATTATCACCAACATTCCAACCTGAGTTGTTCCAGCCATATTCTCCACTAACTGGAGGTAATGTAGTAGCTGATGTCCAGGTTAATCCACCATCTGTCGTCTTCAATAATGTCCAACTGGTTCCGACAGGATCACCTTGAGCAAATCCATTTATCTCATCAAACATAATGATCACATTAATGAAGCCACCCGCTTGAGTAAACACATCTTGCCAGGTCTGACCACCATTTGTTGTCAAATGTATCTTTGCATCAGTTGATCCATTCGTAGCAACAAGAGCTTTATTTGCACTAATACCACAAATGACATGAGCATCTACTGCACGTGGTGGGGTTACAGCTGTCCAGTTTAACCCACCATTTGTTGTTCTAACGACAACTCCACCAACGCCAGTTGCCCAAGCGACATTTGCATCTACTGTTGATACACTATATAATGTAGCCGTAGTACCACTATTTTGAACAGTCCAGCTTTCACCAATTACTCCTGGTGTAATTGTGAAAGTATTATCACTTTCATCATAAAGGATTGGATTAGAAGCATCAGAAACTCTCACCTTACATTGTTCAGATGGAGTGTTTGGAATTGTCCAAGCATATACGCCTAATTCACCTTCAATAATTCCATCAGGATCTTTTGGAGAGCGACCGTCAAGTTTAACCTTACTTACATTCTTAGCAGGAACTGTTGCAATATCAATCCAGCTAACACCATTGTTGGTTGTATACTGCAGCTTTACCTGTGAGACTAAATTAGCATCCCAGATAATATTTTGAGTTGAGCCGACAGCCCAGACTTCACCACCATTTGGTTGTACAACTTGGATGGATGGTTGTTGAATTTGTCTTCTATATTTAAGAATTAATCCATTGGCTCCAACTGCCCATCCAGCAGCTGGTTGAGATTCCATTGAAGGTGTCGGCACCATTGATAAATGATAGATACCAGTAGCACCACCATAACTCATAGTCCAGTTTGCACCACCATCAACTGTTCTCCAAACACTTCCGCCGGCAGAGACAAAGAATTCGTTGTTTGTAACAGTTGCTATACCAGTTACATTAGCTAAGATAGGCGAAGTTAACAAGCTCCAGCTCTGTCCTGCATCAGTGGATTTATTTAGTACACCTCCAGCAAAACCAGCCAAACCTGAAAGTGCATAATCGAATGCGACTGCATAGGAATTTGCAGATGTTGTTGGAGCAGATGACCACGAAGTTCCATTATCCGATGAATAATAGATTCGTGAGCTATTTGTTCCAAACCACATATAACCCATTGTGTTCCATCCTGAATTGTTCCAGCCATATTCACCACTAGCTGCCGGTACAGTAGCCATCGAAGTCCAGTTCAAACCACCATTGGTTGTTTTTAATAATACCCAGTTCCCACCTACTGGATCACTCTGTGCCCATCCATTATTCTCATCGAGCATTCTAATTACATTTAAAAATCCACCCGCAATAGTATGAACATCGGTCCAGGTTTGTCCTCCATTAGTTGTCAAGTGAATCTTTGCATCTGTGGCACCACTTGTACCTACAAGAGCTTTATCGGCACTTACACCCCAAATTACATAAGCATCTACTGCTCGAGGTGGAGTTACGATTTGCCAGTTCTGACCACCATTTGTGGTTCTCAGTACAACTCCTCCTGCACCACAAGCCCATGCTACATTTTCATTCACGGCACTGATTGAATATAAAGCAGAAGTCGTTCCACTAATTTGCGGGATCCATTCCTCAGTCATTGGGGCAGAAATTGCAAAGAAATTGTCACTTTCATCAAATACGGAAGGATTCTGCGCATCAGAAACTCTTACTTTACATTGATTAGAAGGAGTATTAGGTATTGTCCAATTATATTGTCCTAATGTACCTTCTATGTATGCAGCTGGGTCCTTAGGGTGTTTATTTGCTAATTTCGCTTTATTAACACTATATGCAGGAACTGTTGCAATATAAATCCATGTAGAACCACCATCTGTAGTATATTCTAATTTTGCATCATTGAATCCGGTTGCATTCCAGATTATCGGATAAGTTTGACCGACTACAAGATTTTCACCACCATTTGGTTGAAGAACTTGAACTGTTGCAGGTGCAGGTGTATATGTTAAAGTAATTTTCAATTTATTTAGAATTCCGGGATTTGGAACAGTGAACTTACCTGCACCACTCATCGGAACATTAACGAGTGCACCACCAAAGAAATCTTGTAATAAACCAGTAACATTTGTTGGTAGATACCAGAACAACCTCAGTGAATCACCATCTCCCATTTGATATTGAATTTCATGTATCTTATTACCACTGAATGATGATCCACCCTGTCTATAGTCTTTTAATGTTCCCTGTCCAAGTTGTGGAATTCCAATATCAGTACCGACGAATCTTCCATCAAATACACCTGTTGGTGGAGGTGGTGGTAATTCTGCTTCACCTAATGATAAATCAATTCCGTCAGTTGCACCTGGATCTATACCATAAAACAATCCAACACTTGAATTACCATCGCTAATAACAAACGGATTATCTAAATATACGAGCTTAGTTCCCTGTATGGTGAAGTTACCATCGCTATCATCATAAATTGATGGATTTTCGACACTTTGAATTCTAACTCTCCATTGAGTACCCTCTGGAGTATTCATGTCTATGTGCCTTCCAATGACTCCTGTATTAGGTAAACTATCATTAGATAGTTCCCACACCGTACCACCATCCGTAGAAGCTAAAAGTCTAACTAATCCTGGTAAATCTGACTTCCATGCTACTACTACATTTGAACCTTTTCTTAAGACTTCACCACCATTTGGATAAAGTACTTTGATTGTACCAGTTACAGGCGGAGCATAGGTATATGTTATTTTTAATTTATCATATAAGTTTGGATCCGTTACTGTGTATGAACCAAGACCAGTCATTTGTACATCAATAATTGAACCAGATACTAAATCCTGCAATCTACCTGTCACATTGGGTGGCAAATCCCAGTAAATAGTGATATTACCACCATTGAGTCTTGCTAATTGACTCAATTGATATTTTAATTCATGAATTTTTTGACCAGCGAATGAACTTGCTCCCTGACGATAATCTTTAATTACACCATTTCCTAATTGCGGAACTCCAATATCCGTACCAATCAATCTTGCATCGAAAACTGTAGCTGGTGGAATAGGGGGCAATTCATATTCACCGAGTTCAGGATCAATTCCATCTGTGGCAGATGGATGTAGACCTGTTCTTAAACCTTCAGCAAAATTTCCGTCAGTAACCACTATCGGGATATCTATTTCAGGTAAAGTTCCCATCACTATATTAAATGGATTACTAATCACAAAAAGTGATGGGTTGTTTGTTGATTGTATTTTCAAAAGTACATTTGTTAAAGGATTCGGAGGAGTTGTTGTTGAGTAAAAGCCTGTGTTTGGAATATTCTGCGCAATCGAATTCCATGTCTGACCATTATCAACCGATACCAAAATATCAAGATTATCTTGAACATTCGTAGAATTCCAAACAATAATTTGTTTTGAATTAACTAAGAGATTTTCTCCTCCCATAGGATAAATAAATGATAATCCCTGAGCTATCGCTACCTCCCCAATTTTGTAACCGGTGAGTAGATGTGGTGTCCCCTGATTTAAAACTCCAAGTGTAACACTCCCTGGAAAAGCTTGATCAGTTACAAATACACCACCACCAATTGCACCTGCAGGTAAATGGTGAGTTATTAGAAAACTATCAACTTTTATACCACTGGTCGCCTGGATTTTGTATAATATTTTTTGGTCAGTTGCAGAACCACCGTTTAAAACCCAGATGTATGGTCCACCTTGTGTTAAAGTATCATAGGCAATACCTGACATTCCAGTGAGACGATGGCTGGTAGCAGTAATCGTTTGAAGCGTTGTGCCGGTTCTGCTTACAAGTCGTAAGTCAGTACTCCAATTACATACCCAGAAAGCATCATTAGCAGCATCATAGGCAATACCACGCACAGAAATTGGTGATGTAAATGCTGTTGTTGCTGTAAATGTAGTAAGATCGATTCGATAGACAGTGGTTGTTGCAGTGCTACCATATAGATATTGTCCATCCCAGGCTAAATCCCGTAATCCTGAAGTTGCCGAGATTCCCGAGATTGTAAAGGAATCAAGTTGAGTTCCTGCAGAATTAATTCTGTAAATTTTATTCTCGTTCCATTTAGTTATGTAGAAATATCCACCGCCAAATTCAGCACCATAGAGAGAAATTTTATCAGGAGCAAGATTTGTGATATTTATTACAAAATCTCTTTGCAATTCTTCGGTTACCACTGTAGTGCGTATCAAAGTATCATTTTGTGGATTTAAATCTCCGCTTAAGGTAGTGTAAGCAATTACCTGATATGTACCTTTAGTAGTTGGTACCCAGTTTGGAAAATCAAGAGTCGCTGATTCTCCACTGTTTAAAGAACTGACATTTAAGACATGATGATATCCACCCGGTTCAATCATAAGATGTGCTTGAAATGTACCAGTTGGATTAACACCAAAATTTTTAACAACAACCTGTGGAGTTGTACCTAAAGTAGTTTCTATTAAACCTGGTTTGTTAATAGCTGCAACACCCGCATCCATTTCAACTGGTGTTTCAACATAAACACTATCTAAATATATTCTAAATTGGTCTAATTCCTTATACCTGAATGCGATGTAAATATTTTGTCCCGCTAATGCATTTAATGATATTTGGAACAACTCACCACCTGTGGTAACAGTTGGCATGACAGTTGTAATCCGCGTGTAGCCGGTGGGTGGAACTCCTCCTGTGGTTGAGTAATAAATTTCTACTGAATCAAAGTAAGTTGTACTTTGACGCTTTGCGTAGAAATTTAGAAAGGCTCCGGGATTCACAGTAAACTGTGGTGTTACCAACCAATCATCATTAGGTAAAGTTGAGCTCTCCCAGCGAACAGCAGCGGAAGCTGTTCCGAATATAGGAGAAGTAGTATATCTAATCCATGTATTTGAACCTCCATCTAATTGATGAACCGCCCAACCAGTTGGTGGGAACGTGGTACCTTCAAATCCCTCCGACCAGTTTATAACACCCAACGGCTTATAATTCACTATTGCGGGAATAGAATAACTAATAACTCTGTTCTTCTCCAATTCTTGCTTATAGTTCGGATTAGAAGTGAAGAAACTTTCTGCGTATTGACCATACGCTAAAGTGAGAAAGCTTACAAGTAATACAAGTGATAGAATTACTCGTCTCATAGTATCTCCTTTTTTTCTGTTTATTGTTAATCCCGTGCATTCTTTGTGAATGCACGGGGAATTAACTGGTATATTTTTCAAACTTACTTGGTTAAACATGATATTATTTCACCAAAATCATTTTCTTGACATCTTTCCATTTCGGTGTTTCTATTCTATAGAAATAAACACCTGAAGTTAATTCACGCGCATCAAAATTGACCTTGTAATAACCAGCTTTCAATTCTTTATTGATTAAAGTTGCTACCTTTTCTCCAAGTACATTGAAAACCTCCAACCTAACAACTGCATCTTCTGGTAATCCGAACTTAATTATTGTGCTCGGATTGAATGGATTTGGATAATTTTGACTCAACTCAAAATGATCTGGAATTATAACTTTTTGTAATTGAATCTGAGTCAATGATGAATTACTTATTACCTTTTCTTCACCACTCTTGATTAAATCTTCATAAATATTACCACCTAATGCATCTGTAATTCTATATGTACTTTCATCACTAAAGTTTTCAAGCCTAATCTTTAAAGGATAACTAACCGAGCTTAACTCAATCATATAGCTTCCTGAAGAAATATCATCAACATATTTATCATCCGCGAATCTCACATCAAATGCCCCTGATGGCGGTGAAGGTGGCAATTCGTATGTTGATTCAAGTTTTTGTGTTTCTGTGAGATACAATCTCATTTGATTACCACTTGCATCAGTTATCAATATCGATGGCCAATTTATATCAATAGATTCAACATAAACATCTTTCGAAATTGTCTTCGGATACTCTGTTCTTAAGATTATTTCACCGTTCTGTTTCACTTTAACCCAATAGCCTTTCCCCTTTACGAGCTCTGTTGCTTGTGAATAACCACCATTATATTCAAAGAATGGCGATTGCAATATTCCAGCCGGATTGGTCGTTACACTCGATACCGGAACTGTCTTATAAGCAGAACCAACTAGGTTCCAGCCTTTCTTAACAGGAATAGTTAAAATATAGTCTACTAATCCTGTGAATTGATGTTGTTCTTGTTGATTGAACTTCAACCAATAACCTATTCCAGTATTTAATGTATCATGTTTCAAATAACCTAAATCATCACTGAATGTAAATGCATTTGAAGAAGCACTCGGAAATAATTCACCTTTACTCATATTAGATGTACGAACAGGTACAGAGAGTAAATTCCATCCACTAACAGTTCCGAATGTAACTGTCTGCGGTGTGTTTATATCTATAAATTGGAAATTAATGTTATAAACTGTATCTGTTCCAACCACTGTATCTTTAAACGCTGATGAAGGATAGAATCCAGCTGGTGGTAGAGCTTCCACTCTATAATTACCCGAATAAAGACCTGAGAACATATAATTACCTGAAGAATCAGTTACAAAAGTATCAAGTAGATTGCTTCCTGGCATTTGATAAAGTTTTACAGTCACACCTGCGTTTGAAGTAGCACCATTTAGTGTTACATATCCCGTAATCGCACCAGTAGGTGGTGGTTCAGAAGTAAAGAGATAGCGAACTGTATTATTGATCAATTTTCTGGCAGCATCTTGATCAACCATTCCACCTATATTAAATGTAAAAAATACATTATCTGCACTTAATGGATTAGGATTCTTATCGTTTACAATAATTCCACCACTATCTGGGTAGGTTGACCAGGTACTTACTGGATAAACACGAGCACCCGGTAAAACTGTTAATGCATCTCTTTCTCCAAATCCAGTTCCACTAAAAGTCAATCCATCTGGAATCAAATGTGGATATGAATTAATTGGATGAGTTGCTAATTTCTTATTGAGCGAACCACCCGAAACATCACTAACCCATCTATCGGTGAATAATACCTGTTGTCTGAATAATTGGTCATTGGTTCCAGTCGATCTGAACGAATATCCAACCTCTCCACCTTCCACCCAGGTCTTCTTTCCTGGTGTATTTGCATAGTTTCTTATCGCATCTCGTTTACCTTGATCGTTAAATATATTCGATGTCTTTGCACCAGCTGAGAGAATTAACAAATCATAATCAAGTAACATTAGTGTATCAAGATTAGCGAAGTTAACTAGATCGACATTGTAACCTAAAGTGTCAAGAGTCGATTTGATCAAATTAGCAGAAGCACCAAGTGGAGTAGTTAAATCAACAATACCTTGTTTTTCCGAAGAAATTCTATCACTCTCAGAAACATCATCATCAACTACGAGAATTGAACCAAGGGAAGTTGGCATAATTACATCAATTGTTAAAGATCCGCCATTCGGTAATAAAGTGTCCTTATAAATAGTTTTGAATCCTTGTTTCTTGAATCGAACAATCAAATTACCAGGATTAACATTAGTCAAATTATAATTACCTTGTGCGTTAGTATGTGTAACAACCCCCGGCTGATTTAATACACTCACCTCAACACCACTATGATCCGTTTGATTTTGTAAGGTGACAGTTCCCGAGATTGTACCCTGTTGCAATGGAATAAAAGTAAAGTTAATATTAGATAGTTGCTGTCCTTCCCCAAGCGTCGTATCCACTTTTTGAGAATATGGATACCAACCAGTTGGAGCTATTGCAGTAATCCTGTACATCCCTGCATAAAGAGAATCAAAGGAATAACTACCATCAGGTGCTGTAAATGTTGTTCTTGAAACCATTCCCGTAAGTCTTACCTCAACACCACCGCTATTTGGTGCACCTTGTAGTGTCACGGTTCCTGAAATTCTTCCAAGTGGAGCAGTTTCAGGTGTGAATAGATAAGCAACAACATTTTCTATCAATTTCTTTGCAAGCGATTGATCCGTTATTTGAGAAATATTGAATGTGAAGAAAATATTATCAGCGCTTGCAGGATTTGGTGTTTTATCATGAATGACGATAGAACCACTGTCAGGGAAAGCAGTATATGTCCCAGCATGATAAATACTCTTAGGTTCCCAATCTACCCGCATTGCATCACGAGTATAAATTGAAGTTCCTGTAAACGCAATATTATCAGGTAATATATTTGGAATATTCCATATTGGATGATCAACAATTTTCTTCTTTAACGAACTCGTAGTTGCATCGCTCACCCATCTACTCGTATATAAGACCTCTTTTCTGAACAGAGAATCAGCAGTAGTTGAAGTGCTCCTGAAGAAATATCCTACCTCACCACCTTCAACTAATGTCTTACCAATCGTAGTAGCATAACGTCTTAGAGCAGCTCTTTTACCGGCATCAGCAAATATATTAGTTGACTTTGAACCCGTTGATAAAATAACTAAATCATAATTTGATAATGTATTTGTGTCCAATGCTGCAAATGAAACTAAATCTGTACTATAACCCAATGAATCTAAAACTGCTTTAAACAAAGTTGCAGAAGCTCCAAGTGGTGTCGTTAAATCTGCCTCAGTAGATTTTTCTGGATTTATTCTATCTGCTTCAGTAACATCATCATCAACTAGTAAAATATTTCCTAAAGTAGGTGTTAAGGTCACATTTATTACTAAGGTTCCACCATTAGCAAGTGTAGTATCTTTTATTTTATTACCAAATCCTGTCTTTGAAAATTTAACAATTACCTGTCCGGGTAATACGCTATCGATCTGATAAAATCCGCTTGGATTTGTTGTTGCTTGTTTTCCTGGTTGATTAATAACCTGCACTAACACCCCACTATTGTCAGGTTGATTTTGTAAAGTGACAGTTCCTGAAATTGATCCTGGTTGTAGTGGGACAAATGTAAAGTTTATACCACTTAATTGTTGACCTGAACCCAAAACGGTATCAATACTTTGAGAGTAAGGGAACCAACCTGTTGGAGCTATTGCAGTAATTCTATAAGGGCCATTATAAAGTGAATCAAATGAATATGAGCCATCATTAGCAGTTACAGTAGTGCGAGTAATTGCCCCACTCAAAGTCACTGTAACACCACCATGATTCGTAGCACCTTGAAGAGTTACATTACCAGAAATTCTTGCAAGTGGTGGTGCTTCTTGAGTCATTAAAAACTCAGCTGTGTTCTCAATCAATTTTTTAGCAGCATCTTGATCAACCATTCCACCTATATTAAATGTAAAGAATACATTATCCGCACTTAATGGATTTGGATTCTTATCATTCACAATAATTCCACCACTATCTGGATAGGTCGACCAGGTACTTACTGGATATACACGAGCACCCGGTAAAACTTTTACTGCATCTCTTTCTCCAAGTCCAGTTCCACTAAAAGTCAATCCATCTGGAATCAAATGTGGATATGAATTGATTGGATGAGTTGCTAATTTCTTATTGAGCGAACCACCCGAAACATCACTAACCCATCTATCGGTGAATAATACCTGTTGTCTGAATAATTGGTCATTGGTTCCAGTCGATCTGAACGAATATCCAACCTCTCCACCTTCCACCCAGGTCTTCTTTCCTAGTGTATTTGCAAAATTTCTTATCGCATCTCGTTTACCTTGATCGTTAAATATATTCGATGTCTTTGCACCAGCTGAGAGAATTACTATATCATAATTCATTAATTGATTTGTATCCAGATTTGCAAAAGTTACATAGTCCACTAAAAATCCAGCACTATCGAGAGTATTCTGGAATAATAATCCTGAAGCACCAAGTGGGGTTGTTAAATCAGCTCTGAATTGTCCTTTTTCTGTACTAATCCTTCCTAATTCAGATGCATCATCGTCGACAACAAGAATAATTCCTCGTGTCTGAATTATATTAAATTTATAATATCCAGGTGAAGGTAAATATGTTGTATTTTGATTGTCAGATAAATCCCTAGCTACAATTCGATAAAATATTGAATCACCAATTTGAACTTCGAGAGTATCTGAATTAAAGATACCTTCCCATTTATTATTGCCCAGATAAGAAAGATTAAATCTCTTATGATTTACTTGCGAATTCTTAAACCACTCAACCCAAACACTATCAACACCAAGATTATCCGTTGCAGTTGCTTTAAGTGACGCAGGCCATCGAATGAAAGCTTGATCTCTTAATGGATTATGGGTTATAACTGGAAATTCAGTATCTGGTATTATCTTAAAACTATTAAATGTAGTTGAACCTGGATGATATCCAAAATTTGGTGATACAGCTAAATCTTTTGCGATTATTCTATAATAAATGGTATCGCCTACCATAAGTTGCGAACCACTGATGTCAAATATTCCACTATAGTCATTATTTCCTTGTGGATTTAACCTGAATTGTCTTAAACTCCCATCATGATTTACTTTATATAATACCCAAACTGAATCAACCCCAATATTGTCTGTGACATTAGCTACAACAGTAGGAGGCCAAACTTCTCGATATTGATCAGGCAAAACTGCATGAGTTATCACAGGAGGTTGTGTGTCTGTTGCAGCTTCAAATTGAAATACTTCCTGTGGTGCCCCACCCGGTAGTGTTGCAAAACTTCCAACACTATCTTTTGCGTAGATATAATATTGATAGATCGCAGGTAGCCCATTCCCTGGAATATTAGCCACGAAACTATCAGGAGATACGCGAGTCATTAGTAGCGAATCAAATGCCCCTGTTGTTCCTCGCCTCCAGAAAACCTTCGCTTCTTGAATTCCCACACTTCCGGTAATTTTTGCGTTAACTGTATAAGGTCCATTTAAATTTTCTGTATTCGGTAACTTTGTATGATTAATTTGAATGAAAAATACTTTCGCTGTGAAAGCTTGATGCCAACCTAATCGGTTGTCATTCCAGAAAGGCCATACAACGCCATTTTTTGCTGCTATTCCAATATAATCTCCCATGTAACCAGTTGCTAATCCAGCAATGGATCTTGGTAAAAATGCTCTATCTGATATCTTTATATCTTCCCAGGTATTACCACCATCGATAGATCTCGACATATAAACTTCTGTAGAATCGTTATTCGGGTAATTTCTACTATCATAATAAACAATATTTATTGAACCATCTGCAGGATCAACAGCAAGTGCTGGAAACCATTGATCTTTATTAGCAGATTCAGAATTTACTTTTGTCGGAGTTGACCATGTTGAACCTCCATCAGTGGAGCGGACAAAATAAACATCTGGTGGTTGTCCAGCAGCTGGTCTTGCTGAATAAGTTATATAAATCCACCCTCTTCTTGGTCCATAACTGTGGTCAACAGCAATGTATGGGAAGGAATTCACCCGAATTGTATTTCCACCTTTTGTTAGATTACCTCTTATATCATTAATATTCTGAACCACGAAAGTTTGAGTCCATGTTTGTCCTGCATCTGTTGACTTTGCAAATGTGACATGTGAAGTTGTAAGCGTACTTGTTGGATAATGAGTGAATGCTGCTAATACACCACCATTTACACCCACCGCAAGATTCACTCCCTGATGCAAATAACCTGTTGTCCCACTCATATTCACAGGAGCAGAAAAAGTCTGCCCTAAATCTGTTGATCTCGAAAACTCTAATTTTCTATAATTTGGATCAGTTGATTGAAATTCAGTATAGGCAGTATAAATGTAATTAAAATATGGTGACGCGGGATTCACATCTATCGCTACCCAGTTTTTATCTTCATCAATTCCAGGGTTGGGAACAGGTACAGGTGTTGACCATGTTAAACCTTTATCAGTTGATTTTAATGTTACTAAGTCGCCCACTGAGCTACTATATTCAAGTGTATTGAAATACATGTTTCCATAACTATCAAAAGCAACAACAGGATCCGATCTATAAACACCTGCAGGTTTGTTTGGTAAACTATCACTTCCGAACCAACTTTGCCCACCATTCGTTGAGACATAATAACCTTGATTTACATATGTAACCGTTGAAGAATTATTTGCTGCATTTGAACCACCAAGTAAAACATTAGGGTTGTTTGGATCAACTGCGATGTGAACTTCTGATTGTGTCATTCCACTATTTGGCCAGACACGAATATTTGGATAAACTGTGTATGTTTTGTCTTTTGTTACTGTTCTGACCGGTTTTATATTTCTTAATTCTCTCTGAAGTGCCTCAAAATCAATTTTAACTTCTTCTTGAATTGTATTTTTTGAAGTTTCGAGTCTGAGGAAGGGTTTACTCCATCTTTCTTCATCTTGTGAAAAAAGATTGGAAGCAATAAGGAAAAATGAAATGACTGAGAAGAAATATAATTTTACTCTCATCAAATCCTCCTGAATGATTTTTAATACTTATGTTTAGTTAATTAAAGTATGATACACATTTGAGAACAATCTGTCGTTTAACAATGCCCCACGAATCAAATCATTCCTCATCAACTCTTTATTCTATAATATAAATTTTATATTTAAATGTCAAACTTTTTAAAAAGATATTAATCCTAAAAATTTTACTTCCTTCTCAAATATGTAAAGTAAATTACTTTTTGAGTTTATTTAACCCAAACATTGTGATAGATAATTATCTTAGGAATTATATATTTTATACAACTAAAATTAACTACCTCATTAAGTTAGAGTAGATTCATTGTTAGTCACATGAAATAATAATGATTATCAGATAAGAATTGCTTTAGTTATAAAGATGAATTATTTTCTGAAAAATTTGGTAATAAAAAATGAATAATATATATATTCTTTTTAGTTTGATCTTCGTCTTTTTTATTTCTTGTTCAACTAGTAAAGAAATCTCTTTAAACAAAGTTGAACAAAAAAAATCTCTCTCTAAAAATGAATTGGAACATAAAATTAGAACACTAGCAGATGAATATTCAGGAATCATTGGCGTTTATGCTAAAAATCTCAAAACGAATGAGACCATAGAAGTAAATTCCGATTCGCTTTTCCCAACTGCTAGTGTTATTAAGTTACCGATTCTTGTTTCATTCTTCCATAAGGTGTTTGATGGACAACTAGATCCTTATTCTGAAATTATTATCAAATCAAAAGACAAAGTTGGTGGTGCAGGAGTTCTACAATTTTTCCACGATGAAACAAAAATTAAAGCAATAGATGCAGCTGTTCTAATGATTATTCTTTCAGATAATACGGCTACAAATGCTATAATTGACTTATTCGGTAACGAACATGACGAAAAATTAAAGTTTGTCAATTCTACAACGGAATCATACGGGTTAACCAATACTAAATTATTGAATAAAGTCTTCTCTTACGCAACGAAGAAAAAAACTCCGGAGGCATTGAGATTTGGTCTGGGATATTCATCGCCAAAAGAAATGGGGAAACTTTTAGAGTTAATCTATAATTACAAAGTTATTGATAGTTTCTATTCGGATTGGATTATAAGAATCATGAAAAACCAGCAAGATGATTCTATGATCAGAAAATTCTTACCCTATTATGAAGTCGGAAAAAATGAAGAAATTGAAGTTGCGAATAAAACAGGGGCAGTAGATAATTCAAGAATTGATGTAGGAATTATTTTCACAAAAAAGTGTGATATCATCCTTGCGATATTTACAGATTTAAGTAAAGATACAAGATGGACTCAGGATAATAAAGCAGAAAATGCAGTAGCAAAAGCAGCAAGAATAATTTTCGATTATTTCTACTTCGATGAATAATTAGAAGCATAGTTATTTAATTAGCGACTCATTTAATTTGACTGATGTACAATTCTTTAATCCATTTGAAATCAATTAACTTAAATAACCATAAGAATCCAATATAAACTACAAATACAAGCGTTTTTAATACCAGAAAAAAATGATTTAGCATATTATCAGGAGCTGGATTAAAAATCTCTTTCAGAATGAGATATGAGTTGAACACAATAAAGAGAAGAATCATATTAATTGCAATTTTTCTCCATTCGTAATTTATTCTATAAAATTTTTGAGATAAGATGTATTGATAAATCGCCATAGATAAATAAGCCATCAAAGTTGCCAGCGCTGCACCCATAATTCCCAACACTGGAATCAATATCAGATTTGCAACGACATTTACAAATGCACCAGTACCAGTTACCAGTGGCATAAATTGAGTCTTTTTCTCAATCTGAAGTCCAGCTAGAAAAACTATATAAAATCCATTAAATAAATAACCGAGTAATACGACAGGGACAATATTCAAGCCACTCCAGAAGTCTTTACCAATTATATAAAAGCCGAATATTTTTATCTTCACCAGGTCGTCGATGAATAAAGAAAGGAGTAAAAAGATTATTGAACCTACAAGTGTAAAATAAGTGAATACCTTTGAGAATAATTGTTTTGCTGTCGGTTGAGATGCCTTTTTCAAGTAAAATGGTTGCCATGCATATTGAAACATGGAAACAAATAACATCATAAATATTCCAAGCTTATAGTTAGCTTGATATATACCCACTGTACTTGCATCAGTCAAAGCTAACATAATTGGTCTATCAATTACTTGAGTGACAATTGCAGCAAATCCAGCAGGTACGAATGGTAAACCAAATTTCAACAAACCAGTGAATAATTCTTTATTAATCGTAAAAACATAAGACTTGATTAGAACGGGAATCAAAATAAGAAAAGTAAAAAATGATGAAATAAAATTCGCTATAAAAACACCTTCTGCTCGAAATTTTAAATTATAAATTAAAAAAATGTTAAAGCCAACATTACAAATGATATTGAATGTCTTTATCCCAGCAAATCTAAAAGCTTTGTTATGAAATCTGAGACGTGCAAAAATTACATTTGAAATAGCGTCGAAAAATAAAATTCCTGCAACAAAATATACGATAAGTATTTGTGACTCTTCGAGACCAAAGAGATCTTGAAGTGAATTTTTAAATATTAAGATTAACGATGAAAAAATCAATGAAGAAAGAAAAACGGAATTAAAAGCTGTGCTGAAAGTTTCCTTCTCATCACCTAACTCTTTAGTTGATGAAAACTTTAGATATGCAGTATCCATTCCGTAAAGAAAAATAATATTAAAAAATGCGATATAAGCATAAACATTCGTAATAATTCCATACTCAGCCTGAGTGAAGATATTAGTAAAGAAAGGAACAAGGAGAAAATTCAGAAACCGACTGAGAATTGTCGAAATACCATAAATTGCGGTTTCTTCTCCTAATTGTCGTAAATCAGATTTCAAGAGTACTTCTCCTCGTGAGTATTTTTATCTCAAACATATTCTTCGATACCTCGATGCAAACCTAAATCTTTAGCATACGAAATAACTTCGTAAAATTCTTTTTCGGTAATACTGCGATTTAATTCTCTGAATTGATGAGCAAGATATGCAGGTCTGTATTGATCCATTATATTAACATATGACTCAGTCGAAATCTCTTTTGCGATAAAATCAAGAACTTTTTTTGAACCTGCTATATCGTTTGGCAAGACAAGATGTCGTATAAGCAAACCTCTTTTTGCTATACCACTAGGACTTATTTTCAAATCGCCAACCTGAAGGTACATTTCTTTTATTGCTTTTCTAACAATATCCCAATAGTTAGATACTCCGGAATATTTCATCGCCATTTCATTCGATGAATATTTGATATCGGGCATATAAATATCAATGATTTTATCGAGCAATCTCAAAGTTTCAACTGACTCATAGCCACCACAGTTATACACAAGTGGAATTTCTAATCCTTTTTCTCTCGCTATAATCAATGCATCAACAATCTGTGGAGCGAAATGCGTTGGTGTAACAAAATTTATATTATGACATCCTCGGTTTTGAAGATAAATCATCATATCGGCAAGGACATCAACAGAAACTTCTTTCCCAATTCCATAATGACTTATATCATAATTTTGGCAGAATTTGCAGTCAAGATTGCAGTTCGTAAAAAAAATCGTACCAGAGCCAAACCTTCCCACAAGAGGTGGTTCTTCTCCAAAATGAGCAAAGTAACTTGAAACAATGGGTAATAAACCACTCCGACAATTCCCGTTATCACTTATCCTTCTATTAACACCACACTCATTCGGACAAATTCTACACGATTCCAAAAGTTCGTAGAGTTTATCTCTTCTTTCTTTTAATTCCTCGAGTGTTATTTCAGTAAGATATACTGGTAACATCCCAAAAACTTAATCAATTATTTCCAGTGAAATATCAAGCGCTTTTGCGGAATGAGTTATTGCTCCAACTGATATATAATCAACTCCACATTCTGCAATGGTTTTTACATTTTCGAGTCGAACGTTACCAGACACTTCAATTTCTACTCTATCACTCACAATTTTTACTGCTTCCTTTATTAACTCTACGGAAAAATTATCTAACATAACTCTATCTACACCAACTACTAATGCTTCTTTCAATTCATCTAAATTTCTCACTTCCACTTCAATCTTAAATTTGTTTCCCTGTTTATGATTGTAATCTTTACACAATTCAACTGCTCTCTTGATTCCTCCTGCAGCTTTTATATGATTATCTTTTATAAGAAACATATCATATAGACCGATTCTATGATTTTCACCTCCTCCAATTTTCACGGCTAATTTATCCAATAATCGCCATCCAGGGATTGTCTTTCGGGTATCTAAAATTTTTGTTCCTGTATTTTTTATTTCCTGGACGAATAAATTTGTATAAGTTGCAACTCCACTCATTCGTTGAATAAAGTTGAGTAATATTCTCTCATATTTCAAAATTTCTTTGACATTTCCATTAAGATAACCAATAACATCACCTGATTTAACCGAATCACCATCATCAACATAGGGGATAAAAGAAATGTCTTTAATAAAATTCTCAATGATAATTTTGAGAACTTCAATTCCTGCTATTATTCCATTTTGTTTGCATAGAAACTCAGCGCGTACATCTTTTGGCTCTAAGAATATTGCTTCTGTTGTGATATCTCCATTTGAAATGTCTTCATTTAAAGCTAGATTAAACAATTTTTCAAGATAGTCTTTGTTTATGTTTTCCATTGTATTTCAATGGTCTGTAAAAATTTTATTGGAGGACGGGTAGGTTTGAGGTTTGATTTCTTGACCCAGGAATGTTTTGTAAAACCTTCTGAAAGTAATTCATTCGTTTCATTATTAAAAATTTTATATGAGAGGTGAAGACGAGCGCCAGAATAACTTTCCAAAGTTGTCTCTATACGAATTAAGTCATCATATTTAATCGGTTTGATAAATTTTGCATAACAGTCTATCAATGGTAAAAGATAGCCATCATTTTCTAATTCTGCATATGCAAGACCCAAACTTCTGAGCAACTCTGTTCGAGCAATCTCAAAGTATTCGAAATATTTAGCATGGTGGATTATGCCCATTTGGTCTGTGTCTGCATACCTTGGTCGAAGTAAAGTTTTATGAACGTAGCTCATTTAATCGTTTAATGTATTGTCTTACTAAATCTTGATAAGCTATGTAAAGATCAAACTTTTCAATAAACTGAAATTTTTTCTCCAATAACTCAAATGGAGAGAATTCAAATAATGCTTTGGGTGAAAAAACAATTGGAAGATTAAAATTAGGATGTTGAAACCACATTCCACTCTGATTATTGATAAAAGTCTGCCCAAAATATGCTCCAAATGTGACAATTAAACGTTCGAGTGAACCCTGACTCAAATTTCTCTTTTTATATAATTCATTAATCACTTTATCAAGTAATCTAATACTTCCTTCAGTGTAATCTAACATCACATCAAAAGTTGTCATCACAGATTCTGTGCATGTTTGGGCTTCTCTTAGCATTTTTTTCTGAAGTTGCTCATCCTGAAACTCGGGATAATAAGGGGGTGATTCTACCGTTTGAGTTTTCTTGGTATCGATAATGAAATAAACTACTATACCAGCAAGTAAGACCAAAATAATTGTGATTATGAAAAACATTATTCTATATACACTCCCATATTTAAGAATTTTTCGACTCTCATTTCTATCAATTTATCGATTTTAATTTTCTTAAGTTTAGATAATTCTTCAATCAAAATATCCTTTAGTATTTGTGCAGCTTGTTCATGATTCCTGTGAGCTCCCCCACGAGGTTCAGGAACTATTCTATCTATAATATTAAATTGGATCAAATCTTTCGCGGTTAATTTTAGTGCTTCTGCAGCTTGTTCTTTATAATCCCAACTTCTCCATAAAATACTCGAACAAGATTCTGGTGAGATAACTGAATACCAGCAATATTCGAGCATAAGAATTCTATCCCCCACTCCAATACCGAGGGCACCACCTGATGCTCCTTCACCAATAATTACAACAATTATTGGAACACGAAGTTTTGACATCTCAAATAAATTACGAGCAATAGCTTCAGCTTGCCCTCTCTCTTCAGCTTCGATACCAGGATATGCCCCCGGTGTATCAAGAAATGTAATTACAGGTTTACCAAATTTTTCTGCTAATTTCATTAATCTCAAAGCTTTTCTGTAACCCTCTGGATTCATCATCCCAAAATTTCGATAAAGATTCGATTTGGTGTCTCTTCCTTTCTGTTGTCCTATTATCATAACAGTCTCGCCATTCAGTTTTGCGAAACCACCAACAAGAGCTTTATCATCACCGAAACAACGATCACCATGAAGTTCAATAAAATCTGTCGTCATTCTTTGAATATAATCTAAAGTATAAGGTCGTTCTGGATGACGCGCGATCTGTACAATTTGCCAACGACTTAGATTGTTGTAGATCTGATCTTGCAATTGCTGAACCTTCTCTTCAAGTTTCTTTATTTCTTCTTTTATGTCTAGTGTATCAGACAGTTTTTTCATCTCTGCGATTTTTTGTTCCAGTTCAAATATCGGTTTCTCAAATTCAAGTATTGTTTTTGGCATGCTACTTCCTCAAATAGTTTTGAATTGTTTTAATCAATATCTCAATATCAAGCCAAATGTTTTGATTTTTTGCATAATAAATATTTAACCTCTCAATCTCTTCGTCAGAAAGATTTTTATTTTCATTTATTTGTACAATGCCAGTCAAACCAGGTTTACCTAAATAAATATTTGATTCTTTACTACCAATTGGTCTACCGACTAAACTATATTTTCCACTCAAAACTTTGAATAAATATAACAAATTATTGTGCTTATTAGAAATTAGATATCTAATCAAAACGAAAGGATAAATTGTAACAATTAAAAATATCCCGATGAAAATATCGAATGTTCTCTTAATGAATTTATGAATAGGCATAGATATGTTATATTCAATCTGGATTAAGGGAAGTTCGTTAAGCTCTAAAACATCTTTCTTACTTATTATGAAATCATAATTTTTATCTGCAAGATGAAAATGAACATTTTGATTCTGATTCGCAGCAACTAAAGAAAGAATTTGATTATATGGTAGAAAATCTGAAGCAAAAATCACCTCTGTGATATTCTTTTCCCTTATAATCTTTCCTAAGATATCCAGACTACCAATAATCTCAACATCATTAATTTTTTCACCTATTCTCTTTCTGTCAATATCAATCAAACCAATTATATCGTAATAAAAATTATAACTTTTTCTTAATCGATTGATTAACTCAGCAGCTGATTCATTCGTACCAACAATCAAAGTATTTGATTCAAACAAAGATTGTCTTGAATCTCTTGGATACTTAAAAATTATTTTGACAATAATTCTCCAACCGGGTAAAAGAAATAACAAATTAAAATAGTTGATCAATAATATTGCCCTACTGAAAGCATAATCTTTAAAGAAATAAGTCAACGAGCTTGTAAAAAGAAAACTCAATAACAAAGAAAGATAAAGTTTCGAAATAGGTAAATTTCTTAATTCATAGGCACCGATTAAATAAGAGATTAATACGAAACTTCCAGCTGGAATAATAAAAACAATCGGATATGCATAATCAGGAAAACCACTAAAACCGGAGATTTTCATATAAATCCATTCTGAAATCAACACTGAAAAATTGTATAAAATGAAATCAAGGAATATAGCTAAGATTATCAAAAATCTTTTTCCTAAAAAGGCGAGAAGGCTTCTTCCATTAATTGCGAGCTGAAGAAATGGTTCAACTAACCAGCTACCCGAAAAGTGCTTGTGTACAAAAAGTCGCATAGCATCATAAAAGTGTTTTAATTCATCAATATTACTTCGTTTTGTACTCTCACCTTTAAAATGAATTATTTTAGTGGAATGGACATAATAAACTTTATATCCAGCTTCTTTAACTCGATAACAGTAATCTAAATCCTCACCATACATAAAAAATGTTTCATCCAATCCACCGATTTTTTCATAAACTTCTCTTCTCAAAAACATAAAAGAGCCACTTACTGCATCGACTTCATAAGTTTGATTTTCATCAAGATATGTAAGATTATACTTTGCGAATAATTTTGATTTCGGAAAAATCTTACTCAAACCAACTATTTTCGTGAATGCCACCCATGGAGTTGGAAAACTTCTTCTACACGCTAATTGAAATGTACCATCGGGATTCAAAATCTTACAACCAGCAAGACCAGCCTCTGAATTAGATTCCATGAACTTGATCATCTCAAGAAATGTGTTTTCTTCAACAATAGTATCAGGATTTATCAAACAAATATATTTCCCTTTTGCTAACTTCAGCCCAATATTATTCGCCTTGCTAAAGCCAAGATTTGCTGGAGATTCAATCAAAGTTATGTGAGGAAAATTTTTTTTAATAATTTCTACACTTCCATCGTCTGAAGCATTATCAACCACGATAATCTCAGATGGAATATGGTCTAATGCTTTCTGGATTGATAGTAAACAATTTTGTAAAAACGCTTTTACATTGTAATTAACAATAATAATCGATAATTGAATCATGTTCATTAAACTAACCTAATGAACCAAAAAGACTTTGAATTCTTAATTTCCAGACCATCCATGCAGCTTCAAAAACTATTTTCTTGCTCATTTTTGATTTGCCTTTCACACGATCAGTAAAAACGATTGGTATCTCACAAATTCTAAATTTTTTACGATAAGCCTTAAAATTCATTTCTATTTGAAATGCATATCCATTCGATTTAATCCTGTCAAGATCGATCGATTGCAATACTTCTCTCCTGAAACATTTAAAACCACCAGTAGCATCGTAGATAGGCATTCCAGTAATAACACGAGTATAGTAATTTGCAAAAAGACTTAATAACAGTCTTGTTATTGGCCAGTTAAGAACTCTTACTCCATCTCTATATCTTGATCCAATCACGAGATCACAATTTTCAATTTTCTTTAAAAAGTTTTTTATTTCTTTTGGTTCATGAGAAAAATCAGCATCCATTTGTAAGATGTAATCATAATTTTTTTGTAAAGCATATTTAAATCCTTCAACATAGGCAGTACCAAGTCCAGCTTTTTTAGGTCGTGTCATAAGGAAAATATTGGAATTCTCGTTTTGAAAATCTCTAACTATGGTTGAAGTTCCATCGGGTGAATTATCATCTACAATCAAAATATCAATTTCACCATTAGTCCGTTTTATTATTTCGGGAATAAGTTTTTTGATATTTTCAGCTTCATTATATGTTGGAATGATGACAATTGCTTTTGCCATTATGAATAAAATTCCTTAATTGTATTGGTTATATATTCAATTTCTTCTGGTAACAAATCTGGATGCATGGGTAATGAGAGAACTTGTTTTGCAGCTTTCTCAGCTTCTGGCAACGAACCTTCTATTGCAAAACCTCTAAAGGCAGGTTGTAGATGTAACGGAATTGGATAATGGATTGCCGTAGGAATATTTTTAGAGGTTAAATACTTTTGTAATTCATCTCTGTTTTCCACTTGAATTGTATATTGATGGAAGATGTGTTTTGAATATTCCTTGTTAGATGGTGTTTTAACTTGAGCTAAAGTTTTCAGTTTTTCATTATAATGTTTTGAATTCGCAATTCTTCTTTGATTCCATTCATCAATGTATTTTAGCTTTACATTAAGAATTGCTGCCTGAAGAGCATCAAGCCTTGAGTTCATTCCTAAAATCTCATGAACATATCTCACCTTAGAACCATGAGATGCAATCATTCTCACTCTTTCATGAATTTCATCATTATTTGTTACAACCATTCCACCATCACCATAACAACCAAGATTTTTACTCGGGAAAAAACTAATACACGCTACATCTCCGAATGAACAGACTTTTTTCCCTTTATATTCAGCACCAAATCCCTGAGCAGAATCTTCAATAACATATAGATTATGTTCTTTCGCAATCGAAAGTATCTCATCCATCTCAGCAGGATTACCGTACAAATGAACTGGTAAAATTGCTCTGGTTTTGTTTGTGATTTTTTCTTTGATTTGTTTTGGGTCAATATTATATGACTCTGGATCAATGTCAACATAAACTGGCTTGGCGCCTAACATTACAATAGTTTCTGTTGTCGCAACAAAAGTAAAAGGTGTCGTTATTACTTCGTCATCTTTACCAATACCAAGTGCCATCATAGCTATCTGAAGTGCATCTGTGCCGTTTGCCACTCCAATAGCATGTTCAACACCAAGATATTTAGCAGCATTTTCTTCAAACTCGGCTACCTTTTTTCCAAGAATGAATTGAGTGCTATCCAGTACTTCTTGAATGGCAGAGTCAATTTCTGATTTGATACTTAAATATTGTCTCTTTAAATCAACCATTTGAATATTCATTTAATTACCTCATTATTTATTTTTCGAAATGACCTTTTCCAAATAGAACCACAAATAAGGTTCTAAACAAAATTTTTAAATCCATTCTCAATGAAATGTTCTCGATGTAATATAAATCGTATTGAACTTTTTTCTTTACATCTTCGATAGATTCATCATACTTATGTTTGACTTGCGCCCATCCTGTGATTCCAGGTTTAACTTTTAATCTTCTTTTATAGAGTGGAATTTCTTTGGAGAGCATTTCCACGAAATATGGTCTTTCTGGTCGTGGACCAACAAGACTCATTTCACCGCGGAGTACATTAATGAATTGTGGAATTTCATCAAGCCTGAATTTTCGAATGATTCTCCCAACTCGCGTTATTCTTGGATCATCTTTAGAAGACCAAACTGGTCCAGTATGTTTTTCTGCATCTTTATACATTGATCTGAATTTATAAATCTTAAACTCTTTACCATCTTTACCAACTCTTATCTGTTTATAAAAGACTGGACCTTCTGAATCTAATTTGATAGCTAATGCAACAATTAATGTAATTGGCAAAGTGATTATAAGTATAATCAACGAAAATACAATATCCATCAATCTTTTTATTTTTCTTTCCCAAACTGGCATTAATTGAGGATTAACTTCAATCAAAGGGATTCCATACAGTTGATTCGTTCGCGCATGTCCACTAATAATTTCATACAAATCCGGAACGATTTTAATTGTCAAATCATTGAAATCGCACTTAGAAATGATATCGAGCATTAAATTGTGTTCATTCTTATCCAAAGAAATGATTACTTCCTTCACATTAAAGTCATTAACAATTTTTTCTATATCCTGGATTGTACCAAGAATTTTATCATCTACATTTTTTAACTCTGAACTATCACTTACATTAACATAGCCAATTATATCCAAACCTAATGCCCGTGCACGATTAACTTCTTCGAAGACCTCTTTCGCTCGATCATTATATCCAATAATAACTGTGTTTCTTCGACCAATTCCTTTTAGTAATAAATATCTTTGAAAACTTCTGACAAAAATTCTACCCGAACCAACGAAGAGAAGAAAAATTCCCCAATATATAAAGATAAGATACCTTTGAGCTGAAACCTGTTGGTATGTTATATCATCTATAAAGATTAGAAAAAACAATATAAAAACTCCAATAAATGAGGTTTTAAAGAGAGTAGTAAGTTCATCGAAGCGTGAGGCAGCGAACCAGGTTCTATACATTCCAACAAATAAAAATAATAACAACCAGTAGATATAAATAACGAACATCGGAAGGAGGAATTCCGGTCGTGAAATTAAATTGAACCAACCTGTTTCAACACGAAAATAATAGTATGCAAGATAAGCCAGGTTAATTGTCAGGAAATCGATGAGGATTACCAGAAATTTTTCAGTTTTCTTTGTCATTTTGGAGATACCTTCATCAAGATTTAACTAATGATGTTTAGAATTAAGTTTAGTTCCGACTATTAATTGTCTTTTCAAACAGCTTTTCCAAATCATTTACGATATTTTCCCAATTATATTTTTCCTGTACATATGAAAAAGCATTCTCAACAAGCAAATTTCGAAAATCTGAATCAAATAATATTCTTTTAATACTATTAACGAATTCATCAACTGAGTTTGAAATTAGAACAGATTTTTCAGCATCATTTCCCAATCCTTTAGCGACTAATTCTGAAACAACGCACGGAATTTTCATGGCCATTGCCTGAAGGACTTTATTCTGAAGTCCGGTTCCTGTGAACATCGGCGCAACAAATACTTTTGAAATTTTATAATATTCTCTGGGATCATCAATCCAACCACGGATTTCTGTATTTCTATTCTTAAGAAGATATAAAGTTTTTTTGGGATTTGAACCAGCGATTAAGATTTTCACATCAGGAAGATCCCTCTTTAATAAAGGCAGAATTTTTTTGACGAGAAAATTCGCAGCTAATACATTAGGTGGATAGTTTAGATTACCAAAAAAGAAGATATCATATATTTTTTCACTTTCGATTGGATGAAAGTAATTTAAATTAATTCCATTAGGTATGATATGAATTTCTTTATTATTCAAGTTGTTCAACGCTCTTTTATCCTCCTCAGATATGATCATAGCTGTATCAAAAGAATTAAGTAAGTCAGATTCATATTTTTTTACTCTTTCATACTCAATTTGTAATAACCACTTAAGAATAAAAATTGATTTTTTAAATCTTCTTTCTAAACCTTTTGATAATGCATCAACAAAATCGATTACTCTTGGGATGTTATTTACTCTTCTGACATACTCCGCTGTTCTAATTAATTGGGTAAAAATAATATCCGGTTTGAATTCATTAATAACTGCATCAATTTCTCTATTTATTTTTTTGTGATGAAAGAAAGCTACTTGAAATGGTAATTTATTGAATGAGTTAAGAAAGAGATTTAACAGAATTCGCCATTTTGAAATTTTATAAACTCTGAATTTGCTACATATTCTTTTCAATTCTTCTAAATGGGAAGACTTCACCCGTTCTGTATCAAGTGCTATCAAGAAAACTTCATGTTTCCTACTTAAATATTGAAGTTGATAATAGGCTCTTAACTTATCACCTTTATTAATTGGGTAAGGAACTCTTGATGTTATATAGAGAATTTTCATTTGTTACTTTCGATATTGATTCTAATCATTTTACATTCAAAATTGAAACTATATCATTTCTAACTAAGTTCAGAATGAATTGATGATTCTCATAAAAGAATTAATCATACTTGTACTGCCAAATTCACTGGCTCTGCTTAATGATTTCGCACTATACAAATCATACAATTCTTTATCACTTAATAATTTCTTTATTGCTGCGAGGAAACCATCAACATCATCAGGATAAACTAATATAGCAGCATCTTTTGCAACTTCTTTTAATGCATCGCAATTTGATGCAATAACAGGTATACCACACGCCATTGCTTCAAGTGGGGGTAAACCAAAACCCTCCACATATGTCGGAAAAATAAAAATTTTTGCGCTGTTGTAGAGAATCAATAAATCATCATCCGTTACCTTGGTAAATAGAATAATTCGATCTCTCAAACTCGATAAACTTTTCTTAAAATTCTCAAATCCGAAACCAGGTCGTCCAACAAGTACTATCTTTAACTTATTATCTATCTCATCTAATTTTTTCGCAATATTGATTATTGATTCGATATTTTTTCGCTTCTCTATATTCCCTACATACAACAAAAATTCATCAGGAATATTAAGATTCGAGTTCTTTTTCAATTCCTCCCTTTCGAAAAAACTAAGATATTTAATTTTCTTTGAAATTGTATTATAAACAACTTTGACTTTCTCTTCGGGAATATTAAAATAATCACATATATTTTTTTTTGATGTTTCTGAAATTGTAATGATTAATTCAGCACTCTGAATAACTTCCGGTAAATAAAATTTCAAGAAAGTTCTATAGGAAAAAGGAAAAAATTCTGGATGAGTCAGAGGCATTATATCATGTATAATAGCTATATATTTACACTTCGCCGATTTTTTTAGTGGTACCAGGATATTTGATCCAATAAAGATATCTAAAGATTCTTTTTCGATAATCTGAGGGATAAAATAATTAAGCCACAATGGCGTAAATATTTTTCTACTGATGATGGGTTTATTTAATGATATGTATCTGTAATAGTTACTATTAACATGCTGTTGTTTTTTATTCGATATTATGAAGTATTCATTCCTGGCATCATGTTCAGGAAGTTCCTCTAAAATGTTTAGCAGGTATCTACCAATTCCTGTTATTGGTCTTTCCAATACTCTACCATCAAAAGCTATTCTCATCTAATTTTCTCCACACTTTTAATTTCCAGAATAATCTTAGTTACAAAGAAAACTACAAAGAAATCAAACACAAAATACAACCATGTTATCAACGGGATGAAGAAAGAGAAGAGTAAGATTATGACAAACAGTCCGTATACAGAGATGGTATGAAGATTTGGAATATATTTCATCCTGTAATAGAAAATTGAAATTATAAATCCCAGTAAAAATGGTATGAAGAAGCTTCCAAGTACACCAAAATCTCGATAAAAAATGAAAAATGTTGTGTATGTATTAAAAAATGGAGACAATAAATGGGGAAAATCGGAAATGAAAAAGTACTCTTTCAAAGAATGTTTGAGTCCAGTTATAGCAGTTAAAAAATCGAAAGTATATAAACCATAAGTATGTGATTCTAATTTTTCAACAGCATTAGCAAAATTCTCAACGCTCATTACAAGATACATATACGGTTCTGTAAATGCAGCATATTTCAGACTTGTTTTCATGTTAGAAGTGTAGTGTAAATAATAAATGAATAATTCGCTCTCTCGAAGGGTTGATAAACCAAAAATGATCAAGATTAAGGGTATTACGAGAAGTAAGAAATTTTTGAATGTAAATTTTAAAGTTCCATAATAGATATAAATGATACTCATTACAATTCCCAATACCAAACTAAATCTTTGGTATAACAGAAAAAAACTTCCAAAAGTAATCAAAGCGACCATTAGCAAAATAATTTTTCTTAAGGTATTCTTAAATTTTAACCAATAAACAACCACTAAATACAAAATAATTGGGGTTAAATGTATGAATAAACCTACCCCAAACAATCCCCAACCGACACGAGTAAAATTGGGATGTGCAGTAAAAGCTGGAATGTACCCAACCACCATCCAGATTGTGATATATGAAACAAAGTAAACTAAAAATAAAATTAAAATCCAGAAATATAATCTTCTTTCATCGATAGATTCATATTTCATTAAAATACTTCTTGATTCATTTAGCGTGTGAACACTATGTAAAAAGTTCATTGAGTAAACTACAAAATTACCAAGCAAAAAAGCTGAGAGAGATAGGAGAACTATATACCAACTAAATGTTGTCCATTCAACCTGAAAATAACTTAGTTTTAATTGAGCTAAAAAGAGAACAATAATCCAGATTAAAGTAAAAATTCTCACCGGAGAAAATAGATCATTATTTTTTGAGAAAAGGGTTAAAATCCAGAGAATGAAACTCGCAATGAGAAAAACAGATAATTCATTCATAATAACAACTTAATCTTATTTAAGATTGTTCTAAAAACCTCTTTCTCGCTTTCGGTTAAATAATAAAATAAAACAAAAACAATATAGCACATTGTGAATGTCATCAGTTTCAAGAAGAAGGATAAAAAAGTTAAGTTAACAAGAATTATCATAAGGGATAAGGAAAATACTAAAAGAAACAAATTCTTTACATTCAATAAATAAGAAGAAAATTCTTTTTCAACAGCAATAAAATATGTAATACCAACGATGCTATTTATTATGAGAGATACAATAGATGCTCCAATCACTCCATACCGTGGAATAAAATATAAATTTAAAAGTATATTTAATGCTGTTGCAATAATTACTGTTATCATACGTATCTTTTGTCTATTTGATGTAGTTAACATTAGAGCAAATGGTTCAAGCAAAAAACGAACAAATAAAATTAGTCCGAAAATTTGCAAGACTATAACGGCATCATAGTATTTTTTTAATCCATAAATCAAGTCAATGATTTCATTTGAAAAGTAATAAAACACGATTGTAACTGGAACAATCACTATAATCAATAATCTTCCCATTGACTGACCAAGTCGAAACCAGTCATTTTTTAACTGATTATGAAGTCTGGTTAAAGTTGGCATCATTGCATTATTTAGAATATCCGGTATTACCAACGGTAACATAATTAATTTCATAACAGATTGATATATTCCAACTGAATATTCATCTCTCATCTTTGCGAGTAAAAGAGTATCAATTTGGAAGAATAAGTAGCTAAATATTAAATGCAATCCAAAAATTAATGTTTTCTCCTTCAAAACACCTAAATTTCTAAATTTCAAATTTAACTTTATGGTAGTATCAATCTTGAGTAAGTAGATTATACTCACTAAAACTCCTAGTATTCTGGTTAATGTAAAGCATATGGCAATATAAATTAATTCCACGTTAAGAAGCATAAGTAATAAGGACATGATCACGAGAGAAAAATTCGAAATTAGAGATACTCTCGCCTCAAATATGAATCTTTCGAATCCTCTAAAAATACCGAATAAAAAATTATTTAATGAAGTGAAAACTAGATAGAATGCAAAAACTACAATTAAAGCGAAGGATTTTTGACTTATAGGAAAGAAGAATGAAGCTACTAACATTAATACAAATGCAGAAATAACAAAAATCAGCTTAATGCCAAGTAATTTTTCAATTATTTGTTTTTTATTCGATGGGTTTGAATTAATCTCTGTAATTAATAATACATCGAGTCCAAAATCAGCAAGAATAATGAAAGTGGTTGCGAGAGCATGTCCAAAAGTGAAGATTCCGAATCTTTCTGGTCCATAGAACCTTGCAAGCAACCAGAATAGAATAACATTTGCAAGTAAGCGTGAAAAGATTGTGATTGTAGAATAGAAAGTATTCTTTTTTATAATACTAAATTCTTTGTTCATTTATTATCTACGACTTTCTGATAAATCTTAATCAAGTTAACATAAAATTTTTCTACATTAAAATGCTCTATTGCAAACCGGTAAGCATTATTAGCCATTCTATAATATTCAATATCTGATATTGATTTTGCTTGGAGGATAACCTTCTTCAAATCTTCTACATCCCTCGCTTTAAATTCAAATCCATTTAAGTTATTGTTCAGTAATTCTTTCAATCCACCTAAACTCGTTGTAATTATTGGTTTTGAGAGTGACAATGCTTGTACAGCACTCATTGGTAAATTCTCATAACATTCAGAAGAAATTATCACAAATTCTGAATTTTGAATATAATCCTGTAACTCATCTCCCGACTTAAATCCGAGTTCATTTATATTCTGATTAGACGATGTATACTTTTTTATGATATTTCTGTATTGGCCATCTCCAAGTAATATTAATCTAAAATTTGAAAGTTCACTAAATGCCTGTAATAAAGTTATTAATCCTTTTTCTCTTTCATACCTCCCGAAATAAAGAAAATAATCACCTCTAATGATATTTGAATTGTATGTCTGGTTAAAATTGTATAAGACAAAAGATTTCAATTTTAAGTCCGGTAAAGACTCTAAAAATTTTTTCTTAGTAAAATTACTTACAAAAATGTACGCATCAATAAATTTGTGATGCGGAAGAAAAAGATCCCTTAGGTAACTCTCCATTGCTACCATCGCACTTTTGAGATATCCTTCGGGATGACATGTATTTAAAATTGCTTCATAGTACTTGTGTTTTATACATTTCTCACAAATCTCACCTTTTCCGTTTATCATGACCGTGACAGGACAGAGAAGTCTAAAATCATGAATCGTGGCAACGATTGGAATGTTAAATTCTTTAATTACAGGTAAGATTGAAAATGTTATTTCTCCAACGATATTATGGATGTGAACAATATCTGGTTTTTCTCTAACTAATATCTCTTTTATTTTTCGTTTTGATTCGAATGAATAGAATCGATTAAAAAAAAATTGTCGCTTTTGAAATTTGTAATAATTAATACTATTTAAATTCTCAAAATCCCTCGAGAATACAATGACCTCATGACCTCTTGATTTGAGTAATTCATATTGATCAAAAAGAACTCTTTCTGCACCACCTTTCAGGAATGGATAATTGTTTACGAGCAAAATTTTCATTGACTAAGATTACTTTTTTCTTAGCGTTATCCAACCTATGAGATAATCATAAGTAGCTGGTTGATTAACCTTAATCTTTTCGAATAATTCGCGAGTAAACACTATTAGTATTCCAAGGAAAAGGGATGAAACGAAACCTATGAGGAAGAAAATTCTGATTCTTGGTTTTGCTTTTTTCTCAGGTGGACCAGCTTTGTCTAAGACAAGTACGCTCGGAGTATTTCTAACCTCTTCAACTTTTGCCTGTTCATATAAGGGTTGAATAAATTCAAGTATTTTGTATTGAATCTCAAGGTTACGATAAATTTTAAGATAATCGTTTGCGAGCTTAGGAGCTGTTTTGAATGGTATCAATAGCTTGACATCTTTCTGGGAGATGTCGGTTCCTTGATTAAGCTGATTTATCTTCTTCCTCAATTCATCAAGATTTGATTTCGCCAATTTTGAAAGAGGATGTTCCTCACCATAATTCTGGCTCACTACATTATATTCGATCTCTTTTTTATACATTTCGAGATAAATATCAGCCATAGATTCCACTGTAGCTTCCAATTGTTCTGGTATTGCTATCACTCCATATTTTTCTTGAAATTCTTTCATTTGTGCTTCTAGTTGATTTATATCATTGATGTTTTGTAAGTATCTTTTTTCAATGAACTCTCTATTTGCTTTTGCATTCGTTACACTGAGTTGAGTATTAATCTCATTTAATCTATTGACCAGATAGTTAGCTATTTCTGCACATTTGAATCTATCTTTTGAATACACAGTAATTGTCAGATTCCCTTCTTCTTGAATTTCAAGTTCCAGATTTTTTTGCCATTTTTTTACCACATCTTCATAGTAATCATCTTCCATATTATATTCTTCGCGTAAATTATATTTTTTTATAACATCATCTGTTATCGTTGCACTTTTTAGAATCGCTATATATTTATCAAGTTCTGTTGGACCACCTGTCAAAGCAGAAAGACCTCGGGCTGCACGAGAAGCACCAAAACTTCGAGTTAAATTTGAAATGCCTGTCAAGGTTGAAAGCAATTCATTTTTTTCTGCTGGTAAAACTGATACAGTCGCTTTATACCATTTTGGTAAAAGTAACGCTGTAATTGTAAATCCAGCAGTAATTATAGAAACAAAAAGAAGAAGAAAAATTCTATACTTAACCAGTACCACCAAAAAGTTTACAAAAGATTCTCCTATTGAGAAATTTCTATTTTCATTCATTGAGAATTCCATTATTTAATTTTACTTTAACAATAAAATCAATGTTGTCATAATTCCAGTTACAATACTTCCGATAAATCCAACACGCTCTACATAGTAATCGAAGTCTCTGATAGGCTTTTTAGGAACCCAAATAAAATCACCAGGCTCAATCTCCACATGTTCTTTTTTGTCGTATTTAATCCATGCTCTTGATCGTCCTTTTATCACATAAATTTCATCTTTAGCGTTTTCTCCTACCCCTCCTGCCTGCTCAATATAATAATAGATATCTTCTCCTGGTTTAAATTTCACATACCCGAAATTATTCACCTGCCCAAAGACATAGACAAGATCTACCTTTTGAGGAATGAAGATGTAATCACCATCTCGAACTATTAAAGTATCAGGATCAACAACTTCAGATTTTAATTTTGTAAAATCGTAGGCAGCAACACCTCTCGAAAATCTCAACTTGTTATCGATAATGAAATTTAATGAATCCTCAGGTTTAATATTTGCCATTCTTCTCATCATTAGATCTTCAAATTGCTCTGAAAAAAATATCGACCTAAAAGCATTAGAACCTTTAATTAATTCAGTTCTGGTCAAGTCTGCAGTTTCTCGAATTCCACCAACCTGTTCAAGAGCTTCTCTAAGAGGAAGGCCATTTTTTGGTAGCATGACGGATCCTGGTTGAAAGACTTCCCCAGCTATATATGCGGTATAATCGTTTCTTTGAGGGGCAACCCCAAGAATTCGTATTCTATCCCCGCGCTTTAATGGAAAATTTAAATCTATTTGTAAACGCATTATTGTATCGAGCTCACCGTTATAATCCAATCTAATAATTTCCATTTCATTTAAATTCTCAAATGCTTCATCAAAACCACCTCCCAAGATAATTGCATCTCCAACTTTATCTCCTTCCATGTATTGAAATCGTCTTGGGTTTTTAACAGCCCCCTCAATTCGAATAAAATCTTTATATTCATCATATTTTGGAAAGATTAGTACATCATCGTTTTTAAGATAAGGATTATAATTGTAATCGCCAGTCAAACGGAATTTTTCCAAATCTATTTTAAGTGATTCTCCATTAGCTCTTTTGATTATTATATCACGTAGTGGATAGCGTTCTATTTCTCTTAACACTGCTGTTAATTTTTCTTCATACTCCGGGTCTTCGGGATTAACCATTCCTATCATCTGTGCTTTACCCACAGTAAACATTCGAGTAACAAATTGATCAACTCTTTCGTTAGGTGAAGCCGAGAATGTCCCATTTACAATAAAATTCCCACCGATTGTAACACTTATCGGAGTTGTTAGTAATGTCGAGGATTTTTCTCTTGTATCTGTTTGTGAATAAAGGAAATTCAAAAAAATAATCATTACTAAAAAAATTGAGTATTTCATTTCTACTCTCTTCAATTAATTTTAATTTAACAAATTAACTAACTTAGCAGTGATTCTCTCTGAAGCTTTTCCATCCCAGAGAGTGGGAATTTGAGAATCATTTTTAGGTTTCTTCACATAATTCAAAAGTTCTTCAGCTATGTGATCGTATCGAGTTCCAATCAATTTATTCGTTCCAATCTCAGCGGTAATTGGTCTTTCAGTGTTATCTCGCAATGTTAGACATGGAATCTTTAAGTAAGTCGTCTCCTCTTGAATTCCACCAGAATCAGTTAGAACAGCAACAGAATTTTTAACGAGTTTTATAAAACTAATATATCCAATTGGATCAGTCAGTAAAAACTCAGGATGACTATAGTCGAAATTCGAAGATTGTAGAACTTTTTTTGTTCGTGGATGAATCGGAAAAACAATTTTAAACTTCTCTGCAATTTTTTTGAATTGATCAAAAATTCTAAACAAATTATCTGGATTATCTACATTGCTCGGTCGATGAAGAGTTACGACTATGTAACTTTTTGGTTCTAACTGCAACTCCTCTAGAATTTTAGAATTTTCAATCTTGGGTAAATAGTTTACGAGTGAATCGATCATTGTATTTCCAACAAAGAAAATTTTTGAATCAGGAATACCTTCATTTTTTAAATTTTCAATTCCCGATTTTTCAGTGACAAATAAGTAATCGGCGATCTGGTCTGTCAATAATCGATTAATCTCTTCAGGCATTGTTCTATCGAAACTTCTAAGTCCAGCTTCAACATGAGCAACCTTAATACCTAACTTTACTGCTACAAGACTACATGCAATTGTCGAATTAACATCACCAACAACAATAATTAAATCAGGTTTTTCACTTATCAAAACTTTTTCAAATTCAATCATAATTTTTGCTGTCTGTTCTGCATGAGAACCTGATCCAACACCAAGATAAAAATCTGGTTTAGGAAGTTCTAATTCTTCAAAAAATATTCTGGACATATTTTCATCGTAATGCTGACCAGTGTGACAGATCAGATGCTGAATTTTGTCTGAATATTTTTGAAATGCACGATGAATTGGAGAAACCTTCATGTAATTTGGTCTTGCTCCAACAACAGAAATAACCTTTCTCAAACCGAATATCCTTTCTTTGCTCCTGAACCAAGCAGCACAATTTTATTCCTATTCTTCGTTACATTTTTTGTAGCGTTACGTGTATCGATAACCTTTTTTGAATTCTGAACAATGAAATCATAATCAAAACTTGTGTGATCCGTTGCGATCACAACTAAATCCATTTCGCTCAATAAATTTTTGGTAAGTTTAACTGACTTTAATTTCAATCCATTGACTTCAATTTCTGGCACATAAGGATCATTGTATTGCAGTTTCAATCCATCAAAATCTTTCAATAACAATTCCATAATTTTAATTGCCGGTGAATGACGCGTATCATCAACATCTTTTTTAAATGCTGCTCCAAGAAAAAGAATTTTAGATTTATGAATTGATTTATCTGTCTGGCTTATTTCCCTGAGAATCATGTGTTTAACATAAAATGGCATATTTTCATTCGTTTCTGCAGCCAGTCGTATAAAATGAGTTACAAAGTCATACGCACGAGCTTGCCATTCAAGGTAATATGGATCAATCAAAATACAATGCCCCCCTATTCCAGGACCTGGATAGAATGGCATAAATCCAAAAGGTTTTGTTGAAGCAGCCTGAATTACTTCCCAGACATTTATTCCTCCCATACGATCACACAGTAAGGCTAACTCATTAACAAGTGCGATATTCACACTTCTAAAAATATTTTCAAGCAATTTCTCCATTTCAGCAACTTTTGGGTTGGATACTTTAACAACCTTTTCGATTATTTGTTGATTTGCCAAAGCTGCAAGTTCTGTGCACTTCTTCGTAACTCCTCCAACAACTACAGGAGTATTTTTGGTAGTCCAGATTTTATTACCTGGATCTATTCTCTCTGGTGAGAATGCGAGAAAGAAATCTTTGCCAACCTTAAGACCAGTCTTTTCAAGAATTGGTTGTACGATACCTTCTGTAGTATTTGGAAAGGTAGTGCTTTTTAAAATTATTAATTGACCTTTTCTCAACCCACTTGCAATTCCTTCTGCTGCATTAACAATGTATGAAATATCTGGATCTTTATTTTCTGTAAATGGTGTAGGAACACAAATGTAAATTACATCCAGTTCTGAAACTGATTCATAATTACTCTTTGCACTCAGAAGACCCTTCTCAACAGCTTCTTTTAATTCTTCATCATTCACATCTTGAATATAATTCTCTCCTTTATTTATTTTTTCAACTTTCCATTGTGATAGATCTATTCCAATAGTTTTAAATCTTTTTAATGCGAATTCAACGGCAAGGGGTAATCCGACATAACCGAGTCCAATAATTCCTATAATTGCTTCTTTTTGTTTTATCTTCTGTTCTAATGATTTCATTTTATCTCTCCTCATACCACTTCTTATAATAGTTAAGGTAGTCACCAGAGATTATTCCTTCCCACCAATCTTTGTGATTTATATACCAATCTATAGTTATTTTTATTGCTTCCTCGAATGTATGTTCAGGTTTCCAGTTTAATTCTCTTCTAATTTTCGAAGGATCAATGGCATATCTTCTATCGTGCCCTGGTCTATCTTTGACATAAGTAATCAGTGATTCATCTTTTCCTAATTCTTTAAGAATTAACTTCACAATTTCTATATTTGGTTTCTCATTTTCAGCGCCTATATTATAAATCTCTCCAAGTCTTCCATTTTCAAAGACTTTCAATATGGCATTACAATGATCCTCAACATAAATCCAGTCTCGAATATTTAAACCATCTCCATATACAGGTAATGGTCTATTGTTTAATGCATTAATTATCATCAATGGAATAAGTTTTTCCGGGAATTGGTAAGGTCCGTAATTGTTCGAACATCTGGTAATTAATACCGGTACATTATAAGTGTGATGATATGCCCGAACAAGTAAGTCAGCGCTTGCTTTTGAAGCAGAATAAGGACTATTCGGTGAAAGAGGAGTTTCTTCTGTGAATTTACCTTCTGGGCCAAGTGAACCATATACTTCGTCGGTGGAAATCTGAAGAAACTTCTCTAACTCAAATTGCCTTGTTATTTCGAGTAATACATTGGTTCCGGTGACATTCGTTCTTATAAATTCCTGAGATGAGAGTATACTTCTATCGACATGCGATTCTGCTGCGAAATTTATTATTGAATCTATTTTTTCTTTGTTAATGATGTGGGAAACAAGCTCATAGTTACAAATATCTCCGCGGTAAAATTTATATCTTGGGTTATTCTGCACATCAAGGAGATTTTCCAGATTTCCGGCATAAGTCAATTTATCAAGATTGACAACTTCATAATCGGATTTACTAAGAAGAAACCGAATAAAATTACTACCGATAAAACCACATCCACCTGTAATAAGAATTTTTTTCAATTATTTCTCCAGTTATTTTGACATGAAACCAAATAGAATTCCAGCAGAAAAAGTGTGAGAGTTTTCAATAAAGTCATTCGGCTGATTAACTAATTGATATTTATCAAGAAATTTCCATTTCTCATTCAGACTAAGATTGTATGAGTAACTCAACCTTGTGGCGATAAACCTGCTGAGACTGTACTCTAAATTTATCACTGGTGAGAGCAAATATGTTGAATTTTTAAAACTCAAAGAGTATGATGTTATATTTTGTAAATTCAATTGATTAATCAAATTATTAAAATCAAAATTACCATCGAAGTAAGTCAGATTGATTAACTCATCACATTTTCCTAAGGAAAATCCCAGACTTAAATTTAATTTCCACACTGAAAATGTATACTCAAGGCCTGTATTCCAGTAACTTTTTTCAAATCTTAAAAACTTATTCTGTGAACTGTGTACTTCCATTTCACCTTTCATGAAATTAAGTACAACCCTTGTGTCTGGTAAAATTAAAAAATAAAGATAGGAGGTGAATCCATTCGAATGTAGTCTACTTCCCAATTTTTGTTCATTCGTATTCAAAAAAATATTATTCACTTTGTCAAAATTTATAAATTCAATATTACTTTGATATCCCAAACCAAATCCAAATCTACCTCGTAGAGATTGCTGGGGAAAAGTTTGTTCATGAAAAAAGAGCAAAACCATTATTATTAATAACCATCTACACATTGTTACAAAGTTAATCATGGGTAAAAATTTTATCAAAAAAACATGTGTAATAAAAATCTTACAAGCTAAAATCGGGTCAATTTAGAGTATTAATAATGTGAAAATTTGCTGATAAAATTTTTAGAACTATTACCAATACTGTGAAGTCACTTCATCTAACGAAAAAATGGAATTCCCCTCAAAATTCTGAGTTCCACTAAATATTTTTAGAAATTTTTTGATAGCTCGCTTAATCTTAGTGAAAATAGATCTAATAAAATATTGAGTCCTTTTTTCGAAAAATCTTGAAAACTTATTGCTGTGCTTTAAATAAAAAGTTAATCTTCTAATAACTTTCACTGGATGAATTTATTTACCACAAACCAATAACTAAATTCTATTTCTATTCAATAATAAATTTGATAATCTCTCTGAATGTATCAATTTGACAAATATCTTTTATCTCCCTCTCCAGCACTTCATTGTATAAAGTATCATTGAACTATTGCTGACAAACCTTGTTCATATTTTTCATCAACAGAAGCAAAAACTACTTATCACCATGAATCTTCATTTTTTTACAGAAAACCATCAGATGGGATTTGATGTGATCCTGCTAAGGTGCCTTTTCAATAAGATTTATCATGAATTAAAATTTTTACATGAGAGTATGAATCATCTCAAATTAACGGATAAAATCAAAAATTTAACAATTTTATCATTTGGTTAGTATAGGAAAGAAGTTGAGCAATTCTTCAATCGAGTTTATAATAAAATCTGCTCTTGATAAATATTCCCTGCCGAGAGTCGTTTCAACAGCAACGCAAATCATGCTTGCATTTTTTGCAGCTTCGATTCCAAGCGGAGCATTTTCAACTACAAGACACTCATTAGCATCAACTTCTAACTTCTTTTGCGCAGAAATATAGGGATCGGGATTTGGTTTAGCTTTATTAAAATCTTCTGCAGTTAGAATAACATCGAATAATTTGCGTTTGTCCTCCGGTATTGCCTTTTCCATGTTTTTTCTTGCCGATGCAGTTACTAAAGCTGTTTTAAGTCCTCTCGCCCTAAGTTCTTTTATGACATTAAAAACATTAGGAAAGTAAGTCAGTTTCACTATTGAACGATAATATTCTCTTTTTTTATCAATGAATTCATCCCACTCATTTTCCGGAATTTCTATGTTCGTTTCTTTCATAAGGATTGGTAAAATTTCCCTTGAATTCCTACCTTCATGAAGTAATACGGTTTGTTCCGAAACAGTGCCACCTCTTTCTCTGAACATCTTATCCCAGGCTAAATAGTGATAGTGTAATGAATCTACTATCACCCCATCCATATCGAAAAGAATTGCTTTGATCATATAACAATTCAATTTTTTACAATAATACTTAACATAAAAAGATAAAAAAACTCCCCATGCTTAAGCAGCACAGGGAGTGATATGTATAAGGAATTGTCAAGGGGGAATTTTAGTCCATCAATGAATGAAGAAATTTTGAACTGTGATCTTCATCATCTTTACTCTTTTTAATTTCATCTAACAGATCTGCTTCTCTATCCACTGATTTCTTTTGAAAATTATTTGAGTCTGATTTAAATCTTCTAAAAGTAGATTCTTCATATATTTCATCGTCCTCCGGATTATATTTTATTGGCTCATCTGGATGATGAAATAATATGTCAATACCATTGTAAGGATCACGGACTTCGTTAACCAACACCAATCCTCCTTCTCCCTTTTTAGCTTGATCACTGAATGTTGCTGTTTTAGTAAGTTGATTTATTTTTCCATAGTTAGTAGCAATCACAGTAACAAGAACTTCATCCCTTAAGTTTTCGTCTTTTACCAGACCAAATTTTATGAAAGCATTTTGATTAGCTTTAGACTTGATGTATTCTTGTGCTGAAATAACTTCAGAGAATGTCATTAACTCTGAACCTGTGAAATTCACAAGCAGATTTGTAACTTTTGATAAATCGATTGGTTCTATGAGAGGAGAACTGACAGCATTATCGAAAGCTTCTATTACTTTATTCTCACCTTTAGCACGCCCAATTCCAAGAATTGCCTCACCACTTTCTCGTAGAATTGCGCTTACATCAGAGAAATCAACATTCACATATCCATTCTTTAATATTACATCACTAATACCTCTTATAGCATTATAGAGAATTTCATTAGGTTTATCATAACCAGCAAAAACAGAAATTTGTTCATCTTTCAACGCTAATTGAATATTATCATTAGGTACTACAATTATCGAATCGCAAATTTCTCTGAGTTCAGTTATTCCTTTCTCGGCAGTTTGACTTTTTTGTTTGCCTTCACTGGAGAATGGTTTCGTCACCACTGCAACTACCAGCGCACCCGTTGATCTTGCAATTGAAGCAATAACTGGTGATGCCCCCGTTCCTGTACCTCCCCCAAGACCAGTGGTGATAAAAATCATTCTGGCATCTTGAAGGGATTTCATAATTTTTTCACGATCTTCTTCGGCAGATTTGCGACCTAACTCTACATTACCACCAGTGCCTAATCCTCTAGTGATTGAGGCACCAATTTGAATTTTTGTTATTGCTTTGCAGTAATTCAAGCTCTGGACATCAGTGTTGATGGCAATGAATTCAACACCATTTAGTCCTCTTTCAATCATACCGTTTATAGCGTTACAACCACCCCCTCCAACTCCAATTACTTTTATGTTTGCAACTGGAGTTTCTTCAGGAGCGATGAAAATTGAATATTTCCGTTTTGTCGGAATGTGGTCAAGACGATTTTCGAACATAAGTCCTCCATTGTTTTATTATTAATTAAAATTCTCTGAAATACTCTAAAATTTTGTTAAACACATTTTTCAACTTTTCTACTTTTCCTGTTCTGTCAATAAATTCATTTTTCACTGTTTCTTGAATTGGATGTACAGGAATATCATTAAGTAATAATCCTACAGCTGTCGAATAGATTGGATTTTCCAGTTCCTTAGCAGCTTGTCCAGATAAATTCATCGGTATACCAAGCCTGACTGGCAAACCAAAAACTTCTTCAGCCAGTTCAGTAGTACCTCTTAATAGTGAACCTCCACCAGTAAGAACAATTCCTGCTCCTAATTTACTCTTCAGGTTTGTCTCCTTAAGTTCGGTATCTATCATCTTGAATAGCTCAATCATTCTAAGTTGAATAATATCTGTAAGAATACTGGTTGAAATTGATAATTTTCGATACGGACCAATGTTCACAACAATTTCTTTATCCTGAATAAGGAGCTTTTTGCTCGCACAACCATGTTTTATCTTGATTTCTTCACTTGTTTCTGTCATTAAATTGAATATCTGTCTGATATCTGAGGTTACATGGGAACCAGCAACGCCTATGACACGCGTATGCTTGATCGAATTATCTACATACACAGCTAGATCAGTTGTTCCACCGCCGATATCAACCAGAGCAACTCCAATTTCTTTTTCATCATGATGCAGAACAGCATTAGCAGAAGCGAGAGGTTGTAATACCAACTTGTTGATTTTAAGATTAGCTTGATTAATAGCTTTCTTCAAATTATCAGTGGATGTTTTGTGTGCAAGTACAAGATGATGGGTTGCTTCTAATTTCGCACCAACAACACCTACTGGATTTTTAACAATATTTTCATTATCAACGGTAAAAGTTTCGGGTATAATGTGGAGAATGAAATAATCTGAAGGTATTCGGGTAGCTTTTATATCCTCAAGTAGTTTATTTACATCATGTTCTTGAATAATATTATCTGGATTAGTAATCATCACAAAATTTCTATATCTCATTGAGTTAATATAAATGCCTGCGACACCAACATTTATTGGTGTAATTTTAACTTTAGCCTGAGTTTCAGCTAAATTGACAGCTTTTCTTATCGAATTCGCGATAGCAAAAATATTTGCAACCGTCCCTTTCGTCATACCTTCTGATTTTGCTATACCTGTACCAAGAATATTCAATCCTTTTTCATCATACTCGGCAATTATTGCACAGGTCTTTGTTGTTCCGATATCAAGACTTGAAACTATTTTCCGTGCCATTTAACTCAATCTCGGTTTTAATTCTTTAACTATGATTTGATCACTAAATCTTAAATCAATGTATTCGTAATCAAGATTTTTGTTCTTTAGAATCACTTCTCTCCAGAATCCTGATAGATATACAGCGATCCTTTTATCCAATATTTTCCCAACAATTATCTTTCCTTTGGGATTACTGAGGTAAATAACCAGATCATTATCGTTATTCAAATTTATCTCAGAAAGAATTTCGAATAATGCTCGATCGGTTTCATAGATGTTATAGAATGCTTGATAAACTAACTCAAGAAGACTCCTGTCATTCTTCATTTGATAAATTTCAGTAATTGTTTTATCGAATGTTACAACTGGTAGATCATAAATTTGTAAACCCAGTGTATCTGGTATTATTCTCTTTTCCTTTGTGAAGACATAATTACCATTTTTTGTAATGAGTCTTACAAAGGGATTAAATTCTTCGACTTTTATTTTTAATGTTGTTGAATCAACAAAAAAACCTTCCGCTTCCTTAACAAAAGGATGTTTTTCAATACGATCTATTATAACTTCGGCTTTCAACTCTGTTAAACTTTCCTTGTCACTTATCTTTGCAAATTCTAATAATAAAGTTGTTGGTATGATTTTATTATTGGTAATCACAAGATTTTCAATTCTATATTCTGATTCATAATTTTTAGCCAATGAGATAAGTATTATTATAAATCCTAAATAAAGAAGAGAAAAAATATAAAATCTTATCTTTCTCATCTTAGTACTACCTGTTCTTTATCGAAACCGATCAGTTTAATTTCTGGTTCTAATAAGACACCAAATTTTTCTAAGACCTTTTCCTGAATGATTTTCATTAAAGCGATAACATCTTTTGCACTTGCATTATTAAAATTAATTATGAAATTAGCATGCTTTTCAGAAACTTTTGCTCCACCAATAACCAGACCTTTTAATCCAGCTTCTTCGATCAATCGACCTGCGTAATCTCCTGAGGGATTTTTGAAAATACTTCCAGCATTTGGGAACTCTACCGGTTGTGTCTCATTTCTCCTCAGTAACAATTCTTTTCTTCTTTCTTTTGCTTTTTCTTTATCCCCGGTTGGTAATTCGAATTCTGCCGAAATAATTATTTTGCCTTCCAGATTCGATTTTCGATATGCAAATCCACAGTCTTCCTTCTGTAAGAATTTGTAATCATTATCATGGAGAACTTCAACCGTTAGTATATAATCTGATATTTCTCCACCATATGCGCCTGCATTCATTAGAATTGCTCCACCTAGGGTTCCGGGAATTCCTGCAAGGTTTTCAACACCGACAAGAGAATGTTCGATGCAAGTATCAACAAATTTTGAAAGTCGAATACCTGATTCTGCATAAACACGATTTCCGTTTACATTAATTTGATTGAAACCAGATTCAAGATTAATCGCAACACCACGAAATCCCTCATCGCTGATTAACACATTACTACCATTTCCAATGATTATAAAAGGATAGTTAATCTCTTTCAGATATTTAATTAGATTTAATAAATCTTCCTTATCTTCTGGTTCAAAATAAAAATCAGCTGGACCACCAATTCTAAAAGTAGTAAAACGAGCAAGTGGTTCACTTATTCCAATATAACCTTTGAAAAATTTCTTCACTTTCTCTAACGAAAACATATCTATTTCGCAACCTTTAACTTATTAATGAATTCTTCTCCAAACTTCCAGATATCACCTGCACCCATTGTCACCACTATATCACCATTCTGAACAATCTCCATTAATTTATCAGGGATTGAATTTTTATCAGGAACATAAATCACATTTCTATGTCCAAATTTTTTTGCTGATTCTGTAATTAACTCACCACTTACACCTTGAATAGGAATCTCACGTGCAGGATAAACATCAGTGCAGACAAATACATCACAATCAAGAAAAGATTTCGCAAAATTTTGGAAGAAGTCTCTTGTTCTCGAGTAAAGATGTGGTTGGAACACTGCAACAATTCTCCTATCCCAACCCGAACGAATAGCTGAAAGAGTTGCAGATACTTCTGTTGGATGATGAGCATAGTCATCAATTACCATGATATTATTAATGTTTGCTTTTATTTCGAAGCGACGATAAACACCTGTAAATTTTTTTAAAGCTGATTTTATAATCTCAAAATTCACGCCTAATTCTGTAGCAATTGTCACGGCAACAAGAGAATTTTTAACATTGTGAATTCCCGGTACATTTAACTCGAGCTCACCCACGAATTCACCTTTATATTTTACTTTAAATCTCGAATAATTCTCATGAAATGAAACATCATAAGCTCTAACATCAGCCTGTGCGCTTAAGCCATATGTGATTACTTTTCTATTAATTTGTGGAAGAATATCTCTTAAGCCTTCTTCATCAAGACACAGGACAACAAATCCATAAAATGGAACTTTGTTCGCAAACTCAATAAAAGCAGATTTTATATCATCTAAATCTTTATAAATATCGAGATGTTCTTTTTCAAGTGTAGTGATTGCAGATATAACCGGAGTAAGTTGCAAGAAACTCCTATCAAACTCATCAGCCTCGACTATTATAAACTCTCCATTACCAAGTCTTGCATTGGTTCCACCAAGTCCACTCAATTTTCCACCCACAATTACGGTTGGATCAAATCCAGCTTCGAGCATTACAAGTCCAACCATAGATGTAGTAGTTGTTTTACCGTGGGTTCCTGCAATTCCGATACCATATCTTAATCTCATCAACTCTGCTAACATTTCGGATCTCTTAATAACTGGTATTTTTTTTCTCATTGCCTCTTGAATTTCGACATTTTCCATAGTCACAGCTGAAGAATAGACGACAACATCAACATCCTTTAGATTTGATTCACTATGTCCTTCGTAGATTTCTGCACCAAGTGAAGCAAGTCTTTCAGTAATCTCACTTAAATTTCTATCCGAGCCTGAGACTTTGAAGTTCATAGCTAGAAGAACTTCAGCAATTCCACTCATTCCTATACCACCAATTCCAATCAAATGAACTTTTTTAAAATTCTTAAGCATTTTTCCCCTCTTTTCTACTTTGAATTGAATTTCTCATCATAATTAATTCTCTTAATAAATCGTCGTCATTTTCATAATCAAATGGTCTTATTACAATCGTTCGCTTAATTCCATCTTTAGCTTTAATCTTCACTATTCTAAGGAATCCTGATAAGTGAAATTTATGTTCTCGTTTAATTCTAATTGATTCTATTTGATTGAAAGGAATTTCTATATTTTTTGATCTCGTGGAAATGATTATCCGATCATCCTGAATGACTATTTGTTTTCTTTTGAATAATTGATATATAGTTGCTAACAGAACATAACAGAACAGAACGGCAAATAAATAAAATATCGAATCGTGAAGAACTTTTTCTATCTTAAAACCTGTAAATTGTAGCCTTAATAATACATAAACAACCAATGAAGTTAAATACACAGCTAAAAGCTGATAGTATAGAATCATGTTGTATTTAAAAACTTTACTGTTCATTTCTGTTCTTCTAAGAATTTTATAATTCTTTCTGCAATAATTCTTGCTGAATTACCTCTTGAGAACCGCTTAACATTAACTGCATAAGTTTTGAGTAATGCATTGTCGTTCATGATTTTAATTATTTGGTCATATAATTCTTCTGCTGATTGATTATCAAGATGAATTTCTGCTGCAAATCCTTTAACAAGCTCCATAGCATTATGATATTGATGATTTTCGGTTACATTAGGCGATGGAATCAAAATTGATGGGATTCCGTTTTCAATAATCTCAGCAATTGTTGAAGCTCCTGAACGAGAAATCAACAAATCACTCATTGCATACGCATATTCCATCCTATCAATAAATGGTAAAATCACTACATTCTCATTTCGTTTTAAATCTTTATAAATATCGTAATCAACTTTACCTGTCTGCCAGATAATTTGATATTTCTCAGATAATCTTTTATAAATTTTAACTAATTTTTCATTTATATTTTTAGCACCTAAACTTCCTCCAAGTACTACTATAGTTTTTATTTCAGGAGAAAGATTAAAATAATTTGCAGCTTCAAGGCGATTGGTATCGGTTAATTTTCTCCTTATCGGTGTTCCTGTTACAACAAATTTTGAAGTGTCTTTAAAATATTTTTTTGTCTGTTCAAAAGTGATGTAAATTTCCTGAGCAAAGGGGAATAAAACTTTTGTCGCCAATCCGGGATAAGAATTGGATTCAACAAGAAAAATCTTCGAGCCTAAAACCTTTGCTGCAAAGAGAGGTGGAAAAGAAATATAACTACCTGTACCGAGTGCTACATTCGGTCTAAACTTTATCAGTTCAAAAAAAGACTGGTAAATTGCTACAATCAAACTAATCACGAAGCTTAAAATATTAACTCCAACTTTTCTTGGTAAACCTTTTATTGATGTTCCTTTATATCTATAACCAAGCTTCGGTAAAATTTCTGATTCCATTCTTTTCTTGGTCCCCATAAACAATACATCAATCTCCGGCATCATTAATTTTAGTTCTTCCACAACTGCAATAGCCGGAAACAAATGTCCACCAGTTCCACCACCAGCAACAACTATTCGATATGTATAGTCATCTCTCATAATGTTTTCTTTTCTGGATAAATTATAATATCTGACTTAGATGAATTATAAGAATTAACTTTTGATGTTAAGTTGAGCATTGCTCCCATGCCAATCGCATGCATCATAGTTGCTGACCCACCGTAGCTAATGAAAGGTAAAGGTAACCCGGTTGTAGGAAGAAGTCCAATCACAACCAATGTATTGGCAAAGACATAAAGCATGAGAGTTATTACAATTCCTGAAATTGCAAGTTTTGAGAAAGTATCATTGATTCGTTTTATATACCAGATACCGCTACCAAAAATTATTAAATAAATTGCGACCAAAAATATAGCACCAACAAATCCGTATTCTTCACCAAAGATTGCATAAATGAAATCTCCATACGCTTCAGGAATAAATAATTCTCTAAATCTGCTCTTGCCAATTCCGACACCTGTTAATCCCCCAGAACCGAGAGCATAAATTGAATATCTTACCTGAGCAACAGGATCATATAAAGATTGATTGAAGATTCTCTCAAAGAATTTAGAGATTCTTTCTAATCGATACGGCGCAGAAAACAAATAAAAAAGTACTAACGGAGAGCTAAAGAATAAAGTACCGATAATATGTTTTATTCTCGCTCCACCAAGGTATAGCATACTAAGACCAACTGTAATAATCAATGAACCCTGTGAAAAATTTGGTTGAAGAAAAACCAGAATCGTTATAACAATTAGCCAGATGAGTAATGGTAAATATCCCGATTTAAAATCTTTTATTCTTTCCCCTTTCTTTTCTATTACTCGTGCGAAATGAAAAATCATTGCATATAATGCAATGAATGATGGTTGGATTTCAAATAATATAAAATCTATTGATCTCTTTGAACCTTTTTTTTCTACCCCAAATATGAGTACAATGATCAACAGTACAATCGAAAGAAGCATAAGATAATAAGTAAAATCCTTGAAATATCTGCTGGGAATATATGCCATAAGAATTAAGAAGAAGAAAGCTATTGTTGTTTTAACTATATGTTTCATAGCTAAATTCTGCGGATCTCTCATAGCACCCATGAGTTCTGAATATCTTACACTGGCCGTATAAACAACTATAATACTTGTAATCATCAATATTACAACGAGATAGAAAACCAAATTTTTGAATTGTTCTGTTTTAAAAAGATTCATAGTTGATCGACCAATTCTTTAAACATTCTTCCTCTTTGCTCGAAATCAGTAAACATATCAAAACTCTTGCACGCTGGAGAGAAAAGCACTACATCACCTGGCATCGAGACCTTTTTTGCAGTCTTTACAACTTCTTCCAATGTATCACAAATAATCACATTAGTAATTGATTCAAAGAATTTTTTAATCTTATCTCGTGACTCACCGAAGGCAATAATTGTCTTTACCCTTTCCATAACTAATTCTTGAATTTCAGAATAATCATTACCTTTTTCCCTACCACCTAATATTAGAATGATTGGATCATCAAAACTTTTTAATGCGTAGAATGTTGACCTCACATTAGTTGCTTTTGAATCGTTGATGAAAGTCACATTATCGATAACTCTCACAACTTCTAACCTGTGTTCTACTCCCTTAAAACTTTTTAATCCATCTCGAATTGAATCTAAATCACAACCAATAAATTTTGTAGCGAGAATTGCTGCCATCGCATTGTAATAATTGTGAATTCCTCTCAATAGCATTTCTTCTGTATCAATTATCGATTCAACTCTATCAATCAATGTATCAGGTAACTCAGATTTGATAATATCTCTTATGAATATTTTTCCATCACTCAAGAATGCATTGGCAAAACTTCTATCAAGTACCGAAATCGATTGAATTAAGAAATCTTCTTTCTTGAGATTATTGACAATATTCTCATCGTCCTTATTGTAGATAAATAAATCATTTACGCCAAGATTTTTAGTAATCAGAAACTTTGATGAAATATATTTTTTGAAATCGTATTCGTATCTCTCAAGATGATCCGGAGTGATATTAAGGATTATTGCTACATTGGGATGGAAATTATCGATTAAATCAAGTTGATAACTACTAACCTCAAGAACAGAAATTGAATTGTCTGAAGTTTTATCAGCAAAATTCGAAAAGGCATTTCCGATATTCCCACCGAGGAATGAATTATAGCCACTGCTTACTAAAATATGATGAATTAATGATGTCGTCGTGGTTTTTCCATTTGTCCCAGTGATAGCGATTATCTTTCCACTTGAGAACCATGACGCAAATTCCAACTCTGAATATAACTTTAATCCTTTTGATCGTGCCTCCATTAAAACTTCAGAATTAAGCGGGACTCCAGGACTTGTGACAATAAAATCACAATCAAAAACATTCTGGCTATGTCCATTAAGTTCTAATTCGACAGAACTTTGTTTTAATTGATTTAAAATTTCTTCAGATAAAATCGGATTACCTGCATCACTCAGCAAAACTCTCGCACCATGTCGTGCAGCAAGTAAAGCTGCAGCAATACCACTTCTTGCAGCTCCAATGATAGTAATCTTCTTGTTTTTGATTTGATTTTCCATTATCTAATCTTAAATGTTGTTAAACTCACAATAGCAAGAATAATTGCGATGATGTAAAACCGTACGACAATTTTTGGTTCTGGCCATCCAAGTAGTTCAAAGTGATGGTGGAGCGGAGCCATTTTAAAAACTCTTTTCCCCTCACCGTATTTTCTTTTTGTATACTTGAAATATCCTCGTTGAATAATCACAGAAACTGTTTCTGCAAAGAAGATTCCACCGAGAATGGGAAGCAGTAATTCTTTTTTAACAAGTACAGCTAAAGTCCCAAGAGCTCCACCAAGAGCAAGCGAACCAGTATCACCCATAAATACTTGAGCAGGATAGGAGTTAAACCATAAAAATCCGAGAGCAGCACCAGCGGCTGCAGCACAAAAAACTGTTAATTCTCCAGCTCCTGCGAGATAGATTATATTCAAATAATCAGCATATACTACATTACCGGTAACATAACTGAAAATTGCAAGTGTTAACATGGAAATTGCAATCGTCCCGGCAGCGAGCCCATCCAGACCATCGGTTAAATTCACTGCATTTGCTGTACCCATAATAATAAAAATCACGACAGGGATATAGAATTCCTTGAAATCGAGATTAAGATTTTTGAAGAAGGGAAGTGTTGTTTCTGTTCTAACCTGTTCAAATTCGGGAGCATAGTAAACCGCTAATCCAACTACTAATCCAATTATAAATTGAAGAATTAACTTGTACCTTTCGATTAATCCTTTTCGATATTTTTTTATGACTTTCAAATAATCATCAAGAAGTCCGACTCCGAATAACCAGAGAGTTGCGCCCAATATAATCCAGATAAAAGTTGATAAAACATTAGCCCATAAAATAACCGGCAAAACAATGGAAAGAATTATGATAATCCCACCCATTGTTGGAGTACCTTCTTTGCTCCAATGAGTTTTTGGTGCTTCTATCTTTTTTGCTTCACCAATCTGATTGGATTTCAACCAGGCAATAATCTTTGGACCAAAATAAAACGATATAACTAGAGAAGTAACTGCAGCTGCAGCCGAACGAGTTGTGATGTACTTAAAAGCTCCCAATCCGGGGATATCATACATTTTTTTCAAAAATTCAAATAAATAATATAGCATCTCTTAATCCTTCAAATAATCCATAATTTCTTCCATCTTCATTTTTCTCGAGCCTTTTAATAGAATTAAACTGCCTTCAGGAATCTCTTTGAGAATTTTTTCTGCAAGTTTTCTCTTATCATCAAAATGGTGAGAATTAATTCCTGACTTCTTAGCTTCTTCATGACTTACTTGAGTTAATTCACCGAAGAAGAATGCTTTTTTAATTCCAGCATCTTTAAGATATACTGCTAATTCACGATGGAATTTTTCTGACTCACTTCCAATTTCAAGCATATCACCAAGTACAGCCACTTTATCATTGAAGCCATTCATCATTTTCAATGTTTCAATCGCCATTTTCATAGAATCTGGATTCGCATTGTAAGCATCATTTATCAGAGTGTATTTTTTTGTCTCGATTAATTGCATTCTTTTGTCGTAAGACTGGAATGATTCCAATGCTTGTTTAATTCTTTTTAAGCTAATACCGAATTTCAAACCAACAGAGATAGCACAGAGAGCATTTTGTGCTGTGTGAATTCCAAATGTTGGAAGATTTATTTCCGCACTCTTACCTTTATAAGTAATCATTAGCGTTGGTTGCGCTAATTTGTTGAGTGAAATAATTTTCCCTTCAACATCAGCTCTCGAATGAAAACCAAAAATCAATTTTCTTTTCAAAACACTCGACTGTTTTTTAATTAATTCATCATCACCATTGACAAAACCAAATCCATTATTTTGTGCAAGATATCTGAATAAATATCCTTTCTCTTTTGCAACACCTTCTCTGTTCACTAAAAATTCAATATGAGCATTTGCAACATTTGTTATTAAACCAAAGTTCGGTGCTGCTATTTCACAGAGCTCTTTCATTTCACCGAAGTGATTGATTCCCATTTCCAGAACAGCTATCTCATGCTTATTGTTTAATCTAAAAATGTTTAGCGGGAGACCAATATTATTATTCAGGTTTCCTTCGGTTTTTAATAGATTAAATTTCGTCGATAAGATTGAAGCAATCATTTCTTTAGTTGTAGTTTTTCCGTTCGAACCTGTTATTCCTATTACTTTAACTTTGTATTTATCTCGATAAATTCTTGCGAGTTCTCCAAGTGCTTTGATAGTATTATTTACAACAATGAGTGGATAATTTTTTTGTTTGAATTTTTCAAGTTGAGTTCTATCGATAACTACACCAGCACAACCTTTTGCTATAACTTCATCGACGAAATTATGTCCATCATAATTTTCTCCCCTAATTGCAAAGAACAATTCTCCTTCCTTAATCTTTCTTGAATCAATAGAAATTCCTTTGATTGATTTAAACAATCTTTCGTTGATAATTTCCACATCCGATAACAATTTCAAGTCAGCCAGAGTTATCTTCATTTCTGAAAAATTTCCTCCAGAATCTCTTTTGCAACTTTTCTATCATCAAATGGAATTTTTTGAGTTCCAATAATTTGATATGCCTCGTGTCCTTTACCAGCAATTAAAACAACATCACCATCTTTAGCCATTCGAATAGCTTCATGAATTGCTTCATATCTGTTGTCGATAATTTTGAATTTTTCACTGTGTGTAATACCACTTAGAATATCATTAAAAATCTGTTGTAGATTTTCTGTTCGTGGATTATCACTGGTAATGATCCCGAAATCGCTTAATTCTTCAACCACATGACCCATTTTTGGTCGTTTAGTTCTATCTCTATCCCCTCCTGCACCAAAAACTGTAATAATTTTATTTTTGGATTTATTTGTTTCAATTATTTTCCTGATTGTTTTAAGAACATTTTCAAGAGCATCGTGAGTGTGAGCATAATCAACTATCACCTTAACGGGATAATTACCTATCAATTCGAATCGACCAGGAACATTTAAATTGTTCTTAACCAATTCTTGAATTTTTTCAAGCGGTAAACCGAACAAATAACAAGTTGCAATGGCAGAAGTCAAGTTATATAAATTAAAAGTCCCTGTTAAAAACGCATGAATAGGATAAATTTTATTGTTATGAATCAAATCGAATGTGATTTCACCGAACGAAAATTCAGGATTTATAAATTGAAAATCTGCCTCATCTGAAGTACCATAAGAGTAGATTTTTGCTTTACAATCCTTCACAATCTCTCGCCCATACTCATCATCGATGTTGGTAATTGCAATTGCATCCTCTGACAACGAATCAAATAGTTTTTTCTTCGAATTGAAATAATTGTCCATTGTATGATGAAAATCTAAATGGTCTTGAGTAAGATTCGTGAAAACACCCGTTGTAAATTCGATACCATGAACTCTCTTCAACTCAAGAGAATGGGAAGAAACTTCCATTATGCAAAACTCACAACCTTCATCTACCATTCTTGCTAACAATTGGTTCAGTTCAACCGATTCTGGTGTAGTTTTTTCTGAAGGAATAGGCTCATTCCCAATGTAATTCGTAATTGTACCTATTAAACCCGTTTTTATTCCAGATTTGTCAAGAATCGATTTAATGAAATATGTAACTGAGGTTTTGCCATTTGTACCAGTTACTCCGATGACTTTTATTTTCTTCGATGGTTCCTTGAAGAAATTTTTTGAAAGGATTGCAAGAGCTTCACGAGAATCTCGAACAAGTATCTTCGTAACATTTTGATGTATCAGGTAATCATTTGAAATTTTTGAATCATCTTCAAGCACCACAACCGTTGCACCTTTTGCTATTGCTTCCATAACATAATTGTGTCCATCTACATTAAATCCTTTAATTGCTACGAAGATTGAATTTTTCTCCACACTTCTGGAATCATAGCATATCTTTCCGATATCTTTTCTTTCTACTTCACCGGCAAGTTGTATTACAGATAATCCATTGAGTAAATTTTCTAACTTCATTAAATATCTACCTGACATTTTATTCTAAGTACATCATCCTTTGATATTAAATTTCCTGGTTTTATACTTTGATCCACAACATAACCAGTTCCTTCAACAATATAACGGATACCTTTTTGTTTAAGTCTTGCAGAAGCATCTCTGAGTGAAAGTCCAACAATATTCGGTACTTCAATTCTCGGTTTGTTTCTCGTGTCTACCGTTTCTCCATTAGTCTTAAGAATGAAAATCACTTTGTTATGATAACTATCATAAATTTGATTTTGTACTATATCACCTTTTCCACGGATTTCTATTTTAGAACCGAATGATTTTGCAATTTCGATTGCGGACAATTTTGATTTTCCTGTAAGATCAGGGAATTGTTCCAGCTCACGTCTTTGAGTTGAATTTTCAACAAAAACCGACTGAATCTTTTTTAATAATTGTTTATTTGACCAAATCCTATTCCCAATATTCTTAAAAACTGGAGCTGCTATTTCTCCACCGTAGTAACCATTTTTAGGTGAATCAATTTTAATAAATACTAAAAATTCTGGATTTTCAAGCGGGAAAAAACCAACAAAAGAAGCGATGTAAGTATCACCACTATATCCTATACCTTGAAGAAATTTTTTTGCTGTACCTGTTTTTCCACCACAGGTTATACCATCAAGCTGTGCCTTCTTACCAGTTCCTTCTAAAATTACCTTCTGCATTATGCTTCGCATCTTTGCACTTGTACTTTCAGAAATTACTGTTCGTAGTACGGTTGGTTTATTTTCCAAAATTATGTTCCCATTAACATCAAAAACTTTTCTCACCACAAATGGTTTTAATAGTTTACCACCATTTATTATAGCTGCATACATCGATATTAATTGAATTGGAGTCACTGAGATTGAATATCCATGCGCCATCCACAAAAGATTATAATTATTTTTTTGTGGTTTGCTGACAATTCCTCTAACTTCCCCGGGTAAATCAATGCTAGTGTAATTTCCAAAACCAAAATTATACACATATTTATAGAATAATTCCTCTCCTATATTCTCAGAAATTTTTGCCATTGCTATGTTACTTGAATAAATAAATGCTTCTTCAGGTGTTAGAAAAGAAAATTTATGATCATCTCTAATTGTTTTACCATTGTATACTTTATAAATTCCATTCTCTGCATAAATAAGTTGGTCAAGATTTATTTTTCCCAAATCAATTGCTGAAGCGAGTGTTACTGCTTTAAATGTTGAACCTGGATCATAAACATCTGAAATAGCTTTGTTTCTTCTTATCTCATCTGAAAAAGCAAAGTATTTTGAAGGTTCAAATGAAGGACTATTTGCCAGTGCAAGAATCTCACCAGTGTTGGGATTCATGATTATCCCGACGCCATAGTTTGCAGCTGAATTCCGAACAACTTTATCTAATTCTTCTTCTAAGATTTTCTGAATTTCTAAATCGATCGTTAATTGAAGATTATAGCCTTCTTGAGGTTCATTACCTTTATCTGAGATTATTCCCTGCAATCTACCAGCAGCATCTTTTCTGTAATATATTTTACCTTCCCTACCCCTTAAAAAATCATTGTAATATTTTTCAATTCCATCGATACCTTCAGAATCATTCTGGACATAACCGATTACATGTGCTGCTAATCCTTCGTGAGAATAAATTCTTTTTTGATATTCTTCGAATCTAAAACAACTTAATCTGTTTTGTAAAAATAAAGTATTTAATTTCTGATAAGTTTCAGCATCCAGAGCATCATGTAAAAGTACTTGTTTCCTATCTGAACTTTTTATCACATCTATGTAAGTTTGAAAAGGAACTCCAGTGAATCTCGAAAGAATTGCAAGAGTATCATAATCTTTTTCTGGAAGCATTCTCTTGTCTAAATAAAGCTTATATAATTGAATCGATGAGGCAAGCAGAATGTTATTTCTATCGTACAATTCACCTCTGAGAGGTTTTTTTGTGACTTCCTCTTCAGTCAGTTTTGAGGCTATATTGGTGAAGATCTGGTGGTTCTTAATCTGAATCTCATAAAGTTTTTTGATTAAAACAAGTGTTGCCAGCAAAAAGATTATTATAAAAAGAGTAATTCTTCGTTCGATCAATTTTCTTCCTCATTTCTTAACTTTTCAGCCGGAATTTCTATTACCACAGCTCCTTCGTCAGGTATGGTCATACCTAATTGGGCAGTTGCAATTCTCACAATTCTTTCTCTTGAGACAATTGATTCATATCTTGTTCTTAATTCTTTATTCTCATTAATCAAAACCTCTAATTCTCTTGTACGCTCATCTATTTTTTTATTTAGATTTCTGATATCAACTGCATTAATCCCGAAGAATACAATCAGAATAACAAAAAAAATCATAAATCCTGCCAGATAAGCTCGATAGTTTTTCATCACAAAACCTCTGCTGCTCTTAGTTTTGCACTCCTTGCTCTTGGATTGATTTTTATTTCCTCCTCATTTGGTATGATAACTTTCTTTGTAAGCTTTTTTAATCTCAACTTTTTGCCACAAATACATTTCCCAATTTCTGGAGGACAATTACATTCCTGTGAATTGTTATTTAAAAACTGTTTAACAATTCGATCTTCAAGGGAATGATATGAAACCACAACAATTCTTCCACCAGATTTTATCACATCAATAGAATCGTTTAAGAAAATCTTTAAATTTTCCAATTCATCATTCACTAAGATTCGAAATGCCTGGAATACTCTTGAAAGTGTATCGTTTAATTTGTGTCTCGGAGTTACGCGAGAAATAATTTCCGCAACTTCTTTAGTTGACTTAATGAATTTCTTTTTTGTATGATTCTCAATCTCTCGTGCAATTTTATAGGCAAATTTTTCTTCTCCATATTCTTTTAATACTTCAGCTATTTCTTTCGCTTCCATTCGATTGACAATTTCATAAGCAGGAACTCCGTTTGATTTATCGAAACGAAGATCAAAATCTGTCTCAAATCTGTACGAGAATCCTTCTTCAGGTGAATCTATCTGGTATGAAGAAATTCCGAGATCCACTACAGCACCATTAATCTTTTCAATTCCGAGATTGTGAAGAATCATTTTTATGTTTTTGAAATTCTCTTTCACAATGATTATCCTTTGATCATCTTTAAATTTTTCTTTACAAAAGAAGATGGCGATGTCATCCAGATCAGAAGCGATCACTCTCCCTTCCCGTGATAACATTTTTAAAATTTTCTCTGAATAACCACCGCCACCTAAAGTTCCGTCAAAATAAATTCCATCGAGCTCAGTGATCAAATATTTAAGAACAGTATCTGAGAGAACGGGATTATGATAATCATTTGTTTTCATTCATCACCGATGCAAGTAGTTCACCAAAATCACCCTGGAATTTTTCAGATGTTTCTTCCATGTATTTATCAAATTCTTCAGGATTCCAGATTTCGATATAATCACCCATTCCAATGATAAGGCATTCACCATTGATATTATTTTTTTTCATAAGCTCGGGATCAAGTTTGATCCTAAATTGATTATCCATGTCTGTTTCATAAGTTTTCGCAAATAACCTTCTCTTTAAGTATGCCACCTTCGGATCAAATGAATTTGCTTTATCAATTACTTCTTGAATTTTTCTGAAGACACTCTGGGGATATAATTTTATGCATCGATCATCCTTATCAGAGAGGATGAAGAATTTCTTGTCGGATTCACTGACAATACATCTCCTCAACCGTGATGGAATGCTGATTCTGTTCTTAGAATCAATCGAATAGCGATAACTTCCAGTGAATCCTGTAGAAATTTCAGTCACCGCAACCTCTCTGAGTTTTCGAATTATTTTGAATTATGTATGATTCATTAAGCATATAAAAACCAAAATTTTATTAATGAATTTTTGGGAGATTGTGGGCAAATTACCCACAATCTCCCACTTTTATGGCAAAGCTAAGTTTTTTTGGGGCAAATGTCAAGTGAATGAAATTAATTTTGAAATATTTTTTTGAGAGGATGTTAAATTGAAATAGGAGCGTTTAATTTATGCCCATGAGCGGATTTTAAAAATTTCTATGGTTGCTATTTTTGTTTTGATTGAATCAAAATTATAATGATAACCAAACATAAAATCTTTGCGAACTCTATGAGTTTCATCTGTGTTAAAACAAACTTCTGATTTCTTTTATCCATTTGCTGACTTCTGTTTTTTTAGTTTAAATAACCATTAATGTCACGAAGAATTTGCCAGGGTTTTACCTACAAAAAATTTCAGGTGAATTATCATATTATCAATCCCAAAAGTGATGAATCAGTAATAACCACAAGATACAACTGTTGAGTAACACAACTACTAAACAATAAACTCTGAAGAATTTTAATATTAGACCGTGTATATAATTAATCAAAATTTTGTGCTGGTGTACATAGGGTAATGCATCGTTAAAATGTTTTTTGGTGGTTCGATTTGAAAAAATGAAATAATTATTGTAGGGACATATGGCGATACATTCCTACGATATGTTTCGAAATATTTTTTATATTGATTCGAAATGGAAATATAAAATAACTTTATAGCGTATAGATAAACATTTTATTGATACATGTTCAACTCCTGGAGAGTTGTTGCGTGCTTCATGATGTTATTCCCTTCACATTGCGATGTGGAGTTATAAATATTTAACTTCTTCGGGGTTATTTTTCTATTAAATAAAGATCACAAATAAACATCCCAATTAACTCTGATAAAAACACTAAAAACCTTCTACCTTCTTAAGTCTGTTTTTCGACTTCTTATTTCTTTTTCCCCACCACAAACTACATAACTACTAGCCATGAATCACGAACTAAAAACCAATTAACCAGAAGTAAAGTCATACTAAGTACATTCTAACATGTCATCCTGAGCATTTTCCCATTTGTCATTCTGAGCATTTTTTCATTTGTCATTCTGAGCGAAGCGAAGAATCTAAGAGATTCTTCGGTCACTATCGCTCCCTCAGAATGACAGTATTGAATACACATGTCATTCCGAGCGTTTTCCCACCCGTCATTCTGAGCGAAGCGAAGGATCTAAGAGATTCTTCAGTCACTTCGTTCCCTCAGAATGACAGTATTGAATACACATGTCATCCTGAGCGTTTTGCCATTTGTCATCCTGAGCGAAGCGAAGGATCTAAGAGATTCTTCGGTCACTTCGTTCCCTCAGAATGACAGTATGATATACACATGTCATTCTGAGCGAAGCGAAGAATCTAAAAGAGATTCTTCAGTCGCTTCGTTACCTCAGAATGACAATAACGTATTAAAGTCATTCTGAGCGTTTTCCCACCCGTCATTCCGAGCGCAGCGAAGAATCTAAGAGATTCTTCAGTCACTTCGCTCCCTCAGAATGACAGTATTGAATACACATGTCACTCTGAGCGTTTTCCCACCCGTCATTCTGAGCGAAGCGAAGAATCTAAAAGAGATTCTTCGGTCGCTAACGCTCCCTCAGAATGACAACAAAACTAACTTATTCCGACTTTCGTCTTCTACCTTCCGACTTCTGTTTCCCCAACGACAAACAAAAAGTACCATGAAACAGTGTTTGTTTTTATGATTGTTTATTTTTAATAATCTTTTCTCAATTGTCTGTATTAATCAGTTTAAGTAATTTTGTATTGAATGATCTCAATTTATTTTCATCCGAATTACCCTTCAGCATTTCCCATCAATACAAAACCAAAATATTTAAAATCAAAATTTGAGGTATACTATGACAGAATACGCACAACGAGTATTAAATGAAGTAAAAGCTAAAAATCCAAATGAACCAGAATTTCATCAAGCAGTTCTCGAGGTATTTGAAACACTAACTTCTGTTCTCGAACGGCATCCAGAGTACGAAGCAGCGCGCATATTAGAGAGAATGGTCGAGCCAGAACGAGTTATCATTTTCCGTGTTCCCTGGCAGGATGATAGAGGTCAGATTCATATCAATCGTGGCTATCGAGTAGAAATGAACAGTGCAATTGGTCCATACAAAGGTGGATTGAGATTCCATCCTTCTGTAACACTTGGAATTTTGAAGTTTCTTGCTTTTGAACAGGTTTTTAAAAACAGTTTAACAACACTTCCGATGGGTGGAGGAAAAGGTGGTTCCGATTTTGATCCAAAAGGGAAAAGTGATAATGAAGTGATGCGATTCTGTCAGAGTTTTATGACTGAATTGTATCGACATATTGGTCCAGATACAGATGTACCTGCTGGTGATATAGGTGTTGGAACAAGAGAAATTGGTTATTTATTTGGTCAGTATAAAAGAATTAAAAATGAATTTACAGGAGTATTAACCGGTAAAGGATTAACCTGGGGAGGTTCATTAATCAGACCAGAAGCGACTGGATATGGAGTAGTCTATTTTACACAGGAGATGTTGAAAACTCGTGGTGAATCAATCGAAGGGAAAAGAATAGCTGTCTCCGGTTTTGGTAATGTTGCATGGGGCGCAGTTAAAAAGGCAACTGAGTTAGGTGGTAAAGTTGTAACACTCTCAGGTCCTGACGGATTTATTTTAGATGAAGATGGAGTAAAGGGTGAGAAGATTGATTTCATGTTAAAGATGAGAGCAAGTGGAAGAGATGTTGTGAAAGATTATGCAGATGAATTTAAAGTTCCATTTTTCCCTGGAAAGAAACCATGGGGAGTTAGAGTTGATATTGCTTTACCCTGTGCGACACAGAATGAGATTCATGAAGAAGACGCAAAGGAATTAGTGAAGAATGGATGTATGTGTGTTTGCGAAGGAGCGAATATGCCTACCACTATTGAAGGTTATCATGTTTTTAAGGCAGCAGGTATCCTATATGCACCCGGTAAAGCTTCAAATGCAGGTGGTGTAGCTGTCTCTGGTCTGGAAATGACACAAAATAGTATGCGTCTCCCATGGCCTAAAGAAGAAGTTGATGCAAGATTACAACAAATTATGAAAAATATTCATGATACCTGTGTAGCAACAGCTGAAAGATTTGGTGTACCTGGTGATTATGTTGCAGGTGCGAACATAGCTGGATTTTTAAAAGTCGCTGATGCAATGATTGACCAGGGTCTAGTATAAGAAATTAATATTAATATTAATCTTAATGATAAGGGCGTAAAACTACGCCCTTTTTTATTTTGTTAATTTTATTTACGAAGCAGTGAAAATAGGAAACCGCAAAGGACGCTAAGTATTTTGATGATTTTCTAATCTTCGCGTTCTCTGTGCCCTCTGTGGTGAAATAAAAAACCGCTAAGAACGCAAAGTATTGCTGTGAAAGTTTTATTTCTTTCCGCGTCTCCCCGCTCTCTGCGTTCTCTGTGGTTGAATAAAAAACCGCTAAGAGCGCCAAGGACGCAAAGGATTTTGATAAGTGTTCAATTTTCTCCGCGATCTCTGTGCCCTCTGTGGTGAAATAAAAAACCGCTAAGAACGCATAGATCGCAAAGTATTACTATAAGTATTTTATTTCTCTACGTTCTCTGCCTCCTCTGCGGTTGTTGCGAGCATTGTGTGGAAAAATCAAATTACATTAACCTTTAGATCTCCGATATACAACATCGCCCTCCTCTTTTCAGTCTCCTCTTCGAAAAATCTCTCACTTATCATTCACTCTCGCAGATGTATAATGCTCTAAATCATAATTAATTATTTTTTCCGGCATTGGTAATTTGTCAATAACAACTCCAGCGTCTTTTAAGAATTGCACTCCCAATGAATCATGATAATCAGAGAAGACTACTACTCTTACAATTCCAGCAGCAATTAGAGCCTTCGCACAGGTGGTACAAGGCATATTTGTAACATAAGCTGTGGCTCCCTTTACAGTAACGCCATGTAATGTCGCCTGTATCAATGCATTCATCTCAGCGTGATTGGTTCTTACACAATG